>Ga0310811_10000003_pt1 | contig 672701 bp, 601 predicted proteins | sample YCmetagenome_FD_207642 | JGI IMG/M metagenome (GOLD analysis project Ga0310811, IMG submission 207642) | Soil microbial communities from experimental microcosm in Duke University, North Carolina, United States - YC | ecosystem: Engineered > Artificial ecosystem > Soil microcosm > Unclassified...
TGAACGAAAGCGGCGACGCCGTCGTTACCCTTGCCGCCCGTACCCGTCGGCCAGCTGACCGTTGCGCCTTCGCCGACCTTTGCCTTCCAGTCCGCATTGAGCTTCGACAGGTAGTTCGTCCAGATGAACGTGGTGCCCGAACCGTCGGCGCGGCGAACCACGGCGATGTCGGTATCCGGCAGCTTGAGCTTCGGATTCAACGCGGCGATTGCCGGATCATTCCACTTCTTGATCTTGCCCAGGTAGATGCCGCCGAGCACTTCGCCCGACAGCGTCAGTTCACCCGCCTTCACGCCCGGCACGTTGACCGCCGGCACCACGCCACCGACCACTGTCGGGAACTGGAACAGACCTGCCTTCGCGAGTTCGTCGTCCTTCAGCGGCGCGTCCGAGCCGGCGAAATCGACGGTCTTCGCTTCGATCTGCTTGATACCGCCCGACGAACCGATGCCTTGATAGTTGACCTTGCCGCCACCCGACTTCTGATAGGCGTCAGCCCACTTCGTGTAGATCGGTGCTGCGAAGGTGCTGCCCGCGCCGGTGATATCCGCCGCATGCACTACGGTTGCACCCAGCGCGAAAATGATGATTGCAAGCGGTTTTAGCCTCATCTCAGACTCCTGGTGTTGTTTCGAATGCGCTTTCAGCTTTACCTCCCGGACATGACGATTACGTGACGTTATTTCGCAAGGCCCAGCCTTGGTTGTGCCCTCCCAAAGGACACGAAAGAGCAAGCAAACGCCAGGGGCGACATCTCCGCCGCACAACCTGAAGAATCGTCTGAGCAGTAGGCGAGGCGAGAAAATAGTGCGCTTTCTCAGTTTTCGTCTGATGAAAAGTATTAACCGTGTTCCGACGAATCCCCGCACCCCATCCATGCAGACCTTCACGCGGACGTTTAAACATTGACTGCGTTCAGGTAACGGACCCTACCCGATGATTCTGTTGGTGGATCAAACGTCCATGCGAATTGATACTTTGACCCTCCGATAGCAGCGGCTATTCTCAATGAATGTTGAGCCATACGCGCGTGCGGGACAGTGCAAAAATGTCCCCAGACGCAATCTCTTCCCACGACGACCTATCTCGTCGATTGGCGGCGCTCAGCGATGATGAATAACAATTCAAAGCGAGAGATTCGTGAGACCCTTTCTAATGATAATTGCCGCCCTGACTGGCGGGCATTTCATGGTCGCGGCTCAGGCCACTGACATCACTGGCGCTGGTAGCACGTTCGCCGCTCCCCTTTACACCAGATGGGCCGCCGAATACCGAAAGTCCGGCGGCGGCAAGGTGAGCTATCACAGTGTCGGCTCATCGGACGGGCTCAAACAGATCATCGCAAAAGAGGTCGACTTTGCCGGATCGGACGCGCCGCTTGCCGACGATGAACTAATGAAAAACGGGCTGCTGCAGTTTCCGATTGTTATCGGTGGTGTGGTGCCCGTCGTCGACCTTCCGGGCATCAAACCGGGTGAGTTGACGCTGTCGGGTCCGTTGCTCGGCGACATCTTCCTCGGCAAGATCAAGTACTGGGATGACCCTGCGATTGCTCTGTTGAATCCGAACATCAAGCTACCTGACACCCCCATCGCCGTGGTGCGTCGCCAGGATGGATCCGGCACGACCCTCATCTGGACCCACTACCTTGCGCAGGTGAATCCTGAGTGGAAGCGCAAAGTTGGCGAAGGCGCCACCGTGCGCTGGCCGCTTGGAATAGGCGGCAAGGGTAATGAAGGCGTGGCCACTTACGTCGGATATCTTCCGGGCGCGATAGGCTACGTCGCGTGGGACTTCACAAAGCAGAACCACATGACATACGTGGCCGTGAAAAACGCGTCGGGCGCCGCTGTCCAGCCGGGCCCGCCATCCTTCAAGGCGGCCGCCGCCGGCGCGGACTGGTCCAAATCGCTCTACCAATTCCTGACCAATCAATCGGGCAAGGATGCGTGGCCAGTCATTGGTGCCACCTACGTGTTATTGCATACAACTCAGGACAAGCCCGACCACGGCGAGGAAACGCTGAAGTTCTTCGAATGGGCGTTCAAGAATGGAGCGCCGACCGCGGAAGGCCTGGACTACATTCCACTGCCGGACTCGGTTGTGACAGAAATCCGCTCGCAATGGCATGCTGGAGTAAGCACCGATGCCTCACGAAAACCCGTCGCCGGACAATGATTCGACAACCTTTGTGCGTGGGCAGCCACGGAAGGAGCCGTAAGAGACGGCACACGAGTTTTCGCTCCGTCCGTGCAATGCCCGTTGCCGGCCGCACAGAACACGAGCCACCCGGCAGCGGGCGCCTGTCCTGTCGCAACGTTCGTCATCACTTCGTTTCGCCTACGTCGGTGTCGGCATTGGCAGCGGTGGCTTCATGATCCATGGCAGCGGCGGCCAGTTGCTCCGCAAGTTCAGGGTGTGCTTCTTTGCGCTCGCTGTACCGATCCGTCAGATAGTCCGAGCGGTCACGGACCATCAATGTGAACTTGTACAACTCTTCCATCACATCGACCACCCGTTCATAGTACGCGGACGGTTTCATCCGACCATCCGGGGTGAATTCCTGCCATGCCTGCGCCACTGAGGACTGGTTCGGAATAGTCACCATGCGCATCCAGCGGCCGAGCACGCGCAGTGCATTCACAGCGTTAAAAGACTGTGACCCGCCACATACCTGCATGACGGCAAGGGTGCGCCCTTGAGTGGGACGAACGCCGCCGCTTTCGAGTGGAAGCCAGTCAACCTGGTTCTTGAACACAGCAGTCAGCGTGCCGTGACGCTCCGGACTGCACCAGACTTGCCCCTCCGACCACTCGGACAATTGGCGCAACTCCACGACCTTGTGATGATCTGACGGGACACTATCGACGATGGGAAGCCCATGTGGGTCGAACACTCGCGTTTCAGCGCCGAAGTGACGCAGGATACGTTCAGCTTCCAGTGTTAGTTGACGGCTGAAGGACGTCGGGCGCAGCGACCCATAGAGCAACAGAATACGCGGCGGGTGTTGTGATACGACGCGAGGCGTGAGCTTTTGCAGATCAGGCGTATCGAGATGCGCGGCGCTGATGTTGGGCAGATCTTCAATCACTTGCTGAGTCTCCGGCCTTCACTGTCGATGACTACCTCGCCGTCTTCCTTTGTGAAGGGCTTGTTTCCCGCCTCAGGCAGGATGTCGAGAAGGAGTTCGGAGGGCCGGCAGAGGCGCACGCCGTGCAGCGTCACGACGAACGGACGATTGATAAGAATCGGATGAGACAGCATTGCGTCTAGCAATTGCTCATCGCTCAGCGACATGTCGCCCAGTCCGAGCTCTTCATACGGTGTACCTTTCTCGCGCAGCGCGGCGCGGACAGTGAGGCCCGCTTGCGCTATCAGTGCCTTCAATGTCTCGCGGTCTGGCGGCGTTTTCAGATACTCGACGATGCGAGGTTCAATGCCCGCGTTGCGAATCATCGCCAGTGTATTGCGTGACGTGCCGCAATCCGGGTTGTGATAGATCGAGACGCTCATTACATTTGTCCTTTGATGCGATTGCCTGCTTCGTACCAACGCTGCGACCGGTTCACCACGCCGACCACCAGTAGCATGACCGGCACTTCGATCAGCACGCCCACAACCGTCGAGAGTGCAGCACCTGACTGAAAACCGAACAGACTGATTGCAGTCGCTACGGCGAGCTCGAAAAAGTTGCTCGCGCCGATCAGGCTGGATGGTCCCGCAACGCAATGCGCCACCCCCAACCGACGATTGAGCAGGTAAGCGAGGCCGGAATTGAAAAACACCTGAATCAGGATGGGAACTGCCAGCATGCCGATAATCAGCGGCTCCCTGACGATGGCTTGTCCCTGAAACGCGAACAGCAAGACTAGCGTCGCGAGAAGTGCACAGATCGAATACGGGCCGAGATGTGCGACCATCCGCTGGAAATGTGCGTCGCCCCTGGCAAGCAGGCGCTTGCGCAACACTTGCGCAAGGATGACGGGAATGACGATATACAGCCCGACAGAGATGACGAGCGTGTCCCACGGCACCGTGATAGCGGATAGGCCCAGCAGCAGTGCGACGAGCGGCGCAAACGCAACGATCATGATCGAATCGTTAAGCGCGACCTGTGACAGCGTGAAGTACGGATCGCCCTTGCACAGTTGAGACCAGACAAACACCATCGCCGTACACGGAGCAGCGGCGAGCAGAATCAAGCCTGCAATGTAGCTGTCGATCTGGTCGGCAGGCAGCCACGCCGCAAACGCATGCCGGATAAAAATCCAACCGAGCAGGGCCATCGAAAATGGTTTGACGAACCAGTTCACAAAAAGCGTCACGCCGATACCGCGCCATTGGCTTTTCACCTGCGTCATGGCGGCAAAATCGATCTTCACGAGCATCGGAATGATCATCACCCAGATCAGTACGCCGACCGGCAAATTGACCTGCGCGAGTTCCATGTGGCCGACCGCGAAGAAGAGTCCGGGAAGTAATTGGCCAAGCATGACGCCGCCAATGATGCACAGCGCGACCCAGACCGTCAGGTAACGCTCGAAAAACCCGATGGCCGGGCGGCTCGCGCGGATTGCTGTGTCAGTGCTGCTCATTTCGTGTTCGCGTTATTGGCGCACGCCGGGTCAATGCAAAAGTTGGGGAGATCGCTTGCTGCGCAGGTTGCACCCGCGCAGCAGTTCTCCGTCAGAAAGCCGATCAGGCCCGTCATCGCGTCGAAATTCGCCGTGTAGATGACGAAACGCCCTTCCTGTCGAGACTTCACCAGGTCTGCGTGGGAAAGGTCTTTCAGGTGAAACGAGAGACTGGACGGGGATAGGCCAAGCTGCTGCGCGATTCCGCCCGCAGCCTGCCCATCGGGGCCGGCAACGACTAGCAGGCGGAAGATTGCGAGACGCGATTCGTGAGCCAACGCGCTCAGGGCGCGTACAACGAGATTTGAGTCCATGGCGCAAACGATAAGCCATTCACTTCTATATTTCAAGTATTGTTGAAATGATGTGGCGTAAGCCCAGGGGGCGACGAATTTCAACACGCGTTCCGCCCGATCTGGCCGCGTCAGGCGATGTCGTTGCCCGACAATGCCCGCGTGTCTGAAAACGTTCGTCGTTTCGCTACACTGCGCACTTTCGCTGACAACCCTGCAGGAGACCGCACATGGACCGCATGGTGGCAATGGAGACTTTCGTAACTGTTGTCGATGCGGGTTCATTTTCCGCCGCGGCACGCCGATTGAAGCTAGGCCAACCGGCCGTTTCGAAGGCAGTTGCACAGTTGGAGGAACGTCTTGGCGCCCGTTTGCTGTTGAGATCGACACGTGGCCTGGCACCGACCGATGCCGGTCAACGGTTTTATGATCATGCACTCAGGGCGATCGATGAGGCAGAGCGGGCCGAACAGGCGGTACGCGAATCGGCGGATGGCTTGTCCGGACGACTGCGCATAGGCGCAGCCGTCACCTTCGCCCGCCTGCATGTCTTGCCGGCACTGAAGTCTTTCCTTGATCGACATCCCAATCTCAGCATCGATATCGTGCTCGACGATCGGTCCGTCGATCTGCTCGAAGAGGGTGTCGATGTCGCGTTGCGTATGGGCGCCCTGGACGATTCGAATATGACTGCGCGTCGCATCGCCACCGGGCGGCGGGTCGTCGTCGGCACACCCTCGTATTTCGCGCAAGCGGGGCTTCCGCAAACGCCTCGCGACCTTCTCCGCCATCAGGCGGTCGTTCACACGGTTCGAGGCGGCGGTGAGTCGTGGTTGTTCAGCCGCAGTGACGGTTCCGACTCGAACGTCACCTTGTCCGGCCGAATCAGCGTGAACGCAGCCGAAGGCATGCGCACGGCGGTATTCGCGCATATGGGCCTGGCTGTCGCTTCGGAATGGATGTTCGCCCCTGAACTTGCGGACGGCACGGTTCAGGCCGTCCTGACTGACTGGATGTTGCCGCCGATCGACCTGTGGGCAGTGTTTCCGTCCGGTCGCATGGCGACCACGAAGGCGCGTGCCTTCGTCAAGTTTGTCGAGCATCTTCTCAATCAGCGCTCCAGCGATAACCTCACCGCATAGCCGCCTAACCGTCCAGCCGCCTCCCACCAGGGTGCCACTGCTCCGGCCTGCCTCTTCGCAGCGGGAATAGGAGCTATTCCTCACCCGCGGCTACCGGGCGATGCCGCCCGAGCGGAGGATACGCATCAACCAATGCACGAAACATTGGCTCCGATGCAGCAGTCCCTTCCGGCTGTTCAGCGCGGAGGACCGCTTTCAAACCTATCCGTTGAGGAAAACATGACCCAAGCTCTGAAAGGCAAACTTGCTCTCGTTACGGGCGCTTCGCGTGGAATCGGTGCAGCTATTGCGGCGCGTCTTGCGCAGGACGGCGCATCGGTGATCGTTCACTATGCGTCGAGTGCGGCGCGGGCCGAAGCAGTCGTCAAGGCGATCCGCGATGCCGGCGGCGAGGCCGAAGCCGTCGGCGCCAACCTGTCGCAACCAGAAGGCATCAAGAATCTCATCGATGCGCTGAACGGCGCGTTCGGCGGCCGCTTCGAGGGGCGGCTCGACATTCTCGTCAACAACGCCGGCACGGTGGAGTACGGACCCTTCCTCGATTCTTCGGACACGTCTTACGACACACATTTCAACCTGAATGTTCGTGCACCGATCGAACTGGCAAAAGACGCGGCGGCGCGAATGGTGGCGGCCGGCTGGGGACGCATTATCAACATAGGTTCGGCCTTTGGCGAAGCCGCGCCGCTGCCCGGTGTAACGCTCTACATCGCATCGAAGTTCGCCATCAGAGGCTTCACTCGCGGGCTATCGCGCGAGCTCGGCAAATATGGCGTGACCGTGAATGCCGTGCAACCCGGCCCGATCGATACAGAACTGGCTCCGCAGCCCGGCACGGAAGACCACGCAACGATGACGAAGCTCGCGAGCGTGGGCCGTTTCGGCAAACCGGCGGAAATCGCTGCAGCTGTAGCGTATCTCGCGAGCCCCGAAGCAGGCTACACGACCGGCGAGAGCCTGACGGTCGACGGCGGATGGATCGCCTGACACGCGTTGCCCGACCAGGTGCTATCCGCGAGCGACACGTAAATTCGGATAGCACCAATGCGCCGCCTATGCGACCGCTTTCGCCTGACGGCGAACAGTTATTGGTTAATCGCGCGCTCAAGTCGCCGAAATGCCACCATTGATCGGCAGATGCCAATGACAACCGATGTTCGCCTCATAGCGATATGTGCCGAAGCTGAAACGCGGTCACTTGCTCGGCGTTACTTAAGTTCGATGGCAAGCAAAGTCATGATGGCCCAGTGCCGCACGGACCGGCGGACCGGCGGACCGGTTGCCCGGTCCGCCGTTTTCCGCAATGCGTGCTTCCTTCGTTACTTCCTTGATGTCAGCCCACCGGGCACGGCGCCGGACGACCCGGACGTTCCTCCGCTGGCGCCGCCAAGCGCGCTCGTCAGGGCGGTGACGAGGCCCGTCACGGGCGCGAGCAGGTTGGTCGTGCCGGCCGCACCTGAACCGCCTGAGGCGTGTAGCGCGCCCGTCGACGATGATGTTACTGACGTCGCTGGTGCTAGCGGGTTGTTGGCGCTGCCTGTTGCACCGTTCAGCGCGACACCTGCCGAGACGGTCAGGCCGGTGAGCGGCGCCAAAGGACTACCGGGTCCTCCGACCACGCTGGTCAACGAAGAGGTCAGCGAAGTCAGCGTGCCGACCAGAGGTGCGAGTGGATTGGTCGAGCCGCCAATACCGCCGAGTCCGCCCGTCAGCGTGCCGGGCAGCGAAGTGAGGATGTTGGTAAGCGGTGCCAGCGGATTGCCGGACGAACCGCCGCCCGGATTGAGGATGCCGGTCAGGCCGCCGAGCGGATTACCGCTGCCCGAGCCGCCTGCGGTCAGCAGGCCGCCGACCGAGGTAACCGTATTGCCCAACTGTGTCACGACGTTGCCCAGGTTCTTGCCGATCGGATTACCCGTGGTGCTGCTGATCTGGCCGCCCGCAGTGTTGAGGCCGTGGCCGATGGTCGACAGCAGTCCATCGAGCGGCTTACCCAAACCGGTCGTGTCGCCGACGGTCTGGGTGGTCTGCGCGAGTGTCGCGGTGATTGGCGTGATGGCAGTGCTTAGGGTCTGCGTGAGCTGCTGCACCGGGCCGTTGATGAGCGTCGAGCCGAGTTGCGTGCCCAGGCTGCTGACGGCTGTGCCCACGGTGGAGATCGTGCTACCGAGCGGGTTTGTCAGCGGGCTGAGCGGAGCGGTCGGGCCGCTGCCGAGGCTGGTCACGAGTTGTCCGGCGCTATTGACCGCCTGGCCAGCGTCATAGACCAGGTTGCCGCTGCTGGCGAGGGTAGTACCGAGAGGGTCGGTCGAATTCCCTAGCTGGCCGAGACCGTTGAAAGCGCCCGTGCCGAGTGCTGACACTCCGGCGCCGAGATTCGAAACCACACCGCCGAGCGCTGTGGTGGTCGCGGTGTTGCCGCCGGGGATCGGCGTGAGACCGATCTGGCTGCCGATGGCCGAGACAGTCTGGCCGGTCGCGGTGACGACATTGCCGGTGTTCTGCACCACGACGCCGAGTGGGTTGGCGCTCGTGGGCGTAGGTGTCGGTGTCGGCGTTGGCGTGGGCGTGGGCGTGGGCGTGGGCGTGGGCGTGGGCGTGGGCGTTGGCGTTGGCGTTGGCGTCGGAGTAGGCGTCGGCGTTGGCGTTGGCGTCGGCGTCGGCGTCGGCGTCGGCGTCGGCGTCGGTGTAGGCGTCGGCGTCGGTGTAGGCGTCGGCGTTGGCGTCGGCGTCGGCGTCGGCGTCGGCGTCGGCGTCGGCGTCGGCGTCGGCGTCGGTGTAGGCGTCGGTGTAGGCGTCGGTGTAGGCGTCGGCGTCGGCGTCGGAGTAGGCGTCGGAGTAGGCGTCGGCGTCGGCGTCGGAGTAGGCGTCGGAGTAGGCGTCGGAGTAGGCGTCGGCGTCGGCGTCGGCGTCGGTGTCGGCGTCGGCGTCGGCGTCGGTGTAGGCGTCGGCGTAGGCGTAGGCGTCGGCGTCGGCGTCGGCGTCGGCGTCGGCGTCGGCGTAGGCGTAGGCGTCGGTGTCGGTGTCGGTGTCGGTGTAGGCGTCGGTGTAGGCGTCGGCGTCGGCGTCGGTGTAGGCGTCGGCGTGCCGTTACCTGAGCCGGACCCCGATCCGGAACCTGCACCGGACCCCGACCCGCCTCCCGACCCGCCGCCTCCACCTGTGATGGCGCCGCTTCCCGAACCAGTGCCAAGCGTCGGCGACTTCGTGGTCAATGTCGATCCACAACCTTGAAGAACCATCAGTGACGACACGCACATGGCGATCGTCGTCATTTTGAAATTGCGATTCATACTTGCACCCCCCGGTGATTAAAATCCTGGGGTTGTGACTGCAAGGGTCATACCATGTGGGGCGCGCACCGCGTGGTGCATAGGAAAGGCTTGCAAATCAAGGGCGCGCGGGCGATCGATTCCCGCGCGACGCGATCTTGAAATGCCAGTGTGGCGCGGAACACTGTCTGCCGAACCTCGAACGTAACGTAACGCGCGGAGCGGTTTTCACACACCTGCGTTTCCACCGCGGCAGTTGTTCTTCATTAACGAACAGTCGTTTAAGAGCCGATTGCGATCGACGGTTGATAATCGAAGACTTTGCCTGACGACGACCGGCCCAGTTCGTTAAAAATTATTCGACGCCTGCGCGCATGCGTCATGCATACGTTCACGCAGCAACAGACAAAGGCAGGTGTCGAACAAACCCGAACGGGTGCGGACATCCGCCGCCGTAGCGCTCAAGCACCCGATACGGCTGCTTTCGGTCTACTTATCGGTTGGAGCATGGTCTGTAGTCTTATCGTCAAGCGGTTGCGGTCGCTTCGTAGCCCCCATTGCCGACAGCCGACGATAAAGCAACCTCACTCTTCTATCCGACACGCGAAATACCAGCATGACAGACGGGCGTACCGTACGGGCGCATGGCCGTCGTCGATGAATCAGACATCGCTTAAGTGTCGGCTGACGGCCTTTACATGAAAAGTCGCATCTGCAGCCGCACTGGATACCCCCTCCCCCTATGATAGACTTCGTGCAATTACATACCCCCTAGGGGTATCTGGAGAGCGCATGAGTCACACGATTCAGGAAAAACAGAAGCTACTTAATCGGGTCCGCCGCATCAAGGGACAGGTCGAAGCCATTGAGCGGGCGCTCGAGGAAGAGCACGGCTGCGCGGACGTGCTGCAACGGATCACAAGTTGTCGCGGGGCTATGAACGGTCTTCTCGCGGTCGTGCTGGAAGACCACATCAGGAATCACCTCGTCGACGCGGAAAGCGGCGAGGAGGATGGCGCTAGCGCGACGGAACAACTCATCGAAGTCGTTCACAGCTATTTCAAATAGAGTCAGAAATGAGTGATTTCAAACATGCCGCGTTCGGCGCAGGACATGACCACATCTTTCTGGGCGTCGGTCATGAAAAAAACGAGCGCAAAACGTGGGCCGTGATCGCACTGTGCAGCGCGATGATGCTGATTGAAATTGTTGGCGGCAGTATGTTCGGTTCACTGGCGCTCGTGGCCGACGGTCTGCATATGTCGACCCACGCGGGCGCAATGCTCATTGCAGCCCTTGCGTACACCTACGCGCGCAAACACGCCACCGACTCCCGCTTCGTGTTCGGTACGGGCAAGCTTGGCGATCTCGCGGGCTTTACGAGTGCCATCGTGCTCGCGATGATTGCGCTTCTGATTGGCTACGAGGCGGTATCCCGTTTCCTGTCGCCGGTACCCATCCATTTCGGTGAAGCGATTCCCATCGCGGTGGTCGGGCTTCTTGTCAACCTGGCGAGCGCGTGGCTATTGAGCGGCGACGATCACGGCCATGGGCATGGGCATCGGCATGGGCATGGGCATGGGCATGGGCATGATGACCACGCTCAAGAAGAGGAAGTGCGGAAGATTTTCGCGCCGTCCGGCGTGCTTGCGGTTTCCATCTTCGAAGACGGCGTGCCACCTGTTTTCCGCATTGCGCCTGAGACGGAAGGTTCACGACTGGACGCTTCTACTGTGTCCGTTACGACGATCCGGCCGGATGGGACTCGACAGGTCTTCGCGCTGGCGGATCGTGGCGGCTATCTGGAATCGAAGGAAGAAATTCCTGAGCCGCACGCCTTCAAGGCCGTCGTGCGGATTGCGGACGGCCAGCACGAAGTGGAATTCGAAGAACATGAACACCACGACCACGCGCATGAAACAGCGACCCGTGACCACAACATCAGGTCGGCGTACATCCACGTGATGGCGGATGCGGCGGTTTCCGTGCTGGCGATCATAGGCCTCGTGTTGGCCCGCGCATTTGGCTGGCTCTGGATGGACCCGCTCGCCGGTGTCATCGGCGCGCTGGTGATTGCAAACTGGTCGTACAGCTTGATGCGTGACACGGCTGCGATCCTGCTCGACATGAACTCCGACCGGCGCATGGCGGAGAGCGTACGTCACGCGATCGAGGATCGCGGAGACAAGGTGGTCGACCTGCATGTATGGCGAGTGGGTCCCGGCCATATGAGCGCCGTGGTGTCAGTGGCAACAGGTGAAACCCTGCGAGACTCGCGCTTCTACCATGCGGTGCTGGGGCGCTTCAGGGGACTGTCTCATGTCACCGTTGAGGTGCAGCCATTACAGGCAGACGCCTAATCCATGGCAGCTAGATCACTGCGCATCGACGCGCTCGCCTTCGATGACAAGATAGGCTCCGGGCACGGCGGCAGGCCGATGAGTGCATCGAGACTGACGAAACTATCTCCGTACACTCATCCCCGAAGGGTCAGGACGTGCCACCCGCCACTCACCGATTTTTTCGATTTACCTAGCTAACCGCGACAACCGCTTGGTCTGCCGCACCCTCAGCGCTCAACGCCGCGGCATCTTCTGCCGACCCGTTTTCCCCCAATGGTGCATTTTCAGCCGCAAGCGATTCCCCACCTCGCTGCATTACCTCTTCCGCAAGCAGGGTCGCCGCATGACGTGCGGTGATGCGGCTTTGCGGAACGCCCTTTGCGTCGAGCGCAATCACCTGGTATAACTCACGGTCGCACTGGAGTTCCTGTTGATACCGCTCCGACGTATCCACCAGCAATTCAAGGAGTGTCTGACGCCGCCGTCTTTCCTCAAGTGTAATGGGAGGATTCCTACATATTGAGGACGTAAGTGTGATCAAGGTATTCAGTTGATCCAGGTGCCGGTTACATAAATCGAATGCCGATAGCGCAAGCTTTTCGTACTGGAGTGCGTCGACAGGTGGACGTGAAGCAGGTTGTTTTTTAGCGGATTTGCTCATGGCGCGATCTCCCTGTTACTTCTCGGATCGCCCGACACTCGCTTGCAAGGAGGGTGAGCGGGCACGAAGCGGGATTGGAAGACCGGGATACAAACAAACCGGCGAGCCTTGCGGCTCCCCCACTACGGCCCGCCCATTGGAATATAGACGCGCAACCGTAGACGCACGACCCGCCTGAGCGGGTGTGCGGTTTGTATCACAGGCTTCCAAACCTGATCGCCGGGTGTATCCCGACGACTTGGTGATTATAAGTCACGCCAAGTGGATTGCCTTCAACCTTGCAAGCCAAATGTTTGATTTGGCCTAAAGGATAAGGAGCGGTAAGAAGCGAAACCGCAGTCACGCCCCGTCGCCTATCCGGCAAGCAGCCCTTCACCCACCGAACACTTCCACCAGCTGCGCATTCAGGCCATTCACGAATGCATGTTCGCCGGGCCCCGGATTCCCACGGAACTGCTTCGCACCTTCAACCAGAACCTCATCCACATCCGTTCCGAGCACAGCGATCGTTTCGTCGATGAAGGGTTCGAGCGGCATCGCCTGTTCGGCTTCGCGGCTGTTCATCAGGTCTGTGCGCACCCATGGCGGGGCGATTTCAAGCACCTTAACTTTCGTATTCCTCAGCATGAAGCGTTGCGAAAGAATGTACGAATGCAGTGCCGCCTTGGTCGACGAATACACTGCAGTCATCGCCAGCGGCACGAATGCCAGAACCGAACTGGTATAGGCAACGACAGCATCGTTTCTGGTCTTCAGATGGTCGATCAGCGCCGACGTCATGCGGATCGGTCCCATGAGGTTCGTCGTGATGGTGGACACCAGCAACGCGTCGTCGATGTGACCGGCCGCCTGGTCCGGCAGCATGATTCCGGCGTTGTTGATCAGCACGTTGAGGTCGGGATAGTCCGCGATCAGTTGCGCCGCTACCTTCTCGATGCTGGCCGGGTCGGTAATGTCGAGTTCGATTGCCGCCATGCCGGGATTCGCCGCCACCACCTCGTCGAGATGGCCGCGCCGCCGACCGCTGATAATGACCTTGTTGCCGCGCTTATGGAGCGCCTCGGCCAATCCACGGCCAATGCCCGAACCGCCGCCTGTGATGAAAATCGTGTTTCCAGTAAGTTTCATGATCGTTTCCTGTGATGTTGCATTCGCAGTTCAAGTTGATGTCGCGGCAGGTAAGGCTGATGCGTTCAGGCAGGAAACCGTCCGCCAAACATCGGCAGGTCGCTCGCGGATTCGGCCTGAGTCGCTTCCCTTGCACCTCACCTGCCTGGACGTTCCGGCAAAGAAGGCTATACTTAAGACAATGGTGAATGACATTGTCATTGCGATGGATTGTGGTCGTCCGCTTCGGCGATGTCAATGGTGATCGACATTGTATTTTTCGATGGATGCGATTGGGCCGAGGTCGGCCGAAGGGAGTGAGAGTGGGTGTTTCCAGACAACAGGCGGCTGAAAACCGGCACGCGATCGTGGCCGCCGCCGAGAAGCTGTTTCGTGAGCGCGGTGTCGATGCGGTCGGGCTCGCCGAATTGATGAAGGCGGCGGGCTTCACGCAGGGCGGTTTCTACAACCACTTCAAATCAAAAGACGCCCTGGTCGCCGCCGTGATGGAAAAGGCGATAGAGGAAGGGGAAGAGGCTTTTGCCGCCCAGTTTGCAAGCTCCAGATCGACTGACGCCGACCCGGTAAAGCAAAACATCCAGTGGTATTTGTCCCCCGAGCATCGCGAAAATATCGAAGCCGGGTGCCCGTTATCGGGTTTTGTAGGCGACGCCCGCCGGTTCGGCGACGGAGCACGCGGCTCTTACGCGCAAGGGCTCGCGACGAACCTCGAACTGTTCGCCAAGGTCATCGAAGAGAGAGAGGGCGTGAGCGAAGGCAGTCGCAGAAAGGCAATCGCTGTGTTCAGCCAGATGGTCGGTACGCTGCTGCTTTCGCGTGCTGTCGCGGACACCGACCCAGCGCTCGCGGATGAAATTCTCCACGAGGGACGCCAGCACCTCCTCAGCATGCTGGACACGCAACCCGGCACTCAAGCGCAGTCGCAGTCGCACGGACGCTCGCGCCGATCGAAGCCGGGTCGCACGTAAGGCGAATCAGAACAGCGGATGTGCCGTCGGATAGAGCGCCGTTCTCAAAGCAAGCCCACCGAGCACGACAAAGATAATGGCGGCAAGAATGTGAACGGCCTTCGTCGGCAAGCGGTCGGCGAACTTGTGTCCGAGATAGATGACCGGCACATTCGCCAGCATCATGCCCAACGTCGTCCCCGCGACAACCCCGAAGAACTCGTGAAAGCGCGCAGCGAGCGCGATGGTCACGATTTGAGTCTTGTCGCCCATTTCGGCAAGAAAGAATGTCACGGCCGTTGTGCCGAAGACGCCCATCGAATTCTTCGTCAATACCGCGTCGGCGTCGTCCAGCTTGTCCGGAACGAGAATCCACACCGCCATGACAGCGAACGACGCGACCACCGCCCAGTTCAGAATCCCCGGACTCAGAACGCTCGCGAGCCATGCCCCGAGCGCGCCCGATGCCGCATGGTTGATGAGCGTTGCAGCAAGCACGCCGAGGACGATGGGGATCGGCTTGCGATAGCGCGCAGCCAGTACCAGGGACAGCAGTTGAGTCTTGTCGCCGATTTCAGCGAGACCGACCACACTGGTCGAGACGAGGAAGGATTGCATGGGGTTGTTGTACCCGGGCCGCGCTGAAAGCACGCGATGACGCGCATTCCGGCGACCCGGTTAGGTCGGAATGCGTGTCATCGGTCTTGCCAGGCATTTAGCTGCGCACGCCATAGCGGGTCTTGCGACTCGCCAAGTATGTTGACATGCGCCCTCAAACATCGCGTTCGAGGCGGCTACTCCCCAATGAGCAGGCGCGATTCTATCGTGCCGTGTAGTACATGAGCAAGTCGCCATGCCGAAAAGCTTGCGGCGATTATTACTAAAGCCTTTCTGTCGTGATATGCTCGCCCCTGTCTTTGGGGAGTAGCCGGCTTCTACCCAGAAGCGCCTGCGTCAACATTCTCGGTCGCACAGACCGTGGTGCAGGTAGCCATTTGGTTGGCAAGACCATCGACACACCACGCGACCGGTCGGGCGCGGCGGTGTGTCGCGGTTTTCCGCCCGACCTTGAGCTTCTCCTTCCATGAATCCTGTCGCAACGCTCTTCCTCGCTTTCGCCATGTCTACCGACGCCTTTGCAGCCGCAATCGGCAAAGGCGCCGCGCTCAATCGGCCACACTGGCGCGAAGCACTGAGGACAGGACTTATCTTCGGCGTCATCGAGGCGCTAACCCCGTTGGTCGGATGGTTTCTGGGCAAAGCAGCCGCCCAATACGTTTCCGCGTGGGATCACTGGATCGCGTTTGCGCTGCTGTTCGTGCTCGGCGCCCGCATGATCATGAACGGCTTTGCCGCTAAAGATGTAGACGAGAAAAAACCGGCGGCCCATTCGTTCTGGCTGCTGGCATTGACGGGCTTCGCCACCAGCATCGATGCGATGGCGGTCGGCGCGGGCCTCGCCTTTGTCGACGTCAACATTTATTCGACAGCCGCCGCGATCGGCCTCGCCACCATGGCGATGGTCACGATCGGCGTCATGCTCGGCCGTGTCATCGGCCATGTGGCGGGCAGACGCGCGGAGATGGCGGGCGGCGTCGTGCTAATCGGAATCGGCAGCATCATACTGGCCGAACATCTGAAGCTCTTCGCCTGAGCGTCGATCGAGCATCATCCTCCGGTGGCTAGCCTGCGGCGTTGATTGTTCGCAGGAAGCCGCGCAGCCGGTTCGCAAAGGGATCCCGTGCGCCCGCAAGAAACATCGACGGTTGTGCCATGCGCGCGCCGGCAAACGCACCGCCCCCAATCCGTCAACGACACGAGGACATAGAACGGCCCTGACGCCTCGCGGCGGCAGGGCCGTTTCACTTCACTTGCGTCTCACTTGCCCTTCACTTGCCCTTTACTTGCGCTTGAGTTGCGAGATGTCGCGCACCGCGCCACGGTCAGCCGAGGTCGCCAGCGCGGCATACGCCTGCAACGCTTGCGACACCACGCGCTCACGATTCGCCGGCAGCCATGCCTTGTCGCCGCGTGCCTCCATGGCTTCGCGACGGCGCGCCAGTTCCGCGTCCGATACCACCAGGTGCATCTTGCGGTTCGGAATGTCGATCTCGATCACATCGCCCTCTTCCACCAGGCCGATCGTGCCGCCTTCGGCAGCTTCCGGCGACGCATGCCCGATCACGAGCCCGGACGAACCACCTGAGAAACGGCCATCGGTAAACAACGCGCAGGTCTTGCCCAGGCCCTTGGATTTCAGATACGACGTGGGGTACAGCATTTCCTGCATGCCGGGGCCGCCCTTGGGGCCTTCGTAACGGATCACGACCACGTCGCCCGCCACGACCTTGTCGCCCAGAATGGCTTCGACGGCGTCGTCCTGGCTTTCGAAAACGCGCGCGCGCCCGGAGAAAACCCATTGCGATTCGTCAACGCCCGCGGTCTTGACGATACAGCCCTTCTCCGCGAGATTGCCGTACAGCACGGCGAGGCCGCCGTCCTTCGAGTACGCGCTTTCCTTGCTGCGGATACAGCCCGACTTGCGGTCGGTATCCAGCGATGCAAACGTGGCTTCCTGGCTGAACGCGACCGTGGTCGGAATTCCGCCCGGGGCCGCACGGAACAGTTTCTGCGCGGCTTCACCCGCGCCGCCGGCGATGTCCCATCTGGCGATCGCGTCGCCCAGCGTGCCGCTATGCACGTTGCTGCACGAGAGGTCGAGCAGATTCGCGCGCGCCAGTTCGCCAAGAATGCCGGGGATGCCGCCCGCACGATGCACGTCTTCGATATGGTACTTGTCGGTGGCAGGCGCCACTTTGCACAGGCACGGTACTTTGCGCGAGATGCGATCGATGTCGGACATCGTGAAGTCGACACCGCCTTCCTGCGCGGCTGCCAGCAGGTGCAACACCGTGTTGGTCGAACCACCCATGGCCACGTCGAGCGCCATGGCGTTCTCGAATGCCTGCTTGTTGGCGATGCTGCGCGGCAGGACCGACGTGTCTTCTTCCTGATAGTAGCGGCGGCACAGATCCACGACCAGACGGCCCGCCTGTTCGAACAGGCTCTTGCGGTAGGCGTGCGTGGCGACGATCGTGCCGTTGCCGGGCAGCGCGAGGCCGATTGCCTCGGTCAGGCAGTTCATCGAGTTCGCCGTGAACATGCCCGAGCAGGAGCCGCACGTCGGGCAGGCGTTGCGCTCGATTTCCGCCACTTCCGCGTCGCTGACCCTGGAATCACCTGCCTTGATCATCGCGTCGATCAGGTCGATCTTGGCAATCACCTGGCCATCGGTCGGCGACTTGACCTTGCCCGCTTCCATCGGACCGCCGGAAACAAAAACGACCGGGATGTTCAGGCGCATCGCGGCCATCAGCATGCCGGGGGTGATCTTGTCGCAGTTGGAGATGCAGACCATGGCGTCGGCGCAGTGCGCGTTGACCATGTATTCCACCGAGTCGGCGATCAGTTCGCGCGAGGGCAGCGAATACAGCATGCCGCCGTGACCCATGGCGATGCCGTCGTCCACCGCGATGGTGTTGAACTCTTTCGCCACGCCGCCGGCCGCTTCGATTTCGCTCGCCACCAGCGCGCCCAGGTCGCGCAGATGCACATGGCCCGGCACGAACTGCGTGAACGAGTTCACCACCGCAATAATGGGTTTGCCGAAGTCACCGTCCTTCATGCCAGTGGCGCGCCACAAGGCACGGGCGCCGGCCATATTGCGGCCATGGGTCGAGGTTCGTGAACGATAGTCAGGCATCTGTATCCTCAGATATGGGGGTCGTCAAAATTAGAATTGTGCCCAGCCCGGCCAACGCACCGTCGAAGACGGCGACGGCATGCCGATAGCCCGCAAGCGGTGGCTCGCGATAGCGCGCACGGTGGGAGCTGGGAATAGACGAATAGTGCGAGAAGGCCGGTAAGACGTCCAATATATTTTTGCGGCGCAATTAGGTCGCAAAAGATATTAGTTGACGATCGGCCAAACAGGAAGAGAGCCAGGGACACCGGCTGTGAGACCAGAACTACTGCGATTGGAGCCGAAGCGGCCGGCACACACGGGCTTTACGGGAACCAGGACGCGTTGAACAGCAGCCAGCTCAGTCTGCCCGAAGCAAGCCCGGACAGACTGAACCTTCGATGCCGCTACCTTCGATAACGGTTAATTCACGGCCTTGATCGGCGCCGGGAACCAGTTACCCTGCTGAACCTCGTCCTTCGGAACATAAGTACGGAAGTTCAGCGAGAAGCCCTTGCCTTCCGGCGTAGGCAACCAGTTGCTTTGAGGCGCGTTTTTCGGCTTTACCGGTGCAAGCCAGATGCTCGTGCTGCCATCGGCATTCGCCTTCAGATGGGACACGTTGTTCAGGTTGTAACGATGCAACGCGTTAGGCACAACGCGGTAGTCCGGCACGCTGTACAACGTCACCGACCAGAAGCCCTTGACATGAGTGTCCGGCTTTTCACCCTTCGGGAAGCGGATCTCGTAGGTCTTGCTGCCATCAAGCGGTTGCTTGTCGCTGTCGCTCAGCCCCACAAAATAGATGGCCTCGCTGATCACGTTGGCCCACAGACCACCGTAGTTGACGATATCGCGCGCCACATAGTCATTGCCGAAGTTGCCGGCCACATAAGTCACCGACCAGCCGTCCTTCTGCGTGCCGAAACCCTTGGCATTCGCGAGGAAAGCCGGAATTGCCTTGGCCTTCACGACGTCGTTGACGCGCTTGCGGGCAGCGTCGCTGCTCTTCGCATACCTGGCGACATTGAGTGCCGCCGCCTGATATTCGGCCGCCTTCGGCATGGCGTCCGGATAGGTGGCCAGCGCTTCGCTCACGTGATCGAAGATCTCGCCGCCAATGGGCGCTGCCGGCGTGAAGGAAGGCACCGGAAAGGGCGGATCGATCTGGGTATCGGGCGACGCGTCGACAGTGAAGCGATGCTGCAAGTTCACGGCAACCTTCGGTGAGCCTTTGAGCTCGACACGCGCCAGCAATTTCGCTTTGGCCGACGGCAATTCGATCTTGACCGCGTCGTCCGGCACCGGCGGATTGGTGCCCTTGATCACCAGGGCAAATTTGCCATACGGGTGATCCGGATAGGTGCGCTCATTGATGTTGGTAATGACCTCGCCCCAGCCGTCGAGCAGCTGGGCCGTGTAGTAGCGCCCCGTCACTTTCGGAACGTTCAGGATAACTGCGTGATCCTTGTCAGCTGCAAGCCAGGCTTCCAGATAGGCCACGTCGAGGTTCGGATTCACGAACTGCGCGGAGCCCAGCGGGTTGTACTTGATCTTGTTGTAGCCGACCTTCTCGACATTGATGTCGTAGTTTTCCTGTTGCAGCACCAGATAGCGCCCATACAGGTAATGCCAGGACGAAACGATCTGCTCGTCGGAAGGAACGGTCGCGGTCGCACTCGCGTTAGTTGACGGATTTGTACCGGACGAGCTGCAGGCGCTAAGGCCTAATCCGATTAAACCCGCCGCGATCCAGGGAAAAGTCCACTTCGGCGCTTTCATGGTGTTCATCATTTAATTAGCCCTGTCTGAATGGGTGCGGCAAAGCTTACATGGAACCTGCAAATGTTGATAGAGTGTCAGCGCAGCTAAGGCGGATATCCTGGGAATTACATGCAACTCGGATATTTGACAAATAACAAAGACTGGTCATCTTTTTGTCAACCAGCCGTGCGCAATAGCTTCCGGCAAGCTGCAGGCTTTTTCTGGTTTGAATAATTCATTGACTTGTGATAAGCGGGCTGGGCACTGGCATTCGCGATTTTAATCGATCGCTATTGCTTCGCCTGTTGCGAATTTGCTCACTTCAATAAGTACGTTGCCACAAAGTAAGTTGCCACAAGCATTTCCCAATGCTCTGCTGGCGTATTCAGGCATAACCCATCATTCTTGACGAGGAGTAGGCGTGAATCTCAAGCACGTTATTCTGGGTGTCGCGGTCTCAACCACGTTCATCATGGCAGCGCAGGCTCAGCCGGCCGTGCCGGCGCAATCCGCATCGGAAATCATGGGCACGCCACCGGGCACGGTGATGACCAAAGAGTACGTCGCCACAGTGGGACGCTTCGCCTATCTGTGGGGCTGGACGCTGGTGAACAACTACAACCGCTCGCTGGCTGTCAAGAACTTGCCGGAACCAGGCCGGATTGGCGGCGTGATTCCCGGTTCGCCGCATAACCAGGTTTCCATGCTGACCGACTATATCGACTCGGCCGAAAACTTCGTGACGTGTCCCAACCAGGACACGGTGTACGGCGCGGGTTTCATGGAGCTTGATAAAACGCCCGTCGTCATTCAGGTGCCGAATTTCGGCAAGCGTTTTTACACCTATCAGCTTTCGGACGCACGCACGGATTCATTCGGTCAAATTGGCACGCAATACGGCACCAAACCCGGATTGCATCTTCTGGTAGGCCCGGACTGGAAAGGCAAGGTTCCGGCTGGAATTGTAGCGGTACACCGCTCGCCGACTAACCTGGTCGCCATATTCCCGCGCATTTTCCAGGACGATACGCCAGAGGACAAGGTCGCAATTCAGCCTTTACTCAGCCAGGTCATGGTTTATCCGCTGAGCGAATTTACGGGGAAGATGAAAACCAAAGACTGGAAGGCGACCCCGTCTTTCCCGCCCCCCGCTACAGACGGGAAAGGAGAAGTTAAATGGGTTATACCGGAGAAGTACTTCGACGAACTCCCGCTGGTCATGAAAATGGTGCCTCCGCTGCCCGGTGAGGAAGCCATCTATCGCACGATTGAGTCCGTCCTGGATGCCGCGGCCAAAGACCCGAAGATCAAGGCCACATTGACGGAAACCGCGGTAGCCGCCGAGGCCGATCTGATCAGCCCGCTGTTCGAATTCCGGAACAATGGCCGGCCGGTGGGAAATGGCTGGACGTCTCCGCCCAACGGCGCGCGCTGGGGTACCGACTACCTGTCCCGCACCGCAACGGCGAAGTCGAATATGTACGACAACGCGCCGCAAGAAACCCGTTATATCTATACCGACTTCGACTCGACGGGCCAACGCCTCGACGGCACGAATCGGTACACGGTGACCTTCGCGAAAGGGCAAACGCCACCGGTCAACGGCTTCTGGTCATTGACGGTCTACAACAAGGAACACCTTTTTGAAGCGAACAAGCTGAACCGCTTCTCGCTCGGCACCAAGAGCAAATCACTCAAGTACAACGCGGACGGTTCACTCACGCTGTATTTCCAGAGCGACTCGCCGGGTGAGGACAAGGAGTCGAACTGGGTTCCCGCGCCCAAGGACGTGTTCTCGCTGTACATTCGCGCCTACTGGCCGAAGGCTGCAATAACAGACGGATCGTGGACGCCGCCGCCCGTGGTACGCGCGAACTGAAATCCGATTCGAGGCGCGCAAGCGCCCGCCGAGCGCTTGCGCGGCCACACGCGGTCTATGTGGTTTTTTCGCGACTCCCGCTCGGCGCAATCACGACCACAGGCCTGTCCAGCAAGGCGCTCTAAAGCTTCATACAAAATACCCGATTTGCAGTTGCAGCGCGCTTCGATAGCATCAGGAAACACGTCAGCGTTCCCCAACGTTCGGCGTGTGTGTTTGTTGGCCGCAGCGTCGTCTGCGGCTTTTTTTATGCCACGTCCTTTTTGCCGGAGTAAGGGCATCGACCGGTTCGCTGCTCAGACAGCTACTCTCGCCCCTTTCGCGCCACCTGAGCGACTATGAAGTCCGCCTCCGAATGAAGTGAACGAAGTGTCGGCATACTTCACACTCAGGCCGGCCATGCCAATTGAATAAATAAACGACACGTCAAGCAGATTCCCGATCACTCGCCATCACGCGTGCATGGCGCTCACGATCCGTTGATGAATCGTCGTCGGTGCGAGTCCGGCCAAGAATCACGAACACCGCAATCGCGCACAGCAGCGTAACGACAGTCAGCCCCGCGAGCAAAAGGCCGAACGCATCGATGTAGATGTGCTGCAATGCCGCCCGGCCGACATGCGGAAGAAGCGCCGATGCGCGCGCGAGATCGCCCGCTGCGAGACGCGCCGCCGCTTCGGACACGTCGGCGGATCGAGTATCGGGTCTCACGATCGACTGCACGCGAGCCTGCGTGAGCGCTGCCAGAATCGCGCTGACCGTTGCGAGTGCAATGCACTCTCCTGCCACGCGCGTGGTACTGAAAATTCCCGTCGCCATGCCGGCGCGCTCCTTCGGCACGACGCTCACCGACAAGCCGTCCATCAATCCCCACGGCATTCCCGCACCGACACCGATTGTGAGCAAGGGCGCGATCGCTGCATGGCTCGCACCGTCGCGCAACACCGTGGTCAGCCAGTACAGGCCGGCCGCGGCGATCAACAAGCCGATGCCCGAGATGACGCCGGCCGACATCCAGCGCGTCAGCGTTGCGGCACCGAGCGGCACGACCAGCATCGGGGCCGACAGCGCGAGCATCAGCCAGCCGGCCTCGATTTCGCTGTAACCGTCGGCACCGACAAAACGCAGCGGCAGCACGACGAGCAGCACGATGTAGCAGTAGCAGGTCGCGATCGGCAGCACCTGCACGCCGACAAAACGCGGATAGCGGAACAACGACAGATCAAGCATGGGCCGCGCGACGTGCGTTTCGATGACCCAGAACGCGGCGCCCAGCAATGCCGCGCCGATCAGAAATGCGACGACCAGCGGGTTCGACCAGCCGCTCTCCGAGGACTGAATCACGCCGAACGTGAAGCACGACAACGCCCCGGTGAACGTAGTGATTCCCGCCCAGTCGATACGCCGCGCATCCGGGTCGCGCGATTCGCGCATCTGCGGCACGCCGAACAGCAGCGAGAGGACGCCCGCCACAGCACCCGTCGCGAAGATCGCTCGCCAACCGAAGCGCTCGATCATGAAGCCCGCCAGCACGGGCCCGAATGCCAGCCCAAGCCCGAAGGTCGTGCCGAGCAGACTGAACGCGCGGGTGCGCGCGCGGCCGTCGAACTCCTGGGCAAGAGCCGCAGTGCCGCCCGCCAGCGCGGCCGCGGCGGCAACACCCTGCACGGCGCGCAGCAGATCGACGGCCAGGATCGACGGCGCAAAGCCGAGCAGCAGCGAGACCAGCGCGAATCCGCTGACACCGATCGCAAACAGGCGCTTGCGTCCAAACCGGTCCGCGAGTGCGCCCGCCGCCATCAACAGGCTGCCAAAGCTCAGCATGAACGCGTTCGTGATCCAGTTCATCTCGACCGGGCCGCCCGCGAGCTCCCGGCCAATCGCGGGCGTTGCCAGCGCACCCGCCGAAAAACTGAGCGGCAGCGCGAGCGCTGCGAGACAAACGGCCGTCAGAATGGCGACTGGCCGTCCCAGTGAAACGGACGAAAAAGTGTTGCTCATCGACGCTCCCCAAAGGAAGCCGGTCCGCGCGACGCCGTCGGCGCACGCATTCCCGGCAGAGCGATCAACGATAATTCGGATTCAATCAAACAAAAACACCGTGGAATTCCGGTGATAAAGGAGTTAAATTCCTTAATTCAATCGGCTTTACGGATGTCAGAGCGGGATGGACAACCTCAACGGAATCGTCGCGTTTGTGCGCACGGCAGAGGCGCTTAGCTTCGTCGCCGCCGGGCACAAGCTCGGCATCTCGGCGTCGGCGGTCGGCAAGGCGATTGCAAAGCTGGAACACTCGCTCGGCGTGCGGCTCTTCCATCGCACCACACGCAAGGTCACGCTCACCGACGAAGGCCGTCATTTCTACGATCGCTGTCACCGGATACTGGAAGATCTGCGCGATGCCGAGGCCATGCTGTCGGAGGCCGCGCAAACACCACGCGGCAAGCTGCGTGTCAGCCTGCCCGCGATCGGCTATCGATTCCTGTTGCCGGTGCTGCCGGAATTCACGCGTCGCTATCCCGACGTCGAGCTCGATCTGGATTTCAACGACCGGCTCGTGGACGTCGTCGAAGGCGGCTTCGACGCCGTCATCCGCAGCGGCACGCTGAGCGATTCGAGTTTGATGTCGCGCCGTCTCGGCGCATTCTGCTTCATGCTGTGCGCGTCGCCGGGCTATCTCGCGCAGGCGGGTGTGCCGGCCACGCTGCGCGACCTGGAAGCGCACGCCTGCGTGCGTTACCGGTTTCCCACAACCGGCAAGCTGCAGCCGTGGGAATTGCTGGCGGACGGAAGTGAGCCTGCGAATCTGCGCACGGCGCTGACCTGCAACAACATGGAAGCGTTACGCGAGACGGTTATCGCGGGATTTGGCATTGGCTACATGCCGGACTTCCTGGTTCGCGATGCAATTGCGGCGGGCATGCTGACGACGGTGCTCGGCACGCATCCGATCGCCCCAGGACAGTTCTCGATCCTTTGGCCGTCGAGCCGGCAGTTGTCGTCGAAACTCAGAGTGTTCGTCGATTTTATGTGCGCGAAACTGTTCAAGGTTTCAGACGGCTGACCCATCGGCGTGAATGTCCGGCCGCTCGCCGCTCATCGACAAATAGCGGGGCGGTTATAGCGAACGCTCAATCGCCTGCCCTAGTAGCTCCAGCCCCAGGTCGATCTCTTCCTCGCGGACAGTCAACGGCGGGGCGATGCGAAACACGCCGCCCATGCCGGGCAACTGCACGATGTTCATGCTGAGCCCCAGGTTCATGCACTCGCGGGTGATCTTCGCACCAAGCCCGTCCGCCGGCTCCTTCGTGCGGCGGTCCTTGACGATCTCCAGACCGAGCAGCAACCCGCGCCCGCGAATGTCGCCGACGCACTCGAAGCGCTCCATCAAATCCAGCAAGCCACGCTTGAGCCGCTCGCCCATCAGGTTCGCACGCGCAACGAGTCCCTCCCGCTCGACCACGTCCAGCACCCGCAGACCGACAGCGGCAGGCAGCGGATCGGACACATGAGTCGTATAGAACAGGTAACCCAATTCATGAGCCCGCTCTTCGATCTGCGCGGAGGTCACGACCGCCGCGAGCGGCAGACCGGCGCCTAGCGTTTTCGACAGCGTAAGAATGTCCGGTGTGACGCCGTCGCGTTGGCAGGCGAACATCGTGCCCGTGCGGCCCACGCCTGTTTGCGCTTCATCGAGGATCAGCAGCATGCCGCGCTCCTCGCATTTACGCTTGAGCGCGGCCATATAGCCCGGCGGCAGTTCGATGATACCGCCGGAACTGAGGATCGGCTCCGCAATGAACGCGGCGAGATTGCCGCTGGACTGACGATCGATCAGATCGAACGCATAGTCCAGTTCTGCCAGGTAATCGTATTCGCCGTTGCGCTCGAAGCGCGGACGGTACAGGAACGGCGCCGGAATCGCGAAGGAGCCGACGGCTGCCGGACCGACGCCCTTGCGGCCGGCGCTGTAGGTCGCGGATGCCGCGTTGCCCGTCATACCGTGCCACGACTGCGCAAAGCCGACGATTTCATATTTGCCGGTGACCAGTTTTGCCATGCGAATAGCGGCCTCATTCGACTCCGCGCCGGTGCTGAGCAACAGCGCCCGGTCGAGTCCGTCAGGCGTGATGTCGGCCAGCCGGGTTGCCAGATCGACCACCGGTCGCGAAAGCATGCCGCTGAAGAGATGATCGAGCTTGCCGGCGTATTCGTTGATCACCGACACGATCTCCGGATGGCTGTGCCCAAGCACCGCGCTCATCTGCCCCGAAGTGAAATCCAGAATCGCGCGGCCGTCCGCGTCATACACAAAGCTGCCCTGGGCCCGCTCGATGATCATCGGCTCGAATGTGCCGCCGTAGCGGATGAGGTGCTGCCTGGCGTTGCGCCAGAAAACTGCGTCGTTGTTCCCGGACACGTTGCTTCTCCCCTGGTGGGTGGCTGGAATAACTTGCAGTCTAGAGGGCACTCTGCTTTCATAGAATCGAATACTTCTTATGGAAGCTAGAAGCGAGCCTAATATCTTGAGCCTTTCACTCGAAATCGACTTACTGCGTTCGTTTATCGTCATAGCCGAAGTTCGGGCGCTGAGTCGCGCGGCTAACCGGATTGGCCGGACCCAGTCCGCACTGAGTCAGCAGATGAAGCGCCTCGAAGAAATCGTCGACCAGCCGCTATTCCAGCGCACAGGTCGTGGGGTAGTGCTGACGAATCCCGGCGAACGGCTGTTGACCCACGCCCAACGGATTCTGCGCGTGCACGACGAAGCGATGGCCGATCTGTCCGGCAAAGGCTTGTCGGGAACGATTCGTTTCGGCTGTCCGGAAGACTATGCGGCCGTTTTTCTGCCGCATTTGCTGCGTCAGTTCTCAAGCCAGCATCCGCATGCGCTGGTGGAGGTCATGTGCGCCCCTACCCCGCGACTGCTCGAACAACTGGAGATGCATGCGCTGGACCTTGCCATGATCTCGTTGCCGGAAGACGCGCCGAATGCCGATATCATTCGCCGCGAGCCGCTGGTCTGGGTAGGCTATCCGGGACTGGACTCCGCCCATTTCGATCCATTGCCACTGGCGCTTTCCGATCCGGACACGCTCGACCACGTGGCGGCCTGCGATGCGCTGCAACGCGCAGGCAGGGCCTATCGCATCGCCTATGCGAGCAGCAGTCTTGCCGGGCTCACGGCGCTGGTCCGCTCGGGGCAGGCCTTTGCCGTCATCACGCAGACTGCGGTCGCTCCGGATCTCACGATACTCAATGGTGATCCCACGCTGCCGTCGTTGCCCGCGGTGGGCATTACCCTGAAGTTCGAGCGGGAGCGTCCTTCACATCTGACCACGGCATTTGCGGAGCACATCAGGCTGACGCTGCCGTTGCTGTGATTGAACGGCGTGGTTTTTCTTCGCATGCCGATGCGATCGGGTCGACGATGAAGCGCCCCGTGGCGCCTCCCTCCCGGCGATGCACGTATGCGGTGCGTCGCCCGCCATCGCCGATTATGTCCGCACCATGACACGCATCGCCAAACGTTTGCGGGGTGCATGTCCACGGCCGTAACGCCCGTGGAACCTACCCGGCCCGATGCTTGCTTTTATGTAGGCACAACAATCTTCAGCCACGGGGGCCATGCCATGTCGAATCCGCTCGAAATCGTCGAACTGACGCATCACGTCAGGAAAATCGCGACGGGAAAAATCTCCGATATCAACGACATCAATCGCGAAACCACCTTTCTCGCCCTCAACGCCTTGATCGAAGCGGCGCGCGCCGGCAATGCGGGCCGTGGCTTCGCGGTCGTGGCGAATCAGGTCAAGCATGTGTCGGCGCGAATCGGCGAAATCACCACGGTGCTCAATCGCGAACTCGCCGGCTCGCTGACCAGGCTGACCGATCTCGGCGACAGCATGATCGAACGGCTACGTTCGCACGAAGGTCAGCGTTGCGCCGACCTCGCGCTGAACATGATCGACGTGATCGACCGCAATCTATACGAGCGCTCATGCGACGTGCGCTGGTGGGCCACCGATTCCGCGGTGGTCGATTGCCTCGCCAATACGAGTGCCGACACGCGGGCGTACGCATCGCGCCGTTTGTCAGTGATTCTCGACAGTTATACCGTGTACCGTGATCTATGGATCATCGACGCGGCAGGCAACGTCGTCGCGAATGGACGGCCGGATACGTACGCGGTGCACGGCCGCAACGTGGCTGAAGCCGGCTGGTTCCGCGACGCAATGAAAACGCCTTCGGGCGCGGACTTTGTTGCGGGCGATATCGAAGAACTGGCGCTTCTGAAGCACGCACACATCGCGACGTACGCGACGGCAATCCGCGAAAACGGTGCAGTCGATGGCACACCGCTCGGTGCGCTGGTGATCTTTTTCGATTGGGCGCCTCAGGCGTCGGCCGTCGTCAAAGGCGTGCGGCTTACGGATGAGGAATGGCGGCGCACGCGCTGCATGATCGTCAACGCACAGCATCGCGTGATCGCAAGTTCGGACGACAAGGGTGTGCTCGACGAACAGTTCCGTCTGAATACCGGCGGCCGTGCCGCAGGCTTTTATCAGCTCACCGATGGGCGTACCGTATCGTTCGCCGCCACACTAGGCTACGAGAGCTACCGTGGCCTGGGATGGTATGGCGTGATCGTGCAGTCGCCGACGGCTTGAGCCGTTGTCACGCACGCACAACCGATGAACTGCCATGGGCATCGTCTCGACAATCAGCGCGGGTAGCTGATCGGTGTACCGCCACACGGGTGCGGGACGATGCCCAATGGAATGCCCTGAATGTGCTCAAGCGTATCCGGGCGCATCTGTCGGCGGAAACCGCCAGATGCCCGGTTGTCAGAAATCCCGGCTATCGCGCTTCGGGATTTCTAAGGTAGTAAATATCCCACTCCGTTTCTTCAATCTTCAGAAAACCATGCCGCTGATAAAAGCGGTTTGAGTCGCTATTGCGAAGCGCCCCGACCTTGACCGGAATCGAGCGGGTATCGGCGTCGGCAAAGATGGAATCGAGTACTGCCGAGCCGATTCCCCTGCCCTGATGTTGCGGGCGGATATAGAGGTGCTCGAGTGTCAGACAATGATCGGCGGGTTTCGCTACGACAAAGCCCACGGACACGCCATCGACAATAACGAACCTGCAGAACACGGGATCGAACGACGACAGGAATCGATCTCTCGCCCGCTGCGGATCGAAACGGCCGATACGCTCCAGACTCTCCCGCATAGCCTCGATGCGTATCTGTACCAGCGCCTCGGCATCGGTGTGCGTTGTATCCGCGAATGTCACATTCACTTTCCTGTCCTTACCAGCGGTATGTTGGCTTATGCCGTCTCAATCTAAAAACGCCCGTGATTACGAGCGATTCCGGCATAAGCATCGCATGACCGATTCTGGGCGGGCACGGCCTTATGCTAAATGAATAAAAGATCCACCACAGGTTTCTTCGATTCACCTGGCAGTTGCTGAATTACTCGCAGATGCAGCAGTGACATGACACACGCCGAAAAACGAGTGGCTCACTATGGGTCTGCTGTCCGCCACGGGCAGTAGTTAACCTTTAAGGAGCCAAAATGAAAGCCGTTTATGACCGCTTGGGAAAGAACCAACCCTCACCATCGCTCCCGGCCTTTGTGGCGTCGCGCGTCGAGCAATATTACAGTGAACGGGTAACGGATACGTGGGGAGGCGGCCACATCATGCGCGGCCGCATTCCCGGACCGGATGCGTTGCATCTGTCGAGTAACGACTATCTCGCGATCGCGCGCCACCCCGACATCATCCGCAGTATGAGCCGGACATTGCGTTCGGACGGCAACGGACTGTTGATGTCGGGCATCTTCCTGCATGGCGATTGCCCGCAACTGAAGTTCGAGAACCGGCTGGCGGCGTTCATGCATGCAGAGGCGGGCGTACTGTGTCAGTCCGGTTATGCGGCGAACATCGGGCTGATCCAGTCGATCGCTTCGGCACAAACACCGGTCTACGTAGACATGATGGCGCACATGTCGCTATGGGAAGGCATCCGCTGTGCGGGCGCGGTTCCGGTCCCGTTCAGGCACAACGACGCGGCGCATCTCGAGCAGCAGATCGTACGGTACGGGCAAGGCGTCGTGCTGGTCGATTCGATTTACAGCACGAACGGTAGCGTATGCCCGCTTGTCGCGTTCGCGGAGGTGTGTGACAGGCATGAGTGCGTGTTCGTGGTCGACGAGTCGCATTCGCTGGGCACGCATGGTCCGCGTGGAGCCGGGCTAGTTGTCGAACTTGGACTCGAGTCCCGCGTCGCTTTCCGCACCGCAAGTCTTGCCAAGGCGTTTGCCGGCCGGGCCGGGTTCATCAGTTGTCCGGCCCGTTTCCAGGAGTACTTCAAGTTCGAATCGAATCCTGCGATCTTCAGCTCCACGCTGTTGCCTCACGAGATCAGCGGACTTGACGCGACGTTGTCGGTGATTGAGGGCGCCGATCGGCGGCGCAGGCGACTCGCCTCGAACGCCGCGTGGCTGCGGGAACGGTTGACATCGCTTGGATATAACCTGAATGGCAGCGAGAGCCAGATCATCGCGCTCGAAGCAGGCACCGAACAACGCACGATCCTGTTACGCGACGCATTGGAGTCGCGGGGCATTTTCGGTTCTGTGTTTTGCGCACCGGCAACGGCGCGCAATCGCGCGCTGATTCGCCTGTCGATCCACGCTGCGCTGACCGACGCGCAGATCGAAAGGCTGGTGAGCGTTTGTCGTGACATTCGCAGCGAGGTTGAGCTCGACAGTTGGCCCTCCAGCCGTCGTCTCGGCGAGCGGCTGTCGTCCCGCAAACATAGCCACGAGCAAAGCACCGCGGATAGTGCATTAGCGGTCTGATCGCGGCATGACATGGAGTTTACGTGAGTGAACTCCATGTCTTCTGTATGTCGCGGTCCAGCCACTCGAGGTAACGGTCGTAACTCAGTACGTGGCCCAGATCAAACCCGGGCGGGTTGGGAATCACCGCATAAACGTAAGGCCGTTGCCCCGTAAACTGTGTTGCCGGGTGCATATAGCTTTCCCACGCAATGCCGCCCGTGGGGAAGTACCCGCTGGTTTGCCAGAAGTACGGCAAGCTCCGACCGCTGTCCAGGGCTTCGAAAAAAGCCGCTGGCGCGCCTTGTACTTCGGCTATTTCTCGCACACCGCGCAGCGTTTCGTTCGTGTGGACAATCAGCAGATAGGACTTGCCGGCGCTGTCGAACATGAGCAGCCCGTTTGGCGAGTAGGAAAGGTAATGCTCGACAATACCGAGCGATTCAAAGAGTTCTCTTACCCGCGCACCCATCGCTTCGTCACGCAAGAACGTATATTCCGACGTCACCAGCGTGTCGAGAATGGACTGGCACCGGTTGTCGAAGTACGCATGCTGCATATCCCGCACCGCGCGATTTAAGGCGCTGATGGCCGATGTGTCCTGCTTGCGGATAAACCGATGAATGATGCCTTCGTTGAAGCTCTCCACCGCGATACGCTCGTCCGCCTTTCCGGTCAGCATGATCTTGCGAACAGCAGGGTCCGTTATGCGGCGGCAGAATTCGAGACCATTCAGCCCCGGCATGTCGTAATCCACGACGACAACCGACGCCGCCTGAAAACGGTCGTTATCGAACACCTGATTGCGGACCGCGTCGACGCTCATCGCGATGACCTGGTGAGCCTCGTCCTCATCGGTTCTATCGCGGTACGGAGCGAAGATCTGTTCCTCGGGCGCACCGTGACGAGGGCGTTGATTCACGAAGTGCAGCGCTTCTCTCGACGAACTGAAGAGCCGGAACGCAAGGTTCGGTTCGAGTTGCAGACACAGATTCGACAGGAATGCCGAACTGTCGTCGACGAACGTGACCGTCGTCGGAAAGTAGAAGGGTTTGATCGTATCCATCATGATGGCTTGGGAAAGGTCAACACAAATTCGGTATACACAGACTCGACCGACGTACATTCGATGGAGCCGCCCATTGCACGCATGACGTCGCGGCAGAATGCGAGGCCGATGCCGGTGCCGACGGAAGCGTCATCCGCTTCCGCCGACGACGTATAGAAGCGCGTGAAGATGTGAGGAAGGACTTGGGGCGCAATGCCTACGCCGGTATCGCGAAAGAGGAGACGGTTCGCGCGCGCGCCAGGTGCAAGCCGGATCGAGATCAGGGCGCTTTCGACATCCGCCATGCCGCGGAACGCGTTCTTCAGCAGGTTGAAAAGCACATGGACTACCAGCATGCTCGAACCTTCGAACGTGAAGTCGTTGATGAGATCCGTGAGTACCTGCTGCCGCTCTCCCTCGCGAAACGGATAGCGGGTGAGCGCGGTCTCCACGCATTGCCTGATCGAGCAGTCCGTGATCTGTTGGGAGTGCCCGTCGGTAAACCGCGCGTTCGCGAGCAGCATGTCAATAATGGTGTTGGAATGAACCGCCTCCTGCTCAATACGGGAGAGTACGCCGTCCATGGAATGAAGGTGAACGGAGCGGATCCTGGGCACGCGTAGTCCGCTGTCCTGAGCGATCCCGTATGTTTCGAGCAGCAAAGGCAGGTAGCTTCCGAGGCCGGCGGCGCCGGCGCGAATGGCGAGTAGCGGCGTACGCAGTTCGTGAGCAATGCTGCCGGCGGTCGCCAGCATGGCGCGTTCCTGTTCGACCCGGATGCGCTCCGTGTCGTAGTTCGCGATGGCGCCGATCGCGATCGCAAACGAGAAAATCGCCAGATGAACAAGGTACGACGAGTTCATACTGACGACGTCGGTTGTGGCCCAATAGGCGAGGTACGCAAGCGCAATACCGAGCAGGAAGTTGAGCACCAGCATGAGCCAGTCGAGCAGCAACACCATCACGAATGCAGCGATCAGCGCACTTTCGACCCACACGTTCGAGCCGTTGTTTTTCAACAGCATGAACGTGAAAAAGAATGGCAGTGAGTAAAAGATTGTCGCGTACCAGTAGTACGGCATGAGCTTTTTCGCCCACGACGGCCAGCGGTTGGAAAATACAATCGGGATAAACAACGCGGAACCGATCAGCCGCAGCGGCAGGTTTTCGTACGGCTGCGGAAAGAGGTCGTGCCAGATGTAGTAATAAAGCGGGAAGCCGACGATCGCAATGATCGAGAACGGGCGCATCCGGCGGCTCACGTATTGCAGGTTCCGTAGGGCAGGAGCGAACACCTGGGCAACGAATAGACGGATCGGCACCAACGTGCGGGCGCCCCGCGGAGGGTTTCTCGTTGCGTGCATTATTTCCAGAATAAAATATTTACCGCGTCTCTCAGGCAAGGTCCCGGCGTTGAAACTTTTGATGCTTCACGCCGCATCATCTGGATTATGCAGCGCGCGCATTTGTCTGCCTCAATTTACCAACCTGTCGAAGTCAATCGCCACGGCCGAAGCACAAATCTTGACCTAAGGCGGCGCCGATGTCACGGCAAATAATTGCCTCGCAAGCGCTTTGCGAATTGTCGCCCACGTGATCGTCTTGTGACCGTAGTCCGAATGACCTTGCGTCTATGCGCATTGAATCGACTGATGGTTCGTTCGTTATGGAGGCCGGCTTCCCCCGATAGTTTCGTCGCCCTATGAGGCGATCCATTCACCTCGGAACGGTTGATTGTGCAGATGGCCGAACTCGATTCGCATCTGTTCAACCCGCATCCTTGAGCAACGGGGGCAGACCTGAGCGGCGGCGTCATTTTCTTCCGCCCGAATCGCCAACGAGCTGCGCTTTCAATAGCGCGTCGAGCCAGTCGGCGAACACCTGAACCCGGCGCGACAAATGTTGCCGATGCGGATAGAGCAGGTTCATGGGCATGGGCGCGGCCCGGTATTCAGGCATCACCTCGATCAGTTCGCCCGCACGCAGATGCTGCTGCACGTCGTAGGCGGGAATCTGGATCAAGCCGAGTCCTGCAAGACAGCAGGCGATATACGCCTCCGCGCTGTTGACGCTCACGCGGCCTCGCGTGGTCACCGTCCTCGCGGTCTCGCCGTCGAGCCATTCCCATTGCGCAATACGTCCGCTCGAAGGCGACGCGTACTGAACGACCTGGTGAGCCGCCATATCGCCGGGCGTGGAAGGCGTACCGTAATGGGACAGGTAGAGGGGGCTCGCCACATTGATCAGCGGCAGATTGCCAATGGGGCGGGCGATCAGGCCGGAATCGTGCGGCTTACCTACGCGCAGAGCGCAGTCGACGCCTTCTTCAACGAGGTCTATCGTGCGATCGGTCAGGCTGAGTGTGATGTCGATCTTCGGGTAGGCAACGAGGAATTCCGGCAGCGCCGGTGCGATGATCAGCCGGCCGATACGGCCCGGCACATCGACGCGCAGCATGCCGCCTGGCCCTACCGAGGTCTGCCGGAACAGGTTCTCGGTCTCCTCGACATCGGCGATCAGGCGCAGGCAGCGCTCATAGAGCGCGGCGCCGTCCTGTGTCGGCGACACCTTGCGCGTGGTCCGGTGCAGCAGGCGTGCGCCGATCCGTCCCTCCAGCTCCTGGATCGCAGCCGATACCGACGAGCGAGGCAAGCCTAATGTGTCCGCCGCGCGCGTGAAATTCGCACATTCGACAACGCGTGCGAAGACGCGAAACAGGTCAATACGATCCACGTTCGCTCCCGCCACTGTTCGACTTTTCTGACCAGTGATGTCAGAAACAGTAGGTTTAAATGATTTTTCTGGAATATATCATCCAACAGGATGAGAGGCTGCATCGGGCGGCTTCGGCACTGGGGATGAACCATGGCAGACCACAGCATCAAAGGCAAAACCGTCGTCATTGCGGGCGGGGCGAAGAATCTTGGTGGCTTGATTGCGCGGGATCTTGCTGCCCAGGGCGCCAAGGCGGTCGCGATCCACTACAACAGCGCGAGTTCGAAAGCGGCAGCGGACGAGACACTTGCCGCGATCAAATCGGCAGGCGCCACGGCCGTCGCTTTCCAGGCCGATCTGACCTCGGCCGGCGCGGTCGAGAAGCTGTTTGCGGATGTTGTCGCCGCGGTCGGCCGCCCTGATATCGCAATCAATACGGTAGGCAAGGTGTTGAAGAAGCCGTTCGTCGACATTACCGAGGCCGAGTACGATGAAATGACGGCGGTGAATTCCAAGTCCGCGTTTTTCTTTCTCAAGGAAGCCGGCAAGCACGTCAACGACAATGGCAAGATCGTCACGCTCGTCACGTCGCTGCTTGGCGCATTCACGCCGTTTTACGCGGCCTACGCTGGCACCAAGGCGCCGGTTGAGCATTTCACGCGCGCGGCAGCCAAGGAGTTCGGCGCGCGCGGCATCTCCGTGACGGCCATCGGTCCGGGGCCTATGGACACGCCGTTCTTCTATCCCGCCGAAGGCGCGGATGCGGTGGCGTACCACAAGACCGCCGCTGCGCTCTCGCCGTTCTCCACGACAGGGTTGACCGACATCGAGGACGTGGTGCCCTTTATCCGCCACCTGGTCAGCGACGGATGGTGGATTACGGGGCAGACCATTCTGATCAACGGCGGTTATACGACCAAGTAAGCGAGCGAGCCGACACGCGCTTGCGATAGAGGAGCCGCGCTGGTTCTGCAGCAAGCGCTAGCGATGTCGTGGCCGGCAAGCATGTTGTCAATTGCCGGCCGCCACTTCACACGATTTTCTGAACCCATTGGCTGCGCCAGGCCGGTGCTTCGAAGGGATCGGAAAAGTACTGGGTCTCGTGAACGACTTTGCCGTCGCGGAACTCCATGATGCTGACCGTGTAGGCCGCTCGCCCCTGATAGGTGATGCTGTATTCCGTGACCCAGAGATTGCCTTCGCCTTGAATTCGCCTGACGTCGAAACCGGACGGCTTATCCGGATGATGACCCCGCAGTGCCTGCAAATTCGCTCGCCCAACGATTCGCTCACCAGATTGTGGATAGTCACAGATTGCGTCGTCATCGTAGATATCGTGTTCCGCGTCGAGATCGCCGGCCGCCGATGCCTGCCAGTGTGCATTCAGCGCTTCACGTATGGTTTCTTCGTGCATGGCATGCCTCCGATATCGGTCACGTCAAGCTATTGCGGACGTCGCGGAATAAACCCGGGGCTGCCGGGGGCGCTGAAACGTCGAAATTCTCGCGCACAAGATCGAATCACCCGAACGAGTGCCAGGCAGGTATCTTCATCGCGCCCCGCTTCTGTCTTCCTGGACTGCGCTGCGGCTTAGCTTCCTGTATGCGCCTGGCGTGGCACCGAACCGCGCACGAAAGCTTCGGCTGAAATGCGCCGGGTCGTTAAAGCCATTTCTGTACGCAATGCGTTCGATCGACAAATCGGCGCAGAGCGGATTCGTCATATCGTCACGGCTTCGGCTCAGGCGACATTCCAGCACGAACCTTCCATAATGCGTGCCATTAGCTTCGAACACCTTATGAATATAGCGTTTCGACACGCTCAGTGCCCGCGCGCATGCTTCGACGTCCAGTTCCGGATCGTGGAGATTCGACGCAATAAACGCGCAGAGTTGCGACCATCGCAGAGGATTCGCACCGCCCGGGGCGGATTCGGCGCTTGCATCGCCCGCCGACTCCAGATAGGCCGCCGCCACCAGCGATACAAGCGACTGCTCCGCCGCGGCCGCCGTGTTTGCGCTCTGCTGCCCGAGCGAGGGCAAAACCGATTCGATGAATCGGTGCACTGTGAGAACAATTCCCGATTCGCCGCTGGCGCAGGCAGGTGTAAAAGAGGAAAAACGCGACGTCCCATGACCGAAAAAACGTGTAATCGGCAGACGCAGCATGACAAACTTTGCCGGCTTGTCGACGCGCGCCGTCGACGGTACGCGTGCACGCCGGAAAGTGATGTCGCCGGCTTTGAAAGGCAGCGTGCGCTGTTGCTGCGTGACCGTGCCGCAGCCGTCGAGCACGATCAGAACAATGACGTCATCGCCCACGAGATTTTGCAGATGTGCCCTTTCGTGGCGCACTTCCGACAACCCCAGTTGCACAGTCGCCAGCACCCCGCCGCCCATCAGCCGGCCTGCGCGGATTTCCCCCTCGGACCTGCCGCCGGCAAGCAGAATGTCGCCTGGTGTAACAATGTCGTCGAGTGAGAGCTTCCATTCGTCGACGCAGCGCGCGGGCATTTCGCAGAGCGTCGGAGCGTACGGCAAGTCGACAGTGCGCATGACAAACTCCCGAAAGCGGCATTGTGGGTGGTGCCGGTGTAAGTCGTCCGATTATCGCGCAGCCCGCTGCCCGGCAAAAGCGACGAAAACCCTAGAAAAGAACCTCCGGTTCGCGCCGGATCACGCGCCGCCCGAACAACGCGAAACTCGCCTTGACGATGCTGGGCAGCAGCAGAAAATCGTGCGATTCCTGCGCCAGCGCCGGATCGATACTCACGATCTGGCCCATCGATCTGGCTAGGATCTGGCTGCGGGCGGCGCGTTCGATCAGCACGGACAGATAAGCCGATTCCTCGATCGAGGAGGTGGCTGCAAGAAATCCGTGATTCGCCAGCAGGATCGTCCGCTTGTTGCCGAGCGCGCCGGAGATGATTTCCCCCTCATTATCCGCGATCGGCAGTCCCGGCCATTCCTTCAAAAAAGCGCAGTCGTTAAAGAATGGCGTCGCATCCATGTGGGCGACTTCAAGCGGCACGCCCGTCATTGAGAGTGCGTTTATATACGGCGGATGCGTATGAACAATGCAGTTGACATCCGGCCGGCGCCGGTAGATCCACAAATGAAAACGGATCGCGGGGTTAGCCATGCCACCGCCTTCGATCACACGCATTTCATCGTCGATACGAATGACGCTGCTGCGCGTGACTTCATCGAAACCAACCGCCATCGCGGTCGTCAGGAACGTACCGTCGCCAACGCGCAGCGTAATCTGCCCCGCGAGGGTCTCGGAGTGCCCTTCGTGCGCGAGCATCCGGCACGTCAGCGCAAGCTTTTGCCGGGCGTCCCATGCGCCCTGCTCGAGCTTATGGTCCATCTCCGCGGCGATGCCGCGGCTCAGATTCGATTTGTCATGTTCGCTCATGGGAATCTCCTTGTGTTCGGATAATGACTCAGGACTGACCAGCCTGCGACTGCGCAACCGGCTCGCGAATCGTGTTCGATACAGTGCCGCTGCGCGGCGCAAGCAGCACGAAGCTGGCCGCGATCAACGAACTCGCAGCGACGTAGCACGCGACCCACAGCGGATCGCCATTGCGCGCGGCGAGCAATGCGGAGCAGATCACCGGGCTGATGCCGCCGCCAATGATTGCGCCGATCGCCCCTATGGATACGCCGGAAAAACGCACCCTGACGTCGAACATGTCGGCAAAGAAACCGCCTTGCGGGCCGTACATCAACGGATGGATCAGACCGAGTGCAATGACGATGGCGAGTTTGACCAGAGCCGGATCGCGCGTGTTCAGCAGGGTGAAATACGGCCAGACGTAAAGCGCGCACGCGAGCAGGCCGGCCAGGTAGATCGGCTTGCGGCCAATGCGATCGGACAGGGCGGCGAACAGCGGCACCATGAAGACGGCCAGCATAGCGCCAGCCATGATCGCGGCGAGCACCACCTGGCGCGGCAGCGCCAGATGGACGGTGACGTAGGCGACGGAAAACAGCAGCACAAAGATCGACCACGTGATTTCGCCGAGTCGGGCCATAAAGACAACCGCGATTTCCTGGCGATTGTTACGAAGCAGGTCGGCGAGCGGAAAACGTGCGACGGACTGGGTCGCTTTCATCTGCTCGAATTCATGCGCCTCCGGCAGCCGTACCCGCCCGAGCAACCCGATCACCAACAGCACCGCACTGAACAGGAACGGAATCCGCCAACCCCAGGTGAGAAAATCGGCTTCCGGCAGTCTCGACGTGAGAAGCAAAGCACCCGTCGACAACAGCGCACCGCCGTAGCTCCCCGAGTTGCTCCAGCTTCCGTACAGGCCACGGCGTCCCGCCGGCGCACTTTCCACGCTGAGCACGGTGGCGCCGCTTTGCTCGCCACCGATCGCAAGGCCCTGGAATATTCGCAGCAGCGTCAGCAGGATCGGCGCCCAGATACCGATCTGGGCGTACGTCGGCAGGCAACCGACGAGCGTCGACGCCGTGCCCATCACCAGCAGCGTGGCAAGCAGCAGCGTCTTGCGGCCGATGCGATCGCCGAAATGCCCGCAGATCAGCGCCCCCGCGCCACGCGCAAAATAGCCGGCCGCGTAGGTGCCGAGCGAAGCGATCGTGCCGGCGAGCGGATCAAGCGTCGGAAAGAAAATCTTGCTGAACACGAGCGCCGAGGCCGTCCCATACAGCAGGAAATCGTATTGCTCGATCGCCGTGCCGAGAAACGCCGAGATGAAAACATACAGCCTGTGCTTGCGTGGGGCTGGGGACATGTGCGCCTCCTGGCATTTGTCTTTGTGTTCCCAGCTTAATTTTTGGCCGCACGGGCGGCTTGTCTCCGGCGGAATCCAGAACTTGATCCAGAGTGAACCTGCACTCTACGAGTCGGCGGCCCACGCTGCATGCCGACAATCGCCCCGCTGCCGCACTCGCGGGCGCACCCGCTTTTGCACCCGCTGGGCAAGATGCCATTACAATCCAGCACTTCTAGCCGAAACGGTAATTTGCGTCATGAGACTCCTTCGTGCATCGATATTTGCAGTGGTTATCGCGGCAGCCAGTCCGGCCGCGATAGCCCAAACATCCGGAAGCACCGCTACCCCAAAATTGCAGTGCGCCATTGGGTATGTCACCGGTGTCGGGGGCGCGGAACAGAGCTTCCGCGAATACATTGCGACGCCAGATCGAGACAAATATCGTTACCTCGCCGACAACCCGATTCAATGCAAGGTCTCGGATGAAGGCCGCGCATCGGGCTGCACCGGCGTCACCAATCTGCGGAACGAAAAGGTCAGCGTGTACGACGATATCGACAACGAGACGATGGCCGTGGTGGCGCGCGTGGAACTCGACCACGGGACATACCCGGTGATTATCGACGTGCGAACGAAGGATGTGCGCTGCGAGGAATGATTTTCTGCTCAGCGCACGTTGCGCCTCTTTTGAGCTCTGCGCGGGCACGGACTCCAGGCTTTGAGCTTCGAGTGCCGTTCAGTCCACCGACCTGCCAGCCCGCCTGAGTGCGGGCCAGAATCCCCACAAACCCAATAGCGGACCGGGCAGCAGCAGCCATGCGGAATCGAGGCCGAGGCGTTCGAACAGCGCAGTGGCGAGCGCAATCGACACCACAGTGAGCGAGAAACCGATCGAATTCTGGATGGCGAGCGCACTGCCCACCCACTCTCGCGGACACGCTTTCGCCGAGAGCGCCGAAAACTGCGGCGAGTCGGCAATGACCGTCGCGCCCCAGACAAGCAGCACGGTGAGCAGCACGCCCGCGGGCAGCGCGCGCCAGCCGCACACGAACACCACACTGCACAAGCCTGACAATGCCAGTGCGGCCGCCGCGACGCGAGCGCTGCCGATACGGCGCGAGAGCGCGCCGCCGACAACACACCCCAGTGCACCGCAACCGATGATCAGAAACGACAATCCCGACACGCCGCCGAGATGGAAGTGCTGCGCGAGCGCGGCTTTCGCGACATAGAGCGGCACCACGGTCCAGAACGCATACAACTCCCACATGTGACCGAAATAGCCGAAAGCCGCCGCACGGAACTGTGGCAGGCGAAACGCGGACAACACGCCGCGGCCACCGTCGCGCGTTTTCTCACGCGTGGCCGCAAGCGTCTTCAGATGTGGACCGTCGCCAAGCAGATGGATCAGCGCGGCGCCGCCCAGCGCGAGAATCGACGAAGCAAGAATGACCTCCCGCCACGGCAGGTTCGTGCCGATGAACCGCAGGCCATGCGGCAATGCCGTGCCGAGCGTCAGCATGCCGACCAGTTGAGCGAGCGCTGCGCCCGCACGCTCGGGTGCCCAGCTTAGGATCAGTTTCATTCCCAACGGGTAGATGCCGGCGAGCGACACGCCAACCAGAAAGCGGAATATGGCCGCCGAAACCAACCCTGAGGAAAGCCAGGCGAACCCCGCGTTGAACGCAGCGCCCGCGATCGCACTGCACACGAAAATCGCGCTTGCGCGAAAACGGTCCGCGCAACCGGTCAACGACAAGGTCAACGTGCCGAGGATGAAACCCAATTGCACCGCACTCGTCAGCAAACCGATGTCCGATGCGCCGATATGCCATGCGCGCATCAGGTCGGCGGCAGCGCTGTTAGCGCTGAACCACAGCGACGTGCCAAACAGTTGGGCGAGCGAGATCGTCGCCACGGGTCCAGGCCAGCGGGTCAGCACATGATGAAGCGATCGCCCTCTGACTAGTTTTGACAGATTCATTATTGACGTAGGCACCCGCTAAAGCGAAAGATAGCGATCCGCACACGCGCGCGCCGGAGCCGATTCGACAGACGCCGGTTTGCATGGCGCGTGCTCGCTAGTCTCCCAGAAGCGGCCTTGTAAATCTGATCGCGGTGCGCCCGAGGCGCCCAGTGATCGTATCGCCAACCTACCCCGCTGTCGAGAATTTCAATTCCACGCCAGGAAATCGACGCTACGCCCTTCACTCCCGAATGGATTCCGTCTCGACGATGCCGGCATCTGCCTGGCTGGCGTTCAACTCGATTGCAAGCTTCTTGCGATCCAGGCTGCCTTCCCAGGCCGACACCACGATCGACGCCACGCCATTGCCGACGATGTTGGTCAGTGCCCGGCACTCGGACATGAAACGATCGATGCCAAGGATCAACACCATCGCGGTAACCGGCACGGTCGGCACCGCTGAAAGGCTCGCGGCCAGCGTGATGAAACCCGCGCCTGTCACGCCGGTCGACCCTTTCGACGTCAGCATCGTGACGAGCAGCAACGTGATTTCCTGCGCGAGCGTGAGATGCGTATTGGTGGCTTGCGCGAGGAACAACACGGCTAGCGTCATGTAGATATTGGTGCCGTCGAGGTTGAACGAATAGCCCGTCGGCACAACAAGCCCCACAATGCCGCGCGGACAGCCCAGCCGTTCGAGCTTGTCCATCAGTTGCGGCAACGCCGCCTCCGACGTCGAGGTGCCAAGCACGATCAGCAGTTCGTCACGGATGTATGCGAGGAAACGCCAGAGGCTGAAGCCGCATAGTCGCGCGACAGAGCCCAGCACGATCGCGACGAACAGGAACGAGGTCAGATAGAACGTGCCGATCAGCTTGAGCATCGGCAATAGCGACTCAATGCCGTAGCGGCCGATCGTAAACGCCATCGCACCGAACGCACCGATGGGCGCGAGACTCGTGATCATTCGCACGATGCGGAAGAATGCCTTCGACAACGACTCGATCAGACCGGTCACGGAGGCGGCGCTCTCGCCCATCAGCGCGAGCGCGGTGCCGAACAGCATCGCGATGAGCAGCACGGGCAGGATGTCGCCTTGCACGAGCGCGCCGAGGAAGGTCTCGGGCACCATATGCATGATGAAACCGGCAATGCCGTCGCCATGCGTTGCCTGCTGGGCATAGCTGGCGACAGCGCTGGTGTCGAGCGTCGCCGGATTGACGTTGAAGCCTTTGCCGGGCGCGAGCACGTGCGCGGCGAGCAAGCCGATTGCCAGCGCGAAGGTCGACGCAAGCTCGAAGTACAGGAGCGCCTTGCCGCCGACGCGCCCGACCTTCTTCATGTCCTGCATACCCGCTATGCCAGTGACGACCGTGCAGAAAATCACCGGGCCGATGATCATGCGCACGAGCTTGATGAATAGATCGCCGAGCGGTTTGAACGCAATAGCCGCGTGCGGCGCAAAGTGGCCGAGCAGCACGCCCGCAGCGATGGCGAACAGCACCTGCACGTACAGAATCGTGTAGAAAGGTTTGCGGGTGTTCATGGTGCCTCCGTTAGGGGGCAGCGAACGAAAGCGAGTGTGGGGATTGTTCATTCGTCTCCTCCGTTTTTTGGGCAAAGCAGGTCCGTTCCCTTCTCTGCCTGGAAGGGAATCGGCGATTCGGATAGTGTCAGGGGCTGCCGCCGCGCTTCATATGACAGCGCGACGGCCAGGCGGTCACATCACCTGTGCCCAGGGACGCCGGACAAAATGCTCGCGTTCGAATGCCTCGATCTCGGCGACGCATGCCAAGGTCAGATCGACGGTGTCCGTGCCTTCGATCACCATGCGTTTGTGGCGTGCGCCGATGGGATACGGGTACACATGCCCCGAGGCAGACGTCACCGTTTGTCGTTCGAGATCGATTGAGAGCGATGTGGCGGGAGCGTCGCTCGCGTCGCGCAACAAGGCATCGACAACGCCGCGCTCCAGTTGCACGAGCAGCAGCCTGTTGTTCATCGCGTTCGAATAGAAAATCTCCGCGAAGCTCGGCGCGATCACCGCCTGAATGCCGTACTGCTGCAAGCCCCATACCGCATGTTCGCGGCTCGATCCGCAACCGAAATTGGAGCCGGCAATCAGGACACGCGCATTCGCGTAGCGGGGCTGGTTGAGCACGCAATCGGCGCGCGGCGCGCCATGTTCGTCGAAACGCAGGTCGTATAACAGGCCGTCCGCGAGACCCGCCTTGTCGATGATGCGCAAAAACTGCTTGGGCATGATCTGGTCGGTGTCGAGGTTGTCGATCGGCAGCGGCACAGCGCTGCCGTCGATGGTGGTGAGTCGCGTCATGGTGCTTGTGTCTCCAGAGTGCGGACATCGGTAATGCAGCCGGTCAATGCCGCCGCGGCCGCCATCGCCGGGCTCATCAGGTGCGTGCGGCCACCGCGTCCCTGGCGGCCCTCGAAATTGCGGTTGGTTGTCGAAGCGCAGCGTTCGCCGGCTTCTAGCACGTCGTCGTTCATCGCGAGACACATCGAGCAGCCCGGCTCACGCCATTCGAAGCCCGCATCGATCAACGTCTGCGCAATGCCTTCCTGTTCGGCAATGCGGCGCACGCTCCCCGACCCCGGCACAACCATCGCGCGCACGCCGTAGGCAACGTGCTTGCCTCGCACGAGCGCGGCGACCGTGCGCAAATCCTCAATACGCCCGTTGGTGCACGAACCGATGAACACGCGGTCGATGTGCGTACCCGTCAGCGCTTGCCGCGCGGACAGCCCCATGTAGTCGAGCGCGCGGCGCAGCGATGCGGCGGCCTCGGGTGTCGCTTGCATCGATTCGTCGGGAATAGGCTGATCGATCGCAACGGCCTGATCGGGACTCGTGCCCCACGTGACAAACGGTGCAATCTCGTGCGCGTCGAAGCGGTACTCGGCGTCGAAGCTGGCATCGGCGTCGGAATACAGGTTGCGCCAGTCGTCGAGCGCGTTTTGCCAGGCCGTGTGATCGAGCGAAGGCGTGTGGGCACGCACGTAATCGAAGGTGGTCTGATCAGGCGCGATCAGCGCGGCGCGTGCGCCCGCTTCAACGGTCATGTTGCACAACGTCATGCGCGCCTCGGCGGAGAGCGACGCGATGGTCGACCCGCTGAACTCGACGGCATAGCCGCGCGCACCCTGGGCGCCGATCTGGCTGATCAGCCAGATGACCACATCCTTCGACGAAGTGCCGTACGGCAACGCGCCGTCGATCGTGATACGCATGGTCTGCGCCACCCGGTAGACGAGCGTTTGCGTCGCCAGCACATGCTCGACTTCCGAGGTGCCGATGCCGAACCCGAGCGCGCCAAGCGCGCCATACGTGGTGGTGTGGCTATCGCCGCACAGCACGACCATGCCCGGGCGGATCAGTCCGAGTTCGGGCGCGACGATATGCTCGATGCCCTGCAGTGGGTCGTCGGCCGCGAACAGCCGGATGCCGGCGCGCTCGCAGTTGCGTGCGAGGTTTTGCGCTTGCAGCAGCGACGCGGCGTCGCGAATCACCCGCGGCGATTCGGCGTGCGTGGGAATGATATGGCTCACGACAGCCATCTGCTGACGCGGCCGGCGCACGCTCCGCCCGCGCGCGTCGAGCGCGCTGAACGCTTGCGGACTGGTGTACTCGTTCATCAGATGGAGATCGACGTACAGCAGCACGTTCTGTTCATCGATTCGCGACACGAGGTGCGAATCGACAAGCTTCTGATAGAGGGTTCGTTTCGACATGGTGTTCATCCTGAGGCCGGTGGCGAGTCAGCGCGCTCAGGCCGTGATTGCCTGGGTGGTGAGGAAAGGCAGTACGTGCTCCAGCAGGAGCTGCGGGGCCTCTTCCGCGATGTAGTGGCCGCAAGACAGCGCCTGGCCTTGCACGTGGGGCGCATATGGCCGCCATTCCGCGAGCGGGTCGAAGCATTTCTCGATCACGCCGTCCGCGCCCCATAGCGCCATAAACGGGCAGGCGATCTGCTGTTGCGCAGCCAGCGTTGCGCGGTCGTGCTCGAGATCGATCGTCACGCTCGCGCGGTAGTCCTCGCAGATACCGTGCGCAGTGTCGGGATCGGACACGCAGCGCAGATATTCCGCGTAAGCCGCCGCGGTGAACGGCGCAAGACCCGCGCTGCGCGCGCCCATCGTCTGCTTGAGGTATAGGTCCGGATCCGCGCGAATCAGTGTTTCCGGGAACGGCGCGGGGCGTATCAGCATGAACCAGTGCCAGTAGGCGCGCGCGAACTCGAACGAGGTCTTCTCATACATCGCCAGCGTCGGCGCGACGTCGAGCGTGACGAGGCACGTCACGGCATCCGGGTGATCGAGCGCCATGCGCGCGGCGACACGTCCGCCCCGGTCGTGGCCGATCACCGCGAACGAGGCGAAGCCAAGGCTGCGCATGAGTTCGACCTGGTCGAGCGCCATGCGGCGCTTCGAGTAGTTGGCATGGTCGGCGGTGCCTTGCGGCTTGCCGCTGTCGCCGTAGCCGCGCAAATCGGCCGCAATCACAGTGAAATGCCCGGCGAGCGCTGGCGCAATCTTGTGCCACATTGCGTGCGTTTGCGGATGGCCGTGCAACAGCAAAAGCGCAGGGCCGCTCCCGCCCTTGATCGCGTGAATCCTGATGCCGTCGACATATGCCGACGCGTCCGTAAAACCTTCGAACATGCTTGCCTCCCGATGTTGCTTGAAGTCTAATTGATGAAATAGACGATTTGGTTTCCGCGAAAGCAATCCGATCGTAACTTTCAGGAACGAATCAAGCAGCATGAAGGAGTGGGGCAATGGACGGCTTCTCAGATCTGAATCTGTTCGCGCTCGTGGCGCGGCATCGCAATCTTGCCGCTGCGGCACGCGAGTTGGGTGTGACGCCGCCCGCCGTCAGCAAGCGGCTCGCGCAACTGGAGCGGCGCCTTGGCGTGCGGCTGATGAATCGCACCACACGACGCCTCTCCCTCACGCCGGAGGGCGAGCTTTACCTCTCGAACGGCTCGCGCATCCTCGACGAACTGTCGGAGCTGGAGCAACTGGTGATGCGCAGCCGGGCCGAGCCGACCGGGTTGCTGCGCGTGAACGCATCGTTCGGGTTTGGGCGGGCACACATTGCACCGGCGGTGTCGGAATTCGTCGCGCGCTTTCCCGCGATGAAAATCCAGTTGCATCTGACCGACCGGCCGATGAGCCTGCAAGACGAAGGTTTCGATGTCGGCATCCGCTTCGGCGAGGTACCCGACGCGCGTATCAATGCGCGTTTGCTGCTGAAGAACCGGCGTATCGTGTGCGCTTCGCCGGCTTATCTTGAGCAGTATGGCAAGCCTTCAGTACCGCACGATCTGACTCGCCATGCTTGCATCGTGCTGCGCGAGAACGACTCGGCCTACGGCACATGGCATCTCTCGCGCGGCAAGCGAACGGAAACGATCAAGGTCGACGGAGCACTATCGAGCAATGACGGAGGTACGGTGCTTCACTGGGCACTCGAAGGACGCGGCATTGTCGTGCGCTCCCAGTGGGAGATCGATGGCTATCTCGCACGCGGAGAACTCGTGCCCTTGCTGGACGATTGGGCGCTGCCGGACGCCAATATCCATGCGATCTATCTGGAACGCAATCAGCTCTCGGTGAAGCTCAGAACGTTCGTCGACTTCCTGGGCAAGTATCTTCAAACGTCCTGAAAAGCGGGATGATGATTTAAGCTTCGTTAAAGCGCTCAAGCAGATGCAGCGCCCGGCGCTAGAATCGGGCACCCCATTAAAAATCTCAGGAGACACAGCCCCATGAGTGATCAGCCGTTCGGCCGCTCCCGTCGTGATTTCATGCGTATCGCCGTTACAGCAGGCACCACCGCCGCGCTGCCGTGGATGCAGGACGCCCATGCGCAGTCACCGGCCAACGCCGCAGGCTCGGCGCCCGTCGCGGGTCATTCGGCAAAAGGCACGCAGTTGATCCTGCTCGGCACCAAGGGCGGCCCGACACCGTCCGACCTGCGCGCCGCGCCGGCGAACGTGCTGGTGGTCGACGGCCAGCCCTATGTGGTCGATTGCGGCAACGGTGTCGCGCTGCAACTGACCAAGGCGGGCATCAAGCTGCCGGGCATCCGCGACATCTTCCTGACTCACCATCATTCGGATCACAACGCCGACCTCGGCAACCTCGTATTTCTCGCCTGGGCCACCGGTCTGCGCACGCCGGTCAATCTGTACGGACCGCCGCGCATGACAAAGATGATCGACGACTTTGTCGATATGAACGCGATCGATCTCGACGTACGCATGCGCGAAGAAGGCCGCCCGCCGTTCCGGCCACTGATCAACATCCATGAATTCGACGGCCCGCGCCTCGTGATGGAAGACGAGCGTGTACGTGTCACCTCGACACTGGTCGATCACTACACGATCAAGCCGGCCTTCGCCTACCGCTTCGAGACCAAGGACCGCACCGTCGTCTTTTCCGGCGACACGACCTACTACCCGGCGCTGGCCGAGTTCGCGAAAGGCGCTGACGTACTGGTGCACGAAGTGATGTACCTGCCCGCACTCGAAAAACTGATGAAGACCGTCGACAACGCGCCGACGCTGCTCGATCACCTCATGAAGAGCCACACCACCACGGAACAGGTCGGCAGGATCGCCGCGGCGGCGGGCGTCAAGACGCTGGTGCTGAGCCATTTCGTGCCGGGTGGCGATCCCGCGATCACAGACGAGATGTGGGCGGCCGATGCGCGCAAGCATTTCGACGGCCAGATCATCGTCGGAAAAGATCTGCAGGTTATCTGAGTGCCGGAACAAGCCACCATGCAATCCGCCGCGATTCCCCTGACATTGCTGACCGGCTTTCTCGGTTCGGGTAAGACCACGTTGCTCAATCGCCTGCTGCCGCAACCGGCGCTGGGCCGTTGTGCCGTGGTGATCAACGAACTGGGCGCGATCGGTCTCGATCATCTGTTTGTCAGCACCTCGCGCGACGAGACCATCGCGCTGCTGGAAAACGGCTGTCTGTGTTGTGGCGTGCGCGACGAACTGGCTGCGACCGTGGCCGATCTACTGGAGCGCCGCGCGCGCGGCGAGATTCCCGCCTTCGAGCGGATTCTGATCGAGACCACGGGGCTTGCGCGGCCCGGCCCGGTGATCTCGCTGCTGCTCGGCGACCCGGCGCTTGAAGGTCGTTTGCAGCTCGACGGCATCGTGACGACCGTGGATGCGAAACACGGCGCCGCGCAACTTGCCCGGCATGAAGAGTCGCGTCAGCAGGCGGCGGTCGCGGACCGGCTGTTGCTGACAAAGGCCGAACTGGTCGATGCGCCCGCGCTCGCCGAACTCGAAGCGGCGCTCGAAGCGCTGAATCCGAGTGCGACGCGCATCCCGGTGCGCAACGGCGAGATTGAAGCACAGCAACTGCTCGATATTCTCACGCCGCGTGCGTTGCGGCCCTGGTTGCGCGCCGAGCCTTCGCCACGCAAGCTGCTGATGCGTGGCGCAGCGGCGTCGCGTGCGGCTCATCCGGACATCGACAGTTTCTGCCTGACCTACTCGCAGGCATTGCCCATGCAGCCGTTCGAAACCGCGCTGACGGTATTGCTCGGCTATCACGGCGAACGCATCCTGCGGGTCAAGGGGATCGGCAATTTCATCGGCGAATCGCGGCCTGTAGTGTTCCATGGCGTGCAGCAGTTGCTGCATGAACCGATACGGCTTGAAGCATGGCCTGACGACGATCACACAACACGGCTCGTGTTCATCGTGCAAGGGCTCGCCAGGTCGGTGATCGAAGAAACGATCACGCATTTTCTGCGCGAAGCGGGAGTGAACGAACCGGCGGAAGATGATGCGGCGCTTTCCGATGGACCGCCTCTCGCCGCCATGGATCGCGCATCAGGTTATCGCTTGGGATAAGGCGTGCCGTCTTTGTGCACAAACCAGATAAACGGCCGTTGCAGAGGAGTGGTTGATCAGGTGATGGCCATTACCAGTGCCTTGTGGAAACGCCGCCAAAGCCCTCCAATTCTCGGAATCGGTTTTGGCAACTGAAACGATGTAATGACGGTGATCATCGAAACGCTCCCTCCGTTGTGAAGACGTTAGAGATCCTGCCCTGTGTGCGACACGCATCAATTCTATGGTCGGCTAACCGGCATGACGACATGAAGTATTATTTCCACGGCAGCGAAGCGTCGTTTTGACCTTGCATGCTTCGCTACGCTCAGCTCTCACTGGTTGCGAATATGAACCACGTGCCGACGTAAAGGAGACGGTTAAATGGAGGCAGTAGCGTTGCCAGCGGCAATCACGCCGGCGCACACCGCGCTTATCGTCATGCATTATCAGACCGACATTCTCGGGCTCTTTCCATCGGTCGCACCCGCGTTGCTCGCCAATACGCGCAAACTATGCGACGCCGCGCGGGCCAAAGGTGTCAGCGTCTATTTTGCCAACCTCCGGTTCAGCCCGGGCTATCCGGAAGTCAGCCCATTGAACAAGAATGGGCAGGGAATCAGGCAACTCGGCCTTTTTGTCGACGACCGGATCGCGCCCGAGTTGGGTCGGCAGGCCCATGAACCGGTCATCATCGCGCATCGCGCCAGCGTGTTCTTCGGCACCGACCTGCAGGTACGGCTTTCCGCACAAGGTATCGATTCGTTGATTATGGTTGGGATTGCGTCGACCGGCGTCATGCTGTCGTCGGTGGCTTATGCGAGCGACGCGGACTTCCGCCTGTACACGGTCAAGGATTGCTGCTACGACCCGGATCAGGTGGTGCATGAACATCTGTTTTCCACCGCATTCGATTCGCGCACCACGGTGCTGTCGCTCGCCGATGCTTTACAGTTGCTCGCCTAGACGCCCGATGTCTGCTCCGGAGCACACCTGGGCTCGTTGAGTGATCTGGGGTTCGCTGGTTCAGCAGACCGCTTCTGACCGTTTACCGCTGTTGTTTTGTGTCGCTTGAATGAAGTGAGACGTAATATGAAGAACCCACCGCGAAAGTGGCCGAGACTTTTTCCGTTACTTATATTGCTCGCTGGCTGCGCGGCGGGTGGCGTGCCGCAAAGCACGGCGCATTTGAGTGCATTGCAATGCCGCGACCTCGCCGCCCTCAGGAACAATGCGCCTCTGACCCCGGAGCGGAATCGCAGCGAACTGGCGGCTTTAAGGCAAGCGGGCTATGACCCGTCAAGATGGTACGACCCATACTATCCGGGGGATCTGCAGGCAGCACAGCGCCAGGTCGACCGCTGGTTCCAGGCGGAATGCCAGCAGGTGCCACCGGCTTGACGTTAAATTCGCCGGATCACGAACACAAACCGGACATCTGGTCACGCCGAACACCAGCAGACATCAGCAGCGATCAGTCCAGATGCTTAACCATGAAGACCCGTTTCAAGCCTTTCTCCTCGGCCCGATGCGTCTCGGTATAGCCGATGCGAGAGTACAGCGCGATATTCTCCGTCATGGTCTCGTGGGTGTAGAGCCGGATGGCACGGTAACCTGCCGCTCTCGCTGAGCGCTCGGCAAACTCCAGCAGGCGGCGCCCTATTCCTGTCCCCTTGGCGGAAGGTGCCACGGCTACGTTGTCCAGCAGCATCGCATGCTGTTCCGGGATGAGCACAACAATGCCTTGTATCGTGCCTTCCTGATCGACAACATAGACGCTGCCCTTGTCGATCAGGAATTCATAGTCATCCAGCATCGGTCCCGGCGGCCGTCCAATACGACGGATATAAGGCGAGTACGTATCTCGAACGATTTCCTCGATAGCTTGACGGTCGGCCAGAATGGCAGGGCGGGGATCGGGATGCATGGGGTGTCTCGCATGTATTCGGCTGAAGGCATGGCCGCGAATATAGTAGCGCCAAACTGCCGCCATCGCGGCCAATCGGCACTCGCATGCTGGCTGGGCCATAATTTCTACGGACAGCTATCTATAGGAGTTCAGCAATGATAAATGCAGTGAACCCGACTCATGTCTGGTCACCGTTCGGCGCATTCTCAATGGCCGTCATCCAGGGCGATGGCCAGATCGTCCACCTGAAGGGGCAGGTGTCACTCGATCGCCACGGGCAATTCGTCGGGCAAAACGACATGCGGGCGCAGGTACGCAAGGTTCTGGAGAATATTCGTGACGTTCTGGCGCCGATGGGCGGGCAAATGGCAGATGTGATTTCGCTGGTTCACTATGCAACGGACATCGAGGCATTCATGACCACAGGAGACATCCGGCAAGAGTTTTTTGCCGCGCCCTATCCAGTCACAACGACCGTCCAGATCGAACGTCTATATCGGCAGGAACTGATGATCGAGATCGCGGCAATCGCTGAAATTCCTCGCTCGCGGTTTCGTCACCCCGAGCAGGACCGACCAGGCGCTACGTGAGCAGCCGCTTTGAGTGGCCGCGACTAGCCGAGGGCCAACTCAGGACGATCCTGGCCAGCCTCGCGGGGCTTCACACCTGACAGTAGTCGCATCCGTCTTCTCGACCGTCAGATTAACCGAGCGCGCACCGTGCGGCCGCGTGCGATGGCGCATACCTGCAGGCACAGTAAGCAACTGGCCGGACAACAGGTCGACCGATCCATCGTCGAAGTCGATGGTGAGCACGCCTTCGATAACCAGAAATGTTTCGTCCGAATCGGGATGCAGATGCCAGAAATATGGCCCGTCCATGACGCTCAAATGAACGTCGTGGTCGTTCACACTCGTCAGAATCTGATTTGAATAACCCTGGAGCGTGCCACCCGCGACCGCACCAACGTCGACCGGTTGGATCATGCCGTCTCCCTGAAGTCAGGTTGGACCAACGCTACACAGCGCGAGAGCGCCCCACCCCCAAGCATAGCCCGGTGTTAAAGCGTTCACCAAGGCAGAAATTCTCGCGAGTATGTGAGCCAAATTGACCGGTCGTTTCGCATAGTGTGCCTGGACAGCCACCCCCTTAGCCAGCAATCGAACGAATGATCCGCGCTGGATTGCCCCCAACAAGCGTATTCGGGGGAACGTCTTTGGTGACGACCGACCCGGCCGCGACGACCGAATTCTCGCCGACCGTTACGCCGCCGATAATGGTCGCCCCCGCCGCGATCCACACACCCTTTCCGATCACAATGGGAGCGCCGATGGTGACGGAGCGTCGCTGCGAGGGATCAAGGGGATGACCCGCCGTGATGATGCTTACGTTCGGCCCGATCATCACATCGTCTGCGATGTCGAGACCGCCAAGGTCATAGAACGTGCAGTTCTGGTTGATGAAGACATTCCGGCCGACGCGGATTTCGTCTCCGCCGGCCGTATAAAACGGCGGGATCAGCAAAAAGCTCTCGTCGACCTTTTTGCCAATCAGTTCGCTGAACAGGGCCCGAACTTCGTCCGCGTCGTTGAACGTCAAACGGTTAAGTCTGGCGGTGAGCGCCGTTGCCCGTTTGACGTTTGCCACCATGGCCGCCGATTCCGGCGTCCTGCCGTAAATTACCCTGGTGCGATCATCTTTCTGCATTCGTTAGTTTCCTTGGGTTGCAGCCGTATCCTCGGCCACGACAATGACACAATATCGCTGCACGAAACGCCTGGAGGAAACATCCATGACCGCCCCGGTTCATCCCGCGTCCGACTTTCGCCGGCAGCGTACCGTAGGCATTGCCGGCATCGCGATCGCCTCGCTGTTTGCCTCTGGGCTCTGGCTCGCTGTCGATCATTTTATGTCGCCGCTGCCGGGCATGGACAGCCTCGGCGCGCGGATGCTGCTGACGCTGAAATGCTACTGTGCCGCAGTGTTGTTCTGTCTGGTGACAGGTGTGGAAGCCGTGGCGCACGAACGATTGACCTCGCCCGCGTTCGATCCGCTGGTGGGCTTCGAGACACGCAGGTTACGCATCAATCAACGGTACCTGCAGAACACCGTGGAGCAGATCATCGTGTTTGCGGCGGCGCTGTTCGGCCTGGCCGCCTACTGCCCCGACGGCTCATCCATGCGCGCGGTCGTGGCGACGACCGTGCTGTGGATCGTTTCGCGGGGCGCGTTCTGGATCGGCTATCACCACAGTGCTGCGCTGCGCGGGCTTGGGGCTCCGGGCATGGCGATCAGCATGATCGTGCTGCTTTATGTGACGAGCCGGTTTGGGTATGAGATCGCGGGGACAGCGGGGGCGATTGCGCCACTCGTTGTCTTTTTCGCGATCGAGGCGGTATTGTTCTGGGGCACTCGAGCGCTAAAAGAAAGTTGATTCAATAGAGTCCGTCAACCCGATCGAATTCGCTGGCGTGAGTCGATCAGATTGCCATGCCGTCCGTTTCCGCAAACGGGGATCGCAAGACAATCGCGTCGTCACGCTCAGGGCCCGTAGTGACCACTGACACCGGAATGCCAACTTCCTGCTGAATCGCTTCAATCAGCGCCGCGGCCTGGCGCGGCAGATCGCCATAAGAGCGGATACCCCGGGTCGAGCCGTCCCAACCCTCAAAACGCTTGAGAACCGGCTGCAGGCGTTGCTGCCCGGCGTTGGTGGACGGCATGTAGTCGATGCGCTTCCCGTCGAGTTCGTAGCCTACGCACACGTAAATCGAATCGAAACCATCGAGCACATCGAGCTTGGTCAGCGCCAGCAGGTTGATGCCGGCGACCTTGCAGCTCTGCCGCAGTTGCACGGTGTCCAGCCAACCGCAGCGACGCGGGCGGCCGGTATTGACGCCATACTCGCCGCCGCGCTGCCGGAGCACCTCGCCGAGTGTTCCGTCGACTTCAGACGTGAACGGGCCTTCGCCAACACGCGTTGCATAGACCTTGCTGACGCCAAGTACCTGCCCAAGGTGCGAGGGCGCGATGCCGGTGCCACTGGCCGCGCCAGCGGCGACAGTGCTCGACGACGTCACATACGGATAGCTGCCCCAATCCACGTCGAGCATCACAGCTTGCGAGCCCTCGAACAGCGTGCGCTTGCCCGAGGCATGCGCGTTGTCGAGTTGCTGCCAGACGCGTCCCATGAAGGGCAAGATTCTCGGCGCCATGGCAAGCAGCTCGTTCAACATCGGATCCCGCGAGAAAGGTTCCAGACCGAGGCCGCGGAACCACGCGTTATGGTACTCAAGCAGTGCATCGAGCTTTTCGGCAAACAGTTCGGGTTCTGCAAGATCGCAAACGCGCAAGCCTCGGCGCCCAACCTTGTCTTCGTATGCCGGACCGATACCGCGTAGCGTGGTGCCGATCGGCCTGGCGCGCAAGCGTTCCTGAGCGGCGTCGATCGCACGATGGAGCGGCAGGACAAGCGTCGCCGTCTCTGCGATCTGCAACACCTCGGGCGTTACGCGAATGCCCAGCGCGGCCATGCGGTCGATCTCCGCAAGCAGCGCCTCCGGGTCAAGGGCAACACCGTTGCCGATCAGACCAGGCTTGCCGCGCACGATACCGCTGGGAAGCAGCGCCAGTTTGTACGTCTGACCGTCCACCACAAGCGTATGCCCGGCGTTGTGGCCACCGTTGTAGCGGGCAACGATGTCCGCCTTCTCGGCAAGCCAATCCACAATCCGGCCTTTCCCCTCATCGCCCCACTGCGCGCCAACCACAACAACATTCGACATACGGTAGTCTTCCTGGTGACTTAATTGAACAGATCGAGAGCCCGCTCCGGTGCCAACGAGGTGAATATAGGGGACTACAGTGCTCACGAAAATGCATATAAACTCATCATGCTTGTCAGGAAAAATCACATAGAGATCGGCCATGCCACGTCGTCTGCCGCCATTAAACGCACTGCGCGTCTTCGAAGCCGCCGCCAGGCTCGAGAGCTTTTCAGCCGCCGCCGACGAGCTGTGCGTCACGCACGGGGCCGTTAGCCGGCAAGTAGCGCAATTGGAAACCTGGCTCGGACACAACCTGTTTGAACGCCGCGGCCGAAGGGTCGTACTGACCGCACCGGGGCGCACTTATCTGTCAGAGATATCGGCGGCGCTCGACCGCATCGCGCTGGCCACCAATGAACAGCTCCGGGTCACGCGGCAGCAGATCATCAGGGTGAATGCGCCGACTACTTTCGCGTTGCGATGGCTATTGCCGCAGCTTTCCAACTTCCAGTTGACCAATCCGTCGGTGGAAGTCCGGCTGACTACTTCGGCCGAGCCGATCGAAAGGCTACGCGACGAATGCGATGTGGCGATTCGCGGCGGCGAGCAGAAGCCGGCGGGGTACGTAGTCAGCGAATTTCTGTCGGAAGTCCGCTTACCGGTGTGCTCGCCAAAGGTGTTGGAGTCTCATCCGATACGTCATGTGTCGGACCTGGCGCATCACACCCTGCTGCATACGGCAACCTATCCCGGCCTTTGGGCCGAATGGCTTGCGGCATGCGGCAACCCTCAGCTTGCCGCACGTCATTCGCAGCAACTGGATCACTTTTATTTGACCCTGCAGGCCGCCATTGACGGCTTAGGTATTGCGATGGGCCCGACCGCGCTTGTAGCGCTCGATGTCGAGGAGGGCCGTCTCGTGTTTCCGTTCGACGGGCCGGCCTTGCCTGCCTGGCGCTACTGCAGCTACGTCCACAATGCACGCCTTGAGGACCCCGCCATCAATACCTTTCTGACATGGCTGCGCGAACTGGGGCAGCGTTTCTCACGCAATGCGTAGCGTAGACGCGTACGCGCAAGTCTCGACGCGACTGGGTTACCCGCCTCAACGTCATATCGTCCCAGCGACAACGAACCCAAGCGAACCGAAGCGGCAAATGGCAACGCCTACGCCAATCGCAGCCCCCACAACACATCCAGTACGTGTTGCGTGGAACGCTCAACGTGTCCCGCACGATGCGCAATGCCGAGCCGGCGCCACAACGCCGGGCGCAGCGGACGCATGACAATGCGCCTGTCGGGCAATGGCGTCGTAGCCTCGTGTGGCAACAGCGCTGCGCCGTAACCTGCCGCTACCAGACTCTTGATCGCGTCGTTGTAGTTGAGCTGAATGCGCGGCACAGGATGGTGCCCGCCGGTCGCGAACCACTCCGTGGTCAGACGCGAGAGGCGCGTGGTCGCGTCATTGAGGATGAGAGGCTGAGCGGCGAGCCATTCAGGCGTGACGCGGGCGGGACAGCGCCAATGGGCCGGCACAAAAGCCATTACAGGGTCGCGGCGCCAAGGCTTGATCACGAGCCCGGCCACCGGAGGCTGAGGCAGCGCGACCAGCCCAACATCCAGCGTGCCGTCCACTAATCGTGACAGCGTTTCATGCGACGTGAGCACCGCAATCTGAATGTCGATAGCAGGATGGTGCTGGCGCAGCACCTCAAGCGCTTGTGGCAACAGATGCGCGATCACACCGGTCGACGCACCGAGCCGCGCGCGCCCTTCGAGCCCCTCCACCTGCCGTTGAATATCGTCTAACGCCTGCTCCGCATCCGCCAGCAGCCGACGCGCGCGCTCCACCAGCACCTCTCCTATCGCCGACGGCTTTACATGTCCGCGCTTGCGTGACAGGAGTGGAGCCCCAATGCGGTCTTCGAGTTCAGCGATGTGGAGGCTGACGGTTGGCGGCGCCAGATGCAATGCACGCGCCGCATCGGCAAATGAGCCATGGTCGGTAATGGCGACCAGGGTGCGCAAGCGGTCCAGACTGATCTCTCGCATGTCGGCGTCCAGGTTCAGAAAAACTGAATGTCTACGTTATGAAATTCAACTTTCTCTATTCTAACCGTGCATGGAACATAGGGGCTCGCGCTACTTACTACAACCTAGTCACCGAAGGATTTCACGCATGAGCTCACCCGTTGTTTTCATCGACGGCGACCAAGGCACCACCGGGTTGCAAATCCACGAACGGCTGCGCAACCGGACCGATCTGAAACTGCTCACGCTTCCCGCCGCGGAACGCAAAGATCCGCGGCGTCGCGCAGAGGCCATCAACGCCTGCGACATCGCCATCCTCTGCTTGCCTGACGCCGCCGCACGCGAGGCGGTGGACGCCATCGTTAATCCAGCCGTGAGAGTCATCGACGCAAGTTCCGCCCACCGCACGCAGCCGGGCTGGACATACGGCTTTCCGGAAATGGCGGCGGGACAGGCTGAGCGCATTGCGAACGCACGCCGGGTGACCAATCCCGGTTGCTATCCAACCGGCGCAATTGGCTTGCTGCGTCCACTGTTGCAGGCCGGGCTCATTCCTGACAACTACCCCGTCAGCATTCATGCGGTGTCCGGCTACTCCGGACGTGGGCGTGCCGGCGTGGAAGAGCACGAGGGGCACGGTGCCGGCAACGCGCCTTCATACGTGGTGTATGGCCTGGAACTCGCGCACAAACACACCCCGGAGATCCAGCAGCACGCCGGGCTCATGCAGCGCCCGACCTTCGTCCCTGCGTACGGTTCGTTCCGCCAGGGCATCGTGCTGACAGTGCCCCTGGAACTACGGATGCTGGCCCCCGGCGTGGATGGCGCTACGTTACACGCGTGCCTTGCACGCCACTATGCCGAGGCGGCTCATGTACATGTCTTGCCGCTGCACGAATCGTGCGCCTTGAAGCAACTGGATCCGCAAGCGTTGAACGGTACTAACGATATGCGCCTAAGCGTGTTTCCTAACATGGAGCACGGGCACGTCCTGTTGTCCGCGGTTTTCGATAATCTCGGTAAAGGCGCATCCGGCGCAGCGGTTCAGAACCTGAACCTGATGCTCGCGCAGCAATCTCGATGAGCTTGAAACCGCCGGTATTACCTGCGGTCCACTTGAATGCTCGACGCTGAGCATGGCGCTGGCTCTGCTCTGATAAGGACTGTACATGCCCGGTCGCTATCGTACCTGGAACGGGTATCCACGGCAGTGCGCATACGCTTAAAGCGATGTCCGCTCCAGAAATTCCCCGATCTCGACAGAGTAGGCGCCAGGATGCGAGAACCGGAACATGTGACCGGTGCGCGGCATGATGACTTCCTGCGAACCCTTTATGCCCTTCAGGAGGATCCCCGCGGCCTCTTCGCCGATCAGCCTGTCTTCCTCGGGAGTGAGGATCAGCGTGGGGACGTCGATCTTCTTCAGCAGCGCTGTATAGTCAGGCCCAATTAACGGCAGAGATCTTTGCGGAGATACGCCGCGACCGGCTCAGTCAGCGCGATGCCGTGCAATTCCTCCGGCGATGCCAGACGCGCGGCGACAATCTCACGATTATCGAGCCGCAGCTCGGGCATGCAATCGAGGTGCAGTTCAAAGAAGTGCACCTGGTCTCGTCTCCCGTCCCAGGAGCCGCAGACGGTGCCCGCGGGGCGCAATGGGTGCGACGGGTGCGACGGAAGACCAATCTCCTCCTCCATTTCGCGCTGCGCGGCAGCATCGGGTGTTTCACCGGGCCGGACACTGCCGCCGGGCAAATTCCATTCGGCCCGGTACGATGACTTCACCAGCAATAGCGCCCGCCCGACGTAGATCGCTACTAGCGCTCCCTCGTGGCGAGGCCGCCGGAGGTGCCACCACGCGCGAGCAAGCCGGAATCCGAGGCGAAACACCACGCGCCAGACATAGTCGATAAGCGTAGCCGGCTGCACTCGCTCAGGGCTCGGCATGAGGTCTCTCCTTTCTTTCATGGTCAGTGATGGTCAGAGGTCTTCCGGCGCGCCGCCAAAGCGGCCGTTCACAATATGTCACCCGCCAGCGTCGGGCGAACGTTCAGCTATCATGCTCCGAGCTTCCGGTTGCAAACTATATAGTCTCCGCTGCCGGTGTTTCCAGATCAATCGCTGCCCGTCCTTCGCCACTCTCTTGCTTGAAGCCGTCGTCTTACCGGCAGCAGATCCGGCTAAGATACTTTCTTTTTCCGGAAGCTACCTGCTCATGACTACGTTAGCCGATCGCCCCAACACCGCGCTTGTCGTTATCGACCTTCAGAATGAAGTCGTCGCGAAAGCATATCGGCGTGATGAGGTGCTCGACACAGTCAACACGCTCATTGCGCGGGCGCGCAGCGCCAAGGTGCCGGTAGTCTGGATCCGTCACGCCGACGAAGATCTGAAAGCCGGTAGCGAAGCGTGGCAGATCGTTGCCGAACTGGTTCCGGCAGCGGGGGAAGCGATCGTCGAGAAAAGTTATCGCGATGCGTTTGAAGCCACCGATCTCGAACAGGTGCTATCGAGCCTGAGCGTGGGCAAACTCATCGTGACGGGTGCACAGACGGACATGTGCGTCCGCTCGACACTGCATGGCGCACTCGTACGCGGCTATGACGCGCTTCTGGTCGGCGATGCCCATACGACTGAAGACCTGACGCAATGGGGCGCGCCGCCGCCGGACGCCGTCATCAGGCACACCAATCTGTACTGGAGCAATCAGCGGGCACCGGGCCGCACTGGCGGAGTCATCGAGAGCAAAGACGTCGATTTCGCATCCGGTAGTTGCTAAGGGCGAGTGATGACGTCGTAGGTCGCGGGTGCGCTCACGCACAGTGTCCGCGACAGCGTTTCAGGAAGTTCAGCGCCGCATCCTGTCGCTCACTTGCCGCCAGTGACATCGAGGAAGGTGCCGGTGATGAAGGACGCCTCGGCGCTTGCCAACCATAGAATCGCCTGCGCAACCTCTTCAGGTTGACCGCCTCGCCCCATCGGGATCGAATCTTTGACGCGATCGACTCGCCCCGGCTCTCCGCCGCTAGCATGCATGTCAGTGTAGATATGCCCAGGGCGAATGCAGTTGACGCGTATGCCATCCCGCGCGACTTCCTTGGCGAAGCCGATGGTGAATGTCTCGAGCGCCCCCTTCGAGGCCGCATAGTCGACATATTCGTTTGGACTGCCAAGCCGTGCCGATGCCGACGAGATGTTGATCACCACGCCGCCGCGACCATTGTAACGACGCGACATCCGCTTCACCGCCTGCTGTGCGCAGAGAATAGGGCCTATCGCGTTGACCGCGAAGACACGCTGCATCCGCTCGAATTCGAGATCCTCCAGCCGGGACTGCCGCGCAACTATCGCGGCGTTATTCACGAGCACATCGATCCGGCCGAACGTCTGGTCGATCGCGGCGAATAGCTGAGCGACCTGCTCGGGATCTGCGCTGTCTGCGCGCACCGGTAAAGCCCGGCGCCCGGCAGCTTCCACATCGGCCGCCACCGCAAGGGCAGCGGATTCGTCGGAGACGAAGCTTATCGCTACGTCGTAACCCTGTGCGGCAGCAAGCCGTGCAGTCGCCGCCCCTACGCCGCGGCTTCCACCCGTTATCAGAATCAACGGCGCCTGCGGAACAGTGTTCATCTGGTGAGTCTCCACGTGATGGTGAAAAAAATGCATCCTGGGCGAGCCGAATAACAGCGGAGTGCGTCGCTGGCGAGCTCACGTCGTGCGCAGACGAGGACGAAGGGCAAGCGCCAGGGGGAAGATGGTCAGCGCTGTGATCGCAGTCGCAATGGTGGCACCGTATACGCCGATTCGATCGCCCAGAAAACCGTAAACAATCGGAGAAAGTGCCCCCGAAGCAATGGTACCCGTATAAAAGAGCGCAAACGCTCGCTCGGTACGCTCGACCGAAGTCAGTTCAGGCACCGTGCCATAAAGAACAGACGATGTGCCGTTGAGCATCACGCCAAGCAGTGGCAACAAGATCATGGCGGGCGCCAGTGGCAGGTAAATCACGGCAAGGATCAACGCTGCCGTGCCGCCTTCGGTTGCGAGCACAGTGCCGATTACCCCCACGCGCGCGCCGAGCCAGCCACAAACAAACTTGCCGGCGGCGCCACCGATGAAGACGAGTGCGAGCGCCGTGCCCATCATCGGTTGCGAGATGCCATTCGTTTTCAGGAGGAATGGCAGGAAGGTCAACAACCCCATCCGCACGGCTGTGTCGAGTACGCCGATCGTGAACAGCAGTGAGAAGCCCGATCGCGAACCGTTGCTATTCTGGCTCGACGTTTCCTCCAGAGAAGACTCGTCTCTCGGTATCGATGGGAGAAAAAGTGCAATCACGACTGCGACTACAACGCCGATCGTCGACACGGCCCAAAGCGCATGGCGCCACGGCATGATGGTAATCAGAAGCGAGATAGCCGCTGGAAGCGCGGATTTGCCCAGGTCGCCTGAGAAATTGTAGATGCTGAGCGGCCCTCGAGCGTTGCGTCCATACGCGCGTGAGACCGCGCCTGAAGCCAGCGGATGTTGCGTGCTCGAGCCGCTTCCCGAGATGGCGAGCGCGACGCATAAGCCCAGCAGGCTTCCAGACAGCCCTGCGACGGCATAGCCCAGCGCGGCCAGAAACGTGCCGAACGCAAGCGTCGCGCGCGTGCCCAATGTGCGCGCGAGGCGTCCAGCGGGTAATTGCAGCGTCGCCATCGTGCCCGCATAGATGCCGCGCAACATGGCCAGGGCGCCGAAACTGAGTCCAAAGTCCGCCTGCCAAACGGGAAGCAACGCGTAGATCATGTCGGTGTACCCGTCGTGCAGCGCGTGCGCCGTACACGAGAGCCACAATACGCGCGTGCGCGAGACGGAGATCGACTGACCGGGTCCGTCGGCTACGCCTGTCGTTGGGGAGGAGAAGGAGAAAAGTCTCATGGTTCAACTGAATCGCAGAAGCGCAGGCCTTGACGACAGCTTGAGCATTTGTTGCGGGACACCCATAGTCTAGGTTCGTCAAGAACACGCCACAACTGACGTAAAATTGAGTCAGCCGGGAGAAAAAGTCACCATATGGACACAGACAAACGAGCGGGGAAAGACGCGGAAAAGTTGCCTCCCTTGAATGCGTTGCGGCACTTTGAGGCGGTCGCCCGCCTGGGGAGTTTCGCGGCTGCGGCGAGCGACCTGCACGTCACGCACTGGGCGGTCGGCAAACAGATTCGCTTGCTGGAAGACTGGTTCGGCGTTCCACTCTTCGAACGCCGTTCACGCGGCGTCGTTCCTACTGACGAAGGCGCTGCTCTGCTCAACGACGTCAAAGGTGCATTTGCGCGCCTGAGCAGTTCGGTTACCCGGCTGCGCCAGGAGTCCATTACGCGCCGTATCACCGGAGTCGTGCGCGTAAATGCGCTGGCAAGCTTTGCTTTATGCTGGCTAATACCGCGTCTGGCGGATTTCCGGGCTCGCTACCCGGACATCGATGTGCGGCTCTCCACAACCTCACGCAGGTTGCGCTATGTCGGCGGTGCATTCGATGTCGGCGTGCGATCGGGACCCGAGGACGCGACAGGCCTCGTGTCAACGACGCTGATGCCCGATTTGCGCCTGCCCGCCTGCAATCCAGCGGTGCTGCTAAGCCACCCGATCAGGACGGTCGCCGACCTGCGAAATCACACGCTCCTTCATTCCACGAGCACGCGCACTGCCTGGTCCGACTGGTTACGGGGGGCCGGTGCGCCAGGCCTGCAGGGTGCCCATCATCTCGACTTCGATCACGTTTTTCTACAACTGGGCGCAGCGGCCGAAGGCCTCGGCGTAACGTTGGCGTCGCTGCCACTTATCGAGCGCGAGATTGCAACCGGGCGTCTCGTGTGTCCGATATCGGAGCCGGTGTTGCGCGGACCGGACTACACCTTGGTCGTGAACACCGATCGCGCGGACGATGACGCCGTCATTGCATTTAAAGAATGGATCATGGCAACGGCGGCGCAAAATCCGGTAGAACCGGCTCGCAGTGAACCTGCACAAAAAACTCGCCGAGCCAAACCGCACGCGACGCGATCGCAGCGCTAGTTGCGATTGCGCCCGACTCCAGCGGTCTTCAGCCATCGGTTGAGACCGTGACAGACTCCCAGTCGCGGATCTCATTTTCCAATGCGGACAACTTTCCTCTCACGAGCCCGAGTGCATCGCTACCGAGTAAAAGATGCGTGGGTGGGCAATCCGCGGCGATTGCGGCGAGCATCGCGCGTGCCGCCTTTTGAGGATCGCCCAGTTGCTTGCCGCTCTTCTCCTCACGCGCTGTGCGAATGGGGTCGAAGATAGCGTCGTAATCCGCAATCGAACGGGGTGTTCGCGTCATCGAACGACCCGCCCAGTCAGTGCGGAACGAGCCGGGTGCGACGGCTGTGACGGCAATGCCGAAAGGCTTGACCTCCTTGCCAAGCGCCTCGGAAATGCCCTCCAGCGCGAATTTGCTTCCGCAGTAGTACGTGATGCCCGGCATGGTGATATAGCCGCCCATCGACGTGATATTCAGAATGTGGCCACGTCTGCGCTCACGCATGAAGGGCAGCACGGCTTTCATCATGGCGACAGCGCCGAACACATTCACATCGAACTGTCTGCGCATCTCGGACAAAGGCGATTCTTCCATGATGCCTTCGTGCCCGTAGCCGGCGTTGTTGACCAGAACGTCAACCGGTCCGACGGTCGCCTCGATCTCCGCCACGATGCCGCCAACGGCATCGAAGTCGGTCACGTCAAGTACACGTCCAAAAGCCGCGTTCGCAGACAGTGCCTCAAAATCATGCTTTGCCTGCTCGCTTCTCACCGTACCGACGACTTTGTGTCCCGCCGCCAACGCCTCGGCTGCAAGCGCACGGCCGAAGCCGCTGCTGACGCCAGTGATAAGTAGAGTTTTGCCGGATGCCATTGAAGCCTCTCCCGAATGTTATCTGGAGAGTGCATACTAGTCTCAATGACGGGGCTGTCTAAGCCATATTTCGCTATTTTTCTTGCCTAAAACTATGAACGCAAAGTGGGCCATCACGGATAATCCGGATCTTTCCGCGGCAACCCGGAAACGCATGGTTGCGCTGCTCCTCGCGTTGGCGCCCGACGAGGGCTACAACCTCACGGCGCTGCCGGGCGTCCGCATCTTGCGGTCAAACCGACCTCTGGCACGCACACCGGTTCTCTACGATCCCGGTATCGTGATCGTTTGTCAGGGGCGCAAGCGGGGTTATTTCGGCAACCGGCTTTATCTCTACGACGAACGTCACTACCTGGCCGTAGCCGCGCCCGTTCCGTTCAGCATGGAAACCGAGGCCACCCGGCAGCGCCCGCTGCTTGCGCTGTACCTCCACCTCGATTTCACGTTGGCCGCCGAACTGGCCGGGCAGATCGACCGTGAAGGCGTAGCGGAACACGTGCAGGCGCCTCAAAGCATGATGTCGACACCGATGGATGACGCGATGCAGGCGTCCGTGCTGCGTTTCCTTGAAGCGATGCATCGGCCGCTTGAAGCCGCTGTATTGGGCCCTGGCCTGCTACGCGAGCTTTATTTCCGCGTGCTCACCGGAAAGCAGGGAAGCTCGATGCGCGAAGCTTTGGCGATGCGAGGCCAGTTCGGCCGGATAGGCAGATCGCTACGCCTCATCCACGCCGGCTACGCGCAGCCGCTGGACGTGACGCGGTTGGCAGAAGAAGCCGGAATGAGCGTTCCGAGCTTCCATAGCCACTTCAAGGCAATCACACACGTTTCTCCGATGCAGTACCTGAAGTCAACCCGCTTGCACCAGGCTCGCCTGTTGATGATCCGCGAGGAGTTGACTGCGGACGCCGCGAGCCACGCGGTAGGTTACACGAGCGCATCCCAGTTCAGCCGGGAGTTCAAGCGGCTTTTTGGCTTGACGCCGGCGGCGGAGACGAAGCGTATGCGCGAGAGCTTCGCCATTCCGGCAGCGTTCGACGATGCGACGTACGTTTCATCACACTGAGCGTGACACGCTTTGCTCCCGGGGGTAACACCGACAGTTGACGAGCGATAGTTTCGACGACCTGCTCAACCGAAACGTTAGCTGTGTCGACCACCAGATGCTCGGATTCCCACCCATCATATTGGCGTTCAAGCACGCTCCGCCATGTCGGCAGCGTGTGACCAGGGATATCTGCCCGTCGTCCGTCGACCCTAAGACGGTGCGCCGTCGCATCGGAACAAATCAGCTCGATCTCGACGATGCGCACGCCGGCTTCGAGCGCCACGTTTGCTAACCGGACACGTTCTCCAACGTGCTGCCGCGAGTTTCAATCCCAAAGCGCGTCACCACGAGCGCCGCCACAAGAAAACAGAGGGCACCGAAAACGAATACGCCATCATTCTTCCAGACTGGAAGGATCAGGCCGACCACCGTCGGTCCAATCAGCGCACCAAGCCGTCCAATGAATGAGGCGAAGCCGCACCCCGAAGCCCTCGCTCTCGACGGGTACAACTCGGGCGTGTAGGTGTAGAGCACGGCCCACATGCCAAACGTGAAGAATTGCATCAGTGCGCCGACTGCGATCAGCGCAGACGGGCTCGGACTGAGATGCGCAATGCGGCCAAATGCGAAGATCATCACCGCGGCGCCCACCAGCGTGATGACGCATGTCGGTTTGCGCCCCCATCGCTCAACCGCCCAGGCGGCCCATAGAAAGCCGGGCACGCCGCCTAGCGATATATAGACGGTGAACAGAACCGACTTCGTCACGGCGAGTCCCGATTGTTGAAGGAGCGCGCCCAGCCAGGTGTTCAATCCATAGAATCCAAGAAGTGAGAAGAACCACAACGAACCGACCGTCAGCGTTCTGCTCCGATAAGCATTCGACCACAACACCTTGAGGCCCTGCTCGCTACGCAACTCGATAGCGACCGGATTAGTCGCCGGCAAACTTTTCAATTGCAGGCGCGACATCACCGATTGCTCGATTCGCGCGACGATTTCCGCCGCCTCCACGTGACGCCCTCGCGATTCAAGCCAGCGCGGCGATTCGGGAACATAGCGGCGGACCACGAACAGAAAGACCGCCGGCATCGATTCGATCAGGAACAAGGTTCTCCAGCCGTGCGCGCCCAGCACATAGTATGAAAGCAGTCCGGCACAGATAAACGCCAGCGGCCAGTTTCCATCCATCATTGCGAGGTAGCGGCCCCGGGACTTTGCCGGAATGAATTCCGACAGCATGGTCTGCGCGAGCGGAAGCTCCATCCCCATTCCAATGCCGAGAACCAGCCGGAAGATACCCAATGAGGTCGCATCCGTAGCGGTCGAGCACAGATAGCTGCCCACGCCCCACACGATCATGCTGATCTGAAACACCGGCTTGCGGCCGAACCGGTCGGCGGCGGCTCCTGAACACAATGCGCCCAGCGCCATCCCGGCGAAGCTGGCGCTACCCAGCATTCCAGCCTGCGCGCTGCTCAGGCCAAACTCGCTCTTGATGGAGCCGAGAACAAAGGTCATCGTGGCGAGGTCGACGTTGTCGAAGAAAAATGCCAGCGCGATGACTACGAACAGCATGCGGTGGTAGCCGCAAACAGGTAACCGTTCCAACCGGCTGGCCGCGTTGCCGCCCGCCACTTCCATCCCTGTCATCTTCATGCGTGCCTCCTGTTCTCATGGGTCGAATCGAAAAGTACGGACACCGCATCGAACGGTGCCTGCAAATCACTATCGGACTCCAAAAGAACAGCGGCTCACGTGAAGATGCCGTCGGGTATCGCGTCTACGCCAACTTGGGAACGGCTGCGGCCGGCTTACTTGAAGCGGTTCTTGTCGAACGCGTCTGCCGGCAAGCCGGACAGGGCCGCGCCCGCGGCAAACGGGTACCGGACATAGGGGGCTTCCGGTTGACCGGGCGGAGAATATTGACCGTCCGCGAGAATGCGTTTCTTGGCCGTCATCTCGTCGATCACGCATCGCATCGCGATGATCAGATTGGCCGCGCCGTCCTCGATCGGTGTGTAGTCTTTCTCCGGTCGAAATTTGTCGAGCGCCTGGTTCTGGTGCGCGATCACGTCTTTCGTCAGATGCGTGATTTGTGCCCGGCAGCGAGCGATCACACTGTAGTACTCGAGACTGGTGTTTTGCCCTTTGGGCGCTTTAAGCAGCGCCACCGGTCGATCGATTTCAATAATCAGATGCGGGTTGGCATGGATCGCCGCAGCAAATTTTCCGAATCGCGAGCAGTGAATCAGGAACGCATCGCCGACGAACGTAAAGCTTTGCGCCGTGATGTACGGATACGGCGTGTCGTGAACGGCGGCGCGGCAGATCAGTTCGTCTTTCAGAAATTTTTCGATGGCTGGCCAGTCAGTCCACGCGAGGTCGGTCCGGCGCATGTCGGCGCCCAAGTAAGTGGGAGTCATATCGGCGTAAAAGTGAAGGAGTGAATTGAATGTTGTCGGCGCGACCCGGGCCAACCTCGGCGCCGACTCGAGACACGACGGTCATCTTCGTCTGACAGGATGGCGCGCGACTGCATCGCGGTGCGCGCTCCCCTGCGCATACGGGCAGTCCGCCCGTCGCGCCCAGTTCATCCCGCCAGTGCAAACGTCGCTTCGACTTCCACCGGTGCATTGAGGGGCAGGCTTGCCACGCCTATGGCGATTCTTGCGTGCGAGCCTCGCTCACCGAAAATCTGGGTGACAAGCTCGGATGCCGCATTGATAACGGCAGGGGCATCGGCGAAACCGTCCGACGTCGCGACAAAGCCGCCGAGTCGCAATACCTTTCTGATCCGGTTCAGATCGCCTTCCGTAGCATGGTGTGCCCACGCCAGGATGTTGACCACGCACAGTCGCGCTGCGCCCTGAGCATCTGCGACCGACACCACGTCAGGCACTCTGCCGGTAAACAGTGCCTTTCCGTCCCGCACCGGCAATTGTCCTGAAACGATCAGTTGATTATCTAAAAGAACGTAGGGACGGAATGCAGCGGCGGGAACAGCCGGTGTCGAAAGCGTTATTCCCGCTTCGCGAATGCGATCGTAAATTGTCATTACAGCTCCTGTGTTTGCCGCCCACGCGGCCTTCACGATCACTATGAACAATTAGCGCACAGCGGACGCTCGCGATAGCGCCACGATTCGTCGCGTTGACGCCATTCTGGCGATGAATAAACGGCGGGATACGCGACACGCCTCAGTCTGCGTCAGTACGCCGGAAATACTCCGTTGGGCTGCTTCCCAATGCTTTGCGGAACATCGCGCTGAACGCGCTAGGACTGTCGTAGCCGAGTTCCGTGGCGATTTCGGTGACAGGGCGGTCGTTAGCGAGCATCTGCACGGCTGCGAGCAAGCGGGCCTGTTGCCTCCAGCGCGTGAACGTCATGCCGGTTTCTTCGGGAAACAGTCTAATGATCGTGCGTTCACTCGCACCAACCACCTTGCTCCAGGAGGTAACCGACGTCTCCTCGGCCGGATTCGCGACGATCCAGCGGCAAATACGCGCGATGCGTGCATCGTTCGGCATCGGCAGATGCAGCGGCTCGATCTGCAGCGGTTTGATCTCCTGAAACAGCAGTTCGACCACGAGGCCATCGCGCCCGTGTTCGTCGTAGTCAACCGGCATCTTGACGACAGACGCGATCAACTCGCGCAGCAGCGGCGAGATGGAGACCACGCAACATGCGGTCGAGGCGAGCGGCGTGTGTTCCGGATCGAAGTAGAGCGTGCGCATTTCAATGCGGCCAATTGCCTGCATGCAATGGCGTACCCGAGGCGGCACCCACACAGCGCGCAGCGGCGGCACGACCCACGAGCCGCCTTCAGCAGTGACGAGAATCGACCCCGCGGACGCGTAGATTAGCTGGCCGCGCCGATGTTCGTGATAGTCGATGAAGAACCGGTCGGGTAGATCGCGGGCCATTCCGCCGACTCGCTGCTGGATGAGTTGGTAGTCGTCCCGGTTTTCGCTCTTGCCGAACATGGCGTGTCCTCAATCAATGTTGTCACTTGCGCGCGAGCGTGCCAGCCCACAGCGCCTGTAATTTACGGAGTGACGCGGACGCCCGAATGTTCGCTTACTCCTTCAACGCACTTTCAATGAGGTACAGGATGCCGGTTTACCGTTCGTTTAATCAAGAGGCTTTGGATCAACAATACAATGTTCGCGCCGGAATCCCCGACCATCTGGAGATATTCTCCCGCTGGTCGCAGACGAGCGCCCAGTTTCGTCGCGACCACACGGTGAACGAAAATGTGCGCTATGGCGCGGACGAAAAACAAACGCTCGATTTCTTCCCCGCGAAGGACAAGGGGCATCCGGTCCTCATCTTCATCCACGGCGGCTATTGGCAATCGCTCGATAAATCCGACTTCAGCACAGTGGCGCTTCCCTATCTGGAAGCGAACATCAACGTGGCAGTCGTGAACTATCGACTCGCACCCTCAGTGCGAATGGGGGACATCGTCCTGGACAACATCCAGGCGATTGCTCATCTTTATCGAAATGCACAGGCACTCGGCCTCGACCGCGACGCAATCTACGTGTCCGGAAGCTCGGCAGGCGGCCACTTGACCGCGATTCTGGCCGGCACCGACTGGACGAAGCATGATCTTCCCGCAAACGTTGTGAAGGGTGCTTGCGCGATCAGCGGTCTTTACGATCTGGAACCGATCCGGCTGTGCTATCTCAACAACGCCGTCAAACTCGATGAGCGGGAGGTGGCTGATTTCAGCCCCAAGTTCCATCTACCCTCGACAGTTCTGCCGTTCATCCTGACCGTCGGCGGCGATGAGTCCGATGAGTTCCACAGGTTGCAGGCGGAGTACCAGACGCTCCTGAATAACCACGGTCTCGACGTGCGGATCGTACGTCAACGGGACGGGCACCATTTCGATGCCGTCGACAGGCTTGGAGAGGTGGGCGGAGCACTGTCGCAAGCCGTCATCGACATGATGCGTGCCTGATCTGGAGAATAGCCAAGCGACTCGTAGTAGGCGCATAGCTTCTCGTTGTGGACAGCGCAGTCGAGTCGAACAAAACCTTATCGTTGCGAATCTGGAAGCCCAGCTCCACGCATAAGGCCATGACACACTGGTGGTCGCCGGCGTCATCACCCATAATTCCGCGAACCCCAAACCGTTGGTCTGGATCAAGTCGGCGGACGAGATCCTGGCCAACCTCGAACGGTTTTGTATGCGAGTTCGCAAAGCTGAGGCAAGAGCATCATGAATATCAATACCGACGCAATTGATGAAGTTTCCCTGGCGCTTCTCTACCTGACCCTGCATGACCGATACCGTGCATGGAAGGGCTTCGACTGGGACGTGCTGAACCGACTCCATAAACGAGGTTTCATCGAAGACCCTGTCAACAAGACGAAGTCCGTGATCTTTACAGAAGAAGGACTGCGCGAGTCCGAGCGACTTTTTAATCAGCACTTTGTCATTCCGGAAAGAACAGGAAATTGATTCAACGAACTTCTAACTCACGAGACTAGCATTCGCCTTCGACGCCGAAACAATCGCGAGGAAAACGGCGGAGGCCAGGCTGGTTTTGATGAGCGTCAGGCCCTGCTTTAAGCCATTAAACCCCGGGCTTCCTGAAGCATCCATTTCGCAAATGCCTGCAGTGGCGCTTCACTCAACTCGATCGGCTCAGGAAGAACGAGGCAGAAGTTTTTGGCAATCGCTTTGCCGTCCGGCCAGGGCGCAACCAAACGGCCTTGTTCAAGTTCTGCCCCCACGTAAAGACGCGGCACCAACGCAACCCCCAGGCCGGCTAGCGCCGCCTCGATCAACATGGAATGGAGATCGTACCGTGCGCCGACCGCCGAATTGGTCAGCACGATGCCGGCCTCCTGTGCGTATAGCTGCCATGCGTCCGGGTTCTGACGCCGGTGAAGGCGTGGCAGTTCATCGAGCGAAAGGTTCGCACCGGCGCTTGCGAGCAGCGCCGGACTACAGACCGGCACTAGCACCTCCTCCAGCAGCCGATGCAAATGCATACCCGCCCACGCCGGATGCTCAAAATGGATCGCTGCGTCGAAACCGCTACCGGCAAGAATGAAGGGGTCCATACGCTCAGCAATGTGCACGGTAATGTGCGGATGCCGATCTTGAAAGCGTTTCAGTCGAGGGATCAACCAACGAGTGGCAAAGGTCGGAATCGCGGCAATATCAATGCTCGCGCCCTCGATGGGCTGTCCCATCAGATACAGGCTGTCCCGTTCCAGCCGATCCAGAATCTCGCGAACCTGCGCCGCGTATCGCGTGCCGTTGGGCGCAAGCCGTACCCGGTTTCCAACGCGCTCGAACAGCGCGACGCCCAAAAATGCCTCCAGTCGACCGATCTGACGACTAACGGCGCCCTCAGTCAGCGCTAACTCCTCGGCCGCGCGAGCGAAGCTGCCGTGTCGAGCCGCGGCCTCAAAAGCCATGAGCGCGGAATTGCTTGGAATCTTACGTCGCATTGGGGTCTCGTCGATTGATATACGCCGACTCCAGCTTGAGCAAATGTCACTGAAGGCTGACTATATATCGATATGTGCGCGGTAAATCACAGATTAGCATTACGTTAATGCAATGAACATGGATCGTTCGCTGCAACATGCTCCCCCGTCACGAAGGATAGTCTGATGATCTACACCGTGGAATGCAGCTTCGCCGATCCCAACAGCGAAGCGGAATGGAACGACTTCTACAGCCTTGAAAAACTGCCCGCCCTCATCTCGGTCACGGGCTTCCACACGTCGCAGCGCTTCAAGTCACTAAGCGATGGCTGCCCGCTCTACCTCGCCATCCACACGATTGACAGTCTCGACGTCCTGACGGGAGAGGAATATCGCCAGAAAGGCGGCGGCAATTTTGCAAGGTGGCAGCAACACATCACCGACTGGCACCGAAATCTCTACAGCGATATCGGCATTGCGCCGGCAGTCAATGCCGATGAACTCCTGGTGCTTTGCGCAAGCGGCCCCGAACCTCTGATCCAGATGGGCCTCACACCGTTGGCGATGCAAGCAGTCGCGCTGGAGAAGTTTCCGGACCGCCGCTGGCTCGCAAAACTGCCCCGGCGAAACGCTCAGCTTGTCGAGAGCATGTCGGCAGGCATTCATCTTTATTCGCCGATGACAGCACAACTGACGCGTTCCCACGCCGTTTCGGTCGAACAGTAAAAGCAGGTCCGCGATGCCTAATGTCACTTTCTATATTGCTACGGGGCAAATGCCGTCTGATGAGACGCTTGCCGAGCTTTCCAGCGAATGCATCGAACTCTGTACGAGTGTCCTTGGAGCCGCACTCAAAAACGTTCATGTCATCTATGTCGACGTTCGGCATGGACACGGACATCCCGTCTTCGCGGAAATCCAATATCGCCTTGAGACATTTCGCACACCCCCGGTGATGAACCTGTTCATGGAAGCGCTGGACGACGCCATCGCGCGCCACACGGGTCTCACGGCACGCATCCGTTGTTTTGGGTATACCGCATCGACCATTCACGCCCGAAATTAGAAAGTCTTCCGGAGAAGAACCGTGTCCACCTTTAGCTTTCCAAGTCAACGAGTCGGGGATTTCACGATCACCGCAATCAGCGACGGCTACCTCACCGCCAGCCTCGACTTTCTCTCGAACATCGATCCGTCCGAGGCCTCCAGAATGCAAAGTGATGCAGGGCAGAAGGAGCCTTCCGCCGTCCATATCAACTGCTACCTGGTGCGCGGAGCGGGCCGCACTATTCTCATAGACGGCGGGGCTGGAGGCATCAAACAGTGGGGCGGTCGACTGAGAACCAATTTATCGCTTGCTGGCGTCGAACCGTCCGAGATCGACACGATCCTGCTCACACATGCCCATCCCGATCATGTCGGCGGCCTAGTGGACACAGCCGGACACATTAGCTTTCCGAATGCGGAGCTTATTGCTCATCAGCAAGAGGTCAAGTTCTGGCAGGACGATGGAAATCTAAGTCGCGCCAGCGAGCGTGCCCGAGGTAACTTCCTGATAGCACGTCAAGTGTTCGACGGCTACCGCGACAGGCTTCGCACGTTCAATGAGGGAGAAGTACTTCCCGGTATCCGGGCGATGCCGCTACCGGGACACACAGATGGGCACTCCGGATATCTTCTCGAATCCCACGATCAAGGCCTGCTTGTTTGGGGCGATATTGTTCATTTTCCTCACATTCAGGTTAAACGGCCAGACGTATCGATTGCATTCGATCAGGACCCTTCGCTCGCCGCCGTCACACGATCACGGCTCCTGGACGTAGCCAGTTCGGAGGGGCTGTTGATCGCCGGGATGCATTTGGGGGAACTCGGTTTCGCACGCATAAAACGAACGAGCGGGAGTTACGGTATGCTTTACGAGGCCGAAGCATGACGAGTGCATCTCAATCCATAGGAGCACCCAATGCTGCGGACATATCGAGGAGGTTGCCATTGCCAATCCATGAGGTTCGAAGCTCAGATCGATTTCGGCGAGGGCACAGTGAAATGCAACTGCACCTTCTGCAGCAAAGCGCGACTCTGGCTCGTAAATGTTCGCCCGGAAGCGTTCCGCCTTCTTACCGATGAAAATGCACTGATGGTATATCGGGGCAAAAATCCGGTTGCACATCATCCGTTCTGCAAGCGTTGCGGTGTCCGCGTATTTGATCGCGTTGACATGCCAAACGAAACTGGATTCCCATACTTCAATATCAGCATCATGTGCATCGATGACCTTAACGTTGACGAAGCGCTGAGTGCACCGATTGTCTACGTCAATGGCCTGCAGAACGATTGGAGCAACCCGCCATCGGAAACCCGGCATCTTTGATTCCGTCGATCCCCAATGATCTCGGTCGCAGTGTCGAACCACCGAAGCTGGCAGACCGCAGCCAGACGGCGACCGTCCCAGTTCGGCCCGTTTTAGGGAGAAATAAAAAAACCGCTATCCGTGAGGACAGCGGCTTTTCTTGTGACGACTGGCGAATGAGAGGCGCTTGTTTGCTGTGCGCTTACGCCGGGTGATCGTCATAAAGTGCCGTTATTTGGGAGCAGGCGACATCGTGGTCGGGGTTGCCAGCGTGTTATTGGTCCCATAAGCCGGCGTGTCGGATGTCGAGCCATTGTTCGTGCTCTTCTGCGGGCGCGAGTTCAGCGACCCGGTGCCCACGCCGCTGTCCGAGTTGGTGGCGCCGGGCGTGCCGTAGCCGCTCGTTGCATTGGTGGCCGGTGACACCGTGGTCGGAGTCGCCAGCGTGTTGTTCTGCGCATAAACACCGCCCGACAGCGCGAGCGCGGCAACGGCCGCGATTGATGTGCTAATTACCTTGCTCATGATCCGTCTCTCCTTGATTGGACTGGAATATCGACGCAGACGATCGCCCCTGCCTAACCACGAATTGCGTAATCATCGAATTTCACGAGATCGTGATAATTGGCGGCTACAACCACATGTCCGCTTCGATATCGAGAACAGTGTAAAACATCTAATCAAATGATGTTTTGAAGCTGCCCAATTGGTCGTCGAAGCACTCGGGCCATGGCGAACAGGTGTCGCGGATTCATTCAGAACGACATACTGGACGCCGCAGGTCGAGGAGCGGTTCGACAATGATTAAGGAACCAGGCGGCGGTCATTCGGGAAGCTGGCGAGAAAGCCGAAGGGACGCAAATCTTACAAATATCTGAGATCATTCCGGATCGTCAGACGTGAAATACAAGTAAAAAGCGGACAGATGGACAATCTACACAAGGAAGTACAGCAGGAAGCGCTTGAGGATCAGGGGATTCGCACGTTCAGCAGGAACCGTAATGCCCCTAAACGCAAAAAGCGCAGGACGACGCTCACCGAGCGTATCTGCTATTTCCTGGCTTTCCTGTGCGCGCTGGGACTAATCGGAATAGCGGTAGTCCATTTCATGCCGGATCCTCCAGCCGATATCCAGTAGGTCGCGTCAAGGGGAAGTCGTGGCCAATCACATCACGAAACAACGATCCCGACCATACCGGGCACGCGGCCGGGATCAAACGAATATCTCCCGCGTCGTGACGGAACGGGAGACGGTTAGCGCGAGCACGAATCCACATTTCGCTCCACACCGAAACGTTCGCCTGCGGGGCGCTTGCCTGGTAGTTGGCATAAGCGCCTTCGAAAGACCTGGGCGGCAGCTTGTTCCTCAACTTGCAATTGTCATAGCGACGGTTTGCTACGCCGCGGCGGCTATACGTCCGCATGGCTGGGAATGGGGTCGGGCAAGGGCCCTTGCCGGCGCCGCCTCTCTCAGCGCCTGGGTCGAGAAAATACGTTGATGAGATTCCCGTCCGGGTCGCGCAGCAACAGCGAGCGATTGCCCCATGGCATCAACGTCGCCGGCATAACGATGTCGGTCCCCAACGCATTCATCCGTTCGAACACTGCATCAACGTCCTCCACCTCAAACTCGAGGATCGCCGACCGATTCGCGGCCGCAGTGGCGGCGCCGGCATTGAAAAGCTTGATCAGGTGCTCAGACGAAATCGCCAGTACCGCCCCCTCGAATTGTATTTCCGCGAACCCATCAGCCGGCCGTGCAGCTTCGAGACCGGAAAGCTTCTGGTAAAACTCGACCAGACCTTCGATATGCTGAGTAACAACACGAACAGACGCAAACTTCATTTTGAGCTCCTGGCCAAGAAAGGAAGCTCAGTCTACGAGAGCATACTGTCAGATTCTGGCAGTATCGTGCGGCTAGCCAGATGATTGGCTTTGCGCCATTCACGAAGCAGCGTTGAGCGTCTCCTGGGATAGCGCTCCTCCATTTCCTCGATGTTCAGGATGCGGTCCGAACGGAAATTCCGGAAATCTGCGCGAAACTCACACCAACACATCAGCACGCGGGCCTGGTCGAAATACACCAGCGCAAATGGCCAAACGATGCGCTGCGATTCAGCACCACTGGCGTCCACATAAGTAATATTGAGCTTTCGCTCTGACCGGACTGCCGCACGCAGAAGATCCGACGAGACTTTGTAGGCGTGCCTCTTCAACGGCGCACCGACTAGCAGCGACGATTCCTCCAGTTCGCGGCGCAGTTCCGCCGGCAATACGGCCGCTATCTTCGCAAGCGCGCTCAGCGCACCGTCCGATAGCGTCCTGTCACAGCGATCAGCCACCCAGCGCATGCCAAGAACCAAAGCGTCGAGTTCTTCGGAGCGAAACATCATGGGCGGCAGCATGAAACCCGGTTTCATCAGGTAACCAACGCCCGGCTCCCCCTCGATCATTGCTCCTTGCGCCTGCAAACTGGCGATGTCGCGGTATAGCGTGCGGATGCTCACACCGAGCTCCTCGGCCAAGGCTTGACCGCGCACGGGACGTCGGTACCGCCGTAGCACTTGCAGGAGACTAAGAAGACGTTCAGAGCGAGCCATACGTTGATCCTGATATCGGCACTCAAGTAAGTCGACGACGCTGCCGGTTACTTCGAGCTGAATGCAACAGGTTGCTTCCAGCCGGATATCGCATTGTTGACGATCTGTGTGGCTCTGTCGAACGTATCAACCTGCCCGAACCCGCAAGCGCGTTGGCGGTCGACGGTCGACCTTGCAGACGCAACCGCGAGCTTTCCGTCTTTACGCTGATGCACGCCTGCAACCCCCGCGCTTCCTTCGCCAGAAATCGTGCTGCATTCGAGTCTCTCGGATACGAAGTCGCGCGAGGCCTTGCGTACGGTCGCGGCCGCATTTCGGGAACATCGTCAAACCGCGTAGCTCGCCTTGGCCTCTTGCAGATAATCCGCAAGCCGCTTCGGCGTGCGGCCGATCAGCGATTCGAGATGGTCCGTGACGATGGACAGATTGCCAGCCCGAACCTCCGCCTCAATCGACACCAATAGCGAAACAAAATCGTCAGCAACACCCGCCGCCTTCAGCCCCGTCGCGAATTGCTCGTCAGTCACATGGACGACGGCAAGAGGCTTGCCTGTAGCACGGCGCGCGAGGTCGGCGATTTCTTCGCTGGACAGCGCCTCAGTACCTGTGAGCGTGTAGGTCCGGCTCCCGGAGGTCGACGTGGCCAGCGCGGCGGCAATCGCTTCAGCCATCTCCTCCCGTCCGGCGCTCGACGTTCTCCCATCTGCAGTTGCCGAATACCACTGGCCGTTTTTCAGCGCATCAGGAAGCGACCTGAGCAGATTTTCGTGATACCAGCCGTTTCGGAAAATCACGTGCGGCAAACCTGTGGCCTGGATGGTTCGCTCAGTTTCCAGATGGTCCCGTGCGAAGGTCAGAAGCGAACTGGCCGGATTGGGCATCGACGTATAGGCGAGTCGCTTGACCCCAGCCTCAGCGGCCGACAGTACCGCATTGCGATGCTGCTTCAATCGTCTGTCGGCTCCATCCACGGCATCGGTTGAAATGATGAGGGCAGTACCGACGCCTTTGAACGCTTCGGCCAGACCTTGCGGGTCTTCGAAGTCCGCCTGGCGAACCTCGATGCCCGCTGCCGCAAGGTCAGCCAGCTTTTCGGGGCTACGGGTGCCGGCGATGATACGGTTCGGCGTCACGCCTCGTGCAAGCAGATGCTTGATAACCAGTTGACCGAGTTGACCGGATGCACCGGTGACGAAAATGGTGTCGCTCATGGACCAGCCTCATTCTGAGTGTTACTCTCATTTTGAGAGCACCTCGATATTCAGGTGTCCGCGCTCTTCCGTAAAGAAGGCAGTTTTTCAGGAGATAGTTACCCGATGGGAACCACCAAGGCGGTGCCCGGCGCGCTCAAAACGAGGCTTGACGAGGCGCGGGCAAAATACGGTGCGTTTACGAATTGCCCGGTACGCGACGTCATGGATGTCATCGGCGGGCGGTGGAGTTCGTTGCTGATGATGGCGCTGGCCGAGCGCCCACATCGATTCGGTGAGCTTCGCCGGTTGGTATCGGACATTTCGCAGCGCATGCTCACGCAGACACTTCATGAGTTACAACGCGACGGCTACGTGCATCGTGAAGTCTTTCCTACGAAGCCACCGGGTGTCGAATACAGCCTGACCGACCTCGGTCGTTCGATGTTCGACGCGTTGAACGTCCTGATTCAGTGGGCCGACGAAAATCATGCCGCGGTCACTGCGGCTCGCCTGAACTTTGATGGCGGGAGGGAATCTGCGTAAGCGGCGGCGCGGCCTCGGCGCTAACCCGCGTATAGATCGCGAGTTTTAGCGCGGGGTCATCGTTCGACTGAAACGTCGCGTACTCATAGCGCTGCGTTGCGTGCTGCGCATGCACGAATACTTTCTGCCCCGACACGCCGCTGCGCACGTCGTGTGTGCTCCACCACTGCGCGAACTCGCCGCTGTTCGCGCGCAGACGCTCCACTAGTGCGACGAACGCAGGGTCGCCCGCATACAGATCGTGGCTCACGCGAAACAGGGCGATCATGCGGCGCGCCTCGTCGGACCAGCTTGCGGCAAAGAGCCGACGCGCTTCGGGTTCGACGAACATGTAGATCAGGATGTTACGGTCCGCTTCGGCGAGGCAATCGAAGCCGAACAGGTCCGCCGCGGCAGCATTCCACGCAAGGAGATCCCAGCGCCGGCCGGTCACATAAGCCGGCTGGTCGAGACTTGCAATGAGTCGTTCGACGGTGGGCGGCACGCTCTCCCGCACGAACTCGCGAGGTTCGTCGCGCCGCGCGAGTGCGCGCAGGTGGGCCGCTTCGGCCTTGTCGAGCCGCAACGCCTGCGCAAGCGCATCGAGCGTCGACTCCGAAGGGCTGACGACGCGCCCCTGCTCCATCCGCACATACCAATCGACACCGATGCCGGCCAGTTCCGCGACCTCTTCGCGCCGCAGCCCGGGCGTGCGGCGGCGCCGCCCGTTGTTCAGGCCTGCCGCATCCGGTGTCAGCTTCTTGCGCCGGGAGCGCAGAAAATCGCCGAACTGAGTTCGAGTCGTGGCGGTCATCGCTTGTGTTTTATGCAGGGTGGCATCGGACAATCCTGGGAGTGAAGCGGGCCTTGTTGCCAATTTTACGCCTGCCAGAATCGTCCCGTTCCTCACCCATCGGACGGAAAACACCATGAAAGCTGCAATTCTGAAGACGCTCGGTATGCCGCTCGAGATCGAGGCAATCGCGGATCCTTCGGTCGGCACTGGAGAGGTCATCGTGGACATCGTCGCGACGCCGGTTTTGTCCTATGCGCAGGAAGTGTTCAGCGGCGAGCGCCGCTATCCGATTGAGCTGCCGATCGTGCCCGGCTGCGGCGCGATTGGCCGCGTCAGGACGACCGGTCCGGACGCGACGCGGCTACAGCCGGGTGACTGGGTATTCTGCGATCCGACCGTGCGTTCGCGCGACGATGCACTGATGCCCGACATCGTGCTGCAAGGCTGGAGTTCGCGCGGCGAGGGTGGCAAGCAGTTGCAGCGCTACTTTCACGATGGCCCGTTCGCCGAGCGGTTGCGCGTGCCGACCGAGAACGCGGTGCGCATCGGCGACCTTGAGCCGGCCGACGCAGCCCGCTGGTGTGCGCTCAACACGCTCCTCGTGCCGTATGGCGGGCTGCTCGCGTCCGATCTGCGCGCGGGCGAGATCCTGCTCGTGAGCGGCGCGACCGGCAACTTCGGCAGCGCATGCATCGCGGTGGCGCTGGCGATGGGCGCGCGATGCGTGGTCGCGCCAGGCCGCAACGCAAAGGCGCTCGCCGATCTCAAGCGCCGCTTCGGCGACCGCGTACGCACCGTGGCACTGACCGGCGACGAAGCCACGGATCGCGAACACATGCAGCAGGCCGCACCAGGACCGATCGATTGCGTGATGGATCTGATGCCGCCGTCGGTGTCCGCGACAGCGGTGCGCGCCGCGGTGATGGCCGTTCGTCCATATGGGCGCGTGGTGCTGATGGGCGGAGTCGGCATGTTGGGCGGTCCGGGGCTCGAACTGCCCTATCCGTGGATCATGCGCAACGACATCACGCTACGCGGCAAGTGGATGTATCCGAAGGAAGCGGTGACGTTGATGACGGGTCTGATCCGCGGAGGGCTGCTGGACCTGGGGCATTTCGATGTGACGACTTTTGCACTCGATGATGCGAACGAGGCCGTCGCGCATGCTGCGAAAAACGGCGGACCGTTCAGGATGACCGTGATCGCGCCATAGCCTGGTTGCTGCATTTCAGGAGGCGATTCCGGAGAATTTCCACGAGCGAACTCCCCGCACGGCTCAGCGGCTAACGCTCAAGGAGAGCCTGCGCGTTGGCGCCGTGAACGGGTTCCAGATAAAGGTCGAAGTCCTGACTTCAGTTATTAAGAAGCGCTGCAACCTGGCTTGCCGTCGCCTTGGCCGATTGCGGATTCTGACCGGTCACGAGGCGACCGTCGGTGACCACTTTCGAGACGAACGGCAGCAACGCCTTCTCGTACAAGGCGCCGCGGCGGACCATTTCCTGCTCAGCGTTGTAGGGCACCTTATTGGCAACTCCCGCGAGTACTTCTTCGACCCAGGAATAGCCGGTAAGCCTGCGTCCGGCGACCAGCAGCGCGCCGTTTGAAAGCCTGGTGTTCAGCAGACCGCAATAGCCATGACAGACGGACGAGACGATTCCGCCACGCTCGTAGATGTCGCGCGTGATTCGCTGCAGAGGCTCGTCGTCCGGAAAGTCCCACATGACGGCGTGGCCGCCTGTGAAATAGATCGCGTCGAAGTCCGCCGGATTGATCTGGTCGGGACGGCTGGTTGCCGAAAGCAGCGCCTGCCGGCTTCCGTCGTTGAGCCATTCCTTCACCGAAGCATCGGCGAGGGGCCACTTAAGCGAGCGCGGCTCGAGCGGCGAAACTCCGCCTTTCGGACTGACGATCTGCTGATCGTAGCCCTTCTCGCCGAAGACGTGCCACGCATGCGTCAACTCCGACAGCCACAAGCCAGTAGGCTCGGCCTGGTCGGCATAATTGGCGACGTTGCTGACGACGTGCAGTATGCGTTTTGCCATGTTCAAACATCCTTTTATTGTTCCCGTGCGGACATCGCAGACACTGACCTGGCGGGACCTTACCAGTCACCGGCGATTCGCCTTCCCGAGTGCCTTCACATCGCCCGACGCGAGGACGGGGCTTGCCATTTCGCCCCGGCGCATTCGCGACAGCACTCTCTTCGCGTTAGTCGTGCAATCGATCTCGACCGGCTTGGCTTCAATCTCCGCGATCAGCGAGACGAGATGCGTTTTGCTCTGCGCCAATCGCGCTTCCAACGCTTCGATGTCCTGCACCTTGAGGCGGAGCGTTTCAAGCAACTTGCCGTGTTGCCACTGCGTCGGATCGGGCGGCAGCAGCATGCCAATTTCATCAAGACTGAAGCCGGCCTTCTGCGCGGTCGCAACCAGATCGAGCACCAGCACGGCCTCGGTGGGGTAGGTCCGATACCCATTGGGCTGGCGTTGGACGGCCTTCAGCAACCCAATGCGCTCGTAGAAGCGGATACGTGACGGGGTCAGTCCGGTGCGCTCCGAAAGTTCTCCGATCTTCATAGACTCGATACTCCGCCGTTATTCCAGAATCCGCGCCCGCGTGACGCTCGTGGCGGATCCGCAGACCTGCCTATTGCTTCAAGCTTAATCAAAGGCCGTCAGACGCGTGGGCAGATTCAGAACCACTTGCGCGTCCTTGACCACGTCGAAGCGAACAATTGTCGAGACACCCAGTCCATCGAGAAGCTGGCTCAACGGGCCACCGCTACGCACCAGTTCTACGTTCCGGGGAAGAATGCGTTGAGCGGACGATAACGTATTGGTCTGAACCGAAGTCTGATGCCATTGACCGTCGACCACGTGCACCATTGTCGACGTCCCCATCTGAGATTGCGGCGCAGCGCTGTGTAGCACGGGCAGCGGCGCGCTCAGCGCCAGGTCCGGCCTTCCGTCGAGGGACGATATACCGGCTTTGACGCCCGCACCGAGATCGACGGTGATTGCCGCGAGCCATTTGGGTAACTGGTAGCCATACACCCCACGCACTCTCGCTATTTCGGTGGAAACCGGGAGCGCAAGGACGTGCGCGAAAAAGCTTCGACGCCGCATTGAATCGAGCAGTTCGAGCAGATGCGACCCGCGCGCGCCAGGTCGGCGGATAACAACGGCGACCGAGACCTCATCGTACGGATCGTTATCGCAAACGGCGTACGAAAAGAATGTCAGCGCCACCAAGCCGTAGCCGGGCAATGCGTGCAACGGCTCAAGAGGCGTCGGCAGCGCGGCGCGCAATCGTGCCAACGGGGCTAGCATCAGGACCTGGACACTGCTGGTGCGGTAGTAGAAATTCGGCGCCCAGATCGGGCCGACCCGTGACTCGACCTGATGCTTCGGTATTCTGCGGAAAAAGTCGGTGTTCCCGACAGCGGGGTCCCGCGCCACCTCGTCGAGGTTCGGATTCGTGCGGAAACGGTCGTAGTATCCGCCCTCGATAACTTCAACCTTGTGTGATCCAAACTCGACCTGTGTGAACCGCCTGTCCATATCCGTTGACCTTTCTAGATGGTTGCCTGCAGGCCGTCGTAACAAACAGATCGCCTCCTGCAGGACATACTCTAAGATTCAACTCAACTTCAAGGTCAAGCATTTCAGCATAGCTAATTCATCACGACCTCAGGAAAGCCGACAATCGTCAGGTGGTGAAACTTCGCGCCCGGGGATCAGCGCGAGCCCTTCTTCCGTTCCGACACAACCCCGTTTTCGCGGAGACGTCCCAACACCCACTCTTTTCTGTCTGAACAATCCAGATTTGCCGGTCTGTTTTCGATGCTCTCAATGGCTATGAGTAGTTGCGCCCGATTCTGATTCAGGCGCTCCTGCATCGCTTCGATTTCGGTCACTTTCTGCTTCAGCGCTTCGACTAACGATTCATGTTGCCACGAGCCCTGATCCGTTGGCAGCAGATGCCGGATCTGTTCAAGAGAGAAACCTGCGCGCTGGGCAATGGCAATGATCTCGAGTATTGTCAACGCTTCCGAAGGGTAGTCGCGATAGCCGTTCGCCGTCCGCTCGACCGCCTTGATCACGCCGCTTGCTTCGTAGAAGCGGATACGAGACGCGCTCAGGCCGCTGAGTTCCGCCAGTTTTCCGATCTTCATATGGCACTTTTAAAAAGTATTGACCCTAAAGTTCACTTTAATCCTACAGTTAAAAGACGGTCAAGCAAGGCGTCCACAGGCTCCATCCGACAGACGGAGCAGTACGTCAGCCTGACCGGCCGCGATCAGACGCATCGCACCGATTGACTGCTAACTCATCACCGGAGAAGCAAAAATGGGATTTGTCACAACGAAGGATGGCGTCGATATTTTCTATAAGGACTGGGGCCCGCGTGACGCGCAGGTCATTTTCTTTCATCACGGATGGCCGCTCAGTGCAGATGATTGGGATGCCCAGATGCTCTTCTTTCTGGCCAAGGGTTTCCGGGTCGTCGCGCACGACCGGCGCGGACATGGAAGGTCGAGTCAGGTGTGGGACGGCCATGACATGGATCATTACGCCGACGACGTTGCGGCGGTCGTGAACCATCTCGGCGTGCAGAAGGCGGTACACGTGGGCCATTCCACGGGTGGCGGCGAGGTGATCCACTATGTCGCTCGCCATGGCGAAGACCGCGTTGCCAAGGCGGTCCTGATCAGCGCTGTGCCGCCGATCATGGTCAAGACCGAAAGCAACCCGGGCGGCCTGCCCAAGCAGGTCTTCGACGATCTTCAGGCACAGCTCGCGGCCAACCGCGCGCAGTTTTACCGCGACATTCCTGCCGGCCCGTTCTACGGTTACAACCGGCCCAATGCAAAGCCGTCCGAGGGCATCATCCAGAACTGGTGGCGGCAGGGCATGATGGGTAGCGCGAAGGCCCACTATGACGGCATCGTCGCCTTCTCGCAGACGGATTTCACCGAAGACCTGAAAAGCACCACCATTCCCGTTCTGGTCATGCATGGCGACGACGACCAGATTGTTCCCTATGCGGATTCGGGACCGCTCTCGGCGAAGCTGGCGAGGAACAGTACGCTGAAAACCTACGCTGGTTTTCCTCACGGCATGCCGACGACCAACGCCGACACGATCAATGCTGATCTGCTCGCGTTCATCAAAGAGTCATAAAGCCGTCAACGGCGCGCGATCGCGCCGCTGCTGACGTATGCAGGCAAGTCAACGAGCTACCCACGGGTGGCTCGTTCCGTTTTGAGCCCATCGTCAAAAAAATGCTTGACCTTAAACTTGACTTCAAACTTAGAGTTGCAACACGATCAATCGAGGTGTTCCTATGAACGTGTTCGACAAACTGACTCTCCCTAACGGTTCGGTCATCCCCAACCGTATCGCCAAAGCCGCCATGGAAGAAAACATGGCGGATGCCAGCCAGGGTCCATCAGAGAAACTGATGCGACTCTACGAGGCGTGGGCCAACGGCGGCGCCGGCCTGCTGATAACGGGCAATGTAATGGTCGACAGCCGCGCCATGACGGGCCCCGGCGGCGTGGTCCTGGAGGACGATACGCAACTGGCGAAGTTCGCGCGCTGGGCGCAGATCGGCCGATCCAAAGGCGCACAGTTCTGGCTGCAGATCAATCATCCGGGTCGTCAGATGCAAGCCAATCTTGGCCAGCCGACATGGGCGCCTTCTGCGATACCGCTCGATCTGGGCAAGTTGTCCAAACGCTTCAACACGCCGCTCGCCATGACGCAGGAAATCATCGACGACGTGATCGTGCGATTTGCCCGTACCGCGCAACTCGCGGAGCGGGCGGGATTCACGGGCGTGGAAATTCACGCGGCCCATGGCTATCTGTTGAGCCAGTTTCTTTCGCCGCTCGCGAACCGGAGAACGGATGAATGGGGAGGATCGCTCGCGAACCGCGCGCGTCTGCTACTGGAGGTTGTCAAAGCGGTTCGTGCCGTGGTTTCTCCGCAGTTCTCCGTTGCCGTCAAGCTGAACTCAGCCGACTTCCAGCGCGGCGGCTTCACTGCCGACGACGCCCGGCAAGTCGTCAAACTGCTCAACGGTTTGAAAGTGGATCTGGTTGAACTGTCCGGCGGCAGCTACGAAGCACCTGCCATGCAGGGCGAAGCTCGTGACGGTCGCACGTTGGCGCGCGAAGCCTATTTCGTGGAGTTCGCACGCGACATCCGGAAGGTGGCGGAGATGCCGGTCATGGTCACCGGAGGAATCCGCCGTCGGCAAATCGCCGAACAGGTGGTCAAGAGCGGCGTGGACATGGTCGGCGTGGGCACCGCTCTCGCGATCGAACCCAGTTTGCCCCAAGCCTGGCAAGGCGGAAAAGACACTGCGCCTCAGCTTTCGCCGATCACCTGGAAGAACAAGACGCTGGCTTCGCTCGCGAACATGGCGACCGTCAAGTTCCAGTTGCGCAAGCTGAGCCTGGGCATGAAAACCGATCCTAAGGTGTCACCGCTGCGCGCGTTGATTCTGCAGCAAACAACCGACGCATGCCGAACTCGCAAGTACAAACGCCTGATGGCGCAGCGGGCAACGTGATTGGCGGTGGCCGGACCTATTGATACCCGTTGTACAGCACGGCGGCTCGGCTCACACGCTACCAGATGGCAACGGGTCTCCCGGGCTTCGCGTGGGTCCAGCCCGCTGCCGTAAGGCCAAGTGGGCGTGTCGATCGGCCTACGCAGCCTGTTAGTGATCTTAATATGATGATCTCACTACTTTAAAGGCATGGGAAATGGCCGGATAGTTAGCCTCTGACCACCAGGGAGGCTTCAGCATGCGTATTTTTCTTACGGGCGCGACAGGATTCATCGGTTCGGCTCTCGTTCCCGAGCTCATCCAGGCAGGCCATCATGTGATCGGTATGACCCGCTCGGACGACGGAGCCCGGGCACTGGATGCCGCCGGGGTCGAGGTGCATCGCGGAACCCTTGAAGATCCGGAAAGCTTGCGCAGCGGCGCCGCGAAGGCAGACGGGGTCATCCACACGGCCTTTGACCACGATTTCTCGAGATTCGTCGAGAATTGCGAGAAGGACAAGCGCGCCATCGCCGCGCTCGGTGACGCACTCGCCGGCTCCGACCGACCCTTGATCATTACCTCGGGGACAGGAATGGGCAGCGGTCAACATGGCGAGCCGGCCAGCGAAGACGTCTTCGATACCAGCCATCCGAATCCGCGCATCGCATCCGAACTGGCTGGGAATGCGCTGCTGGAGGCGGGTATCAACGTGTCCGTGGTGCGGCTGCCGCAGGTTCACAACCTGTTCAAGCAAGGTCTGATTTCACCGCTCATCGGGTTCGCTCGCGAAAAAGGCGCCGTGGCCTATGTGGGAGAGGGCCGCAACCGCTGGCCGGCGGGTCACCTTTCCGATGTCGTGCGCCTCTACAGGCTCGCCTTGGAAGCGCGTGAACGAGGCGCACGTTATCACGCGGTTGGCGAAGAAGGCGTCAGCAGTCGGGACATCGCCGAGGCGCTTGGTCGAGGCCTGAACTTGCCCGTCGTTTCGATCGCCCCAGAGGACGCAGCGGCACATTTCGGATGGATGGCGATGTTCGTCGGTCTCGATATGCCGGCTTCCAGCGCCCGCACACAGGAGCGGTTGAACTGGCATCCCACGGGTCCGACGCTTATCGCCGACCTCAACGAAGCGCGTTACGCTTGATCATCTTCGCTGGCGCGGCGGCCGGCTGGTTTGCGAAACGCTCATGGTTCAACCGCAACGTCCTGGTCGTCGCCCATCCCATGATAGCCACCCTGAAATATGACGGTCGCGTGATGAGGGTTATCTGCACGATAGACGTTGCATAGATTGAGGTGGCCACGATGCCCGCGCCGAAGTTGAATTTCATGTCCCTATCGATTTTCCCGTTTTTGATGTCGATGAGACGCAAACGAACCATCGACAAGGAACAATCGTCCGAAGACTGATACACACCTGGCAGCAAGTGGTTCTTCGTGTGATACCACGTGGGTATTTCAACAGTGCCGGCCCAGAAGAGTCCTTAACAACAAAACGAAAGCGGTCATTCCACGCGACAACCAGCCCGCCGAACGTCTCTCACCGGCTTTGCGCCGACGCGACGGCGAATGCGCCCTGGGGATAAGATTCCAACGGTGTCTCGTCGGCGCAGTATGGAAAATGGCTCTTAACACGCTGATCGTCGCCATATATCCTGGACAGTACTTCACACATCCTCTTCGGATGAAGGCTAACCACGCCGAACGGTGGCGCGCCACTCTGTACGTACTTCCCCATAAGTTTAACGATCGGCGCTACATGGTCCTTTGCCGTTTCGCCTGAAAAGTAGATTCCCCACGCTAGCTCATAGAGTCGATCGCGGGTCGCCAATGGAATGGGCTTGTCGTCAGGGACCGTGGCGAGAAGTTGATTCATGAGAGACTCTATCCGTGATAGCGCCTCCGGATGTCCTCCGGCGGCTGCAACTTGGGCTGCGCCAGTGCCAATAGAGCTTTCGCTGGAAATTTGTACAAAAGCGGTACTCGCGTAACGCGCAGAATCGTGCCCAAACCCTGCCAATACAGTCCTCGCAATCGGCCGAATATCGCCCTTGACCTGCCCATCAATACCGTCGTCGATGACCGGCCGCTGATCGAACGCCACTTGCGCCACCGCATCTACGACTTCGTCGGGTGGAGATTGCATACGCGAGGCCAATTCCACTTCATAGAGGTCAAACCTGCCTTTGATAGGCTTTCCTGCGAACGCCGCAGCAACACGGGCATATATCGCTGGCGGACTACACACCCTCGGGCCGAGACGACCTGGGCTGCTGCGATATAGGTCTTGGCTGAGAGCGCGCTTGGCACCGATGGCGAGCCAGTCAGAGGAATGCGGTGCGACATGTTCGAGAGTCGAAGCGGCGATTTCGAAGTACTCGTTTTCTTTGATATCTGCTGAAACGCATTGGGGATTCTTCCAGATGGGGATGGCAGGCATCGCCCTTAGCGTGCGGGGAGCCGTACTCTGGGCTGCCCCATGATGTCCCATCCAGAAGCCTGCAAGGAACGTCAGTACGAATCCAACCAGCATATTTCTGCGGTTCATTTCCCCGTTGCTCCGACAATTGTTAGCTTTCGTATTTGGAGTTCGGTCCAGCGCAATTGACGTCCGTGACAGACCGTGCAACTTTTTTCTGCTCGTGTGACCGGGCGTAGCTGCACGCGGCCTGCGAGTCGCATTGTCAATGATTCGAGTGTTGAAGTCGACTGGCCGTCCCTAGCCGGGCACCGCCAGATACCGAACGGCTCAGTTCGCTCGCGGCAGTCACGCGCACCTCTTCAAAGCAGTCGTCCGATGCGCGGCCCACATTTATTCGTCTCACGGTCCGAACCAGGTGTTCATCGCCTCGTGCAGGCCATCCTGCATTCTGTCGCCCACCCACGCCACATATCCATCAGGCCGGATTAATACTGCGGTGGGAGCGGGGACCGAGCCTAGCGCAGGCAGTTGCCATGCCCCGTCGTATTTTGCATGAACCAACTTAATGCGGTCTGACCATGGCGTGATGTCGAAACTGCCCGGCGCGCCGAGATTCAAAAGCACGGGCCGCGCATTATGGAGGAGCGTAAAGATACGCATAGGACCATCAGACGTGACCAGATCGAGATCGGGCATGCGGCGGCCGAGCAATGGATGCCCCTCGCCGAGGTCGTAATGGATCCCCAGGCCAGACATCTCGGCGGCGATCCGTTTGCGAGCTTCCTCGATGCCGAGCAACTCCAATACAACTTCACGCAAGGCTTCAGTGCGCTCATCAGTACGCTGCAATGCAACCTGTGCCATTGTCGTGCGCAACACGCGGGCCGCAACCGGATACCGCTCAGCGTGATAGGTGTCGAGCAAACTTTCCGGCGATATTTCTTTCACCACCTGGGCCAACTTCCAACCCAGATTCACCGCGTCCTGCACACCAATATTGAGGCCTTTTCCACCCACCGGAGAATGCACATGTGCGGCATCGCCAGCCAGCAGAACCCGGCCCTTTCGGTAAGCCGCCGCCTGCCGCGACATATCGGTGAACCTGGAAATCCAGGTTGGGCTATGGATGCCGTAATCTGTTCCGCATTGGGCAATGAGCGCTTCGCGGAGATCGTCCAGCGTCGGCTCGGCCCTCGCGCCGACACTCTTTTCAGTCACCATGACGCCTATGGGACCTTCCGTAGCAAAGACTACTTTGCCGTCGCGAATTTCGTACTCTTCCCTACCGAAGGCATGCATACCAAGTGCCGTACGATGGACGCCCAATGGCGGCTCCTGCGTCATCTCGGCCTCGGCCAGAATGCTGCTGGTCGTCGCATCCCAACCTGGAAACTCAATACCGGCAGTCTTGCGGACCAGACTTCGCCCTCCGTCGCACCCGACGAGATAGCGTGTCCGCAGCGATGCGCCATCGGACAGTTCGATGGTGACGCCGGTGGCGTCCTGCGTGAAACCCACTAATTCGCGGCCGCGATAGATCGGCACCGCCAACTCGCTGACCCAACCAGTGAGAATGCGCTCGATATGCTTTTGCCTTAGCGCCAGCCCATAATTGTGCCGCGTCGGAAAATCGCTGATGTCCAAACGCGTGACCGCGAATCCCGTGACCTGGGCTATTTGTCCTTCCGCGAGGAACCGGTCGACAATGCCGCGCTGATCGAAAATCTCGAGCGTGCGTGAAAGCAGACCACCGGCACGCGAACCGGCAAGTTCCTGGTTCGGACGGCGTTCGACAATGGCTACGTCGACGCCCGCCAACGCCAACTCGCCGGCTAGCATCAGGCCCGTTGGGCCTCCTCCGGCAATCACGACTGCATGTTCTGTCATCCGCAAACTCCTCCTGGAAGTTCCGACCGTTCCGACGCTACATCTCAGCGTTCTGAACCGAGCATCCGCACCCTGTCTCGGTGCGCAGCTTTTTCTCTGTGCTCGAACGCTCGGTCGATTGGCCGTAGTTTTCCGAGTCACCATGCGCGTCTCTCGGACAGAAAAGCCTCACCTCAAAACCGCCGTCCTTACCTCACCCGCGGAGCGCCACAGTAGCCACAACGAGAGCCGAGAAGACCAGCGCCGGGGCGAGATGCCCGAACGGCTCCCGGTTTCGCAGCAACGTGAAGAGCGCGCCGACCATGATTGCGCCGGCCAGCGTCAGACCAAAAACTCTGGTTTGTTGTCCAAAAAGAAGTGCCGCGGACAACAGTTCAAGCGCGCCGCAGAGCAAACGAAACCATGCCGGATAACCCCAGCGTGCGAAGTCGCGCTTCGCCGCGCCGAGTCCTGCGAGATTGACCACGCCGGCAATCGTGAACAGAACCGCTACGATCATCGCGAGAATCGATTCGAAAGCTGCACTATTCCATGCCATGGTCATGCTCCGTTGATTCGCTGAAAGTGCGTTTGTTCAGAGAGGTCTGCAATCAGGCCGGGGCCATGGGGCTGCCACGCAAGAACTCGCCGGGCATGCTGCCCGCTTATTGTCTGGTCGAGCGCCAAAGCATCAGCGAACGGTCCAAGCGATTTGCGAGCATCGTCGAGCGGCCAGACTTCGACCCGATCGGCGCTGACTGAAGCCCGAATCGCTTCACCCATCTCGGCGACGGCAACGGCATCTTCCGCGACCACGTTGAAGATCTGTCCCACGACCCGCTCGTCCCCGCTTGCCGCCCGCTCCACCGCGCTCAGGTAGGCCGTAGCGAGATCATCGACGTGAACGGCAGGCCAGTGGTTACGACCATCGCCGACGATCCTCACACTGCCCGTCTGGCGGGCCATGCCGGCAAGCATGCCGAACACGCCAGCGCCATAGCCGTGCACCATTGCCGGCCTGAGGATCACTGCCCCAATCGAGCGGCGTGCTGCTAGCGCCAGTACCTGTTGCTCCACTGCGGGGCGCCACGCGATGAGTGGTGTCGGGTTCAGCGCCGATGCTTCAATCGCGGGCTCCCCCTCCGTGTTGCCGTAGACCCAGGTGCCCGACGTATAGACAAACGCCGCGCCCGGACGCAACTGCGAAAGCATCGCTACCGCCGCGGCCTCATCCGCGGCACCGGCGGAAGCATCGTTGGTCGACGCGGTGTGCACCACGCCATCGGCGGCACCGGCAGCCGCAGCGAAAGACTGTGGCTCGCGCAGGTCGCCGGAATGCAATGTCGCACCGAGACGCGCCAGCGCGCTGGCGGCCGCCGAACTGTCGTCGCGCACTAGCGCCGTCACCTGATGGCCGAGGCTGATTGCCTTACGCGCGACCGCTTGCCCGATGAAGCCAGTCCCACCTGTAATGAACAGTTTCAAAGCGTTCTCCAAGAGATTGGATGCGAAGTCGAATAGTCACACAAACGAGACTCATCAGTCTCGTTTTGGCAAATCTAAACGAGACTACCCAGTCTTGTCAACTACTCGACGATCTGTTATTTATTTCGTATGGACACTTTTTCTCTTGCGGGCCTGAGTCCGCTGCAATGCCGCAAGCGGTCAGCCATCCTCGATGGCGCGAGAACCGTTTTTTTACGCGACGGCTTCGGTCTGGCAACGATGGACGATGTCGCCGCGGCCGCCGGCGTCGGCAAGCAGACTGTCTACCGCCACTTCAAGTCGAAGGAGGCGCTGTTTGTCGGTCTGGTGAGCGTGATGTGCGCTCAGGTGGGCGCGCTGCTTGCAAGCGCTCAGAGCGAGCAATCCGATGGCGCCCCCGAAGTCGAGTTGCGCGAGTTGGGATGGGTGCTGGCACGAAGCCTCATCACGCCGGATAGTCTGGGGCTTTACCGTGCCATCGTTGCCGAGGCCGCGCGTTTTCCGGAACTCGGCGAGGTGTTTTACGAAAATGGTGCAAAGGTCGTGCGCGCGTTCGCCGCAAAAATTCTGCGAAGGCGATTTGACGAATCGACTGCGGCATTGCGCTCAGCGACATTCGTTCAGTTGGTGCTAGGCGACGCGCATCTGGAACTGACACTTGGCTACACGGTGCCCGATGTTGACTCACGCTTTGCGATGCAGATTGACGAGGCGGTAGGCGCGGCGCTTCGCTAGCGCACCCCGATTCTCAATCGCGCAAAGATGCTATCTTTGAACCGTCTACCCAATATCAGCCGGGAGCGCGCTATGGCGGAGGACAAAGGTGACGTCGACGATCGTTGGCATGTAAGCGCAGCCTGCTTCAACTGCGGCGCGGTTCGAACGGCCGCTCCCGATCTGTTCATCGAACGAAACGGCGCTTCGGCGTTTGCTCACCAGCCTGCCAGTGAACAGGAAACGCAAGATGCGTGGCGCGGCGTCCTCGTCTGTCCAGCGGCTGCTGTGCGGCCGCCGAAAGGATTGAAGATGCCGGCAGGCCTCTTCCCGCAAGCCTTGGCTCCCGGCGTTTGGAGGCTCGGCTATAACGCCCGCTCTTCGTACGGCGCTCACAGCTACATCACGCTTGCAGGCGGCCTGCGTCTGATGATCGACGGGCCGCGCTGGGCCAGCCACATCGAGCGCTGGATCGCGGAAGCCGGAGGATTGGATCATATCTTGCTGACCCACCGCGACGATGTCGCGGACGCGGGCATCTATGCGAAGCGCTTTGGCGCCCGCGTCTGGATACATGAAAACGACGCCGATGGCGCACCGTTCGTCACCGACGTAATCACAGGTACTCTCGCGCATGAGCTGTTGCCGGGCGTTCGGGTCATTCCGATGGAGGGACATACACGGGGAAGCGTCATGTTCCTCATCGGCCACGCCCTTTTCTCTGGAGACTCACTGTGCTGGGATTTCCGCAAGCGTGCTCTGCATGCCTTTCGAGACGCCTGCTGGTACGACTGGCCCACCCAGCTTCGCTCCCTCGAACGGCTCGTTGACGAAAACTTCAGTAGCGTGTTCGCCGGACATGGCGGGAGCATCGCTCTGGATGCAACCACCATGCAGCGCGAACTACGAGCGTTTCTCGATACGGTAAAAACGGACTGAGTCGGTCGTCGTCGGACGAGGTCTGGCCACTTTTTGCCTTACCTCGTGTAACCCGGGAGCGTTAAGTCGCATCCCAGTATGGTGGGCTTCCGAACGCTTCGCGCAGCCAGTCCGCCAGCGCACGAAGCTTCATCGAAGGATGCTGGCCATCTGGGTGCGCGATGTAGATGAACTCCGTTTCCGCCTCGATGCCAATATCGACGGGTATAAGGACACCGGACTTGAGCGCATCGCCCACGATGAACGTCGGCAGCAACGCGATACCTAGGCCGGCGATGGCGGCATCGCGCATCATGTCGCCGTTGTTCAGCACCAGGCCGAATCGACCGTGTACCACGGTAGTCCGTCCTTGTTGGACGAAGCGCCAATCCGCCCCTCCCCGGTTCATGTAAAAAATGCCACGGTGTCCTTCCAGTTCGGCAGGAGAAGTCGGCAGTCCAAATTGGGCAACGTAGGAGGGAGCAGCCACCAGCACACGCCTGCTAGTCGCAAGTCGCCAGGCCACCAGGTAGGAATCGGGTATTGGTCCGTGCCGGATTACTGCGTCGAAACCATCCGCGCTCGCGTCCACCCGCCGGTCGTCAAGGTCCAGGGTGAGCCGTATCTCAGGATGGCGATTCAGGAAAGGGTAAAGCGCCGGCCCCAGATGCATACGACCAAAGGTCACGGGCGCAGAAATACGCAGCGGGCCGCTCAGAGACGCTCTGCGTTCGGCCAGATCGGCAGTTGCCTCCTCTACCTCCCGCATGATGCGGATCGCTCTTGCGAGGAAAGCCTTACCGTCTTCGGTCACCGTCAGCTTGCGAGTCGTCCGCTGCAACAGGCTGGCACCCAGCGTCCTCTCCAGCTCCATCAACCGTTCGCTGACCACGGACCGCGATACGCGCAGCCGACGTGCCGCCTCACTGAGTGAGCCGCCCTCCACCACCGACACAAAAGTCGCAATACCCTCGAGTTTCATGATTGTCCGGATTTTCCGAAATGCTGATGTGGGAATTGAAGGCTACTCCGGAAAATTGCGCAAGCCCATACTTCTGGCATTCCCACGGGTAGCCAGCGATGATCAGGTGATCATCCCCCGCAGGGTCGTGCGCTCATCATGTTCAGGCAGCGCGCAGTCTTCTCGATAGCCCTGGCTCTGGCTTTGCCAGCAGTGGCCAAGGTCCAGCCGTTATTTTTAAATGGAGAATCATCATGGGACGTTTGACCAACAAAGTCGCGCTCGTCACTGGCGCCAGCTCGGGCATCGGTCGTGCCACCGCCAGGTTGTTCGCCGCTGAAGGCGCGAAGGTCGTAGTCGGCGCACGCCGCCTGAACGAATTGACTACACTCGTGGCAGAAATTGAAGCCGCGGGTGGCGAGGCAATCGCCCTGGCTGGAGATGTGCAATCCGAAGACTATGCTAAAGCGCTCGTCGCGCTGGCCGTAGAGAAGTACGGCCGCCTCGACGTTGCCTACAACAATGCCGGTACGCTGGGCGAGATGGGCCCGTCCACCGGTATTTCAGAAGCTGGCTGGAACGCCGCGCTTGCGACCAATCTGACGAGTGCCTTCCTGGGAGCGAAGCATCAGATTCCCGAAATGCTGAAGCACGGCGGTGGATCTATCATCTTCACGTCGACCTTCGTCGGCTACTCGTTCGCGTTTCCCGGCACCGCGGCCTATGCGGCGAGCAAGGCCGGGCTGATTGGTCTTACGCAAGCGCTCGCTGCCGAGTACGGCGCACAAGGCGTGCGAGTCAACGCGGTGTTGCCGGGTGCGGTGGACACGGAGATGTATCGCGGCATGAACGACAGCAACGAATCGCAGGCGTTCGTGATTGGGCTGCATGCGCTCAAGCGCGTCGCAAAACCCGAGGAATTGGCACGTTCGGTGCTGTATCTCGCGTCGGACGATTCGTCCTTCGTGACCGGCACCGCATCGCTTGTCGATGGCGGCGCATCGATTACCCGTACGTGACCTTCCTGGCGGCATCCGACGGACAGGATCCGATGTCGCCATTTTTGCTTCATCCATCGAAAGGAAATCACTCATGGACCTGAATCTGACAGGCAAACTCGCGCTGGTGAGCGGCAGCACAGCCGGCATCGGTCTCGCTATCGCCAGCACGTTGGCGCAGGAAGGCGCTCGTGTGATCGTGAACGGCCGCTCGCAGTCATCCGTGGATGACGTGGTCACACGGATGAAAGCGGAGACAGGCAGCGACGTGCAGGGATTTGCGGGCGATCTCAGTACAGCCGCTTCAGCGGAAGAGCTCGCGCGACGCTATCCGGACGTGGAAATTCTGGTCAACAACCTCGGCATCTTCGAGCCCAAGCCGTTTGAAGAGATTCCCGACGCGGACTGGCAGCGATTCTTCGACGTCAATGTCTTGAGCGGGGTACGCCTTGCTCGCCTGTTTTTGCCTGCGATGAGGCGGGCCAACTGGGGGCGCATCATTTTCATTTCGAGCGAAAGCGCGGTGCAGATTCCGGCTGAAATGATCCACTACGGGATGACGAAAACCGCGCAACTGGCGGTCTCGCGCGGGCTCGCCGAAGCTGTTGCCGGCACCGGCATCACAGTCAACAGTGTGCTGCCGGGGCCAACGAAATCGCGAGGAGTAGGTGAATTCGTGGAGACCCTTGCGAAGGCCGACGGCAAATCGTTCGAGGCGTTTGAAAAGGAGTTCTTCGAGAAGGTCCGACCCACCTCGCTCATCAAGCGATTTGAGTCGCCGCAGGAGATCGCGTCGCTCGTGGCCTATATCGCCAGCCCGCTTTCGTCAGCCACGACGGGAGCAGCGTTGCGAGCCGACGGAGGCGTTATAAAGAGCGCCTTCTAGACCCACGCCGGTCTTGGGCCGGCGTCTCCCTCTGTTTCCCCGCTTAAGGCACGTTGCCAGGCCTGGTGATTGCGTAGCTCATTGCGATCGCCGAGTGGTGAAAGCAGTGGCATTGCAAAAATCGTGGTGATGGCAATGCTTGCGCTGTAGAGCGCCAAGTCATGCGCGCCGCCCCGGTGAACGATCCACCAAGGGAGCGTGATATAGCCGACCATTTCTGCCAGGATCCTCATCAGATCGCTAAGAAGGAGACTGGCAAGAGGGACGTCGATTGAGTTTATGCGAGCTCTGATTTCCCGAAACACCGTCTCCCCCTGTTCAGTTCGACTGATGCTATCTCAACATATTGGTCGCCGTTTAGATGCACATCTCCAAAGGCCGGCGTTTCATTAGTGGATGCGATACACGGCCGATTCGCGGCTGACGGCACGCGATCCAGAAAGGACTGTTGAGGCTGCGGAAGCGGACGTTCGGGCCATCGCCTGAATACGTGTAGCTGGCGATATGCAGCTTGCGACTGCCCAGAGCCGCAAGCCGCGACGGCATTGGAGTCCGCTACACAAGCCCTTGAGCGGTCATCGCCAACAATAGCCGTTCAGCGCCGATGCCGAAACCGGCCCCCTCCTGATATGCGCCGCCACCAACGACTTGCTGCTGTGCCCCGAGTTCTCTACAGCGCATTTCGAAGCCCCTACCGTTCAGATAGTAGCTGAGGCCTCTGCGGGCCGAATCGTCGATTTCGTAGCCCAGGCCGAGCGAATCGAAGAAGCCGATCGCTACCTCCTGGCTACGTTTGACCGCGGATTCCGGGTTGGGGCAGAGATACTCAAACCCGAGTTGTGAGAATTCGCGGTAGCGACCGGCTTGAGGTCGCTCATAGCGGTAGCATCGAGCGATATAAAACAACATCCGCTCCCGTTGTCGGCCCAGCAGTTCGCTGCATCGCTCCTGAAACAGTGCCGTTGCCTCAGGAATCAGGCAGCACGCGCGTCCCTTCTTATCGGGAAAGGCCCACATCTGGCCGATGATCTCGCTGCCGCCGGCCTTTTGAATGAATGTATCCTGCGACCACAACGCGGGAACAATCGCCTCCTCGGCTCCCACGTTAATGAAGGTAGCTCCGGAATTGGGTTTCCAGAGCGCGAATTTGCGCAGCTTCCTTGCCAACGATGAAGCGTGTTCCGCGAATCATGGTCATGGCAGTCCTCCTCGGGGTAGAAAATAAAAAAGGCGCCGTAGGCGCCTTGGTCGTTGGTACAGGAAGGGGAGCTACAGTCCCCGATGTCCTGCTATGGACGTAACGAACCACGGCGCATCGGATGACGACCGTGATGATGACGAGATTGGTTCGGGACGTTACGGAGTTCCATGCCAGCCATATTGGCACATTAAGTTTGATTTGTGAACGGGTCCACATCTCTTGGAGGCCCATGACCGATACCAATGGTCCGGATTGATCGGCATGGCCTTCGTATCCCGTTCTGCCCTTTGCACATCCGAGCTAGCGCCTATGCCATGGGAACTGTCAGGGTGAGAGCGTCGATGGCCAACTGCAGTCGTCCCGGAATCGTTGGCGTCGTTACCCAAAAAAGGTTGATGTCGCGCTGGCGAACCGGCAGATCGGGCAGCAACTGAAGAAGCCTTCCCGATTCGAGTTCGTCTTCGATCAGCCAGTCGGGCAACCAGGCGATGCCTCGCCCTGAAATCGCAGCATCCATGATGACCCCGAGGTCTGCCGCGCGAATGCGGGAAGTTGGCTCGATGAGTGTCATACGTCCGCCATCATCCGGAAAAGTCCAACGCTCGCTCCAGTTGTCACGGTGATAGACCAGTGCGTCATATCGGTCGAGGTCGTCAAGAGAACTCGGCATGCCTAACCTTTCGATTAGCGAAGGAGCGGCGCAGAGCAAGGTGGCATGTTTCCCGATTGCACAAGACGACAAGCCAACCGTTGTCTCGCTCGGGCCGATTCTGACCGCTAGATCAAAGCCTTCGTCCACCAGCGATACTCGACGGTCTCTGAGGTCAAGTTCGATAGTCAGCTCCGGATGTTCATCGGTAAGGCGCATCAGCAGCGGCGCAACTTTTAGCCGGCCGTACAGGACGGGCATTGTCACCCGCAGCAAGCCCCGCACCTTTGACCGCCCGACCTCCATCAGAGCCGCGCCCTCACGCAATTCTTCGGTTGCTCTAACGCAGCGGGCGAGAAAAGCACGTCCTTCGTCGGTCAATAACTGCGCCCGCGTCGTCCGGTTGAAGAGCCGTACTCCGAGCCGTGCCTCGATGCGCGCAATGGCCTTCCCCACCGCCGAGCGCGAGAGATGCAGCTTTCGTCCTGCAGCGGCAAAACTCCCCGCTTCGGCGGCCGCCACGAAAGCTGGAACATCGTTGAAAAGGTCGATCACGATTGTATCCTTCGAAGCGACATTAAGCCGAAATAATATCGCCATCGGCTCCCATTGGGAAACTATTGGTTTTCAACTAAAGTTTGTGACAAGGAGCGCGACATGAAAATCGACTGCATTTCGAAATATGGAATCCGAATTCTGACGGCCACGCTGGCGCTTCAGACGCTGCCAGCGGCAGCCGAACCCAATTCCATCGACCACGCGGCGCCGGAAGTGACTGCTCTGGCCGCGGAGACTGGCGCGTGGACCGTGTCTGATACGTTCTGGGAACACCCCGGAGCAACCCCTGTTTTGAGTAGTGGGCTGATCGCCGATCGACGCATGGTGGGGACGCTCCTCGAGGAGACGATGCACGCTCAAGGCTCCATTCGGCCGCTAAGAATCGACTATCTCAGCTATGACCCGATCGCTGGGCAATGGCGTTACGTCTCGATCGAGGCGCGAATTCCTGTCGCCCCGATGTCGGCAGCAAGCTTCGAGCGAGATTCGCCGGACCATATCAGTCTGCGCTTCGATCCATTCGTTGCGCCACCGATTGCGCCCGGCTGGTCAGGGCGGGTGCTCCGTATGGAGGAAGTCATCACTCAAGATGGTCCCGACCACGAAACAAAGGATCAATACTTTGTTCTTGCGGACGGTACTGCAACATGTTGGCTCGCGCATCGATACGACTATCGACGCAATAAATAAGGATGACAAAATATTAAGTCTTACCAGGTACAGTCTGGTGGTGGAACATAGGCAACGCCGACCGGCATGACAAACATGCTTGGCGCCGATCTGTCACCTGTGCGCATAACCCACCGACACCATATAAGCAACGCTGAGCTTCCGCGGAAAGAAGAAAGGGAGACCGGGATACGCCACTGCAATGCCGCGCCGGGACCGGGCATTTTGCTTGCTGCTGTTGCGGCGTGCCCGGTACCACCCCATTTTGAACATTTCCGCCCGGAGACTCCCATGCCCCTCACTCTTCATGACCAGGTCGCGATCGTCACCGGCGCCAGCTCCGGAATCGGATACGGCGTGGCCAAAGCGCTTGCAGACGCCGGCGCGTCCGTCGTTATCAATTACCACTCGGAGCCTGCACCGGCCGAGGCGCTGGCCAGTCAGATTAACCACGCGGGCGGCCAAGCGATCGCGGTAAAAGCAGACGTGTCGAACGAATCCGACGTCGACAGGCTTTTCCAGGCGAGTCAGGAACGTTTCGGCGGCGTCGACATTGTCGTGGCTAATTCCGGCGTGCAAAAGGATCACCCGTTTGTAGACATGCCGCTCGATGACTGGCGACGGGTCCTCGACGTGAATCTGACCGGGCAATTTCTTACCGCGCAGCGCGCCGTTCGCCAATTCGCCAGACGTGGCCCGCGTCCGGTTTCGAAAGCACTGGGTAAGCTCATTTTGATGAGCTCGGTTCACGACGTGATTCCGTGGGCAGGTCACGTGAACTATGCGGCGTCCAAGGGCGGCATCCAGATGATGATGAAATCGCTTGCGCAGGAAGTCGCACCGCAACGCATCCGCGTCAACGCAATTGCGCCCGGCGCGATCAAGACCCCCATCAACCGCGCCGCCTGGGAGACCGAGGAGGCGCTCGAGCGGCTGCTCAAGCTGATCCCTTATGGGCGTGTCGGCGAACCCGAAGACATCGGCAAAGCCGCCGTGTGGCTCGCTTCGGACGAAAGCGATTACGTCACCGGTACGACCCTCTACGTCGATGGCGGCATGACCCTCTATCCGGAGTTCGCCAACAATGGGTGACCGACAGCACGTACGGCCGTCGAAGACCGGGCTGCCCATCGACGCCCGCGGGATTGTGGGCAATATGAAGACGACCGCGCTGATCTCGATCGAAGGCGTGGTGGACTTCATGTGCTTTCCGCGCATCGACTCGCCAACCATCTTCGCTGGCCTGCTTGACGCCGAGCACGGCGGCGCATTCGGGATCCGCCCCATGTGCGACGAGTTCAACGTCAAGCAGATGTACATCCCCGAAACCAACATCCTGCTGACGCGTTTCATGACGCCTGAAGGCGTCTGTGAACTGCTCGACCTGATGCCCGTTCAAGGCGATACCGGCGGCGAAGCATCGGGCGACGTCGCCGAGGGCCATGAGTCGCTGCCCAACTGTCTCGTGCGCCTGGTGCGAATGGCGCACGGAACCATGAGCTTGCGGATGCACTGCGCGCCGCGCTTCGACTACGCCCGCGCGGCACACCGCGCGGTGGTGCCGGACGAGGGCGCCGTCGAATTCACCCCGGAAGACGACGGCATGGCGCTACAGCTTCAATCGGGCGTGCCGCTCGCGGTTGAAGACGGCTGCGCTCGCGCCGAATTCGAATTGCACCACGGCGAGTCCGCCTGGTTCGTGCTCGGCTCCGCTGAGGAACTCCGCGGCCGGCGTCTCGATTGCGACCGTGTCTACGCTGACACGACGCGGTTCTGGCAAAGCTGGGCATCCCACTCCACCTATCGCGGACGATACCGTGAAGTGGTCATGCGCTCTGCCCTCACGCTCAAACTGATGAGCTCGAGCGAGCATGGCGCGATCGTCGCGGCGCCGACCTTCGGTCTCGCCGAAGCCCTGGACGGTTCACGACGCTGGGATTACCGCTTTGCGTGGATACGCGATGCCGCTTTCTCCGTCTACGCACTGCTGCGCCTCGGCTATACGTCGGAGGCGCGGCACTTCATCCGATGGATTGCCGCGCGCAGTCAGCGCTGCGATTCCGATGGCTCGCTGCACGTCATGTATGCCGTCGACGGCGAGCGGGCACCGGAGGAAATCGAACTTGATACGCTGACGGGCGACAGGCAAGGCGGACCGCTCATCGGCAACGGTGCGCGTGATCAGACCCAGCTCGATGTGTACGGTGCGCTGCTAGACGCCCTCTATTTGTACAACAAGTACGGTTCTGCGGTTCCGTACGAGGGATGGCGCCACGTCACACGAACGGTCAACTACGTGGTCGAACACTGGCGCGAGCCGGATCAAGGTATCTGGGAGCTGCGCAATGGCGCGCGACCGCTGCTCCATTCACGCCTGATGTGCTGGGTCGCGCTCGACCGGGCGATTCGCCTCGCCGACAAACGGTCCCTACCTGCGCCGTTTTCGAAGTGGTTCGAAGTAAGGGATGAAATCTACCGCGACATTCACGAAAATTTCTGGAATGAAGAGCTGCAGTCCTTTGTGCAAACACCGGACTCCGCTACGCTCGACGCGGCGGCTCTGATGATGCCGCTGGTGCGCTTCATCGGCCCGACCGACCCGCGTTTTCTCGGTACGCTCGACGCGATTGGGCGCGAGTTGCGGGTCGATCCGCTGATTTTCCGCTACACACGAGGTTCCGAACTGGACGGGCTGCCCGGCATTGAAGGCGGATTCAGCGCCTGTTCGTTCTGGTATGCCGAGGCGCTTGCCCGGGCCGGGCGTGTCGATGAGGGAAGGCTCGTATTCGACAAGATGCTTGAATATGCGAACCACCTTGGACTGTTCTCGGAGGAAGTGGCCACGACGGGCGAAGCCCTGGGTAACTTCCCGCAGGCGCTCACCCATCTCGCCCTGATCAGCGCTGCGTATCAGCTTGATCGGAGTCTGGATAAAGTTCATGTGCCGTGGACGTAGTAGCCGATGGGCAGCGCGCGGCGGCAGTGTGTCTTCAGGGACTGGAAGACAAAGAGGCTCAGCGATTGGCTGATTGAGCCCCCGCTAGGGCAAGGCATCACGCGCGGCGAAGATGCTTGCCATTTCCGCCGCGTGTTCGGTTCCCCAAGTGCACAGTGGGATGATCGCCTCGGCCAGGCTGCGACCAAGCGGAGTCAGCGCGTAATCCACGCGAGGCGGCACCTCTCCGTAGTCCTTGCGCGCCAGCACGCGATCGGCTTCCAGATCCTTCAATTGCTGGATCAGCACCTTGTCGCTGACGTCCGGGATCAAGCGCTTGAGTTGGCCATAGCGCTTTGGGCCGCCGCGCAGGAAAAACAGGATCAGCGGTTTCCACTTGCCCGAGATGATGCGAAGCGTGGCGTTGAGCCCGCAGCCGGTGTCGCAGATTTCAGGGGGCGTCGTCATTTTACCGGTGGCGCTACCGGCATCGGTTTTGCCGCAGCAAAGCGTTTCATCGAAGAAGGCGCGTTCGTCTTCATCGTCGGCCGCCGGCAGGAAGCGCTCGACACCGCCGTTGCCGCCCTCGGGCCCAACGCGCGCGCAGTGAAGGGTTCGGTTTCCGATGAGGCCGATCTCGACCGACTCTACGCGGCGGTGAAGGCCGAGCGCGGCACCCTCGACATCGTCTTCGCCAACGCCGGAGCGGGAAGCCCGCTTCCGCTCGGGCAGATCACCGCCGAGCACATTGACGAAACCTTCGACACCAATGTGAAGGGTACGATCTTTACGGTCCAGAAGGCGCTGCCGCTGATGAGCGCGGGTGGTTCGATCATCCTGACCGGATCGAGCGCCGGGACCACGGGCGCCCCGGGATTCACTGCCTACAGCGCGAGCAAGGCAGCGGTGCGCAACCTTGCGCGGACATGGGCGCAGGACCTGAAGGGCACTGGCATCCGGGTAAATGTGCTCTCGCCGGGCGCGACGGCGACCGAACTCGCGAAGGAAGCGCTGGGCGAGGAAGGTCAGAAGGCCTACGGTGCGATGACTCCGCTCCTGCGTATGGCCGAGCCGGCTGAGATCGGGGCGGCGGCTGCGTTTCTCGCATCGTCGGACAGCAGTTTCATGACCGCCAGCGAGGTCGCCGTTGACGGCGGCCTGGCCCAAATCTGACGTGGCTTCGCCCTATGGCGCTCCTTTCAATATTTCGGAGCCCGTAGGGCGTGCTAAACCCGGCACAGCTTCGACCCAGTCAAATTCGATACAAAGGCCGGTTTGACCTCAATGGAAATCAACAGAATGGAGAAGTTATCGTGAGTACTGAAGACGATGTCCAGATTGTGAAGGGTTTCTTTGGAGCTATCGGCCGCGGCGATAAGCAAGCTCTGCTGGCGTTGTGTGCCGAAGATATTGAGTGGATCATTCCGGGCGAAAACTGGCCGCTGGCCGGCACGCACCGCGGGCACACGGGAGTGGCGGATGTGCTTCAGAAGGCATCCCAAGAGGTGGAAATGACATCTCCAGAGCCTCCTGAATTCGTGGCGCAGGGAGGACGGGTAATGGTCCTTGGCGTCGCGATAGGGAAAATCAAGGCTACCGAAAAGCCGTTCAAGGACGACTTTGTCTTCGCCATCACCGTTCGAAACGGCAAGATAACGAACATCCGGGAGTACGTCGACACCCAAGCCTTGGCGCGGGCCTCGGAGATGGACGCATCCGGGCCGGCGTAGCGCTGTCCGTCTCCGGCCATCGGATCAGGATAGACCGGTAGATCAGCCGCGGATCGCCCCTTCGCATGCCGCGCGTGCGCGAGAGGACAAATACAAGAGGACGGAGGTGCCGTGCTCGGCGGCAGAGCTCGACCAGACGACCGACAGCCACGTCTTCAGCGACCAGGTTCACGGGCCTGTGGCCCCAACTGAGCCTCGAAATCAGAAGGTGCGAAGTTAGCTGATTGAAACCGTGTCAAGCATGTCATCTACTCATTAGATGGATTGAAGCGATATTTCGTCAGTTTTCAAGATGATTCACTTTGACTATCTTCCATATCACGCGAGCCCACTTGGGCGACGCTTCAAAGCTGATAGGAAAGAGACCGAAATGCCGACACTTCTCGCGATACAGGCAAGCCCTCGCCACGAACACTCGACCTCCCGCAAGCTCTCGGCGGTATTCGTTGAGAAATGGCTGGCCGCGCACCCCGGCGGCAAAGCCATTGAACGCGATCTGATTAAGACCAATCTGCCGTTTGTCGATCTGCCGTGGATTGGCGGCGCGTTTACACCTCCGGAGCAACATTCGCCGGAGAGCGCTGCCGCCATCAAGATATCCAACGATCTGGTCGCCGAACTGCAGGCAGCCGATCGCATCGTCATCGGCACACCGATGTACAACTTCACTATCCCGGCGGTGCTGAAGGCCTACGTCGACCATATCGTCCGGGTCGGCGTCACGGTTGTCGACAATGTCGGGCAGTTAACCGGCAAGAAGGCCACCGTCATTCTTGCGAGCGGGGGTGATTTCAGTCCTGGCTCTCCGATCGAAGGCTACGATCACGCCAGCAGCTACCTCCGTCAGGTGCTGGGGTTCATCGGAATTACAGATCTGGAAATCGTACTCGCCGGATCGGCGCGCGCTGGAATGTCAGGCGAGACGGCGGTGGAGGCGTTCGGCGAGATGATTGCGTCGGCCGCAGTTGCTTGAGTCGTCGGTTGATCTCGGAGAAACGGTCATGAAAGTTGGGTTCATCGGCGCCGGCCGCATGGCTACGACCATCGGTCGTCACTTGATCGGTGCGGGCCATGAGATCGTCCTGTCCAGTTCGCGCGGGCCGGAGGCCTTGGCCGAAATCGTCAGCGAACTTGGTCCGGCCGCCAGCGCAGGATCCAGGCAGGACGCTGCGGAATGCGATGTGGTGATCCTCGCCACGAATTGGGCGGATGCGCCGGACGCGCTCAAGGATATCGACTGGAGCGGCCGCATACTCGTCGACGGGACGAACCCCCACATGGGCGAGCAACCGGACATCAGCGCTGCCGGCGTAGCGAAATCGGTTGCCGCGCTGGGGGGCCGCACGTCGAGCGAGATAGTCGCCGCAATGGCGCCTGGGGCCAGGCTGGTGAAGTCAATCAGCAATATGCCGATGGCCTGGATACAGGATTTCTCGCCACAGAAGCCGAAGACCGTACTGTTCGTGTCGGGCGACGATCGCGATGCCAAGGCGCTTGTGGTCGAACTTATCAATTCGACGGGCCTGGTCGCGCTCGACCTCGGCTCTCTAGCGGACGGCGGTGCGATGCAACAGCTCGGTGGCCCTCTGTCCGCTGTTGAATTGCACTTCGTCCGCCGGATCGTTCGCTAAGGAGAACTTGAGCCGAGTGCATTGTGAGTTCGCGAATTGGTCGCCGTTTCAGAGGAATGCAGAATGAACACCCCAAAACCGATGTTTGTTCGAAAAATAGCCCGCATCGACGACCCCCAGTTCGTATCGGGACAAGGAGCCGGACATCGCGCTCGCCGTCTGATCGACGCACCGGACGCCGTATTCGCCGATCCGTTCGTCCTGATGGCCGAGGATTGGACGTCCGAAGGGGTGTTCCCTTTTCACCCACATCGCGGCATCGAGACGGTTACGTTCGTCATTGAGGGGGCGATTGAGCATCGAGACAGCGCCGGATATAAGGGGGTAATCCGTGCCGGCGATGCCCAGTGGATGACCGCCGGCCGAGGCATCCAGCACGAGGAAAATCCTCCGGCCGGGACAAGTGCTCATACCCTGCAGCTCTGGGTGAATTTACCTGCGGCCGAGAAGATGGCTGTTCCGCGGTATCAGGATCTGGTGGCTTCCGGCTTGCCAGTGTGGAGTGAGGACGGCGTTGAGGTCAGAATCTTCTCCGGCGCGTACGCCGATAGGGTCTCGACCACGCTCAACCACCATCCTGTCACGATGCTCGAGGTGCGGGTCGAAAACGGTGGCGGGTTTCAGCACTCGCTTGCGGCGACCGACAATGCTTTTGTCTACGTCCTCGAAGGTGCGGTCGAGATCGGGCCCGCCGGTGACCTTTTGGAGACCAGCCAGCTTGGCTGGTTAGCGCGAACGGAGGAGCCGGGATTGTCGGAAATTACCATAACGGCGCGGGGCACCGCCGGCCGCTTTCTTCTTTTCGCCGGGCAGCCTTTGCGTGAGCCGATCGCGTTTGGAGGCCCCTTCGTCATGAACACGCAGGCGGAAATCCAGCAAGCGTTCGCCGACTTCCGAGCCGGCCGGTTCTGAACCACGGCAAGTGGGAGCGTTCAGGAGTTCGACATATGTTGACTTCCGCCAGAAACTCACCTGGCGACTCGCGCAATCCCTGCTCCGTCGCTTTGAGGTCCTGCATCTGCTGCCTGAGCCTGCTGATCTTGTCGCTGATCCGACTCGTATTCGCCTCGGCAACATCGGATTTAGCCCGATCTGCCGTCTTCATCGCGCAAAGATATCGCGCGATGCTCTCATCGACCTGCTGCAGGCGCGCCTTGACCTTCGCGCTCGTAAAGTCGCGATCGCCAGCGATGAGACCAGTCATTCGAGACCACCGACGTTGAATGTCAAGAAAGCAACCCGTAGCTGTGGCTCGGCCCCGCGCCACCTGGTCATCAGCTCGCAAGGCGCAACGTCATTCAGCGACCATACTCTCTGGTGCGAGTCGTGCGATGCGTACACGAGTTGAAATTCGCCAGGCTGCGATTGGAGGCACACGACCCAACTCGGACCTACAAATCTTATTAACGAGCGTCCAGTAATCGACCCATATGAGACATTGAAGCTTTGAAAATCTACCGGCTCGGTGAATTCCCTGTTGTACCGCGGGCGATTCCCCTTAATGCAAGCACAGGCGCAGGTGCTCCACCTCAACGAATGCATGCGTGCCTCACGCCAAAATAACAGTCCAAGCTTCCGTCTGGGCCGTACCAGTCTCCCTGCTGGGATAACGGCACGATCGCCGCTAAATTTCACCAATCCGACCTTCACTTCGCCTCGCCAGTCAGATGGCGCCAATCGGCCGATGCTCATCGGTATCAACACAGCACACCAGCACCTCTGCATCCTCCTTGCTGAGGCTCAAATAGACATGCCCGACCGAGCTGTCAAAGTACAAACTGTCGCCAGGCGTCAATTTGAACGCCTTGCCGCTTTCGAAGCGCAATTCAAGCTTGCCGCTCAACAGGAAGACAAACTCTTCGCCTGAATGCCGGATGTACTCGGGAAAATCCGACATGGCACGGGCGTGGATGTGCGCGCGCATCGGCACCATCCGCTTGCCGGTCAGGTTGTTGGCAAGCATGCCGTACTCATAGTTCGGCGTGTCGTAGACATGCTGCTTGCCGGCGGCTGTAAACGACGGCTTCATCGGACCGGCTGAAGGTTTGCGCCGCCGCCCGAAGATCGCGTCGAACTCCAGTTCCAGCGAGTGCGCGAGTGTCGCAAACTTGTCGTAGGTCAGCGCGATATCGCCGCGCTCGGCCTTGGAGATCGTCGACACCGCAAGACCCGAGCGCTCCGACAATTCCGCCAGCGTCAGCCCGCGTGCCTTGCGCGCCTGCCGCAAATGGCCGCCGACCACCTTGTGGTCAAGCGCGGGTGGCGCCTCATGCGCATTCGCGCCCGGTTCTTCCAGCACTGCTTTCACCATCTCACTCACTTCCGGCAAAGAATTTTTATCGGATACGAGAATTTATCTTTTTCTCGTATATGATAACTCAGATCGTTTTACCCTTTCTTTCAACGAGTCCGGCCTAAATGGCACCGGCATTTCAACAATCTAAAATCATGTCAACCGAAATCAAACGTCTGCAAACGAATGCAAGAATGAGCCAGGTGGTGATCGCCAACGGCGTTGTTCGTCTGGCCGGTCAGGTACCCGACACGGCAAACGTATCCGTCGCCGAACAGACGAAAGAAGTCCTGGCGCGCATCGACACCTTGCTCGAATCGGCTGGCGTCGATCGTACGCGTCTCCTTTCGGCGAACATCTGGCTAAGCGACCCCAAGCATTTCGCGGACTTCAACGCCGTGTGGGATGCATGGGTGCCGGCAGGTCACGCTCCAACCCGCGCGTGTGTGCAGGCCTTACTGATGAAACCGGGTTGCGATGTCGAAGTCGCGGTGACAGCGCTCCTGGCATAACCGGCAACAGGTGAGTTCATGACCGCCATGAAATTCGACATCGTCGTGCTCGGCGCAGGCATTGTCGGTGTGTGTATTGCCGTGCACCTTCAGAAGCGCGGCCGCCAGGTCGCACTGGTCGACCGCAAGCAGCCCGGCAACGAAACTTCGTTCGGTAATGCCGGGTTGATCCAGCGCGAAGGGGTGTATCCCTATGCCTTTCCACGCGACCTCGGCACCTTGCTTCGGTACGCGCGCAACCAGTCGCTGGATGTTCGCTACCATGCCAACGCCATACTCAAAACCGCACCGTTTCTGTGGCAATACTGGCGCAATTCTCATCCGGCAAAACACGCAGCTATCGCGAAGTCGTATGCGACGCTGATCGAGCATTGCGTGGAGGAGCACCGCGCACTGGCGGCCGACGCCGGCGCGAGCGCGTTATTGCGTCCCACCGGCTGGATCAAGGTGTTTCGCACCGAGAAGGCATGGGACGCGGAAACCCGGCTCGCAGAACGCTGGCATCGGGAATTTGACGTCGACTTCGAATCGCTGGATGCGGCCGGCCTGCAACAGAAGGAGCCAGATCTCGACAAAGCGTTACCAGGCGGCCTGCGCTACACCGCATCCGACTCCGTGAGCGACCCCAACGCGCTCGTCACCGCCTACGCGAAATATTTCGAAGCGCTGGGCGGACGGTTTTTCCTCGGCGACGCGGACTCATTTCGCGAGGGTTGGGCGGTCGATACGCAAGCGGGAACGATCACAGCTTCATCAGCGGTGGTCGCGTTGGGACCGTGGTCGGATCGCGCAAGTTCGCGGCTCGGTTATCGCTTACCGCTCGCCGTCAAACGCGGGTACCACATGCACTACGCGCCCGAGACAGTGGCCCGTCTGAATCATCCGGTTCTCGACGTCGAGAAGGGCTACCTGCTGGCCCCCATGGCAAAAGGCATCCGTTTGACCACGGGAGCGGAGATCGCGCACAGCGATGCGCCCAAAACGCCCACGCAACTCGCCGCGGTCGAGCCGATTGCGCGCACGCTGTTTCCTTTGGGCAAGCGCCTTGACGACGAACCCTGGATGGGACGGCGCCCCTGTACGCCGGACATGATGCCGATCATCGGACCGGCGAAAAATCACAAGGATTTGTGGTTCGCGTTCGGCCACGCGCATCACGGACTCACACTAGGCCCGATCACGGGCCGGCTGATCGCCGAGATGATGACCCAGGAGGAGACGCTTGTGGACACGCGGCCGTTCCGAGTGGAGCGGTTCTAGAACAGTCTGCACGGCGAACTCGATGCGGTCACACGTAGGATCACGCGCGGATCGGTCATCGCACCGAGAACGCGTGTCATCACGGCAAATGGGCGGCACGAACGCCTAACGGTGACTGACATCAAGCATGTAACCCTCACCGCGAATCGTGCGGAGCAGCTTCGGCTCCTTGATGTCCTCGCGCAACTTCTGACGCAAGCGTGAGATCTGCACGTCGATGCTGCGATCGAACGCGTCGATCGACTTGCCGCGCGCGGTATCCATCAGGTATTCGCGGCTCAGCACGCGTCCCGGTGCGGCGAGGAACGCGTTAAGCAGACGAAATTCCGCGTTCGACAATGGGATGACCGTGTTGTCGGCGGCAATCAGGTGGCGGCCGGTCTGATGCAGCCGCCAACCGGCGAAGCGGCTTTCCTCTTGGGCTCTCGTGCGGCCTTGCGTTTGCGCGCGCACGCGGCGCAGGATCGTCTGGATGCGCGCAACCAGTTCACGCGGTTCAAATGGCTTGACGACGTAGTCGTCTGCGCCCAATTCCAGCCCGACGATCCGGTCGGTCATCTCGCCGCGCGCGGTCAGGATGATCAGCGGAATCTCCGAAGTCGCACGAATCTCGCGACACAGATTGAGGCCGTCGTCGTCGGGCAGCATCAGGTCGAGCACCACGAGATCGAAGCCTCCCTCCCCGAGCGCGCGATGCATTTCCGCGCCAGTGGCAGCTTGCGCGGTTGTCATGCCGAAGTCTGCAAGGCAGTCGCACAGCAGGCTGCGAATCTGCGAGTCGTCGTCGACGACGAGAATACGGATCGCTTTGTTCACGGCGTCTGTCTCCGATGTTGCGACGGTGAGGCGTGGCCCTCGCGCTCATTATTGCCTCTCAATATAAGGGCTTTTTGCACGAATTGTTGCAGCCTTGAAATAATTGCCCCGCGCCTTGTCCCGCAAGGCCGTCCGGGGAAATCAGCGCGCGTGATGAACGCTCGCTTCATGGATAACCCGATCCGTATTTTCCCGAAATCGCACTCTCCGCATCATCCATCTCCGCGCTCCCGCCGGGCTTTGCGCCCCGCGCCACAATATTTTCGAACCAGAAAGCGTTTGTGTCAGCACAGATACAAAGCCGATATGAACCAGAAATGCCTGGGTTTTAACGTGGCTCCCAAGTCATATCAAGGCAGGAGACACGCGGGACATGAACTACGCACAACCCAAACCACCCGCCCGGCGCATCGGCGGCATCGCCTTCGTGGTCGGACTGCACGCCGTGATCGTCTACGCATTGCTCACCGGACTCGCAACGAAAGTCGTGGACGTGATTCGTCAGCCGATCGAGACGCGCATCATCGAAGAGATCAAGCCGCCGCCCCCTCCACCGCCGCCGCCAAAGCGGATCGCGCCGCCACCGCCGAAACACGTCGCGTCCCCGCCGCCGTTCGTGCCACCGCCCGAAGTGCACGTCGCGGCGCCACCGTCACCGAACGCGATCACCGCGCAGTCGAGCACGCCTGTACCATCCGCGCCCGTCGCGCCGCCGCCCCCCGCCGCTCCTGCCGCGCCGGTGTCGACGAGCGTCGGCGTCGTGTGTCCAAACTCGACGCAGGTACGCGCAGCCATTCGCTATCCGCGTGAAGCGCTCAAGGACAACCTGACCGGCGACGTCGTCGTGACGTTCACCGTCGGCACCGACGGCACGGTTAAGGACCTGAGCGTGACCCAATCGGCCGCCCCCGTTCTCGACCGTGCCGCCGAAAACGCCGTACGGCAGTTCCACTGCGTCGCACAGGGCGAAGAAGTCCGCGTGCAGGTGCCCTTCTCTTTCAAGCTCGATTGAGGCTGCCCACGACAGCCGTTCCTTTTTATTTGCCAACGCATTTCAGGAGACGTTCATGATCAACCGTACCCGCACGGCCGCCTTGCTGACGGCCCTGTCCCTCGCGGCCAGCGCCGCCCATGCCGCCACCGACACGGTGGCGAATCCCTACGGCCTCGACGCGCTCTGGAAGGGCGGCGATGTCATCGCGCGAGGCACGCTGCTCATTCTGGTCATCATGTCCATGGGCAGCTGGTACATCATCGTCGCGAAACTGCTCGAACAGGCGCGTGTGCTGCGCCGCGCGAAGGCGGCGGAAACGGGCTTCTGGAAAGCTGGCAACCTCAACGAAGCCACGCGCCAACTGGACACCGGCAGTCCGTTCCGCTTCATCGCCGAAAAAGGTCTGGCGGCATTCGACCATCACGAAGGCGCTTTGCTCGAACAGGTTGACCTCAACCATTGGGTTGCCGCGGCGCTTGAACGCGCGACCAGCGCGGTCTCGAGCCGCTTGCAGGACGGCCTCGCGTTTCTCGGCACTGTCGGCTCGACCGCGCCGTTCGTCGGCCTGTTCGGCACGGTGTGGGGCATTTATCACGCACTGACGGCCATCGGCATCGCAGGGCAGGCCTCCATCGACAAGGTTGCGGGACCGGTCGGCGAAGCGTTGATCATGACCGCGATCGGCCTCGCTGTCGCCGTGCCGGCCGTGCTCGGCTACAACTGGCTCGTGCGCCGCAACAAGGCCGTGATGGAGCGCGTGCGCGGCTTCTCAACGGAGTTGCACATCGTCATCCTGACCGGTAAGACGACCGCCGGGGCCGCCGCCGCGACCAAAGCCGCCGCCCTCTCACGTGTGGGGTGAGCCATGGCCATGACCGTGGGAACCCGCGACAGCGACGATCACGACGAGGTTATGGCGTCCATCAACACGACGCCGCTCGTCGACGTGATGCTGGTGCTGCTGATCATCTTCCTCATCACGATTCCGGTGGTATCGCACACCGTGCCGGTCTCGCTGCCCAAGGAGACCGTGCAACCGCTGCAGACCACGCCGCAGAACGTGATTCTCGCCGTCACGAAGGACGGCGACGTGTTCTGGGACGACAGGCGCGTACCCGACGCGGCAACGCTCGTCGAGAAGCTCAAGGCGGTCGCGGTGCAAGCGCCGCAACCCGAAGTACACATCCGCGGCGATCTCGACGCGCGCTACGCCGCGATCGGCCGCGTGGTGTTCGCCTGCCAGCGGGCCGGCATAGCAAAAGTTGACTTCATCACCGAACCGCCACCGCGCCAGTGATCCATCCACACCGACAAGGAGACCCGAGATGGCGATGACGATGCCCACCGGTGACGCAGAGGATACCGAAGTGATGGTCGAGATCAACACCACGCCGTTAATCGACGTGATGCTCGTCCTGCTCATTATGCTGATCCTCACCATTCCAATCCAGACGAACGCGGTCAAGCTCGACATGCCGACCGGCACGCCGCCGTCACAACCGCAGACCCCGCCCGTCGTGCAGATCGATATCGCGCCCGACGGCACCATTGCATGGAACGGCGAAAAGCTGAGCTCGCGCGCGCAGCTAGAAACGCGCTTGCGCGACGTTGCCGCCGACCCCGCACCGACGGAGCTGCATCTACGGCCCGACAAGGCCGCGCCCTACCGCGCCGTCGCGATGGTCATGGCGTCTGCGCAGCGGCTCGGCGCGACCCGCATCGGGCTCGTGGGTAACGAGCAGTTCACGCAGTAACCGTTCTCTCAACACAGAGCCCCCATGTTCGACTCCAATTTCGACTTGCCCGCTCCCGTAGCGGGCGAAAGCCCGCCATCGGACTCACGCGCCGGACCGCTCGCATGGTTCGGTCTGGCGATTCTCGTGATCGTGGCGTTCTTCGCGTTCGTCGACCGTCAGATGCTGATTTTGCTGACAGAACCCATCCGCCACGATTTCGGTCTGACCGACACGCAAATCGGCCTGATGCAGGGCGCGGGCATCGCCCTCTTCGCGGGTGTAGCTTCCCTGCCGATCGGCTGGGTCGCCGACCGCGTGGACCGCCGCGTCGTGCTGGCGGCCTGCGTACTCGTCTGGAGTGCCGCGACCGCGACCTGCGGCATGACCAGCCACTTCTGGCAGTTGTTCATCGCCACGGTCGGCTTGGGGATCGGAGAAGCCGGGCTGGTGCCGGTGATCTATGGCCTGATTCCCGATCTCTTCCCGGCGCGTCAACGCGTGCTCGCCAACGCGATCTTCGCCCTCGCCAATCTGTTGGGCGCGGGCGCGGGAATGGCGCTTGGCGGCGCGCTGATGCACGGCATCGCGGCGGTACACGGAGCGTTGCCCGGCGGACTCGCCGATCTCGCGCCGTGGCGGCTCGCGTTTTTTGCAGTTGCCTTGCCGGCGCCCCTGCTGGTCGTGCTGATCGTACTCATCCGGCCCGGACAGTACAGCGACAAGGGCGAATCCGCAACTCGTCAGCGGTCCTCCGCACCGCTGCCGTCCGCGCCAGTCTACTTCCGGCGCGAAGCCACCATGATGCTCAAGTTCTTCGGTGCAATCGGACTGGTCAACCTCGCGTTTGGCGGTGTGGCGACATGGATGCCGGTCGTAGCCGTGCGGACTTTCGGCGCTACGCCGGCAGCAGCAGGTGGCGGCATGGGTGTGGCGGCGATGGCCGGCGGCATTGCAGGTTGCGTGCTGAGCGGACTCGTGGCCGGCCGCATGAGGGCGCGCTTCGGTGTGCTCGCCCCCCTGCGTGTCTGCGAATGTGGCACGCTGGTTGCAGGCGGTCTGTCGTTCCTCTATTTGGCAATTGACTCGGTCACGCCGGTCTATGCGCTCTTCGGCGTCCAGCTCGCTTGCATGGTCGCAGGCATGGTGCTGTTTCCCACCATCATGCAGAACATCTGCCCCGCGCATCTGCGCTCGCGTGTCGCGGCGATCGGCGCATTGACATCGATCGTCGTGCAATCCGCCAGCCCGGTGTTTATCGGCTTCATGTCGGACCGTCTGCACGCGCTCAGCCAGGGTCTGCTGTGGTCGATTGTCTGTGTGGCGGCGTTCGGCTTCTTCGCCGCATGCATTCTGATGCGCGCGGCCGGCCGCGGAGTACGCGAGGCAATCGAACGCTATGCATGATTCTCTTCTCCCCTCCTTTCGCATGTCACCTCACCCGCTCACACTCTCATTGCGTATCGAACGGTGGCCATTGGCCGTTCCGTTTCACATCAGCGGCCACGTTATCGATGCCGCTCGCCTCGTGAGCGTGACCATCGGCGACGGAGTTCATGCCGGCCATGGCGAAGCATCCGGCGTCTTCTACCTCGACGAAACACCTGAATCGATCGCCGCACAAATCGAAAGCGTGCGAGCGTCGATTTGTGCGGGCATCACGCGCGTGCAACTCCTCGACGTGTTGCCGCCCGGTGGCGCGCGCAACGCGGTCGATGCGGCATTGTGGGCGCTCGAATCACAACGGCAAGCCCTGCCTGTCTGGCGCGTGGCGGGCCTGCCCGCGCCGCGTCCGTTGCTGACTACGATGACGATCGGCGTGGACACGCCGCATGCAATGGCTAGCGCCGCTCGGGCGCTGATCCATGCCCGGGCGCTAAAGATCAAACTGGACGGCACCCCCGCCGACGCCGCGCGCCTTGCGGCAATCCGTGAAATGCGCCCGGACGTGCCGCTCGCCGTCGACGCGAATCAGGGCTGGTCGCGCGCGCATTTCGACGCGATGATGCCGGTGCTGCATCAGCTTGGCGTCGACATGCTCGAACAGCCGTTCGCGATCGGCGCGGACGCTTGCCTCGAGAAGATCGACTGTCCGATCCCACTAGCGGCCGACGAATCGTTTCAGGATCTCGAGGATCTCTCCGCCGTCGCGCGCCGCTACGACATCGTCAACCTCAAGCTCGATAAATGCGGCGGTCTGACGCGCGCGCTCGATCTCGCCGCGCGCGTACGCGAGGCGGGCTTATCCGTGATGGTGGGTTGCATGGCCGGCACCTCGTTAGCGATTGCGCCCGCCTTTCTGCTCGGACAACAGTGCAATCACGTCGATCTCGACGGACCGATTTTTCTCGCTCACGATCGCGAGCCAGACGTCACCTACATCGACGGCCTGCTGCACTGCCCACCCGAGACCTGGGGCCACGCGGGCGCTCCCGCTTCCTCTCGCTGAGCTATCGACATGACACCTGATGCATCTGTCACGGCGACGCGGCTCGACACGCTATTCGCTCCCTATCGACGCACCGATGCGCCCGGTCTGATCGCCGGCGTCGCGCAGCGCGGCCGGCTGTTGTATCGGCGCGGCCTCGGCATGGCCAGCCTCGAACACGGCATCGCCAACACGCCGGCCACGCGCATGCGGATTGGCTCCGTCAGCAAACACTTTACTTGCCTCGCTACGTTGCTCCTGTGCGAGAGCGGACGTCTCGACGCCGACAGACCCATCGGTATGTATCTGCCTGAGTTGCCGCCGGTCGCCGGTGCACCGACGTTGCGGCAATTGATGTCGCATCGCGGTGGGCAGCGATGTGCGCTCGACCTTGCGCTACTTACACAGGGCCTGGCGGTCTCGCCAAGTGGCGCGTTATGGATGTCGCAGCAGCGCCAGCGTGACCAGAATTTCCCGCCAGGAGAACGCATGATGTACTCGAATGGCGGCTATCACCTGCTTTCGCTCGCCATCGAACGCGCAAGCGGGATGCCGTTCGACGCGTTTCTGGCAACGCATATCTTCAATCCCATGCGCATGCGCGATACGACGTGTGTATCCAACGACATGAGGATCGAGCCCGGCATTGCGACGATGCATGTACCCGACGGCCAGGGAGGATTCCGGCGCGGCATCTTTCCGTCGTGGGACGTGCTGGGCGAGGGCTCAATCGTCTCGACCATCGACGACATGTTGCGCTGGACCGCACACCTGCGCAGCAGCGACAAGACCGTCGGCAACCCCGCTAGCTGGGCGCAGATGCTGGCATTGCCGGTATTTTCAAGCGGCCAGCGCAGCCAATACTCGCTCGGTCTCAACCAGAGCGTCTACCGAGGTGTCGAGTTGATACATCATTCGGGCGGCGTCGTCGGCGGGACCTGCCAGATGCTGCTCTCGGCGGAACATGAGCTCGACGTGATCCTGCTCAGCAACGGCGCGCTCGACGCACCACTCGAACTTGCGAAGCGTGTCGTCGACATCGTGCTCGCAGGCGTGTTGAGCGGCGACGGGCCGCCGGCTGCGGCGCGCGCTGCCGATCATGCAGCGCGTCTCGGCCGCTACCGGTCGTCCAGCAGCGGAGCGGTCTACGCACTGGAAGATCGCGACGGCGCGTTGGTATTGACAGGACCGCTCTGCCCAAAACCGTCGATGAAACTCTACGACAGCCACAATGACCTGAACGACGTGGAGATCGAAGCCAGCGCCGACGGGACCATCGCGTTGAATTGGGGATCGTCCGACGTGCCGTTCGATCTATCCTGCCTGCGCATCGTGCATTGCGGCCACGCCGAGACGTTCACGCGACTCGGTGAAGCCCCCGCGATGACGCCCCGCCTGATCGCAGGGATGCCCGGCACGTTCGAAAGCCACGACGCGAACGCTCGCGCGACGATCCGCCTAGACGGCGAAGCGCTCGTCCTTCGCATGCACGGTGCGGTGGGTGGCTGCGACTATGTGCTCACGCCGCTGGCCGGCGACGTCTTCGGAATGACGCCGGTCGATCCGCTGGATATCATGACCGGGATCGTCACATTGACGCGCGATGCAGCGAACGCGAACATCACGGGCTTTCGTGTCGATACGCCGCGTACCCGGCATCTCGTCTTCACACCGGTACGGGATGATCCCTGAATCACCACATCCGACGCTTGCCGGCAAAGTGACTGCGCCAGCAAGCAGTCACTTTGCCGACGCAAAAGGATTCGACACGCGCGGCCAATAGTTGAGATCGCGATGGCGATAGTCCAGTTCAGCAAAAGCCATCGTGAGCGCGCCTGGCGCCGCGATATGGAGCACGGCCTTCGCGCGCGGCGCGAAATCGGTTTGAAAATGCTGCGTCGATTTCACGATCACCAGCTTCTTTGAGCCGAAGTCGATACCAAGGCCCGTAAACGCGTCGACACCCAGCACCTGGGTGCGAACCGAAATCAGCGCTATGTCGAGCCCGTTGTCCGCTTCGACCCATACCGCCCGCCCAAGCGGCTGTTCGAGACCCATGATACTTTGCGTATGCCGCTCGACCACCCCGCGCACAGTGACACGCAAGTCCACGGGGTCTCCGGAGTACGCACTGCATTTCCCGCCAATACGCAGATCCAGAGTCGCCCCCACGCCGGCGTCCCAGCAGATCTGAACAGCACCGAGATCCCACAAGCACCCGATCGCAACATTGGCAATCCGCCGCTCGACGACGCGACGCAAGATGAACGTGCTGTCGCAAGGCGCGCCACCGCCAGGATTGTCCGCGACATCCGCCAATACGACCGGGCCACCCGCGATCGCCAGCGCGCGGTCCAGACCGGAATCGATATCGAGCCATGCCGGGCGGGTGGCGTCGCGCAGTTCCCAGAACTCGCGCGCCAGTTGTGCCGCCAACGCTTCAGCGTGGTCGAGATCGTTGTCCGTCACCACCCAGACCTTGGCGCCGGCTTGGGGTACGTCGCCCCACGGAAAACCATGGCCGAGCGACACCGATAGCACACCGTTGTGCCCCTCGAGTGAGCGCATGCGCCGGACAAACCCCGCCATTGGCTCGCTGGTGGTGTGCCATGCGCCGACCATCCGGCAGTCGAACACGCCGATTGTCGGACGGATGCGACCGGCGACCATATCGAGCGTCAATTGATAAGCCTCGCGCGCCCGGTCGACGGCATCGATATGCGGATACTCCTTGTACGCAATCAGGATGTCGGCCGATGCCCTCATCAGTTGCGTGAAATGGCAGTGCGGATCGAGCGTGACGGAGATGGGCACGTTGGGACCGACAATGGTGCGAACACCGGCGAGCAGATCACCTTCACAATCGTCGTAGCCCTCCGCCACCATCGCGCCGTGTAGCAGCAGGATCACCGCGTCCAACGGCAACGCGGCTTTCACGCCGCCGAGAATTTCGTCCCGCAGGGACTCATAAACTGCGCGAATCGTACGGCCGGACGGCTGGGCCTCGGCACACAGTCCCTCTATGATTTCATGGCCGTCCTGCTCAGCCTGGCGTCGAACTTCCGCGAGCACATGCCCCATGCCGTCGGGCTCGCGCAAACTTGCGTCGCCGTAAAAGATGGTGCTCTCTTCGAAACCGCCCCAACCGGTCGGGCAAGGGGCGAACGTGTTCGTTTCGGTCGAAAGCTGAGCCGTGTATATTTTCATGATAAGTTATGCCAAACGTGGTTGAGGGGTATGCAACGACTATAAGCACGCGCCATTTCCGCTTTGTGATCACTGTGTATCAAGCGTGAAATAGAGCTTCGCCAACGGTCGATCCGGTCCCCCGTTCTACCGACGCGGCAGCGTAACCTGTGCCACCAACCCGCCTTCCGTGCTATTGCGCAACACCAGCTCGCCGCCATGGCGCTTCACAACATCGTTCGCGATGGCGAGGCCCAGTCCCGTTCCCCCAGTGTTCTTGTTGCGGGAGCTTTCCACCCGGTAGAACGGTTCCAGCGCCCGCTCCAGTTGCGACTCCGGTATGCCGGGGCCATGATCGGCAATCTCGATACGTACGCACGACGGCGCGTCGCTCAGACGGATGTGCGCGTCCTCGCCGTATCGAATCGCGTTGGCAACCAGATTCGTGAGGCAACGCTTGAGGCCGAGCGGCTGGGCCGATATCGGCGGCACAGCACCGCTGATGGCCACCCGCTGGCCGTGTTCGGCGGCATCTTCCGCTATCGCATCCACCAGCGCATTGATATCGACCGGACTGAACGCCTCAACCACTTCTTCATTCCGCAGAAACGACAGCGTTGCTTCCAGGAGTTGCGTCATTTCGTCGATATCGTCTCTGAGCCGTTCACTCAATTCGATATCCTGAGCGGAGCGAAGACGCAGTTTCATGCGCGTCAGAGGTGTGCGCAAATCGTGCGACACAGCGGCGAGAAAGCGGTTGCGCTCACTCATTTGCCGCCGCAGCGAGGCCTGCATTGTGTTGAACACTCTGGCAGCCTGGCGCGCTTCGATGGGACCCGATTCCTTGATAGGCGGCGCATCGATATTCCTCGACAATTCAGCTGCCCCCGAGGCTAGCGACCGGAAAGGTGCAGCCAGCATGCGCGCCCCAATCCAGGACGAGATCAGTGCCGGCATGACCTGGATCATCACCGCGGCGCCCCACTGCAGCGTCGCACTCATCCCGGGAGGCGGCTTGAAAGGAGCCGTGCTGTAGAGCTTGAAGAGCAACAGGGCGGCACTCGCCTGCGTCACCATGACGATTGAAATCATCATGAAGAGCAGACGGTAAAAAGCTGAATCGAAGCGGGGTTTACGCATGGTTCTGGCCGACAGCGAGCGATGAACTCAATTATCGCCTGGCAATGTAGGGGCTCTATGTGTCCTTTATTGCAAACTCGAAACAAATTTCCGTATCGGCTATGCGTCCGCTGCCTGCCTGGTCTCCTCCCCTCTCCGCAAGTTTGTATCAACAGCGATACAAAGGCCACATGAAACAGAAATAACCGGCACTTACCGTTCACCTTGAGTTGCGCTACGCGGCACCACTTTCGGCAGATTGCAAAATCAGGAGGAGACAACGGTGAAGAGGAAAAACAGAACGAAGCACGCAGCGGTTTCGATGGCGTTGCCGCTGCGGCACAGTGGACGTTACGCAACGCTATTCGCCGGACCGGTTTTCGGCTTGGCATCGCTGGGTGGGCATGCGCAGGAACCAGCGCCAACGCCAACCCAGCAGATCGCTGCGCCGGAAGCGGCGTCCGCCGGAACCCCCGGCATCGCACAGAGCACTGTTGCACCGAATGCACCCGTGGCTGAGACGTCGAAAGCGCAAGGCAAAGGCAGCGCGACGCTCAATACCGTTGTGGTTACCGCGACGCGCCGACGTGAGCCGGCGCGCGAAGTGCCCATGCAGGTCAACGTGCTCTCTGCTGAAGAACTTCAGAAGAGCGGCGCAAAGACAATGTCTGATTACCTGTCTTCGGAGCCGGGCGTCGACCTGAACGCGAGCGGCGGCAGCGGATCCGGTCAGGTCAGTATCCGTGGCGTGACAACAGGTATTCAGACAGGGCCAACGGTCGGCATGTATATCGACGACGTCGCGTTCGGGGGCAGCACCCTGTTCTCCCAAAGTGCGACGTTTGCACTCGACATGAGTCTGCTCGACCTCAACCACGTCGAAATCCTGCGCGGTCCGCAGGGCACGCTGTACGGCGCCGGCGCGATGGGCGGCTTGCTGAAATACGTGACCAACGAACCCGACTCTGAGCAGTTCTCCGGGCAAGTCGGCACCGGCGTGTCGGGAACAGCGCATGGCGGTGCGAACGGTACGGCCAACGCAGCGTTGAATATCCCGCTCAAGACCGACGTTGCTGCGTTGCGCGTCTCCGTCTTCGGGCAGCACGACGGCGGTTATGTCGACGCAGTGGGCCCCGAGGCGGACTCCCACATCGATCGTGGCGACACTTACGGTGCTCGCGCGTCGTTGCTACTGACTCCGACCCGAGACTTGACGGTGCGATTGACCGCTGTCTCGCAAAACATCAATCGCAACGACCCAAATTACGTTGAATACGGCTCCAACGGGCAGCCTGTCTGGGGCGATCTGACAACGCAGCAGTTCGCCCCGCAACCGTTTCATCAGAACATCCAGCTCTATTCGGCCGGGATCGAATACGAACTCGGCTGGGCGCGACTGAACTCGATCACGTCGTTTCAAAGGATCAATTCGAGCGCGCCACAAGACTTGACCGGCGTATATGGGCCGTTATTTGCCGCTCAGGGGCTCGACCTGGGTTCAGTGGTGGCAAAGGATGTGGCCACGACGAACAAGTTCACGCAGGAGTTTCGCTTGACGTCGCCGGGCAACCAGCGACTGGAGTGGCTGGCCGGACTTTTCTATACGCATGAGCGGAGCAACTTGAGCGAGGGTTTTCTGACGACGTTGCCCGATGGCACGGCCGGACCGAACCTGTCGGAGGTCGAGGCACCCAGCACGTACGACGAGTACGCGGCATACGGCGACCTGACGTTTCACCTCACACCGCGCCTTTCGCTGACCGGTGGCATCCGGATCGCGCACAACACGCAGACGTACGAACAGACGACGTCCGGTACGCTCGCAGGGCCGACTCAAACCGTCTCCGCACCGTCGTCGGACACTAGCAAAACCTACATGTTCACCGCGAGCTACGCGCTGACGGCCAGCAGCAATGCGTATGTCCGGGTCGCCAGCGGATACCGGCCCGGGGGCCCGAACGCACTGCTGATCGACCCACTTACCGGCATGCGCGCGCCGGGTAGCCCGACCTTCGCGCCCGACACGCTGTGGAGCTATGAGGCGGGCTACAAGGCCGACCTGTTCGACAAACGGCTATCGCTGGAGACGTCGGTCTACGACATCGAGTGGAAGAATATCCAGCAGCTCGGCACGGTCGATGGGGTCAACCAGGTCGTCAACGCCGGCAACGCGCGAATCAAGGGCCTGGAGTTCTCCAGCACGCTCCGTCCCGACGCGCATTGGAACTTCAGTGCGAACCTGTCGCTCATCGACGCCAGCTTGACGACAGGCAACGCCAGCGCGGGTACAACAGCGGGCCAACCATTGCCGAACTCGGCCAAGGTCTCCGCTACGTTCTCCGGTACCTATCTGTTCACCGCGCAAGGGTATCCGTCGTATGCGGGTATAACCCAACGATTTGTCGGTCGACGTCATAGCGGATTCGACGCCAGCTCGGGCCGTCCGGATTACCCGTTGCCCGGCTACGCGATCACGGATTTGCAAGCGGGCGTGGACTTCAGGAAGTTCAGCCTGGCATTCTATGTTCGCAACCTGTTCGACCGTCGCGCCTTGATCGCGGCCGGTACTTCGCTGATGCCGCTGGGCGGCCCGGCGCTCGTCAGCGTGATTCAGCCCCGTACGATCGGCGCGGCGCTGACCGTTCCGTTCTAATCATATGGATTACTGACAATGACACAAGATTCGAAAGACATCATCAAGCAGCTGGACGCCCTGTTCGAATGCTTCAACAAGGGCGATGAACCCGGCCTGGTCGTTGCCGTAGCACATCGGGGCGAAATCCTCTACCGGCGAGGCTTCGGCCTGGCGAGCCTGGAACATGGCGTAATCAACACCCCGGCCACACGTTTGCGCATCGGCTCCACGAGCAAGCACTTCACCTGCCTCGCCGCACTGCTCCTCGCCGAAGACGGTAAGCTCGATGTCGATGCCGGAATTCGCACGTATATACCCGAACTGCCGCTGCTGGCTGGCGACCCAAGCTTGCGCCAGTTGATGACGCATACGGGTGGCTACCGCTGCTACCTCGATCTCACACTGCTTGCGCAAGGCGTAGCGACGCTGCCACGCGGCGGCGCATTGGCCGCCGAAGTGCGCCAACAGGATGTCAATTTCCCGCCGGGAGAGCGGATGATCTACTGCAACGGCGGATATCACCTGCTGTCGCTCGCGATCGAGCGGGTAAGCGGAATTCCCTTCGAGACCTTTCTGAAGGAACGCATCTTCGACGTATTGGGCATGCTCGACACTGAGTCCGTCGCCGACGACATGCGCATCCGCCCGCGCATGGCGACCCAGCATGTGCCGGACGGAAAAGGCGGATTCATGCGCGGCCTCTTCCCCACATGGGAGGTGCTCGGCGAAGGCGGAATCGTATCGACGGTCGACGACATGCTGCGCTGGCTCGCGCATCTGCGTGGCTCCAAGCGGCTCGGCAGTGAAGCGAGCTGGCGCGAGATGCTGACAAAACCGCGCTATTCGAGCGGCGCAGAAGGTGTCTATGCCTTGGGGCTGATGCGCACACCGCATCGCAACGTCGAGTTGCTGCACCACGCCGGCGGTGTGTTCGGTGGCTCCTGCCAGATGTTGACCGTGGTGCAGCATGCGCTGGATGTGATCATTCTCACCAACGGCGCTACGGCCAATCCCATTGAACTGGCCACACAGGTGGTCGATATCGTCCTGAGCGAATCTGTCCTGGGTCCAGAAGCTACTCCACCCCTGCGAACTGCGGAGCACGAAACGTTGCTGGGCAAGTACCACGCGCGCCAATCCGGGACGTATTGCGTGATCGGCGATCACGACGGGCGCCTGAGTGCGACCTTCCACAACGCCAAACAGATGCCACTGTCGCTGATCGGGACGGAAGCCGGGTTGCGGGTCGACGACGGTGCTGGCGGCGCACTCCTGATCAAGCCTCGCGTGTCGCAAGCGGATGGGCGTGTGACGGCCATCGAACTGGTGGACTGTGGTCACGCGGAGACGCTTGAACGCTTGCCCGATAACGTACCGCCGCTCTCCGACGCGTCGGCTGGTCTCGTCGGTGTCTATCACAGTGACGACGCGGCCGCGCATGCGACGATCGCGTTGGCGAATGACGCGCTCATCATGACGATGGAAGGCGTGGCAGGCAAAGTCGCCTACCTGCTCGAGCCGGTCGGTCACGACGTTTTCACGTTTGACCCCACAGGCGAGTTGGCGGTTATCCGCGGCATGTTGACGGCGAACCGCTCCGGTCAGCACGTGACGAACTTTCGCATCGACACGACGCGCACGCGCAACCTGAACTTCACACGCGAGACCGAGCGCCATGACTCAAAAGTTCAGTGAAATATGTTCACTGCATGTAGCCAGAGCCTGACAGACCATGAACATGAAACCACTACCGCCGGCGCTTCATGTGGGCCTGCTGCCTTCAGGTCCGCGCGGGTCGATTGCCGATGCGGCTGGCGTGAGCGTCGGTCATTGCACGCTCGACGAGGGCGCGATCCAGACCGGCGTGACGGTAATTCAACCGCATCCTGGCGACGTGTACCGCCGCAAGGTGCCCGCAGGAGCAACGGTGATCAACGGCTTCGGCAAGAGCGTTGGACTCGTGCAGGTCAACGAACTCGGCTTGCTTGAAACGCCCGTTGCATTGACCAATTCCTTCGGTGTCGGCGCAACCGTGCAGGCGCAGATCCGGTCGACAATTCAGGCTAACCCACAAGTTGGCCGGGACTGGCCCACGGTGAACCCCTTGGTGTTCGAATGCAACGACGGCTATCTGAACGATATCCAGGCGTCCGCGATTACGGCCGAACACTACGAAATCGCGCGCCGCAAAGCGAGCGTTGACGTTCAACGCGGCGCCGTCGGCGCGGGTCGTGGTATGTCCTGCTTCGACTTGAAGGGCGGTATTGGTACGGCGTCGCGCGTCATCGAGATCGCTGGGGAGCGTTATACGGCTGGCGCGCTGGTGCTGGCGAATTTCGGACGATTGCCGACACTTACGCTCGGCGGTGTTGCAGTGGGGCACGTTCTGGCGAAGCGTGCCGCGACTGCCGACGCAACTGTAACGAAACCTGAGCAAGGCTCGATCATCATAATCGTCGCAACCGAAGCACCGCTTGAAGCCCGACAACTGAAACGCCTGTCGATGCGCGCCGCGGCGGGGCTTGCGCGCACGGGCTCCGTGTACGGCCATGGAAGCGGCGACATCGCGCTGGCTTTTACCACGGCATGGACTGTCGCCTGCGACGCCGACTTCACAAGGCCACCGCCGATACTCGCTGATATGAGGCTCGACCCGCTTTTTCAGGCGTGCGCGGACAGCGTCGAGCAGGCCATTATCGATGCACTGTGGAATGCCGTTTCGGTGACGGGCCGCGATGGCCACCGACGGCTGTCGTTGCACGACGCGGCGCCGGATATCGCTCAACTCCTCGATAGGGCACATTGATGAAAGTTCTGATTTCCACCGACATCGAAGGTGTAGCTGGTGTGTTCCATCCGGAACAGACCCGCGCGGGCAACGGCGAATACGAAGACGCACGCCGCTGGATGACGCTCGAGGCAAATGCCGCCATCGAAGGGGCTTTCGCGGGCGGCGCCACCCAGGTGTGGGTCAACGATTCTCACGGAAGCTTTCACAACCTGTTGCCCGATTTGCTCGATGCACGCGCCCAGGTTGTGCTCGGCAAACCCCGCATGCTAGGCATGATGGCGGGCCTTGAAACCGGCCCGGCGCTCGTGTTCATGATCGGCTATCACGCCATGTCGCAAAGTCGCGGCATCCTTGCGCATACGATGAATAGCTTCGCGTTTGCGAGCGTGCGGCTGAACGGCGTGCTGGTGGGGGAAGCGGGATTGTACGGCGCACTTGCGCAGGAATACGGGGCCTCTGTTGCGCTGCTGTCGGGCGATGACGCATTCGTCGAAGAAACACGTCCGACCTTTCCCGATGCGACTTTTGTGATCACCAAAATTGCTTCCGGACACGCAAGCGGCGCAACGCAGACGCCCGCTAGCGCGCGAGCTGAGATTGGCCGCGCCGCCCAGGCGGTCGTGGCACTCCATGTCGCGGGAGCAGAGATAAGTGACTTGCCTCGCGTTCGATCCAGTCACTTTAAGTGCGAACTGCGTGTGCAGAGTCCGGCGCTGGCCGATCTGTTCGGCCAGTGGCCAACACTCACACGAACCGATGGCGTCTCGCTGTGCTTTGACGCGCCCTCTGTCGAACACGTGGTGCGCACGCTCAACTGCCTATCGGCGATGTCGTTCATGTTGCGGTGACACGCACGAGCGTCCCACCGGCAGCACGGCGCGCTACAACCAGCTTTGTGGGGGAACGCAATGACAGCCGCGAAAATAACGCAGGCGGAGGCTGGACATTCATTCGGTATTATTGGTGGCCTCGGGGCCGCTTGCCGGGGCCGACGTTCTTTTCAGGCTGCTGAAGACCCTGCACGCGGACAGCCGTGCAGGGCCCTTCGACGGCCACTTTGAACAGCGCACGTGTCGCGATCTGACTCACTCACGGCAGCGACCGTCGCGTAGAAGCTATATATCTTCGACATGGTCCGCGATTTCGAGAGACTCGGCGTCACGACGGTCATTCTGCCGGGACTGACCGAGGCCACGCTCGTCAGCGGCAATTTGAGTTGTCCGTGTCTGTACCTGTGACGGATTCGAACCTTGTGTATGCCGAACATGTCGCAACAGGTCAGTCCGCTAATCGCGTCCGCTCCTTCAAGGTTGCAGTGGTGGGAGGAGTCGGTCCGGCCGCGACCGCAGATTTCGTGCAAAAGATCGTGCGCGGTACACCTGCCTCGCGCGACCAGGATCACATCAGTTGCGCTGCGTCGCGTTGAATACAAAACTGCATTACCTCTACGGACTCGCGATGAGTGACCGACGAATTCGCGCTTAACGCTTTAGGGCCAGTTGAGCCGAACCGCTGCCCCGTACGTCCAGCGCTAAAGAAACTCCGCCGGCCGCCGTAAAACAGAGGCTCCCACTCTGCGGCAAGGTTTATAGTGGCGTCTGCCGCAGCTGCGCCTCCTTCTTCCATGCAAACAACGCTTATCCACCTGCCGTCCACGCCCCGGCATCGTGTCATGGCCGCGATTGTCGCGGCGCTTGCGATTGCCGCCGCCGCGCTGGTCTGGCCACACGCCAAAGATCCGGGCCCGGTGGTTGCGCCGTTTTTTCCGGTGTTCATCACGTGGGTTACGTTGACTGAAGGCCTGACGGCGTTGCTGCTGTGGACGCAGTACGCCGTCTCGGGCGGGCTTCTGTTCGCGGCTCTGAGCGGCGCCTACGCGTTTACCAGCGTCATCGCCGCCATCCAGCTGCTCGTCTTTCCGGGCGTGTTTTCGCCTACCGGCCTGCTGGGCGCGGGACCGCAGACAGCGGTATGGATCTGGGTGTTCTGGCACGGTGGCTTCCCCGCGTTGGTGACGGCATCGCTGTTCGCCCGGTCCGTTCCGCCGAGCTTGACGCACCGCGCTCGCGGCAGAGCCGTCGCAATCGGTGCCGCGGCTGTGGCGGTCGGCCTGTGCATCCTCGCCACCGCCGGACACTCGCACCTCCCGCCTGTTGTCGCGACATCGGGTTCGTACGCCCAGTTGTCCGACAGCCCCGCGGGGATCATTGTCGGAACGCTCTGCCTCGCGGCGCTGGGACTGCATGTGTCGACGACCCGCCTGCGCTCGTTGATGGACTTGTGGCTCGCCATCGCGCTCCTCAGTGCGCTCATCGATGTGACGCTCACCCTCTCCGCGGGCGCGCGATACAGCGTCGGGTGGTACGCAGCGCGCGTCGCCTCGATGGTGTCATCGAGCGCCGTGCTCGGCATGCTCATCTACGAGACGACGGGCCTCTACCGGCGGTTGTCCGAGACCCACCGGAAGCTCGTTGAGACGTCGGCCCGCGACGGCCTGACGGGAGTTTTCAACCGCGCCTATTTCAACGACCGGTTCGCGCGCGACTTTGCCGGAGCTTCGGCCAGCAACCAGCCGTTTTGCGTATTGCTGCTCGATGTCGACCACTTCAAGCAGTACAACGATACGTTTGGACATATGGCAGGCGACGACTGCCTGAAGGAAGTCGCAGGCGTGCTCTCGAGCACGCTGCGGCGGCAGAGCGATTTCGTCGCGCGCTACGGCGGCGAAGAATTCGTGGTGGTTCTCCCGGCGTGCGATAAGGCGGCGGCACTGCGCGTCGCGGAATCGTTGAGAGCCGCCGTCGAGAAACGCGGGATCCGGTCGGCATCCCCGAGCGGCGCCCCCGTCACCGTCTCGGTCGGCCTGGCGAGCACGTTGCCACATCAGCCAGAGTCGGCGCCCGCATTGCTCGGGCTCGCAGACACAGCCCTATACCGGGCGAAGGCATGCGGTCGAAATCGGGTGGTCGATGCCACGGAAATTGCCGGGCGGGAGTCGCCAAACGCGGTCGCCGCCACACAGATCCTCACTTCCGGAAAGCAAGCCGAGTCCAGATGACTCCCCTGTTCCTGTTTGCTTGCTGAGCTGAGTCGCTGCAAACATCGAGCACAAGTTGCAGACGATGGGCCTCGGCAAGCCTGATCGTGTCAGCGGCGGAAACGTCAAACATGCGCCGCCGCGCCGGGACCGGTCCGTGGCGCAACGACATGATGAGGAGGCCGCCGTCGTCTAGCAGTTCAGAGAGGGTGCCCATGCCTCGTCGACGCTGCGCCTCGTCGAGATGCATCCAAACCGCGGTAATCATGACAACGTTGAAGGTGTCCGCCCTCTCCCGGACGAGGCGAAGTTCCGGAAGGCTGTCGTCGAGCCAGACGACGCTGGAAGCCGGATAGAAGTTGATCGCAGCAGCCCGCAATTCGTCGACGGGCTCAACCGCTACCACCGCGTGCCCCATCGATGCCAATGCGGCAGCGTCGCGGCCCATGCCGGCACCCACGTCGAGAATGCGCGAAGGCGCCGTTGGTATCAAATGCAGAACGGGCTGGTGGTGGTCTCGGAACGAAATCTTGTGCCAATCATTGGCCAAGGCCGCGGCATACTCGGTATAACCTTCGGTTCCCGGAACGTCGATCGACATTGATGAAAATCGGATTGTCAGATCGGCTGATTGTCGACGATTCAGGCCGAGGTGTCGAATGACTGCGCCTGGCCCACTCAGGTCCGGCCTGGACCGAGGCGGCCTGCTCGGCCATGTCAGATAACAAATCGGTAATCTGCGCGTCGCTGTTCGGTAAGCAGGGCCACGGAGAATAGGAGTTCACCAACCCTACACGGCGCGCCCATCATGCTGTCCCTTCGTTCCAGAATTGCGACGATTGTCGCAACCGTTGCTGCGTTGTTCCTTTTGCTCGTCGCTGCAGGTTTGGCCTTTATGTATTCCGGCGTGTATGACGTCTCGGCAAGTTCTAAAGACAACCCGCTCGTAGCGAAGCTGTTGCATGGAACGTATGAAGCCTCGTTGCACCGGCACGCCGGATCTGACGTCGCGCCTGGCGACCTGCTGTCGTTTGAAAACATTCGTTCAGGTGCGCGGATGTACGACTCCACCTGTGCCCTCTGCCACGGTGCGCCCGACCGGCCACTGAGTGCCACCGGACAAGGTATTCAACCCGCCGCGCCCTCGCTCTTGTCTGCCAACCGTAGGAATAAGCCGGCGCTGATGTTTTGGACGATCAAGCATGGGGTGAACATGACGGCTATGCCATCGTTCGGGAAGACGCAGTCAGACCAGGCGATGTGGCAAGTCGCCGCCTTTATCTACGCCGAGCGCGGAATATCGAAGGATAAGTACGACGAGCTCGCACATGGCGACGCCCAGGGTGACAACGCGCGCGTGTCTCTTAGAGGTCCGACGCCGGAGCCTGGTAAAGAGTGACTGCGCTGTTCTGATTCACATGCCCGGTTGGTTCAGTGGTCATCCTAGGTCCATAACATGAAGCGCGTTGTCATTGCTTTCCAATTTTTAGTGCTGTTGACCGCTTGTACAACAGAACCCGCGACCCGCTCGGTGACCGACGAGCCGACTACGCAGGGCGAGATCGTCGATTACGCGGGCCACGTATGCAGCAATCAAAACATGCATGTGAAAATACCTCTATGCCTTTTCCCCCGAACGATCACGCAGATACCCACGCAACCTTCGCAGTCTGGGTAAGACAGCTCATTGTCACAGCGACCGGTGCTTGTCTCGTTCCGTGTGCCGCGTTATGCTTTGGCACATGAACCAATTCCACATCAACTCGATTATTAACGCCGCAACAGTCTCGGCGGGATAGCTGTTGAGTTGACAATACGCATTCACAACCCGCCCAGAAGGCGGGTTTTTGCTTTCTGGGCCCCCATTAGCGCGCCTGGAAATGATGAGTGAGAGATCGGCTAATGGAGGACACATAAATCGAACACATTGAAAAAATAGCGCCAGATACTATCCTTGATGCTGGCATCGTCATTCCATACGTTCGACTCCGAGCATCCCGCACCTGTGGCGCGAAGCCTCCCTTGCGGTCATTCACGACGAGACTTGCGAGATGATCAAGCGGCTGTCGCTTATTTCTGCTTCTATCGCGCTGGGCTGCATAGTAACGGTCGCCCCAGTACTGACCAGCATCTATATCGCTGACGAGGATGCAGAACGTCGCGAGCAGGAAGATCTGCAGCAATTCGCCGCGAAAGCCGTGATGCGCGCGGAGCTTGTCACCTACCAGGCATTCGCCGCTATTGCCGACATGGAAACGCTCCCCGGCGGTCTCTGCTCTCCCGCCAAGGTCGCGCAGTTTGCCCGCGTGGTTTTCAATTACCGGTACGTACAGGACGCAGGTGCTTACAGTGACGGACAATATCTATGCTCACCGCTTCTAGGCGACGTTCGGGCACAACATCTGACGATGCCCCCGCCCGATTGGCGGAGCAAGGACGGCTATCTGTTCTGGTACAGGCAGCGGAACCCCCTCAGCGACGAGCGCCAGGATATTCAGATTGGTCGCAATGGAAATTACGTCTCGATCGACCCCCAGTCCTACGTCGATATTATCGACCCCGCTGGAAGACCGGTCGCGGCGATCAATGTCGAGACAAACACAATCCTTGCTTCGTCGCCTGGTGCGGACGCCGACGATATGCTCAACGCATGGAAGCTGGCTGGGAATGTGAGCGATGAACAATGGCACTACGCTGTTGCCCGTTCGTCAAGCCGGCCGCTCGGGGTGGTAGTCAAGTCTCCTCGCAGCAGCCTTGTGGGTCACTGGCGTGGGTTGCTCGTGATGTGGCTTTCGATTGGTGTCGTTGTCGGCGCTGTGCTCGGCTGGATTGCGTTCAGGCGAATCTCGCGGCAACTCTCCTTCCCGGCGACGCTCGCATGGGCGATAGCACGCAAGAAACTCGACGTGGCGTTCCAGCCGATCATCCGCCTCGCGAGCGGCGAATGCGTTGGCGTAGAGGCGCTGGTCAGGTGGAACCTGAACGGACGCAACATCTCGCCGGAAATCTTTGTCGCGGTCGCGGAGCAAAACGGTCTTATTCAGCAGTTGACTGACCTCGTACTGGACAAGACGATTGACGAGTTGTCGAAGCTCTTGCGCTCACGTCCCTCGTTCTACGTGTCACTCAATGTGAGCAGCGACGATTTGCGGACGCGGCGCTTCCTGAGCGTTCTTACAGCGCGGCTGCAGGGGACCGGTATTCGACCCGCTCAGGTCAGAATCGAAGCAACAGAGCGAAGCTTCATGGATGCCGACGCAACGCGGCAAACCATAGCCGCATTCAGGGACGCCGGCCACCCTGTCTATATCGATGACTTTGGAACGGGCTATTCCAGCCTGTCGTATCTTCAAACCTTTACGATCGATGTCCTGAAAATCGACAAGTCATTTATCGACACCATTGCACAAGACGCGGCATCGAGCGTCGTCGCGCCGCATATCATCGAGATGGCACACGAACTGGGGGTTGAAATCGTGGCCGAAGGCGTCGAGCGCGAAGTCCAGGTCGAATATCTGGTGCACAGAGGTGTGCAGTATGGGCAGGGTTGGTTGTTTGCGAAGGCCATGCGGGCTAATGAACTTATCGTCTGGCTTAGCGAAAGCAGATCGACGCTTCAGTTGATCCATCATTAATCCGAGTGCGCAAGGCGATGGCACGCGCGCCCAATGCACCTACGAACTGCAACTGACCGACGGCACCGCTTTCCGCGCGATGCTGAAACTGATCGTATCTTGTGTCTGGAACAGCAGACTTCTTCGGGTCCAATCCGCAGGTCAGGAAATGGCCGAACCCGGTGCGACGCAAACCTCACTCGCGCGCTACTGGCGAGTTCGACAGTCGCGCCGTTATCGCGCGCCGCCTCGGTGTAGCGCGAAGGTTTCCGTTCGGGGACCGAACCACTTCGTGACTTCAGCGTCCGTCATTAGTCTGGACGACTTCAGGATCGGGCTTACCACCACATACAGTCGATCAGAATCTGGGCCGTACATGTACAAATAACCGTCATTGCCATCCACGTGTAATTCGGTCTCGCCGAGTTCGCCGACACCCGCATGCTTGATCGCGCTTTCTAGCCGATGCTCCAGAGCATGAATTCGCGGCAAGTCCTTAGGGTAGTAATCGAAATGGACCATCATTACCGGTCCTGGTGGCCTCGGTGACTGCTCTGAAGCTGCTGCGCTGCCCGCGAATAAGGCGAGGCACAGAAAGGTGAGTACTCTTTTTCTCAGCATGGGAACGATACTGTCGGCAAAATGGAGATCAATTTTCGACGACGAGGGCGGGCGTGTCGAGTGTGCCTTTGTGGTCAATCACTCAACCCACAAGCCAATCCGGTCTCTGCACGTTCGGCATATCGTCGTAAGCCTTTTGAATTGCTTCCAGCGGTGCGAGAGTGCGACATCGACGGAGATTTGTTATTAACCCAGTGTTCATACATCTGAATACCGTTCTCGTACGCTTCCAAACCGTCGGGTGACGAATCGTCGCCGGCCTGGAACGCGAACGCCATGTAGTCGTCGAGGCCATATTTGATAATTTCGCTCATCGGCCACGGACGTTTCTCATAGCGCCATGCCGCCTCTTCGAAAACCCGCGCTCGCTCCCACTCGCCGCTTTCCCAACCCGTGTCCATCCAGTCGGCGACTCCCTTCGCCCAATGCAATTGACAGCGGTAGAGGTCCTGGCTTGCTCCAAATTTCTCGTCTGTATCAATGGCTCTACCCAACCAGTCAATGCACCGGGGCACGACAGGTGCGACTGTGATTCCAAGACCAACCAGCCACGTCTTGATGACCGTCCCCAAATTGGATTGGGCCACGTTTCCCATCGGCCTGGAGCTCTCGTACTTCGTCTCAAGCAGGAATCTCAGCATGCCTTCGGTGAAGGCGTTGCGTCGTGACGTAATAGGATAGAAGATCATCAACGGGTTACCTAAAAGAAGATTCGACTATCAACTCACAAACTGGACGCGTTCCGCGTTATCGATGGTTTCCATGCATTGCTGGCCAAAAGATTGCGCCAGAATGCCGCGCTTGAATTCCGCCATGAAGGATGGGCCATCTTTGCGCACCTGCGCATGGGCTTTCCACAAGAATCCCTGAATCAGCCTGAACGGGTCCTTTCTGTAGTACACGAACACTTCGAGCGGGACGTCCAGCCCTGGTACCCATCCCTCGATCACGAGAACATCCATCTTCGCGCCGTTACTCTGAGTGATGGCTCCCTCTCGCCCAGACGACCATCCCGAGCCCGAGGTGGCCTGTTCTCGGGCTGACTGCGCGTTTGCAACTGATTCGTGTTGCGTCGCGGCGGGATATGGAACTGGTACGGGAGTTTCTTTATCCCAGTAGACGACGTACGGGACAGTCAGCTCGCCTGGCGCGAGAAGATGCTGCACTTGAATCGCATGGCTGAATGCATACCCCATGTAGAACGCGAGGCGCTTTTCATCGATCGCCGCTTGCCGCCGTTTGCTGCCGAAAATGTCCCCGAATCTGATCATATACTCCCCTTCTTTTGCTAAATTGCCGGATTCTTGACGATTTCGGTCCCACCGTCGAACGGCCGCTCATGGCCGAACGCGCTTCAACGTCGGCGGCCCGAGTTCGGCCCATTCGCCATTCAACGGCCCGGCGAGAACGGTGCGTTCGCACTCGTCGTATGCCTCTGCGAGAGAGGCGTACACAGGATTGCTGATCGTCATTGACGCATCTCCGATTCCAGCCGAATGCATCGTTTAACGGCGCACGTTAGGCGATCTTTAATGAAACGTCGAAGACGGTCCACAGCCCGAATCGGCAACGGTCTTTGAGGCGACGCAGCGCCGGCACACGCGATGACCGCCGGCAGAAGCGCCGCCTTATCCACGAGCCAGTTCGTGCTGCCGCCCGTTGACCAGACGGTTGCACGATCCAGTCGAGCGGTGCGATTGATCGCTTCCGGCTGCACTGAGGTGGGTCAAAACCATCTCAGTGCATGAGTTGCGGAACGATTCTGATACGTGCCCTTACCACTCGCCTGTCTCTCTTGATCGTCTAGGCTGGTGTGGCAACCGATTGTTGTGCGGCCTCCTCGACGCTCACCGCCGTGGTGTTTTCCGACGACGACCTTCTGCGCTGTGGCGCCGGTGCAGTCGTTGGGAATTCTCCTGTTCGCTGCAATAGTTCCTCCGCAAGCAGGTTTGCTGCATTGCGTGCGGTGATACGGCTCTGTGGAACGCCCTTCGCGTCTAGCGCAATCACCTCATACAACTCGCGGTCGCATTCGAGTTCCTGCTGATATCGCTCAGACGTGTCCACCAGCAATTCAAGAAGCGTCTGACGACGTCGTCTTTCTTCAAGTGTAATGGGAGGATTCCTACATATTGAGGACGCAAGCGTGATCAACGTATTCAGTTGATCCAGATGCCGGTTACATAAATCGAATGCCGACAGCGCAAGTTTTTCGTACTGGAGTGCGTCGACAGGCGGACGTGAAGCCGGTTGGTTTTTTGTGGATTTGCTCATGGTGCGATCTCCCTGTTTCTTCCTGGATCGCCCGACACTCGCTGGAAACGTGGGTGAGCGGGCACGAAGTAGGGTTAGCAGACCGGCGTTCCAACAAACCGGCGAGCCTTGCGGCTCCCCTACCAAGGCCCGCCCATTGAAATATAGACGTGCAGAGGTAGACGCACGACCCGCCTGAGCGGGTGTGCGGTTGGAACGTCAGGCTGCTAAACCTGGTCGCTGGGTGTTTCCCGACGACCTGGTAATTATAAGGCAGGCAACACGCGTTGCCTTCAACCTTGTAGGCTAAGTGTTTGATTTAGCCGAACGGCTAAGGAGGAATAGGACAAAACTGGATGGCGCCCTGCCAGTTCTCCAATCTTCATGATCGAAGTGTTCCGGGTGCCCGCAGAGTTTGACATTAAACATCACTTCAAAGTTAACCTTGAGTCCATCGCACGATCAGGCGCAATTTCATAAGGGTGGACAGCATGCAGACGATATTGGGGGCGAACGGTCAGATCGCCGTAGAACTGGCGCGGGAGCTACAGCTCAAATACACCAGCGACGTGCGGCTCGTCAGCCGCCATCCACGCAAGGTCAACGACACCGACACGCTGGTGTCCGCCAACCTTCTTGATGCGAAGCAGACCTTGGATGCGGTCAAGGGAAGCAGCATCGTCTACTTCACGGCCGGCCTGCCGCCAGACACGGCGCTATGGGAAGCGCAGTTTCCCACGATGCTGAAGAATGCCCTGGATGCCTGCCGCGTGGCGGGCGCAAGCTTCGCCTATTTCGATAACACCTACATGTATCCGCAGGACGCGCGGCTACTGACCGAGGAAGCGCCCTTCGCGCCGGTGGGTCGCAAGGGAAAGGTACGTGCGGCGATGGCCACGATGGTGCTCCAAGAAATGGCCCGCGGCGAAATCCCGGTGCTCATTGGCCGGGCGCCCGAATTCTATGGCCCAGGCAAAACGCAGAGTTTCACGAACGCGCTGATCATCGAAAACCTCCAGGCCGGCAAGAAGCCGCGCGTGCCCGTGCGCGACGATACGCGGCGCACGCTGATCTGGACACCTGACGCGAGCCGGGCGCTGGCAACCCTGGGCAATGCGCCCGATGCCTTTGGCCAGACCTGGCATCTGCCATGCTGCGACGACCGGCCGACGTACAAGGAGTTCGTCGTAATGGCCAGCCAGGTCTTTGGACGCGAACCTGGCTATTCGGTTATCAGCAAGTGGGCTCTAACGACTGCCGGGCTGTTCTCGAAGCAGGTGCGCGAGCTCAGGGAATTGCTGCCCCGCTACGAGCAGGACAACCTTTTTGATTCCACGAAGTTCAAGCGCCGGTTTCCCGAGTTCGCGGTGACGACCTATCTGGAGGGCCTGGAACTGATCCGGAAAGAATGGCCAGGTAAAGTGGCGTGAGCTCACTTATCGCTTGATCTTGAACCACACTTCAAAGTTATGGTTTAAACGTTGTCCTGATCAAGCGGATTCGCCTGACACCAAACTTTTCGCGCCGTGCAAGCCGCCGCTCGATCGTCACTTCAACCTGCAGCCAGCAAGGAGTCGAAATCATGGCCTCGTTACGACCCAGGATGGGGTTCAGATCTTCTCAGAGGGCATCATCCAGAACTGGTGGCGTCAGGGCATGATGGGCAGTGCGAAGGCCCATTACGAAGGCATCAAGGCTTTCTCGGAGACCGACCAGACCGAGGATCTGAAAGCGATCACGGTACCAACACTTGTCATGCAAGGCGACGACGATCAGGTTGTTCCCTACAAGAACGCCGCGCTTCTTCAGGACAAGCTGCTCGTCCACAGCACACTCAAGATCTACCCCGGCTACCCGCACGGCATGCATACGACCAACGCGGACGTGATCAACGACGACCTGCTCGCATTCATCCGCGCATAGCTTCCCGGTGGACAATCGCAAGGATGGTTGGCAGCGCCTGGTAGGCGGGTCGATTTGACCATTGAAAGTAGCTAGACCATCTGCAGCGGCCCCGACCCCGGTAGACGCGTCACCAGATCGGCGCCGACCAGCCTGGCCGGCGTGTAGGCGCCGCCGCCGGGCTGGGCCGCCGTCAGGTGTTCGACCACGGCCAGCGAGCCGGTGATGGTCAGGCTATAGCCGTTGGCGGTGCGGATGCGTGCCGTCTTTTTCTCTCCGCGTGCGTTGGTGACTTCCCCCCAGACGAAGGTGGGCATCTTTGCACGCTTTTCCTCGCTGGGGCCCTTCACTGTCCTGGCAATGCGCGCCTTGATCAGCTTTTGCACCCACGGCAGCCCCAGCAATGGCCGGATATAGTTGGCACGCCTGGCGTTGGCGATCATGCGGGGCGAGCCTGGGATGAACACCTGGATGTTAGGAATGCCAGTCGTGTGCCAGGCGGTGGATACGTCGCCCCAGGGGATGGTCATCGCGTCTTTCTCGCCATCGCCGAAGTCGATGCGGCGCACCTCGTAGGCTAGCGGCACGGTGACGATCTTCCCGTCGCGGCGCACCTTGCCGCCCTGGGCCAGTCCCTCGACGGAGGTCTTGGCGGTGCCGGGCGAAAAGCCCGAGCGTGAGTCAAAGCCCAGCGCGAGATGCGTGGCATCTGGCAGCGCCGCTTTCAGCGCTGCGGCCACGCAGTCGGTGGGGATAACGTCGAAGCCCACGCCTGGGCACAGCACCACACCGGCGTCCCGTGCGCGGGCATCGAGCGACTGCGCGTGCTCGAATACGGCGATCTCGCCGGTGATGTCCAGGTAATGCGCGCCGGCGCGCAGGCAGGCTTCCATCATTGGCGCTGCGGTCGCCGAGAACGGGCCGGCGCAGTTCAGCACTAGCGCATAGCCCTGGATTTGCCCGGTCAGCGCCGCCACGTCATCGAGGCCGAACGCACGTGCCTCCAGCCCCAGCGTGCGCGCCAGTTCCTCGACGCTTTCGCGCCTGCGCCCCGCCAGTACGGGCTTGAGCCCCCGCCGCGCCGCTTCGCGCGCGATTAGCTCGCCGGTGTAGCCGTTCGCGCCATAGATCATCCAGCGCATGCGCTCGGGACTGCCGCTTTGCTCGCTCATTGCATCGCTCCTGTTCAGAAGTGGGACCGCGGGCTGACGGGGGAACCGTCATGGCCTGCCCGGGGCCGGGGCGGCTTAGACCGGGGTTGGCCGGCTGCTTTTCCCAACGTGAGCGAGATGGCCATGTCGGCGAGCCGGCCGAAGGGCGCATGCAGCAGACCGGGGAAGTTCCAGCGGCCCTGCACAAAGACGCCCTTGGCGTGGCTCATCGCACGGAAACCCTCGATGCCGTGATAGGCCCCCATTCCGCTCGGGCCGACGCCGCCAAAGGGCAAATCATCCTGCGCGACGTGAATCAAGGTGTTGTTGATGCCTACGTTGCCGGATGTGGTGTGCGCCAGTAGTCTGGCGCAATCGCGGTCCTCGGCGCCGAAGTAGTAGAGCGCCAGTGGGCGGGGCCGTGCGTTCACATAGGTGATGGCCTCGTCGATGGTGCCGTAGGTACGCACCGGCAGGATAGGGCCGAAGATCTCCTCCTGCATGAGGGGCGTTTCATCACCCGCATTGACGACGAGCGTCGGCACCAGGGTGCGCTCGCGCCCGGGCATGTGGGCAGGGCGTTCTCCCACCTCGACCACGCGGGCGCCATTGCGGCGCGCGTCGTCGACCAGCCCGCGCAGCCTGTCGTAGTGGCGATCGCTGACGATGGTCGTGTAGTCGCGGCTGGCGGGGCCATCCGGGTAAAAGCGATGAACCGTGGCGGTGTACTGGGCGATAAAAACTTCCAGGTCTTCCTTGTGCACCAGGGCGAAATCCGGCGCCACGCAGGTCTGGCCGGCGTTAGACAGCTTGCCGTACACCAGGCTTTGCACGGTGCGGTCGTTAACGTGGCCTCGCGCCACGATGGCCGGACTCTTGCCACCCAGCTCCAGGGTCACGGGCACCAGATTGTCGCTGGCAGCGCGCATTACCTTGCGACCGACCTGCGTGCTGCCCGTGAACAGCAGGTGGTCAAATGGCAGTGCACTAAAGGTGGCACCGACCTCTGGGCCGCCTAGCACCACGGCCACCTCATCTTCCTCGAAAGCCTCGGCCAGCATACGTCGGAGCGCCTCGCTGGTGCGCGGGGTCAGTTCCGAAGGCTTGAGCATGGCGCGGTTGCCTGCGGCTAACGCCGTTGCCAGCGGCACCAGTGTGAGAGAGACGGGGTAGTTCCACGGCGCCATCACGCCCACGACGCCCAGCGGCTGGTATTCGACGTAGGCGCGCGCCGCGCGGTAAAAGAAATGCACGTGGCGGCGCTCGCGCTTCATGAAGCGTCGCAAGTGGCTGGAGAGATAGTCGATGGCCTGGATGACGCAGGACAGCTCCATGATGTCGGTCTCATGGCGCGAACGGTTGCCGAAATCGGCGCTGACCGCATCCTTGATTGCTTCGCGGTGCGCAAGCACGGCGGCACGTAGCCGGGCGAGCCGGGCTTTGCGCACCGCCAGGTCCGGCGGGCCGTCGCGGAGGAATGCGTTGCGCTGCCGGATCAGCAGGTCGGCCATGCGAGTGTTGTCTTCAATCATACCGTCTCTCCCTGTTTCTGAACGACTGCTGTTAATGCCCGGCGTCGAATTTGAGCCGTTGGGGTGCGTACAGCGCCGCCTGGAACTCGGGCACGTACTCGTACTTGAGCATCTTTCCCAGCTTCAGCGACGCGATAAAGCGCGAGAGGCTGCCGTCCGTCAGCATCAGCTTCACAGCGTCCGCGCTGGACGTGCTGGCGTGCCGTAACTGGCGAGAGATGGTGTAGCCGGTGGTCAACCGCCCTTGCGGGTCGATGTTCGTGAAGCTGTTGGTCATCACGGTTTTCTTGCTGAAAGAAACATCGAGCTTTCGTGTCTGAAGCGTGACGTCCAGCGCCTGGGTTTCGCTGTCGAAGATCTTGACGACGACGTTGTTCTCGCCCTCGCTGTAGTCGATGCGCGTGAGCCACTTGGGCAGGTTGTAGCCAACCACGCCGCGCACCCGTGCCAGTTCGGTATCGACGGGCAGCTTCAGCACATAGCCCCACAAATCATTGGAAACCGACTGCCCCATCAAGGAGAACGGCCCCCAGTTCGACGAACGGGGTTTGTTGGTGACGACGGACAGGCCGATCTCGTTGTAGCTGTCGTTGTCGCAGTAGTGGTACGCGTAAGCGGTCAACGCAACAATGCCTCTGCCCGGCCATACTTGCAGCGGCTGCACCAGCTCCCGCACCTTGAGCGGTATCAATTCCCGCAGCCGTGCGAGGTCGGCGGTGAAGACGGCCGTTACACGGCTGTTTTCGTAATAGAAGTTGGGCGACCAGGTTTCAAAGCCGATGTCCACCTTATCCTTGGTGATCCCCTTGAACCAGCTCAGGTCGGTGGCCGGCGACTCGGTGGCGATGACGGAAAGCGGCGGCCTGGAGCGGAAGCGGTCGTACAGCCCGCCTTTTACCACGGGGACATCGTGCTTACCGATCTTGATCACAACAGTTTCGGCCGTCGCAGCGGCCGTGGCTGTGGCCGGTAGGGAGGTGTCGACGGAGGAAGCCAGCGAAGTGCTTTTCATGCTCTTGCCTCGAAGGTGAAATGGCATCACCGCCGAGCATAGGCTTTAAGCTAACTTCAAGGTCAAGCCTCTTGGAGCACTTCATGCGCCACGGAGCATCCCGCGTCGACAATGTGCCGCTAACAACACCTGTTGAACGACCCCTATTGGCCGATGTAATGGGCCACTCAGCGTCGACAAGGGAAGTTTGCATAGAGGTTGACAGGTGACTGACGAGCACGGGCCGAAGTTCTGGGTTCGGCCAGTTTGAGGCATTCGACATGGTGGCCTAGATCGTCGACAATCGTGGTTTCAAATTAGGAAGGCCACGACTATGAGCGCGTGGGAAGCCGTTGGTGTGGTCGCCGAGGGGCAGCAAATAAGCATCTCGGGGTTGAATCCGTGGTTTTTCGATTGGACTCGATCGTCCGAACCGCCCGTTGAGTTGCCTCATCCGCAATATCAAACACAACGGCATTTGATGCGGGTCTTTGAGATCGCGTCCGAAGCTAGAACCGTTCGCTTTGCTGCGGCGGAAGTTTCTGCGGGGGTGTGGGCTTTCTATAAAGCGGGCGCGCAATAAGCGCTACGTTGGCCAGCCTGCCGCGTTGCTGTCTCAGAACGGCCGAGGCCGTGTGAAAACGCGAAAGTACTCGGTTTTCGGGTGTCGCTTTACCCTTCCCGCGTGGCTACCAAGCCAGTACAGCGCGTTCTGAAGGGTCGATTTTCCAAGAGGCCGCATTCAGCGCGCGTTTTCACACGGCCTCGGCCAACAGAAGACGTTCGACACGGGCGGCGGAATCGCTGACAATCTCGAATCACACGTCCTTCAATTTGCCGAACGCAGCAACCATGACAGAAGACACTAACGGTATCTCGGTGCTCGTCCGTGAGTTTTGGACGCTCATGGGTTCAAACGACTTTGCATCCGTGCAGGCGGTGTTAGGTGAGCAATTTATCCTTGAATGGCCCCAGTCGAACGAACGCATCCGTGGTGCCGCGCGGTTCGCACAGATGAACTCGGAGTACCCTGCGCAGGGTCCGTGGCGCTTCGCAGTGAACAGAGTCGTGGCTAACACGGTTAGTGAAGCAGTATCCGATGTGACGGTTACCGATGGATCTATGACCGCGCGAGCCGTATCGTTTTTCTCAGTCGAAGCCGGCAAAATCACTCGCATCGTTGAATATTGGCCGGACTCATATGCCGCCCCCGCCAATCGTGCGCATCTTGTCGAGCGCATCGAGTAGGTGACCGCGTATAGCCGGCGTTGTGCCGGTTAGACCACCGCAGCGAACCGGCCAGTTTCGGACGTTCTACGTTAATTCCCAGATTGCTGACAATTGCAGATGGGCCGGACTCAAACTCCGTGCTGGCGTGCCGTTATTAACTTAAACCAATCAGCTGCCACGATCCCGAGGCGGTTCAGTCCGTCTCAATCATGACGATAACAATGAAGTTTCCAATTCTTTACGTGTTCTTAGCCGTTCTCTTCACTGGATGCGGCACTGTCGGCCAACCAATACAGGGGCAAGATTCGCTATCGACCATTCCTGCTGACCCACATCAGACAACCCCTCCACATTGGGTCACTGCCGACATTGCGAAAACCAATCCCTATCTGCCGAAGGAGTTGGCTGGCGATGTTTGGAAGATCGATACCAACTCAATCAAATCCGAATATGGTTGGATATGGGTATGGGAGCGATTCATCCCATCACCCAAGATGGCGGCGGCTATTGGCATTCAGGTTGCCGACACGTATCGGGGTATCAATTGCCAAACACGGGAGACAACCGAATGGCTCCATCGCTATCGGAGAATTGATGGGACATTTATCAGAGAAGGCGTAGCGAACGGAGACTGGGATTTGCACAAGATGCCGGCAGGAACAGCAGGTGCAGCGGCAAAGGAAGTCGATCTCGTCTGTCAGCGTCACTAACTATATTTGACGCGCACGAACGGTGACATCGGCCCAATGCAGGCACGCAAAAGCCGCATGCGTATTGACAAGAGAATTTACGCAGAGACAAACGAGTATCTCATCGACGGTGCATCGAGGGATCGAGCCGCGATCAACGCGCACTTCGTTCGGCGGTTTTCGAACGCAATACAGGCGGGATCGTTCGTGGGCATTGCAACGCACGATGCGCAATTGATCGATGCGTTGACCAATTGGCTGCAACGCGAGAGGATCGACAGGTCACGATTCGAGTTCCAGATGTTGCTGGGGGTGTGCGAACCGCTGCGTGACGTTTTGCTTGCGCAAGGATTTACGCGCTAGCAGTTACAGCAGGAGCGGCGGAGCGGGACCGAGCAGATAGTTGGCCCCGGTTCGAACGGCTGCTTTCGAGAAAACCGGCTGGCCGGTGTGGGTCGCGAGCGGTCCCACGAGGCACTCTAAAGCGGCCATTCGCCGTCGGCAGGACATGCTTCGTTACGAACGACCGCCAATGCCGACTTGCAAACTCCCAATACTCAACCCCAAGACCCAACGCCACCGCGCCCCGGGACGGCCGGCGAGACCGCCCCGTCCCCACTCACTCAACCCGTCCCCTTCCCACCACCCATCCCCTCCACCGCCACCTTATCAAGCTCAAACGGCGTCTCCCTAACCCTCGTCCCCGTCAACCTGAACACCGCATTAGCCACCGCCGGCGCCACCGAAGGACTCGACAACTCTCCAACACCTCCAGGCTTAGCCATATCCCCTTGCACGATCAAAATATCAACCTCCGGCATATCGCTCATCCGCATCACGCGGTACGAATCGAAGTTCTTCTGCTCGACCTGCCCATGCCGAATATCGATGCGATCCGCCGTCGCGTGCCCTAGCCCCCACATCAGCCCGCCATACAACTGTTCTTCAACCCCACCCGGCGACACAGCCAGCCCGCAATCCGCCACACAGGTCAGCTTCTCAACCACAACCGCATCGCCCTTCCGCACAACCCGCGCCACCACCGCAACATAGCTGCTATACGCCTGATTCGTCGCGACACCCAACGCCGTACCCGCAGGCAACGCTTTCCCCCAGCCGGCCCGCTCCGCCGCCTCGCGCAACACGGCCTTGTGCCGCGGGTCCTTCATATACGCGAGCCGGAACTCAATCGGATCGCGCTGCGCGGCATGCGCGGCCTCATCCATGAAAGACTCCACCGCGAACACGTTCGGGATATAACTCACCGCACGATACCAGCCGGTCGGCACACCGGTCTCATGGCGCACCCAACCAATGTCGACGTGCGGCGCATCGTAAGCGAACTCGTACTTGCTGATCGCTTCGGTGGTGCTGTAGTCCATCCGATCCGGACGATCGAAATACCCCGGCTCCCATTGTTCCGGCGAAGCGGGCATCACAGCGCGCAACTGCAACGTTGTGAGATTGCCATGCGCATCAAACGCAGCTTTGGCACGGTGATAACTTGCCGAGTGATAAAAGAGCGCGCGCATTTCATCTTCGCGACTATTCATCAGCTTGACCGGCTTACCGACTTTCAACGCAAGCCACGTCACTTCGAACAACCAGTACTTCGATTCACGCGACCCGAAGCTGCCACCCGACACAAGCTCGTGCAGCACAACGCGCTCGGCAGAAATACCACCGATCACCTCAGCCGCTTCCTGCACCGTAGAAGGCACTTGCAAGCCGCCCCAATACTCAATGCGCCCGTCCCTCGCCCAGGCAGTGACATTGATCGGCTCAAGCGCGTTTTGCGCCTTATAGGGCATCGAATATGACGCCTCGATCACCTTCGCACCATGCGGCCATGCAGTCTTCGCGTCACCGGTCTGAATCGTCGGCACGACATGCGCGACAGGATCGTCGAGCCACGCAGCCTGACGTGCAGCGAGCGTACTGCTGTCGAAATTTTCCAGCGGACTATCTTCCCACTCAACCTTCAGCGCCGCCTGGCCTTGATGCGCCGACCAATAGTCATCAGCCAGCACAGCCACGCCCGCCTGATTACCACCGAGAAGATCGGGCCGGCCGGGAATCTGCAATACCTGTCGTACGCCCGGCACCGCCAACGCGGCTTTCGCATCCACGCTCCGCACGCGCGCATCGATCACCGGCGCACGCGTGACAACCGCGACCAGCATGCCCGGCAACGACACGTCGATACTGTACGGAAACGCCCCTCGCGCTTTCAGATCGGCGCCGCGTTTCTTCTGCAGCTTGCCGATGTATTTGAACTGCGACGGGTCTTTCAACGCGACATCTTTCGGCGCGGGCAATTGCGCGGCCACGCTCGCCAACGAGCCGTAGTTCGCACGTTTGCCGCTCGCCTTGTCGACAACAAACCCGTTCTCCGTCGAGAGCGAAGACGGCGGCACATTCCATTGTTTCGCGGCAGCGGCAATCAACATCGCACGCGCAGTCGCACCGGCACGCCGCAAGCGCTCATACTCAAGCGACACGCTCGTACTACCGCCCGTCGAAAACACCTTCCACAGCGGATGAATATAGTCACCGAAGAACGGATTCTCCGGCGTAATTACCTCCACGCGAAACGGATCGACATCGAGTTCTTCCGCGACCACGGCAGCCAACGCGGTGCGCGTCCCCGTCCCCGAGTCGTGTTTATGAACCACGAGCTTGATCGTATCGTCGGGCAGCACACGCACCCATGCGTTTGGTTCGAACTCGCCGGGCTGTGGTTTCGGATCGCCGCTTGCGTTCGCCTCGGCCGCGAATGCTTCAGGTAACTGAAAACCGATTGCGAGACCCGATGCCAACAAGGCCGAGCTTTGTTTGATGAAACGCCGACGTGCGGTGCCGTGCGCGTCTTTCAGCGCTTGCTTGTCGTTGTGCATGTCAAGCCTCCTCGTTAGCAGAGGCAGAGGCCTCGGCACAGGCCGCCGCGCACGGCGGCGCAACAGCCGCCAGCGCCGCATCACCCGAAGCCGCGCGCTTGATCGCCTTCCTGATCCGCGAGTAGGTTCCGCAGCGGCAGATATTGCCGGACATCGCCGTGGCAATCGTTGCGTCGTTGACGGTCGGCTTATCCTTCAGAAACGACGCCGCCTGCATCAACTGACCGGACTGACAGTAGCCGCATTGCGGCACGTCCTCAGCCACCCACGCGAGTTGCAGCGGGTGCGTGCCGTCTTTCGACAATCCTTCGATCGTCGTGATGTGCTTCCCCGCCACCGCCGCAATGGGCAACAAACAGGAGCGCACGGCCTCGCCTTCCAGATGCACCGTACACGCGCCGCAAAAGCCGCCGCCACAGCCGAATTTCGTACCGGTCAATTTGAGCCGGTCGCGCAACACCCACAACAGGGGCATGTCTTCCGGTACATTGTCGAGCGAGTGCCGCGTGTCGTTGACCACGATCTCGATCATGCATGTCTCCTGAATGTTGTTGTGCAACACGGCGTGAAGTGCAGTGAAATGCCTGCCACCAAGGCCGCGTGCTTGCGGCCATTATTGAAAGCCGTTAAGCACAACGCCAGCGACGATTTCTTCCATCACCCGTAAGTCCGGCTAACACCCATGCTGAAGCGCTACCCTTCCATCCAGTCGATGCAAGCCTTTCTACAAGCGGCACGTGTCGGCAGCTTTTCGAGCGCGGCACGCCAGTTGTCGCTCACGCATAGCGCGATCAGCCAGCAGATCCGCACGCTCGAAGAGTTCGTCGGGCAGCCCTTGTTCGTGCGCGAAAGCGGCCGCGTGGTGCTGACGGACGCGGGCGTACTGTTCGCGAACCAACTCGCGGATGGCTTCGAGCAGATCGATCGCGCGTTGTCGTCGGTGAAAGAGCGCACGGTCAAGCAGTCGATCACGCTCGACGTCGATCCCGAACTTGCGCAGAGTTGGTTGGTGGGGCGTTTGCCTGCATTGCTCGCTGCGTTGAGCGGCACGTCGCTCACCGTGTTGTCCACGCCGCGCTACGAGCGCAGCGCGTTCGATCGCGTGGATATTGCGTTGCGGTATGGGTATGGCGAATGGGACGGCTTCGAGAACGCTTTGATCTGCGGCGACCGCTTGACTGCCGTGGGTTCGCCCGCGCTTCTTGAGGCACGCGGGCTAAGCCTGCCGCTCACGCCGGAACAGGTGCTCGATTTGCCCTTGCTCGGATATACGAAACGCTCGTGGATTCCGTGGCTCACGGCGGCAGACCTGCCCGCCGTCGAACCGGATGCCGTCGCCGTGTTCGATAACGCCGCCGGCCTGATTGCAGCCGCGAGCGCAGGCGTAGGGGCCGGTTTGGCGCGCGGTCTGCTCGCAGTGGACGCGCGACGCGCCGGAAAGCTGGTCGAACTTACGCAAGTGGAAATTCCAACGCATTACAACCTGTATGCCGTCTGGCCGCGCGAGAAAGCCGAGCGCGTTGCACCGTTGATCGACGTGATTCGTGAATTAGTCACGCAGGCAGTCGGCGCAGGTTAGCGTTAGCTCAGTCGCTCTGCGCATTCACGCCCATGCTAGCGGCCACCTCGCGCACGGTATCGAGAAACAGCGCAAGCACCGGCGACGCGTCCTCCGCACGATAGCGCGCATGCAGCGACACCTCGGGACGCGGCGCTGCAAGCGGTACGAAAGCGACACCCCCGGTCGTCAATTGTCGCGCCGACGAAGGCAGCAGCGCCACGCCCAGACCTTCACGCACCAGACAAAGCAGCGTGTGCACCTCGACCACCTCCTGCTCGATCTGCGGTGTAAACCCTGCCTCGACACAGCAGTCTTGCAGATAGCGCGCTAGCTGCGACTGCCGCAAACCAAACGACACAAACCGCTCGGCCTCCAACTCGCGCAACGCGATCTCGTCACGCGCAGCCAGCCGATGCCCTAACGGCAGCGCCACCACCGCCGATTCACGCATCACGACTTCGCTGCGAATCTCCGATTCCTCATGCGACACGCGGAAGAAACACACGTCCAGGCGCCGCTCCTTGAGCGCGAGAATCTGCGCGGCGGGCGTCATCTCATGCAGCGTCCACTGCACTTGCGGATGCTTCTCCGCAAATACCCGTAGTGCGCGCGGAATCGGCTCGACCATCGCCGAACTGATGATGCCGATCTCGAGACTGCCCACTTCGCCACGTCCCGCGCAACGCGTCAGATCGATCGCGCGTTCGAACTGCGCGAAGATCAACGGCACCTGTTCCTTAAGTGTTTTCCCTGCCTCAGTGAGTTCGACACGGTGCTGCGAGCGCATGAACAACGCGGTACCCATCTCCTCTTCGAGGATACGAATCTGCTGGCTGAGAGGAGGCTGCGAAATGTGCAGCCGCGCGGCTGCCCGGCCGAAATGCAGTTCGTCGGCAAGTACCGCGAAGTAACGCAACAGCCGGATGTCCATATCGGGAACGTATCAAGATCGTGGTTAAAAAATATTGTACAGAGCGTTTTTATCTTGTGAGACTGCATCGCAAGCAGCAGTGCACATCAGTGTGACACTCGATGCCGGCGAGGGGAAGGCGCACAAAAATGGCGCCTTGCAAAGGGCCGCATGGGCAAGCCTGTCTGGGCTCCGTTCCATCGATGCGCCTGCCCGCGATCCGGCAACTGGATACACCAGTTCCTCTCAAGGAGATCGAGTACATGATCATCGACACCAGCTGTTATCCGACCAATCTGGTCGACCTCGCCTGGCGCCACGACGGCGAGCCATTTACCGGCGAGCGTCTGATCGCAACGATGGACGGCCCCTACCTCATCAACGGCAAGCCGCGCCGCATCGACAAGGCTTTCATTCAGCCGCCGCAAGGCAACACGATCTATACGTGGACCGACGGCAACCGTTCGGGCCGCGAATCGATCGACGACTACATGGCGTATACCGTCGAAATGACGCAGAAGTATCCGGACCGTCTGCTCGGCTGCTTCGTCTACAACCCGCGTTGCGGCCCGGAGAACGGCGCCGAAGCAATCGAGTTCTACGCGAAGGAACACGGCTTCAAGATGGTGCAGTTGCAGGCCAACATGCATGCGTATCGTCCCGACCGCGCGCTCGACTGGCTGCGTCCCGCATTGCGTAAGTGCGCGGACCTCGGCCTGCTCGTGAAGCTGCACACCGGCGACGGCCCGTACAGCATTCCGAGCGAATGGTATCCGTTGATTCGCGAATTCCCGTCGGTGAATTTCATCATGGCGCACTTCGGTGTGCAGACGGGTGGCGTGTATTGCTTCGAGCCGTATCAAATGGCGCTCGATACGCCGAACGTGTATTGCGAATCGAGCTGGTGTCTGCAATCGCGGATCGTCGAATTCGCGAAGGTGCTGCCGACCCACAAGATTCTCTACGGCTCGGACACGCCGCCGAACGAACCGGGCATGTGGCTGCGTTTGCTGGAAGTGCTGTGCCACGAGCCGCCGCAAGGCCTGAATCTCGACGAAGACACGCTTGAGGACTACCTCGGCAACAACCTCGCACGCATGATCGGCATCGAGCCGAGCGCGCCGCCGCGAAGCGTCGAAGAAGCGCAAGCCTATCTGAAACAGCATGCCGGCGCGTCGCAGAAACACGCCGCCCAGGCATCTCAAGCAGCCTACGCAGGAGCCCGCTGATGATCATCGATACCCATCTGCACCCGACCAATCTCGTCGACGAAGCGTGGCGCCATACCGGCGAGCCGTTCACCGGCGAACGCCTGCTGAAGATGATGGACGGTCCGTACATCATCAACGGCAAGCCGCGCCGTATCGACATGGGCTTCATTCAGCCGCCGCCTGGCAACACCGGCTATCGCGACGGCAATCGCCGCGGCCGTGAAGGCATTCGCGACTACATGTCGTATATCGCCGAGCTGACGCAGAAGTACCCGGATCGCTTTATCGGCAACTTCACGTACAACCCGCGTTGGGGTCCGGAAAACGGCGCGGCCGAACTCGAATTCCACGTGAAGGAGTACGGCTTCAAGATGCTCAAGCTGCACGCGAACATGCACGGCTATCGGCCGGATCGCGCGCTCGACTGGCTGCGTCCGGCAATGAAGAAGTGCGCGGAACTCGGCGTGGTAGTGCTGATTCACACCGGCGACGGACCGTACACGATTCCGACGCAGTTCTACCCGATCATCCGCGAATTCCCGATGGTGAATTTCATCATCGGTCACTTCGGGATTCAAACGGGCGGCAACTACTCGTTCGAAGCCTTCTGGATGGCGATGGATACGCCGAACGTGTACTGCGAATCGGGTTGGTGCTACCAGTCGCGCATCGTCGAATTCGCTCGTGAACTGCCGCGCAACAAGATCGTGTTCGGCACCGATTCGCCGCCGAACGAGCCGGGCATGTGGCTGCGCGAACTCGAAATGTTGTGCGGGCCGGCGCCGCAAGGCATGGATCTGGATGAGGACGGTCTCGAAGACTATATGGGCAACAACATCGCCCGTCTGGTCGGTATCGAGCCGACCAAGCCGCCGAAGGATCTGGCCGAAGCGGAGAAGCGTTTGAAGGCGACTTACGTGAACGACGTGACGCAGCCCGCTTAACGCGCTCAATACGTTAGCGCTTGCTGTACGGCAGGCGCGGCTCACCCCGCGCCTGCCACTCCAAACATTCCGCTTTCGACGGAGTTCACTATGGCGGATAACCTCTTCCGCGCCATGCAGGATTTTCATCGCTTCGCACAAGCGTATCGCGAGCAGTTTCCCGACGACGTACTGACTATCAAGCAGCCATTGGCGGCGGATCAGGACGTCACCGCTATCGTCGCCGAATTGGCCGCACTCGGACGGCACGACATGTTGATTTGTGAGAACGTCGACGGTATCGCGACGCCGCTGGTCACCAACTTCTTCGCTTCACGCACACGCATTGGCCGTTTGTTCGACGTCGATGCGTCGGGCTTATTCGACGCGTATCAACAGCGTGCGAACGCTCCTATCGCACCGGTTTATGTTCCGACCGGTCCCATTCTCGATCAGGTTATCGAAGGCGACGCCGTCGATCTCGCGCAACTGCCGATGATCCGCCACTTCGACACCGATCGTGGCCCGTACATCACCAATGCGGTGATCATCGCCGAAGACCCGGTAACGGGCGTCGCCAACCTGAGCTATCACCGTTCGATGCGTCATGCCCGCAATGCGCTGGCAACCAGCCTGCATTCGCGCGGCCACCTCTGGCGCATGCTGCAAACCGCCAAAGCGCGCGGCGACACGTTGAAAGTCGCCATGGTGATCGGCGCGCATCCGTTGTTCATGCTGGCCGCCGCGGCGCGCGTGCCCTTCGGCACGGATGAGCGCACGATTGCAGGCGGCCTGTTCGGTGCGCCGCTGGAACTGGTCCGCACGCCGCGATATGGAATCGGCGTTCCCGCTTCAGCCGAATTTGTTCTGGAAGGCACGATCGATCCTGACGCCCATGCGGAAGAAGGTCCGTTTGGCGAATTCACGGGTTATTCATCGGACCGCTCGACCAATAACGTGCTGCGGGTCGACACGATGATGCGGCGTAACGATGCATGGCTCGTCGATGTAGTAGGTGGCCCGTACGCCGAGCATCTAACGCTGGCCCGCTTGCCGCGCGAAGCGGAAATGAGCGAGAAGCTGAAGGCGCGCTTTCCTTCGGTCACTGCGCTCCATTATCCAAACTCGGGCACGCACTTTCACTGCTACGTCGCGCTGAATCAGACACGCGATGGTGAAGCACGCCAGATCATGCTCGCGTTGCTCGGCTGGGACCCTTATCTGAAGAACGTCGTGGCAGTGGATAGCGATATCGACATCACCAACGATTCGCAAGTATTGTGGGCGATCGCCACGCATTTCCAGCCGCATCAGGACGTGTTTATCGTCGACGGTTTGCCGGGCAGTCCGCTCGATCCGTCATCGTCCGCGGCGGGCACCACGTCGCGCATGGGTATCGACGCGACACGCGGCTCTCACTTCGACGGCATCCGCGCGAAGATCAGCGAGCGCGCAGCGCAACACGCGGTTGAGATTCTGGCCCGCGCCACCGCCGGAGCCCAAAAATGACCCCGCGGCGACTCGTAGTCGGCATCAGCGGCGCGTCCGGTTTCACGTACGGCGTGCGCCTGCTGCAATTGCTGCGTGAACTCGGCATCGAAACGCATCTGACCGTCTCGCGCAGCGCGCTGCTGACGATGACACACGAAACCGACTACAAGTTCGCCGAAGTCAGCGCCCTCGCCAGCTTCACCTACCGCTGCGACGACATGGCCGCGGCAATTTCCAGCGGGTCGTTCCGCTCGCTGGGCATGATCGTCGCGCCTTGTTCGATGAAGACGCTGGCCGAAATTGCCAGCGGCATGTCGTCGAGCCTGATCTCGCGCGCCGCCGACGTCACGTTGAAAGAACGGCGCCCGTTGGTGCTGCTGGCGCGCGAAACGCCTTACACGTTGGCGCATCTGCGCAACATGATCGCCGTGACTGAAATGGGCGCGATCGTCGCGCCGCCTGTGCCGGCGTTTTACGCGCGCCCTGTTTCGCTCGACCAGATGATCGACCACACGCTAGGCCGCGTGCTCGATCTGTTCGGTCTCGAAGCGGGCACCGTCAAACGCTGGCGAGAACAGGACATAGCAACCGAAGTGGCAACGCAAACACACGCACCGCCTATCGCCTGACCAGTTGAACAGCACGAACCGCAGTACGAACGAAGAAACGGAGACGAGTCATGAATCACATTCACACCACCCACAACGAAATCGAGAAAATTCCTGTCACGGTGCTGACCGGCTTTCTCGGCGCCGGCAAAACGACACTGCTCAATTACATTCTTCGCGAGAAACATGGCCGAAAAATCGCGGTGATCGAAAACGAGTTCGGCGAAATCGGCATCGACGGTGGTCTCGTGCTTGAATCGACCGAAGAGATCTACGAGATGACCAACGGCTGCGTGTGCTGCGTCGGTGCAGTGCGCGAGGACTTGGTGCGGATCGTGCGCATGCTGGTGGAAAGACCGGACCGGCTCGATCACATCATCGTCGAAACGAGTGGTCTCGCCGATCCGTATCCGGTCGCGCAGACTTTCTTCCTTGACGATCCCATCGCGAAGCAGGTGACGCTGGATGCGGTCGTCACGATGGTGGACGCCAAGCACATCGCCGCGCATCTGGACGATCTGGTGCTCGACGGCAGCGACAACCAGGCGGTCGATCAGATCGTTTGCGCGGACCGTATCGTGATCAACAAAGTCGATCTGGTGACGGTGGACGATATCGCTTCGCTAACGCAGCGTATTCGCGGCTTGAACGCCACGGCCGAGATCGTCGAATCGAGCTACGCGCAGATCGACCTCGACAAGATTCTCGGCGTCGGCGCGAACGAGTTCTCGCAGATTCTCGTGGAAGCGGACGGCCTGCATGAAGAGGAGCACAGCCACGATCACGCGCATCACCACGACGAGCATGACGAACACGAAGAGGATCACGAACATGCGCACGATCATGCCCACCTTGACGACGACCACTCCGACCATCAGCACGACGAAAGCGTTTCGTCGGTCGGCATCGAAGTCGACGCGGACATCGATCTCGACGCGCTGCAAGCCTGGCTCGCCGAACTGCGCGAGTCCGACGCCGTCAATCTGTTCCGTATGAAAGGCATTCTCGCCGTGCAAGGCCAGTCGCACCGCTACGTGCTGCAAGGCGTGCACAACGTCATCGAACTTCGCGCGGCACAAGTGTGGGGCACCGAACCACGCTCATGCCGCATTGTATTCATCGGACGCGATCTCGATCGCGCCGCGCTGACCGACCGCTTCCATGCCTGTCTTGCCGTGCCGGTTGCGGCCTGACGGGGAGATCCGGCCGGCGCGCGAAGTAATGCTGCACGGCGAGACCGTGCGGCGTGCTCCGGCCAGAAAACGATATTCAGGAGACACGTCATGAACACCGCCATACATCCCGTCGATCGGATTCTGCCGAAGCGCCAGATGATCACGCTCGGTTTGCAGCACATGCTAGTGGCCTACATCGGCGCGATTGCCGTTCCGCTGATCGTTGCGTCGGCGCTGAAGATGTCCCCCGCCGACACCACCGTGCTCATCAGCACGGCGCTGTTTTGCTCGGGTATCTCGACGATCTTGCAAACCGTCGGCGTCTGGAAGTTTGGTGTGCGTCTGCCGATTCTGCAAGGCGTCGCGTTCAGCAGCGTCGGACCGGTCATCGCGATCGGCCTGAGTCCGGGTGTGGGTTTCGCCGGCGTGTGTGGCGCGGTCATTGGCGCGGGTCTCTTTACGATGTTCGCAGCGCCTCTGGTCGGGCGCTTGCGAAGATTCTTTCCACCGGTAGTGACCGGCTGCATCGTAACCGTGATTGGTTTGCAACTGTTCCCCGTTGCGTATCAATGGGTCGGCGGCGGCGAGGCGGCGCAGCAGCAGTTCGGTGCGTTGCCGTTCCTGGGCGTCACATTCTTCGTCGCGATCGTGATTCTTGGGATCAACCGCTTTGCCGGTCCGTTTCTGCGCAACCTGGCCGTACTGATCGGCTTGGTCGCGGGCGCTATCCTGGCGTGCGCGCTCGGCATGGGCAACTTCTCGAGCGTGGGCGCCGCGCCGTGGTTCACGCTGCCGATGCCGTTCCACTTCGGCACACCGGTGTTTTCGGTAGTGCCCGTGTTGACGATGATCGTCGTGATGGTGGTGCAGATGGTCGAATCGATGGGGCTGTTCGTCGCCATCGGTGACATCGTCGACAAGAACGTGAGCGAGGAAGATGTGGTGCGCGGCATGCGTGCGAATGGTCTGGCGAGCGCGATTGCAGGCATGTTCGCGGCGTTCCCCTTTATCGCCTTCATGGAAAACGTCGGCCTTGTGATCCTGACCGGTGTGCGCAGTCGCTGGGTCGTGGCGATCAGCGGCCTGCTGATGTGCGCGGTAGCACTGGTGCCGAAGATCGGCGCGGTGGTCGCCGCAACGCCCGCAGCGGCACTGGGCGGCGCCGGTATCGCGATGTTCGGTGTGGTGGTGGCAGCGGGCGTACAAACGCTGGCGAAGGTGGACTTCGAACGCAATCGCTACAACGTGCTGATTGTCGGCTTCACGATCGCCACTGCGCTGATTCCGGTGATGGCGCCGCAAGTCTTCAAACACATGCCCGACTGGACGCAGCCATTCCTGCATAGCGGCGTGGTGCTGGCGTGCTTGGTGTCGGTCGTATTGAACGCGGTGCTGAACGGCGCGCCCGCGGACAAAAAGATCGTCGAAACGCACAGTAACCTGGTGCGCGAATAGGCGACCGAGGCAATAAGACGAGCGCGGCCGTGGCGCTTTCCGGAACCGACGGCCGCTTCGAGGTACCTGAGAGGACATTGAATCGTGAGCATGCAAACTGAAGCGTTGCTGATCAAAAACCCTGTGGCTGTCATGAGTGGCCTTCGCGGCGACGCGGCGCGGGCAGGCCAAGTCGATCTGCGGATTCGCAATGGCCGTATCGAGGCCATCGCGCCGAACCTGGAACCTCGCGCCGATGAGCGCGTAATCGATGCCCGTTCATGCGTCGTTTATCCGGGCTGGGTGAACACTCACCACCACCTGTTCCAGAACCTCCTGAAGGCGGTGCCGTCCGGCATCAACGCCGATTTGCAGGAATGGCTGGCCGCCGTGCCGTATCCGCGTCTGGCGCGTTTTACGCCGGAGCTGGCGCGGGTTGCCGCGCGACTGGGTATGGCCGAGCTGTTGCTGTCCGGCGTGACGACCTGCGCCGATCATCATTACCTGTATCACGCCGATGGCAACACCGAAACAGGCGATCTGCTCTTCGACGAAGCCGCCGAGTTCGGCATGCGCTTCGTGCTGTGCCGGGGCGGTGCTTTGCAGGCGGCGGGCGATCATCCGGGCTTTTCCAAAGTCGCGCTAAAGCCTGAAACGCTTGATCAGATGCTCGCGGATATCGAACGCCTGAAATCGCGCTATCACGATGCCGGCGACGCTTCGATGCGTCGCGTTGTGGTCGCGCCGACGACCCCGACGTTTTCACTGCCACCGGAACTGCTGCCTGAAGTCGCTCGCGCGGCGCGTCGGATGGGTTTGAGGTTGCACACACACCTTTCCGAAACGACCCGCTACGTCGACTTCTGCAAAGAGCGCTTCAACAAACTACCGGTGGAATTCGTCGCCGATCACGAGTGGCTCGGGCCGGACGTGTGGTTTGCTCACCTCGTACATCTTCAGCCAAGCGAGATCGCGATGCTGGCGGAAACCGGCAGCGGCTGCTCGCATTGTCCGGTGAGCAATGCGCGCCTCGGCAGCGGGATTGCGCCGGCCCCGCAAATGGCGGCGGCGGGTGTGCCGATGTCGCTGGCCGTGGACGGCGTCGCCTCGAACGAATCCGGCAGCATGACCAATGAAGCTCACTTCGCGTGGCTGGTGCATCGCGCGGCGCAAGGTGCGTCGGCGACCACCGTCGAAGAAGTCATTCACTGGGGCAGCGCGGGCGGCGCAGGCGTGCTCGGCCTGGATGCGGTCGGCACGCTTGAGGTTGGGAAGGCCGCGGATTTCGTGCTTTACGACGTCAGCGATCTGCGCTTCAACGGCTTCCATGACGTGGCGGTGGCGCCGGTCACGGCGGGTGAGCCTGCCCGGGTTCGCTACAACGTGGTGAACGGCCGCGTCGTGGTGGATAACGGCGTGATTCCGGGCCTCGATCTCGAGCAGCTTCGCCATGAAGCGGCCGAGGGCGTGAAGCAACTGCTCGCCGACTAAACCGCTCACGCATGCACTCAAGCACCAAAGGGGTACGTCGCGATGCAGCATAGAAGAATCCGGCTCGGCATTCTCACGCCTTCGTCAAACACGGCGTTAGAGCCCATGACCGCGGCGATACTAAGCGAGCTGCCGCACGTTAGCGCGCATTTTGCGCGCTTCACGGTCACCGAGATCGCGTTATCGGAGCAGGCGCTCGGTCAGTTCGACGCGAGCCGGATTCTGGCGGCCGCACGTCATCTGGCCGATGCGCGTGTGGACGTGATCGGCTGGAGCGGCACATCGGCCGGATGGCTGGGCTTTGAGCGCGATCAGGCGTTGTGCCGGCATATCACCGAAGCGACCGGTATCCCCGCGACAACCTCGGTGCTGGCGCTCAACGAAATCCTCGTCAAAACCGGCGTGCGGCGCCTGGGTCTGGTATCGCCGTACCTCGACGACGTTCAGCAGCGGATCGTGCGCAACTACGAGAAGCTGGGGATCGAATGTGCTTCGGAACGGCACCTTGGCTTGCAGGACAACTTCAGCTTTGCCGAAGTGCCGGATACGCAGTTGGCAATCATGATGCGTGAAGCCGCATTTGCAAGACCCGATGCGGTGACAACATTCTGCACGAATCTGCACGCGGCGCATCTGGTCCGGGCGTTTGAGATGGCTACCGATATTCCCGCTTACGACACGGTAGCCACTGTGGTTTGGAAGGCTCTGAGAATGCTGGAGATAGATACGAGGCCACTCGCAAGTTGGGGCAGGCTGTTTACCGACGTGGTGTAGCACTGCGGTATCACGCGGCACGTCGCGCCGTGGCACAGCGCGCGGTGGCCGGTGCGCGCGGCGGCCTATCGGTTTCCGCGCGCACCAGCCACCCCTGCCGCGTGTGAATTACCGCGACATCATATTCATACTCACGTTGTGCATCACCCATACCGTGCCGCCGATCAGAATAATCGCAGCGACCGCGGTATAGCACAGCGCCATCACATTCCATCGTTGACCCGAAGACGTGTTCAGATGCAGGAAGAACACCAGGTGAACAACAATCTGCACAAGCGCAAGCACGGCCAGCACAACCATGGTGGAGCGTGGTTCAAGCATGCCGTTCATCACCAGCCCGAACGACGCCGCGGTTAGCACCACAGCCAGTACGAATCCGACGATATAGCCAGAGAGACTCCCGTGCCCCTCTTCCTCATGAAGTGATCGCGTATGAGCCATTTAAAGCACGCTCCCAAGATAGACAAACGAAAACACGCAGATCCACACGATGTCTAGAAAGTGCCAGAAGAGACTCAGACAGGTCAGGCGCGTAATCTCGCGTTCGGACATTTCTGGCTTGAGCACGATCTGCACGGCGAGCACGACCATCCAAATGAGCCCCACCGTGACGTGCAAGCCGTGCGTGCCGACGAGAGTAAAGAACGATGAAAAGAACGCGCTGCGGCCAGGACCCGCACCTTCGGCGATCAGATGCGAAAACTCCTGCACTTCGAACCAGAGAAACGCGAGGCCCAGCACAAACGTGATCGCCAGCCACCCGAGCACGACACCTGACTTGCGCTTGTGCGCACCGAGCATCGCGAAACCATAGGTGATACTGCTCAGCAGCAACAGCGCGGTTTCCAGCGCGACGCCCGGAATATCGAACAGATCCTTACCGGTCGGGCCGCCGGCGAACTGGTGCGACATCACGGCAAACACCGCGAAGAGAGACGCGAACAGCACGCAGTCGGTCATCAGGTAGAGCCAGAATCCGAATACCGAATGGGACGGCGCGTGCTCGCTTTCCAGCTCGCCCAGCGCGGCAAAATTGGTTTTCTGCAACATCAGTTGACCTCCGCAGCAGCAAGCCGCTCGTGACGCTTCGTTTGGCCTGCCTTGCCACCCTTCTCTTCGGTCTTCCGAACCGTCTCCGCCGAAATGTAATAACCGTCGTTATCGCCGAAGCTGCGTCCGATCACTGTTGCCATGATGGCAACCAGCGCCGCCACCGCGAGCCACGTGATGTGCCAGACCCCGGCGAAGCCCAGCAGCAGGCTAAAGATGCCGATAAAGAAGCCCGCGCTGGTATTCGACGGCATATGAATCTCGCGGTACGCCACGTCTTTACCGAGGCCCTGCCCCGTTTCCTTCATGTGAGTGAATGCGTCGAGCTCATGCACCACCGGGATAACGGCAAAGTTGTAGACCGGCGGCGGCGACGAGGTGGCCCATTCGAGCGTGCGGCCGTCCCATGGATCGCCCGTGACGTCGCGGTACGCCGGCAGCTTGCGGTTACGCACGCTGACAACCACCTGCAGAACCTGACAGACCACGCCGAGCGCGATGAACACCACACCGCACGCCGCCACAATCAGCAACGGGTGCCACGCCGGGTTGTCATAGTGATTCAGGCGCCGCGTCATGCCCATGAAGCCCAGCACATAAAGCGGCATGAACGACACATAGAAGCCGACGAACCAGAGCCAGAATGCGGCCTTGCCGAGCTTCTCGTTCAACTTGATGCCGAACACCTTCGGGAACCAGTAGTGCACGCCGGCCAGATAGCCGAACACCACCCCACCGATAATGGCATTATGAAAGTGGGCAATCAGAAACAGGCTGTTGTGCAGGACGAAATCGGCGCCGGGAATCGCCATCATCACACCGGTCATGCCGCCGATCGTGAAGGTAATCATGAAACCGATCGTCCACAGCACCGGCGTGGTGAATTCGAGGCGGCCACGATAAATCGTGAACAGCCAGTTGAATATCTTCACGCCGGTTGGAATGGCAATGACCATGGTCATAATGCCGAAGAACGCATTGACGTCCGCGCCGGACCCCATCGTGAAGAAGTGATGCAGCCAGACGAGGAACGCCAGCACCGTAATCACGCAGGTGGCGTAGACCATGGTCTTGTAGCCGAACAGCGGTTTCTTCGCGAAGGTCGCGATCACTTCGGAGTAGATGCCGAACGCCGGTAGAACCAGAATGTAGACCTCGGGGTGGCCCCAAGCCCAGATCAGGTTCAGATACATCATGGCGTTGCCGCCGCCGTCGTTCGTGAAGAAGTGCATGCCCAGGTAACGGTCCAGACCAAGCAGCGCGAGCGCAATGGTCAGGATCGGGAACGTCGCCATGATCAGCACGTTCGAGCACAGCGCGGTCCACGTGAACACCGGCATCTTCATCAGCGACATACCGGGTGCGCGCATCCGGATAATGGTGACGAAGAAGTTGATCGCGGTAATCAGCGTACCCACGCCTGATAACTGCAGGCTCCAGATGTAATAGTCCACGCCCACGCCCGGACTGAACTGCAATTCCGAGAGCGGCGGATACGCCAGCCAGCCGACTTGCGCGAACTCACCGATCACGAGCGACAGATTCATCAGAATCGCGCTAATCGCGGTCATCCAGAAACTGAGGGAGTTGAGGAATGGGAACGCCACGTCGCGCGCACCAATCTGCAGCGGTACGATCAGGTTGAAGAGACCCACCATCAACGCCATCGCCATGAAAAAGATCATGATGACGCCGTGCGCGGTAAAGATCTGGTCGTAGTGATGCGGCGGCAGATAGCCCGGCGAGTCGAAGGCAAGCGCCAGTTGCAGGCGCATCATGACCGCGTCGGCAAAGCCGCGCAGCAGCATCAGGACCGCGACCACGATATACATCACGCCGATCTTCTTGTGATCGACGCTGGTAAGCCATTCGCTCCAAAGCCATTTCCACTTGCCGAACCACGTCAGCGCGCCGAACGTGGCCAGGACGATGATCGCCATCAGAGCGCCCGCGCCCATGATGATAGGCTGATCGAACGGAATCGCCGAAAGTGTCAGTTTTCCGAACATGTGTTACCCCTTCGTACTGCAATTGCTGTTCCGCAGATCGAGAACGTGGCCGTTGTTGTACTTCGCAATGATGTTGTAGAACAGCTTCGGATCGACCGATGAGAAGTAGCGCACCGGCGCCTTTTCGCTCGGCTGCGACACCGTGCTGTATTCGTTCATGTCGAGTCGGTCTGGCGATGCCTTGACCTTTTCCACCCACGCGTTGAACTGCTCCGGGTTGGTGGCGAGCGCACGGAACTTCATATCGGAAAAGCCCCTGCCGCTGTAATTGGCCGACACACCCGCGAAGTCGCCGGCTTCGTCCGCGATGAGGTGTAGCTGCGTTTGCATGCCGGCCATCGCGTAGATCTGACTGCCCAGTTGCGGAATGAAGAACGAGTTCATCACCGAATCGGACGTGATCATGAAATTAACCGGCGTGCCTACGGGGAAAGCCAGTTGATTGACCGAAGCAATGCCGAGGTCCGGATAAATGAAGAGCCATTTCCAGTCGAGCGCCACTACTTCGACATTGATCGGTTTCACGGCCGACTCAATGGGCTTGTAGGGGTCGAGTTCGTGCGTGGTCTTCCACGTCAGAATTCCAAGGCACAGAATGATGATGGACGGCACGGTCCAGATGACGACTTCGATCGCCGTTGAGTGCGCCCATTTCGGTGCGTACTTCGCGTGGCGGTTGCTTGCGCGATAACGCCATGCAAACCACAGCGTCATCAGAATGACCGGCACCACGACAATCAACATCGTGAATGTTGCCGTGCCTATCAGCGACTTTTCGGCAAGACCGATGCTGCCCTTCGGGTCGAGCACATCGAGATTTCCACACCCGGAAAGACACGTAGTTAGCGCGGCCGCAATAGGTATCGACGCCCGGCTATGGGCTCCCTTTGTTTTCATATTTCCCGGCTTCTCATAGAACTTTCGCCTAAATTCGCTGCGCCCATAGCAACATGGGACACGCACTCAGAATGCGCATGCCGCAGGATTCTACGAAAGACCGAGGATGCGAAAGTTGATCCTGGGTAAGAGAACCGCACAGAAGTCGTAGTTTTCGGCAAAGAATTGTCAACACCCCAAAGGTGGCTTTCTATGGGGTGTCGCGAGATTCAATCTCGACGTATCTGAATCGGAAATTTCGGTCAGATCACAGAAGAAAACAGGCGTTGTTTCGTTACACGAATTTTTTTACTTTTGATTATTCGTCAAGCACGTTTCGCCAGTTCCTCCGCATCCGCGAGCCACTCCTGCAACGTGGCCTCCACCGTGATGAACGACAGATTCATCCCGCGCACCACGCGGCCGGCAAACACCTGACTGTCCGTGCCGGACAGAATCGCGGTGAGCTCCGTCGTGCCTGTCCCGTCGCGACCCGGCACGGCACACGCGACCTCTCCGAACAGTCCCACGATCTCGACGCCCGGCCCTTTGACAATCTGCGTGGCCTGCACGGCGCCCGCGCCGCTTGTCAGATGTCCGTCGATCAGACTGCCGACCGCGCTGCGCACCACCGCACGGCCGATGCCGTATTGCGCGCACAGGCGCTCGAGCGATTCGACGATGTCCTCATTCGGCTTCAGGCGTGCAATCAAAGTGCGTCCGTAGCAGCCGGCTTCGAGTTTGACATCGGACGAGTTGGATTGCGCGCTCATGCGGCATCCTCCACCGTCGGTCCAAACAAGGTATAGCGGGTTTCCTCGTCGACATATTGCGTGAAGCCACCGTGCGCGAACGCGCAGAGCCGCAACACCAGCGGTTCGCGGCCCACCTCGAGGCGATCGAGGATCACGTGGCCACCGTGCAGCCGGCCATCACCGCCGACGAACGCACCGTGACAATGCAACGCGACGCTGCCCGCACGGTCCTTACCGATCGTCACCGCGCCGTGCAGCAACGCGACTTCGTCATGCTCCATGTTAGGGGTGCCGTAGATGTAAGGCCGCTCGCCTTGCGCCGCCTTGATGACGACGTGGTACTGCAACGCGCGCGCCGAACCGCTGCAGATCCGGCCGGTTGCGCCGCAAAAGCCGTGGTGCGTCATCAGGTCGCGCAGCACCTTGCCGGCGTTGCATCCGCTGGGTATTTCAACGCGCAGTTCGCGCGGCTCCCGCACTACCGTGGCCAGCACCCGCGGGTGAGCGGCTGCGCCAGGGTGGCGGAAAGCTTCTGTCTTTAACGTCATGGGAGGGTCAGGTAGATTGCGACGCTCCTTAATAGCAACTTCAATGCCACCTGAACGCGATGCGCGACGCACGCGGCGCGGCAGGCCTCAGCCCGCACGAACAGCGCCGCCTGCGCAGCAACATCTGTCGCGCGCCGTGCTACAGGTGTCGTGTGCGTGTCATAGGGTGAAGCGACTCGCTAGCTGCCCGAGCGCGTACCGACCAGGCCCAATTGCGCGGCGATGTCGACGAACCGTGCCACGCAGGGATTCAGCGTATCGGGACTCCACACCAGCGCGACGTCGACATAAGGCGCGTGCTGCAAGGGCACGAACCTGACGTTATCCGCGTGGGTGCTGCGCATCGAGCTATGCACGAGCGCAACACCGAGTTGCTGCGCGACGAGGTTCACGATGGTCTGCTGAAAATTGGTTTCGAGGCGGATGCGCGGCGTAAACCCCGAGCGCCGGCAATGCTCGACGATCGTGTTGTAGATGAACGGCGAGGCCGCATGTGGAGAAATGATGAACCACTCGTCGCGCAACTCGGCAATGGAAATCGCCGCCCTTGTCGCGAGCCGGTGCCCTTCGGGGAGCACGGCTACCAGTTGCTCGCTGAAGATCGTGCGGGTCTCCAGTTCGACCGCCGAATCCGACGGATACATGATGCCGACATCGGCCTTGCCGGCGCGAATATCGGCCACGAGCAAGGTGGGAATGCTTTCGCTGAGCTTCAGTTCGACCCGCGGAAAAGCCGATGCGTACTCACGCGTCAGCACCGGCACGATGCTGTACGCGGCGGCGAACATGAAGCCCGCCATCAGCGTGCCTTCCTCGCCAAGGTCGGCGGCACGCGCATGACCGCGCGCCTGGTCGACGGTGGCCATCACCGTCTTGGCATCGCGATAGAAGCGATGCCCGGCTGCCGAGAGCCGCACGCTGCGGCGTGTGCGATCCAGCAGCACGACGCCCAGTTCCGCTTCGAGCAATGCGATCTGCCGCGACAGCGGTGGCTGGGAGATATTGAGCAGCGCCGCCGCCCGCCCGAAGTGCAGGGTCTCCGCAAGTACGACGAAGTAGCGTAATTGCCTCAGCTCCATGCCCGCCCCAAGTCCGCAAATAGGAATCCGACTTATACCTAACCGGTATCAGTCGTCGCATCATAATGTATTGGAGACTATTAATGAATCGCACTATGCTTGGTTTCGGAGACAAACCGCTGGCAGCTTTTTCGATCCGCCGGGCCACAAGCCGGGCCGATCCTGCCAATCAGAGACATAAAGAGAGATGCCATGACCGCCCACGACCCGCTGGACCGCGCCCGTGCAGACTCATCTCGCTCATCGGGGCTACCTATTAGCCGACTATGTGGCGACGATCCTACGATGCTGGCCACGCTATCGCGTGCCCGCCTGCTCATCGACCGGCAACTTCCCATTCTGATTCTCGGCGAGACCGGTACCGGCAAGGAATATCTCGCGCGTGCGCTGCACGACTACAGCAACCGCCGGCACGCGGCGATGGTGTCGGTGAATTGCGGCTCGATTCCTGAGAACCTGATCGAAAGCGAACTGTTCGGCTATGCGCGCGGCGCATTCTCCGGCGCGCTCTCCACCGGCATGAAAGGCAAGGTCGTGCTCGCGCATCGCGGCACGCTATTCCTCGATGAGATCGGCGATATGCCCGCAGCGCAGCAAACCCGCTTGCTGCGCGCGCTGTCCGAGCGCGAGGTGACGCCGATCGGTTCGGCCGAACCTATCGCGGTCGATCTCCAACTGATCTGTGCGACGCATCAGAACATCGAATCGCACGTCGAAGCGGGAACGTTCCGTGAAGATCTCTATTACCGGATCGCCGTGGGCATCGTGCATTTGCCGCCGGTACGCGAGCGGCACGATCGCGCATGGCTGCTGCAATCGATCCTCGAACGCGAAGCACCGGGCATGACGCTCGAGGCCAACGTCGATAGCGAGGCACGCGAGATTCTGCTGCACTGCAAATGGCCGGGCAATCTGCGGCAGATGCGTGCGGCACTTCAGTACGCATGCGCGGTGAAGAACGGCGACATGATTCGCGCGGGTGACCTGCCAGCCAATGTTCAGCCCGGTAAAGGCATGGTCGGGCGAATAGGTCTGCACCCGACCTTGCACCCCGCGTTTCAGGCAGCGCCGCAGCCGTACGCCGCGTCACGTGACAGCGGCGGCCACGCCGCATCGCATGCCGCGCGTTTCGCGGATGCGGCCCGCTTGCCGGTCGCGCCGCCGAGCGAACGCGACAACATTCTGCGTGCGCTGTCCGCGAGTCGCTGGAATATCTCGGCGGCGTCGCGCGAACTCGGTATTTGCCGCGCGTCGCTCTATCGCAAGCTCAGGCAGTTTCGCATTCCGCACGTGCGTGACCTAGGCAGCGATATGCTGATGGCGGATCACGGCTGAACGCGTGCATGCAACAACGGGGCGACGTGTTTGCCGAAACACATGGCCCCGTCGGATGTCCCTCGTTGCGGTCTAGTCTCGCGCCGTGGCCGCTTGTGCCGCGGGCCGTTTGAACATTTGCGCAACGATCACGCCGACCAGCGCCGTACCGCCGCCAAGCACGTGATACATATGCAAGGTTTCGCCGAGCATGGTGATGGCAATAAGCGCAGTCGCGATCGGCAACACGTTCATGAAAAGCGCGCAACGATTCGGGCCGAGATGCTTGACCCCTTGCATCCAGAGAAACGGCAGCACCACCGAGGCCAGCACACCGGCATACAGGATCAGCGGCACGCTGGCGCGCGTCGGCATGGCTTCGGCCGCCGGCAGACGCAGCAGCATCGGCAGCATGAACACCAGCGCGAAAAGCGCCTGCAGGTAGGTGGATTGCCACGACGGCAGCCCCACGTGCCATCGCTTGAGCAACACGCCGTACAGCGCATACGCGAGCGCCGCGAAAATCATCAGCAGATCGCCAAGATGCGCGCCGTTGGCAAGCAGCATCGCCGGATTGCCTTGCGTGATCAGATACACCACGCCGGCCAGCGACAGGACTCCGCCACCCACCATTCCCGTGGTCGGCGCTTCGCCGAGCAGCAGCGTGCTGGCCACCATCGTCATCAGCGGGACGAGCGCGGTGATGATCGACATGTTGGTCGCCGTGGTGGTTTTGGCCGCTTCATAGGAGAGGCTCTGGAACAATGCCATCGCCAGAAAACCGAGCACGGCGAGCTTGGGCAGTTGCGGCACGATCGCCGCGCGATTGCGCCAGGCCGGCTTCAGCGTGAACAGGCTCATCAGCGCAACCGCCAGTAACAGGCGGTAGAACGTGATGGCCGAAGGGTCGATGGTGCGCGCGGACAGCTTCGACACGATGACATTGCCGGCCCACAACAGGATTGCCACAAAGGGAAACAGGAAATACGATTTCTTCATGTCACGCTCTAATAGATTGTCGATAGGAATCGGGGGCTCCGAAGTGACATGAATTCTTGCGCTCGCAGGCAAGGTCCGTCTCACGCCAAAAGGTCTTTATCTGTCGTGAAACGGTCAATTATCCGATGAAGGGCAACACGACGAATGAACGCGCGAACTCCAATGCCCGCGGCACGCCACACCGAAACGCCCACCGCGCCGGGCGCGCACGTGCCGTTCGAGAGCACGCCCATGCCGGTCTCGGCGATGGCCGCGTGGTATCCGCACGGCACCGTGATTGCGCCGCACCGTCATCGGCGCGCGCAATTGCTCTATGCGATCGAAGGCGTGATGTTGATCGAATCGGCAACCGGCTCGTGGGTCGTGCCGCCCACGCGGGGCGTGTGGCTCGAACCCGAAGTCGATCATTCGGTGCAGATGAGCGGCGACGTGAAGATGCGCACGGTGTTTGTCGAACCCGGCGCGACCGCGCATTTGCCCACCCGCAGTTGCGTGGTCGAAGTGCATCCGCTGTTGCGCGAGTTGATCCTCGCGGCGATCGACGTGCCGCCGGATTACACCGACGGCTCGCGCCACGATCATCTGATGCGCCTGCTGCTGGCGGAATTGAATGCGGTGCCGTCGCTGCCGCTTTATCTGCCGTGGCCGACCGATCAACGTCTACGCGAGGTATGCAATAGCCTGTTCGCCGCCCCCGACGACAACCGCACCATCGGCGCATGGGCCAGCACGCTCGATGTATCCGAAAAGACATTTCACCGCTGGTTCCAGCGCGAAACCGGTTTGACGTTCGGCCGCTGGCGCCAGCAGGCGCGCTTGCTGCTCGCGCTCAAACGGCTCGCGCACGGCGAGAAGATCATCGCGGTCGCGTTGGATCATGGCTACACCAGCCAAAGCGCTTTCGCGGCCATGTTCAAGCGGCATTTCGGCGTGGTGCCGTCGGCGTTTTACGCGTAGCGGCTCAAGCGGCGCCACTTCCCTGCCCGGCGCGCGGCTAATCCAGCACGCGGCTGCGCCGGGCAAGCTGAAGCGTTAGCGCTCCGCCGTCACGGCTTCCATAGGCGCGGCCAGCAAGGCCTTGATATCTTTCTTGACGATCTTGCCGTAGGCGGATTTGGGTAACGCGTCCCAGAACACACAGCGTTTCGGCCATTTGTAGCGTGCGAGATGCGGTTCGAGATGCGCCAGCAAGGCTTCCTCCTCGAGTGCCCAGCCTTCGCGCCGCACCACCACCGCGACGCCGATTTCCCCCCACTTGGGATCGGGCATGCCGACTACCGCGACTTCCTGCACGGCCTTATGCGTAAGAATCGCTTCTTCGACTTCGCGCGGATAAACGTTCGAGCCGCCGGAGATGTACATGTCCGATGAACGTCCGGTGATGTACAGAAAGCCCTGTTCATCGAGGTGGCCCAGGTCTCCGGTATGGAACCAGCCATGACGGAAGGCCTTTTCGTTCGCTTCCGCATTGTTGTAGTAGCCGATGAACACCGCCGGCCCGCGCACGCAAATTTCGCCGCTCGCGCCTGCTGCGAGGCGATGGCCTTCGTCATCGAGAATGCCGATTTCAATGCCGGTGCGGGCATAGCCACAGGTGCCGACGCGGCTGCCCGCGGCATGGTCGTCGGCGGTGTGCAGCGAGGGCGGCAACACCGTGATATTGCCGGTCACTTCGCCGAGGCCGTAGTACTGCACCAGCACCTTGCCCAGCTTGCGCAGCGCATGTTTCTGATCCTCGCGATACATTGGCGCCCCGGCATAGATCACGTACTTCAGCGAACTGTGATCGTAACGGTCCACCGATTCATGCTCGGTCAGCATCTTGACGATGGTGGGCACGGTGAACATATTGTCGACGCGATGTTTTTCCACCAGCGCCCAAGCCTCTTCAGCATCGAGTTTCTCCGACGCCGGCAGAATGCTGGCCGCCGCGCGCGCGACGTTGACCATCGCATGAATGCCCGCGCCGTGCGAGAGCGGCGCCACCACGAGCGAGCGCGACTCGTGCGTCAAACCGGGCATCAGATCGGCAATGTGATTGGTCAGCACAAAAGCCATCTGTCCGTGCGTGAGCACGCCCGCTTTCGGGCGCCCTGTCGTGCCGGACGTATAGAAAAACCACAGCGGATCGTCACGGTCCACATCCACCGCGGCGAACGGCGGTGCGTCCATCTGCTGCGCGAGTGTCTCGTAAGCGAGTTCGCCCACCCGCGGCGTGCCGATTGCGATCACATGCTGCAAGGCCGGCGACGCCGCGCGCACCGCGTCGACGTGGGCGTCGAAACCGGCTTCGTAGATCATCGCCACCGCACCGCTCGATTCGCCGAGATACGCCGCTTCCGCTGCGGTAATCCGGCAGTTGGTCGGCACCCACACGGCGCCGAGTTTGAACGCGACCCATGCGCTTTCGAAGAGCGCCAGGTTGTTGCGCGAATGCACGAGAATCTTGTCGCCCTTGCCGATGCCGAGCCGGCTCAGACCGTGCGCGACCGCGTCGACGCGCGCGTTGATGTCGTGCCAGCTCACGCTGCGTTCGGCGTGAATGAAGCCGGGTTGATCGGCGTGGCGTCGGGCTGCGTCGGTCAGCAGATTCCCGAGGTTCATGACGGTGGTCAGCATAAGCCAGTGCTTTGAAGAAAGAGAGGTTGAGAGGCGCGCATACCTGGTCCAGATGATCGAATGCCTTTCAGCGGCGTGCTTCGAGAATGCTCAGATAATTGGTCACGGCCGCGCCGCCCATGTTGAACACCCCAGCCGTGCGTGCATTTGGAATCTGCATCGCGCCGGCCTGGCCGCTGACCTGCATCGCCGCCATCACGTGCATTGACACGCCCGTTGCGCCAACCGGATGCCCCTTCGCCTTCAATCCGCCCGACGCATTGACCGGCAAGCGCCCCTCTTTCGTGGTCACCCCGTCGAGAATCACACGGGCGCCCTGTCCCGGTTCGGCCAGACCCATCGCCTCGTATTCGATCAGTTCGGCAATCGTGAAGCAGTCGTGGGTTTCGACCAGCGACAGATCGTCGAGTGTCATGCCGGCTTGCGCCAGGCCTTGTTTCCACGCGAGCCGCGCGCCTTCGAACGCGATCGGATCGCGCCGCGACAGCGGCAGGTAGTCGCTCACCTGCACCGTCGCGCGAAACTCGACCGCGTGACGCGCGCGCCGCGCGATGTCCGGCGACGCGATGATCAGCGCGGCCGCGCCGTCGGAGATCATCGAGCAGTCGGTGCGCTTCAACGGCCCGGCAACGAACGGGTTTTTCTCCGACGGCGTGCGGCAAAAGTCATAGCCGAAATCGCGGCGCATATGCGCATACGGGTTCGACACGCCGTTGTGATGATTCTTCGCGGCAATCGCCGCGAGCGCATCCGACTGGTCGCCATAGCGATCGAAATACGTTTGCGCGAGCTGGCCGAAAATGCCCGCGAATCCGCCCGGCACGTCCGCTTCTTCGCTCGCATACGAGCACTTCTGCAACACCTTGCCCACTTCGGCGGTCGGCAGGCTTGTCATCTTCTCGTAGCCGATCACCAGTGCGCACGCGGAGCGGCCCGAGCGCACCGCATCGAGCGCGGAGTACACCGCGGCCGAGCCGGTCGAGCACGCGTTTTCACACCGTACGGTCGAGGTGAAACGCATTTCGGGAATCGCGTTGAAGACGAGCGCCGACGGAAAGTCCTGATAGACGAACCCGCCGTTAAACGTGCCCACGTGAATCGAATCGATCTGACCGGCTTCGACGCCGGCATGCTCGAGCGCACCGAGTGCGCTGTCGGCAATCATGCGTTCGATGTCCAACGCGTCGAGCTTGCCGAACGGGATATGGCTCCATCCGATGATGGTCGGTTGCATTGCGAACAACTCCTTGGCTTGGGGATGGGAATGACGGCTCTTCATGCAAAAGCCAGGCCAGCCAGGCAGGTCGTTTCATGATCGCGACCCCGGCCGGCACGGCGCGCATGACGCGAGCGCCGCGCCGATGCGGGCCACGCGCCGCAACGGCTTCCAATCCTGCTTTCGCGCCACGGATGAATCCGCAGTCCGCCCCCGGCTCGCGTGCGACACAAAGCATGCGACACGTGTCGCATTTGCTCGACACCTGCACGGCGTGCCCGCCCTGGCAATAACCCGGGGTTGCCGGCTTAACGCCAATAGCCACGCGGCTCCCGCCAAATGGCATCCAATTTGCTTTTAGCTGGCCGCCGGCCTTCGAAGCGGCAAACATAAAACTCAGGAGACAGACGATGAGCGTTACCACCCGGCGCGACTTTCTCAAATGCGCTTCTCTTGCCGCCGCGGCGTCGTTCGCCGGTCTGCACGGCCGCTCCGCGCACGCTGCCGAATTCACCCTCAAGTACGCGAACAACCTGCCCGCCACCCATCCAATGAACATTCGCGCGAAGGAAGCCGCAGCGCGCATTGCTTCAGAGAGTAAGGGGCGGGTCGACTTCCAGGTGTATTCGAACAACCAGTTGGGTAGCGATACCGACATGCTGTCGCAGGTCCGCTCCGGTGCGATCGATTACTTCACGCTGTCGCCGCTGATTCTCGGCACCCTCGTGCCCGCCGCGCAGATCACCGGCGTCGGTTTCGCGTTCAAGGACTACGACCAGGTGTGGGCCGCGCTCGACGGCGCACTCGGTGCGCGCGTGCGCCAGGAGATTGCGAAGACCTCGGTGTTCGCGTTCGACAAGATCTGGGACAACGGCTATCGCCAAACCACCACCAGCACCAAGCCGATCCACCTGCCGAGCGACCTGAAGGGCATCAAGCTGCGCGTGCCGATGAGCCCGATCTGGACCTCGATGTTCCAGGCGCTCGGCGCGTCGCCGGCCAGCATCAATTTCTCCGAGGTGTATTCGTCGCTGCAAACGCGGGTCGTGGAAGGTCAGGAGAATCCGCTCGCCACCATCACCGCGGCCAAGCTTTACGAGGTGCAGAAATATTGTTCGATGACCAATCACATGTGGGACGGCTTCTGGTTCCTCGCGAACAAACAGTCGTTCGCGCGTCTGCCGAAGGATCTGCAAACCATCGTGCAGAACGCCGTCAACGATGCGGCCGTGCAGGAACGCACCGACGTCGCCAAATTGAACGCGTCGCTGATGCCGGAGCTGAAAGCAAAGGGCCTGCAGTTCAACCATGTCGATATCAATGCGTTCCGCAGCCAGTTGACCTCAACGGGTTTCTACGCCGACTGGCACAAGAAGTTCGGCGACGACGCGTGGACCGCCCTCGAAAAATACACCGGCAAACTCGCCTGACGCGCCATGCATCTGACCTTGACGAAGAAACTGGAAAACGACGGCTGGCTCGCGCGCGGCCTGACGACGGCCGTCGATTGGGTGATGCACGGCGTAGGCGCGGTGGCGGCCTTCCTGGTGGTCGCCGAGACGGTGATCCTGCTATGCGGCGTGATCTTTCGTTATGGGCTGGACCAGCCGCTAATCTGGTCCGACGAACTCGCGTCGATCCTGTTTAGCTGGCTGGCCATGCTCGGCGCGGTGCTCGCGTTGCATCGCGGCGCGCATATGCGTCTCACCGCGATCGTCACGCGTTTGCCGGAGAAATGGCGCGGCTGGCTCGAAGCGGTCAGCGCACTCACCGTCTGTACCTTCGTCGCGCTGATCATCACGCCGGCCATCGAGCATATGAACCTGCAGATGCCGGTCAGTACGCCTGCATTGCAATTGCCGGACGGCTGGCGTTGCGCCGCGTTGCCGGTCGGCGCGGCGTTGATGCTGCTGGCGGCGCTTGCCCGCATCGCGCGCGAAGTGAGCCCGGTGCAGTTCGCCGGCGCGTTGCTCACCGCGGGCGCGATCGCTGCCGCGTTATGGATCGCGCAACCCTATCTGCTCGCGCTCGGCAATCTGAACCTGATCGTGTTCTTCGTCGTGCTGGTGGGTTTGTGCGTGGCGGGTGGCGTGCCGATCGCATTCAGCTTCGGCACGGCAACACTCGCTTATCTGGTGCTGATGACACATGCGCCGCTCGGCATTGTCGTGAGCCGGATGGATGAAGGGATGGCGAATCTGGTGCTGCTGTCGGTGCCGTTGTTCGTGTTGCTCGGTGCATTGCTGGAGTTGAGCGGGCTCGCGCGCTGCCTGATCGACTTCATGGCCGCGTTGCTTGGCCACGTGCGCGGTGGTCTGCAATACGTACTGCTCGGTGCGATGTTTCTGGTGTCGGGCATCTCCGGCGCAAAGGCCGCCGACATGGCAGCGATTGCACCCGCGCTGTTCCCCGAAATGCAGCGGCGCGGCGCGAAACCCGAGGAACTGGTCGCGCTGCTGTCGTCAACCGGCGCGATGACGGAAACGATTCCGCCGAGCCTCGTGCTGATCACGATCGGTGCGGTGTGCGGCGTATCGATCACCGCGCTGTTCGTCGGCGGAATCATGCCGGCGGTGGTCGCGACCATCGCAATCGGTTTCGTCTGTTGGCGGCGCGCACGGCACGAGCCGGCAAGCAACAGCACGCGCGCCCCCTTGCGCACGATTCTGCGGACCTTCGTGATCGCGCTGCCCGCGCTCGCGTTGCCGATGCTGATTCGCGTGGTGGTTATCGAAGGTGCAGCCACTGCCACCGAAGTGTCGACCATCGGTATCGCGTACACGCTGATTGCGGGCGTGCTGCTGCATCTGTGCGGACGGCGGATCGAATGGCGCCGTCTCTACTCGCTGCTGCTCGATACCGCCAGTCTGTCCGGCGCAATTCTGCTGATCATCGGTCTCGCCACCGCGATGGCGTGGGCGCTCACGCAATCCGGTTTCTCCGCGTCGCTGGTAGCGGCGATGGAACAGATGCCGGGCGGTCCGCGCGCGTTTTTGTGCGTATCGATTGTGTTGTTCGTGGTGCTCGGCAGCGTGCTCGAAGGAATTCCCGCGATCGTGCTGTTTGGCCCGCTGCTGTTTCCGGTGGCACGCGCGCTCGGAATTCACGACGTTCACTACGCAATGGTGGTGATTCTGTCGATGGGGCTCGGCCTGTTCGCGCCGCCAATGGGCGTGGGTTTCTATGCCGCGTGCGCAATCGGCAAGGTATCGCCGGACCGGGTCGTGAGCCGCGTGTGGGGTTATCTGGGCGCGCTGTTCATCGCGCTGCTCGTGGTCGCGTTCGTGCCGTGGCTGTCAATCGGTTTCCTGAAGTGAATGCGCGTTGATGTTCGTGCTTTGTCATCCAGTTTCAAGCCCTTTTTAAGCCGATTTTTTCCCGCTGTTTCCGATCATTCGAGAGTTCGCTGTGAATCTGAATACTGAAACTTCCCGCCGTACCCCGTCTTCCCTCACTCATCCGCGCGTCGCGCTCGTCACCGGCGGTGGCGCGGGCATCGGCGCGGCTATCTCGCAGCAGCTTGCCGAAGCCGGGCACATCGTCTTCATCGGCGACATCAACGCGCATACCGCGAACGATCTTGCCGGTTCGCTGTGCGCAGCCGGGCACGAAGCGTATGCCGTGCAGCTCGACGTGTCGGCGTCGGCTTCGATCGAAGCCGCCTTCAGCACCATCGAGAACCAGTTCGGCCGCTGCGACATCCTGGTGAACAACGCCGGCATCGCCAAGACATTTCCGTTTCTCGACTATCCGGTCGAGCACTGGCGCAAAGTCTTCGACGTGAACGTCACCGGACCCATGCTATGCGGCCAGCACGCTGCACGGCTGATGCGCAAGAACGGCTGGGGGCGGATCGTGAACATCGCCTCGGTCAGCGGACTCCGTGCGAGTTCGGGCCGCACCGCCTACGGCACGTCGAAGGCCGCCGTGGTCGGACTGACGCGACAGATGGCGATCGAACTCGCCGAATACGGCATCACGACCAACGGCGTGGCGCCGGGGCCGATCGACACCCCGATGACGCTCGATCTGCATTCGCAAGTCGCGCGCGACAACTACACGCGCGCGGTGCCGGCGAAGCGCTACGGCATCCCTGCGGAAATCGCCGCGGTAGTCCAGTTCCTGTGTTCCGAACAGGCGTCGTATGTGAACGGGCAGACGGTGCCGGTGGATGGCGGCTTCATGGCCGCAGGCGTGCTGGAGATTTAGGAGGACGGCGCCCGCGCGCTATGGCGGGCGCCGCCTCCGGTGCTCAAGCCGTTTGTGGTAAGCATCAGCGCGTGGCGGGCGGCAGCGCAGCCAGCCGCAAACGCTCGACGCCTTCCGCGAGCGCAAGCGTCGACTGCTGCCCATCACGCATGCGAATGCTGATCGTCCGGTCGCGCTCGTCGCGGGAGCCGACCGCGACAAAAATCGGTACCTGCTTTTCACGTGCGTCGACGATCTTCTTTTCGAGCCGCTCCGGCCGGCCATCGAGCAGCGCCCGGATGGCGGCGTCTTCAAGCGCTTGCATCACTTCTTGCGCGTAGGCCGCATTCGCATCGCTGATCGTCGCGACCACGACCTGTTCCGGCGCGAGCCATACCGGCAGCCATCCTTCATGATGTTCGAGCAGCATCGCGATAAAACGCTCCATGCTGCCGAGTACCGCGTGATGAATCATCACCGGCCGCTCACGTTCGTTGCGCTCATTGACGAACTCCGTATCGAGCCGTTCGGGCAGCACGAAATCGAGCTGGATCGTGCCGCATTGCCAGCTGCGTTCACGGCTGTCCGTCAGATGAAACTCCAGTTTCGGGCCGTAAAATGCGCCCTCTCCTTCGAGCACGTCGAATTCGAGGCTCGCTGCACGCGCCGCATTGGCGAGCGCCTCTTCCGCGCGATCCCACGTTTGATCGTTGCCCGCCCGCATCGCGGGCCGCGTGGCCAGCGCGACTTTGAAGGCGGGGAAACCAAGGTCCGCATAGACCACACGCAAAAGCGCACAGAAGCGGCCGACTTCGGCTTCGATATGCGCCTCCGTGCAGAACACATGCGCGTCGTCCTGCACGAATGCACGCGTACGCTTGAGGCCTTCGAGCGAGCCCGAAGGTTCGTCACGATGACACGCGCCGAACTCGCTATAGCGAACCGGTAACTCGCGATACGAGCGCACGCGCTGATTGAACACCTGCACGTGACACGGGCAACTCATCGGCTTCAGACACAGCGCGCGCCCTTCTTCCGCGTCGGCGAGCGAATACATCGCCGCGCCGAACTTCTCCCAATGGCCGCTTTTTTCCCACAACGAGCGCGCCAGCAATTGCGGCGTACGGATCTCGCGAAAGCCCGCGCGCCGCATGCGGGCGCGAATGTAGTCTTCCAGCACGCGGTAAAGCTCCCAACCGCGTGGGTGCCAGAAAACCATGCCGGCGCCTTCTTCCTGCTGATGGAAGAGGTCTAGTTTGTTGCCGAGCACACGATGGTCGATGTCGTTCATGATGACGCTCCATTGGGTTTGATGTTGCAGTTACTGCAGATCGGTACCGCAAACGGAGGTCCAGAAACGCCAAAGGCCCCGTCCGTTTCCGGCGGGGCCTTTGGTGGTTTGCCACAGTTTCCTGCTTCTAGCGTGCGCAACCTCCAGACGACCCGCCTGTAAAGGTGGTCGTCGTGGTGGTGACGGCAGCGAAGGGAATCGAGTAGAAGTCCATGGATCGACAGTAAACGATTTCGTGGGGGGAGGTCAATCGCGATTTCGAGCAGCGTCGGTTTGCGTTCGGCTTTGCGTCAAGGTCAACCATAAACCGGCGTCGCCTCGTATGGGCGCAAGGCGCCGCTGATGCGGGAATGGGTGCTGGATTGTCTCGGCAACAGTGAGAAACACCATCGCGAATGGATATCGCGAGTGACGCGGCAACCCATGTCACTACCCGGAACTTTCAGTCCCACGTACTATAGCGAATAGAAGATTGGCCGCCATGTTTGGCGGCTCCTGCACTCCGCACTTCAGACCAACCGAGTACTTCGCCTTGACTATTCATATCCGCCCCGCCCACGCAGCCGATTCCGCGCTGATTCTTCGCTTTATCACCGAACTCGCGGTGTATGAAAAAGCAGAGCACGAAGTTGTCGCGACCGTCAAAGACATCGAAGCAAGCCTGTTCTCAGCGACCTCATCCGCGAAGGCGCTGATCTGCGAAATGAACGGCGAGCCGATCGGCTTTAGTGTGTACTTCTTCTCTTATTCGACGTGGCTCGGCAAACACGGGCTTTATCTGGAAGACCTGTACATATCGCCGGCCGCGCGCGGCAGCGGCGCGGGCAAGCAGATGCTGCGCCACCTCGCCCGGATTGCGTGCGAGAGCGGCTGCGGCCGCTTCGAATGGAGCGTGCTGGACTGGAACGAGCCCGCGATCGGCTTCTATGAGTCGATCGGCGCGAGCGCACAAAGCGAATGGGTCCGCTACCGGCTGGCGGGCGAAGCGCTCACTGCGTTTGCGGAAGGCAACAGGTAAGGCACGCTTGCCTTCGAACCGACACCTCGCCAGGTAGCGAGTCATGCGCGCCTTGTTTGCGGACCGGTCAGCCTCCCGACCCGCTCGCCGCCGGTTCGACTTCAAATGCATCGCCCGTCGCGAAGAATGTGCCGCCGGCCACGTAGTGGCATGTGCGCAGATTGGGATCGTCGCCGAAGTGCCAGCGGTTGTTCGAATAGACGCGGCTATCCGCGTAGGCGGCGACCACTTCGCCGATGATCAGATCGTGCCGCTGGCTATCGTCCGGGATCACCTTGCATTCCATCCACGTGATGCAGCCGGCCAGCATCGGCACGTCGATTTGCTGTGCCGGGAAGGTCTCGAGATCGAAGGCCGAGAACTTGTCGAGTTCGGTGCCCGCGTTCGTGCCCACCGCCAGCGTCTGCGCCGCAAATCCACGGCTCGGCAGTTGCAGTCCGAACACGCCGCTCGCTTCGATCAATTGCCGGGTGAGCGTGCGGCTGTCCACCACTACCACGACTTTCGGCGGCGTGAAATCGAGCGGCATGGCCCACGATGCCGCCATCACATTCGAACGGCCACCGTGCGCGCTGGTAATGATCGTGACGGGGCCATGATTCAGCAATTGCGTGGCGCGCGACAAGGCGACGGGTTCCCGGGTGATTTTCATACGTGCTGTTCCGCGTCAAATGGATCAGGCAGATTGTAGCGGGGACGCGCAAAGCGAGTCGCGCAGCGTCATGAGCGGCACGAGGGCGAGCCGCCGTACCCGCCGGATCGGCGTCGTTTCCACATGCGAGCGCTATGTCCCGCCGATCCAGGCGAGAATGCAAACTGCCACAAATCATTGGAGAGACCGTGCGTATCGTCTGCTTGCATACCGCCGACAGCAACATCGCCCTATTCGACGCGGCCGCCCGCGCCGCCGGATACGAGTCGCTCGGGCTTGTGCATGTCGTCCGCGCGGACTTGCTCGCGGCCGCTGAGCGCGCCGGTGAGTTGACCGGCGAGATCGCGGCGCAAACCCGCGAGGTACTCCTCACGCTCACGAACAATGCAGACGCCGTGTTGCTCAACTGTTCGACGCTCGGCCCGTCAGTAGACGACGGCCTCGTCGCACAGGCCGCTCCGGTGCCCGTTTTGCGGGCCGATGCCGCGCTGGCTCAATGCGCAGTGGAAAGTGGCGGCAAGGTTGACGTGCTGTGCACCGTATCCACCACACTCGACCCGACCACACACCTATTTGCTCAAGCCGCAACGCTTACCACAGCGAGCGTCGAGGTTCAGTTGATTAGCGGCGCCTGGGAGTGTTTTAAAGCGGGCGACACGGCGGGCTATCTGTCCACAATCGCCGCCGCTACGGATACCGCCTACGAAAATGGCGCGGATGTCGTGGCGTTTGCGCAAACATCGATGGCGGGCGCAGCCTTGCTGGTCACGCACGGAAAGAAACCGCTGACCACGCCGGCGATTGCCCTCGCCGCCGCGGTGCACGCGGCCACGCTTGCTGCCCGAATAAAATAGAGATCGGCAGATTGGCGGCCGAAGCGTTGAGCGGCAGCCGACCGGCTGCCGCTCAAGCATTCCGTCAATCAACGCTCAATGTGCTTTGCCGTTAGGCATGGCGTCCAACGGTTTGTGCTGCTCTTCGCCGAGTCCCGGGAAAAACGCGTTCCATGCGGCGCGCACCCCTTGAGCCGCGGTGGCTTCGGCGCCGATCGATTCTGCCTCGCCGTCGGCTGCTTTCGACGGGTCGGCGGACAGGCCGCGCCAGTGCGTGAACACCAGCAACGGTTTTTCGGTCCACACGCCGTCGCCATATTTCGCAAATGCCGTGTCTCCGCTCGTCAACTGCACCTCGTACCAGCCTTCGCGGACAGGTTCATGGGCAGCAAGCTCAAACCAGGCGGTCGGTTCGATTTCCTTCATGTTGTCTCCAGTCAGATAGATCGTCATAGATAAGCACAACAAAGGCATGCTTCATGCCCAAACCCGGCAGCGGCCGGGCCAGCCGGGCGCCGCGTGTCATGCGATATAGCAGGGCGGTGCGCTGGGCATGACCTGCGGGCAATTCGTCGACGTCGCGCACTTTCGAATTGCCGCGCATAAACGACACGATAGCGCGACATGGGCCATGCGGACAAACGTAAAAACTTACACGGCGCGCTTGCGTGCTGTTGCGCTCGTCGATCCGCCTGTCGACCTGCTTTCCGCCCTATTTGCCAAGGCGCCGCCCGACTCGCCTGCCATCGCGCGCGCCAGCCTGGCCAGAACCCGCACAGCCGGCGCCAGTTGCCCGGCCGGCGTGCTGCCATAGCCGATCACAAGTCCGTTTGCCTCGTCGCGCTGCTGCAATGCAAAACCCGACAGCGCACGCGGATTGAGCCGCTCGGCCAGCGCGCGTGCGGCGAGGGTCCGATCGGAAATAGACGGCGGCAAGCGCAGCGTCAGATGCATGCCGCAATTGCCGCCCAGAATCTGCGACGGCGCGAAGTGTTCGGCGAGCGCATCGCGTAGCGCCTGCTGGCGCTCCCGGTACAAACGCCGCATGCGGCCCAGATGCCGCCCGAATTCGCCGCTGTCGATGAAATGCGCCAGCGCCAGTTGCTCCAGACGATGTCCGCCACGCAATGTCTCCTGCAACGCCACAGCAGTGTGCGCGGCAATGGCGCGCGGCAACACCACGAAGCCGATGCGCAAGGCCGGAAACATGGTTTTGCTGAATGAGCCGACGTACAGAACCGGCGCGTCGTCGACCAGCCCCTGCATGCTGGCGATCGGCTCGCCGGTGTGGCGGAATTCGCCGTCGTAGTCGTCTTCGATCAGCCAGGCGCCGCAGCGGCGCGTCTGGGCAATCAACTCGAGCCGACGCGCCACCGAGAGCACCGCACCGGTCGGATACTGATGGGCGGGCGAGGTGTAGATCAGCCTGGGCGGATGTGTATGCCATGCGTCGGGCGGCACCGCGATGCCTTCCGGGTCCACCGGCATCGGCACCGTACTCAGATCGCCGAGATTGAACGCCGCCTTGGCGCCGCGATAGCCCGGATCTTCCACCCACGCGATGTCGCCCGGATTGGTGAACAGCCGCACGCACAGGTTCAGCGCCTCCTGCGCGCCTTCGGTAATGATCACCTGCGAGCCCTCGCAGCGCACGCCGCGCGCCATCCGCAAATGCCCGGCGATCGCGTCGCGCAGCGCCGGCTCGCCGGTCGGGTCGCCGTAGCCGAGCGCCATTGGCAGCGCACGCTCCATCGAGCGTTCCAGCGCACGCCGCCAGGCAGCCACAGGAAAGCGATCCAGCGCGGGGGTGCCGGGAGTCATCGGCAAGGTGTTGTCGACGTGGGTGCGCGTTGCCGTGAATTGCTCGACGCGTGCCGCGTAGGCGACGTTCGGCGCGGGCGGCAGGGTTTGCGGTTCACCGCGTGCCGCCGGACTCGAGAGCGGGCTCACGCGTGTGCCCTTTTTGTCGGCCACCACATAGCCAACCGCGGCCAGATGCTCGTAAGCGATCACCACGGTATTGCGCGACACGCCCATCTCCGCAGCCAACAGACGCGACGACGGCAGCAGCGACCCGGCCGGCAAGCGCCCGGCGAGGATGGCCTGCTGCAAACGCTCAATCAGTTGTTTTTGCAGGGGCACGGACTTTTCGACGCTGCCGGCGGCCGGATTGGCGAGCGGACCAATGATCTCGATCATCGTGGCTGGATCTATCAAATGCTATTGCGCTGGATCTTTTTAACATACCACGTTTGCCGTATCGTTCTCCGTAAGCAACGACGATCCCCTATTCACAGGACAACACACATGGAACCCAGACATAACGCTTTCGGGCAGCCGATCGGCGCCCCCGTGCCGGGCTGGAAAAGCGCTCAGGCACCCGGCCGTCAGCCGCTGCTGGGCTGCTACTCCCGGATCGAACCGGTGGACGTGGAGCGCCATGCGGCGGACCTGTACGAGGCGTATAGCTCGGCGGCCGACGCCCGCGACTGGACCTATCTGGCGGTTGGCCCGTTTGAGAGCCTTGCCGCGTATCGCGAACATCTGACGCGCATGGCTGCATCGCCGGATCCCCTGCACTACGCGGTGATCGATCTCGCGTCCGGGAAGGCCGTCGGCACACTCGCGCTGATGCGCATCGACCGCGCGAACGGCGTGATCGAAGTCGGGCACGTCACTTTTTCGCCGCTCCTGAAGCGCACGCGCGTTGCCACGGAAGCGATGTTCCTGCTCATGCGCCATGTGTTCGACGAGCTCGGCTATCGCCGCTTCGAATGGAAGTGCGATTCGCTCAATGGGCCGTCGCGCACAGCGGCGTTGCGCTATGGCTTTACGTTCGAAGGCATCTTCCGGCAGGCGATCGTGTATCACGAACGCAATCGCGACACCGCGTGGTTTTCGATTATCGACAGTGAATGGCCCGCGCTGCGCCCGAGCTATGTACGCTGGCTCGATGCCGGCAACTTCGACGCGCAGGGCAAGCAGGTTGAACGCTTAGTGGATCTGATCGCGCGGGAACGGGCGGCGGCCAGCGAAGGCGCTCAATAAGACCGTCAGTAAGGTGGTCAACGAGTCAGCCGGTTCGCGCGGCGGCTGCATGCCGGCGCGCGAACCGGCCATGCGCCGCGCGACGATTCAGGCAACGCCTGCTGCTCGCCGCAGCACGATGGTTGGTTTGCCTTTATACGTCGTCTGATGTTGCTCGCGATAACCGCACTTGTGCGCGACACGCAATGACGGCTGGTTTTCCGGCGCGATGATGCAGACAGTCTCGCCGTCAGGCCACTGCGTGTCGGCCCACGCAAGTGCCGCACGCACCGCTTCGGTCGCGTAGCCGCGATTGTGGACGGCGGGGTCGAGTGCCCAACCGATCTCAGGTGTGTTCATCAACGAAGGTTCGATATCGCGGTGGTAGTCGGCAAAGCCGACTTCACCCAGGAACCGGCCGCTGTCCTTTTCCCGCACCACCCAGTAACCGTATCCCAGCATCGCCCAATGCCCGGCGTAGCGCAGCAGGCGCGCCCATACCTCTTCGCGTGTGAACGGCTTGCCGCCGATGTAGCGGATCACCTCGGGATCGGACCACATCGCATAGCTCTCGAGGAAATCGTCGCGCGTGTGCGGACGCATGATCAGACGGTCGGTGGTGAGGAGCGTGGGGTGGGTGAGCATGGGTGGCTGGGGTTGGCGTGGTGGCTTGGAAAATTAGGTGTTTGCTGTGCGTAGATTTTAACAACGTCACCGTCGCTTGGTCGCGCAAAAAAATTGCCAGCCAGGTTAGCTCAGTGACGATGCACAGGCCATCTTTTCATCACCCGATTTTGCAACCACATCCTATTAATATAGGCACCCTAAATAATGGTATGTTTACGGTCCCGCTCCTGAGAGGTTGACGTACCTCGTTCAGGAATAGCTCAACCAAAATAGTCCGCAACAACTTCTCGCAAGCTATCGCACTGCAGGGAGGTATCTGATTGCGGCAAAACGCGGCGAGGCCAAACACCAAGATGATTGTCGAACAACACACCATTGACATTCTGGATCGCTACAGCGACGTTGCTCCGTTTGTAGACTCAGTCAATAAGGCAGCGGACAGCGATAAAAATGCGCTCGGGTTCTTCCCGTCACGCGTCTTTGAAGACTTCGCCCGGAAAGAACAACTCTTCGTCGCGGTAGAACGCCATGCAAATGGCATGTCATATGCGGGTCACTTACTATTTGAAGCCAGACATCCGAAAGGACGAGTACGACAGATTTTTGTCGCGCCGGCGCTCAGAAAACATGGAATAGCAACTCGCCTATTGCGGCACCTCAAAAAATATCTGACAGACCACGCTTTCATTTCCATGTATGCACGTGTGGCAGAAGATCTCAGTCAGGCCAACAAATTCTGGGAAGAGCAAGGTTTCTATGTGCAGAGCATCGTAAGAGGCGGCGAAACAAGAAACCGCACGATCGTCGTCCGCAGCCATGAGTTGGACTCGCCACAATTGTTTGCGACAAGCGGGCTCAGCGCCGCCGATCCCTTGGGTTTGAGTTCGGCATACGGCGCAACGACTCCCCTCTTCCTGCTGGACCTGAACGTCCTTTTCGACCTGGGTCCGCGCAGACGTAGAAACGAAGAAATCCTTGACCTGTTTCGAATTGAAAGAGCCGGTTCCTGCCAGTTGGCCCTGAGCACCGAAATTACGGATGAACTCACCCGCACAGCACGCGTTGGGATAACAGACCCGATGCTGGCGTATGCGCGCATATTCCCCTCTTTTCCTACTCCGAGTGCGGAGGAGTGGAATGCACTCAAGCCGGTATTGGCCTCTATCGTATTCCCGGAACGCTATCGGGCCAATACATTAAGCGATAACGACGTTTCCGATCTACGACATTTGGCCACCGCTATCCAGAACGGGCTCACCGGCCTCGTCACAAATGATTCGTCGATACTGAACGCCGCCGCGAGACTGCACGAGCGATGCGGAATCCAGGTAATCTCGCCCGATGCTTTCAAAGACTTGAACACTGGCGAAACGAGAGAAGAAGTGTTTCAATCCAGTGCAAATGACGCACTCTCAATCGCGTCCGTTACTCAGACAGACGAAGCCGAGGTTCGTCGGCTTTTATCCCGGCTCGGAATACCGGTCGCTGCCCTTGTCGCCGAGTGGGCTGCGATCGACTCGAATGAACGAGTCTGCAACCGTCATGGCGTTTGGTCCAACGGCATCCTGGTGGGATACCTTATGTGGCCTAGGGTAATCGCTGGCGTCGATCTCAATGCTCGCGTGGCCATTGATGAAACTCAACCCTGTGCGATACATGCAGCTCGCCTTCTGCTTGGACACCTGATAGAACAAGCTATGGCGGAAGGCACTTCCCGAATCAGACTGACCTTTCCTGCGCAGCAGGCGCAAGTCCGCGAGGTGGCGGCCGCGCTGGGCTTCGGCGGATTGCCGGGCCAAACATCGCTAACCAAGATTGCCCTTGGACGCGTCGTCACGACATCGAACTGGTCAGACTGCAAAGATTGCCTTTTTCAGGCAGCCCGTGTGCGCCTTCCCGATACGCCACCGGTATATCGGGACGTTGACCAGCAGGTTCGCCTCGTCAGACCTGATGGAAACGTAGGACATGCCTCCTTGATGACGCTAGAAACGCTACTCTCGCCGGCACTCTTTTGCCTACCCGGACGAACGGCCGTGATTTCTCCGGTGCGACACGAATTTGCAGAGGACCTATTGGCTCATTCGCCTCAAAAAAGCCTCCTTCCGCACGCACGAGCGAGACTATACAAAGAGCGTCACTATTTGAGCGGCTCCGCGACGCTCAGACACTTTAAGCGTGGTAACCTCATCTTGTTCTACGAATCCGCGAAGAACAAAGGTCTCGGCGCCATTGTCGCGATCGCGCGCGTACGGCACGCGTATTTGAAATCCCAAGAAGCGATGGAAAATTCGGACCTCGATCCGTCAGTTCTCGACTCCGCTGGGCTCGAAGCGATTGGTCGATCCAAGACGAAAACCGTGACGGTGTTTGACAATATTATCTGCCTTGAACGTCCAGTTCCGCTCGCCACATTGCGGCTACTGGGTTGCGGCAGTCCGCAAGATCTGCTTACCACGCACGCAATCAATGATGCACAGCTTCAAGGAATCCTCCAGGAAGGATTTGTCAATGGAACATCCAGAGCACGTACTTATTTCGCTTGAGGAACGGCACGCCGAAAACATCCTTGCCGGCACCAAGCATGTGGAACTTCGGCGCCGTGCAATGAACGTGAAAGCGGGTACCGTAGTATGGATTTACGTCAAGTTACCGGTTGGCCGTGTGATCGGTTGTGCCAAGGTAAGCGCGGCCCATTCGCTTGCGCCCACTACGCTATGGCGGCGATTTTCGAGTGTGTGCGGCATCACCCGGCGCGAATTCTTCGACTACTTCGACGGGTTATCCAAGGGCTTCGCTTTGGGCTTGTACGAACCACAACGACTCTCCGGCACCATTTCGCTGACGGAGTTAAGGGCGGTATCGGCGGGCTTTCAACCTCCGCAGTTCTTTATTCGCATTGCACCCGACAGTCCGCTCCTTCACGCTATTGAAGGCAAACGCGTCTAGTCGGCGCTTATCGCGAACGTGCGCGATGTGGGGTCTACGTCGGCCTAACGGCCTGAACCTTCTCTTGCCGACCGCAGCTCAAGCAGAGCGCCGTGCGCTATCCCGCAGACCCAGCGGATGCCACGGACCGTCTTGCAAATTCATGAAGCCCCCCCCTTCACGCCAACTCAAGAAACCGCGCCAGACACGGATTGCGATTAGCCGGCGACCACGCTAACACCTGCTCGATCAGCGGCGCATCGACCAGCGGCCGGAACACCACGCCCGCGAGTTGCGCCTTACGCATCGAGGCTGGCACGAGCGCCACCCCTACGCCTTCTTCGACGAGACTGAGCACGGTCTGCTGCAACTGCACTTCAAAGCGGATATCCGGTTCGAAGCCGCCCGAGCGGCAATGTTCGAGGATCGTTGCGCGCAAGCTCGGCGCGACTTCCTCCAACGCCAGCACGAACGGCTCGGCCGCCAGTTGCGCGATCGCCAGACGCCGTGCGCGCGCTCGCGGATGGTTGCGCGACAATGCCACGCACAAAGGCTCGCGCAGAATCGTCCGTGTCGCGATGCCCTTGTCGGGCACGCCAGGAAACATGATCGCCGCGTCGATCTGCCCGGACAGCACCTGCGCGGCCAGATCGTTCGACACGACTTCGCGCAGATTCAATGCGACCTCGGGAAACGCCGCGCCGAACGCACGCGCATAGCCGGGCACGACGTTGTACGCGGCGCACATCGTAAAACCGATGGCCAGCTTGCCGGCGTCGCCGTGCGCCGCCGCCTGGGCATTGCAGACCGCCTGCTCCACCGACGCAAGGATCGCCTTCGCATCGGCGTAAAAGCGCTCGCCTGCCGCGGTCAGCGTGACACTGCGCGGACTGCGGTCCAGCAGCGTCACGCCGAGACTAGCCTCCAGCGCCGCCAGTTGCCGGCTCAACGGCGGCTGCGACAGATTCAGACGCGCCGCCGCGCGGCCGAAATGGTGCGTCTCGGCGAGTGTCACGAAGTAGCGCAACGGCTTGATATCGATCACGACGCCCTCGGGCTGATTGACGATGCAGAAAAGGTATTATTGGACGCAAAAAACAGTATTGGATTGTATCAACGCAAGCCACTACGCTGGCGCATCGTTCTCCGCGCCCCTACCTTTTGCACCGATGTTAGCCACTCTAGAGATTCTTCTTCCCGTATTCGGCCTGATTTTCGCGGGCTTTGCCTGCCGCCGGCGCGGCGTGCTCGGACCGAACAGCGCGTCCGAACTAAACCGCTTCGTTGTATGGCTGGCATTGCCGGCGCTGCTGTTCGACACCATGGCGCATGCCACGTGGCAGCAGCTCTATCAACCGGCCTTCGTCGCGGCATTTTCGATCGGTTGCCTCGGCGCGTTTCTGCCGATTCTCGCCATCCGTATGTTCAGCGGCCGGCATCTGGCTGACGCGAGCGTCGACGCCATTGCGGCGTCGTATCCGAACACCGGCTACATCGGCTTTCCGCTCGGCATGATCGCGTTCGGCCCGGCCAGCCTGACGCCGACCACGATCGCCACGATCCTCGTCGCGTGCGTGCTGTTTGCGCTTGCCATCGTGCTGATCGAAGTCGGCTTGCAGACCGAACGCACGCCGCACAAGCTGGGGCTGAAAGTGCTGGGCTCGCTGGCGCGCAATCCGTTGATCGTGTCGCCGATTGCGGGCGTGCTGCTGGCGGCCACTCACGTCGCATTGCCGCAAAGCGCGGAGACCTTTCTGAAGCTGTTGAGCGGCGCTGCCAGTCCGTGTGCGCTGGTCAGCCTTGGCCTGTTCCTCGCAGAAAAACGTCCATCGTCCGAAACCGGCACCGGCACCGGCACGCGCGGTATCGCGTTGCTGCTGAGCGGCGTCAAGCTGCTGGGACAGCCGACGCTGACCTGGTGGCTCGCGGCGCGCGTGTTCGGGCTCCCGTCCGCGCTGGTCGAGATGGCCGTCGTGCTGGCCGCGCTGCCCACCGGCACCGGTCCATTCATGCTGGCCGAGTTCTACCGCCGCGAGGCGCATATCACCTCCCGCACGATCTTGCTGTCGACGGTGGGATCGGTGGTGACCTTGTCGTTGCTGCTGCTCATGATGGGACATCGTACGTAGGCGAACCGCGCGCAATAGCCACCGTTGCACGCCTCGCGCTATGCTTCGCACACGGACCACCCGGTCCACGCTTTTCATGCGCGAAGAGCGAACCGTGAACAGCGAAGCGAACCGCCGTGCCCAAAGCCCGCCCACCCGAACTTCACGACGACGCCGACGCCCGCTCGCTCGCGCGGCACTATCCGCGCGGGCTGCGCATCGACCCGCATTCGCATACGTGGGCACAGGTGCTGTACGCGGTATCGGGCGTGATGTGGGTGGAAGTCGGCCGTGAGGCGCTGGTGGTGCCGCCGCAGCGCGCGGTCTGGCTGCCGGCCGGCACCGTTCACTCCATCCACATGATGAGCGAGGTGGAGATGCGCAATATCTATTTCCACGAGCGCAACGTCGGCCACCTGAGTCAGCGCAGCGACGTGTTCGAGATCAACGGGCTGTTGCGTGAACTCATCACATCGATTGCCGAACACGAGCGCACCCATGCTCGCGACGAGCCCTATCTCGACGCCGCCTATCGTCTCGCGATGCTGGAGCTGGGGCACGCGCCCCGCTCGTCGCTGCGCATCGCGCTGCCCGATGCGTCGGACCGGCGGCTCGACGCCTTGTGCCGCGCGGTCATCGACAACCCTTCGATCTCGATCAGCTTCGAACAGCATGCGGCGTCGGTCGGCGCCAGCGTGCGCACGCTGGCGCGTCTCTTCACCCGCGAGTTGGGGCTTGGTTTTGCCGAATGGCGGCGCCAGGTGCAACTGGCGGTCGCCGTATCAGGTCTCGCCGAGGGACGCCCGGTCAGCAGCATCGCCCGCTCGCTGGGTTTCCAGCCGAGCAGCTTCAGCGACATGTTCCGGCGTGAGTTGGGCGCACCGCCGACCGGCTTCGATCCGGGCGCGACGCTGGGCGACGCGAGCACGGCGAGTGCGCCGGAGCCGCCGAAACATAGCCAGTCTACGAACGCCGCAAACGGGTGAGCCCTGCGCGCCGGCCGCTCTACAGTCCAGCATGGCCCAACACGGCCGCAGCAGCCCACACCGCGTTTTGTCCGAAATTCGAAAGTCTTTGTCTCAACGCTTCCATACCGGCCACGTAGACTACGCTCATCCGCTGCACGAAGCAGCACAAGACCTGACAGGAGTAACAAGCGATGAAAGCGATTCAGTTCAAGACTTTTGGCCAACCCCAGGTACTCGAAATCGTCGATCTGCCGACGCCGCAAGCCGACGCGGATAGCGCCGTGGTGCAAATCAAGGCGGCCTCGGTGAATCCGAGCGACGTCAAGAACGTGTCCGGCCATTTCGAGCACACGGTCCTGCCGCGCACGCCCGGCCGCGACTTCAGCGGCGTCGTGGTGGATGGCCCGCCGGCCTGGCTCGGCGCGGAAGTCTGGGGCACGGGCGGCGACATCGGCTTCACACGCGACGGCACCCACGCCGAGTTCATCAAGATTCCGCTCACCGCCTTGTCGCGCAAACCCGCGACGCTCAGCCATGCGCAGGCCTCCGCGATCGGCGTGAGCTTCGTGGTCGCGTGGCTTGGCACGGTCCAGTATGCCCATCTGCAGGCGGGCGAAACGATTGCCGTGATCGGGGCGGGCGGCGCTGTCGGCGGCGCGGTGGTGCAAATCGCGAAAGCGCGGGGCGCCCGCGTGATCGGGGTCGACCGTCATCCGCTTTCCGCCGACACCCCGGCGGCGCGTTTGCTCGACGAGTACGTCCCGCTCGACGAAAACGTGACGGCGCGCCTGAAGGCGCTAACCGGCGGCGCCGGTGCGGACGTGGTGTACGACACTGTCGGCGGTGTCGCGTTTCAGACCGCGCTGAGTCTCGTCAAACGACGCGGCCGGGTGCTGGAGATCAGCGCCACGGGCCAGCGTCGCGTGGAATTCGATCTGATCGATTTCTACCACAACGAAACGCAACTCCTCGGCGTGGACAGCGCCAAGCTGGGCGTCGCCGAATCGGCACCGCTGATGACCGCGCTGGTGGAAGGCTTCGAAAGCGGCAAGCTGCAAGGGCCGGTCATCGCCCAGGAATTCCCGCTCGAACGGGCACGCGAAGCCTATGAGGCAGTGGCCGCCGGTGCGCGCGGCCGGATCGTCATCACGATGTAATTGCCGAAGCGACCAGCGGGCGTGGCAGCCCGCATTTCAGATGGGTTTATCGAACATGAAAGCGTATTTGATCTCGCTTGTTGCCGGCGTCGTGGTCGGTCTGCTGTACAGCATCATGCAGGTGAAATCGCCCGCGCCGCCGACGGTCGCGCTCGTCGGCCTGCTCGGCATGCTGGCCGGTGAACATATGATCCCGCTCGTGCGGACGTGGCTGGCCGCCGGTATTCACTGACGGTCGCCCTTCGTCCGCCTGTTCGTCCGCCTGTTGACGTTCCTCATCGACGTCCGTCATCGACATATCTTCGCGCCGATAGCTTTTCCATCGCCGGTCGCCACACGCTAAGATTGAGCCCGCCGGGCCGGCGGGCAGCGCTTGCCGCGTCGTCCACGCAGGGGGCCAGCGCCATGCGCGCCGCCCGGAGATCACAAGAAAAGCTTCGCTCGGAGAATCAGATGTCTGAAGAATATGAAGTGCATGGTCCGCACGACCATGCGGTTGAACACGCCGGCCACCACGACGAGGATCCCTTTGCGAGCCGCATGGCCGTGATGACGGCGATCCTCGCGACGATTGGCGCGCTGTGCGCCTACCAGAGCGGCAACAGCGAAAATCTGGCGCTTTACTACAAGAACGAAGCCGCCATTAAAAAGACCGAAGCGTCGAATCAATGGAACTACTACCAGGCCAAGGGCGAGAAAGAGAATCTCGCTGAACTCGGCGCGGCGCTATCGGCCGGCAATGCCGACGCGCATGCCAAATTCCTAGCCGACGTCGACAAGTACAAGCAGCAGAAGGAGCCGATCCGCGCGAAGGCTGAAGCGATCGAGAAGGAAGTCGTCGATAACGACACGAAAAGTGAAGCACTGCTGCACGGCCATCACCGCTGGGCCCAGGCCACGACCCTGATTCAGGTAGCGATCGCCCTGTGCGCGATCACGTTGCTGACGCGCAAGAAATGGCTGCGCAATCTGTCGTTCGGTGTTGCCGCAGCGGGTGTGGTTACGGCCGCTTTGGCGTTCTTTGCCGCTTGATTGAGCGACGGGCGCTGCGCCCATGTCCGGCGCGATTGGCGGTTATGCTACGTCTTGCCCGATGGATGAGTTAAGGAGCAATGCGTGATTGATGGGTCCGCCGTTCTAGGCGTTTTTTCCGTGTACATAGCCGGCGTGGTGATCCCCGGCCCGAACTTTGTCGCAGTGGCGCACAAGGCCGCCTCGGCGACGCGCGTCGAGGCGCTCTCGATGGTCGGCGGCATCGTGCTCGTCAATCTGTTCTGGGCAAGCTGCGCGATTCTCGGCGTCGGCATCGTGTTCACCGCGTTTCCATGGCTCGCGCTGGCAGTGAAGATCGCTGGCGCCGGTTATCTGATCTGGTTCGGCGGCCGCCTGATCGCGAACGCATCCGCAGGTAAGCCGGCGCAGCGCCTGCATGCGTCGACCGGCGGCTTTCGGCAAGCATTCGCGCAGGGCTTTGCGACCAACATCGCGAATCCGAAGTCGATGGCGTTCTTTGCCGCGGTGTTTTCTTCCGCCGCGCCGCCGCATGTCAGCGTCGGCACATTTGCGGCCATGCTCGGCATGGTCGGCGTGGTCGCGAGCAGCTGGTATGGATTCGTCGCGCTCACGTTGTCGCAGGCGCGGATTGCTTCGGCGTACCGGCGCTGCAAGGCGTGGATAGATCGCGTGTGCGGCGGCCTGATCGTCGCGCTGGGTGTGCGCCAGTTGATCCGGTAAGTTGTCCGGGTACGCTTGAGATTCAATGCGTGCGGCCGCGCGCGGCACGCTCGAGCAACAGTTCGCGCTCGCGCGCATTGCGCGTCATGGCGGCAGCGCGTTCGAATTCGGCGCGTGCCTCATCCACGCGGCCGAGTTTCTCCAGCAGATCGCCACGCACGCTCGGCAGCCAGTGATAGTTCGCGAGCGCCGCATCGGCGGCGAGCGCATCGACGATTTCCAGTCCGGCAGCCGGCCCGAACGCCATGCCGACTGCCACCGCCCGGTTCAACTCGACCACCGGCGAAGGCGCCACCTGCGCCAGCGCGTCGTACAACGCAACGATCTGCACCCAGTCGGTCTCGTCGGCGCGACGCGCGCGCGCATGACACGCGGCTAACGCGGCCTGCAACGCATACGGCCCGCTCGCGCCGCCCAACGCGTGCGCGGTGGCGAGCGCGGCCAGGCCACGGCGGATCAGCAACGGGTCCCAGCGGCTGCGGTCCTGATCGAGCAGCAGCACCGGCTTACCCTCGCTATCGGTACGCGCGTGGGTGCGCGACGCCTGGATTTCCATCAATGCAACGAGGCCGTGCACTTCGCCTTCGTCCGGCACGAGCCCGCTCAGCACGCGCCCCAGTCGCAGCGCTTCCTCGCACAACGCCGGTCGCATCCAGTCGTCGCCGGCAGTGGCCGAATAGCCTTCGTTGAAAATCAGATAGATCACCTGCAGCACCGAGGCGAGCCGCGGCGCACGCGCATCCGCCTGCGGCACTTCGAACGGCACCTTGGCCGCGGACAGCGTGCGCTTGGCCCGCACGATGCGCTGTGCGACGGTCGGCTCGGGCACGAGGAATGCCCGCGCGATTTCGTCGGTGGTGAGACCGCCGAGCAGGCGCAGCGTGAGCGCGACGCGGGCGTCGGTGGACAACACCGGGTGGCACGCGGTGAACACCAGCCGCAGCAGGTCGTCGCCGATATCGTCGGCACGTGCGGCATCGAGGCTATCGACGAAATCCGGCACGAGGTGCGCCTCCCTTGCGTCGAGATCGTGGCCCAACTCCTCGCGCTTGCGGGCATGCAGTGCTTCCTGGCGCAAGCGGTCGAGGGCACGGTTCTTCGCGGTTGCCATCAGCCACGCCCCCGGATTGTCGGGCACGCCCGCATCCGGCCAATGTTCGAGTGCCGCCACCAGCGCGTCCTGAGCCAGCTCTTCAGCGAGTCCCACGTCGCGCACGATCCGTGCGACGTGGGCGATGACCTTGGCGGATTCGATCCGCCAGACTGCCTCGATGGCACGATGGGTGGCCTGTGTTGTCACGGAATCAGCCCGCCGCCTTGGCGCTCGGGTCCATGTAGATCAACTCCCAGATATGGCCGTCGATATCTTCGAAGCCATGTCCGTACATGAAGCCGTAGTCCTGCGGCGCGCGCGGCACCGTGCCACCGGCGGCAAGGGCCTTCGCGACCAGCGCATCCACCTCGCCCCGGCTCTCGCATGAGAGCCCTAACAAGGCCTCCGTGCTTTCCTTCGGATTGCAAAGCGACTTGCGCGTGAAGGACTTGAACAGGTCCTTGACCAGCAGCATCGCGTAGAGGTTCTCGCCGAGGACGAGGCAAGCGGCCTGCTCGTTGGTGAATTGCGGATCGAAGGTAAAACCGAGTGCGCTGAAAAATGCCTTCGACCGTCCGAGATCGTCGACAGCGAGATTGACGTAGATCTGCTTATGCATGATGGAATCCATTGATTCTGCGATGTGTCCGCCCGTGCAGCACATCGCGCGTATTCAGTTCGCCTCGGCAAGCGTTTTCAGATTGCTCAGGCCGTCTTCGAAATCCTTGCCGACCATTCGGTCCATGCTGAAGAACACCTGCATCAGCTTCGACAGAAACGGCGCGGGTCCGTGCATCGCCCATGTGACCTGGGTTTCGCCCGCCTCCGGCTTCAACTCGAATTCGGCGACGTTGTGCGCTTCGAACGGCTTCAGAAAATCGAGCTTCATCGTTACGCTCGACGGCACCGCCGTATCGACGATCTCCATCTGCCCCACGCCGATCTTCTCGCTTTGCCACGCATAGCGCGCCCCCTTGCCGTCCGGCGTATCGCTGTAAGTGCCTTGCGTCGCGGGATCTTTGCGCAGGAACGGATTCCAGCGATTGAATTGATGCAGGTCGTCGATCAAACCATAGACCCGCTCGGGTGACGCCTTGATGCGCACGCTGCGCTCGATGCGGAAGGTATCGGGCCGCGTTGCCGCGTAGATGAGCACAAGACCCACCACCGCAACGATGGCGATCAGAATGGTTTTGAGCATGATGAATCCCTTTCGATGTGGCCGGATCGGCGCCTCATGGGGCGCGCGGATCGGCATGACGATCACTTGTGTAGCCGCGGTTAGTGCTTAACCACCTTCAGCCGCGTTTAGCCGCGTCCAGCTCTTTGAAGCGCTCCAGTTCCGGGCTCGGCTCGAAGTCCTCGAGTTCATACAGTTGCCGAACTTCGATTTCGCCGTCGGCCTGCTCGCCGAACGGCGCCGGAAACCGCCGCGCCCACTCCATGGCTTCTTCGCGGGAGCGAACCTGGATCAGCGTATAGCCGGCAATCAGCTCCTTGGTTTCCGCGAACGGACCGTCGATCACCGTACGTTTGCCCGCGCTGTAGCGGATGCGCCAGCCTTTCGAACTCGGCTGCAGACCGGTTGCATCGAGCAGCACGCCGGCCTTGACCAGTTCTTCGTGGTACGCGCCCATCGCCGCCATCAGGGCTTCGTCCGGCGGCCCGCCGGCTTCGCTCAGGGCAGTGGCCTTCACTATGATCATGAATCGCATCGCAATCGCTCCTTGGGTGGCGTGTAGTAGATGGCGAGCCCTTCGCTGTTGGCTGGCTCCTTACTTGCACGACGAGCGATGCGCGAGCGGATCGACATATTTGCCGTCGATCCAGGGAAAACCCCAGGAAAATAATCGCGAACGGGCGAGCCGGCTTAAAGGAAACAGGGTCCGGTTTTGCGGACTTCAACGGTGCACCACGACGCGGCCGGACAGGCTTGCGCAATCGCCACCGCTTCTTCGCGGGTTTCACAATCGAGCAGGAAGAAGCCGCCGATCATCTCCTTGGCTTCGGCGAACGGGCCATCGAGCAGTGTGGGCTGACCGTCGCGCATCTGCACGCGCACGGACTCGGAGGCCAGCGATTCGACTGCGAGCAGCTTGCCGCGCTCTTTGAGGTCGGCGGCAAAACGCACCATCTGGTCATAGACCTCGCGCCCCGCCTGCTCGCCGCGTTCAACACGTTGATCCGGGGGTTCGACAATAAGCAGCAGGTAGGACATGGCGTCTCCGATTGATTGCGTCGCGGACGTGAACGCCAGGCCGGCGCACGACGGCAAAAACGCGCTTGCAGTTGGGTGGCGAAGGGCAGTCTAGCAAGCGCGGAACACTCCAGCAAACCCGTTTGACCGCCCGTACACCAGTACATCGCGAACTCTACGGACACTCGTAATACGGACGCGGCATGGCAATTGCTGAGCCCTTGGCATCGCTACACATCCGAGGTGACATCATGCGAAATCTATCTGGCTTGGGCACGCTTGCAGTGGTATTCGCGCTACTGACGGCGACGACCGGCTGCACTCTTGGGGGCGCGGCGGCGGGTGGGGTCATCGGTAACGAGGCGACCGATCACAGCACAGTCGGCACGGTAGGCGGCGCGGTGGCCGGCGGGATTATCGGCCATGAGTTGGGTAAGTAAGAAACGCTGAACCTGAATGAGCGCCTCCCCGGCGCACGACACAAGAGCGCCGCTTTGCAGTATTCTCCGAACGCGCTAAAGCCCGTCGGGAATGTGCCGCTTATCGATTAATCACGGGTGATAATCGGCATCCAATCCAGCGACATTGCGCGGCAAACCTGGAACACCGTCAAGTTCACCGGCATGTCTGGTCTGCCAGGGTAGCAAGCGAATCATATAAACGAAGCATCGGGGAATTTCATGCATCGATCGTTAGTGCGCAGCGGCGTCGCGGCCGCCGTAGCCCTTGCCATGCTCCAACTGGGCGGTTGCGGCGGCGGCGGTTCCAGTTCAGCGTCATCATCGAGCACGCCGGCGGTCACGGCCACCACGGTAAGCGGCACAGTTGCGCGAGGCACCGCCATGGCGAGCGCGACCGTTACGCTAACCGATGCGACCGGCGCGCAGGCCAGCACAAGCACCAACGCCCAAGGCGCGTACACGATCTCGGTGAAGGGCATGAGCGCGCCATTCCTGATCGTCGTCACCGACCCCACGGGCGTCTCCGCCCCGCTCGTCTCCGTACTCGCCAAGCTGCCGGGCGGCACGGCGCCGGCTATCGCGAACGTCACCACGCTGACCACCGCGATTGCCGCCATGCTGACGGCCTCGGGTAATCCCGCCGACCTCGCATCGACCACCGCGCTGGCCAAGGTGACGCTGACGTCCGTGCAGGTCGCCACCATCACGCTCGACGCGATACTGGCGAAAATTCTCACGCAGAACGGTATTCAGGCGGCGGGCTTCGATCCTGTCGGTACGCCCTTTACGCCGAATCACACCGGCGCCGATGCGGTGATCGATACGGTCTCGCTGGTGTCGGCGGCTAATGGCGGCTTGTTGCTGGTGTCGAATGCGGCGCCGGGCACGACGGTCGCGCTGAACAACCAGACCACCCAGTCGGTCACGCTGGCAGCGCCGGCCGCGGCGGCCAACTATCTGGAGCCGCTTGCGTCCCTGCTGACTGCCTGCGCGGCGAATGGCGCGCTCAACACATCATGCTCGCCGGCCATCGACGCCACCTTCCTCGAAAACGGCTCGACCGATCTGGCCGTAGGCCACAACCAGGCTGATGCGACCTTCAGCGGCGCGGTCTTTGGTTCGCCGAAGACGCTCGCTTTCTTCACGCGCAACGGCAAGCAGCAGGCGCTTGTGCAGTTGCCTGTCACGCTAGCGAACGGTACGTCAGCCGGTGTGCTCTACACCATCGCACAACAGCTCGCCACGCCGGTCACGCTCCCGAGCGGCGTGCAGCTCGGCTGGGATCTGATCGGCAATCAGTCACAATTTGCCGTGTCGATCATGTCGCAAATCCAGCGCCGCACCTTCCTCGATTCGAAGCTGGCGGACGTGAACCGTTACGAGTCGGGTCTCAAGATTGCGATTCCAACCGCCTCGAATCCGGCGGTGTATTCGGCTTCCGTCACGGGACCTGGCCTCGCTGCGCCGGTCTGGCTGACACAGCGCAACGCGCTCGGCAGCAACTCGCTGGGCCTGTCGGATCTGCCGTTGAACGCAGCACCGATTGCCCCTGCAATGACGAACAGCAATACAGAGCTTTATCGCTGGTCATGGCAATCGCTTTCGTCGACCGCGAACTTCACGCCGGCTTCGAGCGGCTACTACGCGGCGCAGTCGATCGACGCGAGCACCGTGCCGCTCTATGCGACCTACACGGTCACCTTCTACGACCAGCGCGGCGTGCAGCTCGACCAGTCGTCGATCATCAATCCGGGCAGTCCGCTGAACGCTACGGCGGGCAGCACGGTCGCATGGCCGACGCTGTCGCAGGACGCGATTCCGTTCCTCACGCCAGGCGGGGCGCTGGCCGGCGTGCAGTACGCGATGAGCTTCACGTGGTCGAGCGTCGTGACTGGACCGAATCCCACCTATCCGGTGACGTCCGTGCAGGTCCAGGCCAGCCCTGGAACAGCCTCCGGCTCGACAACGTCAATCTACGGCTTCTCGATCGGCGCGCCGAACAATACGACGGTCGGTCAGTATCAGAACACTGCCTACTCGGGGATCGATTCCACCGGCGCCCAGACCTGCACGAACTGCCCGTTCCCGGCGTTGACGTCCGGTGGTTCGCGGCTCGTGCAGTTGGGTGGCGGGCAGAATGGGACCACGTACTACGATACGACGCAGTACAACAACTAGAAGCGGCCAGGCTGGAAGCGCAAGATTTCCGGATTGCACAACGCTCCGCCAGGGGCGTTTTTCATATATCCGGTGCGTCGTGGAGATCAAGGGGTCACGGGTTCAACTGTCCAACGAACCTAGACAATACCTCGCAACGTGCCGTCGGCACGATTTGCCAGGATGTATTGCAGCTTATCGAGCGAAAGCGGCTTGGTCAGATGGAAATCGAAGCCGGCCGCCAGCGCTCTCGACTTGTCGGATTCAGACGCATAGCCCGTGAGCGCAACGAGCACCATGTCGTCGAGCCGGTGATTAAGGCGTACCGTTCGCGCCACCTCGAAGCCGTCCATTTCCGGCATCCCTACGTCGACGATGGCCACCTCGGGGTGCTTTTCAGACATCAGCCGTATCGCATCGCGCCCATTGTCCGACGTCGTGACCTCGTGCCCCTCGAGTTCGAGCAGGACGCTCAGCGCCCGAAGCGCATCCTGATTGTCGTCAACCAGCAGCAGACGCGCCGGCTCGGGCGTCATGCTCGGCATCTTGCGGGCCGCGATGTCTGCGGCATCCACTGCTTTCTGGAGTATCGGCAAGCGCAGCGTCACAACCGTACCTTTGCCTGAACCTTCGCTCCTGAGCGAGATGGTTCCTTGATGCAACTCGACCATCCGCTTCGCTACCGCGAGCCCTATCCCCAACCCTCCTTCAGAGCGTGCTCGACCGCGGGCGGACTGGGCGAACAGGTCGAAGACGCGCGGCTGAACCGCGCTATCGATTCCCATGCCGTTGTCTGCAACGTCAATGACAAGCAGCGCGTCTGACTGGTCGCTCGAATTGTTTGCCTCGACGCGCACGTTAAGCTCGATAGTCCCTCCGACAGGCGTATATTTCGCCGCGTTCGACAGGAGGTTGCCCAACACCTGGCTCAAGCGGACATGGTCGGCGCGCACGTAGACGGGCTCGTCCAGCCCGGTGATCCTGAGCGTGTGCCTGCGGGACAAGATGTGGTGCCTGATGGCTGTCACGGCATCAAACACGATCTCGCTGAGCGAAGTGTCACTGTGCTTGATCGCGAGCTTGCCATGCTTCAGCCGGGCGGCGTCGAGCAGGTCATCGACCAGCGTGCGCAGATGCCTCATCTGGCGTTGCGCGACCGTCAACATTTCCACGGCTCGTTCGTCTTCGACGCAAAGCCGTTTTGCCGCACTGATGGCGCCGTCGATCGGCGTCATTGGATTGCGCAATTCGTGACTGAGCATCGCGATGAACTCGTTGTGCCGCCGGTCACTCTCTTCACCGCTGTCGCGTGCGTTGACAATCGTCAGGCCAGACCCCGCGAAAACGGCGAGATTCGACAGTAGCCTGACGTCTTCGAGGTCGAATCTGCAATCTTGCGCATGCGACATGACCCAGATGGCGCCCAGCGCTCCGTTATCCGCCGGAATCGGAACGACAATGCCTTCAGGCACTTCCGCGCCGGGAAACCGAAGACAAGGAAACCGGGCTTGCGGATTGATGAAAAGTTGCGGGGCGCCTGCCTCCAGTGTGACGCCGCACGGGCACTCATTCCACGTGGTGGTTTTGCCGCGCAGGTCGGCGCAAAGTCCGGCAACCGCGAACCAGCGAAAGACCCGATTATCGTCAGGTCCTTCGACCAGACTAATCCCCGCGCTATCAGCATGACAAAGGGACAGAGCCGTATCCGCGATAGCCTGAAGGAATTCGGAACGCGGGCCGGCCTGAACGCGAGCGAGTGCCACCAGCGCCCGGTTTTCGGCCGCGTAATCTGCGGCGCGAGCAGGCCTGCGGGCGAGCTCATCCGTTTGACTGGGCGCGCGATTGCTTTCCATGGCTGACAGAGCGGTTGACGAAGTAGAGAAAGTTCGAAGGTCAGAATGCCGGGGTGCTGCCAGCTCGACTGGCGGGCGCGGGAGCGATGCTCTTCACAGCGGCGAATTTCACACTACGGGAGGGAGGGCACAAAGTCAACGAGGGTTCGTACCCGCTTGCTTACCGGCAAAGGCGGCCCCGAACAGGAGGGGGTTCGGCTGTCAACCGTGCGCGTCGACCCAGGCGCGTGCCCAATCCCGCCCGGCAAGTTGCGCTTCTTCCTCAGTATCAAAATAGCCGAGGATGCCCGACGCTTCAATCAGCTTCCCGCCTAACGTAATCGTCCCGCTGGCCGCGTAGCGTTCCGGCTGGAGAATGCCTTCCTGTTGCAGGATCGTGTGCCCCCACACGCTATAGCCCTTGTAGATTTCCGATTCCATCAACGCGTGACCTCGGCCGACATGCCGCGGGAATCAACCCGAAGCACGTTTCCCTCAGGGGTGATCTGGCGGGGAATTCCAGACATGTCCGGCTCGTTCGCCGGCGGACTTTTTTGTATCGTGCCCTGTTTCGCAACCAGTTTCGGTGCCGGCGCCGGAGCGCGTCGTGCCCGCACGTTAACTGGATGAGGAGCGACGTGCGGACGAACTGCGAGCTTGTGCGCGGCACCGGCTCTGCGCGGTGCGCTCGCCCGTGCTTCGGGTGGGTTCCAAACCTCGGTATAGCCCCCAGCCGCGTACACGGCCGGCGTGAGCGTCGCCATCAATACGGCCAATCCAATTCTTTTCACGAGTTCTCCTTGGCTGCTTTCCGTTGCAGCCACTCCTTGCAACCCACATCCTGCCCGACGCAGCCACCATCGCACCCGGCGCAATATTGCCTGTTCCGGATCGTGGAGTCGACAAGCCAGACGCTGCCGGTCGCGGAACTTGCTGTGCCAACCGAGTTGCCATTCTCGCAGGCATAGAAGGTTGGCTCGCCAGCTTTACCTCGTCTGACTGCCTCGTCAACCGTCTCATCTCCGAAAGCAGAGCGCAGCTTGGCCATAAAGGCAGCCATCTCAGGCATTGGATGACCCGGCCTGCGAACGCGTGCATCCATGGCTAGCCTCCAGTTAAAAGTGTCAGTTCGTGGTGGTGAAATTGCGCCCCGGATACTGTATAAATATACAGGTTTTTTCGGACGTAGTGTCCACTGTTGTCGCGCGTCGTCATTGAGCATTGACAGGCATGGCGGATTTTCCGGGGCCATCCAGGTACGGACAGGAATGCGCGTTGGCGTTCGGGAATTCGCCGTTGTACGATTCCATGAGTGGCCGACAGCTTTCGCCATCACGGCGCGTTGCGAATTCCCCGGCGAACAATCATTCGCCGCTTATACCGGTCGCTTGCTGCCCTGCTCATCCTGCCGTGCTCGAGGACGTCCCGGATCTGATGGCCGCTGTGGCCATCCGTCAAATGCGCGCACTCGGCGCGCCACGTAAAAATCCAGTCATTTCATCAGCTTGCGACGCTTGCCCGGGGGTTGTCCACAGCCTTGCAAACAAAATCTGGGGATAACTTCATCCCACGTCGTGAACGACGGCGGCAGCCTGCCTGGCGGAGCCACTGCAACAAGGCGGTCGCGTCAGCCTATTCCTGAAATTGTCATAAACTGTATATACTGTTTATATCCTTTACTGATCCGGACATGCACCGCCGCTCATCGAGTCGCAGGCAAATTTGTCCAGGGAGCGCAGATGTCGGATAAGCATCTTTCCAGCAGATTTGATTTCGACCTCGATCTGCTTTTGACCCGATTGCTCGAAATGGGCGGCTTGGTGGAGGCGCAGATTGCATGCGCAATCGAGACGTTGAACACGTTCGATCTAAGACTTGTTGAGCAGGTCCTTCAGGGCGAACATCGGCTCAACGCGATGGAAATAGAAATCGACGAGGAAGTCAGCAACATCATCGTCCGCCGGCAGCCCACCGCTCGCGACCTGCGACTGCTGATGGCCGCCTCGAAGTGCATCACCAACCTCGAACGTGCGGGCGACGAGGCACGGAAGATTGCGAAGCGAACCCGTCGCATTGCGATGGGTTCGTCCACGCCGCAGGCCGTCAACATTTCTGAAATCAAAGCCGCCGGCAAACTGGCCGTGGATATTCTTCGTCACGCGCTGGATGCTTTCGCGCGAATGGATACCGTTGCTGCCGCACAGATCGTCAAGGACGACGAAGCCATCGATAACGAGTTCGTGGCATTCATGCGCAGGCTCATCACGTCCATGACGCAAGATCCCCGCACCATCGCGACAGGGTTCGACTATCTGTCCATCGCGAAGGCCATCGAACGTATCGGCGACCACGCCACCAACATTGCGGAGCTGGTCGTCTACATTGTTAAGGGCACCGACGTCCGGCACGCGCCACGAGAGTTGATCGCGCGTTGCTGAACCGTACCGGCACGCTGCTTAAACCACCGCTTCGACAATCGCCTGCGCGCGAGCCGATCTCATCAGCCCTTCGACCATCTTCGCTTCCGCATTCGCGATCTCGCTCAACGATGCGGCCGACAGTTGTCCATCGAGAATAGCCAGCGCCGTGCAGAGACGGGCGTATTCGCCGTCCTGCAACTTCCAGGCACCGTCCTGGTGCTCGCGCGCGTCGAGTTGAACCATGGCCGCGTGCGCGCTCTCGATATCGGCAAGAACGTCCTCGCCGAGACCCAGACGCGCCAATTCTTGCGACACCAGCAAATGCCGGCTCAAGGTCAAATGCAAATCCCGTGAGCCCCGACCGCGTTGGAACGCATCGAGAGCGGTGTAGCACTGCAGGAGCATCGCCGTGGTGACCGGTTCGTGGGCGGTGCGGCTAAAGGTTAGCGCGCGCAGCAGCGGGGACATCGCCGGCTGGTTGTGCTTGCGGACTCGCGATTTACTGGACATATCGATTCAACCTCCTTCGCTAACTCTCGGCTTCGCCACCGAATGATGTGACCTCCGGTGGCAAACGCCGCCGATGCGCCGGCGGCTTGACAGGCCCTTAATGTGAGTCTGTGTAGCCATCATGGCAAGCAACTATTAAGACAGACTTAAACAACTTGAAGTCTCGATTGCGCGTGGCATCTCACCGCGCACGAGCAGACTACCCGCTACGGCCGCGCCGAAATGCAACGCAGGCATATAGGTTCGAACGGGCTAAATACAAGTCACACTTCCCGCATCAACGAAAAAAAACCCTGTTCCCGCGAAGGAACAGGGTCTGACAGGATGGAACAGTCGTGCAGGCGCGTGGATGCTTGCCGACTTAAACCCACCATAAACCAACAAAACAAAGCTGTTGCTGCTTGCGCTGCTACTACGTTGCTGCTGTGCTGCTGCATTGTTACTTGCACTGCTACTGCGTTACAGCTCGGTCCCTCGCCATCAACATCACCTCGCTGCAACCCCCTGCTGATTCGCGCATGGATACTGCAACTGCGCGTTGTTTGCATTGCTTCGGCTTCCTACTGCTTTACTGCCCTGCCGCTTTAAACAACCGCGGCAAACTGCCATCAACGGTACGGTTCAAAACAACGCGGGGGAAGACCGCGTCGATGGGCGCGGTGACTTGTCGCTCCATGGAAAACAGTTTATGTGAACGAGCACGAATGCAATTGCGCGAAACGAGGGGAAATGGCCGCCCAGTTTGCCGAATCGGCGCAGCGCGCGCTTTCTTCAGACGTGAGCCGCGATGTTGAGGGGTCGAAACATCATGCATGGCAAAAAAGCGCGGCTGGCGCGACAATTCACGACCGTTCCAATTCGCCACCCGCGCGCCGGAGACGCCCCCGCATGTCCGCTCAAGAACCTGTCCTTACCCTGCGCCCAGCGCTAGAAGCCGACGAGCACTTTCTCTTCGAACTGCGCAAGGCCACCATGACCGAACATCTGGCCCAGGTCGGCGAGCCCATCGACGATGCCCAGCATCGCGCGCGCCTGCGCCACCGCTACGATGCGGCGCGCGTGATCTGCCTCGGCGGCGCACCGGTTGGTTTGCTGAAAGCGTATCGCACCGAGACCGAATGGGTCGTCGTGCAGTTGCAGATTGCGCCGGCACATCAAGGGCGCGGCATCGGCGAGCGAGCGCTGCGGACGGTCTTGCTGGCCGCGCAGGCCGACGTATTGCCGGTCACGCTCAAGGTGCTCAAAGGCAATCCCGCGAGGCGTCTCTATCAACGCCTCGGCTTCGACATTGTCAACGAGGACGAAATACAGTTTCACATGAGGTGCATGCCGCACGCGCCGGCGCAAACTCAAGCAGAATGAGTGTCTGATAAAAACGGAACCGCAACGGACCTCGTTATGACCTTTCGCGACACCTCAGCCATCCAGAGTTGGCACGCCCACGTTTACTTCGATTCCGGCAGCCGCGACGCCGCATGGGCCTTTCGCGAGCAGGTCGAGGCGCACTGGAACGGCAAGCTGCAATTAGGCCGCTTTCACGAACGCCCGGTCGGGCCGCATCCCATGTGGTCGTATCAGCTCGCGTTCGCGCAGGACCAGTTCGCCGAACTCGTCGGCTGGCTCACGCTGAATCACGGCGCGCTCGATATTTTTCTGCACCCGAATACGGGCGACGCGTTACGCGATCACCGCGACGCGGCGGTATGGATCGGTCATTCGCATGACCTGGTACTGAGCGCGCTGAACTAAAGTCAGCGCGTTTTTTTAATCGCACCTACCGCCTGCGCGATCACATATTCGAATACGAACTGCACCAGCCGTGCGCGGCGACCTGCTTGTCGCCGAACAGCGTGCAGCCACCATAGGCGTCCGTGGCTTTGCCCTGGAACAGCGAACAGTTGGCGCAGGTTTGTCCAGCGGCATAGCCAGGGAATTTCGCCTTATCGACCTTGGATGCGTCTTCGGTATAGCCGACGGCTTGTGCCTTCGGATCGGCTTCGCTCAATCTGTTCGCGGTGTCGGCGAATGCGACGCGGGACAGCATGAGCGATGAGCTCACGCCCACACTCAGGATCAGAAAATCGCGGCGTGAGGTTTTCATTGTGGTCCGATAAGAAGTGGGGAAGTCCGTCAATCGGGATCAATCGAGGAATCGCGTGAACCGTTCAACCGGTTCGCGCTCGGTGCGCAGTGTATTGACCAGCGCGCTTTCGTCGGCGAAACCGAGCGACATGCCGCACACCAGTTGCTCTTCGGGCGGCAGGCCAAGGTGCCCGGCAATCACGCTGTGAAACGGCGTAAATGCGGCCTGCGGACAGGTATCGAGACCACGCCCGCGCGCCGCCGTCATGATCGCCTGAAGAAACATGCCGTAGTCGAGCCAACTGCCGCGCCCCATCACCCGCTCGATCGTAAAGAATAAGCCGACCGGTGCACCGAAGAAGCGGTAGTTCTGCGCATGCTGTTCATGCATGCGCGCCTTGTCGCCCTTTTCGATGCCGAGCAAGCCGTACAGATCCCAGCCGATCTTGCGACGGCGGTCGATATACGGCGACACCCATTGACGCGGGTAGTAGCGATACTCTTCCTGATACAGCGCATCGCGCTGGGGATCGTCATAAGCGGCTACCAGGGCCTGCGACAGTCGCGCGAGCGACTCGCCCGTCACCACATACACCTTCCACGGCTGGGTATTGGTGCCCGACGGCGCACGGCTGGCCGCTTCGAGAATCGCTTCGATGTCGGCGCGCGCAACCGGCGTGGGCAGGAAGGCGCGGATCGAACGCCGCGAGATCAGCGCGGCGTCGACGGGATTGGGGGATGTCTTCATTGGCAGAATTTCGACAGGGCCAACAATTTTGGTGGTCTGCGAAGATTCTAGCGCGAGTGCCCATTTTCGCGCTGGCGGTCGGGCAGGAAGTGGGATGCGCGCGTGCTTGCCGCGGCGCCGTCTAGCTCAGCGCCATGCACACCGCGGCGACAATCGACCCGATCACCAGCACCGCGCCGACAGTTTTGCGCTTGTTCAACTCCGTCCAAAGCAGCACGCCGGTGAGCGATAGCAAAATGATGCTCCCCGCCAGCGTATCGATCAGCAGTACCCAGCCCACACTCAGGCCGACGCCCTTGTGCAGATTCGTAAGCGTCGCGAGAAACGTGTTCTCGCTGCGCTTGACCGTCACGTAGCCGTTGCCGACCCAGTACTCGGCGGTGGTGTTTTCATGCGGCGACGCGAAGTTGAGCTGCCAATGTTCAGGTTGGACCATGCTGCGCCCACCCCACGCGACCGGATGCGCGGGCTCTTTCTGCACACGCCCTGGGCTGCCGGCCAGTTTCAGTTCCTGCTTGAGCCACTTGCCGAGTTCGCGCGGCGTTGGCGGCGCCGGTTGCGGCAACGGAACCTGCACGACCGACACCTGCGGCTCGCCAGTCGACACCCTGAGCGGCCCGCCGCGATGGTTCAGCAGAAAGCCCGTGGTGCCGAACAACAAGCCGAGCGCCGCGCCCCATAAACCGATCCAGCCATGCACTTTGCGCAGCCATTTGACGAAGGTGGCCCGGCGCGAGCGTTGCTGCCGCGCGTTCCGTTCGTCGCGGCCGAGCCGCTGTGGTTCGCCCGGCACGGCGCCGTTCGCCGCGGCCGGTTGGAAATCGATCACTTCAGGCACGCTCACGTTTCACTCCAGGTACGCAACAGGTTGTGATAACAGCCGACGAGGCTGCGACGCGCCGTATCGTCGGCCTGGGTGGCGTTCAGGCGTTGGATCGCCGTGTCCATATCGAATAGCAGCGCGCGCTGCGTGTCGCTGCGCACGAGGCTTTGCACCCAGAAGAAGCTCGCGAGGCGCGCGCCGCGCGTGACCGGCGTGACCTGATGCAGGCTGGTGGCCGGATAGACGATCATGTCGCCCGCCGGCAGCTTGACCTGCTGTGCACCGTAGGTGTCTTCGATCACCAGTTCGCCGCCGTCGTACTCGCCGGGTTCGGAGAGGAACAACGTCACCGACACGTCCGTACGCAGCTTCACGCCGTTGGGCAGCACCCGCACCGCGCCGTCCACGTGGCTGCCGAATTGCATGCCGCCTTCGTAACGGTTGAAGAGCGGCGGATACACCTGGTTCGGCAACGCCGCGCTGATGAACAGCGGGTTGCGCTCGATCGACGCGAGAATCACATCGCCGAGCTCACGCGCGATCGGCGAATGCTCGGCGATCTGCTGGTTGCGTTTGACCGGCGCGCCTTGGTAACCGGCGGTCGCACGGCCATCGACCCATGCGTCGCCGGCGCTATCGAGCCGTTCGCGCACCAGGCGCAGTTGCTCGGCGTTCAGTACATTCGGAATGTGCAGCAGCATCTTGAGTTTCCCTGGCCTCGTCACGTCGGCCTGCCGTTTGCGAAAGCGGCAAGCCTACCGTATCGATGAGGCATGCTTCAGAACCGGTAGTCGACCGTCGCCAGCAGCGTGCGTCCGATACCCGGCACGGAACGGCCGCCGTCCGACTGGATGAGCGCGTCGTAGTACATCTTGTTGGTCAGGTTCAGCAGATTCAGCCGAACATCGTATTTCTTCGCGTGATACGCGGCGGTCGCATCCCAGCGGGTGTAGCCCGGCACCTGCACGTAGTTCGTATTCGATGCGTAGCGCGGCGACATATAGGTCGGGCCGCCGCCGATTTCCCAGTGCGGCGTGATCGCGTAGGTGGACCAGAGCGTCAGCGTGTTGCGCGGCGTGTTGGTCGGCGTGTGTCCTTGCGTGCCGTCGAGCGCCTTCAGCACGATCGCGTCCATGTACGTGTAGCCGCCAAAAATCTGCCATTTGTCGGTGATGTGGCCCGTCACGCCGGCCTGGAATCCGTCGACGCGGATGTCACCGTCGAGTTCGTATTCGGTCGGCGAAACTTGCGTGCGGGCATTGGTCATCTCCTCGCGGAAGAACGCGGAGGTCACCGAGATATTGCCGCCCAGCAGGTCCCACTTGCCGCCGACTTCATACGATCGGGTCGACTCCGGCGCGAGGTTCTGCGTCAGATTGGTCACCGTCAACGCTTCAAGCGACGGATCGAACGACGTGCCATATGACACGTAGTACGACTGCCAGTCGGCCGGCTGATAAATCACGCCCGCGCGCACGCTGGTGAAGAAGTTGGTCTGACTCGCGTACAGCGGCGCCGTGATCGAGTTGTGAATCTGCGCCTGGAAGCGATCCCAGCGCAAACCGCCAATCACCTTCCAGTGTTGTCCGATCGACACCGTATCGTTCACGTAACCGGCGATCTCGTTCGAACCGGAATTCGCGTAGTTGCCGACCGTGGTGGTCACACCCGCGGGCGACGACAGATACGCCGGGTCCACCATCGAGACGACCGGCAAGTTATTCCGCGTATACGCCTGGTTCGAATAGCTGTCGTGACCGAGTTCGACGCCTGCGATCAGGTCGTGCCCGATCGGACCGGTGTTGAATTTGTATTCGAGGGTCGTGTCGTTGTACAGCGAGTGGTTCTCGATCACACGGTCGTGGCTTTGCAACTTGATGAACAGTTGCGACGGCGACAAGGTCGTGTAATTTCCGTTGGTCAACGCAGTGCTGCTGGCAAGCGGCCCCGTCAGCACCGCTTGCGGCGCGGTTTCGCGAGCATCGGTCAGCGAGTGCGAGAACTGCGTCTGGTTCTGCAGCGTGAGGTTGTCCGAGAACTTGTGCTTGATACCGGCCGTGAAGGTCTGGACGTCCTGAATCGTGCGATCGGTAGTCAGGCCGTAGAAGGTGTTCTTCGGCACCGGCGAAGGATGCCCGTTCAACGCCTGCACGCCGTAGTCGGGCATGTCGTAGTTGTGCTGGATCAGCGCGGAGATCGTCACTTCGGTCGGCGTGCCGATGCCGAAACGCACTTCCGGCGCGATACCGTAGTCCTTGTTCTTCATCTCGTCGCGCGTCGAGCCGAGACTCTGGCCGAACGCATTCAGGCGGATCGCCGAGGTGTCGGTCAGCTTATGGTTCACGTCGACGGTGCTGCGATAGCGATCGTCGGTGCCGATCATGCCCGTGACTTCCGCGGAGTCCTTCAGATTCGCTTTCTTGCTGACCTGGTTGATCACGCCGCCCGTCGAACCGCGGCCGAACAGCATCGACGACGGTCCATAAAGCACCTCGAGTTCTTCGAGGTCGAAGGTGTCGCGATAGTACTGGTTGCGGTCGCGGAACCCGTCCAGATAGATGTCGTTCTGCGCGGTGAAGCCACGCAGGTTGATGTTGTTGCCGATCTGACCGCCTTCAGCGCCGCCGATGGTCACGCCCGGCGCGTTGCGCAGCGCATCCTGGAACGACGTGGCGCCTTGCGAGGCGAGCACCGACTTATTGATCACCGTCACCGTCTGCGGAATATCGCGCAGGGCGGTAGGGGTCTTTGCGCCGACCGTCGAACGTTCTGCCTGGAAGTCCTGTTGTTCGGCTTGCGCGGCCACGCCGATAGTCGGCAAGGTCGCGTTATCGGCCCCCGTATTCGCCGCTGCGTTCTGAGGCGACGGCTGCGATGCGGTTTGCGGCGCGGTCTGCGCGACTGCGGGCGTGGCGAATGGCACGGCAAAAGCTAGCGCTAACGCAGTCGCAAGCGGCGTGTGATTGAACATGGGAAATCCGGTCAGAAGTGCGCTTGCCCGATCCGCATGCGCAGCATGGAATCAATGACAAAACCGCAATTGGCTGGCTGCCGGTCTCCTGCTCAGAGCAAAGACGACGCGATGGCTGGCTAGTGGTTAAATGAGAATCGATATCATTCCATACGCATAAAAACTCATCAATCGCGTCGAAGCTTACCTAGTGTAATCGAATTGTTTCGGTTTATTACTTACGTATGGCATTCGTAATTTTCAATGAGCCGTCAGCAGCTATTTATTACTCGTTTGTAATATCAGGCCGTTTATTACACGGCGATGCTTGCAGTTCACCTGCCGATAAACTTTCGAAATACTGACGGCTTATCACGCCCGCATGCGCGGGTGATCCAACGCGAAATCGCCACACCGTTTATCCTTTTTGCAACACCGCAACCCGCAACCGTTCCGCTTCGGAGTTGAACATGCAATACCGCAAATTCGGCCACACCGGCCTGACCGTTTCGCGCCTGTGCCTCGGCACGATGACCTTTGGCCTGCAGACTGAAGAAGACGTCTCGCAGCGCATTCTCGATACGGCAGCGGACGCCGGCGTGAACTTCATCGATACCGCCAACGTTTATCCGCTCGGCGGTGGCGAGAGCATTGCCGGACGCACGGAGGAAATCGTCGGGCGCTGGCTGAAGGGCAAACGCGACCGCTTCATTCTGGCGACCAAGGCGGTGGGCAAGATGGGGCCGTCGGCATGGGATCAAGGCGCGTCGCGCAAACATCTGCTGGATGCCATCGACGCATCGCTACGGCGTCTCGGCACCGATTACGTGGACCTGTACCAGCTCCATTCCGACGACGCGGCTACGCCGCTCGACGAGACGCTGGAGGCGCTGGACGTGATCGTACGATCGGGGAAGGCACGGTATATCGGCGTGTCGAATTTCCTGGCCTATCGGCTGGCGCGAGCGCTAGGTCGCGCCGATGTGCTGCGCGCAGCGCGGTTCGTCTCGGTGCAGCCCCGCTACAACCTGTTGTTCCGGCAGATCGAGCGGGAGTTGCTGCCTTTGGCGGCCGAAGAACAATTGGCCGTGATGCCGTACAACCCGCTCGCAGGTGGTCTGCTGACTGGTAAGCATCGGGTGGATGCGGCGCCTGCGTCCGGTCGCTTTACTGAAACCGTCGGCAAGGCGGGGGCGATGTATCAGGAGCGCTACTGGCACAAGCGCGAGTTCGACACGATCGAAAAGCTGAAGGCGATTGCGGCAACGACCGGCGAGTCGTTGACCCGGGTTTCGCTTGCGTGGGTGCTGGCCAATCCGCTGATTACCTCGGCGATTATCGGCGCCAGTCGCGCTGAGCAGTTGAGCGATACGCTGGCGGCTTCGGAGCTTGTGCTCGATGCACAAGTCAAAGCGCAGCTCGATGAGGCCACGCTGGAATATCGTTGGGGCGATGCGGCGAGGTGATGCGTAAGCCGTGACGGTGTCGGCCGAACATCCGGCCGGCCACCGCAAGGGCAACGGCGATCACCGTCCGTATCGTAGTACCGTGCTGGTGGCAGCGAGGACATGGTCCTTCATGGCCGCCTGCAACGCGTCTCGCGTCAATCCCGCCGGCAATGCATCCGGCGGTAGGTCAAGCGCATAAATCTGCACGACATAATGATGCGGCACATCGCCGACCGGCGGGCATGGTCCGTAGTATCCCGGGCCGCCAGTCCGATTCGTTCCGGCCACGCTCCCCGCCGGCGGCGTAGTACCGCTGCCCAGTCCGGTCACCGAAGGCGCGAGGCCATATAGCACCCAGTGCACGATTCCCAATCCCTTCGCGCCGTCCGGATCGAATAGGGTGACCGCGTAACTCTTCGTGCCGGCGGGTGCGTTCCGCCATTGCAAGGCCGGCGACACGTTCCCGCCGCCGCAATTGTTCGCGCTCGCCGCGTGGCTCGAATCCAGCGTGCCGCCGTCGGCCAGACCCGGCGACGACACCGCAAAACCATCCGCCGCCCGGACATTGGCCGCAACCAGAACCAGCGTGGCGCACATGCCGGCCGTGAGCAGGCGTCGCAGATGGCTGGCGTCATTGAGTCGAGGCATCGCTGAGCGTCTCCGTTTCACTTGAAATGGCCGGTCCGCGCATTGGCCTCCGGCAACTGCCGCGTCTCGCGCAACGACTTCGGATGCCACAGGCGCGCGCCGCCTTCGATCCCCGCGTCGTTCGACACGGTCGCGACGTTCGCGGGCAACTCGAAGTTCAGCCGGGCCGCGTTGCCACCGCCGATCCACAGCTTGTCGTAGTTCACCAGCGAATCGAGAATCTCGATCACCTTCTCGACCCGTCGATTCCAGCGCTTATTGCCCGCCTTCTTGCGCGCCGCGTCGCCGATGTACTCGTCATACGCAACGCCCTTCTTGCTGACCGGATGATGCGCAAGCTCGAGGTGCGGCATCAACTCGCCGTCGCGGAACAGCGCCGTGCCCGCGCCTGTGCCAAGCGTCAGCACGAACTCGAGTCCGTGTCCTTCGATCGCGGCGAAGCCCTGCATCTCGGCGTCGTTGATCATTCGCACCGGCAAACCGCCCAGGCGCTTTGCCAGCGAATCCGCTAGCGGAATGTCGTGCCAGCCTTCAACGCCAAAATGCGGCGCCGTCAGAATGCGGTTGTTGCGCACCACCCCGGGAAAACCGATCGACATGAGTGTAGGCGGCGCCTCTTTGACCAGCGGCTCGACCAGCTTCGCCAACGCATCCACCAGTTGATCCGGCGTGCACGGATGCGGCGTCGCCACGCGCAAGCGCTCGGTTTTCATCTGCCCGTCCGCATCGATGATCGCGGCTTTCAGGCCCGTGCCGCCGACATCGATCGCCAGAATCCGCTCGGTACTGCTTTTTACTTTCGTCTTACGTGTGGCCACGGTACCCCCCCGGTTGTGTTGGTGCGTTTCACGATTTACTTCTTTTCCACTGCATCCCGCTTCAAAGGCCGCCATGCGTGGCCGTCGCGCGCGAGCAGCGCGTCTGCTTCCGCCGGCCCCTCGCTGCCGGCCGGATAACCGTGCACGGGCATCGCGCCGCCGCTCTTCGGATGCAGCACATCGTCCACCGCGGCCCAACTTGTCTCGATGCTGTCGGCGCGCTGAAACAGCGTCTCGTCGCCCAGCATGCAGTCGTACAGCAGGGTTTCGTAACCGACGTTAGCTTTTTCCGCGAAGAAGTCGGCATAGTCGAACGACGATTGAACCGCGCCGATCTGCATCAGCGGCCCCGGCGTCTTCACGTTGAAGTCGAAGCTCGTGCCGTGCGCGGGATCGATGCGCAAGGTCAGCACGTTCGGCGTTAGCGCATCGACCGGCGTGTCGCGGAACAGACGGAACGGCACCGGCTTCAGTTGCACCGAAATCTCCGTACGGCGCGCGGCAAGCCGCTTGCCCGTGCGCAGATAGAAAGGCACACCCGCCCACCGCCAGTTCTCGACGTACACGCGCGCCGCGGCGTAGGTTTCCGTCGTGCTGCCTGGCGCAACGTCCGGTTCCTCACGATAGCCGACGCCCGCCGGCCCCTTTTCGTATTGACCGAAGACGACGTCGGCGGCGGTCAGCGGCTGGATCGCGTCGAAGATTTCGGCCTTCTTGTCGCGCACGGCTTCGGCATCGAACGAATTGGGCGGTTCCATCGCGACCATGCCGAGCAACTGGAACAGGTGGTTCGGCAGCATGTCGCGAAATGCGCCGGTCTGCTCGTAAAACTTGCCGCGCCCCTCCACGCCGATCGTTTCGGCTGCGGTTATCTGCACACTGTCGATATATTCGCGCCGCCAGATCGGTTCGAACAACGCATTCGCGAAGCGCACCGCGAGAATGCTTTGCACGGTGTCCTTACCGAGAAAATGGTCGATGCGATACACCTGCGACTCGTTTGCGTACGACAGAATGTGCGCGTTCAGATCACGCGCGGTGGCAAGGTCGGTGCCGAACGGCTTCTCGACCACGATACGGCGGAAGCCGCCGCTGCCGCCGTCGGCTTCTTTCAGCAAACCTGCTTTGCCGAGATGTTCGACGATCGGCTTGAAAAAGCGCGAGCTGACCGCGAGGTAAAAAATCACGTTGCCGCCCGGCGCTTGATCGAGCTTTTGCTTGAGCTTCGTGAACGTGTCGTCGGTTTCAAACTCGCCGGCCATGTATTCGAGCCGTTGCGCGACCCAGGCCCACGCTTTGTCGTCGAGCTTGCCGGCGTGGAACGTGCTGGCTTTGTCGGCGGCGAACTGCTGCAGCGACTTATGCAGATCCTCACGCCATACGCTCGTCTCACGCTCGCCATGATTCACGCCGATGATCTTCATGCCGTCATCGAGCAGGCCATCGACAGCGAGGTTGTAGAGCGCGGGCACCAGCAGCCGTTTGGTCAAATCGCCGCCCGCGCCGAAGATCACAAGCGTGCAAGGCGGCGCAGGCCGCTTGCCGGCCGGCGAAGACGGTCCCTCATGCGGACCCGCGCTGACTTTGCAACTCGGTTCGTGGCTGGCGGAAGTTGGAGTGTTCGGTGTAGTCGACATGGGATTCACTTAAGGAAGCCAATGGAATGGACGTGGCAGTACAAGACAGACCACGCTTGAACCCACACAGTTCAAAAACAAAGACCAAACCTGCCCGGCGCCCGGTACTCGTTCGCACGCTATTTGGTCACGATCGGTTCCGGCGCGGATTCCGGCGGACTTGCGGGGCTGGACGCCGCGGCCGGCGCCTCGTTCGGGTCGCCGGTCAGCGGGACATTGCCCGACGCGCCCATCGCCCGCGGCTGCAGCAGCAACGCCACCAGCCCACTCCAGCCGGTCTGATGCGAAGCGCCCACGCCACGCCCGTTGTCGCCATGAAAATACTCATGGAACAGCACGAGATCGCGCGAACGCGGATCGGCCTGCAGCAGTGGATAAGCGCCCATCACCGGACGTTCACCATTCCTGTCCTTCAGGAACAGCGTGGTTGCCCGGCGCGCCAGCTCGTCGCCGATTTCGCTAAGCGAGAACTTCTGCCCCGATCCGGTCGGGTACTCGACGCGAAAATCGTCACCGTAGTAGCGATGAAATTCGTACAACGATTCGATCAGCAGGTAGTTCACCGGCATCCATACCGGCCCGCGCCAGTTCGAGTTGCCGCCGAACACACGGGTGTCGGATTCGGCCGGCAGATAGCGGACCGTGACACTGGTGCCGTTGTGATTGAATTCGAACGGATGGTCGCGGTGGAATTGCGACAGCGCCCGCACACCGTGATCGGAAAGGAATTCGCTCTCGTCGAGCGCGCGGCGCAACAAGGCTTTCATCCGGTGCCCGCGCAACAGCGAGAGCAGCAGCGCGTTGCCCTTGCCCGGCTCGTCCCAGCGCGAAACCAGCCGCGCCAGATCGGGACGATGTTCGAGGAACCAGACGAGCCGTTCGCGCAGACCCGGCAAGTGGCCATGCAAACGCTCTTCGAGCACGTGCACGGCGAACAGCGGAATCAGACCGACAATCGAGCGCAGGCGCATCGGAATATTGCTGCCGTCGGGCAGGCGCAGCTTGTCGTAGAAAAATTCGTCTTCGCTGTCCCAGAGACCGGTATCGCAGCCGTCGTCGCAACTCACGGCTTCGGCGATATACAGGAAGTGCTCGAAAAACTTCACACCGATATCGACGAACACATGGTTCGCATACGCGAGTTCGAGCGCGATCCGCATCAGGTCGAGTGCGTATGCGGCCATCCAGGCCGTACCGTCCGCCTGGTCGATATGTCCGCCGGTGGGTAGCGGCGACGAGCGGTCAAATATGCCGACATTGTCCAGCCCGAGAAAACCGCCCTGAAATATGTTGTGACCGTCGGCGTCCTTACGGTTCACCCACCACGAGAAGTTCAGCAGCAGCTTGTGGAACACCAGCTCCAGAAAATCCCGATCCGCTTTGCCCGTGAGCGCACGGTCGATTTCGTACACGCGCCAGGCAGCCCACGCATGCACAGGGGGATTGGCGTCGCCGAGCGCCCATTCGTAGGCGGGTATCTGGCCGTTCGGATGCTGATAGCGATCCTTGACCAGCAGCAGCAATTGACGCTTGGCAAACGCGGGATCGATCAGCGCGAACGCGGCGGCATGAAACGCCAGGTCCCATGACGCGTACCACGGGTATTCCCACTTGTCAGGCATCGACACGATGTCAGCGTTGCACAAATGCCGCCAATCCACATTGCGGCCATGCTTGCGGGACTCAGGCGGTTTGGGTTGCAGCGGGTCGCCTTCGAGCCAGCGCTGCACGTCGTACTGGTAATACTGCTTGGACCACAACATGCCGGCGAGCGCCTGACGCTGCACCAGGCGCGCGTCGGGGTCGGCGATCTCATGCTGCAACGCGCCATAGAACTCATCGGCCTCGGCGATACGGCGGGCGAACACCGCATCCGCGTCGAGTTGCGCATCATCGGGACTCGACTGCGGACGCCAGCGCATGTACACCACCGCACGGCCATGCGGGCCCAATTCGATCGACGCGTGCGCGCCCGCCTTGGTGCCGGCGTCGCGGCGTATTGCCTGTTCGTCGCTGTGGACCAGGTAGTCGTTGAAGCCATCCTTGAACGGCCCAGCGCCGTCCATGTTGAACAGGCGTTTGACGTTGGTGTCGTTTTCACAGAACAGCCACGTCATGTGCGGTGCGTCTTTCGACCACGCTGTCACGACGATCGGTTCATGGCCATGCTGATGGCCAACCACCTGAACTCCGCCGTCGTGGTCCTGGCCTGCAACGAGCGACGGCTTGTCCTTGTTCTCTTTCCACGACCACGAATTGCGCGCCCAGATTTGCGGCAGCACGTCGAGCGAGGCCGGCTCGCCCGCGCGATTCTCGATGGTCACGCGCATCAGAATGTCGTCGGGCGCATGTTTCGCGTATTCGACCTGCACGTCGAAGTAACGTAAATCGTCGAATACACCGGTGTCGAGGATTTCGTATTCCGGCATGTCCCCGCCGCGCCGCGCGTTTTCCTGAACCAGGTCGTCGTACGGAAAGGCGGCATGCGGGTACTTGTACAGCATCCGCATGTACGAATGCGTAGGTGTGCCGTCTAGGTAGAAGTACAGCTCCTTCACGTCCTCGCCGTGGTTGCCCTGCGCGTTGGTGAGCCCGAACAGGCGCTCCTTCAGGATCGGGTCCCTGCGATTCCACAGCGCGAGCGACACGCACCAGCCGAGTTTATCGTCGCCGAAACCGGCAATGCCGTCCTCACCCCAACGGTAGGCTCGGCTGCGCGCGTGATCGTGCGGAAAGTGGTCCCAGGCGGTGCCGTCCGGGCTGTAATCCTCGCGCACCGTCCCCCACTGACGCTCGCTGAGATACGGCCCCCAGCGCTGCCAGCGCGGGCAGTCGGTGGAGTGCAGGCGGGTACCTTCGATCGTGGCGAGCAGATTGGCAGCGCGCAGCGGTGGCATGAATATGTCCTTGCGTCGGGCCTGGCGGTGGGATACACATCGTAGCGCGGTTTACGCGGCGATGGGCTCCAACCGCGCAAGCAGGGTTTCGAGGCGCAGCAATTCCCCCAGCGACCACGCCTGAAACGGCGTGCCGGCGGGCGCGTGAGGCGCGTCGCCATCGGCGATTTCGGACAGGTGGTCGAGACCGGCGTGATCGAGATGCGCGTACAGAGGGTCGGTAAAGCGCGCTTTGGCTCGTGCGCGGGCATCCGGCTCGCCGCCATGAACCCGCAACCAGGCTTCGACGAACGGGCCCAGCAGCCATGGCCAGACCGTCCCTTGATGATAGGCGCCGTCGCGCTCAAGCGGGGTGCCGCCGTAGTGCCCACGGTAGGCCGGATCGGACGGCGCGAGCGTTCTGAGGCCGAGCGGCGTGAGCAGGTGGGCTTCAACCTGATCGACCACCGCGCGCGCCGCCGCGCCTTCGAGTAACGGAAACGGCAAACCGCCTACCGCGAAGATCTGATTCGGACGGATTGAACGATCGACTGCGCCTTTGACGAAATCCACATCGACGTTGTCGACCAACGCTTGTGTCGACGGATCGGTAAACCGTTCATGAAACGCTTGCAACGCTCGCTCTGCAGGCGCCTGCCACCGCGAATTCCACGTTGCTGCAATGCGCAATGCGTTGATCCAGAGCGCCTGCACTTCCACGGGTTTGCCGATGCGCGGCGTGACCACCCAGTCGCCGACCTTGGCATCCATCCATGTGAGTTGCACGCCGGGGACACCGGCGCTCAGAAGAGCATCCTCGGCGGATCCCTTGATGTTGAAGCGCGTGCCGTTCGTGTAGCCGGTGAGGATGGTCTCAACGGCCTGCCGCAGACGCGTTCGCGTGTCGGCTTTCGCGTGGTTCGTCGCCAGATAGTCGTGCACGGCGACGACGAACCATAACGATGCATCGACGGAGTTGTATTCCGGCGTGTCGCCATAGTCGGGAAAACGATTCGGCAGCATGCCGGCGGACAAGGTGCCCGACCATTCGAGCAGGATCGCTTCGGCTTCGTCGAGACGGCCCGTGGCGATCAGCAGGCCGCGCATGGCGATGAACGTGTCACGGCCCCAGTCAGTGAACCAGGGGAAGCCGGCGAGAATCGTGCGGCCCTCGTTACGCGCGACGACGTAGGCATCGGCCGAACGCTGCAGACGTGAGCCGAGGGCGTTGCGGCGCTGCTGTTCGACGCGCGCGAGTTCAGTTGCGTGGGCGGCAGCAGGTTCGGTGCTGACCGGCACCGTTGCCGACCCTGAGGACGCGACCGACGCGCTGAGGATCATTACCGCTTCGCCATCAATGGGATTGAAGCTGAACACGCCGGGCGTGGCGAGGTCTTCGCTGAAATCAAGGCCACGCTCGCGCTCGCGAACGTAGCAGAAGTTCCGGTACCAATCCGGCGCGTGGGTATAGGTGCCGTTCGTTGCGACGTTGATGACCGGCAGGTCGCCATAGGGCTGCCAACTCACGCAGCCCGGGTTGTCGCTCATCCTCGCGTTGAAGTTGAACGCGGGATTCTCATGGTGCAGTGCGTGGTAATCCCGGCCGGAGAGCAAAGGCCGCACTTTCAGAGTGAACGCGCCAGAAGCAGACGCGCCGCCCAATCCCTCCAGCCGCCAGCGCAAAACCGTTTCGCGCGTCGCCTTGCTCACGAATACTTCGGCCGTCACCACGCGCTGCGGATCAACCTGGAAGCGCCACGTAGGCCACGGCTCGGTATTGAAGGCAAGAAGACTTGTCGTCAGATCGGGATAGATTACGTCTGGCACGTATCGCTGCATGCTCAGCGGGTAACGCTTACCGTCCGCTTCGAGCCACACTTCGACTCCATTGACGAGCACCACGCGCCCGCCAGGCGCTCGCGTGGCCGTGAGCAGCAACGCGTGATAGCGGCGCGTGCGCAGCGTGCCCACGGTTCCCGAGGCGAAGCCGCCGAAACCGTCTGCTTCGAGCCATTCGTCTTCGAGACGTGTGATGTCGAAAGGTCTGCCGATGTGTGTCATGCGCGTACCGGGTTATGCAAACCGCAATTCATTCGGTGTGCCTGGACTTCAGGCGCGTGATGTTACTGTGACCATTCTCCTGCTTATCGCTTTCCATTTCCTTTCGTCTAACCGACGAATTTAATAAGCCTTATTCACTCGCAAACGTTTCACAATTATTTCTCGAAAGGATTGGAGACTGCATCCGCCGCCACAAATTGGATGCAGACATGAGAACAGACACTCGCGTCGCCAGCGTCGTTCTAGTTGCGCTCGCAACTTGCGCGTTAGGCGGTTGTGGCGCCGACGACTCCACTTCGGCCTCGACGTCTTCAACGTCTTCAACATCCTCATCGCCAACCGCCGCGAACAACGCTGCCACACCAGGCACCACGATGGTCCCCGCAGCCGGCATGCCCGACGCATCGGCACCCCTCGCAGCCGACCCCGCTGCCGCGTCCGACGCCATTACCCAGAACATGCAAGCCAGTCTTGCAGCCGACAGCCAGCAAGTTACGCCCGTGATGCATTACGCACCGGGCGACAGCGCCAATAGCAACTGACCTGATTCTTCCGGCGCGCGCGAGGCGCGCTATTCTTTCCCCCACCCGCAGAAGGTGATATTCGATGACATCAAATAGCCGTCGCCGTTTCCTGCAGACCGTGGCTTCATCGGCCGGCGCTGCTGCCGCGCTGACCGCGCTGCCCGAGTCCATTCGCAATGCGCTTGCCGTGCCCGCGTTTTCGCGTACCGGCACGATCCGCGATGTCGAGCACATCGTCGTGTTCATGCAGGAGAACCGTTCGTTCGACCACTACTTCGGCCATATGCGCGGCGTACGCGGTTACAACGACCGCTTCCCGATTCCGCTGCCGGGTGGCCAGCAACCCGTGTGGTACCAACCGTCGAAGGAGAATGCGGCGCAACCGGTGCTGCCGTTCCACCTGAACACGGCGACGACCAGCGCGCAATGTATCGGCGACCTCGATCACTCGTGGTACCCGACGCACTACGCGATGAACAACGGCGCGTACAACCAGTGGCCGCAGTACAAGACCGACATGACGATGGGCTACTACCTGCGTAGCGACATCCCGTTCCACTACGCCCTGGCCGACGCGTTCACGGTGTGCGACGCCTACTTCTGTTCGCTGCCGGGACCGACGCACCCGAACCGCGCCTATCTGATGACCGGCATGGTCGATCCGACCGGCACCATGGGCGGCCCGCTGCTCGACAACAACGATTTCGTCGACAACGACGGTCCGCCGACTTATCAATTGCTCTCGTGGACCACGTATCCGGAACGTCTGCAAGCCGCGGGGATTACGTGGCAGGTGTATCAGCAGGGTCTGACCGGCGCCGATCCGTTGAACGGCAACTACGGCACCAACGTCCTGCAGAACTTCGCGAACTTTATCAACGCGCAACCGGGCAGCGCCCTGTACGAGCGCGCGCAGACTGTGCGCACGATTGCGGACCTGAAGAACGACGTGCTCGCGGGCAACCTGCCGCAGGTATCGTGGCTGTGCCCGCCCGCCGCATACTCCGAGCACCCGAGCTATACGCCCGCATACGGCGCGGAATACACGTCGCAGATTCTGGATGCGTTGACGTCGAATCCCGAGGTGTGGAGCAAGACGGTGTTGTTCATCATGTACGACGAGAACGACGGCTTCTTCGATCACCTCGTGCCGCCGCAACCGGCGACGACGCCGGCCCAGGGTCAGTCGACGGTCAGCACCGACGGCGAGATACACAACGTGGTGAATCCGGGGCGCGGCGGCAGCTATACTGCTGACGGCTTGCCGTACGGTCTTGGCCCGCGCGTGCCGATGACGATCGTATCGCCTTGGAGCAAGGGTGGTTTCGTGTGCTCGCAGGTTTTTGATCACACGTCGGTGATTCGCTTCATCGAGACGCGCTTTGGCGTCTACGAGCCGAACATCACTGCATGGCGCCGCGCCGTTTGTGGCGACCTGACTACTGCGTTCGACTTCCGCACGCCGGACGCCTCAGTGCCGACGCTGCCGGACACGAGCAATTACCAGCAGATCGCCAACGAGTGCTCGTCGCAGCCGAAACCCACGGTGCCCACCACGCCGGTCGCCTTTGACCCGCAGGAAAGCGGTATCCGTTTCGCCCGTGCGTTGCCGTATGAGTTGCATGTGAACGGGCATGCGGACGTGAAGAAGAACACGTTTGAGATCGTGTTCGCCAACAGCGGCCGTCAAGGCGCGCATTTCTACGTGTACTCGACGAATCGCACGGACGGCCCGTGGCGCTACACCGTCGAGGCTGGCAAGTCGCTCAGCGAGAGCTTCGATCTGACGACGACGAATGGCGTGTACACCTTCGAGGTATTCGGACCGAACGGTTTCGTGCGCAAGTTTGCGGGTAACACGCAGACGGCCACGGCACAGACCGCGCAGGCGGCGGGTTGGCACGGCCACAACAAGCCCGCGGAGCCGGAAATCAAGGTGCAGTATGACGTTGCGAACGGAAACGTGTTTATCAAGTTCAGCAACAAGGGAGGCGGTATTGCGCGCTTAACGGTAACGGACAACGCGTATGGCGCGCGCACGCGTCCCGTGCTGGTGCCGGCGGGGGCGCATATCGAAGAAGGCTGGGTGCTGGCATCGAGCCACCACTGGTACGACTTGACGGTGACGAGCAACGACGACACGAGTTTTTCGCGCCGGGTGGCGGGGCACGTGGAGAATGGCCGACCGAGCATCAGTGACCCGGCGGCTGTCGCGCCGGTGTTGGTGGTGAGCTAAGGGCGAATGGGGGAAGTAGATGGGCCTCGGTTGGGCGGCTGCTGTTGGGCCGCTCGACCGAGGCTTGGCGATGCAATATTGAAGCGCGGTAGGAATCTTGCGGACGACTTGGGCCGATTGACCAAAGTTAGCGTCTTGCAACGACAACAGCAACGGCAACGTCTTGAAGAAATACCGCATCGGCGCGCGCAGCGCCGCCGGAAGTATGACTGCCTTGTCACTGAGGCGGAGTGTGCGAGGAGACAGATTCCAGATGCACCACTACCGTAGCTGCGCGGGGGACCCGCTTATGAGCTGGCGGTGTAAAGCCGCTTTCTTTTGCCTACTTTTCTTTGCGGCAGGCAAAGAAAAGTAGGTGCCGCCCCGCACAGGGGCAACGCTAATACACCACTAACAAAGCAAGGAAAGGCCAAAGGCAAAAAACCGTAGCGCAAACGAACTGCCGAGCAGGCCGCACCCAAGCCCTTAGGCCCCCAACAAGACTCCAGTCCTAAAAGCCCGCGCCCCAGTCACCCGCCCCAACGGCGCCCCAGCCGTCACAAACCGAATCGCCCGCCGCATATAAAACACACCCTCTGTATTGCTAAACAAAGTAGTAGTTTCATCAGTCAACGGATCGACAATATCGAACAGCGCTTGCCCGACACGAATCGTGTCCCCAATCCTGGCGCGATGAACAAGAATCCCGCTAACGGGCGCATAGAACTGCTCGCTACCAGCAAGCGGCGTCGCAGGCGCCAACAAATCGGGCAATGGCTTAACAGCATCAACCAAAACGGCCTTGCGCCAAACCAGATAATCAATCAACGCATCAGCATCTTCCTGCGCGACTTCATAAGAAACATCCCGCTGCCCACGGCACTCCACCGTAACAGCAATCGCCCCATTGGGCACAGGCTTATCAGCAGGCAAAGCTTGCTGCAGCTTCCACCACAACAAACTATGCGTCTCATCAAACGACTCCCCACCCGAGTTAGTCGCCAGCAACGAAGCCTGCGCCCCCAGATACCGCGCCAAAGGCTCAAACTCCGGCCACGCCGCCTCACTGGTATAGAGATGCATGACCGCTTCCAACGAGCAATGCAAATCGATCACCACATCCGCATCGAAGGAAAGCTTCAGCAAGGCCAACTGCAGCGACTCGAACTCAGTCAGCGGTTTCTGCTCAGCCAACTCAGCGCCGATCAGTTCGCGAACAATCCGCCGATTCTCCGAAGCATCCGAACCCAATGCCTCCTTAGCCCGCGCCACCAGCCCGGAGAATTGCAGAAAGTGTCGATTGAAGTTCTTGCCGCTGCCAAGATCAAAGCGTCCAAGAAACTGCCCCAGCACGTACTGGCCAAGCCCGACCGGATTCGCCACCGGCACCAGCACGATTTCCGCATTTAGCGCACCCTGCTTCTCCAGTTCGAGCAAGCGACGTTTAAGCAAAACCGTCGTCAGCATCGCCGGCGTTTCATCTGCGTGCAGCGACGACTGGATATAGATTTTCTGCCCGCTATCCAACGGGCCAAAATGAAACGACACCAGCTCACGGTGCGTGCCGATAGCCGGCGACAGAAGCGGAATCGATTGCTTATTCATGAACAGAGAATCTGAAAAAGAAAATTAGAAGGAAGATCAATTGCCGTACGGATCGAAATCGAAATACTTCTTCGCGATCTTCGCGTACGTACCGTCCTTAAGCATTGAAGCAATCGCCTCGTTCATGGACGCCTGCACCGCGGTCTCGTCCTTACGTAGACCAATCCCCACGCCACGATCACCCATCGAAAGCGGCTCGCCGACAAAAGCAAACCCCTTCCCAGCCGGCGTGCGCAAAAAGCCGTAGTCAGCTTCGACAGTGCCGAGCAATGCGCCATCAAGCCGGCCATTCTGCAAATCGGCGAACACCTCATCCTGACTCTTATACGCGACCACATGCGCGCCAAGCGGCGCCCAATTCTTCAACGCGTACCCTTCAAACTGCGTCCCCGTCTGCACGCCAATCTGCTTGCCGGCCAACGCATTCGTCCCACCCGCAAGCGCCGAACCCTGGCGCGCGATCAGCCGCGATTTGAACTGAAACAGCTTCGAAGTGAAGAGAATCTGCTGCTCGCGCTTCTCCGTGATCGCCATCGACGAAAGAATCGCGTCGATCTTGCGCGCCTGCAGCGCCGGAATCATCCCCGAGAACTCGAGTTCGACCCACTGGCAATGCGCATGAATACGCCGGCAGATTTCGTTGCCGAGATCGACGTCGAATCCTTTGAAGCTGCCGTCGGGCGCCTTGGCGTCCATCGGCGGATAGCTCGGATCGATGCCGAGGCGCAGCGTGGCGGGGTCGGCGGCAAACGCACCACTGCTGAAAGTCAGCGCGGCGCTCAAGATCATCAGCGAGATTTTCATGGGAGGCGGGTGTGGGTTGGGCGGATTACTACGGAGTAGGGAGCCATCCTATGCCGCCGCCGCGCCTCAAAGAAGTCCCGAAAGTAATATCATGATCACTTTTACCGATCACGGAAACTCCGCATGGCGTTGACGATCTCCCAACTACGCGCATTCACCGCTGTCGCCGAGCATGGCAGCATTCGCGCTGCGTCGCGGGCGCTCGGCATCGCCCAGAGCGGTATCACGCAACAGTTGCAGCACCTCGAATCGATGCTGGGCGCGACCTTGTTCACCCGCACGAACCGCGGAATCGCGCTAACCGCGCTCGGCCAGCGCCTGTTGCAGCGGGCCGGCGCGATTCTCGGCGAATGCGAGCGGGCCGAACAGGAAGTGCAGCAATTGCGCGGCGACTATGCAGGCGAAGTCACGTTCGGCATGACCACCGAGCCGCTCGTCGACGCCTTCGCACCGGTACTGACGGAATTCCGCGCGCGCTTCGAGCGGGTCGCGGTGCATTTGCGCACCGGTACGTCGCGGATGATGATTTCGTGGATTCGCGAAGGCACGCTCGATTTCGCTGTCGCTCTGGTATCGAAGCATACGGACACGGCCGATCTGTCCGTCACACCGCTCTATCCGTCCGATCCCGTGATCGTCTGCCGTCGCGGTCATCCGAAAGCGGGCGCCACTTCGCTTGCCGAGCTCGCCGATTGCACGTGGGTAGCAACGCGTTCGCCCAATCTCACCGACGACCCGCAAGCCAACCGGCTGACCCATCTGCTGGAGAGTCACGGCTTGCCACCGCCGAAAATCATCGCCACGGTGGAAGGTCTGTACGAGACGCTGCACCTGGTCAGTGCGACGGACTGCCTGTCGCTGGAGGCGTCGATTGTGGCGAAACGCGGGCCGTTTGCGAGCACGCTCACATCGATCAACGTGCGCGAGCGTGCGGTCGAACAGAACGTGTGCCTGCTGCAGCGTGCGGCGATTCCCATCACACCCGCCGCCCAGGAACTCGCGACGATGATCGCGTCGTACACACGCACGGTGAGGGCTCGCAGCGACCACGCTCGACAGAATTAGCCGGGCATTTCGAGCGCAATCAGTTCCTGCATGGTCTGCCTGCGCCGGATCAAACGCGGCTTGCCCTTCTCCAGCAGTACTTCAGGCGCCAGCGGCCGGCTGTTGTAGTTCGATGACATCGACGCACCATATGCGCCCGCATCGTGAAACACAATGAAGTCTCCCACTTCCGGCGTCGCCATGGCGCGGTTCGTCACCACCCCACCCGCCTCTTGCGTAAACACATCGCCCGCTTCGCACAACGGTCCGGCCACCGTGAAGGCGCCAACTGTCGCTTCACTCCGCATGCCGTTGCCTTTCTCCACCGTCATCTCATGACGACTGCCGTAGAAAGACGGCCTCACCAGGTCGTTAAAGCCCGCATCGACCAGGACGAATTGCCGGTTCGGCCGGCGATTTAGCGCGTGCACCTCGGCGATCAGCACACCCGCTTCCGCGACAAGAAAGCGCCCCGGTTCGATCTCCAGTCTCACGTGATGTCCGAGGTGTGCTTCGATCTGCTTGCGTGCATCGTCCCAAAGACGAAAATAGTGCCCGGCGTCAATCCGCGGCTCGCCTGCGCTATACGGCACGGACAATCCGCCGCCGGCCGAAATCGCTTCGATATCGTGCCCCAGACTCCGCGCCGCTTCGACCATCGCGTCGCACACACGCGCCAGATGTGTGTAGTCGACGCCGGAGCCGATATGCATGTGCAGCCCGACCAGCTTCAGACCGTAGCGCCGCACCATCGCTATCGCCAGCGGCACGTCGTCGAGCCAGATGCCATGCTTGCTATGCTCACCGCCAGTGTTGGTCTTGTTGCTGTGGCCGTGACCGAAACCCGGATTGATCCGCAGCCAGACCCGGTGCCCTTCAGGCGCATGCTGTCCCACCCGTTCAAGCATATCGAGCGATCCGGTGTTGACCGTGATGCGATGTTCGATCACCGTAGCCAGCGTCGCGTGATCGACGAGATCAGCCGTCAGCACCACGCCCTCAGGATCGCCATCCGGCGTAAAACCCGCCGCGAGACTGCGAGTGATTTCGCCCAGCGACACCGCATCGACCATCGCCCCTTCGTCGCGCATCAGCTTCAGGATGTGCACATTCGAACACGCCTTCTGCGCATAGCGGATCACGTCGAAGCTGCGCAGTTCAGCGATACGTTGACGAATCACGTCAGCGTCGTAGACCCAAAGAGGCGTGCCGTACTGACGCGCGAGTTCGACAAGCTGTTGTGGATTGAAAGTAGTCACGGTGCTCGGCTCTTGATCTGAAAGCATGGTTGTGACCAACATGATGCTAAGAACTGGCCATTCAGTAAAATACCTATTATTCGCCAACCCATTCATTTCTGATATAGACATCATGGCGCTCACCCATCGGCACATCGAAGTCTTCCGCGCATTGATGACGGCAGGCAGCGTCACCAAAGCGGCCGACATGCTGTTCACCTCGCAGCCCACGGTAAGCCGCGAACTTGCACGCATGGAGCAAAGCATCGGCTTTGCTCTGTTCGAACGCGTGCATGGGCGGCTGCGTCCAACCCTGTCTGCCTTGACGCTGTTCGACGAAATCAAGCGCGCGTATATCGGACTCGAACGAGTGGCTTCCACAGCCGCAAGCCTGCGCGAATTTCAAGGCGGCCAGCTTTCCATCATCGCGTTACCTGCGTTTTCGCATTCGATTCTGCCCGGCGCGTCGAAACGTTTTCACGATGCGCAGCCCGGCGTCAGCCTCTCGATCGCGACGCAGGAATCGCCCTTTCTCGAAGAATGGCTGACCGCGCAACGTTATGACCTCGGTTTGACCGAACACGACGCGCCACCCGCCGGAACCCGCCTGACCCCATTGCTCGAAGTGGACGAAGTGTGCGTGCTGCCCGATGCGCATCCTTTGCTCGCCAAACGCGTAATCGAGTTGCAAGATTTTGCGAGTCAGCGATTCGTCAGCCTGTCGTCGAACGATCCGTACCGGATTCAGATCGACGAAGCCTTCGCACAAGCGGGCATTGCGCGCCGCCAGATGATCGAGACGCCCACCGCCGTCTCCGTGTGCAGTTTCGTGCGGCAGGGGCTCGGCGTGGCCATTGTCAATCCGCTTACCGCGCTCGATTTCGCGGGGCGCAATCTGCATATCCGGCCGCTCGCCATTTCGCTGCCGTTTCGCGTGAGCGTGGTTCATCCGGAGTATCGTCCGAGCCATCCGCTCGCGGGCGCGTTCGTTGAAGCGCTGCAGAGCGAGGCCGCGGCACTGCGACTACAATTGAAAACCCATTCACGACGTAAGAAGTAGTAACGGCGCTGCTCGACGATCCATCCGCGCCACGTTAGTCCCCTGAACCGGAGTTTCCCAAATGATGAACCGAGACGATCCCGTCTGGCTAATTACAGGTTGTTCCACCGGCTTCGGCCGCGAGTTGGCGAAGTTGGTGCTGGAGCGTGGCTGGCGCGCGGTGGTCACCGCGCGCGACCCGTCTAAAGTGAAAGATATCGCCGAAGGGCACGGCGACCGCGCGCTGGTGCTGCCGCTCGACGTAACGAACCGCAAGCAGATCACCGACGTGGTCACTCAGGCCAAACAGCGTTTCGGCCGTATCGACGCGCTCGTCAATAACGCGGGTTACGGCTATCTGGCCGCGATCGAAGAAGGCGAGGACGACGAAGTCCGCGCAATGTTCGAGACCAATGTGTTCGGTCTCATCGATATCACGAAGGCGGTGCTGCCGATCATGCGTGAGCAGCACAGCGGCTTGATCGTGAATGTGTCGTCGATTGGCGGCCTCGCGAGCTTTGCCGCGACCGGTTATTACCACGCCACCAAATACGCGGTGGAAGGCTTGTCCGAATCGCTTGCCACTGAGGTGAAGCCGCTCGGCATCGACGTGCTGATCGTCGAACCCGGCCCGTTCCGCACGAACTGGGCAGGTCCGTCGATCAAGCAATCGGCAACGTTGATCGACGACTACGCCGCCACAGCCGGCGAGCGCCGCAAGCAGACCGAGGCGCGCAGCGGCAAACAGGCGGGCGATCCGGTGCGCGCGGCTCAGGCGATCATCGACGCCGCGCTATCGGACACGCCGCCGCTGCGTTTGCTGCTCGGCAAGGTTGCGCTCGAACTGGCACGCAAGAAGCTGGACTTCATGCGCGGTGATTTCGATGCCTGGGAAGCCACGACGCTCGGCGCGGATTTTCCGCAAGGAACGGATTAAGCTTAAAACTCGACCAGCGCGAAATCTTCCTTGCCCACGTCGCACAGCGGGCAGCGCCAGTCGGCCGGGACATCTGCCCAGCGGGTGCCCGGCGCGATACCTTCTTCCGGCAAACCGGCGGCTTCGTCGTAGATCCAGCCACAGATCACGCAGACCCATTGTTTGAAGTCGTCCGCGGACACCGCGCTTGCTGGCGAAGCCGTCTCAGCAGACACCGGCGACGCCGGCGTTGCATCGAGGCTTACCACCAGCGGCGCAGCCGTTCCCACGCTGCTTTCAGCAAGGCGGATCTGCAAGCTTTCCAATAGCCGTTGCGCTTCGGCCTGCGTCAAATCGATCCAGTACGGATCGCCGGCGCCGTCGTTGAGCCGTTCGGGGGAAAACTGGATTTCTACCGCTACGCCCTTCTTGTACATGGCAAATCGGGATATCGATGAAGCCGACGGCGAGCGCCGGCTTAGGGTCGGATGCTTGAAGCGAGCGCTTTATAGCGGGAGATGGGGTCAGACAAACTGGTTCAGCACAATCGCTGCAATCAGCCCGGCGGCGCCGATGATGCCCAGCAATTGCAGCAGGGTGAGGGACTTACGGGATGCGGTGGGGATTTGTTGCGTAGTCACGGAGCTATTCTTCAAGGTCGGAAAAAGCGAAATGGTACACGGGTCGACGTCCGACGCATCTCGATTGGCGCAAACCCGTGTGTGTCAGATGCCATTATCGCCGCTCGAACGGCCAGAATTCCCCACCGGCTGGAGATGGATTAATTCCCCAGCGAGTGGAAAGTTGTAATCGACGCGAGCGGCAATGGTCGCTTGGAACCGCCCTTCACCAGCGCCACCGCCATGAGGGCGAGACCCACCAGCAACACGACAACCGGCAACACTGCATGCAGTTCGGTACTCATCCGCTAGACCCCTCAAGCGAATCATTATGATTTTGGCTTTCCCGGTCGATGAGCCCGCACTGAATGCGTGTTACGCGTCTTGTTATAGACGGCGCCACCGGCGTACCGCTCATCGCCGACGAATGCACGGTCCGCTGCAGCACCAAAAAACCCGATATCAGGTATTCGACAATCGGTTGCCGTGGCGCGAATCCCAGAAACGGATCACGTGAGCATCGCCCGTGCCCGCGCCCACCACCTGATCGGGCGCGCCGCTCTCGCGCAGCAACGCGCGTAGTTCGTTGATGACTGGAAACACCTCGTGATTCCAGTCCGCACCCTGCGTATCGTGCGCGCGCTGCTCGGCTTCGACGATCTCGCGGTCTTCCTTGAAAATGCGTTCGGTGAACCACACGAGCAACGGCCACGCGAGATTGAGCACGCCGGGAATTCCCGGTTTGCGAATCGACAGCAGGCCGAAGGTGCGGTTCGTGCGCTGTTCGCGATCGAGCGGCACATAGACAATCCACAAGTCCATCACCAGTGTCTGTTCGGACGTGCGGATCTGCAGCGTCTGATACGGATACTCGGTGCGGATCGTCATGACGTCCTTGTCGTTGTCACCGCCCGCCTTGCGGCTCTGGCCGAACACGATCGCTTCGCCGATCGGCTGCTGGCCGGCCATGCGCGCAAACGTGTAATCGACTTCAACCCAGCCTTCGCCGCGCCGCCGGCCCAACGAACGCGCGCGCATCTGCCCCATCTGGCGGCGATGCAGGAACTGATGGTTCATATCCATCAGGTTCTCGTGCATGAACGAGTAGTGGCAATTCACCGGACGGCCGAAGCGGCGCGTCTTGTACTTCTTGTCGGATACGGAGCCGAAGGCCGGTAACGGCCGCTCGTCGGCCAATTCGGCGTTGCCGGGAAAGACAAAAATCAGGCCCTCGATCTCGCGGCACGGATAGGAACGCACGCCATTCGGCAAACGTTCCCGGCCCAGATACGGCACGTCGATACATTTGCCCGAGCAGTCGTAAGTCCAGCCGTGATAGCCGCAACGGATCGATTCACCGTCCACCACCCCCTGATGCAACGGCACCTGACGATGCGCGCAACGATCTTCGAGCGCGAACACCTTGCCGGACTCCGTACGCGCCAGCACGATCGGCTCGCCCGCGAACGTCACACCATGCGTCTTGCCCCGCTTCACTTCATGCGACCATGCGAGCGGATACCAGTAGTCCGGGTGAATACCGACACGGCGCAGATCGCGCACCGGGGCATCGGGGGCGGCCTGATTGGGCGCGCCTGCATTCCCGGTTGCTGGGGCTTGGGTTTGCGCGGCTGCCTGAGCAACCGACGCATCGACCGGCGCATCGACGATGTCTTGTTCGAGCGGGGGAACAGCATGCATGTGTGGGGCCTCCGTGCACGAGCGGATAGAAGGTCACCGCCCTGCAATTCGCAGGCCGGTATCGTTGCACAGTCTACTAGAAGCCGAAGCCCCGTGGTTCCATGGCAGACACGGCACGCCATGCCGCCACCCGGCGGACCATGGCCGCAAGCGCGCCGGTCTGCCGCTATGGCCGTGTCAGATAAGGCGATTGAAGACGATTGGCTAGTGACTTTCGTCGTGCGTGACGAGCCCGGAGCGGCGTTGCACGCCCCACGAGCGGCCGCCGCGCAGGAAATGGAGCCAGCCAAGCAGTGCGCCGACGTGCCGCACCAGCTGAAACGTGAACGGCTCGGCGATCGCCGCGAGGACCGCCATCCGCAAACTGGAGCCGGTGCGCAGTCCGGTCCAGCGGCGGTATAGATGGATACACCAGAGATAGAACGCCAGATCGATCGCCGTTTTGAGGCCGATCACGCTGAAAATCGACACGACGATCGCGCCGTGCCCGCCGAACAGAAAACCGAGCAACAGCGCGAAGGCGGTCAGACCGTAGATCGGCTGCATCGTATCGATGGCCTTGACCGGCAGCATCAGCATGCCCATCGTGCCGTAGCGCGGGTTGCCGGTCATATCGCGGTTCCAGTATTGCGTCTGCAGGAAGCCCGCGAACCAGCGGCGCCGTTGCCGCAGGAAACTGCCGAGGTTATCCGGCGCGTCGGTACGCGCGCGGGCGTCGCCGACCACACGCACGTCCCAGCCGAGACCATGGTCGACCGAATAGCGGCGCAGCCGATGAATCAGTTCGTAGTCTTCGACCAGGCACTGCGGATCGAAACCGCCCACGTCGACCAGCGCATCGCGCTTGAACGACGCGAAGGCGCCTGAAATCAGCAGCAGACTGTCGGCGCGCATCCACGCAAAACGGGCGATGAAGTTGCGCATGTATTCGTAGGTCTGAAACCACTGGAACACACGGCCCGACGCTGATTTGCCGCACACCGGCACCAGAATGCCAGCCGCCGCGACCAGCTTCGGCTCGCTCGCGAAAGCGGCACGCATCGCGTAGGTGGCGTCGTCCTCGAGCAGCGTGTCGGCGTCGACGGTCATGACGGTGTCGGTGGTCATGACCATGATGGCGGCGTTCAGCGCACGCGCCTTGCCGCCGTGCGGCACGCGCAGCCAGTAGAGATTGGGGTAGAGCGTACTTGGCGCGCTCAGCACGCCCTCGGCTGCGGCGACGAGGCCGAAGCGCTCGGTGAGCAGCGCGTGGGTCGCATCGGTGGAACCGTCGTCGGCAATCACGATTTGCGCCGGACCGTGGGTCTGGCGCAGCAACGCCGCGAGCGTGACCGGCAACACCGTCGCCTCGTTGTGGGACGCGACGATCACCCCCATGTCCGGCAGGGCGTGCGGATCGACATCAGGTCCATCAGGTTCGAGCGGTAACGTAGGCCGCATCAGCGGCAATGTTTTCCACGTGACGAACGCGAGCAGCAATGTGTCGTACACCACGTACGCAATCCCGGTCGACCACGCCACCACACCTTGCAGAAAGAATGCGCGCGCGAACAACAGCAGCCACAACACAACAACGCTGAGATGAATCAGCGAACTCAGCAGCGTCGTGGGACGCGGCAGAATGCGCGGGGAGGCAAGGGCAAGCGCCTGTTCCAGAGTTTTCTTCAAAATGACTGCTGAGTCCGTCGTTGATGCGGTTGTTAGAGTAAGGACAGCGCGATAGCGCTTACGGCACCATGCGCTTCAGAACCGACTTCCGATCGATCCATTGATGCTTCAACGCGCCGCCGATATGCATGGCCAGCAGCGCACACAGCGCATAGCCAAGCCACGTATGCAAAGCGCCGAAGCGGTCGTGCAAGGTCTCCTTGAGCGCCGGGTCGAGATGCATCACGTAGCCGATGCGCGGCCACGGGAACAGGTTGAACAGCCGCATCGGATGCGTGGCCGCATCTTTCCACGCGGAATCGTGCAGCCAGCCGGACAGCGGCAGCGCAATCATCAGCAGGTACAGCAGGAAGTGGGCCGCATGCGCGGCGATCTTCTCCCATGACGGAAACTCGCGCGGCAACGGCGGCGGCTTGTGCGACACGCGCCACAAAATGCGCATCAGCGCGAGGCCGAGCACCGTGATACCGATCGACTTATGGGTATCGACCACCGGACGCACCCAGTCGTCAGGCCAGGATTCGGCGGTCAGGCCAAGTACGACATTGCCGATCATCAACAGCGCGATCAGCCAATGCAGCGCGATTGCCGTGCGGGTATAGCGCGACGGCTGCAAGGCGCCGTTCAAATCGGTCAGGGAATCGGCGTGGGTATTCATGGTCGTTCCGTCTGCAAATGGGGTTCCCAGCGAAAGCTATTTGAAAATTCGGCCATCCCGGACAGGTCCAGTCGCGTCGCCGTATCAGGCTAACGTGCCAGTGTGCCGTTTTATTCCGCCGGGCGCTTAATTGTGTGTTTCCGTTTATTTCGCCCGCATCCAGCGAATCATGCGTTGAGCGCCGCGGCAACGCGCGTCTGCAAAGCCGGCAGCACCTCGGCTTCAAACCATGGATTGCGCTTGAACCAGGCAATATTGCGTGGCGAAGGGTGCGGAAGCGGCACCAGGTCGGGACCATATTCCCGCCAACGCAGCAGTGTATCGGTGAGCGTCGGCCCGAACGCGTCACTGAGACCAAAGCGCTGCGCGTATTGACCGATCAGCAGCGTGAGCCGCACCTCGTGCAACTGGGCGAGCAAGGTTTGATGCCAATGTGCGGCGCATTCTGGCCGCGGCGGCAGATCGCCACTCGTGCCTCTGCCTGGAAAGCAGAACCCCATCGGCACAAGCGCGAATTTCGAGGCATCGTAGAAGGTCTCGCCAGAGACCCCGAGCCAGGTCCGCAAACGTGCACCGCTCGCATCGCTCCATGGAATGCCGCAAGCATGCACGCGCGCGCCCGGCGCCTGGCCGATGATCAGAATGCGCGAGTCTGCCGATGCCACGACAATCGGCCGCGGCGCATGCGGCAGCACCGGCGCGCAAACGGTACAGGCGCGAATGTCGAGCAACAGCCGATTCAGTGAAATGGCTTTCTTGACGGTCATAACCAGCGTTTCTATCCTGCATGCTTCTAGAAGCGCTACGTTTACCCCGTCAATGACGCCGGGTCAACCGCGGCACCGCGGCACTCTTCACCGCTTCACAAACCGGTAGTGTCCCACGCCCCACTCGTTGCCCTTCGCATAGCCGAACAACTCAGCCACGGCCATGTAGAACATCCGCCACCGTTGCAGCCACACAGCGGCGTCGCGCGCGCCATACGTCTCGACGAGCATCGGCATCACACGATCGCGCGCCGCATCGAGCGCGGCGAGCCATTGATTCGCCGTGCGCTCGTAATGTGTGCCACTCACCCACCACTGCCGCTCCATCCGCAGATCGTCCTGAAAGTTCAGCAGGAGCGCTTCGGACGGCATCGTGCCACCGGTGAAAAAGTACTTCGACATCCAGTCGCTGCCGTCCTGCACCTGAAAGTGATAGGCCAGCGTGCGATGCGCGAAGAGATGCACGAACAGTTTCGCGTCGTCGCGCATCCAGCGCGAAATTTTGGCAAGCAGCAGCCCGTAGTTCTTCATATGCTCGAACATTTCGATCGACACCACGCGATCGAAGCCATCGCCACGCTGCGCTTCGTCGAATTCGAAATCGACGACATTGCCCGTGACCACCGAAAGATTGCGCAAGCCGCGCTCTGCCGCACGCGCTTCGATGAACGCGCGCTGCCCGTGCGAATTCGAGAGCGCGACAATCTGCGCGTGCGGGTAACGCGCCGCCAGCCACAACGACAACGAACCCCATCCGCAACCGAGATCGAGAATCCGTTGACCGTCGGCCAGCTCTGCGCGTTCGGCATAGCACTCCAGCATCGCCACTTCGGCTTGCGCGAGCGTCTCGTGGCCGGTCGGGTACAAACAGCACGAATACTTCAGATGCGCTCCGAGATGCGCATGAAAGAATGACGCCGGCACCTCATAGTGCTGCGTGTTGGCCGCCTGCGTTTCGATAGCAATCGGACTCGCGCGCAAGTGATCCAGCAGACGGTTGAGCCGTTGCGCGCGCAGCTCGCCATTGTCGATCGCTTCGTCGCGCAAACGCTGGCGCATCAGTTGACGCATGCCGCAACGGATCAGGCTATCGGGCAGCCAGCCGCGTTCGCAGCATTGGATCAGCCAGCCATCGCGTGACTCAGCGGGAGACGGCGGCGGCATGGTATGGCCGGTGGTGGAAAGGCTCATGAGGCTAACTCCCTATCGTTGTTCCAAACTCGTCTGAACGTTCACCAATACCCTGGCCGGTTCATCAATGCCGCGGCGGCCACGGAATCAGCGCGCTGGTGGTGCGCATGTACTCGGCGTAGCCGGCGCGCCTTTTGGCCATGCTTTCTTCGAGCAGCGGGATGCCGGAGAGCTTCAGCAGAAGGAAGGCCATCAGCACCGGTGGCAGCAGCGTGAACCATCCCCAGGGCGTGCCGACCGACAGCGCGAGGTAGGCAAGCCAATGCACACATTCAAAGAAGTAGTTTGGATGCCGCGAATAGCGCCACAAACCCACGCGACAGACGGTGTCGTGATTGGCCGGGTCCTGCGCGAAACGTTTGAGTTGCCGGTCCGCAATGCTTTCGCCTGCCACCGACACGATCCACAACGCGATAGCCAGCAGGATCCAGCCGATCGCCGGTGGGCTGCTGCGGTAAGACGGCACCATAAAGGCGATCGACAGCAGCATCGAGACAACTACTTGCGACTGAAAGAGCCAGAACATCTTGCCAGCCGCCTTGTTGCCCCATGTTTCGCGGAAGCGGCGATAGCGCGCGTCTTCAGCGCCGCCGTAATTCCGTTTCCACAGGTGCGTGCCGAGCCGCACTCCCCAAACCAGACCACCCAGCGCAGTCAATGCCCGCGCCACCGGGTCGCCGTTGCCGAGCACGGCGTAGAGCACGGCGACCAGACCGAGCGAATAAGCCCAGACCGGGTCAATCATGCCGGCGTTTTTGGTCTTCAACTGCCACGCCCAGACGGCGCTGAAGATCGTGATGAGCCCAATCAGGGCGACCACGGCGGCGGCGAGTGGCTGCATGCGGATCCTCGTCCAAAGGTGACAAGGCTTATACGCCGTAAGGGCAGGATCGGATGCACCGGCCATGTTCATTGCTTGCATCAAAGGACTCGTGGCCGGTTCCGTCAACGTGGCATTCGCGCTCACTTTTGGTGCAATCTGGCCCAAGGTCCCAACCGCCGCGTTAGCCATGCTGACGGGATTCGCAGGCTACGGCGTGAGTCTCGTGTTATTCGTCGTCGCACTGCGCAATCTCGGCACCGCGCACGCGCATTTCCCGCATATTCCTCATCGACATACACATTGAATTCCCGCACCGCCGCACGGTACGGGCACCTGCTGCAGTGCAAGACAAGAAATTTATCTGGAACGGTTCATACGATAGGCCGATTCAATTGGCATCGCGGCGAAACGCATCCTCTAATACAACTCCTGTTGTGCGCGCCTGTTTATTTCACCCCCACCTGCCCACCCCGCTTGCCCCGGAGATATCCATGTCCCAACCCGAGCCTAATGTCGACGAAGTGGTGAGAAGCATCGCAGAGGAAACCGATACCCCCACGGAAACGGTCTCGAAGATGTATGCAGACACACTGGCCGACTACCGGCACGAAGCACGCGTGTTCGATTACGTGCCGCTGTTCGCCGCGAAGAAAGTGCGCGACAAGCTGCGTCATACGTCGAAACACAAACACTGATACGGCGGCGCGCGGAGACCACCGCCTGCTTGACGACACTTGATAGCACTCCGGATCGACCTCGCCCGCTCGCGCGGCGATTCGCCAGAGCGCGTATCGATTTATTTTTCCCACTGCTAGACTCTGACCCGGATATATCGACTCGGGGGAAGATGGCAATGCGGGTGACAATCGTAGGCGCCGGGATTGCCGGCTTGAGCACAGCATGGTCGCTCTCGAAGCTGGGACACGACATCACGCTGATCGAGCAGGGCTCGATTCCGAATCCGCTCGCAGCCTCGGGCGACCGGCACCGCATGATTCGCCGCGCCTATGGTGACGCCGACGGCTACGCACGCACCATCAGCGAGGCGTTTGACAGTTGGGATCTGCTGTGGAATGACCTGGGCGTGTCCCACTATGCGAACTGCGGCGTGCTAGGCATTTCGCAACATGCCGGCGATGGCGCCGCGCATTTCCGCACCGGCCTCGACCGGATGAAATTCGAGTATGAACTGCTCGACCCGCACGAAGCAGCCGGGCGCTACCCCTTTCTCGACCCCGCCACGTTTCGCTACGCTTACCTCGATCACGACGGCGGCGCGCTGTTCAGCGAACGCATCGCACGCGATATGAAAGCGTGGCTCAAGATGCGCGGCGCGGACATTCGCACCCATGCCAAGGTGCTCGCAGTGGACGCGCATGCGGCCTCCGTGCGAATCGACGACGACACCATCATCCGCGCCGACCGGCTCGTGGTCACCGCCGGCGCATGGACGCTGCAACTGTTCCCGGCACTCGCCGAAAACCTGATGACCTATCGCAATGCGGTTGCCTATATGGAGCCGCCGGCGGATCTGGCGCACGCGTGGTCGACTGCGCCCGCTATCGTGGATATCGGTGGTGACAGCGGCGGCTACGTGCTGCCGCCGAGCGACGACATTGGTCTGAAGTTTGGCGCCGGCGTGCACAAATCGCGTGCACCCGATCCTGATGCCAATCGCGATGCGGCGCCCGGGGAGGGCGACAGCCTGCGCCGCCTGTTTTCGCCGCCGCTCAGCCGCATCGACGAATATACGGTTACCGAAGTAAAAACCTGCATCTACACGTTTACGGCGGATAGCCGCTTCTTTTCGAAGCGCCTCGGCAACACACTGGTGGTATCGGCATGCTCGGGGCACGGCTATAAATTCGGCGCGGCCGTCGGGCGCCGGGTCGCACAAGCGCTCGAAACGGATGACGACACCATGCTCGCGCGTTGGCTCAGGGCGGAAGCGCGCTGATCGTTCGCAGGACCTCCGCTCGCGTATTGGCAATATAGCCCAGCCCCCGCACCACGGCGGCGAGTCGCGCCACCAGTGCGTCGGCTTCGTGCGGCTTGATACCCGCATAACCGAGCATGAAGCCGTTGTAGCGCGATGCATCTTTAGCGGATGGCTGGCAAAAGCCGCTGAGCGCGGCGATATGCAAACCGTGCTCACGTGTTGCGGCGCTCACGTCCTGATCGCGCAGCGGCGCATCGAGCCGCATTGTCAGATGCATGCCACCGCCATCGGACGAGACCGTCACCAAGTCGTGCATATGCCGCTCGATTGCGTGCACCAGCGCGACGCGGCGCTGCTGATAGAGACGCCGCATGCGCCGCAAATGCCGCGCGTATTTCCCGCTATCGATGAAATCCGCCAACGCGACCTGCTCGGCCACGCGCCCTTGCCGGGCGATCTCACTGAGCGCCTCGTCAATTTCGCCGACAAGATGCGCCGGCACGACCATGAAGCCCATGCGCAACGCCGGGAACATCGTCTTGCTGAAGGTGCCGAGGTAAATCACCGGTGTGTCGGCCGCGAGACCCTGAATCGACGGCAATGGCGGGCCGCTATGGCGCAGTTCACTGTCGTAGTCGTCTTCGATGACCCATGCACCGCGCGCCATCGCGTTCTCGATGATCGACCAGCGCCGCTCCAGACTCAACACGCTGCCGAGTGGATATTGATGCGAGGGCGTGATGTACATCAGGCGCGGCGGTGTCCGTTGCCAGTGATCGGGCGTCGGCGCGATGCCGGCGGCGTCGACAGGAATCGGCACCAGTTGCAAACCGGCGGCCTGAAACGCCGCCTTCGCGCCGTGATAGCCAGGGTCCTCGACCCAGACGCTGTCACCCGGGTCGGCCAGCATGCACGCGCACAGGTCGAGACTCGCCTGCGTGCCCGACGTGATGAACACCTGCTCCGCCGAACACCGCACGCCGCGCGACACGCGCACGTACTCCGCAATCGAGCGGCGCAACGCGGGATGCCCAGCGTTGTTGCCGTACCCGAGTTCGCTGGGTTCGACCAGACGCCATGCGCGCTCCATTGAAGCACGCCATTGCGCAAGCGGGAATTCGTCGAGTGCGGGTACACCGGGACGGAACGGCGTGGGATCGTCCGGGCTCGTGCGCTCGCGCGGCAGAGCCGCGACGCGGCGCGATAAACGGTTTTCCGGCGTCTGCGCACTGCCGCTTGCCGCGGCGATCGAGCTCCCTGAACCACTCACCACGCTAACGATAGAACCATGCCGGCTCGCGGTGATGAAGCCCTCGTCGGTCAACCGTTCGTAGGCGTAGAGCACCGAGTTGCGCGCGATGCCCAATTGTTCGGCGAGCGCTCGTGTAGCAAGAAGACGGCTGCCGTGTCGGATATCGCCATCGAGAATCGCGCGACGCAGACTCTCGTAGAGCAGGTCCTGCTGCGTGAGCTTGCGCCCACCCATTGCGCGCTCGACGTTCGACATCAACAGACCGTAGTCCAAATTCGTGGCTCCAAATTCTGGCTTTCTCGTGGTGCTAACAATGGTGCCACAAATTTCTTATGCTCACGGTTCCAGAGACGCCGCCACCGAATACTGCGAGAGAGGTCGATGCTATGAACACGCCCGCACGTCACGCTGTCACCGCGCGCCGGGGCTACGGCGCCGGGGTAAAGTGGTGCGTCGCGCTGGCGTGCGCGGCATACGGCTATGGGCTGCTCGAGCCCGCGGCAACGGCACGCGCCAGGCTGGATGCCTGCGTGAACGAGAATCTGGCGCAGCGCGATGGCGCGGTAGGCTCCGCTACAACAACAACCGCCCGCGATGCGGAGCGTGAACAGGCATTCAGCGCTGCCGTCTATGCCTGTTCGACTCAGCCCTAGCGAGGCCGGTCGACTCGCCGCCCACCCTCACCCAACAAGAAACCACACTTATGTCCGACGCCATTCAGATCCGCCCCGTCACGCCCGCCGACTTCGACGCCTGGCTGCCGCTGTGGGACGCCTATAACGCCTTCTACGGCCGCTCGGGCGAAACAGCATTGCCGCGCGAGATCACCCAGGTCACATGGGGGCGTTTCTTCGATGCCTACGAGCCGATGCACGCGCTGGTCGCCGAACGCAACGGCCAGTTGCTCGGCCTCGTGCACTTCCTGTATCACCGTCACACCACCATGGTGGCACCGACCTGTTATCTGCAGGATCTCTACACGCTGGACACGGAGCGCGGCAAAGGGGTTGGCCGTGCACTGATCGAGGCGGTGTATGCGCGAGCCAGGGCAGACGGTCTGCAGCGGGTCTATTGGCAAACACATGAAACGAATCACACGGCGATGAAGCTGTACGACAAGGTCGCGGACCACTCCGGTTTCGTGGTCTATCGCAAGGCTTTGTAGCAGACTACAGCAGGCCCGCCTGACGGGCCTCGCGTCTCCCGCTTCATCGCCCCATTCCGGGCCGCCTGTTCTGCGCGGCCACGCGCCGCATTCGCAGGTGCCGCGGCTCACCAGGCCACCATGCGTACCGCATCGGCTATACCGCCTCTCACCGCATTCGTTCCCCGCCCGGCTCAAGTTTGCAGGCAGCTTGCCGTTATCGCCATTGGACGGAGCGCCATCTGGCTCCCACGCGACCTTGAGCGATCTCCTCACGGAGGGGCGCAAAACGAATCGGAAACTGTACATGCCTTCGATCATCGGCATCGATCTTGGAACCACGCATAGCCTTGCGGCCGTCTGGCGCAATAACGAAGCCACCCTCATTCCGAACGCACTCGGCGACGTACTCACGCCGTCGTGCATCTCAGTCGACGACGACGGTTCGATCCTCGTCGGCCGCCCCGCCCACGACCGCCTGCACACGCATCCCGAACGTACTGCCGCCAGCTTCAAACGCTATATGGGCACGAATCGCAACGTGTCGCTCAGCGTGCGGACATTGCGTCCTGAGGAGTTGTCGTCGCTGGTGCTCAAATCGCTGAAGGCCGACGCCGAGGCATTTCTCGGCGAACCGGTGCAGGACGCCGTGATCGCGGTGCCGGCGTATTTCAGCGACGCTCAACGCAAAGCCACACGCATCGCCGGCGAACTGGCCGGGCTCAACGTGCTGCGCCTCGTCAACGAACCGACTGCGGCCTCACTCGCATACGGGGTGCATCGGCGCGACGGCGAACGCAAGTTCCTGATCTTCGATCTGGGCGGCGGCACGTTCGACGTCTCGGTGCTCGACTTCTTCGAAGGCGTGATGGAAGTACGCGCCAGCACGGGCGATAACTTTCTCGGCGGCGAAGACTTCACCGAGGCGCTCGTCGCGCTGTTCTGCCAGCGCAATAATCTGCGCGCCGGGGCACTCATGCCGATTGCAGCGCAACGCCTGCATCAACAGGCCGAGCGTGCGAAACGTCTGCTCACGCAAAACGGTGCCGATAGCGTCACGCTCAAGCTCACAGTTGGCGACGCTGAGCACGGCCTCGAACTCGATGCCGCCGCCGCGGAGCGCACCTGCGAGCATTTGCTGCAACGGTTGCGCAAGCCGGTCGAGCGAGCGTTGCGCGATTCGAAGATCGCAGTCGATGCGCTCGACGAAATCATCCTGGTCGGCGGCGCCTCGCGTATGCCGATGGTGCGCAAGCTCGTCTCGAAGATGTTCGGCCGCTTACCCGCCGCTCATCTGAACCCGGATGAAGTGGTAGCGCTCGGCGCCGCCGTGCAGGCGGGGCTGGTCACGCGCGATGCGGGACTCGACGAAATGGTGCTGACCGATGTCGCGCCGTATAGCCTCGGTATCGATACCGCGATGCAGGTTGGTGCCAACCAGTACGTGCCGGGCCACTTTCTGCCGATCATCGAGCGCAATACGATCGTGCCGGTCAGCCGCATGCAGCGGATTTTCACGGTGAGCGACCGTCAGCAGATCCTAAGCATCAAAGTGTTCCAGGGCGAAGCGCGCTTGACCGCCGACAACGTGCCACTCGGCGAATTCACACTCGACGTGCCGGTCAAACCGGCCGGCCAGGCCGGCGCCGACGTGCGCTTCACGTACGACATCAACGGCGTGCTGGAAGTGGAGGCCACGGCCTTCCCCGATGGCGTGAAGCGCGCAATGGTGATCGAAGAAAATCCCGGCGTGCTGACGCCGGAAGAAATCGGTGAACGGCTCGCAGCCTTGGCCGCGCTCAAGATCCATCCGCGCGATCAGTTGGAGAATCGCGCGCTGCTCACGCGCGCCGATCGCGTATATGAGGAGACGCTTGGCGAGCATCGGCAATATCTGGCCGCACATATCGCGCGCTTCCAGTCGCTGCTCGAGCGGCAGAACGCCGAGGAAATCGCCCATGCGCGTAGCGAGTTGAACGCGCTGCTGGATCGTTTCGATGTGCACATGACTTATTGACCGGCCATGGATACCACTTCTGCCTATCACTGGCCTTGGGACGTACTCGGCATTGCAGCGAACGCCGACGAGCGCACGGTGCGCCGCGCTTATGCGCGTCTGCTGAAACAACAACGCCCGGATGAGGACGCCGAGGCGTTTCAGCGTCTGCGGTATGCGTATGAGTCTGCGTTGCAGATGGTGAATGACGGCGCGGCGGGCGGCGTGACCGCTGATGTTTCGGCACATGCGCGAATGCCGCAATCCGCAACGATGCCGGATGCGACACCTGCGACAGTGCAGGTCTCGCTGACGACGCTAGAGTCAACGTCGCCATCATCTGGCTTCGCCCAGCCATCGCCTGCGGTCCGCCGTCGCGAGCCCGACGCTTTCGAAAGCGCGGTCCAACTGTGGCAAGACTTCGTCGCACAACGGGACCAGCTCGAGTCGCGCCGCTCTTTGCAGGAATTATTCTCCCATGTCGTCAACATCCAGACGCGCGACGAACTCGAATGGCAGGCGCTAGTTCATTGTCTGAACGAGGACGCGCCAGCCACGCTACGCATGAACCTGAGTGAGGTTCTGGGATGGCGCGACAACGCCGCCCATCTGCGCCGGCGCAACGCTGCCATTGCAACGCTCGCGCTAGACCGAGTGTTCGCCGACGAGGACTACAACGCTTTGCGGCTACGTTTTACGAATGCGATGGCACTCCTCGAAGGGCCGCAGCTCCCGTTGACTACCGGCGCGCGTGCATTGCTGCGCGCGGGAGTGCGCACCGAGATGGAACAGTTGCTGACTGCGCTCGGCCGCTACCATCCGAATGTCGTGCGCTTGCGGCTCGACAGTGAGAAGGTCGAATTCTGGACCCGCTGCCTGACGTTCTGCGTCGGTGCGGGACGCCTGTTCGGCCCGACGCTCGCGTTGAGCGCATGGTGCGGCTTGCTGTTCGCCAGCGCTTCGATGAACCTGAACGGCGATCGATGGTTAGATCAATGGACGCCAGTCCAGTTGGCGGTGCTTCTTGCCACATTAATGGTGACACTGGTCACCAGCGCCGCGATAACCGTGCTGCTGTCGGAACCGCAGCAACAGCGGCTGCGGGCGCTACGCTCGTTTGGCTGGCTGCGTTACGGCTGGATTCCGCTGTGGCTTGGCGCAACGGCCGGCGCGTTGTGCGACGCAGGCAGCGGGCGCCTGACCTCGATTGCAATGGACACACTCGGTGTATGCACGATATGGGCCGCGCTGATCTATGGATGGCCGCGCATCAAGCAGCTCGCGATACTGGCCGCCGTCGGCGCGATCGGGTTTGGTTTCGTCGGGCATTGGCTCTCCACCGATCTTCGCGCATGGCCAATGCCGTTCGCACACGGCGTGCTGTTCGCTTTCTACTTCTCTTTTGCGCAACATGAGTGGCGTGGCTGGCTCGCACGCCGACCATGCGCTGCGTGGTTTGGCGTGGCAATGTGGTTTGCGGGTTTCGTCGCGCTGATCGTTTTGCTGCTGCAGCGCGAAGAGCGTTCGACGCAATTCGCGTGGGCGCTCTTCACGGTGATGGCGGCAATGGGCGGCGTGTTGGCGACGACGCGGTGGAATGATCTGCGCCGGGCGGTGCCGGCATTTTTCCGCGGTTATGTGCATCTGGTCTGGCTGGCGATCGCTGTGTCCAGGCCGGATATCATTGCTTGCGTGAGCGCGGGGTTGATGAGCGTCTGGATTATTGATGGGATTAAGCAGAGAAGAGGCTCGCGGGGGGCGGTGGGGTGATGGGTGGTGGCTGGCCGCGGGTGGGAATAACGGTCTGCTACTGTGGAGTGATTGGAGCGCTGGCGGAAATCGGTACGGCTGTGCTTCCATCCGTGTATGAAGCTCTCCGGACGATGATTGAGACCGCCAGTTTGAACCCGGATCACGCGTGCGTATCACCGTCGAGTACCAGCGGCTCATCATTACGCCGCTTTAAATGCAGAAGGGCCGCGAAACGCGGCCCTTCTGTCACGTCACGGATGCTTGGCAATGGTCAGAACCTTAGCTGCTTGACCCATCGTTGACGATCCGCAATATCTCATCCGTGTCGTCTATGACGCTTTCATCACCCACAAACCGAGATATCTCAAGTAAAAAAAGGCATCAAGCCTCAAGCTGCTCCAGCACCTTCCCCTTGGTCTCAATCCCAAGAAAGTGCACCGTGATCGCCGCAATGAACGGCACAGCCGCGAGAATATAAAACGCCACCTCCAGATTACCGCCGATCATCGTCTTCGACACGATAGCGGGCGCGAAGATCGCCGCCACCTTCAACCACGCGCCGCCCACACCGCACCCCATCGCACGGATGCTGGTCGGATACAGTTCCGGCGTGTACACATAAGCGGTGATAAAACCACAAGCCAGAAAACCGAGCGCAAACGCGCAGCAAGTCGCCACCACATACACCGACGCGTTGTGGAACACTCCGGCCAGCAACAGCGAAAGCGCGCAGGCCACGAACGACAAATTGATGATCGGCTTGCGACCCACCTTGTCGACCAGCAGCGCACAGGTCAGCGAACCCACCACGCCCAGCACCGAAGCCGCCACCGCCAGATTCAACGCCAATTGCAGCGGCGCGTGATAAACCGTGCGGTAGATCGTCGGCAGCCAGGTCGAAAGACCGTACTGAATGAAGCCACACGTGATCCACAGCATTGCCACGGCCATCGTGCGCTTCAGATAGGCAGGCCCGAACAGATCGCCAATGCGACGCTTCGGATGACGATTGGCCATCGCATCGAATTCCGCCGACTGGGTGACCAGCGGCAACGAACCCTTCACGGCGCGTTCGAACGCGTGCACAGCGGCATCGGCGTCGGCCATTCGTTCACGTTCCGCAAGCCAGCGCGGCGATTCGGGCACCAGTTTGCGCAGCACGAAGAACAGAATCAACGGCATGCCGCCAATGAAGTACATGGCCTGCCACCCGAACCGCGGCACGATCCATGCGCCCAACGCATTCGATGCGAGCAACCCGACCGGAAAAACGATTTCATACAACAGCACGAAACGGCCACGGCCATGCGCGCGGCTAATCTCGTTGATATAGGTCGCTGCCACGGGCAATTCGCCGCCGAGCCCAAGCCCTTGAATCACGCGCAGCGCGACAAACACCGCGAAGGTCGGCGCAAAGCCGCACGCAATGCTGGTAATGCCGATGATGCCCGAGCTCAACGCAATCGCCTTCACGCGGCCTTTGCGCTCCGCGTACCACGGGAATACGAACGCGCCGATCAACTGTCCGACCGAACCGGAGCCGATCAGGAAGCCGATTTCCCACGGCGTCAGATGCCACTTCGCAATCAGGATCGGCAGCGTGGCCGCGATCGCGATCACGTCGAAGCCGTCGAAGAACGTCGCGAGACCGATCAGTATGCGCGCGCGCACCTGCATGGCGTTCTTCGGCAGACGCTCGAGACGCGCGATGATCGAGCCCCGGGTCACGGGGCCTGAGACACCGGCGCTGCTGCGGTCCCCCATGGTGTTGTCGATAGTTCTCATGCCGTGGTGCCGTCCGTAAATGTGGTTAGGCAAGCGCCGTTGAGGCGTCGGTCAGGGTGGCAAGGTCGATCGTCCGGCCCTGGTTCATCCACTTGCGCGACAATTTCAGTTCGCGCGGCGTGTTGATGGCAATCACGCCGCGAATCGCGCCGTCTTCCAGATGGAATAGCGTGGCGCGTTTTCCCGCTACATCACCGCGTATCGCGAGTTGCGCATCGCCCGGAATGTCGCCGAGGATTTGCAGATTCACGTCGTATTGATCGGACCAGAACCATGGAATGTCCGCATACGGCTCGAATTTGCCAAGCAACGCTTTGGCCGCCGAGATCGCCTGGTTCTGCGCATTGGCCCACGATTCGAGCCGCACACGACGCTTCAGCCATGCACTCGGGTGGTTCGCAACGTCGCCGCACGCAAAGATGCGCGGGTCGTCGGTCGCGCCGAAATGGTCGACGACGATGCCATCGTCCACCTTGATACCCGCGGCTTCCGCCAGCGCCGTATGCGGCGCGAGGCCGATGCCGGCGACAGCAAAGTCGGCGTCAAGCGTGGAACCGTCGGCGAATGTCGCGCGAATACGGTTGGCGTCGTCCGCATGATCCGCAATCGACACGAGCGACGCGTTCAACCGCACGTCCACGCCATTTGCCCGATGCAGTTGCAGCAGAAAGTCCGACACCATCGGCGGCAACGAGCGAGCGCACAGACGCGGAGCACCTTCCACGACCGCCGCTTCCACGCCGAGCTTGCGCGCCGTGGCCGCGACTTCGAGACCGATCCACCCGCCGCCTACGACCAGCACGCGTTTGCTGGCACGCAGCCGCTCGCCCAAAGCGACGGCTTCGTCGAGCGTACGCAGATAGGTGATGTGCGAGGTCTTCACCAGCGAATCAGGCAAACGCCGTGCCGCGCCGCCGGTTGCAATCACCAGCCGGTCGTATTGCACTTCACGGCCCGACTGCGTGCGAACAATGCGCTTTTCACGATCGATCGACGTCGCGCAGTCCGGTTGCCATGCTTCGACGTTCAGCGCATCGAAATCCTCGGGCTTAACGAGGCGCACGGTTTCGATATCCGCCTCGCCGGAGAGCACCGCCTTCGAGAGCGGCGGCCGCTCATACGGCAAATGAATCTCGTCGGCGATCATCACGAGGCGGCCATCAAAACCTTCCTTGCGCAACGTCTTCACGACCCAGCCAGCAGCCTGGCCGCCACCGATCACGACAATCGTGCGCGGTGCTTCCAGCCCGACGTGTGCAGCTTCAGCCTTTGCGGCAGCAGCGTCAGTCATTTTTCCGCTCCGTCATGAACTTGCCTTCCGGCGCCTTCGCGTTTTTCTGGCGACGCGTGTTACCGTCGATGCCACCGTCGATCGCCCATTCGGCGAACACGGTCGGACCCGGTTCGAAATCACGCGGCTGCCATTCGGGCGTGAGCTGATCTTCGTCGGCGTAGTACTCGATCAAACCGCCAGCCGGATTCTGGAAATACCAGAAGTACGCCGACGAGACCGGATGACGCCCCGGCCCGAGTTGCGTATCCCAACCACAGCGGCTGATATGCATGCCGCCGCCGAACACTTCGTGAATGTCGCGCACGGTGAACGCCACATGATTGAGACCGCGCTTTCCACCCGGCAAGGCCAGTAGAAAAATGTCGTGATGCCCGCCGTGCGGTGCGCAACGCATGAACGCGCCACGGCCCGGATAACGGTCCGACATTTCGAAGCCGAGCAGTTCCTGGTAGAACTTTTCCTGTTCCGCCAGCTGGTTCGTGAAGAACACCACATGACCCACTTCAACCGGTTCAGCACGTTCGTAAATCGGCGACGGTTGATCGACGCGCAGCGTTTGCCCCCACACGTTTGAGGGCGAGCCGTGAATATCCAGCGCACGTTTGCGAGTCACTTCGACGCGAATCGCCATACCGTTCGGATCGATGCAACCTACGGCGTCTTCCGTTTCGAAGTGGCCGGGTTGGCCTGCAAAGCGGCCGCGCAGTTCGTCGAGCTCGGCTTTGGTCGCCACACCCCAGGTCACTTCACGCAGCGTCGGACCTTCTTCGAAGGCGGGCGGCAGCGACGGATCGTTCGCATCGACCAAGCGTACCGTGCAGCCGTTCAGCGTTTCGAAGCGCGCGTGACTATCGTCATGCTCGATCTCTTTCAAACCCCAGTCCGCAAAAAACCGGCGGCAGGTGGCGAGATCCGTTACGCCGTAAATAATCTGTTCAATACCGAGAATCGTCATACCGTGCCTCTTGCGTATTAGTTCGCCCACGCCAGCGGCGCGTCGTTCAAGCCCCAGTAGAGGCTCTTCTGCTGCATGTATTCGCGGATGCCGAGACGGCCTTTCTCGCGTCCCATGCCGCTCTCCTTCCAGCCGCTAAACGGCGTCGAAATCGAGAACAGCTTGTAGGTATTGATCCAAACGGTGCCGGCTTCGAGTGCGCGCGCGATGCGGTAGGCGCGTTTGTAATCGCGCGTCCAGATGCCGGCGGCAAGGCCAAACACGCTGTTGTTGGCTTCTTTTAGCAGCGAGGCTTCGTCGTCGAACGACATCGCGACCAGTACCGGGCCGAAAATCTCTTCCTGGCAGATGCGGGCTTCGTTCGTGAGGCCTTCGAGTATCGTCGGCTGAAAGTAAGTACCCTGCTCGCGGCCATCGCCAACCGGGCGCTCGCCGCCGCACAGCAGGCGGCCGCCCTCTTCCAGACCCAACGCGACATACCGCTCGACTGTCTCGCGATGCGCCGCGGTAATCAACGGACCCATTTGCGTTTCCGCGCGTGACGGATCGCCGACGCGCAGTTTGCGCGCGCCTTCCGCGAGACGTTTCATGAAGGCGTCGTAGATCGAGCGCTGCACGAACAGACGCGATCCCGCGATGCACGCTTCGCCCGATGAACTGAAAATGCCGTACAGCACGCCGTTTACTGCATGGTCGAGATCGGCGTCATCGAATACGATGGTCGGCGATTTGCCGCCCAATTCCAGCGACACCGGCATCAGCTTGTCCGCGGCAATGCGCGCGATACCGCGGCCCACCTCAGTGCCGCCCGTGAACGACACCTTCTTGACCAGCGGATGGCGCACCAGCACGTCGCCGATCACCGAGCCTTTACCCGGCACGACGCTCAAAACGCCCTTCGGCACACCGGCTTCTTCGCAGATACGCGCCAGCGCAAGCGAGACCAGCGGCGTGACTTCAGCCGGCTTCAACACCACTGCGTTGCCGCCCGCCAAAGCAGGAGCCAGCTTTTGCGCGTCCGAAGCAATCGGCGAATTCCACGGCGTAATCGCCGCGATCACCCCGATGGGCTCGTAAATGCTCATCGTCAGATAGTCGCCGCGTGAGGGCGTGACTTCTTCGTCGAGCGTTTCAAGGCACGCAGCGAAATAACGGAACGTATTAGCCGCGCTTGCCACCAGCACACGCGTTTCGCCGATCGGCTTGCCGTTGTCGCGACGCTGCAAATGCGCGAGCGCCTCGTGACGCGCCATGATCAGATCGGCGATGCGATACAGGATCAGCGCGCGTTGATGCGGCTTCAAACCCGACCAATCCGGCTTGCGCCAGGCGATATCGGCGGCTTCCACCGCTTCGCGGGCGTCGTCGGCATTGGCCGTCGAGATTTCCATGTTGACCGACTGATCCGCCGGATACAGGCTTTTGTACGGGTTGCCGCGTCCTTGCCGCCATTCGCCGCCGATGAAAATATCGCCGGAGGGCACAAGGCTGGTATCGAAGTGAGTCATGTCGGTCGTTCCGGTTTGCTTCAGCTAATGGCTTAAATCACGCAGCGTGCCGCGCGATTGCGTAGCGCACGAATCGCGCTGTACGCGGTCAATGCCGACGTCTTGGGGTTGTCCGGCAGCGGCTTGCCGCACATTTCCAGCGACATCTCGCCGAATGCGCCGCGCGCCACGATACGATGCACGTTGCGCGTCACGTTTGGGTCGGCGATCAGGCGGACCATGGTGTGGTCCAGACCCAGGCCGGCGAGCGCGATGGTCGCGGCGACGTTGGCGTTCTTCGGATACAGGCGCGCCGCTTCACGTGCGCTGCCTTCGAAGATCATGATTTCTTCGCTCAACGTGTGCAGATTGCAAACCTGCTCCGCTGGCGTGCCGAGCCAACCCGCGGGCGGTTTGCGACCCGTGTACAGCACTTCGTCGAGGCCGCCGAGCTTCGCGGCGGACAACGCATCCACGCCGCCGATTGCGCCCGACAACAGCGTCAACGTGGCATCGCCTTCATCGGCGGCGGCGGCAAGCGCGTCCAGCAACATCATGTCGGACAGCGCGCCGATCGAAGCCACCGCGCAATCCGTCCCGGCTTTCAGCAAGGGCACCACGTGATCGACAAGCGCGCTGTGCCCCGCGCATTCCAGCGCGAAATGCGGATGGCTGTTCAACGCGGACACCGACGAGACCACGTCGACCGACGCACCCACCACTTCCCGCACCGACGCCATATGGCGTTCCGGCACGATCACGTGCGACACGCGCACCGTCGGGTCCGACTCGACCGAGCGATACACCGCCTGGCCGATCGCGCCGAAGCCGATCATCGCGACGTCGACGGGTGCGTGATGTCCCGCGTAGCCGGTCTCACGCATGTTCCGGCTCCTTTTCCTTGACCGGCGGCCCCGCGAATGCAGTGGCGAACGAGCCGACCGACAGCATGTCCACTTCGACCAGCACGGGACCCGTCTTCGCCATACCTTCGCGGATGATTTCCTCGGCCTGATCGAGCGACTTGATGCGGTAGTGCGTGAGCTTCAGGCTCTCGCAGAACTGCGCGAAATCCGGCTGGTGCAAATCGACGTAGCAACGGCGGCCGCCGTATTGCGCGTCCTGAATGTTGCGGATCACGCCGTAGCACTGGTCGTTCATCAGCACGATCATCACGTTGGCGTTTTCCTGCACGGCCGTCGCGAGCTCGCCGACGTTCACCATCAAGCCGCCATCGCCGACCAGGCACACGGTCTTCGCGGCATTGCCGGCGAGTGCCGCGCCAATCCCCATTTGCATGCCCTGGCCGATGCCGCCGCCAAGTGCATGAACGCCCGCGCGCGGCGAGAAAATCTTCAGCATGCGGTTGCCCCACGTGCTGTTCGAGATCGTGACGTCACGCACCCAGTTGTAGTCGCGGCCCACTGCCTGTTGAAGTGCATCGACAAGGCGCTTGTACGGGCCGAGGCCCTTGCCCACATCCGCGACGGCACTTTCGCGCGCGGCGGCGAGGTCCTGCGCAAACGTGGGATCGACCTTCAGACGGCCTTCCAGCAGCGTCGCAAGTTCTTCGAGTACCGCCGCTGCGTCGCCGTGCACGAACATGTCGTTGCGATAGCCACGGTTGTCGGCGAGCGCGTCCGCGTCGATGCGATACAACGGTTGCGGCAGCGCCAGCTTGTACTTCAGCGTTTCATTGCCACGCAGACGCGAGCCGACCACCACCAGAGCATCGCACGTCTTGTAGAAGCTTTCGACGGCGGCGTGCACATTGAACGCACCCAGCGTCGCCGGATGATCTTCCGGCAGCACGCCGCGGCCTTGCACGCTGGTCACCACGCCGAAACCCAGCGCCACGAGACGCTCAACCGCGGCGCGTGCATGACGCGTGCCGCCGCCGAGCCACAACAACGGGCGCTTCGCACTCGCCAGTTGCTCCGCGAGTTGTACGACGCGCGCGCTGCTATGCGTGAGTGTGGTGACGTGCGGCGCAGCCAGGTCGGCGGGCCATTCAATTTCCGCCGCCTGAATGTCGATTGGAATTTCGACGCTGACGGGACCGCTCGGCGCCGTCTGCGCGACGCGCACCGCCTCGCGGATCGTCGGCAGTGCGGTCTCGACCGAACGCACGCGGAACGCCGCTTTCGAAATCGACTGCAACATCGACAATTGGTCCGGCGCTTCGTGGATATACGCGAGGTCTTTATCGAGGTACTCCGTTTCGATCTGACCGGTGATGTGCAGGAGCGCCGTGCCCGCCGTGAGTGCTTCGACCATCGCGCCCGCTGCATTGCCCGCGGCCGTTCCCGTGCTGGTGAACGCCACGCCGAGGCCGCCGGAGACACGCGCGAGGCCGTCAGCCATATTCACCGCGCCGGCTTCGCCGCGCGCGCCGACATAGCGAATCTTGCCGCGGTTGTGGATCGCGTCGAGGATCGGCATGTTGTGGATCGAGATCACGCCGAATGCGGTTTGGACGCCGCATTGCTCGAGAAAAGCGGCGATCAGTTCGCCAACGGTGGTTTTGTTAGACATGTCGTGCAACGCCTCCAGAAACATCGATGTGACTGCCCGTCGTATAGGACGACAGCGTCGTAGCCAGGTAAAAGAGCGCTTGTGCGGCTTCTTCGGGGCGACCGAAGCGGCCTAGCGGAATGTTTTTCTTGCGCGCCAGTTCGGCGGTCCAGTCTTCCCAGCTCTGACCCGGTTGCGCTTCTTTTGCATAACGGCGGCGCCATTGACCGGATTCGACGATGCCGATCAGAATCGAATTCACGCGGATGCGCTGCGGCGCGAGTTCGACCGCGAGCGATTTGATGAGACTCAGCACGCCCGCCCGTGCCGACGAGGTCGCCACCATGTGCGGCTCGGGTTGCAGCGCGAGCAGCGAATTCACGCAGACCACGGTCGCGTTTTCGCCAGCCCCCGCCGCGTCGCGCAGCATCGGCAGAAATGCGCGGGTCGGGCGAATCACGCTGAAGTACTTCAGGTCGAGTTCTTCGCGCCAGGCGTCGTCGCTGGTGTCGGCGAAGGTCGAGACGCGGCCTTGACCGGCGTTGTTGATCAGCATGTCGGCGCGGCCAAAGCGGGTGTGCACCGCTTGCGCGAAGGCGGCTACTTCGTCCGCGTTCAGTACGTCGCAGGTTCGCGCCAACAATTGCGCGTGGGGAAACTGCGCGTTCAAAGCGGTTTCCGCTTGCGCCAGCCGTTCGCCGTCGCGTCCACAGATCGCGACCGACGCGCCAGCTCGTAGAAACAGTTCCGCGGTTGCAAGGCCGATGCCGGACGAACCGCCCGTCACCACCGCCACCTGTCCGGTCAAGTCGATTTGGATCATTTGAGTCCCAGTGCCTTCATGTATTTCGTGCCCGCGTTCGCGCTACCCTTCGGTCGATAATTGAGCCGCTGCGAGAGTTCGTCGGCCGCGCGGCGAACCTTGTCGATCAGGCCGCTGTCGAGCAGCGAAGCGTCGATCTCAGGACGCGGAATCGTGGTCGTAATCACCGCGACGATGCGGCCCGTGTCGTTGCGAACCGGCGCGCTCACCACGGAAATGCCGCGTTCGAACGACGATTCGCTGATCGCGTAACCGCGCCTCGCATCGTCGCAAACGCGTTCGTACAGGTCCTCGACGGTAGCGGGTGTTTGCTTCGTGAAGCGTTCCAGTTCCGGCTCGGGATAGAGCTTTTTCAACTCGTCGAGCGTCATGTCGCTCATCAGCACCTGGCCGTGCGTCGTTGCGTAAGCCGGCAGACGCGTACCGACGTTCACCTTCACCGAGCTGAAGATTGGCGCATGACTTTGCGCCTTGGCGACGAACACGACGTCACGTCCGTCGCGAATCACGATATGGCTGGTGAGGCCGGTGTCGTTGCGCAAGGCTTCGATGATCGGCAAACCTAGATCGGTCAGTTCAAGCGAACTCAGGTACTCGAAACCGAGCCGCAGCACCGCGACGCCGAGGCGATAGTTGCGGTCTTTATCGGCGCGCTCGAGAAAACCGAGCGATTCGAGCGTTTGCAGCAGACGGAACACCGTCGTGCGGGGAATCTTCAGGCGCTTCGATAGTTCCGGTGCGCCGAGAACCGGCTCGCGCGGCGAGAACTCAGTCAGTATCTTCAGACCACGTTCCAGACCCGGCACGCGATAGTTGATCTCGCTGCTGGTGTCTGCGTCGTTGCGGTCGTCGTCCGCGTCGCGCTCGGCGTTAATCGTGTCGGGCGTCATTCATTGGCTCCGTTGTCCGTCGCTCGCGCGGCAGAACGTGTCGATGATCGCGGTGTACGCGGTGGGTGCTTCGATATAGCCGGCATGCCCCGCGCCCGGCACAACCTGCAACCTGGTGCCGGCCGTCAGGGCGAGTCGCTCGCAGGCTTCGGGGGGCGTGATAGCGTCGTCTGCGCCGACTGCGATGCTGATGCGGCCTTTGTAGCGCGCGAGATCGCTGGCGAGATCGGCGTTCGCGAGCAGATGTGTTGCTTGAACATAGCCACGTGGGATCACCCGCGACATGTTCCAGCGCACCCATGCGCGCGCTTCATCGCTCGCGTTCGCGGACAACATATTGGTGCTGCGTTTTTCAGCGAGACCTTGTGGGCCGAGTTCCTTAATCATGGCGAGACGCTGATTGCGTTTGCTCTCGCGCACGTCCGCAGGCGAAGCGCCATATCCGCCAGCCGGCGACAGCAGGAGTAAACCGGCCACAAGCTGCGGATTCGTCACAGCAAACGCACCGGCGACGATCGCGCCAAGCGAATGCCCGAGCAACACACAGCGTTCGATGCCGAGCGCGTCGAGCCATTCTTTCAGCACCGTTGCGTAGTCGCCTGCAGCGGGCGAATCGGCTTCTACCGGCGTCGACGCGCCATACCCCGGTGCATCCCACGCCAGCACACAACGCGTCTCGCCCAGCACTTCAAACTGTTGTACCCACGAAGCCGCGCCCGACCCGATACCGTGAAGCAGCACCAAAGGCAGTGCGTCGCTTGCTGCGCTATCCGCCTCGCGATAACTCACCGCAAGTTGCGATGCGAGCCAGATCTGCTGCGCCGGAAAGCGTGCAAGGCGCGCTTCGAGCGTGGCGTTCTGAGCGACGTTATCGGCGATACGGGACGGGACTGCGGACATGATTGCCTTCGTGGGGATTTAAAAAACTGAAGACTTAGCGCTTGAGCTTGGCCAACGGCGAATCCGGCGGATACGTCGGCGTGATTGGCTTGGGTGAACCGAGCATCACGCACATCAACGCGTCTTCTTCGCCAATGTTCACCTCCGTGCGATACACGCCCGGCGGCACCGAAATCAGATCGCGCTCGCCGAGCACGGCTTCCCATGTTTCGCCGTCTTTTTCGCAGATCACTTTCATCTTGCCGCGCAGCACGAAGAAGATTTCTTCGACATCCATATGGATATGGCTCGGGCCGATGTTGCCGGCCGGAATCACCATCGTCGAAAACGTGAAGCCGCCGGCGGGCACCGTGTTCATGTCTTTCGCGACGCCGGTGCCACCCGTGCCGACATAGCGCATTTGCGCGCGGCGATACTTCGGGTCGTAGTCGGCCTGGAACTTCAGCGCGTCCCAGTCATAACGGCGCGTTTCCAGGCGCGCGACGCGGCTATCCAGCCACTGTGCAAAGCTCGCGTCCGCGGGTTGTTCCCACGATTTGCGTTCGAGTTCGGCGTCCGCCATCTCTTTCTCCTTTCGATTCGACAAGATCAATTCATCACGAAGCCGCCGTTGACCGGCAGCAACTGGCCGGTCACAAAGCGTGCGGCATCGGACAACAGGAACAGCACCGGCCCGGTGACGTCGTCGGGCACCTGTGCGCGCGTCAGCGCGCGGCCTTGCAGGTAATACTGGTGACGCTCGGCGGGCACGTAAGCGGTGGCTTCGACTTCGGTGAGGCCCGGCGCGATCGCGTTGACCGTCACGCCGTGCGCGCCGAATTCGCGCGCCAGCGAGCGGGTCATCGAGATCACAGCGCCCTTGCTTGCGACATACGCAAGCAGCTTCGGCGCACCCCACATTGCCGTGTCGGAGGCGATATTGACGATGCTGCCGCGCCCCGAGTCGCGCAGATACGGCAACGCAGCGGTACTCATCAGCCACGTGCCGCGCACGTTGACGTTCATCACGGCGTCCCACGTCTCGACCGACAACTCGTCGGCGAACTTGCCGCCCGAGTTGGTGATCGCCGCGTTGTTGATCAATGCGTCGAGCCCGCCGAGCTGCGCCACGGCCTGATCGGCAAACTGCCTGACGCTGGCGGGATCAGCGAGATCGAGCGGCAGATACGTCACCGCGTGGCCCTGCTCGACCAGCGACGCCGCAAGCGCGCGGCCTTCGTCATGCAGGACGTCGCCGAACACGACTTGCGCACCGGCTTGCACCAGCGCGCGAACGAACGCCGCGCCGAGACCGCGCGCGCCGCCGGTCACGAGGACGCGCCGATCTCTGAGTGCCGGCAAAGCCGCTGACGCTTCGTTATGCATGGCTGTGGCCTGCTGCCTCGGTTTGAGCGGCGCCTGCCTGAGCAGTCTGAGCGCGATACGCATCCAGCTCGGCGAAATGCTGCTGGGCGCGTTGACGGAACATGCGCCGCACGCGCGTCATGCCGACGTCGTGCTGATAGAGGAATTCGTGCTCGCGTGCATTCGGCGCCATGCTTTCGAGAACATAGCGATCCTGTTCCAGCACGGCCCAGTGCAGACCTTCGAGGCGGTTGCGATACATGAAGCGCCATGCGTCGCGCTGCCAGCCCGATACCTTGCGCGTGCGCCAGAAGTAAACCTGGCAGTTGTTTTCGTCGACGGGCACGGCGAAGCCGATGATCCCGAAGTTGCCGCCCGGGCCGAACTTCTTCTTGTATGGAATCGCGAGACGCATCCACAGCGTGCCGGTTTCACCGAGTTCGACCCAGTCGAAATTCACGTCGCGCTGTCCGACCTTTTCGAACATCAGACCCGTTTCCGTCTTGCGCACACGCATATCGGCCTGCTTGTCGCCTTCGGCCATCGAGTGCGACGTCGCATGCAGATAGGCGCCGTGCATCGGGTCCATCACGTTGTCGATCGCGTACTGGTAATTGCACTTCCAGTTCGACATGCACAGGAAACTCGCGTATTCGTCGCCGACCAGTTCTTCCGGCAGCTCGAGCGGAGCGGGTTCTTTGTGGGCGTCATCTCCGAACCACAGGAAGATCGCGCCGGCATGCTCTTCGACCGGATACGACTTCACGCACTTCTGGCCTTCCAGCGGGCAGTTCGAAACAGCCGGGACTTTCGTGACCGTGCCGCCGCCGTTGATTTCAATGCCGTGATACCAGCATGCAACGCTGCCGCCGAGGTTCCAGCCGAGCGACAGACGCGCGCCGCGGTGCGGACAGCGGTCTTCGAGCGCGTGGACTTTGCCTTCCTTGTCGCGCCACAGCACGATCTGGTCGCCGAGACGCGTGATGCCGACCGGCGCGTCGCCGACCTGCCAACTCGGTGCGACCGGATACCAGTAATTGCGCAAGCCGCGGTTCAGATAAGACTGGATCGGGTCGGCCGCGTCTTGAGTCGTTGTATTGGGGGACGTCATAAAGAGACTCCGGAAACGAAAGCGATGAGACGTGTTCGGGAAAGCGCGCTTATTCGGCGAGCAGGCGGAATTCGGCGGCGAGACGCTCGGCGTCCCACGCGTTGCCTTCCGGAGTGCGGAAACCCACGCGGTTCAGGCCGTCGACAACTTCCTGCAACTCATTCGCGCCGGCTTCGAAAACCTTTTCGAGCGCATCGCCAAAGTCGTTCTCGTATTGGGTCGGCTCTGCCTTACGCGTTTGCCAGATGAAGTTTTCGGTCTCGCCCGGCTTTTCGATCACGCCCTTGCCGGCGACGTTGTTCGGCTGCGGCGCGAGCCAAGGCTTCAGGAAGGGATTGAAGTTCACGATTTGCTCTCGCATGTCATTCCACCTTGATCTGGATTTCTTCGCCGGCGAGACGTACCGAATACGTCTTCAGGTCGCGGCCACCGGGCTCTTTCAAGCATTTGCCGGTCGGGATATGGAACACGGCTTCGTGTAGCGGGCATTCGACGGTGTCGCCGTCGACAAAGCCCTGCGTCAGCAATGCGTATGCATGAGGGCAGACGTTTTCCAGCGCGTACAGCGCATCGCCCACCTTGTAAATGCCGATTTCCGTGCCGTCGAGCTTGAACTCGAGCGGCGCGTCTTCGGACAGATCGCCGGCATGGCCGGCGCAGCGCCATTGTTCAGTCATTTCTCGCCTTCTCCTGAAGCCCTATGTTCCATATAAGGAACATCAGTTCGTGTATGGATAATTATAGGAGTGGCTTCGGCTCGAAAAAATAAAAATCTGGGCTGCTAGGGGAAAACACTGACTGTCGTGTTCACAACACAGCTTTGCGTGAACAGAAATGAATCGGCGCATCGGCTGAAGAGCCTGTTAGGGCGTGGCTTTGCTCATTATTCTCAGACGAATCGACCGGTCGTCATGCGGGTTTGTACGGGGTCCGAAAATTTATTTTGACCACTTCCAGACTCACTATACTTTTCCATAGGCGATACAAACGCCCATAGGTGAAACAAATAGCGACGCAGTTTTGGCGCATAAACCCGAAGCTGCATTCAACCCAATGCAAAGGATCAGGGACGACGAAATCAGCGCGAGCTATCCGTCGTGTGATCAGGAGAACCAACGGTGAAGCACATCATTGCGGCGGCCGGCTTGACGGCAATCTGCGCAACGACTGGCGCATGGGCGCAAAGCAGTGTCACGCTATACGGCAGTCTGGATGCCGGTATCGCGTATATCAGCAATGCAGGCGGCAGTTCGAAGTGGATCGAAGAGCAAGGCAACATGCAGCCGGATCGCTGGGGCCTGAAGGGCGTTGAGGATCTGGGCGGTGGTCTGAAGACCGTTTTCCAGTTGGAAAACGGCTTCTATACGAACACTGGTGCATTCGCCAAAGCGGGCACGCTGTTCAATCGCCAGGCGTTCGTGGGCTTGAGTTCGGATCAGGTCGGCACGGTGACGCTGGGTCATCAGACGCCGTTCAGTTTCGACATACTGGGCCCGCTTAGCACGGCCTATCTGGCGGCGAGCTGGTACGCGTTCCACCCGGGCAATATCGACGAGCTTGCCGACACAGGCGTGGTGCCGTTCGACAACTCGGTGAAGTTCCGCTCGGCGAGCTTCGCCGGCTTCTCGGTCGGCGCAATGATGGGTCTCGGCAACACGACCAACTTCTCCACCGGCAAGACACTGAGCTTCGCACTTAGTTATGCGAATGGTCCGTTCAAGGCCGGCGCGACCTATGCGAACGAGCACAACCGTACGCCGTCGATCGTGACGACGGGTCTCACCACCTTCCAGGGTGTCGCCGCTGCGAACTACAGCGCGGACAAGGTCGAGAACATGGGCGCGGGCGCGTCATACCAGTTCGGCAAGCTGCTGGTGCACGGTTTGTACACGCGCGTGAAGCTGGAGTCGGCCAGTCATTCGGACACGTATCAGAGTTACGACGTGGGCGCGAACTATCAGTTCACACCGTTCAACACCGTCGCAGGCGGCGCGGCGACAACCACGTTAGCCGGCCATCGCTGGACGCAGTTCATGATCGGCGATATCTACGCGCTGTCGAAGTCGACGCAGTTGTACGTGAATGCACTGTATGAGCGCGCGGGCTCGAATACGGACGCCGCGTTCTTCACGGCAGGGGTGTCGAGCGGGCGGAACCAGACGATTTTCCTGACGGGCATCCACCACTCGTTCTGATGTCAGTTCGTCGCAATCAGTCTGCGGCGCGCTTGAGCCGCGGTCGGATCATCCGGCCGCGGACGATAGCTGAGGCGTTCGGACAATTCGAGCGCCGCCTGACAAACCGCGACGATAAGCGGCTCGCGTTCTTCTGCTTCGCCGATATCGGAACGCGGAATGGTGACCGTCAACGCGGCCGTGATCTTGCCGCTCTGGTCGCGCACCGGCGCGCTCACGACCGAAATACCACGTTCAAAAGACGCTTCGCTCACGGCGTAGCCTAGCGCCGCGCTTTCGCGCACACGTCCGTATAGTTCTTCGACAGTCGCGGGCGTGCGTTCGGTGAAGCGTTCGAGTTGCGGCTCGGGATACAACTGACGCAATTCTTCGAAACTCAAATCGCCCATCATCACCTGGCCATGCACCGTGGCATGCGCGGGCAGACGCGTGCCGACATGCACCTTCACCGAACTGAACATCGGCTCATGGGTTTGCGCCTTGGCGACGAACACCACGTCGCGCTGGTCACGGATCAGCAGATGCGTGCTCAGGCCGGTCGCGTCGCGCAGGCGTTCGAGAATCGGCGTGCCGACATCGGTCAATTCGAGCGAACTCAGGTATTCGAAGCCGAGCCGCAGCACCGCGACGCTCAGGCGGAAATAGCGGTCGCCGTTCACGCGTTCAAGAAAGCCTAGCGCTTCGAGCGTTTGCAGTAGACGAAATGTGGTGGTACGCGGAATGCCGATGCGCTTTGACAATTCGGGCGCGCCCAGAATCGGCTCGCGCGCGCTGAATTCGGCGAGGATGCGCAAACCGCGCTCCAGCCCAGGCACGAGGTAAGTCGATCCGCCGGTGCTCTCTTCATCGGTGGAATCGGGTGAGTTAGCGCCCTCCGCCTGGGACAGCGTCGCTTCGTCCTGCGAAGCCGGAGCGGCCGCGCCGCGTGGCTTCATTTGCTTGCGTCCCGCTCCTGTCTGCTCTTCTTTTGCCATCTTGGCTGCCGTTTCTGCTGTTTCTGCTGTTCGTCGGATACAGAGCAACATGATAGCGCGAAGCACGTGGTCTCCCGCGCCCTCGCCAGCGTTTCGCGCGGTGCTGTCCCGATGCTATCCTTTGCTGCGATCCATCGCGCCCGATTGCTGCGCGCACGCCGCCCCGAGCGGCGATCTGATCGATGAGCGCCCGCCACGCTAATTTCGGAATCTACCGATGACAGACAACGACCCCACCCTGCCGCCGAACGTCGACAACGCCCCCGACGATCCCGAGCGCCGCCGTGTCTTGACCGGGATCGCGGCGGTCGGCATCGGACTCGCGCTGACCGGCTGCAAGACCGAACAAAGTACCGCGAGCGGCGCCGCGCCGCGTAGTGCCGCGGACTTGCGGCTCGACGCCGCGCTACACGATCAGGTCAAGCAGATCGTGGTGATCTACGCCGAGAACCGCAGTTTCGCGAACCTGTACGGTAATTTCCCCGGCGTCCAGCATCCGCTCGATGCAGTGAGCGCCGAGCGTTATCTGCAACTCGACCGCGACGGCAAGACGCCGCTGCCGCGTCTGCCGGCCATCTGGGGCGGTCTCGTGCCGCAGGCGCAAGAAGTGGACGGCAAGCGCTACATGATCGGCCAGAAAGACATCGCCAATCTGCGCAACGGCCCGTTTCATATCACCGACGCGCAAGGCGCGCCGCTGCCGACCGGTGTGATCACCCGCGATCTGGTGCACCGTTTCTACCAGAACCAGATGCAGATCAACGCCGGGCGCAACAATCAGTTTGCCGCATGGGGCGATTCCGGCGGCCTGGTGATGGGGCACTACCGCAACTCCGCCGACACGCTGCGTCTGTGGAATCTCGCGCGGCAATACACGTTGTGCGACAACTTCTTCATGGCGGCGTTTGGCGGTTCGTGGTTGAACCACATCTTCCTGATCTCGGCACAGGCGCCCTTCTATCCCGACATCCATAACAGTCCGGCGAAGAAAATGGTCTCGGTGGTCGACGGCGACGATCCGACCGGCACACGGCTCAAGCCGGCGCCGGACTCGCCCGCGTCCGCGCTCGACGGGCCGCCGAAATTCGTCAACGACGGCGCATTTACGCCCGACGGCTACGCCGTCAACACCATGGCGCCGCCTTACCAGCCGAGCAATGTGCGGCCGGCCGAGGGCGGCAATCCCGCGTTTGCCGACCCCTCGAATCCGCGCGTCATGCCGCCGCAAAACTACGCGACGATCGGCGACCGTCTGACGGAAAAAGGTGTCGACTGGGCGTGGTACAGCGGTGCGTGGCAGTACGCGCTGGAGCATCAGGACACGGGCGCGGTGCCCGACTTCCAGTACCACCATCAGCCATTCAACTACTTCGCCAATTACGCGCCGGGCACGGCCGCGCGGCGCAAGTATCTGCGCGACGCGGGCCTCGGCGACGACGCTTCCACCAATCGCCTGATTGCGGATATCGATGCCGGGCGCTTGCCGGCAGTCACGTTCTACAAACCGCAGGGCGACCTGAATATGCACGCGGGGTATGCGGACGTCGCGTCGGGAGACCGTCACATCGCGAACGTGATCGAACATATTCAGCGCGGGCCGCAATGGGCCAATACCGTCGTGGTCGTCACGGTCGACGAGAACGGCGGCTGGTGGGATCCTGTCTCGCCGCCGAAAGGCGACCGCTGGGGGCCGGGGTCGCGAGTTCCGGCGCTGGTGATTTCGCCATTGGCACGGAAGGGCTATGTCGACCATGCGGTGTACGACACCAATTCGATTCTTCGTCTGATTAGCCGCGTGCATGGGCTGGCGCCGCTCGATGGGGTGGTCGCACGAGATCGGGCATTCGCGCAGAATGGCTTGGCCCCGCTAGGCGATTTGACCGGTACGCTGGATCTGGCCTGAGCCGTTTTTACCTGTCTCGAAGGGGTGAGCGAGCGCATCGATCACTGCGCCACCCCGTGCAGTTTCGCAATCACCGAATCCGAAATCTGCTGCGCGGTTTTGTTGATCGTCTTTTTCTCATCGCCGCCCGCCATCACGAACTTGGCCGCGATCACGTACGGATTGAGCTTGATGACCGCGCCGGGCTTGCCCTTGCTGTCGGCTTCTTCGACGGCCTGATAGAGCGGCGGCAAATCGGCCGCGCCAAGGCTGTCGCACGATACCGCTACCTGAATATCGTTCTGACCCGCACCAAAACCGACCATCGCGCGTCTTAGACGATTGCCGTCGTCGACACTCAGAAATACGCCCCGCACCTGCCAGCCCGCGGTGGGCAGCGGCTGCGCGGGCACAAGGCGGCGCGCGTCGACGCCGCCTTGCTTCAGATCGGCTGTGAGCGCATCCGCCATCTCGTTCACGATGTCCTTTGCGTGCTCTTCTGGATTCTTGTCCTTGCCGAGCGGCCCGGGGCCGGCCGGCAAAAGACCACGCAGGCGGCGCACACGCTGCCCCGGCCCGCTGTCGGGCGTCACGCTGGACGCGTCGAGTTCGAAGTCGGCCACGTAGACGATGGGCGCCGGCGCAGCGAACGAAGCGCTATCCGCTGCGGCAGCGAGGGTCGATCCCGCGCCCAGGCATCCTGCCACCATCGAGAATTGCAGACATCGACGCAGCATGGCACGCCTCCACGGATGATTTCCCAGACGCGGCTATCGTACAGCCGCATTCATCGCGCGTACGTTTTTTCGCATCCGATCGCGATTCCTTTTTCGCCTTGCATAACACGCGCTGCGACATAGACTGATAAAGCATTACTTCGCACTTTGTACGGAACCTGCCATGCGCCTGACCATCCTCATCAACGGTTCCGATCCCACCGTCAGCCACGATTACGCTGTGCTATGGCTCGACACCGAAGAACATCGGTGGTCGCGGGAAGCACATCAAGGGATCGATCTGCCCCCCTGGGGCGAATTACACGACGAGAATGGCGTGACCACCCTCTGTGCACCGAGCACGGATGCACCACTGTGCACGCTGCGCGGATTGCACGTCGACCGCAAGCAGCGCGTGAGCGCGGCGCAAGGCGCCGCAGCCTGGACGGCGTTGCGCACGCGTGCGCCGACCAGCGGTTTCTGGCGCCTGCAAGCCGTCGATCGCCAGAACGTACATGCCGAACATAGCGTGTTCGGTAATTAGGTTCGAGCGCTTTTTTCGCTAGTCGAATTTTTTACGCGCGCGCCGCGCTGCCCGCGCGGTGAAGGATTCGTGCGCGGTTTCGATCTTCAACGCACGCCTCGCTCTGCGCTATGCCGGCTTAAGTCCTTCTTAAGTTTGCATGCGTAGAGTTGGAAATCCACGCATTAGGGTCGCTGCAAAGCGGCCCGTTTTTTTTGTGCAAAGCTTTTGAGGCTTTGCGCCTGCGTTTCTTTCGCCTCTTTCGCTTCTTTCGCTTCTCCCTCTTCTTCCGCGCGCGGCATTTTTATCGCTGCTGGCGCCGCACAAACAGCCTCCCACCTCCCGTGTTCCGCTGCGTTCCACCTCGCTCGCTAAGGGTTCGCAACGCTATACTTGCGCCCCCGATCCTTCAACTGACTTACACATGAAGAAGTGGTTTGCCTGTCTGCTATTCGCCGTTGCCGCTCATGCGAGCGCGGCGCCCTCCTGCACCCAGTTCACCCCGAATGCGCAATGGCCGGCTCTGACCAATCAGAAGATGGCACCAAAAACGCGCATGCTTTGCTATAGCGATTTCGCGGTGCTGCACTCGGGTATCACGCATGGTCCGCTGTGGTCCGCCGAGCATCTGACGCGCGACCATATCGAAGCCGCCAAAGACATGGTCCGCACCAACAAATTTTTCGAAGACGCGCGTTTGCCTGACGGCGAAGGCGCCACGCTCGCGGACTACAAGCGTAGCGGCTTCGATCGCGGGCATATGAGCCCGGCTGGCAATCGCTGGACGCAGGAAGCGATGGCACAATCATTTTCGCTGGCGAACGTCGTGCCGCAGAACCGCGAGAACAATCAGCGCTTGTGGGCGCGTATCGAAACGTCGGTGCGCAAGATCGCGACGTCGTACGACGACACGTATGTCGTCACCGGGCCGATTTTCAGCGGCCAGCAATTGCAGACCATCGGACCGACACGCGTCTTCGTGCCGACGCAATTGTTCAAGGCGGTCTACGTGCCGTCCCGCAAAATGGCGTTCGCGGTGGTAGTGGACAATGTCTCGACCAACCGTTACGACATCCGGACGATTCACGAACTCGAGGCGGCCTCGGGCATCCGTTTTCCGGGTATTCCGGAGAATCTCAAAGACCAGCGACCGGGAGGACTGAAAGGTGTTTAAACCCTATTCGAACGATGACGACGTGCTGAACATCCAGGGCGATGCACTCACCGTCAGCAACGGCACCGCGCGCGTGGTGTTGAATGGCACGCTGGAACTGACGCGGGACCAGCGCGGGCTGAAGGCGGCATTGACATTGAAAGAAGCGATCGACGCGGTCGTTGCTGCGTTGCAGGCGCAGGCCGATTTGCCCGCGAAAGTGAAGGACGAGCCGGATGCGAAACCGGGCATTGTGCAGAATCCGTTTCAATAGTGCGTTCACCGAAACGGCTCTGATTGATTCAGCACCCCGATATGTATCCGCCGTTACGTTTTGTCACCAGAGCATCGTCAACTGCTGTCTTCCGCTCAACGTTAAACCGGCAGCGCTGAAACATTTCAGCCGCGACACAAAGAACAACCGGTTCAACCAGGAGTTACATCATGAAGACGCTTTTCGCTGCTCTCGCTTCAGCTCTCGTCGTGTCGACTGCATTCGCACAAACCGCAGCGCCGTCGGCCGCGCAACCCGCACAAACGCAACCCGCCGGCCAGGCGAATCTGAAGGCAAGCACCGCCGTGCAAACCGGCGCCACGAATGAAGGCGCGGCGGCGACGAAAGCGCCGACCAAGGCCGCGACGAAGGCGCATGTGAAGAAGGCTTCCGCCACGCATACGGCGAAGACGCATAAAGCCACCAAGAAGACCGCTGTCGACACAAGCGCAAGCAAGACCAAGACGGAGAGTGCGAAAGAGGCCAGCAATGCCCCGGCAAAAGCCGACGGCGCAAAGACCGACGCGACAAAGACGCAATAACACGTGATCGGTTTTCGGCACGCACCGGCCACGCATGCGTAGTTAATCGAAGCCGAACTGTGCCGTTCAGGGAGGGCGAGTCTTACGACTCGCCTTTTTTTCGTCAGGGGCCCCAATTTTTGCACTGTGTTTACCCGTAGACGTCTAATCTCGAACTGTCCTGATCAACCATGGCGTCAACGAACGCCGCATTGAATGGCTCTCACGCAATCAATCGACAGCTTCGAAACGCAGCCGCTCAGCGCGCCGCCGGCCCAACGCAACAATGTCATTCCTTTCCCCACGGCTCGCGCCCGCTTGCAGGTAACCCTGCCCCATCCGCCGCACGATCTTCCCGGCACCCAACTGCGCACACTGCTTCATTCTCCGCTCGGCGTATACGTGGTCAGCACGGAAGCCGTACGTGAAGAAGTACGCGTGCAACTCGATATCGCACTCGACGACCTCGACTTCACCCTGCATACGCTGATCTCGACACTCCCCGCCGCACTGATCGGACCACTGAAGCGCCGCCATGCCGTCGCAAAGGCACGCTAATCATGTTTTCAGGTATCTGGTTGCCTATCGTTACCCCGCTGCGTAATGGCGAAGTCGACGTCGACGCGTTGCAACGCCTCGCGGACTACTACCTGAGCACGGAAATCAGCGGTTTTGTTGCCTTGAGCACGACGGGCGAAGCCGCTTTGTTACAGGAATCCGAACGCCTCACCGTATTGCAGGCGCTGAGCGATGTAATCGGCTCCCGCTTGCCGATGCTGATTGGCGTCGGCGGCTCGAGTACGCGCGACGTCCTGCATGATATCCAGCGTTATGAACGCTGGGACTGCGCGGGTTATCTGATTTCGCCACCGTCGTACGTATGTCCGGATCAGGCCGGCGTGCAATGGCATTTCGAACAGGCGGCCCTCGCCACCGAACGTCCTATCGTTCTGTACGACGTGCCGCATCGGACCGGCGTAGCGATTGGGCCGGACACGGTGGCGCGCCTGGTCGAGCACGGCAACATTGTCGCGATCAAGGAATGCGTCAAGGGACACTTCAGCAAGCTGCGCGGGCTGCCGATCAACGTGTTGTGCGGCACCGACGAAGCGCTGGACGACTGCCTGCACAACGGCGGCACAGGCGGCATTCTGGCCAGCGCGCATGTCTGCGCGGATCTTCTGGTCGCAGTACAGGAATTGATTCATGCCAACCGCGAGCAGGATGAACGCAACCTGTTCGCCAGCCTGCTGCCCGTGTTGCGTCTGCTATTCGCGGCGCCTAACCCGTCCGCGATCAAGGCAATGCTGGCGTTCGATCATGCCATGACCGATGAAACGCGTATGCCGATCACGCGCGCTTCGGCACAACTCGTTGAACGTCTGAGCACTGCGCGCGACAGGTTGCAAGATCTGCGCGCCGAGTTCGCCGGGGCGATGAGCTAAGAGCGCTAAAGCAGAAACACATGCGCTACGAATGCGTTAATCATTCGTGGCGCAAACTTGCGTCCAGGCGCTGCATCCGCAGCACGACACGCCGCGCGTACCCGCGGCCGCCGCCGCTGTAGCGAAGCAACGCGGCGTCGAGATCGCCACCGCTCTCGTCAAGGTAAGCACGCAAGATGGTCGTGCCGATCCGCACGTTGATCGCCGGATCGGACAAATCAGTTGTGCCCGCAATCAATTGAGGATGCGCCGCGGGCAGCACCTGCATGAGCCCACGCGCACCCGCGTTGCTGAGCGCGTGGCGATCGAAACTCGACTCGACCGACATCACGGCAAGCAGCAAGACCGGCGAGATGGCGTGACGGTCGGCTTCGGTCAATACCGCGCGCGCAATCTTCATGGATTCCAGCGGGGCGACGCGAAACTGCGCACGCAGCATGGCGGTGATTTCGCTGAGCGCCGGCAAGCCGGCGTCAGCCGTTGAATCGCTCGCGGCAATTGGAGGGGCCAACGTCGATTGCACGTCGGCCGCGTGGGAGGCAGCAGCAAGCGAGAAGACGATTGCCGCGAACAGGGTCTTCAGGCCGAATTTCGAACCAGGATCGTGTTGTGTTTGCACACTATCCAGAGCGCTATTTCCATGCATATTTTCGCTTCCTGACCGGGGTGGCTAGACCTTACCGGGCTTGGTGTAGCGAATCGCCAAAGAAATAGGGGTGCGCCGTAAAATGCTTATAAAGACGCGTCGTCGTGCGCGACCTGATTCGATCAGTCCGCGGCCGGATTCAGATCGGCTAGCGCGCTGAGTTTCTGCACATCGGCGATTTCGATTTCCGCATAACGCAACTTCAGCGCGCCCTGCGTTTCGAATTGCTTGAGCACCTGATTGATCGTCTGCCGCGACAAGGCCAGCATCATCGCCAGGTCCTCCTGCGGCACCTTGAGTACGCGCCGCATTGCACCGGGTTCGCCGTAGCCGCCTGCCATCAGCAACAAGCGCCGCGCCACGCGCGGCGCGGCAGGCAGCAAGGCGGCTTCTTCAATGGCGTCGAAAGCGAGGCGCAGTTTTTGCGTCAACAGCAAACCGAAAGCATGCCAGTACCCGGGCGTGCGTTTGAGCAGCGCGGCAAGCGCCGCACGCGGCACATGAAACAGCTCGGAATCGCGCTCGGCATACGCGTCGTGGGTTCGGGGGCGGTTATCGAACAGCGCGATCTCGCCGAACCAGTTAACCGGCTCGATAACCGCAAGCAAGGCTTCCTTGCCGGCCGAACTCGCCGCGCCGATTCGCATCAGGCCGTCGAGCACACAATAGAGGCCATCGTCGGAATCGCCACGCGTGAAAAGCCGTTCACCGGCAGCAAGGCGCACGATGCGCCCCGCCCGCATCAGCTGCGCCTGCATGGCAGCGGGCGCCGAGCGAAACCACGCGCTGCGCGCCAGCAGCGCGGCAAGCTCATTCGATGAAAAACTCGCAGTCATAGGACGGCATCCGTGCCCGATTGTCGGCTACCCGATGGTTTCAAATTCCGCTGCCCGCGATTATGCTGACTTTGATTGAGGAGCGGCATCCATGAGAACGCTGACACAACAGCTTACGCAATATGCGGCCTACCATCGCGACCGGCGCAATATCGCCACGCATTTCGTCGGTATTCCGATGATCGTGCTGGCGCTGGCGGTCTTGTTGAGCCGGCCGGCTCTCGGCCTGGCCGCGCTGCCGTTTACCTTGTCGCCCGCGTGGGTATTGTTCTTCGCGGCGACTATCTATTACCTCGTGCTCGACGTGCCACTCGGCATGATGATGGCCGTGGTGTCGATACTGTGCGTCGCGTGCGGACAATGGCTCGCCGCGCAGGCTACGCTCACCTGGCTCGCCTCGGGCATCGGCCTCTTCGTGATCGGCTGGGTGTTTCAGTTCGTCGGCCACGTCGCCTACGAACATCGCAAGCCGGCTTTTGTCGACGACGTGATCGGCCTGCTGATCGGGCCGCTATTCGTGCTCGCTGAAGCGTTGTTCGGTTTCGGCTGGCGGCCGGCGCTGCGCGAAGCGATCGAAGCGCAAGTCGGCGCGACGCGTATCAATGCGGATCGGGCAGCGGTGCATCGCTAAAACGCTGCGCCTGCTGCGCCATAAGCTCAACGCGGCGCGAACCGAACGAGCCGCACGCTATGCAATGCCGTCAGCGCAACCGCGATCCAGATCGGAATATAGGTGGCCAACTGCGCGGCATTGAGCGTCTCGCCAAGCAACGTGATCGAAACAAACACCAGCAACACCGGTTCGACATAGCCGAGGATGCCGAACAACGCGACCGGCAATAAACGGCTCGCCTTCAGATACGAAGCGAGCGCAAGCGTGCTGAGCGCGCCGAGGCCAGGCAACAACAGACACCACATATCGACACGTCCGCCGATCATCGCCAGCGACCCGCCAATGAAGATGAACACAGCCGCAGCCGGCAATAGCAAGCACATTTCCACCGTGAACATGGCGAGCGAATCCTGGTTGATTTTGCGGCGCAGCACGAAATACGGCGGGTAGCCGAGTGCGACGAGCAAGGTGGGCCACGAAAAGGCACCCGTCATCCACAATTCGTGCGCGACGCCCAACGCGGCGCAGATCACAGCGAGCCACTGCAAACCGTCGAGGCGCTCGTGATAGTAGAAGCGCCCAACCAGCACCATCACGAGCGGCAGCAGAAAATAACCGAGCGAGACTTCAAGCATGCGCCCGTGCAACGGCGCCCATAGAAACACCCACAGTTGCGCACCCAGCAGAACCGCGCTGACACCCATCGCGATGGCAAGCCTCGGCTGCGTCACCATACGGTAAAGAAGTTGCCGAAGAATGGGCAGACGTTTGCGCAATACGATCAGCAGCAGCGCGCCGGGCACGGTCCACACAATGCGCCACGCGAAAATGTCGAGGCCGCTCAACGGCGCAAGCAGCTTGGCGTAAGCGGACAGTAAAGCAAACATCGCGGACGCGCCGACGGACAGCGCAATACCGCGCTTTGGGTCATACTGGTTCATTGCGCGGCCCGTGATGCAGTTGCCTGGGCGTGCGGTGCAGGTGTGTGCGGCGCAGCATGGGGCTGCGCGCCTCGAATTGTTGTCATTGGAAGTGAAGTCTCTCGATCTGGCAGCGCGTCTTGTGGTGTGAATCGGCGCTGCGCTTTTGTCTTCGGCAGGCGATGCAAGCGGGCGTAAGCGAACGTAAGCGGGCATTCTAGACGGGTTCGCGACCAACGTGCCCGTTCGCTCATTGCAGGAAGCAGCAATTTTCCCCGTGCGCATCGTGCGCCGATGCACTAGAACATAACTTCACGTGCGCGTGGCCGATCTGCAACTGCAACGCCGGCAATTTCCCGTGCAGTTGCTCAAGCGCGAATCTTGCTTCGAACTCTGGCGACGCCGTTTGCAACCTCATCCGGGACATCACGGATATTCGTAGTAACGGTCAGCCGTCATTTGCAACCGTCATCTGCAGCATCAACGAGCCGGGCCGGTAAAGGCAGTCCATACGGACTTGAGCCAGCCCTTCTTTCCCGCGGCACGTAGCACCTTCGTTTCACCGCGCATGCCACCGCCCGGCCAGCAATCCCGCTCATCGAATGTGACTACTGGAGCCAGCATGACCCAGCCAGCCCTATCGCACGACGCGTCGCCCGATCTATTCCGCGCGACCTTTGCCGCCGCCGTACGCGCCGGACTCACGCATACGCCGCAGAAAGAACTGCCGTCGAAGTATCTGTATGACGAAGTCGGCTCCGCCCTATTCGAAGTGATCACCGTTTTGCCCGAATACGGCGTGACACGCGCCGAGGAACAGTTGCTGACGAAGCACGCGGCGGATATCGTCGCGCATTTGCCGCATGACGTGACCGTTGCCGAACTGGGCAGCGGCAGCGGCCGCAAAACGCGGCGCATTCTGGAGGCGCTGTGTAAAAAGCGCCCCACTTCTTACTGCCCGATTGAAATTTCGCGCAGCGCGTTGCAGTTGTGCAGGCGCGAACTCGGCGACATCGAGCGCATCTCGATCGTCGGTTATGAACGCGATTACCTGGCGGGACTGGCCGAAGTGAGCAGGAACCGCGCGGCGGACGAGCGCTTACTGGTGCTGTTTCTCGGCAGTACGATCGGCAATTTCGGCAGACTCGCGGCAACGCGTTTTCTGCGCGATATCCGCAACATGATTGCGCCCGGCGACGCGCTGCTGCTCGGCACGGACCTGATCAAGCCGACGCCGGTGCTGATAGCCGCCTACGACGACGCGGTCGGCGTAACCGCGTCGTTCAATCTGAATCTGCTGGCGCGCATCAATCGCGAACTCGATGGCGATTTTCCGCTCGATGCCTTCGAGCACGTCGCGCGCTTCAATCCGGACGCGCGCAGCATTGAAATGCATCTGCGTGCGAAGCGCGATCTCACCGCGCACGTGGGCGCCGCGCAATTGACGGTCTCGCTCAAGGCAGGTGAGACGATCTGGACCGAGAGCAGCCACAAATATCGCGCGGACGAGGTGCCCACGATCGCAGACGATGCGGGCTTCGTTTGCAGCCATCAATGGATCGAAGACGGCTGGGGCTTTGCGGAGAGCCTGCTGGTCGCGCGTTGAGCGCGGCTCGCGCCGCTCATTGCTGCTCAGTGCTGCTCGAACCGTTCGTAGCGCTTTTCGGTGGCGCGCTCTTCGCCGGTCACTTCGGTCACGCGCGCCGCCGGCGGCCCGTGACGCAGCCACGAGAGCATCCGGTCGACCTGGTTGGCCGAACCCTGCAAGATGGCTTCGACGGAACCGTCGTCGAGATTCGCCACCCATCCCTTGATACCGAGCGCGTGGGCCTGCCGCACAGTGGCGTGGCGAAAGCCCACGCCCTGCACGGTGCCACGCACCCGCACGTAATACGTTTCGATCCGCTGATCCAGATCCGGGGCCATGCCGTCCTCTCCTCGCAATTCTTTCAAGCCGGCATTCTAGTCGCGCCGCGACGAGAATGCTCGGCCACGTTTCAGTTCGCCCGCGTATCTGTACCGCCCGGCGCGCCACGCGGCACGCGCGACACGTACAATCCGTCGACTGTCACGCAGGGAATGAAACAGAATGACCGAACAGAATCGCGATCTCGTGCTCGTAACCGGCGCATCCGGCTTCGTCGGCTCGTCGGTGGCGCGCATCGCGCAGCAGAAGGGTTTCAAGGTGCGCGTGCTGGTGCGCGCCACCAGTCCGCGCAAGAACGTCGAAGCGCTCGACGCGGAAATCGTGGTCGGCGACATGCGCGACGAAGCGTCGATGCGCAATGCGCTGCGCGGCGTGCGCTATCTGCTGCACGTGGCGGCCGACTACCGCCTGTGGGCGCCGGACCCGAGCGAAATCGAGCGCTCGAATCTCGAAGGCACCGAGGCGACCATGCGCGCGGCGCTGAAGGAAGGGGTCGAACGTATCGTCTACACGAGCAGCGTGGCCACGCTGAAAGTGACCAGCTCCGGCCAGTCCGCCGACGAAACCTCGCCGCTCAAAGCCGACCAGGCGATCGGCGTGTACAAGCGCAGCAAGGTGCTGGCCGAACGCGCGGTGGAGCGCATGATCGCCGAGGACGGCCTACCGGCGGTGATCGTCAATCCGTCCACGCCGATCGGTCCGCGCGACGTCAAGCCGACGCCGACCGGGCGCATCATCGTCGAAGCAGCGCTCGGCAAGATTCCCGCGTTCGTCGATACGGGGCTGAACCTCGTGCATGTGGATGACGTGGCGGCCGGCCATTTCCTCGCGCTTGAGCGCGGCAAGATCGGCGAACGCTACATTCTTGGCGGTGAGAATCTGCCGCTGCAACAAATGCTCGCGGATATCGCGGCGCTGACCGGGCGCAAAGCGCCGACGCTGAGTTTGCCGCGCTGGCCGCTTTATCCGCTCGCCGCGGGCGCCGAAGCCGTCGCCAAGATCACAAAGCGCGAACCGTTTCTTACCGTCGACGGTCTGAAGATGTCGAAGAACAAGATGTACTTCACGTCGGCGAAGGCGGAACGCGAGCTCGGTTATCGCGCACGGCCTTATCGCGAGGGCCTGAGCGATGCGCTCGACTGGTTCAGGCAGGCCGGATACTTGAACAAGGCCTGATAAAGCCCAGACGCGGGCAGGATCGATCAGCCGCGCAAACAGCAGTGGGCCGCTTCGGCGGCACCACCGAGGTCACGCAAGTCACGCAGGTCAAGCCCGCGTTCCGGCGTGACCTGCACGCATTTTGTTACAACGTCACTGTGTTAGCGACAGGTAAAAGCCTACGCGCAGCAGTTAAAATCGTAGGTCTTACCAGAGAAACCTCGCATGAATCTTCACGAACAGCTCGGCGCGCTGGAAGTGGGCGTCGATCAGCTCATCCAGGCTGTCGTGGCCCCGCAGGCCGAAAACATCCCCGAGACATCCGCAAACGTCACGGCGCAAGAAGCGCCGGCAGCCAGTCATGCCGCGTCAGCAGCGGCAGCGGAGCGCGTGGCGCCTGAAGCCGCGAGCGCAGCGGTAGATGCCGCGGAGTCCGCACCTGCGCCCGCCGGAGAACTGGCCGCCCGGTTGCAACCCACACTCGAAATCAACCGCCCCGCACAGAACGAGATCACCATGACCATCGGCGGTCAGACGGTGGCGCTGCGTGTCGAACAGGTCGGGCAATTGATCGAAGAGTTGTCGAACGCGCGCGCCTCGATGACGCCTGAACCGCCGCCGGGCATCCCGCCGGGCTGGCGCTTCGTTTCGACGAAAAATCCCGTCATGGCCGTGCAGAAGCAGTCGAATGGCGATCGCCTGCTGGTCATGCGCCACACCGGTCACGGCTGGGTGCCGTTCACGTTCTCACCCGACATGGTGATCCAGATGTACATGATGCTCAGCAAGGCCTGATACAAAGGCAAGCCTGACGTAAAAAACGGCGCCCTCGGGCGCCGTTTTTCTTTTCGTCCGATAAATCGATGGATTTACGACTTTTAGCGCTCCTGCACCGGCGCCTGCACGCGCGCCTTCCATTGGCCCCCCTTGCCGCGCCAGTAACGCACCGCTGAGGCAAACGTCGCGCCGACATAGAACAGCGCCACCAGCGGCAGAAACGGCGCCCACAGCGGCGAGCGGCGGTAATAGCCAAGCATCGGCGCGTACGCGCAGCACATTAGCGCCCACGCAAGCCACGCGGGCCAGCCCAACGGTCCGAGCGCCAGTGCGGCCACGGGCGGTATCAGGTAGATGATCGTCATGCCCAGCAAGGTGCCCGCCAGCAGCAGCGGCGAGTAATGCAACTGCGTAAAGGCGGTGCGCGCGATCATGTTCCAGATATCGCGCCAACTATCGTAAGGACGCAGCGACACGCTGCGCGCCGCCACATCCAGCCGGATCGGATGACGCCCCGTGCCGCGATGCTTGATCCGCGCGGCGAGGCTGCAATCGTCGATCAGTTCGGCACGGATCGACTCGATGCCGCCCGCCTCTTCGAGCGCGCTGCGCCGGACCAGCATGCAGCCGCCCGCAGCCGCAGCCGTGCGGTTGCGCGGGTTGTTGACCCACGAGAACGGGTACAGCTTGGCGAAGAAAAACACGAAGGCCGGAATCAGCGCCTTCTCCCAGAACGAATCGCAGCGCAGACGAACCATCAGCGAAACGAGGTCGCGCTTTTCCGCGTCCGCACGGACCACGAGTTGCGTCACAGCGTCGGCCGGATGGCCAATGTCCGCGTCGGTGAGCAGCAGGAAATCGGCCGGCAGGCCAAGCGTGCGCACCGCCTCGATCCCTTGCGACTGCGCCCACACCTTGCCGGACCAGCCCGGCGGCAGCGGCTTCGCGCTCAGCACCGTCAGGCGGTCCGGGCATTGCAGTTGCAATGCGGCCGCGCGGGCAGCATCGGCGGTGCCGTCGGTGCTGTGGTCGTCGACCACGATCACATGGAATTCGCCGGGATAGTCCTGCTCGAGCAGGGTGGTGACGGCTTGCGCGATCACATCGACTTCATTACGTGCCGGCACCACGGCGGCAACCGCGGGCCACGTTTCACGCGGGTCGAGCTTCAGCGGCGTGGCGGGACGCGCCCGCCAGAAACCGCCGCGCGCGAACAGCAACACGCACCAGATCAGCAGGGAAAGACAGGAAAGAAGAAACAGAACCACCACCATTAAGCATTACCCTCGAGTGAACCCGCTTCTACGCCGACGCGCCGCGACAGGCGCATCACCACAGTGCGTATCGCGACGACGCACCAGTCAAAAGTGTTGAGCACCGGCCGCTCGGCAAACACGTCGTAGCCGGCCTTCTCGATTCGCTCGAGGATACGCAGGCCGCCGTGTATCGCGCCGCACAGCTCGATGCCCAGCCGTCCGGGAATCCGCAGTGCGAGCGGCGCGCCGCGTACCAGCGTAGCCCGGACAAACGAAATCTCGTAGGCCATCAGCTTGACCAATGCATCGTCGACGACGCCTGCCTCTATCTGCGCCTCGGTCACGTTAAAGCGCCGCAGATCGGCGAGGGGCAGATACAGCCGATCCTTTTTCCAGTCGGCGGCGACGTCCTGCCAGAAGCTGATCAGTTGCGACGCCGTGCAGATCGCGTCGGCGTCGGCGAGATTCTCCGGCGTGGCGGCGCCCACCAGATGCAGCATCAAATGCCCAATCGGGCTGGCTGAGTGGCGGCAATAGTCGAGCAAGGCGGCCCGGTCCGCGTAACGGTTGTTGTCGATGTCCTGACCGCAGGCGTGGAGCAGATCGTAAAACGGCGCGAGCGGCAGTTTATACTGCGCGATCACGCTGGCGAGCTTGCCGAATAGCAGCGGGTGCACCGGTGCCGCACGCCGCTGCGCTACCGCGTCGAGGCCGGCGCGAAAGTCGGCGAGGCGGGCATGCCGCTCGGCCGGGCTCCAGTCGCCTTCATCGGCGATGTCGGCGGCGGTGCGGACAACCTGATAGATAATGCCGACAGGCGCGCGCAGCGCCTTTGGCAGCAATACGCTCGCGACCGGAAAATTTTCGTATTGATCGACGTCCATCCAGCGAGCCTCGAAACCATTCTGTAATGCGGCAGCCAATATGGGCCGCAGGACCACGTAGTTTAAGGGTTCCGTTAAACCGGTGCAGCCTGCAATCCAGCGTGTAATCATTACCAGCCGTGCACCGCCAACCGCATCATGCCGTCATGCGCCCTGGATACAACGCTGGACGGCGCACCCGCGGCGCGGCGGCAGTCCAACACCCTGACGGGCCTGCAGAGCAAAGCCGGCCTGATAGCGTTAGAATGCGCGTTTGGTTTTGCTGTACCGGCTCGTCGCCGGGGCTCAAGACGTCAACTAGATAGATGGTCGCGGCGATAAAGTCAGATTTACCGGCTTCTTCGAAACCCGCGTCAGTCGGAGTTCGCCAATTTATGCGAGTCATCCTTGCTCAACCCCGCGGCTTTTGTGCGGGTGTTGTTCGTGCAATCGAAATCGTCGATCGCGCATTACAGCAACACGGCGCGCCCGTGTATGTTCGCCACGAGATTGTTCACAATCGCCACGTGGTGGACAACCTGCGCCAGAAAGGCGCGCGCTTTGTCGAAGAACTCGATGAAGTGCCACATGGCGCCGTGGCGATTTTCAGCGCGCACGGTGTCGCGCAGACCGTCGAGCGCGACGCGGAACAGCGCGGCCTCGACGTGCTCGACGCAACCTGCCCGCTCGTGACCAAGGTTCACGTGCAAGGACGCCAATATGTGGCGGCGGGTCGTACCCTGATTCTGATTGGCCACGCCGGCCATCCGGAAGTGGAAGGCACGATCGGCCAAATCCCCGGCAAGGTGCTGCTGGTGCAGAGCGAGGCCGAGGTCGCCCAACTGGACCTGCCGCTCGATACGCCGCTTGCGTACGTCACGCAGACTACGCTGTCGGTCGACGACACACGTGGCATCATCGACGCCCTGCTGCGCCGTTTCACCGACATCGTCGGTCCCGACACGCGCGACATCTGCTACGCCACGCAAAATCGCCAGGCGGCGGTGCGCGAGTTGAGCAAAGAAGTCGATGTGCTGCTGGTGGTGGGCGCGACCAATAGTTCGAACTCGAACCGGCTGCGCGAAATCGGCAGCGAAACCGGCGTGGCGAGTTACCTCGTCGCCGACGGTTCGGAAGTAAAGCCGGAGTGGTTTGCCAACGTGCAAACTGTCGGCATTACGGCTGGTGCTTCAGCACCGGAAGAAATGGTGAAGAACGTAATCGATGCGCTGCGCGCATTGGGGCCCGTCGATGTCACGACGATGGCGGGCCGTGAAGAAAAAGTCGAATTCAAGTTGCCATCGAAACTGATGCAACCACTCGCTGCACGCGAAGTTTAAGGAGGACGTCTTGTCTATTCCGCTGCTACAGAAAGTCCGGGTCGGCGCCTACATCATGCGCCAGCATATGTCTGGCAACAAACGCTACCCGCTCGCATTGATGCTGGAACCGCTGTTCCGCTGCAATCTTGCCTGCAATGGCTGCGGCAAGATCGATTATCCGGATCCCATCCTGAATCAACGTCTGTCGCTCGAAGAATGCCTTGGCGCAGTCGACGAATGCGGCGCACCGGTGGTGTCGATCGCAGGCGGCGAGCCGCTCCTGCACAAGGAAATGCCGCAGATCGTGAAGGGCATCATCGCGCGCAAGAAGTTCGTGTACCTGTGCACGAATGCGTTGCTGATGGAAAAGAAGATGGACGACTACGAGCCGAATCCGTACTTCGTCTGGTCGGTTCACCTCGACGGCGATAAGGAAGCGCACGACCACTCGGTGTCGCAGGAAGGCGTGTACGAAAAAGCTGTCGCCGCCATCAAGGAAGCGAAACGCCGTGGTTTCCGCGTGAACATCAACTGCACGCTGTTCAACGACGCCGTGCCGGAACGCGTGGCTGCCTTCTTCGATACGCTCGGCCCGATGGGCGTGGACGGCATCACCGTCTCGCCGGGTTATGCGTATGAGCGCGCGCCGGATCAGCAACACTTCCTGAATCGCGATAAGACCAAGCAGCTGTTCCGTGAGATTTTCAAGCGCGGCAACAACGGCAAGAACTGGTCGTTCAGCCAGTCGGGCATGTTCCTCGACTTCCTGGCCGGCAATCAGACCTACGAGTGCACGCCTTGGGGCAACCCGGCGCGTACCGTGTTCGGCTGGCAGAAGCCGTGCTATCTGGTCGGTGAAGGCTACGTGAAGACCTTCAAGGAATTGATGGAAACCACGGAGTGGGAAAAGTACGGCACGGGCAACTACGAGAAGTGCGCGGATTGCATGGTGCACTGCGGCTTCGAGGCGACTGCCGTGATGGATACGGTGGCGCACCCGTTGAAGGCATTGAAGGTCAGCCTGCGCGGTCCGAGGACTTCGGGTGCCTTCGTGAAGGACATTGCTCTGGATAAGCAACGTCCGGCCGAGTACGTCTTCTCGCGCCACGTCGAAATCAAGCTGGAAGAGATCGGGCGTGCGGGTACGGGCAAGAAGGTGCAGACGGCGGCTTCCGCTTCCGCGCATTAATTGTTATGAGGGGCGGCTGAGTGCCGCTCCTGATGCAGTTTTGTCCGTTCCCTGCTGGATATATTGCAAAAAAAAGCGCGCTGGCCTGAATGCCACCGCGCTTTTTCTTTTCCTGCGACTTGGGCTCGTTTAGCCGCCGCTTCGGGCGTTATGCGCAGTCAGGAACTTGATCAGCCCGTCGATGCCGCCTTTGGAAATCTGATCGGCGAACTGCGTCTGATAAACCTGAATCAGCCACGCGCCCATCATGTTGATGTCGTAAATTTTCCAGCCGTTGGCATCCTTGGTCAGCCGGTAATCGATGGCGTCGTCGCCGCCGTTGCTGATCACGTGCGACTGCACCACCAGGTCCTTGGCGCCGGCCGGCACCGTGACGGGCAAGAACTTGAACTTCACGTCCTGATCGCGCAACTGCGAAAGCGATGCAGCATAGGTGCGTACCAGCAGCAGCGTAAACTGGTCATATAGCTGCTTCTGCTGTTCCGGGGTCGCGGTACTCCATGCCTTCCCTACCGCGATCCGCGTGGTCCGCTGAAAATCGGTAGCCGGCACGAAGCGCGTCTGAACCAGTTCGGTAATCTTGGCCATATCGCCACCGCGGGCCTGCGGATCGGCCTTCATCGCGGCGACGGTGCCTTCAACGGCGGTCTTCACCACGGCATCAGGCGCGCTTTGCGCATAGGCCGCCGTGGACACCACGGCCGCAGCCAGAAAAGCAGACAGATAACGTTTCATACGCTCGCCAAAACCCAAAAAAATAAGCGCCGGCCGGCTCAAGAGCCCACGGCGAAAGCAGGATAGACCAGTATACCGATATTGCGTTCCCACCCCAGCCTCGACGCCCGGGAGCCTGCCTTGCTACCGAAGTGGAGCCGATTCGCTCCGGCTCTGTATACTTGTGCACTTTCGTCAAAAACACCACTCGTGATAAGGCCCCCTCCGCCTACATGCTGAAGTCATCTATCGTCCGTCTCGTCGCCTATTCGGTGCGCCATCCGTTACGGATCATCGCCCTGTCCGTCGTGCTCGCCATACTGAGCAGCATCTACGTCGCCCATAACTTCAAGATCAACACGGACATCAGCCGTCTCATCGAGACCGACAAGCAATGGTCGTCGCTCGAAAACGCCATGGACAAGGCGTTCCCCGACCAGGGCGACACGGTGCTGGTAGTGGTCGAAGCCCGCGCACCCGAGTTTGCCGATGCCGCCGCCAATGCGCTGACGGCCGCGCTCAAAGCCGATTCCAAGGAGTTCGTCGCGGTGTCGCAACCTGCCGGCGGCCCCTTCTTCGATCACAACGGCCTGCTGTTTCCATCCACCGATGAAGTCCTCTCGACGACCTCGCAGCTCGTTCAATCGCGTCCGCTCGTCAATGCACTTGCGCACGATCCGAGCCTGACCGGCCTCGCCGGCACGCTCACCACGAGTCTGTTGCTGCCGCTCCAGCTTGGGCAGGTGAAACTGGCCGACATGAGCCATTTGCTGTCGCAAAGCGCCACCACGCTCGACCGCGTGCTGGCTGGCCAGCCGGCGGCGTTCTCGTGGCGTGCGCTGGTCGACAAGGGGGTCGCCACGGATCCGGCGCGCGCCTTCGTCACGGTGCAGCCGGTTGTGAACTACGACGCGCTGGAGCCGGGCGCGAGCGCGTCGAAAGCGATCCGCGCCACCGCCGCTTCGCTGCATCTCGATACGCGCTACGGCGCCACGGTCCGTCTGACCGGCCAACAGCCGCTCGCGGATGAAGAATTCGCGTCGGTCCAGGACGGCGCCGTCCTCAACGGCATCGGCACCTTCATCGTCGTACTGGTCATTCTTTGGCTGGCGCTGCGCTCGGGCCGCATGATCCTCGCCGTGTTCATCACGCTGTTCGTCGGGCTTGCGATCACCGCGGCGCTCGGCCTGCTGATGGTCGGCGCGCTCAATATGATTTCGGTCGCCTTCATGGTGCTGTTCGTCGGGCTCGGGGTCGATTTCGGCGTGCAGTTCGGCGTCAAATACCGTGAGGAGCGCAATCGGGACGACCGCCTTTCCGCCGCCCTGATGCATACCGCGCACAGCATCGGCGTGCCGCTGACGCTCGCAGCCGTAGCGGTCGCGCTGAGCTTCTTCTCGTTCCTGCCGACGGCTTATCGCGGCGTGTCGGAATTGGGCGAGATCGCCGGTGTCGGCATGTTCGTCGCGTACTTCACCAACATGACGCTGCTGCCGGCGCTGCTGAAGATCTTCAACCCGCCGGGCGAAGCCGCTTCGCCCGGCTTCAAGCAACTCGCCCCGGTCGACGATTTCCTCGACCATCATCGCAAGCCGGTGCTGATCGGCACGCTGCTCGTCGTGATCGGCGCCACGCCGTTGCTCACGCATTTGCGTTTCGACTTCAACCCCTTGCATCTGAAAGACCCGCATACGGAATCGATGGCGACGCTGCTGTCGCTGAAAGATTCGCCGGAAGCGGCGGTCAACAACGTGCACGTGCTGGCGCCGACGCTGGCGGATGCGGACCAGAAGGCCGCCCATTTGCGCACGCTGCCGGAAGTGGGCCGCGTGACCACGCTCGACACCTTCGTTCCGGCTGAGCAGCAGCAAAAGCTGATGCTGATTGCGAGTGCCGCACAGCAACTCTTGCCTGCGCTGCAGCAACAGCCCGCCCCTCAAGCCACGGACGCGGTGCGCGTCGCCGCATTGAAGCGCGCGTCGAACCAGCTCTCGCTCGCCGCCGACGATCACCCGGGCCCGGGCGCCGCCGAAGCCAAGCATCTGTCGGCCACGCTGCAGAAGCTGGCCGCCGCCGACGCCGCCACGCGCGACCGTGCCGAAACCGCGATGTCCGAGCCGCTGCGCATCGCGCTGAAGCAACTGGCGGATCTGCTGCAGCCCACCGAGATTACGCGCGACAACCTGCCCAAGGAGATCTCAAAGGATTGGGTTTCGAAAGACGGCCACGCGCTCGTCGACATTGCGCCGAAGGTCAAACCCGGCGTCGATCCGAACGACGACGCGATGCTCGCCCGCTTCGCCCACGCAGTGAAGAAGGCGGAGCCGGGTGCGATCGGCGGTCCGATCTCAATCCTGCATTCCGCGGACACGATCATCAAGGCCTTCCTGCAGGCTGCCTGTTGGGCCTTGCTGTCGATCGCGATTCTGCTGTGGATTGCATTGCGGCGACTCAGCGACATGCTGCGCACGCTGGTTCCGTTGCTGGTATCGGCGCTGGTGACATTGGAGTTGTGCGTGGTGTTCGGCATGCCGCTGAACTTCGCGAACATCATTGCGTTACCGCTGATGCTCGGCGTGGGCGTAGCATTCAAGATTTACTTCGTCATGGCGTGGCGCCACGGGCAGACTAGCCTTTTGCAGTCGAGCCTTACGCATGCCGTATTGTTCAGCGCGGCGACCACGGCGACGGCGTTCGGCAGCCTCTGGCTTTCGCACCATCCGGGTACGTCGAGTATGGGGCGCTTGCTGGCACTCTCATTGTTTTGCACACTGATCGGTGCGGTGGTGTTCCAACCCGTGCTGATGGGCAAGCCGCGCCAACGTCGCGGAAAGCAGAAAGGAATCTAGGCATGAAGCTGCGAACCACCGTGCTGGCGCTCGCCGTCACCGGGCTGATCTCTGGTTGCGCGACCGGGCCCGACCGCAAACCGGGCGACCCGTTCGAGCCGGCCAACCGCGTGATTTTCAAGTTCAACGACGGTTTGGACCGCTTCGTCGCCGTTCCGGTCGCCAAGGGATACCAGAAAGTGACGCCGCAGCCCTTGCGCACCGCGGTCAGCAACTTCTTCTCGAATCTGGGCGACCTGACCAACGCCGCCAACAACCTGTTGCAACTGAAGATCACGGACGCGACGGAAGACATCGTGCGCTTCGCGTTCAACTCGACCTTCGGCCTCGGCGGCCTGCTCGACTGGGCGACGCCGGCCGGCTTGCCGAAGCACCACCAGGACTTTGGTCTGACGCTGGGCCACTGGGGCATCCCGTCGGGCCCGTACCTTGTCCTGCCGCTATTTGGTCCAAGCACGGTGCGTGACAGCATGGGTCTGGTGGTGGATGTGAAGTTCAACCCGCTGAACTACATCGAGCCGGCGGTACGCAATCCACTGTACGTGCTGCAATTCGTGAGCGTACGTTCCGACTTGCTGGGGGCATCCAGCCTGCTGGATCAGGCTGCGCTGGACAAGTATTCATTTGTCCGCGACGCCTATACGCAGCAGCGCAAAGCGCGGCTGCGCGGCACAAGCGACAACGCCGCCCCCCTCCCGAACTACAACGACGAGAGCGGCAACTCCGGCGCAGCCGCGCCCGCCAAGGGCGCTTCGGGCGCAGCGACCGGCGTGCCCGACTACACGGACCCAGGCGACGCCGCTGAGGCCCCGAACGCCGCGTCAGGAAGCGCCACAGGCGCCCCGGCGGGCGTACCGAACTACACGGACCCGGGCGACACACCGAGCGCCCCAGCGGCCGCGTCGAGCGCGGTGCCTGCGGCACCGACCGCCCAACCCGCGCCCACGGGCAAGAAGCTGCCGGAGCCAGCACCAGCACCGCAGTAAGGAATCGAAAATCAGATGCTTTGGAGCGCACTGCGCTCCAAAGAAAAGCAGACCGAAGTAGACGGGACGGCTTGAAGAAGTACCGCGTCGGCGCGCGAAGCGCCGCCGGAAGTATGACGGCCTTGTCACTGAGGCGGAGTGTGCGAGGAGACAGATTCCAGATGCACCACTACCGTGGCTGTGCGGGGGACCCGCTTAAGAATTAGCGGTTTGAGCCGCTTTCTTTTGCCTACTTTTCTTTGCGGCCGGCAAAGAAAAGTAGGTGCCGCCCCGCACAGGGGCAACGCTAATAAACCACTAACTAACACAACAAGGAAAGGCAAAAAAACAAACCTTAATGCAGACTCTCAACCTCAGCCCGCGCAGCGCCAACCTCATCATCAGAGCCAGCCGCAGCCTGCAAAGGCAAAGACGCCCCCTGATACCTGGCAAACGCCTCATCCGCATACCGAATCTGCGTTCGCCCATGAGGCGCCGGCTCACCCTTCTCATCGAGATTAACGAACACCATCTTCTCGACGGTCAAAATACTCTTCCGGGTAATCTTGTTGCGCACTTCGCACCGAAGCGTAATAGACGTACGACCAAAATGCGTAGCCGTCATCCCGAGTTCAATGATGTCTCCCTGCCTCGCGGAGCTGACAAAATTAATCTCGGACATGAACTTGGTCACAACCCGCTGGTTGTCGAGCTGACAGATTGCATAGATAGCGGCTTCTTCGTCGATCCAGCGCAGGAGGCTGCCACCGAACAGCGTACCGTTGGGGTTGAGATCTTCGGGCTTGACCCACTTCCTGGTATGAAAATTCATCTGGTACTCCGTGTCTGAAGGCACCAAGGTTGGACTGGCGCCCGAACCTAGGGTTAACACTGACATTGTACCAAATATAAGGGTTTTCCCTAGTATTTCAACAGACACTGAATTACCAGCGAAGAGCGGCACCGCAGCCACCGCAAACGGCACCCCTCAAGCAACCCCAAACCGCAAAACCCCCGCCTCGCCCATCGCATGCCGCGCCTGCACCAGCGAGGTCCGCGCCGCCCGCGCATCGACCGCGACCTGAATCAGCGCTCCGATCTGCGACGGCTGCCGCAGCAGCTCCCGCAAAATCGGCCCTAACGCAGTCGTGCCATCGTCACGCAAGCCCGCCGTTGCAGCCGAAGGCAGGGTCCGCCACGCCGGATCGACAATCGCGCGACACACCGCAAAAGGCAGCCCATGCGCAGCGGCCGTGGCGCCGGCAATGTGCGATTCCATGTCGACGGCGAAAGCGCCCGTCGAGCGATGCAGCACGCCCTTGTCGTCAGCGCTGACTAAAGGCGCGGTCACCGCCGCCATCAGGCCGCGTCGCAAACGTGCCGCGAGCGGTCCCGTCGATAATGCGGCGGCGAGCCTGTCGGTCCATGGCCGGTCGGTCTCGAGCCGCCCAAATGGTCCCTCGACAGCCTCCGCAACGATCAGCGTGCCCGGCGCCAGATCGGGCGCCAAACCACCCGCCGTGCCGAAACTGACAATCCCCGAGCAACCGCGCGCGACCGCTGCACTCAACGCCCGCTCAAGCAGATCGGCGCGCGCCGCGTAGACCACCTCGACACCGTTGCCGCGCGCGATGCGCGCCTCGAACGCCATCCCCGTCACCACGATCACCGGCAACGCGCCGTGGCCGATACCGGCTGCCGGCGTAGTCGAAAACGTCATCCGTTACATCCCGACCGCGACGCGCGTCAGCCCGTTGCGTTTCAGATGACGGAAACGGGCCAGCGCCCACAACGGGAAGAACTTGCGATAGCCGTGATAACGCAGATAAAACACGCGCGGGAACCCCGTCGCCGTGAAACGCGTTTCATCCCACAGGCCATGCTCGCGCTGTTCGCGCTGCAAATACGCGACGCCGCGCGACACCGCCTCGTGATTGACCTCGCCCGCCGCCATCAGGCCCATCAGCGCCCACGCGGTTTGCGAAGCGGTGCTCGGCGCGCGCTCGTAGCCGCGATAGTCGAGCTTGTAGCTCTCGCCGCCCTCACCCCAGCCGCCGTCCTCGTTCTGGATCGACAGAAGCCACTGCGCGGCGCGCTTCATGCGCGGGTCGTCGTGCGGCAAACCGGCGGCGTTCAGCGAACACAGCGCGGTCCACGTGCCGTAGATGTAGTTCAGGCCCCAGCGGCCGTACCAGCTGCCGTCCGCTTCCTGTTCCTTCAGCATGTAATCGAGCGCGCGCTGCGCCGGTTCGCTGGTCTTCGGAAATTCGCCGAGTTGCGCGAGCATCGACAGGCAGCGGCCGGAGACATCCGCGGTTGGCGGATCGAGCAGCGCGCCATGATCGGAGAACGGAATGTTGTTCAGGTAGTACTGCGTGTTTTCCGGTTCGAACGCACCCCAGCCGCCGTCGCTGCTTTGCATGCCGACCACCCATTCGCGCGCCCGCGCAATGGCTTCGCGATCCACATCCGATTGCGTCAGCGCCGCCGAGCGCTGCATTGCCATCGCCACGACCGCCGTATCGTCGACGTCCGGATAGTGTGCGTTGTTGTACTGGAACGCCCAGCCGCCGGGACGCACATTCGGACGGCGCGAGATCCAGTCGCCGCGCACGTCGAGAATCTGCAGCGGACGCAGCCATGCGAGCCCGCGTTCAGCCGCTTGCTCGGCATGCGCTTCGCCGGTTTCGAGCAGCGCGTGCGCCACGAGCGAGGTATCCCATACCGGCGACAGACAGGGCTGACAATATGCTTCGTCATCCTTGATAACCAGCAGCTTTTCGATCGACTGGCGTGCAATCGCGCGGTTCGGATGATCTGCCGGGTAGCCGAGCACGTCGTACATCATCACCGAGTTGGCCATGGCCGGGAAAATCGCGCCGAGGCCGTCTTCACCGTTCAGCCGTTCGTCGACAAAGCGCACGGCTTCGCGCACCGAGCGCTCGCGCGTCACCTTGGGGAACAGGCCGTCGACCATACGCAACATGACGTCCACCCCGCTGAAGAAGCGGAACCAGCCCTGATGCTGATGCGGCGCCCGCTCGCGCATGCCGGTGTTCACCGGCGCGCCGCGGAACAGCTCGTCGATACGCACCCGACGGGGATTGCGCGCCACCGGCCGCTTCGCGTTCAGCACCAGCAGCGGCACGATCACCGTACGCGCCCAGTACGACACCTTCGACAGATGGAACGGGAACCACGACGGCAACAGCATGATTTCCACGGGCATCATCGGCACGGCGCGCCAGGACACCACGCCGAACAGCGCAAGCAGAATCCGCGTGAACACGTTCACCGTTTCCGCGCCGCCGTTCGCCAGAATCGCTTCGCGAGCGCGAACCATGTGCTCGGCATCCGGCGAGTCGCCGATCATTTTCAGTGCGAAGTACGCCTTCACGCTGGCGCTGATATCGAGCGCGCCGTCGGTGAAAAGCGGCCAGCCGCCGTCCGCCATCTGGATGCGGCGCAGATAGCGGGCGATCTTCTGCTCCAGTTCCAGGTTCGGCGTCTCACCGAGATAGTGGACGAGGAGCACGTATTCGGCGGGAATCGTCGCGTCGGCTTCGAGTTCGTAGACCCAGTGGCCGTCCGGATTCTGCGCGGCGAGGATTGCGTCGGTGGCGCGCGTGATCGCGGCATCGAGCGACGTTGCGACCGCTTGCGACGCGGTAGCGGAGGCGGCATCCGGCATCAGGTTCGGCACATTCGGCGCCGCCTCGGCGAATCCAGGCAGGACGGCGTCCAGCGGCTGAGCTTGAGATAAGTCGTTCATCGGCGTTCCATCGGTTGATTCAGCAGCGTGTCCGCGGCCTTCTGGCCGGAGCGGATCGCCCCTTCGATCGTCGCGGGCAGGCCGGTAGCCGTCCAGTCGCCCGCGAGCATCAAATTGTTCCAGCGAGTGCGCGTGCCGGGGCGCAGCGTTTCCTGATCCGGCAAAGCGGCAAACATCGCGCGTGGTTCCGTCACGACCTGCCAGGCCGGCATTGGCTCGACCGGCAGATTGGCGGCCTGAGCCACTTCGGCCCAGACGGTTTTGGCGAGCGCTTCGTGCGGAATGTCGAGCAGACGCTCGGCGGCGTTCACGGTGACCGACACGCGGCCCTCGAAGGCGAACAGCCAGGTGGCCGTTGCATTGAGCAGTCCCGTGACGGGCGCCATACCGAACGGCGGCTCGACGGCAAAATGCACACTGACGTTTGCCGCGAAGCGAGCGGGCGAGCGCAAGCCGGGCACGAGCGTCTGGGCAACGTCCGGCGGCACCGCGAGCACCACGGCCTGGTTCGCGTCGAGCGCGATGCTTTCGTCCGCGAAATTCAGTGCCGAGACGCGTGCCGGGCCGGTGTCGGCAAACACCATATTCTGCAGACGCGAGCCGAGCCGGATTGCCGCGCCGCCATGCTGCAACAGACGCAGCGCCGGGTCGACAAACGCACTGCTCAAACCATTGCGCGCTATCAGCGGCCGGCACGCGAGACCGCCGGCAACGAGCGTTTCCCTGACCATCGCACCCGTCAGCTCCGCCGACGCCTCACGCGGCTCGACATTGAGCATTGCGAGAAACAGCGGCCGCAGCAGACGGTCCCACAGTGGACCATTGCAACGCATGGTCTGCGCGACAGTGCGCGCGGGCTTCGCGAACAGCAGCGGCAGCAGCGTCAGATAGTCGCTCGGGCCGGTATTGGGCACACGCGCGTTCGCGTCGAAGATCCACCAGGGCAGCAGGCCCGGCGACATGCGTACGGTCCAGCGCGCCTGCGTCGCCAGATCCACGAACGGATAGTCGGGCTGGGCCGGGCCGACCAGTTCGTCGGCGGCGCCGATCGCGCGCACATAGTTGAGCGTGGCGGTATTGCCCGACAGCACCATGTGATTGCCGCTATCGAGGGTCGCGCCCAGTTGGGCGTCGTAATACGAACGGCAACGGCCGCCAGCCTCGGACGCCGCCTCATGCAGCACGACTTGCGCGCCGCGGCGCTGCAATTGCACCGCTGCGGCCAGGCCGGCGAGGCCGGCGCCAATCACATGGATGAGCTTCGGCATCAGCTCAGAAGAGCGCGTAACGCGCGACGATCCACAGCATGCGCAGTTTCGGCTTGCTGACCTTCGTACGCGGAATATCGAAACCGCGCTCGAGCGTTCGTTCGAGCAGCACGCGATAGACCCCCGACATGATGCGCGGCGCACGCACGTGGTTGCGCGGCTCGCGATCCATGATCGCGTCGGAAGCGGCGAAATGTTCCTTGGCCCGCTCAGCGAGCGTGGCGCAAACACGCGGCAGCGACGGATCGTCGGCGATCTGCGTGGGGCTCGTCACAGCGATGCCTTCGCGCGCCAGCAATTCGTGCGGCAGGTAGCAGCGGTTGATGCCGGCGTCTTCGTCGATGTCGCGCAGGATATTGGTCAGTTGCAGCGCACGGCCCAGATGATGCGCGAGCAGATGGCCCGGCTCTTCCTGCATCCCGAATATCCTCACCGATAGACGGCCCGCCGCACTGGCGACCCGGTCGCAGTACAGGTCGAGCGTAGCCTCGTCGGGGGCGCAAATGTCGGCGGCGGCATCCATCGCCATGCCGTCGATCATCGCGTGAAAATCTTCGCGTTGCAGGTGAAACGTATGAATGTGCCGCGTCAGCGCGCGCAACGACGCGCGCGGTGCGCCGGCATAGCACGCGTCGATGTCGGCGCGCCAGCGCTCGAGCGCGGCGGCGCGTTCGGCGCGCGGCAGATCGCTGTCGGCGATATCGTCGACAGCGCGGCAAAAGGCGTAGACCTGATACATCGCATCGCGCTGCGCGGCCGGCAGGATGCGCATCGCAAGATAAAACGAGCTGCCGGACGTGGCGGCAGCGGCGTCGATTTCTGTATCGTCCACGACAAGATTGGAAACAGCCAAGACGATCTCCGCTGGAGGCGCCCGCTGAAAGGCGTTCAAGAAGTTTTAATGCCTACTGCGCAACGCAGATGGCCCGCGCGCGCGGACACGCGCGAAACACCCGGCAGGGATGCCGGAAACGGCGAAAAGTATAACAACGTTTGTGAGATGCCGCAGTTTCCGGGGCGAATAAGGGGCCGGAAGAGCGGCCGGGGACGCCTGGTGGCAGGCCTTCCCGCCAGGCGCCTCGCGCCGGCATGGCCGGAAAACTCAGGAGAAAGCCACCGAGCGGTTGCGTCCCTGTCGTTTCGCACTATAGAGCGCCGCGTCGGCTTCGTTGATGAGCACGTCGTACGCCGGCACGCCCACGCGCGCAGCCGCGCCGCCGACGCTGGCCGTCACCGGCACGCTCGTGCCCTGGACTTCGACCGGCGTGTCGGCGATCGTGCAACGAATCTTTTCCGCGACCCGCATGGCGTCTTCGAGCGGCGTACACGGCAGCAGCAACGCAAATTCCTCGCCGCCGAAACGCCCGAAGGTATCCTGCGCCCGCACCACTTCGGCGACGCGCTGCGCCATGACGCGCAACACCGTATCGCCGACCCCGTGGCCAAACTGGTCGTTGATTTTCTTGAAGTGGTCGAGATCGAACAGCAGGACGGACATCTCGCCGCCATAGCGCTGCCAGCGGGTGTACTCATCGCGCAGGCGCGCTTCGAAGTAACGCCGGTTGGCGATCCCCGTCAACCCGTCGCGGTCCGCGTATTCCTGCAACTTGGCTACCGCTTCTTCCCGTTCGCGCTGCACGATGCTGACGTGCGTGACATCGGAGATCGTCACGCACACGGCCACCACCTCGCGATCGCGCATCAGCGGCATGAACGTGAGGTCCTGCTGCATGAAATCGACGCCGCCGGTAATCGGCCGGTCGTGGTCGAACTTGAAGAGATAGGGGCGCTGCTCCCACGAACTGAACGCGAAGCTGCCGAGCTGAAATACGCTTTCGATCTTGCGCGACAGCCACACGCGCGGCAATTCCGGAAAATTCGCAAACAACGATTTGCCGACCACCTGTTCCGGCGACAACCCGCTGTGGTCCTGCATGAAGCGGTTCCACATCAGCACGTTCATCTCGCGATCGAGCACGAAGATGCCGAAACCCACACGTTCGACAACCAGGTCGCTCAACGAGTCCACAGGCACATTCATAAGCTGGATAGCAACTCGTCGAGCGCCTCGTTCATATGGCGGATCGATTCTTCGGCCATCAGCATCACGAGGTGCGCGCGGAAGCTCTGATCCTCGAGCGCAAAGTTGACCTCGACCAGCAGCGCAACTTCCCATTGCAGGACGCCGGGCTGGAATACGTCGTCGAGCGTCATGGCTTCGCCGAGCAGGCCCGGCGCGGAGAACACCGGCGTGCGCCCGAGCTGGTCGAGAATGCACGAGACACACGCGCCCGTCAGCACGTTCGCGACGTCGAATACGAGTTCCTGCTGGCTCACCGCCTCGTAGCTCGAACGCGAATAGGGATCGCTCACCAGCGCACACAGCTGGTCGATGCTGTCGCTGCGGCAGATCACCAGCGCTTCGCCCTTGATGTCGGAACGAAAACCCTGACGCACCGCGCTCACCGTGTCCTCGATCCCGGTCATTTCGCGTAGCGCCGCTGCCGCCTCGCTCACCGCCACCACCTTCACGCGCGGCACCGACAATTCGATAAACGCATCGAGCAGACGCGCGAGACGCGTCGCGGCCTGACCCATCGCCAGATTGGCGACCTCCTGCAGCGCGTCGCGCCGGTCTTCGGTGAGGACTGGCTCAGACATACAACCCGTACTCCTTGAGGATGGGAAGTACCGCCTCGGGCGTCACGGGCTTGGCGATGAATGCGGCGGCGCCGAGCGCGCGCACGCGCGACTGGGCCATCGGTTGAACATCGGCGGAAACGACAATGACGAAGGTGTTCAGGTCCTCATGCTGCAAGGCTTCCAGCACCTGATAACCGGTCATGTCCGGCATCGTCAGATCGAGGAACATCACCGACGCCTTGCCTTCGCGATACAGGCCGAGCGCTTCGCGCCCGTTCGTCGCGTAGGACACGTCGACATCCCAGTCCGGCGGCAATGCCTTGGTGAGCACCTTGCGGGCAAGCAATGAATCGTCGGCGATCACAATGGGCAAAGGCATGGGCGGGTCGGTAAGCAGAATAAGCTCTTGCGCGTTAACGGCGGATAGAGGCAGTTTCTTTAGCGCGCAGTCTGTCGACTAGCGGTAAAGCGAGCTGAAGCTTGCGAGAATGCAGCTTGCAAACGAGCGGGGAGAGAGCGCACTGCGGCGCTTTTGACGGAAGCCGTGGGCGCGCATGGATGCGTGCGAGCACGGTGGACGACGGCTATGACCGGCATGTTCGAAGCCTACCCCGTAGATGAATCCGCGCGGCTTCACGGATCGGGCTGGTCCCCTTGCCGCGCGCCTGATTCCGCGAACGCCTTCGGTCACGCGTTGTGCGCGTTGTCTGGCGGCCCTCGCGGCAGATGCATCCGAACATGGCGGACACATTATTTGTGATGACGGCGATTTTCGAAGTAAAACGGCGGAAAGGCAATACGCCAATTTCGCTTTGATTAAAGAGATTTTCCCATTGGACACTGCTTATGAAAATATTTTGGTAGATTTCGAAGGCTTTCTTTTACATTTATACTTTTGTGTACGTTTGCGCTTCTCGATTTGTCACTGATTCAAACGGCAGACAAATCATGGCGCGACCATGAGTCACAGATACCCGGCCTGCCGCTGCCTGTCTATGCTTTTTGTATGAAACCGATTTCCGGCCCGATTTCTCGCCCTTTCGTTCCGAACGACCTTCGCGTTATCGACCATGACACCTGACCGGTTCGACCCGCCCGAAGCGAGCCGCAGCCCCGCTAGCCGCCCGGACGAGGCGCGTTTCCCGGCCGTGCCGGAGCAGAATTTCCATGTCCGCCGCATCACGCTGATCGCGTTGTTGATCACAGCCATTGTGCTGCCGTGCGTGTACGTCGCGGCAATGGCGTTCAGCGATCTGCGCACCCGCATGGCCGACGCAACCGACGTGACGCTGCGCACCGTGCGCGTGGCGGAAGAACATGCGCTGAAAGTGTTCGACATGAACGAGACGCTGGACGCGCGCGTCGTGGATCTGACGCAAGGCCTGGACGACAACGGCGTGCGCGCGCAGGAACGCGAGATTCACGAGAAGCTGCGCACGATGGGCGGCGGCTACCCGCAGGTCGCGGCCGTATCGATTTTCGGCCACGAGGGCGACCTGCTCGCCACCAGCCGTTTCTATCCCGCTCCAGTGCTGTCGATTGCCGAGCGCGACGATTTCATCGGCATTCGGGACGGCAAGAGCCTCGAGCATGTCTCGAAGGTGATGGCGGGACACGTGACGGGCGAACAGCTATTCAATACCGGCGTGGAGCGTCGCGCCGCCGACGGCTCGTTTGCCGGGGTCGTCTCTGTCGCGCTGCGGCCCAGCTATTTCGACGCGTTCTACCGCGAATTACTTGGCGGCAACGGCAGCACGCCAATGACCATGAGCCTGCTGCGCGCCGATGGCGCAATCCTCGCGCACTATCCGCGCCGCCTGGGCGAGCCGCTCGCGCTGGGACCGGCTTCGCCACTGGCCAAAGCACTGGCGCAGGGGCGGCGAGCCGGCGTCGTACGGATGCATTCCGACATTGACGGCGACAACGTGATCCTCGCGTTCCGGCGCGTGGGCGCCTATCCGGTCTACGTGTCGTGCGCCTATCGCACCGCGGCGATCTGGGGCGCCTGGTACCGGCACCTGAGCGTGCTGATCCTGTCGATGTTCACGCCGTCCATTGTGCTGTGGTGTGTCATCTGGCTATCGCTGCGCCGCCTTGGCGCCGAAGAAGAGGCGTGGGAGCGCTGGCAGGCCGAAGCCTCGATGCGCCGCTCGATCGAATCCGCGTATCGCCAGTCGCGCAAGATGGAGGCGCTGGGCAATCTGGTCGGCAGCGTGGCGCACGATTTCAACAACCTGCTCATGGTCGTTTCGGCCAACGTGCAGATCGCCCGGCGGCGCGGCACGCCGGGGCTCGACCGCGAGTTGTCGGCGATCGAGCGGGCACTCAAGAGCGGCCAGTCGCTTACCCGGCAATTGCTCGGCGTCGCGCGCAAGCAGCCGTTGCGCAGCGAGACGCTGGCGCTCGAGCGCTGGCTGCCGGCCTGCCGCGAGCTGCTGCGCGCGTCGCTCGGCGCGAAGATTTCGCTGGTGATCGACATCGGCGTCAATATCTGGCCGATGCGTGTCGACGTCGCCGAGCTCGAACTCGCGCTGATCAACGTCGCCGTGAACGCGCGCGACGCCATGCCCAACGGCGGCCGCTTCACAGTTCGAGCCGCCAATATCACTTTTCGCCGCGAAGATGGCTTTCCGTTGACGGGCGACTTCGTGCAGCTCTCGCTCGAGGACACCGGCAGCGGCATGCCGCCTGAAGTGCTCGCACGCGCCTTCGAACCGCTTTATACGACGAAGCCCACCGGCATGGGCACCGGTCTCGGACTGCCGCAGGTTTTCGCCTTCTGCGAGCGTTCCGGTGGCCTTGCCGCGATCGACAGCGCAATCGGTGCGGGCACCTCGGTGCGGCTCTATCTGCCGCGCGCCACGGCCGAGCCCGAGGCCGAAGTGCCGGCCGAGACGGGCGTCGAGGAAAGCAGCACGCCGCCCGGCTTGCGCATTCTGCTGGTCGAGGACAACGATGAAGTGGCCGCCGGCACCGAAGCTCTGCTGCAGATGATGGGCCATCAGGTCACCAGCGTGTCCAACGCGGACACCGCGCTGCGCCTGTTCGGCGACGCCCACGCGAAGCAGGCACGCACCGGCAGGCCGTTGCCCTTCGATCTGGTGCTGTCGGACATCCACATGCCCGGCACGATGAACGGTATCGACCTTGCCGAGGCCGTGCTGGCTTTCGACACGCGGCTGCCGGTCATCCTCGTCACCGGCTACGCGGAAGAACTCGACCGCGCGCGGCATGTGAACGTGCGGGTGCTATCCAAACCTTTCGATATCGCGGTACTGGAAACGCTCCTGCAAGACGTTCAGCGCGATCTGGGGCAAACGGGCGCCGATCCGGCCGCGGCGTCGCATCCGGCCGGATAGATCCAGGCGGGTTCGCGCCGCCGTCAATTACCAGCGCTTGTAAAAGCGCAGTGGCGGTACGCCGCGGTTTCCACCTACGCCAATCGATGTCGACGGCCAGCAGCAGGCGCGCGGGACCATCCTGCGGGCCCGGCATGATCGTTGCGACGTTTCTGAAGGAGGCCGACGCGCTCTTGCGCCGTCTATTTCAGCAAAACCGTCGGGAGGCAGCTATGCGACACACTGTGATTGGTTTATTCGAGACTTATTCTCAAGCGGAATCCGCGCGCGACACGCTTGTGCAAACTGGTTTTGCACGCGAAACGATCGAGTTGCAAGCCAATCCGGAACCGTCCGTCGACTCCGCGACCGAGGAGGTCGCGAGTTCGGGCGTGCTCGCCAATATCGAGCGCTTTCTTTCAAGCCTGTTTGCTACCGGCCCGCGCGCGCCGGACACGGCCCGTTACGCTGAAGCCGTGCGCCGCGGCGCTGTGCTGGTCTGCGTGAACGCGGCTAGCGAATCGCACGCGGAACTCGCTCGCAATACCTTGACGAGGCTGGGCGCGACCGACATTGGCGAGCGCTCACCCGATTGGGGTTCGTCACCGGAGTCGAGTCGCGATCATTCGATTCTCGACGAACTCGGTATCGGTGCGGTGACGCCCGGCACGCCGCATTCATCGAGCGTTACGACGTCCGGCGTAGCGACGCCCGGCGTGGCGACGCCCGGCGTAGATGCGTCCCGCTCAACCGTGCGGCCTGCCGATCCGGACGAACCGCTTTATCCGCCGCCGCTCATGGGCACCGACGCGGAGCCGTTCGTCCCGCCGCCGCTCGCCGAGCGGCCATTGCACGACCCGCTTGACCTGCCCGCCGATCCACTGGCGGACGATGCGGGACGCACCGCGATTGCCGCCGGTTCGATGCCTGGCTCAGGCGCGATCTTGCAACCCACCGGAGCGGTCCCCGAAACAGGGCGGTCAACTGCGGGTTTGAGCAACCAGATTCCAAACGAGTACCTGGAATACGAAGAGGATTTCCGCGCTCACTACGACGAGCAATACGCGGCCGAGAATTCGCGCTATGAAGATTACGCGCCGGCCTATCGCTACGGCGCGGAGATCGGCCGCGACACGAATTATCACGACCGGCAGTGGGACGACATCGAACCGGAGGCCCGGCGTCACTGGGAAACCACCTCGGCGGACAGCACGTGGGAGCGCTTCAAGCTCGCTGTACGTCATGGCTGGGAAAGAGTGACGGGGCATCACCACGTCTAGCGCCACAGGGCCGCGCCGGCGTGCCGTGAGATAACGGGCAACGGCGGCGCTTCCCCTGCGGGCGTATATGCGAATGACCCGTCAGGCAGCGGTCTGACGTTTGACCCATGCGACGTAGCGGTCGACGAACGTCTGCAGGAACTGGCGGGTGCCGTCGTTCAGGATCTCGCCTTTCTCGTTGATGACCGACGCGTCGTGCTTGATGAACATTTCGGGCTGGGCAAGCGTGGCCACGTCGAGATAAGCCAGCACGTTGCGCAGATGCTGTTGCGCCAGCGCCGTTCCGGTTGCGCCAAGCGAGGTGCCGAGCACCGCACCGGGCTTATTGCCCCATGAATTGGTTCCCCACGGCCGCGAGCCCCAGTCGAGTGCGTTCTTCAGGACACCCGGTATGGAGCGGTTGTACTCGGGCGTGACAAATAACAGGCCGTCGGCGGCTTCGACGCGCTGCTTCAGGCGTTTGGCGACTTCGGGATAGTCGGCGTCGTAGTCCTGGCTGTAAAGCGGCAAGGTGCCAATATCGATGAATTCGAACGTGAAGTCCGCGGGCGCAAGTGAAATCACGGCTTGCGCCAACTGGCGGTTGAACGACTCGCGGCGCAGGCTGCCGACAACGACTGCGATGTGATAGGCCATGTTCGCTTCCTTGAGGTAAGGCGCTCGACGCGCGAAAGGGTACGAACTGACCATCATAGGCAAAAGCCGCGGGAGATGGCGGCAACGAGTGTAAAAACGGCAGCTTTCAGCAGCGCGGACCACCGTCGCGAAAATTGCGGGCGGTGGATAACCCGGTAGCACAAAAAGTTATCCACAGATTCACTGAATAACCTTGTGGATAACTGGTACTTTTGCCTTGTCAATCAAGCATGCTTTCGGCCTAGGACGATTTGAGGCAAACGCGTGTTTGTCACCGTCATTCCGGTACCGCGATATCGCCATCCACGAGCTGCCAGCCATACGTCTCGGCAAACGACTGGGCCGCGTCGGCCGTTTCGAAGAACGGCATGTCCGCGTGCCCCCGAAAAGGGTAGATCACGCGCTCGTCGCTCAGCCGGATCACTTTCAGCGTCGGCACCGTCCCGCTGGAGGTTCGACGCGACGACACCGCGACCTGATAGTTCGCGCGGCCGGTCAGCGGCGGGGAATTCACGCCCTGCGAGCGCCTGGAAACATGACTTGCCATCGGCGCACGCATCAAAGGCCGGCGATCGACTGGCCAACAACCATGCCGTCGATCACCTGTTCCGCGTAACTTGTCGACGCAATCCGCGCGTCGCCGGCCGCGCCAAACGGCGAACGGCTCGGCACCTGAAAGACACGGCTGCTGGTCAAGCTGTCGTCGGTACCGCGCCGGCAGATTCGCACGGCGGCGTCGAAGCCCGCATCGTAGTGGCGGGCGCCGTCGGGAGAGCGCGGCTGGTGTGGATAAACCAGCGGATAAATCTCAAGGCCCCGATAGCTTCTGATCGTATTGTTCATGGTGGTCGTCTCCGGTGAAGGATCTCGCCTGGAACGTGGTATGGATGAGCGGCGTGACGCCGGGCGAGTCGCGGCGTTGCAGCGGAAGACGGTGCTGATCGGCGATGCGCATGACGGGCGGCCACTTGACCAGGTCACGCCGACGACATCGCAAAACAGGGTAGAAGGAAAGGACCCTGTTCGATTCAGGGCGCTGTGATGAGAGGCAGATGCCTGAGGGACTGCGCAAGACGCGCAGGAGAACTGCAAGCTGTTGGGCCACTGTAACACGTTAGAAGCGTGAGCATTAGACGCATTTGCGCATCGGGCGCGGGTGTTGCTTCGGAGTGCCGGGTATTGTGTACCGCTTTGCGTCTCGTGATGTCCGTATGGCGATGCCAGGCTCCGCCGATACCTTGCGTGCACGCGTCAAACGCGTCGAGATTATTGAATACGAAAAAAGGGCGCCCTTGTCGGCGCCCTTTTTTTTGCTTCGAGAATCTGTCTTGCTAGCGGACTCGTGCTGAACGTGTGTCCAGCTATATTCTTCAGGCGATTAGTTGCCGAAGAACACGTTGCAGTACGATGCCGGGCCGTTGCATTGAGCCGGTGCAGCAGCCTGAGCGGCGCCCGAAGCAGCGGCAAACAGAGCGACGGAAGCGATCAGGGCGGTAAGAATGCGTTTCATGGTGAAGCTCCTCTTCAGTGCGTTGGTGTGCGATCGGATGCGATCGATGGACTGAAGAATAGCGATTCAGTGTTCGCATAAAAACACCGAAGAGAAGAAGACTTTTTTTCAAATATTGAAACAATTCAGGTGCGCGTTTTATGTGGATCTGAGGCCTGCTTTTACAGGTGCCTGCCTGCACGTCTCATCCATACGGCCAACCTTGCAAGTTGTCACCGGAGCGTAGATTTCATTTTTCGCAATAATGTTTTTTGCTTTCATCAGTCCCGTCATAAACCCCATCGCGGCACGACTAAGCTCATCAGGTCATCGTTTATCGGCGGGTACATGTTCAATACCAATTCGCTTGCGCAGCAACGTGCGGGAGAATGGCGCACCCATCAGGAAACTGTGCGAGGACAATCATCCGCCTATGAACTGCAACGATTCAGAAGAAAACCTGCTGCAACCGCAAGCGCGGCGACGGAGCCTGCCATGGCGCAAGTAAGCGGGCCGGCGCTCGACGATCCGGTCTATCTGACGCAATTGCGGCGCGATCTGGTGCGCTTCGCCCGCTTACAGCTGCGCGATGCCGCTGCCGCCGAAGACGCAGTCCAGGAGGCCCTCGCCGCTGCATGGACGCAAGCCGACCGGTTCGCCGCGCAATCGGAACACAAGACATGGGTGTTCGGCATCTTGCGGCACAAGCTTGTCGACACCTTGCGCGCCCGGCAGCGCACAGTGAACCTGTCAGCGCTGGAATCCGAAATCGATGGCGAAGCGCTGCTCGATCGCGAGCTTTTCAAGGACAACGGCCACTGGTCACGCGAAGCCAAGCCCCAGCCGTGGCCGACGCCGGAAACCGCACTGCGTCAGCAGCAATTCTGGACCTTGTTCGAGATGTGTCTGGACCACCTGCCCGAACACATCGGGCGCGTATTCATGATGCGCGAATTTCTCGATCTCGATACCGAGGCGATCTGCGCCGAATTGCAGATGACCGCCAATCACTGCAGCGTGCTGATCTACCGCGCGCGCCTGCGCCTGCGCACTTGCCTGACCGAAAAAGGCCTATCCAGAGAGGATGCGAATGGGGAAGTGTAAGAACATCACGCGCCTGCTGTCGGATGCGCTCGACCGCCGTTTGACGACCGGCGAATGGGTCGCGATCCGGCTGCATCTGCCCACCTGTAGCGGCTGCCGCAATTACCGCAAACAGATCCGCCTGTTGCGCGTGGCAGCGCATACGGCGAGCGGGATCGCGACACCGGGGGCAGGCGGCAACGACGACTGAAACGGCGCCGCGATCTGGGCGGCGCGTCGAGCAATAGCGTGATGGGCCGCGGTGAAGGCGGTGCATGGAACCCGCCCTCAACGCCAGGCTTGTTTAGCGCTCGCCGGGCGCTGTGTTCCGATAGCGCTCGAAAAAGCTCGCGTGCGCTGCTTCGTCGACGGAAACGGGATGCACGGTGGCGCCGGCCGGATGTTTGGCCAACTGCGCACGCGTGCGGATCGGCCGATGCTGGAAATTGCCGCCGCAGTTCGGGCATACGTTGCGCAACATGCTGAGCGCGCACACTTCGCAGAAGGTGCATTCGTATGTGCAGATCATCGCGTCGGGCGCGTTTGGCGGTAGTGATTTGCCGCACCCTTCGCAGGACGGTCTCAGTTCAAGCATGGTAGCTCCACGTCGGCGGGGAACGAGGTGCGGGACTGCGCCTCGCCTATTTCGAAGCAGTGTAAGCGGAGCAGGCCACGTGGAATTGACAGCCGGGCGTCAATTCCTGCCACCGTTGCTCGCATCTCCATGCAAGAACTCAGGTCAGCACGGTCCACAACGCGAACGTCAAGACGAGGCCGACGACGGATACGATCGTCTGCAGCACCGACCAGACCATCACCGTCTGTTTCAATTGCAACCCGAAGTACTCGCGCACCATCCAGAAGCCCGCATCGTTCACGTGGCAGAAGAACACGGAACCGGCCCCGATCGCGAGCGCCATCAACGAACTGTGCGTCGCGCTGAGACCCGCGACGACCGGCGCGACAATACCCGCCGTGGTGGTGGTCGCCACGGTCGCGGAGCCGGTAGCTTGCCGCAACGCGACCGCAATCAGCCACGCCAGCAGAATCAGTGGCACATGCGCGCCGACTGCGATCTTGCCGATCGTCGTGCTGATGCCGGCGACCACGAGCGCCTGCTTGAGGCCACCGCCCGCGCCGATCGTCAGCAGCAGCGCGGCGATCGGCGGCAGGCTTTTGCGCAGAATGCCGCCGACCCGGTCGCGCGCCATGCCCCTTGACCAGCCCAGCGCCACCACCGCGAACAGCACGGTGAGGCCGAGCGCGACCAGGGGCTCACCGAGAAAATTGAGTACGTTGAACAGCACGGTTTCGGGTTGCAGCACCAGTTTGGCGACCGTGCGGCCTAACATCATCGCGACCGGCAGCAGGATCGTGATGAGCGAGATCGCGAAACTCGGCGGCTCGCCGGTGTTTGGCGACGCGGTGAAAAGCTTGCCCATTTCTTCCGGCTCGACCACGTGCATCCGTTTCGACAGCCAGATGCCGTAGAGCGGGCCCGCGAGAATGACCGCGGGAATCGCGACGATCAGGCCAAGACCGAGCGTCAGACCGAGATCGGCATGCAATGCGCTCACGGCAATCAACGGTCCCGGATGCGGCGGCAGCAGGGCGTGCAGCGTGGTCATGCCGGCAAGCGCGGGAATCGCAATCCGCAGGATTGGCTGCTGCGAGCGGCGCGCCATCACGAAGATGATCGGCACCATCATCACCAGGCCGACTTCAAAGAACAGCGGCAAGCCGACGATGATCGCGACCAGCGCCATCATCCACGGTAGCGTGCGGGGCGTGGAATGTTTGAGGATAGTCGAGACGAGTCGGTCGGCCGCGCCTGATTCCGCCATCAGCGCGCCGAGCATGGCCCCAAGCGCGATGATGATGCCGACGTCCCCCAGCAGCGCGCCGGCGCCTTTGCTGAATGCGGTTGCCACCGTTTCCAGTGGCAACCCGGCCGAAAAGCCCGCCGCGAACGTGCCGACCAGAATCGAGAGAAACGGCGCAAGCTTCAGCACGCTGATGAAAACGATGATCAGTGCGAGCCCGAGCACGCACGACAGGATCAGTTGAGTGTCGTGGGGTGACCACGGCGCGAGTGTTGTCGTTAGATGCACGATGTCCCTTTTTTTCGAATGACACAGCCGCGACTGCGTGCGGAAGAAGGATTGTAGCGGGGCACGGCGACTCGACATCGCGAGGCGCGCAGGTACGGCTTGTAGGTGTGTCGGATCACTTCGACGTGATTTGCTTATGCGAATTTATCGGTTCGTCCAGGCTTGCAGACGAATTATCGTCAGAGGCAATCGGTCCGTTTTGCGTCCGTTTTCTGGACGAGCACTTTTATGTCCCGTCCTCTACTGCTCAAGCGCCGCGCACTGATCGCCGGCGTGGGCGCCTCGCTGGCCGCTGCGGCGCTGCCCATTATCTCGACGTCCGTCTTCGCTGCGAATGCGCGTGCGAAGGAATTTCGCATCGGCTATCAGAAAGCAGCCAATACGCTCGTGTTGCTGAAGGCGCACGGCACGCTCGAGAAGCGGCTCGCGCCGCTGGGCATCACGGTCAAGTGGACAGAGTTTCCCGCCGGACCGCAGTTGCTTGAAGGACTGAATGTCGGCGCAATCGACTTCGGTTATGTCGGCGAGGCGCCGCCGGTATTCGCGCAGGCGGCCGGCGCAAACTTCGTCTATACCGCTTATGAGATTCCGACACCGCATGCCGAAGGCATCCTCGTGCATCAGGACGCGCCAATCAAAACGCTAGCGGATCTGAAGGGCAAGAAAATCGCATTCAATAAAGGTTCGGATGTTCACTGGTTTCTGGTCGCCGCCTTGCAGAAGAGCGGCGTGAAATACAGCGATATCCAGCCCGTCTTTCTGGCTCCCGCCGATGCGCGCGCGGCCTTCGAACGCGGGTCGATCGACGCATGGGCAATCTGGGATCCATTCCTCGAGGCGGCAAAACGCCAATCGAACGCCCGCTTGCTGGCCGACGCCGAAGGTATCGTGAGCCACCATCAGTTCTTCCTGAGCGCGCGGCCATTCGCCGAGCAAAACGGCGACGTGCTCGCGATCGTGATGGACGAGGTAGGCAAAGAAGGGACGTGGGTGCGCGGCCACTACAGTGAAGCAGCCGCCCAGCTTGCGCCGATTCAGGGGCTCGACGCGGGGGTGATCGAAGCGGGTTTGCGACACTACGCGCACGTCTACAAACCCATCGACGCGGACGTACTTGCCGAGCAACAGCGTATTGCCGACACGTTTAGCGAACTGCGCATCATCCCGACGAAGATCGTGACGAAGGATGCTGCGTTAGCTGCCAAGGCCTAGGGCAATTTTCACTTAGGCCAGAGTGCTTAGTGCTTAGGCGTCCAGGCAAATAGCGCTTCGACATTTTCCGGCGGGCGGCCAATCACGGCTCGCCCGTTCCGCACGACGATCGGTCGTTGCAGCAGGATCGGATGCTTTGCCAATGCTTCGTATAACTGAGCGTCACTCAGGGCGAGGTCGGAAAGATCGAGCGCTTTGTATTCGGCTTCGGTGTCACGGATCATCTCGCGGACTGAACAACCTAACTGCGCGTTGAGTTGTTTGAGCTGCGCGACGGTGAGTGGCTCCTTCAAGTATTCGACAACTTCCGTTGGTTCGTTCGCGCTGTTGTAGGTGTTGGCAATCAGATCGCACGTGGCGCGAGATTTTGAGCAACGAGGGTTGTGGTAGATGGTGATCATGGTCGTTGAGTAGGCGGTGTTGGTATTGGGTGGCGTGACGCTTCTTGTGGAGATTCTAGCGGGTGCTGGAGGAGCAGGTGAATCACTGGTTGAGGCGGGTGTGAGGGGCGCTGAGTTTCTCCTGGTTGGGACAGGCGCGTTGCCTGTTGGCGGATCGGGGTATTCGGTTTATGCGCATAAAGTGCAGGTGGCAATTCGTCGCCACGTGATTAAGGACCGCGTAGGTCACTCGGCGTAATGCTTCACTTCGTATGCTGTGGCGGTTGGCCCCTCTATGCATCAAAGCGGACTTCGCGCATCGCCAGTCCCAGTCCCAGTCCCAGTCCCAGTCCCAGTCCCAGTCCCAGTCCCAGTCCCAGTCCCAGTCCCAGTCCCAGTCCCAGATGCCGTGCCGTGCCGTGCCGTGCCGTGCCGTGCCGTGCCGTGCCGTGCCGTGCCGTGCCGTGCCGTGCCGACAAAATCATACTGGCCCGTGTGGTCAACCCTCGCAACGGCAGCGGCTCGACGTGAGCAGGGCGCAACGGGTTTATGCGCATAAAGATGCCCGGGCCAACTGGCTCGCTGACACGATAGCGTCCCGCAGGCGAACCTTATCGCCAGCAACTGGGCCGCGTAAAAGCACGATATGACAAGACCAGATCTAGCTCACATGGGCTGCGTCGAATCCGGGTACGACTGAAGCTATGTCCGAGGGTGCCAACCGCACCGTGCTCAACCGTAGCCACTTCCCTTTTCGCCGCTTCATACCGTCTGACATCTCCCGGACGCCACCAACTTGTTACCACTGATCGCGCTTCATCCCTGCCGCGCGCTGTCGCTCACCATGCTCACCTTCTTTATGCGCATAAACCTAACCCGAACGGCTAATTCTTCTCGCGTTTACACAAAAACGATTGAAATGAGAATTCATCCAGGTAAAATCCATTTGCGTCTAAAAAGAGGAGGTTAAGATTGTGGCAGCAGAAATCATCGCGGTAACTCAGCAGAAGGGTGGGGTCGGGAAGAGCACAATCGCGATGCATCTCGGGGCTGCGTTCCATGAGAAGGGTAAGCGCGTCCTCGTCGTAGACGCAGATGGTCAAAACACGCTGATCCATTGGGCCAGCGCATCATCCGACGGCGAAACCGGCATCCCCTTTCCAGTTGTCAATCTCTCCGAAGCCGGCAGCCAGATCCATCGCGAGATCAAGAAATTCGTGGCTGACTACGACATCATCGTCGTCGACTGCCCGCCCTCCATCACCGAGAAAGTGTCCGGCGTCGTGCTGCTTGCAGCGAGCGTTGCGATCATGCCGACGTCGTCGTCGCCCGCCGACTATTGGTCGAGCGTCGGACTGGTGAAGCTCGTGCAACAAGCCCAGGTAATGAACGAAGACCTGCGCGCAGTCTTTCTGCTGAATAAGACCGAAGAGAAACGGATGCTGACGCGCGAACTGAAGCGCGCGTTGGAAGAACTCGGCTTCCCTCTGCTCAAGACCCAGATCCCGACGCGCGAAGCCTACAAACAGGCGATGGCGTTAGGGCAAACGGTGCTCCAAATGAACGATCGTGGCGCCAAGCTCGCCGCCATCGAAGTACGGGCGTGCGCCAACGAGATCGCAGCCCTGCTCCCTTGAATTTATGCGCATAAAGGACCCTGAATGAAACCCTCCCAATTCGCCAAAGGCTTTCAAGCACGTCCTGATACGACCAGCAGCGAAAAGCGAACCGCCCTCGACCGCCTGAATGCGATCGACGACATGGTCAAGACTGGTGATGTGCCGAGCCGCACCATCCAGCCGATGACGCCGCAGGATGTCGCAGAAGTCGACGCTGCCGATACCGCCAACGAGTCAGCAGCCTATCGCGCGTGGCGGATCGAGCACGCATACCGTCCGGGCCAGGTCATCGAGTTAGCGCTCAAAACGATCAAACCTAGCCCGTTCAACCCGCGCCATTTCTATCTGAAATCGTCGATCGCCGAGCTTGCTGTCAATCTGGCAAAGCAGGGACAGCAGCAGGCCATTCACGTCATTCCCGACTACGACAATCCCGGCACCTACTTCGTCAGCGACGGCGGCCGGCGTGTCCGGGCGCTCAAGGAAGCGAACAAGGAATCGGTGAAGGCAATCGTGATCGATCTGCCGATCGGCCTCGAAAGCTACAAGCTCGGCTATGACCTCAACGTCCAGCGCGACTCACAGACGGTGTTCGACAACGCGGTCGTCTGGAAACGCTTCCTCGACGACCGGCATTTCCAGAGCCAGAAGGAGCTTGCCGAACATCTTGGCCTGGACGAATCGACCGTCGCCGTGGCGCTGTCGATTGCAAAGCTGCCCGAGGCGGTAATGCATGAGATGGTCGCGAGGCCTGACCGCTTTGGTTCGAACATGGCGTATCAGGTGGGCCGCTATCACACTGCCCGCGGCGCCGATGCCACGCTACGCCTGATCAACAAAATCCTCTCGGACGACCTGAGCACGCGACAAGTCGCGGACATCGTAAAGGGCAGAGCAAGCGCACAGGAAAGTACCAAGCCGGCGGGGCGTCAGCGGTACGCGCAGCGTCTGGAAATCAAGCTTGGAGGAGTTGCTGTCGGCGACCTGAAATCGTATGGCGATGATCGAATCGAACTGCGCCTGAAGGGTCTTACGCGTGAAAAGCGTGACGACATTCTTCGTCAGATTGAGAAGATGCTGAAGTAGCAGAGCGAAAATTTTCCGCGGGGACAAAAACGGCGGCGCACGAAAGTGCGCCGCCGTTTCTCTTGATGACCGGATTACGCCGCGCGCGATTGGCTCAGCGTGAAGGCGAGCAGATCGCCATCAGTGGGTTCGCCCCACGTTTTGCGAGCCAGCCAATCGAAGAACGCCGTTTCGACGATCTTCGAATCCAGCCCACGACGGCGCCAGTCGTCCCGCATATGAGTGCCGAGACCCGGCAACTCGTCGTCCTCAAATGACTTCCGGGCGATCTCCCGCTCGGACTCACCTTGCTCCTCGTAGAGCTCCCGCGCTTCCTTGCGGCGAACCGCCGAGTACTCGCCAAGCAGACGCGCTTTCAAGTCGTCTGCCGGCGCGGCCACTGCGGCCTTGCCGCCAGCGGACGGCAGCGCCTCGACCGGCGGTGCATAGCCCTTCTTCAACGCGTCCTTGAACAGAGCCGGTGCACTGCGCACAGGCGGCAAAGACGTGCTGCGCATGCGTTGCTCGGTCATCTGCAGCGCCGCGCGAATCCGGTTTTCTTCGCTGTCGGCATACAGCGTTTGCGCTTCTTTCAACGGAATGCCGATCTTCACCATTCGGTCGACCAGGGTGCTGTCAAACACATTCGGGTGCTCGTCGAGTGCAAGCATCGGCTGCTTGCGCTCGGTCACGCGGAACTGGATCTCGGCGACCCGCCGCCCTTCCCGGTGTTCGATCAATTCGACAAAGATGTTGGTGACCGCATTCACTTCGGCGATGGCGGGGCGCAAGTAATCGCGTTTGAAGTACTTGTACTCGCGCTTGGCCTCGTCGCCGGCTTCGGTATCGGGGGTGCCGGAGAGGATAGGGCGCCACCATTCCCATGTCTCGCGCATCGTCAGATGGCTCGGGTTAGTCAGGTAGCGAACGCAAATTTCGTAAAGGGCGAGACCCGCGCTACTGCGCAACTGGCTCTGGAACTGCAGACTCAGTCGCGCGTATTGAACGGGATCGAGCAGCTTTTTCTTGATCTTGGGGGCGAACGAAAACTCCACCCAGACGCGGCGAGTAGTGGGATCCTCAAGAATTTCCGCGTCGGCAATCAGCGTGGAGATACCCCACTTCCGGCCCGGCTTCTGGCTGGACGTGCCCGTGCTCCATTCGACCTGCACCGACACCATGCGGCGCAAGTGCTCCTTGACGAGTGCCGTGTCGTTCGAATCGAAGGCCGAATTGGCGACGATGTCGGACAGCAAGGCCCGATAAGTGTCACCGGACTCGTCAGCTTGCTGAGCGACCGCAAGCAGAACGTTGAACAGCTTGCGGGTGAGGAGCGTGATCTTGCCGCTCTTGGGCTGGATAGCGATCGCCTCAACGGCCTTGCGTAATTCGGCCGAGCTCGGGCTGACTACATCTGTCTTCTTCGCGCGCTTCGTGGCCATGCGTCTGGTCGAGGAGGGATTTGGCGAGAGCATACCGGCTGTGGTGATACACGTCTATAGCATGGGTCTCACCGTTCCCGGTGAAGTGAGCTTACGAGGCGCGACTCACCTCGAGCAACTCCCGAAAACTCTCACCTCACTCGTTTCGCACCAGGTTCAGGGCATCCTTACAGGTCACGGCATCCCGAAATACCGACCGATTTCCGTCCGCCGCGAACGGCAGCTATCTGATCCCGAATCTTCTCACCTCAAAAAAATTCTCTTGAATTTTGGTTATGCACACGCTACGAGCGGGCGCTCTCGCATCGAGCCAATGACACGAACGCGCTCCAGTCGATTCCGGCTGAGAGGCGAGGGGAGGGCCCAGCAGGCGTACGGCGCGGCCTGTCCACATGTGCGTTGCAGCGCAGCCCACCGGTATCCATGTCTGTCGAACGCGATCATCGAGCCTTCGGCGCGCGGAGATACGTACCTCAATCGCCACACGTCAATCTGGATCAGCCAGTTGCCTACTGAGCAGACAGACCGACGGCACCTGGCAACGCAAGCGCGATATCCGGGTTGGGGCAAATGCCCCCGAAAAAGCTCACCTTAACCTGTGTCGAGCGCTCGAAACGACGCGGCCTCCAGACCTGGAGACCTAAAAAAGCACCGATAAGTGGTCCCGAAAAACCTCACCCATGAGCCGGAAGGAGGTTTGCCGGGCCCCAAAAACAGTCCCCCGAAAAACCTCACCTTTGCGCAGCGCACAAAAAATATTCAATGATTTCATTAAGTTATAAGGCAGCGGCGCGTCGGACATCCCGAGCACGCTCCCGTATATCCTCACCTTTAGCTGCATTTCAACGAAATCCGGCGCTTCCGGCCTCAGTAGGAAGGGCCCCGAAAAACCTCACCTTAGGAATTCAGCAGCTGCAAAATCGAAACTACTCCGACAGCGTCCGTAGGGCCTTTCCGGCCTGTTACAGCGATTTCGATCCTGCATTTCCTCACCTTAGCAATCTCCAGTGCCCCAAAAGCCTCCCGAAAAACCTCACCTTTGGCGCAAAACAGGTCATTTGATGAACCTGGGATCGCGCCGATCCCGGACTCCCGAATTCGCTCACCTTTGTCTGGCACCGACCGAGACCCTCTTCGGCACAGCCGGAGAAATTCCCGTCGAAATCGGGCTCAGCTCCTGAAAACCCTCACCTTAAGCATCGGTATGCACAAAATTGAGGCAAAAATGAAGCCTTGGCCCCGGAAAGCCTCACCTTCGGTTCTCGTTTTCTCCCGTCTTGTCTCACCAATAAGGTTTACGAGGTCGAAATAAGGGCAAAAAATAGAATCCAAGGGAGTCCCGAAAGCGCTCACCTTTAGGGTATCCGCGCCTACCGCCGACTTTTGAGTACTGCCGGGCGATCCCGGACGCTCAGGTCCCGCAAAATCTCACCTTTAGCCAAACCGCCCTTTTGGGGTGGCTCCTGAACCCGCTCACGTTCTGTCCCGCACCCGCTCACCGAGGCCCCCGAACCTCATCACTCAAAGCCCCTGCAAGACCTCACCACCTCTCCCGCAAAGCTTCACCTTACCGGGCTGAAACACCCGCCAGATAAGGGTTTGCCATGGCGTTAACGTTTTTAACATGGGTTCAAAGGTGTTTACTTTTATTACTCTCTAGAATTTCCCCCCGCGTGTCCTTCGGACAAGACCTTTCCACCCGTCAGCCGCCATCACACCTCCGTGAAACAGTGCGCGATCAGAAAGAAACTACTGAAACTGCTTTATTTACAACGGCTTATTGGCTAATCTTCGTTTTGTTTCACGGAAAAGCGAGGCTTACCCCAATCGCTTCGTCTATTGGCAGCCCTAGAACACACCAATCAGACAAATAACGCTCACTACAAACAAATTCGTAGCAAACACTACGTAAATTGTTATGATTAATCCAATTTGAGCGATATCGAGGTACCTATGAATCTGGACCAGGAGCGTCAAGCAATCCGTGACGAGCTTGAATCGTTGAGGGCAAGCGGCGCGCGACGGCAAGAACTGTCGCTGCACGCCTGCAAGCGACTTTTTTTCGATTTGGGGATCCGGCCGTCCATGGCTGCGGTTCGTGACTTGACCCAAACAGGCAGCGCCAGCGACATCCCCAAGGATATCGATCACTTCTGGGAACGCATCAGAACGGTATCGCGCGTAAAAGTCGGTGCCGGTGCGATCCCGAAAGCACTGGAAGACCGCGCTGGAGAATTATTGGGTGCGCTCTTTGAAGAAGCCGTCGCCCAGGCTCGTTCGACCCTTGACGCCGAACGTCAGGAAATGCAGGCACAAATCACCGCAGCTGATCAACGCCTGCGGGAAGCCGAAATTCGCCGCGACGTGTCGGAAGAAGCGATCAGGCGCAGCGAGTTGAGGGCCGAAGCCGCATGGGAACGGGTCCGAGCACTCGAAACCGAGCTTTCCAGCACTGCGACGCATGGGGCCGCTCACCAGGAAGGCCTGCTCGCAACGGTGCGTCGGCTCGACAGCGAAAACGAAACGCTGCGTCAGCGCCTCGAAGCAGAACAAACGACCAACGCGACGCTCCGCGACCGAATTGATGCTCTGCATGTCGAATTGCGGCAAAGCACCGAGCACTATGCCCAACAGATAAAAGACGCTGTCGCCGAAGCTGAGCGGCGTGTGAAGCCGATGCTGGTTGAGCTCGATTCGCTGCGCAGCATGGCGGCGACCTATCAGTCAGGGGTGCGTGAAGCCAGTCGCAAGGAATTTGAGTTTATCCAGCAGATTGCCGCCGCCAAGGCACGCGGCGACCGGCTCGACGCGCAACTGCGCGAGCAATCGGACGAAGTGGATGCTTTGACAAAAGAAATCGCCCTGCTGCGCGGCCAACAGGGTATCGACCCGGCGATCGCCGCTCTGTTGTGTGCGTTAGTCGAAGCAGGCAGGCTCACCCCAGACGAACTGACCGCGATCGGCACGGCAGCGGACGGTCATGTCACGCTTCCGCTGCGCTGCCCCAAATGTCAAGAAGGTGAGCCCGAGTTATCTCAAGTGGATCACCGCTTCGAATTGCAATGTCCGGAGTGCGATCACTCGTCGGGGCTTGGCGAATCAAGGCTGGAAGCGGTTAGCCGGTTTTTGTCGAGCGGCTCGATTACTGCGTCGGCATGACGGTTCGGCGCGATCGTCATAGCGCCGAAATCGCTAAAGGTGAGGAAATTCGGGACCTCAAAGGTGAGTATCTGCAGGACTCGCTGCTTCACCCTTTTCTCGTCAAACGCCCGTCGCGCCGAGGTGTCGGCAATGGCGGAGCGGCGGGATCCGGTTCATCTACAACGGGCGAATCCTGTTGATCCATCCATCGTTGCCATGCCCGGTATAAACGGTTGGCGGACACTGCCTGCACAAATCCCAGCCACTGCCCGACCAGTTCCGCTTCGACCCCACTCTCGAATAGATCTGCGGCAAAAGTGTTGCGCAAGGTTTGCGGACTCGCTCGTGATGTTCGCGACGCGGCAATGCCTCCTGCGTCGATCAACGCGTCGACTGCACGCAGCATGGTTGCCTTGTGCATTGGTCGTCCCGAAGGTGAAGCGGGAAAGACCAGATTGCCCGCCAATTCGGAAAGGCGCCTTTCAGCAAGCCACGAGTCGAGAACGGCCGCCGCGAAAGGCGTGAGCCGGGTACGCCGTGTCAGCATTGGATTCGCGGACTCGATCGTGACCCATGGCGAGCCCGCACTCACGCAACTAACTGTAAGCGCCGCGGCCTCGCCTGTCTTTAGTCCGCCACCTAGAAACACCGCGATCAGCGCGCGATCGCGCCGCTCCCTCCAGCGCTGCGCCACGGATAAGGCAGGCAAGGGCGAAAACAGGTGAGCAATGAGCGCGGCACGTTCGGCGTGGTTGAGAAAACCCGTCGGCTCGTTGTCACGTGCATTGCGCCATGCTGCTTCGCCATCCTGAGCAATGAAACGAGCGGGATTGGTCGACGCGGATTCGATTTCCCGAACATGGTCCAGTACCCGTTCAATGAGCCGCAGATATCGGATACGTTGCGGTTTTCTGATCGCAAGGCCGCCCACGAATTCAGCGATCGTTTGCGTATCGACCGTGACCAGACTCTTCTGGCGAACGGCAAGCCAGTCGAGAAAAAGTCCCCACTGAGCTTGATAGACTTCAGCGGAAGAGCGCCTGAAATGCTGCTTGGCAAGCCAGGCGTCGAAGGCGATCTGGGGATCGCGGCGCCAGTCTTCACGTTCACGATCGAAGAGATCGGTTGACGGCGCAGGGCGCGGAACCGGGTCGGACAGATGAGGAGGTGACATACGCTATCTTTCCGTTAGTTGCGCATATTGTAGGTGGCAACTGATGAAAGTGCAGCGTCTAAGGTCAGTCGCCCCACGCCCGCGCGTGTTTTAGCGGAGCGTCTTTAGACTCAGGTTGCACGGCGCGGCGTGCTGCCTCTTCATAGGCCGAGACGGCGAACGCAAATACCGCCGGCAATGCGGTGGACGTGCCGAAGTCCACCGCTTCGTCTGTTTCCGGGTAGGGCAACTCGGAGGGCCGCTGGAACAGGCCGAGCATGATGGCGTCGTGCCGGCTGGCAAACCCGAGATCCGCCAGGGCTTCAGCTTCGATCGCATGGAGCAGGCGCCACGAGAGCGGCACCTGCTGGACGATATAGCGCGCAGCGATGTTGCGCACGATGTGTTCAAGATCGCGCGCCGCGGTTTGATAGCGCAGCGCGGCCAGAGCATGCTCGGCTTGGTCGGTCGTCAGGTCGTTCATTATCGGCTCCAGTCGATACCCTGTACTGTACAAATATACAGTGTCTCGTGCAACCTCGGCCGAACGGATAATTCCGCCAAAAGCCCGCTACGGTGCGCCCGTCGGTCAGCCGTGAATCACCACCAGCAATGCTTTCGCCTCGCCTTTTCCGGCGTTGCGGATCGCATGGGGTTCGTCGGCGACATAGCGCGCGGTATCCGCGGCCTTGAGCCGTTTCGTCGTGCTCGCCGCTTCAATGTCGACGGATCCCTGCAGCACCGTCAGATGCTCACGCGTGCCGGGTTCGTGCGCGTTCGACACCAGCGCCCCGCCCGGCTGCAGCGTCAGTTCGTACCACTCGAACTTGCCGGCCAACTCGATCGGTCCCCAGACACGCAATTGATACTTGGCTTCGTGCCCAATCAAAGTCGGGATGTCGTGCGGACCGGAGACCGCAATCGCCTCCGGCGCCTTTTGCGGCGCGAACAGCGAATCGAGACTGACACCGAGCGCGTTCGTCAGACGCCACGCGACCGCAATCGTCGGATTGGCCTTGTCGCGTTCGATTTCCGAGAGCATCGATTTCGACACGCCGGCCGCGCGCGACAGGTCGTCGAGCGTCATGCGCCGTTCGGCGCGCAGACGCTGAATCTGTTCGCCGACTCGAGGCGGCGCTGCGATCGCCGGGACCGCGCCCGTGCTCGAAGGAGGAGCCGTGTTGGCTGCTGCACGGCGGTTTCCCGAACTTGCCATTTACTGACCTATCGTTTAGAGTTGTTCGACATACCGGATTTTAGTTCGGAAAAACGAAAATATCCGATAAAACTGACAGCCGACTATAGCAGGCCGCCTCGACGCCGAACATGCCGCGGATACGAGCAGACGCCTGACGTGTCGGAGCGCACCACCCTTTCAGGAGTCTGGTTCATGCGTGACCTTTACTTCGCCCATCTGCGCGGCACGCTCGAGCAGATCCGCGCTGACGGTTTTTACAAGAACGAGCGCGTGATTGCCAGCCCGCAATCGGCCGACGTGCGTCTCGCGAACGGCACGGACGTGCTGAATTTCTGCGCGAACAACTATCTCGGTCTGGCCAACGACGCGCGACTGATCGCGGCCGCCAAGCTTGGCCTCGATCACGACGGCTTTGGCATGGCGTCGGTGCGTTTCATTTGCGGCACGCAAACCGTGCACAAAGACCTCGAAAAAGCGCTGGCCGCCTTCCTGCAAACCGACGACTGCATCCTCTACTCCAGTTGTTTCGATGCGAACGGCGGTCTGTTCGAAACGCTGCTCGACGAAAACGACGCCATCATTAGCGACGAATTGAATCACGCGAGCATCATCGACGGTGTGCGTCTCTCGAAGGCGAAGCGCTTTCGCTACAAGAACAACGACCTCGCCGATCTCGAAGCCAGGCTCAAAGAAGCCGATGCGGCCGGCGCGCGCTTCAAGCTGATCGCTACCGACGGCGTGTTCTCGATGGACGGCATCATCGCCAACCTCGCCGGCATCTGCGATCTGGCCGACCGCTATGGCGCCCTGGTCATGGTCGACGATTCCCACGCGGTTGGTTTCGTCGGCGAACATGGGCGCGGCACGCCGGAACATTGCGGCGTGCTTTCGCGCGTCGACATCATTACCGGCACGCTCGGCAAAGCACTAGGCGGCGCATCCGGTGGCTATGTCGCCGCGCGTCAGGAGATTGTCGATCTGCTTCGTCAGCGCTCGCGTCCTTACCTGTTCTCGAACACGCTAACGCCGAGCATTGCCGCCGCATCGCTGAAAGTACTCGAGTTGCTCGCCAGCGAAGAAGGCGCGCAACTGCGTGCGCGCGTGCGTGAAAACGGCGCGCGTTTCCGCCACGCGATGAGCGCGCTCGGCTTCACGCTTGTGCCCGGCGAACACCCGATCATCCCGGTCATGTTGGGCGACGCGCAACTTGCATCGAACATGGCTGATGCGTTGCTGAAGGAAGGGGTGTACGTGATCGGCTTCTCGTTCCCCGTCGTACCCAAAGGGCGTGCGCGAATCCGCACGCAAATGAGCGCCGCGCACACGCCGGAGCAAATCGATCGAGCCGTCGACGCGTTCGCGCGTGTCGGCCGTCAACTCGGCATCATCTGAAGCGGAGGCGCACATGAAGGCATTGGCAAAACTCGAACGCGCACCGGGCCTCACGCTGACGGATGTGAAGAAGCCCGAAGTCGGTCACAACGACGTGATGATCCGCATCACGCGCACCGCGATCTGCGGCACGGACATTCACATCTGGAAATGGGACGACTGGGCGCAAAAGACGATTCCGGTGCCGATGCATGTCGGCCATGAATACGTCGGTGAAATCGTCGAAATGGGTCAGGAAGTGCGCGGCTTTGCGATCGGCGATCGCGTGTCGGGCGAAGGGCATATCACGTGCGGCTTCTGCCGCAATTGTCGTGCGGGACGCCGCCATCTATGCCGCAATACGGTAGGCGTCGGCGTGAATCGTGAAGGCGCGTTCGCCGAATACCTCGTGATTCCCGCGTTCAACGCATTCAAGATTCCGCCTGAAATCTCCGACGATCTCGCCGCTATCTTCGATCCGTTCGGCAATGCCACGCACACGGCGCTGTCGTTCAACCTGGTGGGTGAAGATGTGCTGATCACCGGCGCTGGGCCGATCGGCATCATGGCGGTGGCGATTGCGAAACACGTCGGCGCACGCAATGTGGTGATTACCGACGTCAACGACTATCGGCTCGAACTTGCGCGCAAGATGGGCGCGACGCGTGCGGTGAACGTCTCGCGCGAATCGTTGCGCGACGTGATGGCGGACCTGCACATGGCCGAAGGCTTCGACGTGGGGCTGGAAATGTCCGGTGTGCCGAGCGCGTTCACCAGCATGCTCGAAGCGATGAACCATGGCGGCAAGATTGCGTTACTCGGCATTCCGCCCGCGCAGACCGCGATCGACTGGACCCAGGTTATTTTCAAGGGCCTCGAAATCAAGGGCATTTATGGGCGCGAGATGTTCGAGACCTGGTACAAGATGGTCGCCATGTTGCAAAGCGGGCTGGACCTGTCGCCGATCCTCACGCATCGCTTCAAGGTCGACGATTATCAGGAAGCATTTGCCACGATGCTCTCAGGTGAGAGCGGCAAGGTGATTCTCGACTGGACGGCTGCGTGAGCTAAAAAACGGCGCGCTCGATAGCAGCCAGCGAAGCGAACCCACGCCAACGAAAACGAAACGCCCGCACCGCGCTCAAGCGCCTGCGGGCGTTTTTACGAACTCGGCCTGAACGCGCACATGAATATCGTCGCCCACAGCCGGGTACCACGTCGCCAGGCCGAACTTCGCGCGGCTGAAATTGCCGTCCGCGGAAAATCCGAGCGTGTCCTTTTTCGTCAGTGGATCGGGCGCGAAACCGTTGAAGGTCACGTCGAGCGTCACCGGTTGCGTGACGCCGTGAATCGTCAGATCGCCAGTCAACGTGCCGCGTGATTCGCCGGTGCGCTCAAAGCGCGTGCTGGTGAAGCGTACCTCCGGATAACGCGACACGTCGAGCATGCTCGCGCTTTTCACCATCTTGTCGAGGAGCGGCACGTTCGTGTCGATGCTCGCGGCGTCGATCGTGATTGTCGCGCTACTCCGGTCCAGGCCGCCTTCGTTCCAGTCGAGTTGGCCCTGCTTACGGTCGAAGCGCATGGTAAAGCGCGAATATTTGAAGTGGTCGATGTCGAAGGTAATGCTGGTGTGATCCGGGTCCAGCTCGTAATGTCCGGGAGGCACGCGCGTCTCGTTCTGGCTTACCGTGTGGGTGAGCACGCGCACAGGCGTGCAGGCCACTGCCGTCAGCAGCGTGGTGCTGAGCAGTGCGGGTAAAAACATCGCGCGAAGGGTAGAGCGATTCATGAGATTCGTTCCAGTGGATCGATCGTCAATACGATAGCAGCAAGCGTACCCAATCCGCCAAAGCGCACAAAAACTTGACGAAGGAGAATGATCGTTCTACCCTTCGCACATGGCTACTCAAAACCCAACTGAATCGGCTGCGCCGGGAAGCGCGCGCGAAAGGCTGCTCGACACGGCGGAGGCGTTGATTTACGCCGGCGGCATCCACGCTACGGGCGTCGATGCGATCGTCAAACAGTCCGGCACTGCGCGCAAAAGTTTCTACACGCATTTCGAATCGAAAGATGCACTGGTCGTCGCCGCACTGGAGCGGCGCGATGAGCGCTGGATGAACTGGTTTATCGCGGGCACGCTGAAACATGGCAAGACCGCACGCAAACACCTGCTCGGCATGTTCGACGTGCTGCGCGAATGGTTTGCGTCGGAGGATTTTCATGGCTGCGCGTTTCTGAACGCCGCGGGTGAAATTGCCTCCGCGGACGACCCGATCCGGATCGTCGCGCGCAAACACAAGGAACGCCTGCTCGCCTTCGTGCGAAGCCAGTGCGACGAATACGCCGCCGAATCGGGTATGGACGCTCGCCGCGCCGCGCGCTTGTCGCGCCAATGGCTGATCCTGCTCGACGGCGCGATCGCCGTGGCGCTGGTGAGCGGCGAGGCCGACGCCGCGCTCGATGCGCGAACGGCCGCAGAAGCCCTGCTCGATACCCGGTCCGCCTGCGAACCGAAGCCGCTCGCGGGTCAATCCGCGGGTCAATCCGCGATTAAGTCTCCACGCAAACGAGCGCCATCCCGGCGCGCTGCAACTGAATGAGGAGCCACCATGGCCAACCCGATCGAAACCCGCCCACCCCTCCCGCCGTTCACACGCGAAACCGCGATCCAGAAGGTGCGCGCCGCGGAAGACGGCTGGAACACGCGTGACCCCGAGCGCGTGTCGCTCGCGTACACCCCCGACAGCGTCTGGCGCAATCGCGCCGAGTTCACGCATGGCCGCGCGGAGATCGTCGGATTATTGCGCCGCAAATGGGCGAGGGAACTCGACTACCGTCTGATCAAGGAACTCTGGGCATTCACGGATAACCGCATCGCCGTGCGCTTTGCCTACGAGTGGCACGACGATTCGAACAACTGGTTCCGTTCATATGGCAACGAGAATTGGGAGTTCGATGAACACGGGCTGATGGCGCGCCGTCATGCCAGCATCAATGATCTGCCGATCCGCGAGGCCGACCGTCTCTATCATTGGCCGCTCGGCCGCCGTCCCGACGACCATCCTGGCCTGTCCGACCTCGGCCTCTAGACCCTTCTCCAACATTGAGGGTGAACATCCTCGGGTTGTTCACCGCTCTGCCATCGGTTGTCCGTTATGGTTGCATCTGCACCGTGCGGCACGTGCTGTGCCCGCGTGTCCGAGCGTGTCCTCCACATCGCCCGTGCGGGTTGAGGTACAGTGCGCGACGGACGGCAAGCGAAAATAACCAGAACGTAGATGACACCGGCGCTCGATCGGTGGCGGAGAACCCATGCATTTTCGGCAGATCAGGAAGAACATTCGGCGTACCGCCGTGGCGCTCGTTGCGAGCATGGCGGCGGCGTCCGCGGCACATGCGGGCAACTGGTGCGAGGGCGGCGTATGGGTCGACGCCATGCTCGGTTCGTATCACATCAATCCGGACCCCAATACCCATTTCGAGCAATTCAATCCGGGCCTTGGCGTCGAATGCTGGCTCAACAATCAATGGGCACTGACTGCCGGCGGTTTTCGCAACTCGCTGCGACGGCCCTCGTATTACGGCGGCGGCGTCTGGGCGCCCGAGTTTGCGCACTGGGGCATCGTGCGGATCGCGGCAATAGGCGGGATCATCTCTGGCTATAACTACGGCAACTGGGGCTTGGGTCGCGATCACACGATCGGACCGGTGGTCGCGCCGATCGTGATGGTGGAATACAAGCGCGTCGGGGCCAACTTCATTGTGATTCCACCGATTCCCTCGGACAATCTTCCGTTCACGATCGGGTTCCAGGTGAAGGTGAAGTTCTGATTCGCTATACGTGACGACCAAGGTCGTTGGCGGAGTTGTCGGCGGATTTGGTGAGCTGCATGTCCATGAAGTCTTGCCGCTTGAATACGCGCGATGAAACGCGAGGCGGCAAAGACCGCGACAGACGACCCTGCGGCCGCTTTCGCGTTGTAAACGGCGCTGAATTCACGGCGAATGAGCCGCCCAGGTGGGCAGTGCGGCTCACATGCCGCGAAACCGGTCCGCATATAGCCGGCTGACCACCAGACGCGCCGGATGCCCGCGCAAGCTCAGCGTAAGCTTGCCGGTTTCGTCGCGTTGCGCGCTGGCGATCGCATCGCAACGCACCACCGAACCGCGATGAATCTGCCAGAACTGCTGCGCGTCCAGTCGCTGCAGCAGATCTTTCAGCGACGCGCGGATCAGATGCTCGTGGTTCGCCGTGACCACCCGCACGTATTTGTCGGCGGCTTCGAAGAAGATCACTTCGTCGATCGGCACCATCGTAATCGTGTTGCCCGCGCTCGCCTGAATGATGCGCAGCGGCGTGCGGTCCGCCGCCGCCTGGCCGCTTTCGATCCCCACCCCTGCCAGCAATTCGCGCATCTGCTCGACCATCACCCCGAGAGAGCCTGGCGCGTCGCGTTCCGCCGCACGTTCCGCGAGGCGCGCCTTGAGCCGCCCACAGGTCTGGTCGAGTCGCGCGGCTTCCACGGGTTTGAGCACGTAGTCGAAGGCGGCGCGCTCGAAAGCTTGCACCGCGTATTGATCGTAGGCGGTGACGAACACGATCAGGGGGAACGGCTTGCTGTCGTCCGGCCATTCCTCGGCCAACGCCTGCGCGCATTCGAGTCCGCTCATGCCCGGCATGCGAATGTCGAGAAACAGCACGTCGGGCCGCAGACGCAGCGCTTCGTCCGTGGCGCTTTGGCCGTCGCCGACTATCGCGACGATCTCCAGGTCCGGCCACAAACCGAACAGTTCGGCTTGCAGACTGGCGGCGAGCAGGGCTTCGTCTTCCGCGATCAGGGCGGTCGTCTTCATTGTGCATGACTCCTCGAATAGGGCAGCGTAACCACGGCAAGCGTGCCGTCTTCGTCGTTGAGCGCGGGTCGCAGCGCGAGTGTGCCGGCCTCGCCGTACAGCGTGGCGAGGCGCTCGCGCACCTGTTGCAGCCCGAAGCGCGCCCCGTGTTGCGCTTCGGCGTCGAGGCCGACGCCTGTGTCGCGCACCGTCAACACCAGTTGCGCGGCTTCGCGCTGCGCGCTCACCACGACGCGTCCGCCGCTGACCTTCGGTTCGAGGCCGTGACGTATCGCGTTTTCCACCAGCGGTTGCAGCAATAAAGGCGGCACCTCGCAGCTCGCGAGTTCGTCCGGTAACTCGAGCTGTATTTTCAGGCGCGGCCCCATGCGGATTTGCATCAACGCGAGGTAATCGGCAATTCGCGCGAATTCCGTCGACAGCGGTTGTGAGCCCGCACGCGACGCCGCGAGCGTGGCGCGCAGAAACGCGATCAGATGGTCGAGCATGCCCTGCGCGCGTTGTGGATCGTGGCCGATCAGCACGCGCAGATTGGCGAGCGTGTTGAAGAGCATGTGGGGTTCGAGTTGCGACTCCAGCAACTTCAACTGACTCTCCGCCGCCGTGCGCTGCGCGGTTTCCGCGCGCAGTTCGATCTCGGCCATGCGGTTGCGCGCGTAGAACACGTATGTCAGAAATCCGGCCGGCACCAGCGCGACCGAGAGACTCATTGTCACCATACGGGCGTCGTGCGCGATCGTGATCGGCATATAGCGCACGCCGAGCAGCAGATCGCCGATTCGAACGCCGACAAAGTAGCCGATCACCACGCTCACGATCATCCACGGCAGCATCCAGCGCCAGCCTGGCCAGTTCTGCGCGAGGCGCAGGTGGCCGGGCTCGCGCTGCGGCGAGCGCTGCGCGAGCAACTGGGCGATGAAATAGCGCCCGCTGACGATCAGACTCTGCGTGATCGCCACGACGAACGCCGCATAGACCAGGTCCTGCGTGAACGACTCGCGGTACAGCACGCTATAGAGAAGCGCGCAGCCGACTGTCGTCAACATGTAAATCTGCAGGGCCCGCCAGAAAGACGGGGGCAGGGGCAGTGCGGAGCGTGGCATGACGGATTCCGGGGACAGGTCGCGAAGATTGTAGGTTGCTCGTGCGATGGTGCGCCTCATGCGCCTGCCGCATCAAGTGGCAGGCGACGAAACGCGGGCACGCGGCGCGACATGCAGGCTCTGCGGCGCGAAATGAAAAGCCCCTTCGGCGCATGCGAAGGCCCGGAGAAATCGTAGCGTTGGGCAACGCGGCGCTCTTGCCTGGTCTTCATGCCGGCCGGCCACAGCTGCCAGCCACCGGGCGCATCCGTGCCGCGATTCATTTCGCGTCGTCGTGAAGACGCTTCACGACAGCCATCGGCGTTCCGTCGCACGCCGGTGGCGGCGCGCGGCCCCGGCCACGAAGATGGGCATCACCGGAACACAACACAGCCGGTGAACTGAAACCGGAAGCGCGCTACACACGCCGCTCAACTTTCTCTCTTGACAAAGGATCTTTCAATCATGACGACCATTCTTCGCCGCGCCGCTCTTGTTGCCGCCATCCTCGCTGTCCCGACTCTCGGCTTCGCCCAGACGAATACCGGCCTGACCCGTGCCCAGGTGCGCGCCGATCTGGTTCGTGTCGAACAGGCCGGCTACACGCCGGGCGCCGGCGACGCGATCGACTACCCCGCCAACATTCAGGCAGCCGAAGCGAAGATCAGCGCGCAGAAACAGCTGGCGCAACAGTCGTACGGCGGCGTGCCGATGCGCGGCACCTCGGCCGCCGGTGGCGGCAGCAGCAGCCACGCCGGCATGGAGTCGACCTGCGTCGGCCCGGTCAGCTATTGCAATCTGTTCTTCGGTAGCTGAGCCCATGACAGGGAGCCCTTGCCCGGCCAAACGTTTCGAGCCGCAAGGGCTGACCAACGTCGAAATTCCCACTCATTACGAACTGGAGTCCCTATGAAAATGCTTCCCCATGTCGCTTCCGTGCTGTCCCTCAGCGCCTGCCTGTTTGCTTCGACCGGCGCGATGGCGCAGGATACGTCCGCCGCTCCCGCTGCTAACGGCAACGGCCCGGTGAAGAACATCGTGCTGGTGCACGGCGCCTGGGTCGACGGCTCGGGCTGGCGGCCGGTGTACGACATTCTGTCGAAAGACGGCTATCACGTGAGCATCGTGCAGGAACCGCTTACCTCGCTGAATGACGACGTCGCCGCCACCCGCCGTGTGATCGATACGCAGGACGGCCCGACCATTCTCGTCGCCCACAGTTACGGCGGCTCGGTGATCACCGAGGCGGGCGTGGACGCGAAAGTCGCGGGACTCGTATATGTGGCGGCGCATGCGCCGGCGGTCGGCGAGGACGAAGCGGACCTGGGCAAGGGCATGCCGAGCTATACCTCGAAGCAGCCTGGCGCGATCGAAAAGACCAGCGACGGCTATACGTATCTGAACCCTGCCGTATTTCCGCAGGACTTCGCCGCCGATCTGCCGCTCAAGACCGCGCAGTTCGAATCGCATGCGCAGATCCTGACTGCGGCCCAGGTGTTTTCGGCGCCGATGACGGTCGCCGCCTGGACCACGAAGCCGAGCTGGGCAATCGTCGCCGGCGACGACAAGATCATCAATCCCGACCTCGAACGCTGGTACTACGCGCGAGCCCATAGCCACACCACGGTCATTCCGGGTGCCAGCCACTCAGTGTACGAATCGCAGCCCCAGAAGGTGGCGGCGGTGATCGAGGACGCAGCGCGGCATGCGCAGCAGTAACAGACCGGCCAGCTCCGGGGCGGCACGCCGCTCGCATCGCGCGTACCGGAGCTGTCTTCCGTGAAGCCGCAAAGGTGAGCGGTTCCAGGATGGTGAGGAATTCCAGGAGATGGCGTCATCGTGTTGAATGGTGAGGAACGCCAGGAAATTTAGTCACCTTGCACAAAGGTGAGGTGTTCCAGGAGACGTCGCGCCTCGACGAAAGGTGAGGCGTTCCACCGTGCATACCTTCACGTCGGCGAGAGGTGAGACGTCCCAGGAGGTGTGGCCAACTCCGTCAAAGGTGAGCTGTCCCAGGAGTAGAACTGCACCGCGGAAGCAAGAAAGCACGTCAAGGTGAGACGTTCCAGGAGATCGCTCGCAAAAGGTGAGCGATTCCAGGAGGTGAGCAATTTCCGTGTTGAACGCGCACCAGTCATAAGGTGAGGATTCCCAGGAGGTCGTCGTTAAGGCCATTTACTGCCCCGCATTGAACATTGAACATTGAGCGTTGAGCATTCAGCACATAGCACCCGATCGGGCTGGAAGCCAGAAACCATAGGTGAGAAGATTCGGGAGCGCGTGCGGTGAGAATAGTACTACCTGTGCGCGCACTTTGAACTCAAAGGTGAGAAGATTCGGGAGGCTTGCGCCGAACGCAGCTACCTGCGAATCACCTCCATTCAGGGAGCACTTTCCTCGATGACGCCCCGCGCTTTTGGCAAGGAAATCAAGGCGGCACTCGCGCCGCACGCCGACGCTGAGCGCGCGCTCGCGATGCGCGCCTATATGCGTGACCACTTCAAGTTTATCGGTGTGCCGACACCGCTGCGGCGACAAGCGGTATTGCCGGTATTCAAGCGCTTGCCTGTGGACAATGCCGATCATCTGCTGGCATGCGTGAATGTCTTATGGTCGATGCCGGAACGCGAATTCCAGTATGTCGCGTCCGACCTGTTGGCGCGCAAATGGAAGATGCTTGCAGTGGCCGACATCGCCCACTTGCTGGCGCTCGCTCAGCGGAGCGCCTGGTGGGATTCGATCGATCCGCTGGCGGGTGTGGTCGGCGACGTTCTGAAAGCGGCGCGAATCCATACGCCGGGTGTGCAGGCCGAGATGGATGCGGCGCTCCTGCACGAGTCGCTATGGGTCCGGCGCATCGCGATGATTCACCAGCTCGGCTGGCGCGAGCATACCGACGAAGAGCGTCTTTTCGGCTACGCGCGTTCGTTGGCTGCGGAAAGCGACTTCTTCATCCGTAAGGCAATCGGTTGGGCGTTGAGGGATTACGCGTGGCATGAGCCTGAAGCGGTACGCGCCTTTCTCTCCGCTTCCAAAGACATCATGTCGCCGCTTACTCTACGTGAGGCGTCGAAAAATCTGTCACCGATCCGCTGACATGCCGGGCGCAAAGCATTTACCGTTCAATTGACCCCGTTCAATTAGCAAATCGGAAAATCAGCAATGAGCGTCAACGCGCTGCGCACTTTTGCAAAGCGCGACATGCCTTAACGCGAAACTAAATGGGGTATAAGCAGCTAATAAATTGGCCGCCCGTTAACGGCACTCAAATCAAAAACTTTAGAAAAATATTTATACCCCCGAGCGCCCGCAAAAACCGTGTAGTCATCGCTTAGTAACATGTGCGAGCAATACTCGGCAGCGCTGCAATCTTCAGTCAAATTCGCAAAAAAACGCGCCGCTCCTATCGAGGGCTGACGCGAAGGCCATACCCTCGGGGGTTTCACATGACTATCCGTCATCGCATCACGCTATTGGTTATCTTGATGTTCGTCGCTTTATCCGCGATCGGCGGCTACGCGGTGTATCAGACGCGCGGCAGCGCAGCCGAAGTGCGCAAGGTGACCGAAGGCGTCGTGCCCAGTGCGCTCGCATCCGCTGACCTCGTCTCGCAAGTCAAAGACGCCCAACTCGCGACTATGACCCTCGTCTACGCGCCGGACGCCAACATGGTCAGCCAGGCTCAAGACGAACTGAAGAAGAAAAAGACCGCGTTGCAACAGGCCCTCGCGCTGCAGGCCAAAGACGCCGCGAGCCATGCCCAGCAAGGTCTCGTTTCACAGGCCAACGAGAGTCTCGAAAACTACTTCTCCGCGATTGCCGAGACGGCGAAAATGAAGGCCGACGGCAAGAACGAACTCGCGCAAGCGTATCTGTTCGCCAACGTGGCGCAGTATCGCGACGAACTCGAAGGCATCGTCGAAACGTTGCGCGTCGAGAAGAATCGCCAGAAAGACGAGGCGATCACCGCGCTGAACGCCACGCTTTCCACCACGACGACGGCGATCGCCGCTGTCACCGGTATCGCGATTATTCTGCTGACCTTCATCGGCACGCTGCTCTACCGTCAGATCACCCGTCCGCTCAGCCGCATGCAGGCGATGATGAGCGAGATCGCGTCGAGCCAGGATTTCACGCGCCGCGTGCCGGTGGGCCGGCTGGATGAGATCGGCCATTCGATCGTCGCCTTCAACGGCATGATCGAAAAGATCCAGGAAAGCTCGGCGCAACTCAAGCAGAAGACCGCCGACATTCAGGCGATGTTGCAGAACATGCAGCAAGGTATCTTGACGGTGGTCGACGGCGCCGTGATCCACTCGGAGTACTCGGCGTATCTGGAAGACATCTTCGAAACGAAAGACATTGCCGGGCGTGGTCTGATGGACCTGGTGTTCTCGGATACCGATCTCGGCTCGGACGTGCTCTCGCAAATCGATGCGGCGGCGCACGCGTGCCTCGGTGAAGACTGCATCAACTTCGCGTTCAATCAGCATTTGCTAGTGGGCGAAATTTCGAAGCGCATGGCCGACGGCCGCGTGAAGATTCTCGACCTGAGCTGGTCGGCGATTACCGACGAAAACGACATCATCGTGCGGTTGATGCTGTGTGTGCGCGACGTCACCGAACTGCGCAAGCTCGCCGCGGAAGCCAGCGAACAGCGCCGCCGTCTCGACATGATCGGCGAGATTCTCGCGGTGAGCGAAGAGAAGTTCCATCATTTCATCGAAAGCTCCGCTGGCTTCATCAGCGAGAACGAGCGCATTATCCGCAAGCATTCGGAAGCCGATCACGCAGCGATCGCCGAACTGTTCCGCAACATGCACACCATCAAGGGCAACGCGCGTACCTACAACCTGGCGCACCTGACGAACGTCGTTCACGAAACCGAGCAGAGTTACCACGAACTGCGCCAACCCGATGCGGATCGCTCATGGGATCAAGACCTCCTGATGCAGGAGCTGACTCGCGTGCGCGAGGCGATCGAAAGCTACGCGCGGATCAACGAGCAGAGCCTCGGCCGCAAGGCCAAAGCCGGCGCGAACAATGCCGGCCACGCCGGCCGCTATGTGATGGTCGAGAAAGAGCAGATTCAGCAGACCCTGAGCATGCTGGACAAGACCAACGCCGGCGATCTCCACGAATTGCAGTCGATGCACAACGCAATGCGCCAGACCTTGAGCGCGCTCGGCAGCGAAAGTGTGCGCGACGCGCTATCCGGAGTGCTGGATTCACTGCCTTCGCTCGCGCAGGAACTCGGCAAGCCGGCGCCGACGGTGCGCATCGATGACAACGGCTACCGTCTGCGCGGCCAGACGGGCGGCACGCTGAGCAACGCATTCATGCATCTGCTGCGCAACTCGATGGACCACGGTATCGAAACCGCCGAGGCACGCAGCGCGCAGGGCAAGACGCCGGCCGGCACGATCGATATCGAAGTGGGTGTGGATAGCGGCACGCTGCAGATCACGCTCAGCGACGACGGCCGGGGCCTCGCGCTCGAGCGGATTCGCGGCATTGCGGTGGAGCGCGGCTGGGTCGGCAGCGACGAACAGTTGAGCGACGAAGCGATCGCCGAATTCATTTTCCGGCCGGGTTTCTCGACCGCGGCAACGGTCACGGAAGTGTCGGGCCGTGGCGTGGGGATGGACGCTGTGCGCGATTTCCTCAAGCGCGAGAACGGCCGCATCGAACTGCGCTTCACCGACGATCACAAGGGCGCATCGTTCCGTCAGTTCCAGACGATCGTCTGTCTGCCGGATAGCGTCGCCGTCGACACGCTGGGGGAGCAGGCGCGTGGCGACGCCGGCCAACTGCGGGTCGGTGCGATGGTGGATTGAACGTTGAGCGAACGCGGATCGACGCGCGTTTCGCGACGGACTTCGGAAGGATAGGTTGTGATTCAACAGTATGTATTGGCGGCGATGGCAGGCAGCGCGGTGACCGCGCTGTTGGCATTTGTCTTGCACAAGTTGCATGGTAAGAGGCTGACGGCGCGGCTCTCGGCCGAAGCCGATGGGCGGCTCAAGGCGCTCTCGGCGGAACAGGCTGACCACGGTGCAGCGATCCGCGAACGCGAGCAGGCCGCGCAGGAAATGGAGGCGTTGGCCGCCCAGTTGAGCGAGGAACTGCGACAGCAATCGGCCAGCGTCGAAGAACTGCGCGCAACACTGAAAGCGGCGGCCGACGACAAAGACCAGTGGGCACATCAGGCCCAACTGATCGCCAACGAAGCCGCGCGTCTGAAGAGCCTCGGCGCGACATTCGAGCGTTGGCACGAGCAGATGATCTCGCTGATGACGCAGAACCACGACATGCATGCGAAGAATCAGGAGTTGTCGTCGATCGTGCGGCATGTGGTGATCGTGTCGCTGAATGCGTCGATCGAAGCCGCGCGCGCGGGTCCGGCCGGACGCGGTTTCGCCGTGGTGGCGAGCGAGGTCCGGGCGCTGGCCGCGCGGTCCGAGGAATTGTCGAAAAGCTATCGCGACAGCCTGCACCGCAACGATCTGACCACCACCTCCACGTTCCAGGACATCCAGGCCGGCGGCAAGATGATCGCGGCGTCGCTTTCCAGCGTCGAATCGCTCGCCAACCAGTTTCGCTCGAAGCTGCACCAGGTGCCGACGTGATTACGGGCAACGCGAAGGACAGCTTCGAACGCATTTTCCGCAAGGCGGCGCAAACGCGCCTGCCGCGAGACTCGGGCGATACGTGCGCGATCGCGCCGCTCGCCGAGGCCGGCATGGGCGCAACGAAGGACACCCAGGTGGTCGTGCTGACCATCTCGTCGATCATGTTCAGGCTGCTGCTGATCCTTCGCTTCGACGAGAACGACAGCACCCGTGAGTACTACCTGAATGAGGCTGACGAGCGCCCGTTCCAGGAAGTGTTTCTGGAAATCTGCAATCTGTGCTGCGGCGCGATGAACCAGGAACTGCTGCATTACTTCCCGGACCTCGGCATGTCGACGCCTTACGTATTGAGCGCGCGTTGCCTGGGGCATCTGCCGGAATTGAAGCCGGGTTTGCTGTCCTCGTATTCGATCACGCTGAACGGTTCCGTGCAGCTTGCCGCGACAGTCTGCGTGTGCGCGCATGCGCCGATCGATTTCGTCGCCGACACAAGTGCGATCGAGGAATCCAGCGGTGAGCTGGAGTTGTTTTGAGTTCTGAGTGTTGACCATGACGTCGATATCCGCAGTGAGCAGGAACGCGAAATGAACATGAACAAACCGGTCAGCAAGGTGCTGGTGCTGGACGATTGCCCCGTGCATAAAGAGGCGTTGAAGCGCTTCTGCGACGAGCACAATCTGGTCGGCGTGAAAGTCGGCAAGAATCGCTTGCAGTCGGTGCTGCGCTCGAACATCGATCTGGGCGCGGTGCTGTTCGCCGAAGGCTACGGCGGCTCGGCCGAAGCGAGCGCCGAGATCGCGATCAGGATCAACGCGGTGCGCCCGGAATTGCCGATCATCATGCGTCGCGATACCGATCCCAGTCTCGAAGGGCTGCCGGAGGGCTTGCGCCGCGTTGTCTGCGCGACCTACGTCGCCCACGATATGGCGCCCTTGCGCAAGGTGATCGACGAATACATTTTCAGCCTGGACTATCCGAACGCGCTCGTGCGCGGCATCGCCGACATGACGCAGGCAATTCTCGGCGACGTGTTCAAGGACCTGATCATCACGTGCGACACGCCTTATATCGTGCGCGACCGGATCATCTTCGGCGAGGTGTTCAGCCTGATTCCGCTCGAGAGCGCGTGGTGCCGCGGTTACATGATGATGCAGGCGGAAGAGACGCCGATTCTCGAACTGCTCGATCGCTACCGGACAAGCGAGAGCGCGGAAGACGGCGAAGCCAACTTCCGCGATCTGAATGGCGTGCTCGGTGAAGTGACGAATCTGATCTGGGGTTCGTTCAAGAACCGCTATATCGGCGACGCGGATGCCTGGCTGCGCAGTCAGGTGCAGGTGCCGTTGCTGGTGAATCACAAGCACAAGTACATCTCGTTCGGCACCGGCAATCCGCAACTGTGTTTCATGTACTCGCTGACGGACCCGCGCTCGGGCCGCTCGGTCAAGCTGCATCAACGTTTTGTGTTCAGCCTGAGCTGGTCGCCGGAGGACTTCAGGGAAGTCACCGAGGACGTCGGCGCAATGGTCGAAGCGGGCGAACTGGATCTGTTCTGATTGTTGTCATAGGAAAAAACATGTCGAAAATTCTGGTGGTGGATGATTCGAGCACGGTGCGCGACGAAGTGGCCGGCTTTCTGAAGAAAAACGGTCTGGACGTCGACACGGCGGTGGACGGCAAGGACGGCCTCGCCAAGCTGAAGGCCAGCCCCGGCATCAAGCTGGTGATCAGCGACGTCAACATGCCGAACATGGACGGCCTGACGATGGTCGAGAAGATTCGCGGCGAGCTCGCGAACACGACCGTCAACGTCATCATGCTGACGACGGAGAGCAGCCCGGCCATGAAAGAGCGTGGCAAGGCGGCGGGCGTGAAGGGCTGGATCGTCAAGCCGTTCAAGGGCGACGCGGTGCTGGAAACGTTCCGCAAGCTGGCAAGCTAAGGTGCGGCACTCATCCTGAACCGGCTAAAGGTGAGGGTTTTCGGGAGCCCGCGCGCGGGTGATTTGCAAAGCATGATTCGCTATAACGGCGGCGCCTGAAACACGCTAGTCTGCGAGCATGTGCCAATTGCTCGCCCTTAGCTGCGCGGAACCTACAGACGTCAGTTTCTCGCTGACGGGTTTTGCTGCTCGCGGCGGGCTCACCGACCATCATGTCGACGGCTGGGGCGTGGCGTTCTACGAAGACCGCGCGTGCCGCGTGTTCGTCGATGAAAAGCCGGCGTACCGCTCGCCGGTGGCCGAGTTTCTGAAGAGTTATCCGATCAAGTCGCGCAATGTCGTCGCGCATATTCGCAAGGCGACGCAAGGTGGCGCACGGGTGGAGAACTGCCATCCGTTCATGCGCGAGTTACGCGGCCAGCAATGGGTGTTCGCGCATAACGGCGACCTTCAACCGCTCGGGGATGCGCACGAGCCGGAACACGGGCCCTATGCGCCGGTCGGCACGACCGACAGCGAAGCGGCCTTCTGCTTCATCATGAATCGCCTCTACACGCATTTCGCCGCTCAAGCGGAGATGCTCGCGGACGTCGACGACGTCGATGCCCTATTCGACGTGATCGAGCAGGCCACCCGCACGCTGAACCCGTATGGCATTTTCAACTTCGTGCTGTCGAACGGCACGGCACAATTCGCGTATTGCTCGACGCGCCTTTCGTACGTGATACGTCACTGGCCGTTTTCCAGCGCGCGTCTCGTCGACGGCGACCTCTCGGTGGATTTCGCGGAGCGTGGCACGCCGGCCGATCGCACCGCGGTGATTGCCACCACGCCGCTCACCGACGAAGTGTGGACGGCCTGCGAACCCGGCGACCTGCTGATGTTCCGCAGCGGCGCGTTGTTGCGGCGCGCTCATGTCCCCGTTCCCGCCGCGGTCCTCGCGACCTCGAAATACGCACTCTCCGAATCGTCCGCTGTCCCGGCGTGACATCGCGCCAATGCGTGGCCTTGGCAGCGGCCATGCTACCGGCACGTTCATATTCATCGAAGAATTACTTGGTTTGCCGGGACAGACGCGTCTCGTATCGTGTCGCCAGATTTAAACAAATACAACATTGACACGGGAACCTGAAAATGAAACGTCTTTCTCTCCTCGCATTACCGGCCGGTCTTTTGCTTGCGGCAAGCGCTCAGGCGCAAAGCAGCGTGACGCTGTACGGTATCGTCGACGCCGGTATCGCTTACGTACACAACGCACAAAACGCAAGCGGCCAGAATCAGTCGACGCTCGTGAAGTTCAGCAGCGGCAACCTGTCCGGCAGCCGTTGGGGTCTCAAGGGCACGGAAGACCTGGGCGGCGGTCTGGCCGCGGTGTTCCAGCTCGAGAACGGCTTCAACGTCGGCACGGGCGCGCTGGGACAAGGCAGCCGCGAATTCGGCCGCAAGGCGGTGGTCGGCTTGTCGAGCGGCACGTGGGGGACCGTCACGCTCGGACGCCAATACGATCCGGTCGTGGACCTGGTGCAAGGTCTCACGGAAGACAACTACTTCGGCGGCATCTTCGCCACGCCGGGCGATCTGGATAACTACGACAACAGTTTGCGTATCAGCAACTCGGTCAAATACGTGAGTCCGCTGTTCGCGGGCTTCCAGGTCGAGGCGTTGTACGGCGTGGGCGGCGTGGCGGGTGCGACGGGCAGCGGCCAGACCTACAGCTTCGGCGCGGCTTATGCGAACGGCCCGTTGTCGCTCGGCGTCGGTTACTTCTACGCGAACGGCGGCAACGCCACGACGGCGAATGTGCGCACCTGGAGCAGTAGTTCCGATTCGCTGTTCAACACGGTCATCAACGCGGGCTTTGCAAGCGCGAAGTCGATTCAGATCGTGCGTGTGGGCGGGCAGTATGTGATCGGCGCGGCAACGTTCGGTGCGGCCTACTCGAACACGCAGTATGCGAACGACGCGTTCTCCGCGTTCCACAACACCGCCAAATTCAACAACGGCTCGGTGTTCTTCAACTATCAGATCACGCCGGCCTTGCGCACGGGCGTGGGCTACAACTACACGTCGTTGACGGGCCCGAGTTCGGCGCACTACAACCAGGTCAACCTCGGTGCGGACTACGCGCTGTCCAAACGCACCGATCTGTATGCGGTGGCGGGGTACCAGAAGGCGAGCGGTAATACGCTGAATGCCGCAGGCAACGTGGTGAGCGCGCAGGCGTCGATTGGCAGTTACGGCGTGAATTCAGGCACGAACAGCCAGGAAGTCGCCGTGGTGGGTATTCGCCACAAATTCTGATTGCCTATGAATGAGCCGGCCGCCTTGATGGCAGCCGGCTTTCCTTTTGCCTTCAAATGGCCCAAAGGTGAGACTATTCGGGAGCCGACAGCCAATCGGCGATACGTGAGTCCACACGCATCATTCTGCCTCACCATCCAGCAATTCCGACGACGATTCCCGCAAGCATTCGCTGAACAGATCCGCCGCCGGCGCGGAAGTATCCGCGCGCCACACCAGTACGACTTCACCTAACGGTTCGAGCGGCGCGAGCGGCAATACGCGCATGCGTCCGCGGCTTACGTGATGCCGGGCGATCGACAGCGGCAGAATCGATACGAACTCCCCGCGGATCAGCAGCGACAGATTCAATGGCAACGAACTGGATTCGACCGCGCCGCGATCGAGCGGAATACCTTGGCCGGCGAGTGTTTCGGCCAACGTCGCAAATGCGGGAGAACCCCGCAGCGGCGTGATCCAGCGCGCCGCGCGCAGATCGTTCCAGTTCACCGGCAGGTCTACCTTGCCGAGCGGGTGGCTCGTGCCGACGACAAACACGAACGGCTCGCGATGCAAGGTCTGCTGGCGCAGCAAGTCCTGGTTGTCGGCGATCCGGTTGCGGCCCAGGGCGAGATCGAGTTCGCCTTCGTCGAGCATCTTGATCAGCTTGTCGAGTGTCGCTTCCACGAACGACAGCGTGGCTGTCGGCGCACGCCGCATGAAGAGTTCGACCGCATGTGCGATCAGCGGCTGCGGAATCGTCACGACCGCGCCAAAGCGGACGTGGCCGGCCGTGCCGGTGGTCAGCGCGCTGACGTCGCGGCGCGCCAGTTCGATGTGCCGCAGGATTTCCTGGCCGCGTGCGGCCATCACCTTGCCGATACTGGTCAACTCGACCGCGTTGCCGACTCGCCGGGCGACGGGTACGCCAAGCGCTTCTTCGATTTCGCCGATCTGCTTCGAAATGGCGGGTTGCGTGACGTGGAAAGCGGCCGCGACCCGCGTCACCTGGCCGAGCTCCGCGAGGCTCACCAGGATACGCAGGTGCGGCAGCTTCAGGCCGCTGCGGAAGAAGCGATCGATTGCGTCGTTTTCGGTGCTGGCCATTCGTGTGGACCCGATGAACATAACTGAATGGTAATGACTTGCACCGAAACAGTGATTTGCGGTGCGACGCCCAACCCGGCTAATCTTCAGCATCGGCTGGACGGTAGAGGGCGAAACCGGTGGCTCGAGCATAGCAGTTGCGTGCCGACCGCATAACTCAGGGTATAACCGGAGCCGCGCTCTCTACGCCGTATCGCCGCGACCACAGCGCGCATCCAAGCGCGCGGAAGGAGACAAGCATGAGCACCCCTCTATATGGCGGCGCCGAGCGGCCCGCTATGCCTGATAAGCCTGCGGAGCCCGCAGAATCCGCCGAACGCGTAGCGTTGTACCGCAAGCTCGCCTGGCGCATCGTGCCGTTTCTGTTTCTCGCGTTCATCGTCGCCTATATCGATCGCGTGAACGTGAGCTTCGCCAAGTTGCAGATGCTCACCGATCTCTCGTTGAGCGAGACCGTGTACGGCGCGGGTGCCGGCATCTTCTTTCTCGGCTATTTCATCTTCGAGGTGCCGAGCAACCTCATCCTGCATCGCGTCGGCGCCCGTATCTGGATCGCGCGGATCATGGTCACGTGGTCGGTCGTCTCGTGTCTGACGATGTTCGCGAGTGGCGCGACCTCGTTCTACATCTTGCGCTTTCTGCTCGGTGTTGCCGAAGCGGGCTTCTTTCCTGGCATCGTGCTGTATCTGTCGACGTGGTTTCCGTCGAACCGGCGCTCGCAGATCATCGCGCTGTTCATGGCGGCGATTCCCGTATCGGGTGCGATCGGCGGTCCGGTGTCGGGCTGGATCATGCAGCAACTCGCCGGGGCGCACGGGCTCGCTGGTTGGAAGTGGCTGTTTCTGATCGAAGGACTCGCTTCGCTGATGGTGGGCATCGTCGCGTTCTTTGTTCTGCACGATCGCATCGAGTCGGTGAGCTGGTTGAACAAAGAGGAAAAGGCGTTGCTCGCGCGCGATCTTGAAGCCGATGCGCAGACCCGTGCGCATCAAACGGTACGCGGCGCATTTGCCAACCCGAAGGTCTGGCTGCTCGGCCTGCTGTACTTCTGCATCGCGATGGGCAATTACGGGCTCGTCTTCTGGCTGCCGACGATGATCCGCGCGAGCGGTGTGGTGAGTGTGGCGAATATCGGTTTGCTGTCGGCGGTGCCGTCGCTGATCAGCGCGGTCGCGATGATCCTGATCGCGCGTCACGCGGACAAGCACGACGAGCGTCGCAAGCATGTGGCGGTGTGCGCGGTGCTGGGTGCCGCCGGCATGCTGGCGTCGGTGCTGCTCGGCCAGCACGTGTGGCTTTCGATGGCGGCGCTGGTGGTCGCGGCGATCGGCATCAATTCGATCGCACCGGTGTTCTGGGGCATTCCGACCGCGCTGATGGGCGGCGTGGGCGCGGCGGCAGCCATTGCCGTGATCAATTGCACCGGCAATCTGGCGGGTTTCGTGAGCCCCTACGTAATCGGCTTTCTGAAAGATGCGACCGGCACTCTGCTGCCCGGCATGATCGTGCTCGCCTGCGCGCTGGTGCTGGCCGCCCTGATCGCGCTGGCGATGCCGGCCGCGCGTAAAACGGCATGAGGAGAGAGAAGGATGACGCAGCAGGTTTGTATGGTCACCGGCGCGGCTACCGGGATTGGCGCGGCCACCGCGTTGCGCTTTGCTGGCGCCGGTTGGGCGGTGGCGATCGGTAATTTCGACGACAGCACGCGCGAAGCGGCGCTCGCCGTCGAAGCGCAGTGCAAACAGCTTGGCGCCGAGACGCTGGTGTTCGACGTCGACGTCGGTTCCGACGCGGCCTGCGTGAAAGCGGTCGATACCGTGGTCTCGAAGTGGCGCCGAATCGACGCGCTGATCAACTGCGCCGGCACGACGCGCTTCATTGCGCACGGCGATCTGGCTGCCGTCGACGACATGGAATTCGAGCGCGTATATCGCGTGAACCTGATCGGCATGTTTCAGATGACGCGCGCCGCGGTGCCCGTGCTGCGCGATTCGTCGACCGCTGCGCATAGCACGTCGGTGATCAATATCTCGTCGCTGGCCGCGCTGAACGGGACGGGATCGTCCATCGCCTATGCCGCCTCGAAGGGCGCGGTCAATACGCTGACGCTCTCGCTTGCGCGCAATCTCGCGCCGCGCATCCGCGTGAACGCGCTGGCGCCCGGCATGGTGGACGACGGTTTGCCGCGTCGCGTGCTGGGCGAGGAGGCCTACGCGAAGATCGTCGACAGCATGACGAATGTCGCGCCGCTCAAGCGCGTGTCGCAGCCCGGCGAGATCGCCGATCTGGCCTGGTTCATCGTCGCGCATGCGCCTTCGATGACCGGCCAGGTGATCGCGGCCGAGAACGGCATGCTGCTGAACGGCTGAACGTACGGCCCACGAAAACGGATACGGATACGGACAGGAAAAACCATGAGCAACCTCCACAAGCACCGCTCGCGCACCGTCACCGAAGGCATCACGCGCACACCGCATCGCGCCTTCCTGCGAGCGACCGGCATGGACGACGCCGCGATCGAAAAGCCCTTCGTTGCGATTGTCGATACGTTCGGCGAAAACACGCCATGCTCGATGTCGCTCGCGGCGGTTTCCGACAATGTGCGCCTCGGTGTCGCGGCGGGCGGCGGTGTACCGATTCGTGGCTCGGCGATCTCGGTGTCGGACGGCACCTCGATGAACCATTCGGGCATGCGGTTTAGTCTTGTCTCGCGCGAGATCATCGCGGATAGCGTCGAAGTGTTCGTGCGCGCGCATTGCTATGACGCGTTCGTCGGCGTGGCCGGTTGCGACAAGACATTGCCCGGCATTCTGATGGGCATGGTGCGCGTGAACGTGCCGGGCGTGTTTCTGTTCGGCGGCGCGATGCTGCCGGGGATCGCACCGGACGGCACGCAGGCGACGATTCTGACCGCGATCGAGGCGGTCGGCTCGGCGCAACGCGGGGACATGTCGCTCGACACCTTGCGCGGCATCGAGAAGCGTTGCACGCCGGGCGCGGGATCGTGCCCCGGCCAGTTCACCGCCAACACCATGGCGATGGTCGCCGAAACGCTCGGTCTCGCGCCGCTCGGTTCGGCGATGGTGCCCGCGGTCTACAGCGAGCGCATTGCGATCGCGCGCCGTGCGGGCGAGACCGTCATGAATACGCTGAAGAACGGTGGTCCGCTGCCGCGCGATCTGGTCACGCGCAAGAGCCTGGAAAACGCGTGCGCCGCCGTCGCCGCCACCGGCGGGTCGACCAACGCGGCGCTGCACATCCCGGCGATCGCGCACGAGGCCGGCATCCGCTTCACGTTGGACGATGTGTCCGAGGTACTGGCTCGCACGCCGCTGATCGGCGATCTGCAACCGGGCGGCAAGTATCTCGCGCTGGACCTGTATCACGTCGGCGGCGTGCCGGCGGTGCTGAATGCGCTGCTCGCGGGCGGTTTCCTGCACGGCGATACGTTGACGCAAACCGGCGAAACGCTCGAAACCGCGTTGAAGTCGTTCGCGGGCCCGGATGGCCGTGTCGTCCGTCCGTATAACGAGCCGCTGAGCGAGAACGCCGGACTGGTGGTGTTGCGCGGCAATCTCGCACCAGACGGTGCGTGTCTGAAAACCGCCGGCCTGAAATCGTTGGTCTTCAGCGGCACTGCGCGGGTGTTCGAAACCGAAGAGGCGTGCATGTCGGTCGTGTCGAAGCGCACCTATCAGGAAGGGGACGTGCTCGTGATCCGCAACGAAGGGCCGAAGGGCGGCCCCGGTATGCGCGAGATGCTCAGCGTGACCGCGGCGATCTACGGCCAGGGCATGGGCGAAAAAGTCGCGCTGCTGACCGACGGACGTTTCTCCGGCGCGACGCGCGGTATGTGCATTGGCTACGTCGGACCGGAAGCGGCAGCGGGAGGCCCGATTCGATTGCTTAGGGACGGCGACCGGATCCATATCGACGCGCACAAAGGCACGCTCGATGTTGAATTGAGCGACGCGGAACTCGCGCGGCGCAACAGCGAGGTTGTGCCGTTCACACGGGGTCGGCTCGGCGGCGTACTGGAGAAATACGAAGCGCTGGTGCGGCCGGCGAATCTTGGCGCGGTGACGCACTCGGGTGCGGTGGAGTGGCCTTATGAAGCGTCTATCGGCGAGGATGAAGCATGAACGCCGCCGTCGCGCCGGATGCTCCGCGCGTCGGTTTTTGCGGCATCGGCAAGATGGGCGAGCCAATGGCCAGGCGCCTGCTCGCGGCCGGGCATGCGCTGCGGGTGTGGAATCGATCGCCGGCGAAACTGGCGGCGCTGGCGGCAGAGGGCTGTGTCGTCAGCGACTCGCCCCAGCAACTAGCCGAAGCAAGCGACGTCGTGCTGCTGTGTCTCGGCGACGGCCCCGCGGTTGAAGACGTCGTGTTCGGCGCACAGGGGCTCGTGCATGCATCGACCGCGCCGAGGTTTGTGGTCGACCATTCGACCATCGCGCCCACCGAGACCCGGCGCCTCGCCCAGCGTTGGCACGAACTGACCGGTGGCGCGTGGATCGACGCGCCCGTGTCCGGCGGCACGGCAGGCGCGGTGACAGGCACGCTTGCGATCATGTGCGGCGGCGGCGTGAGCGATATTGCCGCGGTCGAACCGTTGCTGCGCGCCTATGCCTCGCGTGTCACGCGCATGGGGGCGACCGGCGCGGGGCAAGCGACCAAGCTCGCGAACCAGGCGATCGTCGTGACGACCATCGCGGGTATTGCGGAAGCCTGCGTTCTCGCTCAACGCGCCGGCATCGACGCCGCTGCAATGCCGGGCGCCTTGCGAGGCGGCTGGGCCGATTCGGTGCTGCTGCAAACCTTGCTGCCGCGAATGCTGACGCCGCCGTCGAGTCCATCGGGCACGATCCGGACGATGCTGAAGGATCTCGACGCAGTGGCGGAGTTGGCGCGCGAGGCCAATGCGCCATTGCGCGCAGTCGGCGAGGTGCGCAAGCTTTTGCAGGAAGCGGTGGATCGGGGACTCGGCGATGAAGACATCTCGCAGATCGTTCGGGTTCTGCTCGATTAGCGTTTGGCGTATGAGCCGGAAATCAACAACGAGGTTTAAGCAGGAGACCATCATGTCCAGTCTTGAATCCACCGGTCTTTCGCAAGAAGCCCCGGCGCGCCTTACCCGCTCGCAATGGCGCATGATCATACTCGCGAGTCTTGGCGGCGCGCTCGAGTTCTACGATTTCGTCGTCTATGGCATCTTCGCGCAGTTCATCGGCCGTGCGTTCTTTCCGATGCATGATCCGATTGTCGGCTTGATGCTCTCGTTCGCGGTGTTCGCAGTCGGTTATCTCTCGCGGCCGATCGGCGGTATCGTGCTCAGCTATTTCGGCGACAGGTACGGACGCCGGCGCGTGTTTATCGTCTCGGTGATCGTTGTCTCGATGTGCACGATCGGCATGGGTATCGTGCCGACGTACGCGACATGGGGCATCAGCGCCACGCTGTTGATGATCCTGCTGCGTCTCATGCAGGGTTTCTGCCTCGGTGGCGAGTTACCCGGCTCGATCACCTACGTGGTCGAATCGGTGCCGCGGCGCGCGGGACTCGTTTGCGGCATTGTGTTTTTCTGCGTGAACTCCGGCGTGCTGCTGGCGGCAGCCGTCAATCTCTCGGTGCACAGCTTTCTGAGCGGCGATGACGTCGCGGCGTACGGCTGGCGCATCGCATTTCTGTTCGGCGGTGCAATCGGCCTGTTGAGTTTCTGGCTGCGCCGCAAGCTCGAAGAAACGCCCGCGTTCGCCGAGATGAAGCATCTTGCCGCGAAGCATCCGCTGGCAGAACTGCTGCGCGAGCACTGGCGGCCCGTGCTGCTCGGCATCGGCACGACGGCGGTGGTCGCCGCATTCAACGGCTTGCTGTTCGCGCACATGCCGGCGTATCTCGACCGCGTGCTGCACTACGATCCGCGCCGCGTGGCGATTGGCCAGAACGTTGGTCTCGCGGTGGTGTCGACGGGTATTCTGCTGTCCGGCTGGCTTGGCGACAAACTGCCGAGGCGTTTCGTGCTGCGCTTCGGCTCGCTGCTACTTGCCGTGCTGAGTTATCCGTTCTATCTGGCAGCAAGCCGCCATACGACCGACATCGTGCTGCTGCTCGCGTTAGCCGGTGTGGCCGCATGCCTGGCTAACGGCACGTTCGCCTGCATCATCGCCGACATGTTTCCCACGCGCGTGCGTTTCAGCGGCGTCGCGCTGACCTTCAATGTCAGCTTTACCGTGTTCAGCGGCACCGCGCCGTTGATCGCCACGTGGCTGATTTCGTCGACGGGGAATGTTGCCGCGCCAGCGTATTTCATGGCGGCGTGCGCGGCGCTCTCGCTGGTCGCGAGCTTTGGATTGAAAGCGGTGAGCGGAAAAATCGATTCACGCTCGACCGGCTGATATCGTCCGAAGGATGGTGCCGTTCAACGGCATCATCGCCCCTGTGTCGATTCCGGCAGGCTCCGAAAGCACCTCGCCGATCGCCGCGCGCAATGCCGGCCGGCACGCCATCGCTTACCTGGGTATGCAGAATACCCGAGCCGTTCCAAAGGTGAGGGTTTGCGGGAGTGACCTGTTTGCGAGCATCGGCACCCCGCCCAGCATGCCTTTGCGGCCTGCCCCCAAGCTCGAAAGGTGAGCGTTTTCGGGAGTAGTCGGAGATGTGCTTCGCGCCGCACCCCGACCGCTCCGTGCCAAAGGTGAGACTTTTCGGGAGTACCCACGCGCATCGTATGGTGGCTTTGCTGGCGCTCCCCCTATCACGTTCCGCATTGAAAGAGTTGGGAAGAAATTGCCAACCTTGGGGGCTGTTCCGCGTTTTGACATGACGTGCCTACAGGGAAGATGGCGACGCGGACGACAAGCGGTCAGCGGATTTGCTATTCACGCAAGCCATCGCCTGTCTCTGAAAACCGATCGTCTCCTGGAATCAGTTGGATGAGTCAGCACATTCTTTTTGTTGGCGCCGACGGCGGCTTAACGGCCGTGGTGGGCGAATCTTTACGCGGGCAGGGCTGCGGGGTGTCCGCTCGTCCGCATTGCGCGGGGCTAAAGCACGTGGTCGAGATGGAGCGGCCGGCGTTGCTGGTGCTCGACATCTCGGCGCCGCACGGCGACGGTCTTGCCGTGTTGCGCGACTTGCGCATGAGCGGCAACGACACGCCGGTGATTTTGCTGTCGGAGAGCAGCAAGGCCATTGATCGTGTGATTGGTCTCGAGCTCGGTGCCGACGATTTCATGAGCAAGCCCGCCGACCCTGCCGAACTGCTCGCCCGCATTCGCGTGTTGCTGCGTCGGCGCGGCGCGCTCGCGCCAGGCGCGCCGGAAACACGGCCACCCTATCGCTTCGGGCGTTGCGAGCTGAACTTCTCCGCGCGTGAACTGCGCCGCGACAACGAACATTTTGTGTTGCGCAGTTCGGAATTCGCGTTGCTGAAAATCTTCGTCAATCACGCGATGACCGTGCTCACGCGTGTGCAACTCAACGAGAAATTACGCGGCAGTAGCGTATTGCATCAAGGGCGCAGCCTCGATGTATCGATCTGGCGGCTGCGGCGGCTGATCGAGATCGATCCTTCCGAGCCGCGCTACGTGCAGACCGTGTGGGGACGCGGCTATGTGTTCGTGCCGCACGGCGAGATTGGGGCGGCCGAACGCGGCGCGCTGGTTGCGTCCGGCGTGTAAGCAAGCGAATCAAGGCAGCGGTCCGAGCATTTCGGCGAAGCGCCGCGCTGCTTCCAGACCGAAACGACTGGGCAGCAATTTTGTGTCGCGATCGTGCTGGACGTCAAAACCCATTCGCCATGCAGCAATTCGTTTGCCGTAACAGATCAAGGTATCGAGCGACTGCATAACGAAGACAATAGCCGGCAGCACCTGCCGGTATAGCGCTTCGGCTTGCTCAACGCCGCCGCCGACGAATGCCTGATAGATCCGTTGCTGCCAGTCGAAACAGTCGGGCGCGACGATCATGCCGGCGCATCCCGCACGTAAATTATCGAGCAACTCCATTCCGCCGCGCCCGTTGAGCACGGGCATCAGATGCCCGACCCGCGCTACCGTCTCCGCAAGCACGATCGACGGCCCTTCCCCCTTGAGCAAACGGAAATTCGGACACTGGGCGGCAAGACGTTCGAGACTTTCCGCGGACAAGCCGACGCCCAGATATTCCGGTGCGTTCTGGATGCCGACCCTTGCATCGAGTCCGTTCATGACGGCGGCGAAGAAGTCGAAATAGGACGCCTCCGGTTGCGGCATTGCACCGGCCGCCAGCGCTGGCGGTTGCAGGATCAGCGAACTGGCGCCTTGCGCGAGCGCATAGTGAGCCAGATCGCGCTGCGACTCGACTGAACTGCCGCTCACCGTCACCACCAGTGGCAGCGTGCCACCGCTATCCTCGATGGCCCAGCGGATAATCTGTTCGCGTTCGGTTTGCGAGAGCTTGTTGACCTCGGTGGCGAGCCCTAGCACCGCGACCCCGGGAGCCCGTGCCCGCAAGGCGGCTTCTATTTGCCGACGCATGGCCGCGCGGTCCAGATGATTGTCGCGATCGAAGAAGGCGTAAAGGATCGGGTAGATACCAGCGATGTTGCTGGTATTGGGGGGAGCCTGGTTCATGGTTTCGGGTTCCACAACGATGAAATGGTGAGCGCCGTGGTGTTACTTGACACGGTTGAGGCGCCGCCGCCCGGTGTCGTCGGCTGAGACCGCCCCGGCGCGTTGCGCTTGACGTTCCGACCGGCGGATGACCGCCTGCATCACGAAAGTCATCAGTGCGCCGAACGCGAGGCAGGCCGACAGAAACAGCATTGGCGCAATCACGCTGCCGGTGCGGTCTTTGATCATCGGCACGACGTTCTGAGCGATGAACCCGCCCAGGTTGCCGATCGAGTTGATCGCGGCGAGCCCCGAGGCGGCGCGTGCGCCGGTCAGAAACCGGCTGGGCAGGGACCACAACACGGGCTGCCCGGCAAACATGCCGGCTGCCGCTAAGCACAGGCAAACGAACTGCAGCGCGTGGCCAGGCACGAAGACGCTGAGCAACAGGAAAAACGCACCTAACAGCGCGGGCACGACGATGTGCCAGGTTTGCTCATTTCGCGCGACTGAATGGCGTGGCACCCACCACAGCGCAACGCCGACCATCAGCCAGGGAATGACATTCAGCAGCCCGTTGACGGTGTTGCTGACGCCGAATCCTTTGACGACCGTAGGCAGCCAGTAGCTGAGACCATACGCCGACAGCGGGAAGAACAGGAAGTAGAACGACATGAGCAAGACGCGGCCGTCGAGCAGCACCGCGAACGGATTGCCATGAGCTGACGGTGCGACGCGCGCGGCTTCTGTTCGCAACGTGTCAGTCAGCCAGTTCTTCTCGGCTTCGCTCAGGAAGGGCGCGTTTCGCGGCGTCTCGGGCAGGCGCCGCCAGACCACGGCACTCATCAGCACCGCCGCCATGCCTGTGACGACGAACACCCATTGCCAGCCACGCAGACCCAGCAGTCCGTCGAAATCCAGCAGGACACCGCCGATCGGCGCGGCAATCGCATTGGCGAGCGCGCTGCCGATCATGAAATAGCCGACCAGCCTTGCCCGGATGCGAGCGGGGAACCAGAGCGTCAGGTAGTACAGCACACCGGGATAAAAACCCGCTTCGCAAACGCCGAGCAGAAAACGCAGGATGTAAAGCATCGCCGCGCTATGCGTGAAGCCGAGCGCGACCGTGACCGCGCCCCACGACAGCATGATTCGCGCGAACCAGCGACGCGCGCCGACTTTGGCGAGCATGACGTTGCTCGGTATCTCGAACAGCAGATAGCCGATGAAAAACAGCGAAGCGCCCAGACCGTAGGCCGCTTCGCTCATGCCGAGATCGGCCACCATCTGCAGCTTGGCGAAACCGATGTTTTGCCGGTCGATATAGGCGATCAAATAGAGCAGCCCGAGCAGCGGCATCAGCTTCAGCGTGGCGCGTTCAATGACTCGATCGCCGTCGACGGCGTCATGTTGCAACTGCATTCCGTCTCCTTGATTTCATGCGGCGGGCGGCCATTACTCTGGCCGCTGCTGCGCTGGCGCCTTGCGTTTGCTCAATGCGAATCGCGCGGAACCGCCGCGCCGCTCGAGCCGACGAGAAACGCCAGATCGGCACCGAGGTTGGCCTGTTGAACGGTATCGACGTACAACTTGTACCAGCCGCGCGCGGGCGGTGTTGGTGCTTGCCATTCCGCGCGGCGGCGTGCCAGTTCCGCGTCGTCGACATCCAGATGCAGGCGCCGCCCGGCGACGTCGAGTTCGATCATGTCGCCGTCGCGAACCAGCGCCAGCGTGCCGCCCGCGGCCGCTTCAGGCGCCACATGCAGCACGACCGCGCCGTATGCCGTGCCGCTCATGCGACCGTCGGAAATGCGCACCATGTCGGTAATGCCCTGCTTCAGAACCTTGGTGGGCAGCGGCATGTTCCCGACCTCGGCGAAGCCCGGATAGCCCCTCGGTCCCGCACCTTTGAGCACCATCACGCAACTGGCGTCGATATCGAGATTTTCGTCGTTGATTCGCGCATGCAGGTCTTCGACGTTCTCGAACACCACCGCGCGGCCGCGATGCTGCAGCAGTGCCGGCGTAGCAGCCGAAGGTTTAATGACTGCGCCGTCCACGGCGAGATTGCCTTTTAGTACAGCGATCCCCGCCTTGGGTTTGAACGGCGCGGCCACCGGAAAGATGACTTTGCGGTCGAAGCATTCGGCATGGCTGACGTTCTCCCAGATGCTGCGGCCATTGACCGTCAATGCATCGCGATGCAGCAGTTGCGCTTCACCGAGTTCGCGCAGCACTGCCGGCAAGCCACCGGCGTAATAGAAGTCTTCCATCAAGAACTCGCCGGACGGCTGCAGGTTCACGAGACAGGGAACGTCGGAGCCGCGTTCCCAGTCTTCCAGCTTCAGATCGACGCCGATACGCCCGGCAATCGCGAGCAGATGCACCACGGCGTTGGTCGACCCGCCGATCGCCGCATTGACGCGGATCGCATTTTCGAACGCCTCACGCGTGAGGATCTTGCTCATGGTCAGATCCTCACGAACCATTTCGACGATGCGGCGCCCAGCCATATGCGCCAGCACCTGGCGGCGCGCGTCGACGGCGGGAATCGCGGCGTTGTGCGGCAAGCCCATGCCCAGCGCTTCGACCATGGAGGCCATGGTCGAAGCCGTGCCCATGGTCATGCAGTGGCCGCGCGAACGGTTCATGCAGCTTTCCGCCTCGATGAACTGCGCCATGTCGAGCGTGCCAGCGCGCACCTGTTCCGACATCTGCCAGACGCCCGTGCCCGAGCCGATGGTTTCACCACGGTAACGGCCGTTCAGCATCGGGCCGCCCGAGACGGCCAGCGCGGGAAGATCGCACGAGGCCGCGCCCATCAGCAGCGCGGGCGTGGTCTTGTCACAACCGCAGAGCAGGATCACGCCGTCGATCGGATTGCCGCGAATCGACTCCTCGACGTCCATTGACGCGAGGTTGCGAAACAGCATGGCGGTGGGGCGCAAATTCGATTCGCCCAACGACATGACCGGAAATTCCAGCGGGAATCCGCCCGCTTCGTAGACACCTTTCTTGACGTATTCGGCGAGTTCGCGAAAGTGCGCATTGCAGGGCGTCAATTCCGACCATGTATTGCAGATGCCGATCACGGGGCGGCCGTCGAACAGATGATGCGGCAAACCCTGATTTTTCATCCACGACCGATGAATGAAACCGTCTTTGTCGGCCTTGCCGAACCAGGCCTGGCTGCGCAGCGCCTTCTTGGGTGGGGTGCTCATGATCGTCTCCTCGGGAATGCATTCGCGGAATTGGCGGACGGCCCGCGTACTCCAGCTTTCTGAACAGGCGGTGTAGCCAGAAAGAAGCATTGTTGCCGGTTAACTTTATGAGCGGCATGGCGCTACGTCAAATTATGCAGGGGTGTCCCACATATAAGGGCGGTTTCGTTTTATCTCTGAATTAGCGATACTAATTAATACAAAAATGCATTCGAATTGTGCTGCTGAAGTGCTGGGCGTTGTTTGGATTTCGGGAGAAGAGCCGGGCGAGATGCAATGATCTCGCCGGCATGCGATGCGTTGCTACGCGTTACGATAGGACGGCTTATCCGTCGAAAGGTGAGGGTTTACGGGAGCAGGAAAACCGCAGTTCAGCCCTGCTTCGCCACCTCGCGAATGTCGGCCACCGGCGTTTGCCCGAATGCATCGCTGAACGCATAGTCGAGCAGCTGGGTCGCGCATTGTTCAGGCGTCGAAAGCTGCCCATTGCGCTTGAGGTCTTCGAATTTTTCGCGCATCGGAAACTGTTCGGTGCCGCTGCCGCGAATCTCCGCCTGCATATTCGTATCGATGACGCCCGGTGCCAGGCTGCAGATACGCAGCGCACGATTCGCGTCGAGCGTGACGGCGCGTGCGTGATGATCGAGGGCGGCCTTGGTTGCGCAGTAGATGCTCCAACCCGGATACGCATTGCGCGCCGCGCCGCTCGAGATATGGACGATGCGTCGGTCGGTCGCGTCGGTGCTGGTGGCGGCGAGCGCGCTTGCCAGCATGAGCGGCGTGGCGACGTTCAGACTCACGGCGGTCGCGATGTCCGCGGCGTTCTGGCCTTCGATCGGGCCGATCGGCTGAACCATGCCCGCGTTGTTGATCAGCAGTACGCTTTGCGCGCCGCTGACGAAGTTGCGCAGCGCCTCGGTTGCGACCCACTGCGCGACGCGGGTGGGATCGGCGAGTTCGAGTTCGATTTCTTCGAGCAGCGCCGGGAAACGCGCTTTAAGCGTGGCGTGACGCGAGCGGGACAAACCCAGCACCGCGACGCCGCGCGCCAGCAGTTGTTCAGCAAGGGCTGCACCGAGGCCGCGCGTGTGGCCGGTAACGATCGCGCGGATGGGAGAGGAGGTGGACATGTCGTTCCTTGTGATCGTTGGCTTGAGAAGAGCGTTATTTTCGCACGCAACGTTTGGTGCTTGCAGCGAGGCTGATTGTCAGGTTGCGTTCGGGCGATCCCGCCGCTGCAACGCTGTTCCCTTCTTATCCCCTTCGCACCTTCCTCGGGCAGATCAGGTGGAGCGAAAGCGCTCGCGATACTGCATCGGCGTGACGCCGATCCGCTTCATGAAGACAATGCGCATCCGATCCGCGGTGCCGAAGCCGCAATCGTAGGCGATTGTTTTGAGCGCCGCGCCGCTGCTTTCGAGCTGTTTGCGCGCCGCATCCACGCGGGCGCGCTCGACAAATTCGTGCGGCGTCACCTGGGTTTCCTGCACGAATACGCGTGCGAAATTGCGTGCGCTCATTCCCGCCACATCCGCCAGTTGTTGGACCGTGAAGCGCTCGCGAATCCGCTCCATCACATGCGCCTGCACCTTGGCGACCGGCGAAGTCTCATCGGCGGGGGCGGTCAGATAGGGGCTGAACTGCGATTGGCCACCTTGTCGCTGGGCGAACACCACCAGCCGTTTGGCGACGGCGAGCGCCGTGTGCGGGCCGTGGTCCTCCGCGACTAATGCAAGCGACAGATCGATGCCTGCCGTCACGCCCGCGGATGTGACCAGGTTGCCGTCGCGCAGATAGATCCGGTCGAAATCGACATGTGCTCGCGGAAACTGCGCGGCGAGTTGTGCCGCGTGCTGCCAGTGCGTCGTGACATGGCGCGCGTCGAGCAGTCCGGCATGGCCGAGCGCGAACGCACCCGTGCAGACCGAACCAAAACGCTCGCACTGCGTGGCGGCTTGCGATAGCCATTCCAGCAAACGTGAGTCGGGCGCGGCGCCGTCGGGCAGCGCGGGGCCGCCGGCAACCAGTGCAAGATCAAACGGGCGATGCGCATGGTCAAACGTGGCATCGGCGACGAGCGTCATGCCGTTGGACGCGCGCAATGGACCGGGCTGCGCGCTAAGGAGCATGACCTCGTAGTGATCTTGCGATGCGAGGAACCGGTTGGCTTCGGAAAACACATCGACTGGACCGGCGACGTCGAGCGCTTGCACGCCGGGAAAAATCGCGATCGCAACGGTAGGCATCGGGTGATTTCCTTTGACGGTGGTGGAATCCGCACTGCCGCGGCAGTCAACGCGGTGCGTTTGGCAGGGTTCAGCGGTCCATGGCGATTGCCCGCGACAGCGCGCCGGCCAATACTGAAGCTCATCGGACGCGCTGCCTGAACGGTCAGAAAAAGCATCGCGGACCAGCATACCAAACGCGCTGTCCAGTCACAAAGATCGCGCGTCCGGTTCATTCAAGTCTTTCATGGAGCACTCAACATGACCACGATCGCAGGCATCAGGATCCCCGACAGCATGATGGCGCGCGAAGCCACGCAACTCGTGCGCGATACCGAAACCGAATTGCTTTACCACCATTCGCGGCGTGTGTTCCTGTTCGGTTCGCTGGCCGGCGCGCGCAAGCAGCTCAAGTACGACCCCGAACTGCTGTACATCGGCGCGATGTTTCATGACATGGGGCTTGTCGCACCGTATAGCAGCGAGCACGATCGATTCGAGGTGGACGGTGCGAACGCGGCGCGTGATTTTTTGCAGCGCCACGGTATCGGCGAAGACGATATCGAGCAGGTGTGGAACTCGATAGCGCTGCACACCACGCCCGGGATTCCGCAATATATGAAGCCGGTAGTCGCGCTGGTCACGGCCGGCGTGGAGATGGACGTGCTGGGCCTTGCTTACGACGAGTTCACCGAGCAGCAACGTCATGAGGTTACGCATGCCCATCCGCGTGGCGCGCATTTCAAGGAAGGCATCATCGACGCATTCGCGCACGGCACGATTCATAAACCGGAGACGACCTTCGGCAACGTGAAGGCAGACGTGCTGGCGCTTAAAGACCCGCATTACCATCGGGAGAATTTCTGCACGATGATTCTGGGCTCGGCGTGGAAGGATTAATTAGTCGGCACGCAATGCGCGAAAGTGACAGCCCCACACAAGAAAGGTCATCGACATAAAATTCATTTGGCGTGTCATTTCCAGTAGGCGCGAGCGACTAAACCTCTGAAACACCCGGACGATCGTGCATGGCGGCCAGCCCCGAGTGTTGCATCCTCAGAACCGGCATGTGCAGTGGGTCGACCACGGCAAGCCAGTCTGAGTACCGAACGTCGCTTATGTAGCCCGTGTTTAAGACGGGCTACTCACGTAAGACTGGAGATGACATGAAATCGATCCGAGCCGTATTGATGTGCGGACTGCTGCCGCTCGCGCTTGCTGCGGGTTCTGTGCAAGCCCAAGGAATAGGACGTGCCGGCACCTACCTGATGCCCCCCGAGTACAGCATGATGATGGACAAGCTGACGCCTGAACAGCGTACTCAGGCCATCGCCATCCAGCAGAAAATGATGCAGATGGACATGGAGTATCAGGACACCATGGCGCAGATGGAGATGAAGCATGCGCACGAGATGATGCAGATGCAAAGTCAACTGCTCGATATTTTCAAAGGCCATTGAGCCCGCCACGGTTCGACCGGCACGCGTCTCGACTGATGGCAGACGTGTGCCGGTCATCCTCTGCCGTGCAAGGCTGCGATTTCCTGCAAATCGAGATCACGCTCAAGCACGGTTAGCAGTTCATCATGAATCAACCCTGACCGGTGCATCCGCAACAACTCGCGGCGACCTGCCGCCACGGCGGCAAGCACGACGTCGTAGTGCGCGGATCGAACATCGGAGGGATATTCCGTCACATCCTGGTAGGCTTCGGTCATCCGTGCCCGATAGCTATATTGCTCCAGCAGGCGTGGATGGATCACTTGTCCCTGGGCGTCGTGCACGAGCGGTTGGATCGCTGCAAGCTGCGTCGCTTCGAGCCTCGCCCATGCTTGAGGTTCGGTCAAATGCTGCTCATTTCTCTCGGAGGCGTGGTCGGGATTGATCCAGCGAATCAACGGTCCGATCGTTGTGCCTTGACCCAGCACCGTTACCAGAATGACCGCGAACGAAGCGACCAGAATCAGATCGCGCCCGGGCAATGCCTCGGGCAACGAGAGCGCGATTGCCAGTGTCACCACGCCACGCATGCCGGCCCAACTCGTCACGGTTGCCGAGCGCCAGTCGAGCGCAATGTTTGCGCGCCGCATCAGCTTGCAGACCAGTCCCTTCAACATTTCGACGGCGAAGACCCACACGAAGCGCGATAGCACGACCGCCGCGATTACCGCGCCAACGGCCGGGGCCAACGCGGCCAGCGTATCGCCGACCCCGCCTAGCCGCACGATTACGCTGCGTAGTGACAGCCCGATGAGAATGAAAACCAGCGCTTCCATCAGGAAGATCAGGATCTGCCAGAAGGCTGTGCCGCGCGTACGTACCGAAGCCGAGAAGACTTCATGCTGGTGCCAGCCGAGCACCATGCCGCAACTGACGGTGGCGATCACGCCTGACACGTCGAGCATGTCGCCAGCGATATAGCTGATCCAGGCGGAAAGTACGGATGCGGTGATGATCAGGTACGCGTCGTCGAGATAGCGCAGCAACCTGACGACCACAAAGCCGACTGCGATGCCCACTGCGACGCCACCCAGTCCGAGCACCGCAAACCGTCCGATCGCATGTTGCGCGCTGAACGTGCCCGTCAACGTGGCCGCGACGGCGAAGCGGAACAGGACAATGCCGGCGGCGTCGTTGAGCAGGCTCTCGCCTTCGAGTAGCACCATCAACCGGCGTGGTAGCGCGACGCGTTCGAGCACGGCTTTTGCCGCGACGGCGTCAGGTGGCGAGACGATTGCGCCGAGCGCGAAGCAAGCGCCCCACGGGAGCGCCGGCACGACCCAATGGACGACCAGGCCGACCGCCAGGGTCGTGAAGGCGACGGCGCCGATTGCGAGCAGCAGGATGCCGCCGAGATTGCGCTTGAACTCGTCCCATACGGAGAAGTAGGCGCCGTCCATGAGGAGTGGCGGCAGGAACACGATCAGGACCAGTTCGGGATCGAGGTTGATGGGGGGCAGGCCCGGCACGAAGGCCATTGCGGCGCCGCCGACTAGAAGCGCCGCGGCGGGTGGGAGCCGGAGCCGCTTGGCCAGCAGTTCAAGGCCGACCATCGCGGCGAGCGACAGCAGGACGAGTTTGAAAGCCATGACGGAGGACATGCGGGGGCCTCGACGAGTGGCAAAGGGTGGGGTTTCTTTTTAACACAGGGAGGGGCTTTTGCCTGCGGCTGAGCCTGTGGGGGATAGACCTGTGGCATCAAGCACTTGGCGAGGCTGTGCGCAGGTTGTCCACAGGCTTGGGCACAAATTATGTGGACAAGTTTTTTTGCCTTTGCGGCGCGTGGTTTGGTTTTGGTCTTGGTCTTGGTCTTAGGGTTGTTGGCCTTTCCTTGAATTGTTAGTGGTCTATTAGCGTTGCCCCTGTGCGGGGCGGCACCTACTTTTCTTTGCCTGCCGCAAAGAAAAGTAGGCAAAAGAAAGCGGCTCAACCCGCTAGCTCATAAGCGGGTCCCCCGCACAGTCGCGGTAGTGGTGCATCTGGAATCTGTGTTCTCGCGCACTCCGCGTTAGCGACAAGGCGCTCATCAGCTCCCACTCCGCACTGCGTGCGTCGCGGATGGGTCTGCCTGGGAAACCTGGTCAACGCTTTGCATACCTGATGGTTTTTGGAAGCGGGTATCGGCGCGCGTAGCGCCGCCGGAGGTATGACTGCCTTGTCACTAAGGCCGAATGTGCGAGGCGACAGATTCCAGATGCACCACTACCGTGGCTGTGCGGGGGACCCGCTTAAGAACTAGCGGTTTGAGCCGCTTTCTTTTGCCTACTTTTCTTTGCGGCAGGCAAAGAAAAGTAGGTGCCGCCCCGCACAGGGGCAACGCTAATAGACCACTAACAATTCAAGGAAAGGCCAAAAGACCAACGAGAGCAACGCCAAACAGACCACGAACCCAGCGGGGCAACGCCCAAAAATCCAGATCAACAACAAACCCGCCGGGCAGGCTCAAGCCTTCAACACCGAAGCCGCCACTTCCTCCCTCGATTGCACCTGCAAAACCGCATCCCTCTTATCCAGCAAATGCTGCCGAAGAATCGCGCTCAACTTCTTCCCATCCCGCGCTTCAAGCGCCTTCAACATCTCATCATGATCATGAATCGCGCTATCCCACTTAGGGATCTGAAAATTCGACCGAAACCGCAACGCCTGCAAGCGCCGATTCACAGCAACATAAGTCTGCCGCAGTGCTGAATTCCTCGCCGCCTCATTGATCTTGTCGTGAATCGCCTGGTTGCGGCTGTAGTACCCAGCCAGATCGTTCTGCGTCCGGCAAGCCAGCATCGCGTAGTGCAACGCCTTGATCTCGGCGAGTTCGGCAGCCGTCATCCGCTCCGCCGCCAACTCGCCCGAAAAAGCCTCAAGACCACTCATCAACTCAAAGGTCTCGCGCAACTCCGCTTCCGACATCTTCGACACCGACGCACCGCGATTCGGCGAAATCTCGATCAGCCCTTCGGCGGCGAGCACCTTCAGCGCCTCCCGCAACGGCGTGCGCGAAATCCCAAGCGTCTCGCATAGCTCGCGCTCGTTCAGTTTCTTGCCCGGCTCCAGCACCCCCTCGACGATAAAACGGCGAATGTGCTCCACCACCGTGTCGTGCAAGCGCTGGCGCTCAACCTTCGGCATCAGCGGGGACGCGGTCACACCCGCATCGAAATCCGAATTTTGCATACAAAAACCCTCACCATCGTGTTAGGCAGGATTTTAGCGGAAGCGTCCAGATTAGTTAATAGCGCGGGTAAACACCGGTGCCGGCAGGCAATTTTCGCCTTGGATCCGTCACGGATCGTCTGATATAGTTTTTTGCATGCAAAATTCAATCGGAGGAGCCCAATGCTCAAGTTAGACTTTCACCCCGCTGGCCGTCACTTCCTGCAGATCCCGGGTCCGAGCCCGGTGCCCGATCGCATTCTCCGTGCGATGAGCTACCCGACCATCGATCATCGCGGCCCCGAGTTCGGCGAACTTGGTCTGAAGGTGCTCGAAGGCATCAAGAAAATCTTCAAGACGCAACACCCGGTGGTGATCTATCCGGCTTCCGGTACCGGCGCCTGGGAAGCGGCGTTGTCGAACACGCTCAGCCCCGGCGACAACGTGCTGATGTTCGAAACCGGTCACTTCGCAACGCTGTGGAAAAAAATGGCGGAAAGCCTCGGGCTGAAGCCGGAGTTCCTCGGTCTGCCTGGCATCGAAGGCTGGCGTCGTGGTGTGCAGCCGAACATGATCGAAGAGCGCCTGCGCGCCGACACGCAACATGCGATCAAGGCAGTGTGCGTCGTCCATAACGAAACCTCCACGGGCGTCACCTCGGATATCGCCGCCGTGCGCCGCGCAATCGACGCCGCCGGCCATCCGGCGCTGCTGCTGGTCGACACGATCTCGGGTCTCGCCTGCGCCGACTATCGCCATGACGAATGGGGCGTCGACGTCACCGTGTCGGGCTCGCAAAAGGGTTTGATGCTGCCCCCGGGCATCAGCTTCAACGCGATCTCCCCGAAGGCGTTCGCCGCCAGTAAGCAGGCCAAATTGCCGCGCAGCTTCTGGGACTGGACCGACATCGTCGAGATGAACAAGACCGGCTACTGGCCGTACACGCCGAACACGAACCTGCTGTACGGGCTCAACGAGGCGCTGGAGATGATTCTCGGCGAAGGGCTCGACAACGTATTCGCCCGTCATGAGCGTCTCGCCGAAGCCACCCGCCGTGCGGTTCGCGCCTGGGGTCTGGAGATTCAGTGCGCGGACCCCGCCGTGTATAGCCCGGTGCTGACCGGCGTGATGATGCCGGATGGCATCGATGCCGACGCGGTGCGCAAGGTCATCTACGAACGCTTCGACATGTCGCTCGGTACCGGTCTCGGCAAGATGAAAGGCCGCATGTTCCGCATCGGCCATCTGGGCGACTGCAACGACCTGATGCTGCTGGCAACACTGGCCGGTTGCGAAATGGGTCTGCGGCTCGCGGGCGTACCGCTCAAGGAAAGCGGCTTGCCTGCCGCTATGGAGTGGTTGAGCCAGCCGACTCAGGCCTCGGGACTGAAAGCCGCAGCGTAAGCACCTTAAGCACCTGAGCACCTGAGCACTCAGGCGCTTCTCGCAGCAGGGGAGGGCGGGAGCACTTCCCTCACGAAGCCGCGCATAGAACGCGGCTCATGAACAACAGGCGATGTTCCCGCGGCGCAGGTCGCTGACGGGCGACGATGCAGCGCGCCATTCCAGGCGCGCCGTCGACAGACTGCAATGGAGAGAGACGATGAAGCGGTTTCGTGTGAGCAGTGCGACCAGTATCGTTATAGTGATGCTCTGCATCATGTACTTCATTACCTACCTTGACCGCGTCAACGTCAGCACCGCGGCGGCAGGTTTTGGCAAGGAATTTGGCCTGTCCCATACGGAGGTGGGCCTCGTGTTTTCCGCTTTCGCTTACCCGTATCTGATTTTTCAGATCATCGGTGGCTGGGTCAGCGACCGCTTCGGCGCGAAACGCACGCTGATCTTCTGCGGCGCCATCTGGGGTGTCGCGACGCTGCTGACCGGTCTCGCGGGTGGCCTGGTCTCGTTGCTGGCCGCACGCGTGCTGCTCGGTTTCGGCGAAGGCGCCACGTTTCCCGCCGCGACCTCGGCAATGGCGCGTTGGGTCGCGAAAGAAAAACGCGGCTTCGCGCAGGGCATCACCCACGCGGCGTCGCGTATCGGCAACGCGGTGGCACCGGGCTTGATCGTGCTCGTGATGGCGACCTGGGGCTGGCGCGAATCGTTCTATATCTGCGGCGTGTTCAGCTTGCTGTGGGTCGCGGTGTGGGCGTTCACGTTCACCGAACATCCGAAAGATCATCCGCGCATCACGGCCGAGGAACTTGAAGTCTTGCCCGCGCCCAAACCGAAAGCGGCCGGCGTGCCGTGGGGCAAACTGTTTCGCCGCATGTGGCCGGTCACGATCGTGTACTTCTGCTACGGCTGGACCTTGTGGCTGTTCCTCAGCTGGATTCCGCAGTACTTCCTGCACAGCTATCACCTGCAACTGCAAAAGTCGGCGATCTTCGCCTCGGTCGTGTTCTTTGCCGGCGTGCTCGGCGATACGCTCGGCGGCATCGTGACCGACTGGATCTTCACACGTACCCGCAGCTTGAAGCGTGCGCGGAGCTGGATGGTGTCGGTGTGCATGTTCTTTTGTCTGCTCTCGCTGATTCCGCTGATGTTCACGCATCACCTGTATGTGTCGATGGCGTGCCTCGCGTCGGGCTTCTTCTTCGCCGAAATGACGATTGGTCCCATGTGGGCGATTCCGATGGATATCGCGCCGGAATACTCAGGCACCGCGAGCGGCATGATGAACACCGGCTCGGCTTTTGCCGCGATCGTCTCGCCGGTGGTCGGCGGCTTCCTGATCGACTACTTCGGCAGCTGGGAGTTGCCGTTCGTCGGCAGCATGCTGTTGATGGCGCTCGGCGTTGTGCTCGCGTTCCGCATGCAGCCCGAAAGTAAGTTCGAACTCAATGCGGCCGACAAAGCACACGCGACTACCGGCGTGGGCGCATAAGCAGACAGCACCGTTCCTTCTTTTCGCCTTGAAAGCAATGACAACATCACTGAGTCAACGTCTCGCCGACGCGCGCCGCCATCACCTGACGCTCGATGCGTTGCCGGCGGAGCAGATTCCAGCAGACGGCGCCGCCGCCTACGCGATCCAGCACGACATTCTGCGCGCGCTGGACGCGCCGATCGGCGGCTGGAAGATCGGCGCGAAGTCCGACAGCGGCCCGATCCAGGGCGCGCCGCTGCCGGCGAGCGATCTGCACGCCGACGGCGCACGCTTGCCGCGCAAAACCTTCACGCCGCTGGGACTCGAACTGGAAATCGCATTCCGCTTCGGCCGCCGTTTTGAGCCATCCGCCACGCCCTATAGCGAAGCCGACGTGCTCGGCGGTATCGGCTCGATCGGCGCGACCATCGAGATCGTGGCGAGCCGCTATGCCGGCTGGCCCGACGTCGACAAGCTCGCTCAGCTCGCCGACTTGCAGAATCACGGCGCGCTGATCGTCGGCGAATTCACGCCGTATCGCGAGGATTTTCCGTTTTTGTCCCCGTCGTTGCGGTTCAGCTTTGAAGGCCTCGACGTGGTCGAGACGACGCCCGCCAATCCGGCCGGCGATCCGCGACGCCTTCTGACATGGCTTGTCAATCACGCGACGTCGCGCGGCATTGCGATCACGCCGGAGATGATCGTCACGACCGGTTCGTACACCGGAATGTTTTTCCCGCAGAGCGCGGGCACGGCCAGCGGGCGCATTGAAGGGCTCGCGCCGATCAGCCTGACACTGTACTAGTCCGTTTTCTTCCAGGCCGACGATATGACGAACCCCACCTCCGCTTTGCTCGTCAAGCCGATCCATCTCGTGCCGTCCGCCGCGCGCCTGACGACGCCGCTGGCGCAGCATCTGCGCAAGTCCTTGCGCGGCGACGTGTTATTCGATGCGGCGAGCCGCGGCCGTTATTCGACCGACGCGTCGATCTACCAGATCACGCCGATCGGCGTAGTGGTGCCGCGCGATCAGGACGACCTGCGGATCGCGTTGGAGATTGCACGTAGCGAGAAAGTGCCGCTGCTCGCGCGCGGCGCGGGTACCAGCCAATGTGGCCAGACGGTCGGCGAAGCGCTGGTTATCGATACCAGCAAATGGTTGAACAACATCGTCGCGTTCGATGCCGACGCGCGCACCGTGACGGTTGAGCCGGGCGTCGTGCTGGACCATCTGAACGCATGGCTGAAACCACACGGTCTATGGTTTCCCGTCGACGTCTCGACGGCGGCGCAATGCACGATCGGCGGCATGGCTGGCAACAATTCGTGCGGTTCGCGTTCGATCGAATACGGCAACATGGTGCACAACGTCGAGGCGATCGACGCGATTCTCGCCGACGGCAGTGAAGCACATTTCGCGTCATTGCTTAAGGCGCCGCAAGGCGCACGCCTGCAGCAGATCGTGGAAGGCGTGAAGCGGATTGCCGAGCGCGAGCGTGATGAAATCGTCGAGCGCATCCCGAAGGTGCTGCGGCGCGTATCCGGCTACAACATCGACCTGTTCGATTGCCAGAACCCGCGCGCTTATACCGACGACGGTATCGCCAATCTCGCGCATCTGCTGATCGGTTCGGAAGGCACGCTGGCGTTCAGCCGGCAATTGACGCTGAAGCTCGCACCGCTGCCTGCGCATAAAACGCTGGGCGTGGTGAATTTTCCGACCTTCTGGCAAGCGATGGATCTCACGCAGCACATCGTCAAGCTGAAGCCGGTGGCCGTGGAGCTGGTCGATCGCACGATGATCGATCTGGCGATGAGCAATCCCGCTTTCCGGCCGATGATCGAGAAGGCGCTGGTCGGCGAGCCGCAAGCGATCCTGCTGGTGGAATTCGCGGGCGAGAACGCGGATCAGCAGCTTGCGTCGCTCAAGCAACTCACCGAACTGATGGCCGATCTGGGCTTGCCCGATTCGGTTGTCGAGATGCCTGCCGCGAACGAACAGAAAGCGCTGTGGGAAGTCCGCAAGGCTGGGCTGAACATCATGATGAGCATGAAGGGCGACGGCAAGCCGGTCTCCTTCATCGAAGATTGCGCGGTGCCGCTCGAACATCTGGCGGAATATACGAGCCGCCTGACCGAGGTGTTCCATCGGCACGGGACGGAAGGCACGTGGTACGCGCATGCGAGCGTCGGCACGCTGCACGTGCGGCCGATTCTCGACATGCGGCGCGACGGCGCGCTCAAGATGCGTGCGATCGCCGAAGAAGCGGCCGCCCTGGTGCGTGAATACAAGGGCGCATATTCGGGCGAACACGGCGACGGCTTGTGCCGTGGCGAATGGGTTGCATGGCAATACGGGCCGCGTCTGAACCAGGCGTTCACCGAGATCAAGGCGCTGTTCGATCCGGACAATCGTTTCAATCCCGACAAGATCGTGCGTCCGCCGAAAATGGACGATGCGCGCAATTTCCGCTTCGCGCCGGGCTACGCGGCGCGTCCGATCGAGACCGCGCTCGACTGGTCCGCATGGAACGTCGAGCGCGATCCGCTGACGGGGCAGGAGACATTGCCGGGCAGCGGCAACGATCTGGCGGGCGGTCTCGCGAAGGCCGTCGAGATGTGCAACAACAACGGTCATTGCCGCAAGTTCGATGCGGGCACCATGTGCCCGAGTTATCGCGTGACGAAGGATGAGCAACATGTGACGCGAGGACGCGCGAACACGTTGCGTCTGGCGATCTCCGGGCAACTCGGCGAAGCAGGACTCGCCAGCGACGACGTCAAGGACACGCTCGATCTGTGCGTCTCGTGCAAGGGCTGCAAGCGAGATTGCCCGACGGGCGTCGACATGGCGAAGTTCAAGATCGAGGCGCGGGCGGCGCGCGTCAAACGGCATGGACTGCGTCTGCGCGACAGGCTGGTGGCCTTCATGCCGCGCTATGCCGCAACGGCGAGCCGGGTGCCTGGATTGATGGCGTTGGCGGATAACGTGCCGGTGTTGTCAGCATGGTTCAAGCGGGCGGTAGGTTTCGCGCCGGAACGCACGCTGCCGCGTTTCAGGAAATCGTTTCTGGCGAGCGCGTCGGCCGCGAAGCCGCCTCGAGGCGGCGCGCTGAAAGAAGTGCTGCTCTTCGTCGATACGTTCAACAACAACATGGAGCCCGAGAACGCACGCGCCGCGCAGCAGGTGCTGGAAGCCGCCGGCTACACGGTGCACTTCAATACGCGCCAAGGCGAGCGGCCGGTGTGCTGCGGCCGGACCTTCCTCGCGGCCGGTCTGGTCGATGAAGCGAAGCAGGAAGCACGACGCATGCTCGATCTGTTCAAACCTTTTGTCGAGCGCGGCGTGCCGATTGTCGGATTGGAGCCGTCGTGTCTGCTGTCGTTGCGCGACGAGTTTCTGCACTACGGTTTCGGCGAAGAGGCGCAGCGGCTTTCGAAACAGGCGTTTCTGTTCGAAGAGTTTCTGGTGCGCGAGGAAAAGGCCGGGCGCTTGCAACTCGCATTGAAGCCGTTGGCAAAGGAACAGGCGCTCGTACATGGTCACTGCCACCAGAAGGCTTTCGATGCGTTCACACCCGTGCAAACCGTGCTGAAGTGGATTCCTGACCTGAAGGTGTCGACGGTGGAATCGTCGTGCTGCGGAATGGCGGGCAGCTTCGGCTACGAAGCCGAGCATTACGCGACATCGCAGGCAATGGCGGAACTCTCGCTACTGCCGGCGGTGCGCAAGATCGACGGCAATACGGTGATGGTCGCGGACGGCACGAGTTGCCGGCATCAGATTCACGACGGGGCGGGCGTCGACGCGATCCATGTCGCGCGTGTGCTGGCAATGGCTTTGCAGTGAGGGCGGTGAACCCACTAGGCGGCGCCGACAACCTGTCGATATGCCGCCGGCGCCACGCCGACGCTTTCACGAAAGCGATGGCTGAAATGGCTGGCGTTGGCATAGCCGCATTGTTCGGCGACTTGTGCGAGCGGCAGCCTCGTGGTGCGCAGCAGCGTGCGGGCGCGTTCGAGCCGTTGCTGCGCGATCCAGGCGGCGGGCGGAAGTCCGAACGACGTGCGGAACATGCGCGCGAGATGGAACTCGGATAGTGCCGCCACACCGGCAAGCTCGCCGAGCGTGAGCGTTTGCGCGAGATGGTTCTCGATGTAATCGCGCAAGCGCCGCCGGGTCGCAACCGACAAACCGCCCTTCAGCGACGTGTCCGTGCGGCGCACGCCTTGTGCGCGCAGCAGCAGGCTCAAGACCTGATGCGCGGCCTCGTTGGTCCGCAGCAGGCCATCGGGATCCTGCCAGTCTTCGTTGGCGAGCGATTGACACAGGCTCGCGATGCGGGCGTCTTCGAAATAGGTGCGATCGGCCAGCGTCAGTTCGCGCGGCTCGCGATCGAGTTCCTGCACGGCGCGCTGCGTGAAGTGTTCAGGCAGGAAGTACAGATGCATGAAATGCATGTGGCCGCGCACCCACCAGCGCGATTCATGGTCGCCCGGCAACGCGCAGAGCCGCGACGGCGCGCCATAGCGCCCGGGCATTTTCTGCCGCTCGGTGCGATAGCCGCCGTCCAGATAGCACGACAGCGTGTGATGGCCGGGCCGCTCATAGATGGTCTCGGCTTCCTCGGTTTCGCGTGTCCAGAGCGCGATGGCAAGCCGGTCGCCCAGCCACGCGAAGCGTTCGAGATTCGCGTTGGCGCTCTGCAGCGTATGACAAACCGACTGAAGGCCGAACGGCGTTTCAGTGGGTTCGATCACGGAGGCGGGCAGGGTGGTGTTCACGGAGAGGAGCGGGCTGCATTCGATGACAGGGCGAGCAGCCAGTATACGGCGAGCGGTCGCGGGCGGTGTATCACCCCGAAAAAGTGCGCAATCCTGGACAACTGCCTTTGCCGGCGCCGCAGCATAGTGCGACTCTCGCTTTTTGCTGCCACAGGCTTCGTCATGAATTTTTTGCTCTATGCCGTCACCGTGCTGATTTGGGGCACTACGTGGATCGCGATCAAATGGCAATTGGGTTCGGTACCGCCGCCGGTGTCGATTGCGTGGCGGTTCTGGATCGCGGCACTGGTGCTGTTCGCGCTGCTGCGCATCATGCGCCGGCCGATCTGGCCGCCGCGCGCCGCGTGGCGCTTTCTTGCCGCGCAAGGTCTGGCGCTCTTCTGCCTGAACTTTCTGTGCTTCTACTACGCGGAACAGGTGGTGCCGAGCGGCCTCGTCGCGGTGGTGTTTTCTACCGCGCCGCTGCTGAACTCGATCAACGGCCGGCTGTTCATGGGCCGTCCTTTGCAGCCGTCGGCGATTGCGGGGGCGGCATTGGGGCTGGTCGGCATCGTCTGCCTGTTCGTCCAGCAGATGGCCGGGCACCTGGGCGACCACGCGGTGTGGCTAGGGCTCGCTATCGCGTTCCTTGGCACCTTGTGCTTTTCGGCCGGCAATCTGCTGTCGAGCCGGATGCAATCGATGGGCTTGCACCCGTTCGCCACCAATAGCTGGGCCATGCTGATCGGCGCGAGCATCCTGACGGTGGGAAGCGTGCTGGCCGGTTTCTCGTTCTCTATCGAGCCCGACGTGCGTTATCTCGGCGCACTCACTTATCTGGCGATCTTCGGCTCGGTGATCGGTTTTACGGCGTACCTGATGCTGGTTGGACGCATGGGACCGGAGCGGGCCGCTTACTGCACCGTGCTGTTTCCGATCGTGGCACTTGCTGTCTCGACGATATTCGAGGGCTACCGATGGTCCGCGTTGGCGGTGCTCGGGCTCCTGCTGGTGGTGGCCGGGAATCTGGTGGCATTCGATCTCACGCGGCGGCTCTTCGTGCGGCGCGTGAGCGCGTCCTGAGCGCACCGCGCTTCGGCGCCGTGCCTTAATCCGCCGCGGCCCATTCGCAACCCATGCCTGTGCAGGCAATGGAACAGATTGCCGAGCTTCGCCGGCAGGCCTGCGAGAGCGCGGATTTCAGCGAGGGACTGACCGCGTTTTCGGAGCGGCGGCCTCCGGTGTTTGGCGGCAAGTGAACCATGAGCCTGCCGGGGTGATGAATGCGTACCGCACGCATCGGTACGGTTCAAGGTGAGCGTTTTCGGGAGCGAAGAAAGACCCTGACGGTGAGCTTTTCCGGGGGCAAAAGGGCAGGCGCCCCGCACGGGGCTACGCTGATAGACCACAAACAAAACGAGAATAGGTGCCCTCAGATCGCTAGGAAAGCAGCACCGTAAATGCTATGGATTAACCACATGGGTAGACGAAGCCACCCAACATCCGTATAATCCCAGCATCCTAACCGTGAAATCCCGGCTACATAGCTAAAGTTAGAAGGGGTTGAGTGCACATTGGCAGTAAATCGCATTCAGCCTTGCAGATCAAAAACCAGCACCCCAGGGGCTCTGCCCCGCCAAGCGGACAAGCTACCTGGCGCAGCTATCCGCGTCATCGATGGATCTGGCACCAGTCTTCGCTGACTGGCAAGCCACCGAAGGCGAAAGCAAAACCACCGCCCTCGCGCCGAGGAAAAAACAGACTTCCCGGCACCACTCGGTTCAATTCGCGGCACTAGCCGCGTCCCGAACTTCCCATTCGCAGCGTCGTCACGACGCCTGTGCGGCGTGGCTATTTCCGCGCGTCGCTCGAACAAGGAGGCGCATCTTCATGATTCAACGTCCTGCCAGACTGATCGGCAGTCTTGTCGCCATCGGCATTGTCGTCGCGCTGCTGTGCCGCGCGATCGACCCCGGCGCATTGCACCAGTACGCACCCGATCTCGTCTACTACACGAAACGGCATCTGCTGCTGGTCGGTTACTCGATGGCGCTTGCACTGCTGATCGGTATCCCCTGTGGCGTGCTGCTCAGCCGGCCGTCGTTCGCGCGTCATGCCGAGCGTTTCATGCAGATCTTCAATATCGGCAACACGATCCCATCGTTGGCAGTGCTGGCGATCGCGCTCGGCATCTTCGGCATTGGCGATATACCTGCGTTGGTCGCACTGTTTCTCGCGTCGTTGCTGCCGATTACCCGTAACGCGTACGAAGGCATGAAAAGCGTGTCGCCCGCCTTGCGTGAAGCAGCCCGAGGTCTCGGCATGACCGGCTGGCAATCGCTGCTGCGCGTGGAGTTACCCAACGCGATGCCGATCATCATCGGCGGCGTGCGCACGGCGCTTGCGATCAACGTGGGCAGCGCACCGCTCGCATATCTGATCGGCGCGGACAGCCTCGGCACGCTGATCTTCCCGGGCATCTATCTGAACAATCAGCAGCAGCTTTTGCTCGGCGCCGCGGCCACCGCGATTCTCGCGCTGGTGCTCGACGGCATCGTCTCGGCCGGCAGCCGCTACCTGCTCGCACGACGCGGGGTGACAGCATGATGAATCTGTTCAAACGCAGCCGCTGGATCGCAGCCGGTGCGCTGCTCGTCACCAGCCTCCATGCAAGTGCGGCCACCCTGGTACTCGGCGGCAAGAACTTCACCGAGCAATACGTCCTGACCGAAATCACCTCGCAGTATCTGCGCGCGAAGGGCTACACGGTCGACGCCCGCACCGGTCTCGGCAGCACGCTGTTGCGCAGTGCGCAGGAGAACGGCCAGGTCGACATCACGTGGGAATACACCGGCACGGCCGCGATTGTGTACAACAAGATCACCGAGAAGCTCGATCCGAAGACGATGTACGAGCGCGTGAAAGCACTCGATGCAAAACGCGGCCTCGTCTGGCTCGACTGCTCGCCGTTGAACAACACCTACGCGCTCGGTTTGCCGCAGCAGGTAGCGCAGCAAACCGGCATCCGCACGATTTCGCAACTCGCCGCGAAGATCGCCGCCGAGCCGAAGAAGAAGCACGTGTTCGCGATGGATGCGGAGTTCGCCAATCGTCCGGACGGTTTGAAGCCGCTCGAAGCCGCCTACGGTATGCAGTTCAGCCGCGCGGAAACGCGTCAGATGGATCCGGGCCTCGTCTATACGGCGTTGCATAACAACCAGGTGCCGATCGGTCTGATCTACACGACGGACGGCCGCGTGAAGGGCTTCAACATCGTGCCGCTCGAAGACGACCGCCACTATTTCCCCGCGTATAACGCCACGCCGGTGGTGCGCAAACCGATCCTCGACCAGAACCCGCAACTCGCCGCGCAGTTGAACGCGCTGTCCGACGCGCTGAACAACGACGCCATGCTGGAGATGAACAAGCAGGTCGACATCGACGGCAAGCCGGTGCGTGAAGTCGCAGCGGAGTTCCTGCGCACGCACAAGCTGCCCTGAGCGGAGACCTTGATATGACTGTATTCGACTACTTATCGGCCAACTGGCCGGAACTTCTGCAACTGACAGTCCAGCACATCTGGCTGGTGGGTATCGCGGTGGGATGCGCGATTATCGTCGGCGTACCCCTGGGTATCCTGATCAATCGGCATGAGTGGCTTGCCGCGCCGCTGCTGAGCGTTGCAACCGTGGTGCTGACCTTGCCGTCAATCGCGCTGTTCGGCTTGATGATTCCGGTGTTCTCGCGCTTCGGCCAGGGCATCGGCGCGGTACCCGCGATCACCGCCGTGTTCCTTTACTCGCTGTTGCCGATCATGCGTAACACTTACCTTGCGCTACGCAACGTCGACGCCGGCATCAAGGAAGCCGGTATCGGCATCGGCATGACGGATTGGCAACGCTTGCGGCTCGTCGATTTGCCGCTTGCGGTGCCGGTGATTCTCGGCGGCGTGCGCACAGCGGTGGTGATGAACATCGGCGTGATGACGATTGCCGCGGTGATCGGCGCGGGCGGCCTCGGCACGCTGATTATCCGCGCGATCGGCCAGAGCAACATGATGAAACTACTGGTAGGCGCGGTGCTCGTGAGCGTGCTCGCGATCGTCGCCGACTTGCTGCTGCAAGCGCTGCAACGCTTGCTGACACCGAAGGGAGTACAAAAGACATGATCGAACTCGACAAACTGACCAAGACGTTTACGCAGAAAGACGGCCAGCCGGTACGCGCCGTCGACTCGGTGAGCCTCACTGTCGGCGAAGGAGAAATCTGCGTGTTTCTCGGACCGTCGGGCTGCGGCAAGACCACCACGTTGAAGATGATCAACCGTCTGATTGCGCCGACCTCGGGCCGGGTGCTGATTAACGGCGAGGACACCTCGGCGTTGAACGAAGTGGAACTGCGCCGCCACATCGGCTATGTGATCCAGCAGATCGGCTTGTTCCCGAACATGACGATCGAAGAGAACATCACGGTCGTCCCGCGTCTGCTCGGCTGGGACAAGAAGCGCTGCCGCGAGCGCGCAACCGAGCTGATGTCGATGGTCGCACTCGATCCGAAGCAGTATCTGAAGCGCTATCCGCGCGAACTGTCGGGCGGGCAGCAGCAGCGGATCGGCGTGATTCGCGCGCTGGCTGCCGATCCGCCGGTGCTGTTGATGGACGAGCCGTTCGGCGCGGTCGACCCGATCAATCGCGAGTCGATCCAGAACGAGTTCTTCCAGATGCAGCGTCAGTTGAACAAGACGGTGATCATGGTGAGCCACGATATCGACGAAGCGATCAAGCTCGGTGATCGCGTCGCCGTGTTCCGCCGCGGGCAACTGGTGCAATACGATCATCCGGACACGCTGCTCGCGCACCCGCGCGATGAGTTTGTCGGCGCGTTTGTCGGTCAGGACAGCACGTTGAAACGCCTGCTGCTGGTCAAGGCCGGTGACGCCGCGACGCAGCCGGAAACTGCCCGTGCCGATATGCCGCTTACGCGCGCGTTCCAGATGATGGACGACAGCGATAGCCGCTACCTGACCATCGTCGACGACAACCAGCAGGCGCTCGGTTACGTGACGCGCCGTGCCGCGCGAGCAGGGCAGGGTGTGTGTGGCGAGCATCTGAGCGAGTTCAAGGCAACGGTGAGCGCCGACGAGCATCTGCGCATCGTGCTGTCGAAGATGTATCAGTTCAACTCGTCGTGGATGCCGGTGCTGGATGGCGACGGTCGTTACGTCGGCGAAGTCACGCAGGACTCGATCGCCGACTATCTGAGTTCAGGCCGCTCGCGCCGGCAGACCGGTCAGGCGGCGATCGTGTCGCCTGCCTTGGCTGCGGCGGAAGCGGCCGCTGCTCAAGTGGCGGCGTCAGAGCACAGTTGAGATTCGGAACCACGATGGGTTGAGCCGCCCCAAACCGGCGGTGCGAAGGTCGCGCAGGCGCGTTGAGGCGAGCATTGCCGGTGCTGCTTATGCCGCCAATGCGCCCTAACGCGATGCCGTATCGACGTCGTAACACCCCTGCTGCGCATCGAGTACGGGCCAGAACGGCGGTTCGGCTAGCGGTGGCGATGCCTTGACCGTCCCCGGCGCATTTTCAAAAATCTCGGCGAGCCAGTCGACAAACGCCCGCACGCGCGGCGAAATCTGCCGGCTTTTCACATACGTCACAGAGATGGGAATTGCTGTGGGCTTGCACTTCGGCAAGACCTCGAGCAACTGTCCGGATGCCAGATACGGCGCGACGGTGGCGCGCCCGGGTTGAATCAGCCCCAGGCCTTCAAGACCGCATGCGAGATAGGTGTGTTCATCGTTCACATGAATGAAGCTGTCGACCTTCACCTTGCTCGGCCGCCTTGCCACGCTGAACTCGAAATCCACACGCCGCCCGGTTTGCGTCGACAGCCAGTTCACCGCGACGTGACCCGAGAGGTCGTCGAGATGCCTCGGCTGGCCGAAGCGCGCCAGATAGGCCGGGCTCGCGCAGGTTACGCGTTCGAGCAACCCGAGGCGGCGCGCGAGCAGTCGGGAGTCGGGCAACTCCCCCAGTTCGATGCTGCAATCCACGCTTTCGCTGACGGGGTCGAGGGTACGCTGAATCACACTGAGCGCCAGCTCGACATGCGGATGCAGCGCACGGAACGAGGCCAGCGCGGGCACCACGATCGACGCGGCGATCATCCCCGGCATCGCCACGCGCAAGCGGCCGCGCAAATTCTCCGGACGGTTGAACAGGCCCGATTCGACTTCTTCAATCGCGGCGAGAATCTGCGCGCAGCGTTCGTAGTACGCGGCGCCTTCCGCGGTCACCGTGACCTTGCGCGTCGTGCGTACCAGCAATTGCACGCCGAGCAGGGACTCGAGCGCCTGCACGGTGGTTGTCGCGGTGGCGCGCGGAATTTCGAGGGATTCGGCGGCGCGCGTGAAACTGCTGGCGTCGACGATGCGCACGAAGATCCGCATGGCCTGGACTCGATCTATCACGATGCTTCTCCGGTAAGGCGCGCTTGCGGGCGTTGGCGGACCAGCCCGGCAGCGAGCAGAGGCGCGAACGCGAACGTCGCGAACAGCCAGAGCGCGGTGTGTTGCGCACCAGGCAGCGGGGCGAGGGTCGTCAGACCGGCGCCATTTGCGACGAGGCCCGCGAGCGCCGAGCCGAACGCCATCGCGAACAGTTGAATGGTGGTGATCGAGAGTGACGCGAGGTTCTCTTCGCCTGGCTGCGCGGCGGTAAATACCCGGGTGAGCAGATGCGGCCAGCCGATCCCGACACCCAGCCCGACGCTCATGAGCGCCGCGCACAAGGCGAGCGTGCCAGCCGAGCCGTCGAACAACCCGGCGATCGGCATCAGCCACGCGAGGGCGGCGAGTCCGAGTGCCGCGACCAGCGGACCGGCGCGGCTCAGGCGCTGCGCGGCGGTGGCGGAGCGGCCCGCGCTGAACATCGAACCGATCGACCAGCCGGCCGCCATCAACGCTGTCAGATAACCGGCGGCCAGCGGCGAACGTCCGTGGATCGTCTGCAGGAAATACGGCACGAAGATTTCACTGGTCACGCCGATACCGAGCAGACTCATGCAGGCGTAGATGCTGCCGATTCGCGTGCGGATCGAGAACGAGCCGCTCGGCAGCAGACGCAGAGCGGCGCCGCTGCGTTCGAGTCTGGCGAGCAGCCACACGAGCCCTAGGCCGGCGATGACGCCGAGCGCGTTCCAACGCATGTCTTCGGTCAGGGCGGCGAGGGAAATCACCAGAACCGAAGCGCCGAGCAGGCTGACCTTCAGCAACGGAATCGGCTGCGCCGCCGCGTCGCCATGCGTGCGTTTGTCGTCGACCTCGCGATGCACGATCACGGCGAGCAGCAGCACAACCGGCAGCAATACCCAGAATGCCAGGCGCCAATCGCCGAGCTGCGCGAAGATGCCGCCGACCGCCGGACCGCACAAGGTCGCCACGCCCCACATGCCTGAGACCAACCCCATTGCTCGCGGCCACAGGCGCTCTTCGAACACCACGCGAATCAGCGCATAACTGAGGGCGAGCAGAATGCCGCCGCCGAGACCTTGCAGCGTGCGGCCGGCGAGCATCCATGGCATGGACGGCGCCATTGCGCACACCACAGTGCCCAACGCGAATACCGCCAGCGCGCAAAAGTACGCGGAGCGTGCGCCGAGCACCGCGAGCAGGCGCACCGACAACACCGAGCCGAGAATCGACGCGACCACGAACAGCGTGGTGTTCCACGCGTACAGTTCGAGCCCGCCGATGTCATGCACGACCGAAGGCAGGATCGTGGTCGCCACATACACATTGGTGGCATGCAGCGCGACGCCGCCGGCGAGACCCAGTGCCTTCCAGCCGTTACTGCCGCTGAGCAGATCGCTCCAGGCCGGCACATCCGATTGAAGATTTTTCATATCATGGACAGCCGTGTGTGGCTGGCTTATTATGCAAGTATTGGCTTGGATAATAATGTGCCCCGATGAGATATGCAAATGAAAGCTTGGAAAATTCGACGGTCGGCGCGCAGGCCGTGTCAACGTCCGCGCCGGTGGATCGCATCCTGAATCTGTTGAAGACGCAGGGGCCTTTGTCGACGGCATCGATTGCGAGCGAACTCGGCATTACCGTCGAGGCTGCGCGACAGCAGATCCAGAAGCTGCTGGCGCAAGGCCTGATCGAAGGGCGCCAGGCGTCGCAGGCGGGGCCGGGGCGGCCGAGTCAAAGCTGGGGTTTGACGGAAGCGGGCAACGCGCGCTTTCCGGACACGCATTCGCAATTGACGGTGCAATTGCTCGGTTCGATTCGCCAGTTATTCGGCGAAGACGGGCTCGACAAATTGATCGATCAGCGCGCAATGGAAACGCGCGCGAACTATCTCGCCGCGCTCAAGCCGATCAAGAGTCTCAAGGCGCGGCTCACGCGGCTCGCGGAGTTGCGCAGCGCCGACGGCTATATGGCCGAGCTGCAAAAAGACGGGCGCGACTGGCTGCTGCTCGAGAACCACTGTCCGATCTGCGCGGCGGCGCGCACCTGCCAGGGTTTTTGCCGCTCGGAGTTGCAACTGTTCGCAGAGATCGTCGGTGAGGATGGTGCGATCGAGCGCGAGGAGCATGTGCTTTTGGGCGCGCGTCGCTGTGCTTATCGCGTGAGGGTCAAGAGCAGATAAAGTTCGTGCCGCGAAGAATCGCTGATGTGAATCGTGCTGGGTCCGATCACGAATGGACGGCGGGGCACGATCGGTATATAACAACGTGAAAGGATGGTTTTATTCACCGATGCATTAAACGGAGCGATGTTTCATCATGACGCAAGACGTAACGCCTCAGCCTCCCCCGGGCGACCGGCCCGATCTGGAACACCTCGATGCGGCGCTCAGTCACGTGGATCAGCAGGTGTCGTCAGGCAGCATTGCTTCGGGTGCCGCGAAGGGCATTCTGTATAGCCTGATCGAAACGCTCGGTGCGTTCGTCGGCGATCCCGACCTGCCGGAGCACGCACGTTCGGGTTATCAGGGGCTGCTGGAAGCCGCCCGCGAATTGCGCGCCAAGCTGGAACGCTGAAGGCGGTGTGATTCGGATCGCAGGCGCCGCGTCATGTCGGCGGCGCTCCACTCTGTGATAAAAAGGCGCATTGTTTATAACATTGCGCCTTTTTTATGCTTTCCTCGTCTGAAATCGCGTTGCTGGCGCTCGGCATTATCGTCGTACTGGTTACGCCGGGCCCAACCAATACGCTGCTCGCTGCGGCCGGGTTGCGCCAGGGCATACAGCGCTCGTTGCCGCTGATCGCTGCCGAACTGGCCGGCTATCTCCTGTCGATTTCAGTGTGGGGACATTTTCTCGCGCAAGCCGCGCGCGCGTTGCCGTGGTTGCCGTCGCTGCTACGTGTGGCGGCCGGCGTGTACATAGCGTATCTCGCGGTCGATATGTGGAGCGCGGCGGTGGCGTTGCCTGACTCGACGCAGCGGGCGAGCGGGATGCGCACGCTGTTCGTGGCGACGCTACTCAACCCGAAAGGCCTGTTGTTCGCGGGCACGATCTTTCCGGCCATCGCGTTCGCGCAGGTTCCCGCGTATGCCGTGGCGATGCTGATGTTCGCCTGCCTGCTGGTGCCGATCGCATTTGTATGGATCGCGTTCGGTGCGGCGCTCGGCAGCGGCAAACTCACTTGGCTGAATCCGGTAAAGATGCAGCGCGGCGCGTCGATCGTGCTCGGCGTGTTTTCGTTGTCACTCGCGTGGGCGGCGCTGCATTAAGACCGCGGATGGTCGAGCGCGAGTGTCGCGCGATTACGCTTCCATCCTGCTGTCCGCGCTTAACGCGTCAAGCCATTCCGGCGGCGCCGTGGCGATTTCCAGTTGCGGTGTGCCGTGCCAGTCCGCACAGCGTTGCAGAGCCCGGCGCAGATCGCCCGCAAGCCTCGCGCTGAATCGCACGCCGGGTTCGATGTGCAGCGATTTCAGTTCGAACACGCCGTGGGTCCGATGCGCTTTCGCATCCACGCGGCCGACCAGGCGCCCCCGGCTCAAAAGCGGCAACACGAAGTAGCCGTATTTGCGCTTTGCCGCCGGTGTGTAGCATTCGATCGCATAGTCGAAGTCGAAGAGCGCGGCGGCGCGCTTGCGGTCCCATACCACCGGATCGAACGGTGACAGCACCGTGGTGACGGTTGACGCGAGCCTGCCGGTCGCCGCGTCGTCGATCATCGGCGCGAATTCATGATGGACGAAGGTGTCCTGCTTCCAGCCCTCTACTTGCACCGGAATCAACTCTCCCTGATCGGCCAGCGCTCGCAGTTCGTCGCGATAGGGGCGACGCGGCAGCCGGTAATAATCCGCGACCCAATCGGCACGCACGACGCCGAGCGCGCGGCAGGTACGGCGTAACGTTTGTGCAGTGACGGTTTCTCGCGGCGGCAGGTCGCGCGCGTCGTCCCAATCCGGTAATACGCGTTCGGTCAGATCGTAGACGCGATGAAAATTGCGCCGCTCGGCCACCATCAGTTGCCCAATCGCGAACAGCACTTCCAGATGGCGTTTCTCCGGCTTCCAGTCCCACCAGCCGTTCCCCTTGCTTGCCTCGCGGACGAAGTCCGCTGAACGCACCGGGCCGGTCGCACGAATATGCGCCAGCAGTTTATCGATGTCCTTGCGATGCTTCTTGTGCCACTCGGCGGCGTACTTCCAGCCCATGTCGCTCGGGTCGAGCATGCGGTGACGCAGCAGGCCGTAGTCTTCGGTCGGCACGAAACAGGCTTCATGCGACCAGTATTCGAACAGGTTGCCTTCGGCGAGATGTTCGTCGAGCCATTGCTGCGGATACGCGCCGAGCCGGCTGAACAGCACGAGATACGGACTGCGCGCGACCACGTGGATCGTGTCGATCTGCAATTGCGCCATGCGGCGGATGGCGTCGAGCACGTCAGCCTTGACGGCTTTGCGGCGCGGCGGTGTCAGCAAACCTTGCGCGGCCAGATGCAGGGTGCGCGCGGCGGATAGAGGAAGAGTCTTCACGCGAGCGTCGGTCACGGACTTGAGCTACGGACTTGAGTCACGAGTTTCGGTTACCCGTGACGGCAATGGGAACGGACGCGAGGTCCGGCCAGGATCAGCAGCCGCTACTGTAGCGCGATTACGGAAGACGGATCGGCGTGCGGCACGACCGGCGCATGGCGCGATGCAAGGCAACGCGGCCGACCGGACATGGCCGGTCTCACCGATGGTGCCGATCCCAGCCGCGGTGGCGGCCATGGTCATGGTGCCCACGATACCCGCGGTAGTAATCGCCCCGATACCCATAGCCATACGCCGGTCGCACCGGCGCATAAACCACCGGCGGCGGCGCATACACAGGTGGGGGTGCATAAACCACGGGCGGCTGGGCGTACACGGGGCCCGGCGTGTTGACGAACACGCCGACGTCCACCCGCGCCAGGGCGGAGGTCGATAGGCAGGCGGCGGCAAGGCCGAAGGCGGCGAAAACGATCGCGCGTTGGATCATGCTTGTCTCCTGTTCCGAAAGAGTCAGCCATTCACTGTCGAATAGCTGACGACGATCTTACGGAACAGAAAGCAAAGCAGGTGCAACCAGTTGAAGGCGTGTGTAACAGCAGATTACCCGGCGGCCCGCCGGGTCTACGCGTATTCCAGCGAGGCGGACTCAAGCCCCCAATGCGACCGCTTCTCCCGCAGACACGGCCAGCAGTTGATGGATCTGCGCAACCACCGCCGCGCCTTCGCCGACCGCCGCCGCGACGCGTTTCGTCGAACCGGCGCGCGCGTCGCCGATCGCATAGACGCCATCGACGGTAGTCGCGAGGTCGCACACGGATGCACCGTCCACGCTGGTGCCGGTTAGCACGAAGCCCTTGTCGTCCAGCGCCACGCCGCAGGTGCGCAGCCAGTCGGTATTCGGATCCGCGCCGGTGAAAAGGAACAGATGCCGCGTATCGAAGCTTTCGGTGCCGTCGGGCAGCGGCTTTTTCAAGACGACGGACGCGAGGCCGATTTCGTCCGCTTCAAGCCGGCCAATTTCCGAGTTCGGGTGCACGAATACATTCGGAAGAGAGCGGATCCGGTCGATCAGATAGCGCGACATGGTGGCTTCAAAGCCGCTGCGGCGGATCAGCACGTGAACCTTGGCCGCGTGTGTAGCCAGATAGACGATCGCCTGGCCCGCCGAGTTGCCGCCACCCACCAGTACGATCTCCTGGCGCTTGCACAGCTTGGCCTCGACCGGCGACGCCCAATAATAGACGCCGCGCCCATCGAAGCGGTCGAGCCCTTCCAGCGCCGGCCGCCGATAGACCGCGCCGCTCGCGATCACAATCGTGCGGGAGGTGATCTGGCCGCCGCACTTGAGCTCCAGCCGGTAAGGCGACTCTCCGCAATGCAGCGCTTTCACGTGGACCGGGATCGCAACGTGCGCGCCGAATTTCTGCGCCTGCACGAAGGCGCGGCCGGCCAGCGCCTGGCCGGAAATGCCGGTCGGAAAGCCGAGATAATTTTCGATCCGAGAGCTGGCGCCGGCCTGGCCGCCCGGGGCGCGGCTGTCGAGCACGATGACCGACAGACCTTCGGAGGCCGCGTACACGGCCGTAGCAAGGCCCGCCGGTCCCGCGCCGACGATCGCGACGTCGTACACATGCGAATCGTCGAGATCGGGCAGCAAGCCGAGGCAGGTGGCGAGTTCCGGCATGCTGGGGTGACGCAGCACCGAGCCGTCCGGGCAGATCACCAGCGGCATGTCTTCCTGTTGCGCGGCGAATTGCTCGATCAGACGCAGCGCGTCTTCGTCGCGTTCGTCGATGACCGAGTGAGGGTGACCGTTGCGCGACAGGAAGCCTTGCAACATCACAAGCCTCGAGTCCCGGCTATTGCCGATCAGGATCGGACCGCCCGCACCTTTTTCGATCAGCGACACACGCCTCAGGATCAGCGCGCGCATGATGCGCTCGCCGAGTTCGGCCTCGGCGACAATCAACGCGCGCAGCTTGACCGGCGGAATCAGCAGCGCGTCGACCGCATCCACAGCCATGCCGTTCACAAGTGCGGGCCGCCCGGACAGTTGACCGACTTCAGCGAGAAAGTGCCCCGCGCCGTGTTCCGCAATCACGACCTCGCGCCCAATGCCGTCGCGCTGATAGATTTTGACGTGTCCTTTCAACACCACGAACATGCCGGGACCGGTATGGCCGGTTTCGAACAGCAACTCACCGGCTTCCCAGTGGCCCACTTCGCCGAACCGGCGCAGACGGTCGATTTCCGTGCACGTGAGTTCGGGGAACATCTGATGCATGCGCGTCGAGAGCGACGAAAACGGCGCGTCGGCGACGACGGCTTGTTGCCCTTCTGCTTCTTGAGTCGACAGCATTGAACCGCTCCTTCTGTGTTCATCCTGATTGATCGACACGACGGGCGAAGCGGCGCGGGCGCGCGAGGGCGCCGATGTGAACGCGCTGCCGCGCTACACGGCCTTTGGCGCGATGTCGTCGTCGACCGCCACCTCGGGCGGTGGCATGCCGGGCAGCGCGTCCACCGCTCTGCCCGAATCGCGCCAGGCTTCCATGCCGCCGCGCAACGGCAGCACGTCGGCGAAGCCGGCTTCGTTCATCTGTTTGGCCATCCATGCCGCGGATATTTCGTTTGGGCACGAACAGTAAATCACCACCTTCTGATCGTGCGGGTACGTCGCGACGATCTCGTCGAGCTGCCGTTCGTCGGCAAATTGCGAACCGGGAATCACGAACGGGTCGAGCGCGCGCTTTTCCTGCGAACGGATGTCGAACAGGATCGGCGTCTTGCCTGCCGCGACCAGCTTCGCCAGTTCGTCGACTTCCATTCGCTGGGTCGCCAGCTTGGCGATCAGTTGGCGCCGGCGGATCCAGCGGTAGGCCGCATACAGCAGCAGCAACGCGACGGCCACCAGCGCGGCGGTGCGGCCGAGCCGTCCGGCCATGCTGAACAGCATGTCGATCTGCTTGGCGAACAACGCGCCGATGATCAAACCGGTGCCCGACCACAAGGCCGCGCCGATACCGTCATAAGTGAGAAACGTGCGATAGCGCGCGCCCATCGCGCCGGCCATCGGAATCGATACGATCGACAGACCCGGCACGAACTTCGCCACGGTCAGCACGCGCACGCCCCAACGGCCGAAGAAGCGTTCGGTCTTTTTTACACAGGTGTCGCGCGACAGGGAAAGACGGCAGATCGCTTTTAGCGTGTTGCCGCCGTACAAACGGCCGGCGAGATACCAGGCGCTGTCGCCGATCAGTGTGGCGAATATCGACAACACGAGAACCGGCATCAACTGCGTACCTACTGAGCCGGGGTGCATGGCCGCCATCGCCCCGAACAGCACAAGCGACGGCATCGCCGGCACCGGCAGCCCGAGAGAGGCTGCCAGCACGTTCGCGAAGACGAGCGCCGGTCCATATTGCTCGACGAGATCATGTAGCATCGGCTTACATCCGCAGCCCTTTCGAGCACGGCGCTGGTAGGAAAAGCAAGGGAGAATGTAAAGATTATGGACGCATTTTCAAGACGTGCAAACGCTCGGCAAACGGACCGCTATCTGGCGCTTGAAAACCGGGCCGTAACAGGCCGGGCGAATTAAAAATGCGGATTAAATGCGCAAATCGAACAAAGCTGAAATGATTAAAGCATACGCCACAAGCGAGCGGCGAATAACGCGCTACGGACGCCCGTAGGGCGCCCCGCAGTACACAAACCAGGCTTGACGGTGCAGAGGCCGCGTGAGGCATTTATTGCAAGTGACAAGCGCAATGCCGAACGCGACAGCTTTACGGGCGATGATTGTGCTGTTCGCCCGGCAACTCCGCGCCGTGCGCGCGAATGGCCGCAATCAGTTCGGCAGGCGTGATTTCGTAGCGCACTTCGCGATGAATGCCTGGCTTGCGCTCATCGACCTCGATCAGAAGAATGCCTTTGCCGTCTTCTGTCGATTCGAGGCGCAGCGAGCGGAGTTCGCGCGCCGTTGCGTCGTCGTATTCGGTGAGCAGGGCCATTGACCCGGAGGACCCGGTAGTGCGCATCGAGTTTGTCCTTGTTCCGTTGTTGATCGAACCATTGTAAAGGCAGGCTGGCGCGCCGTCTGTCGCGCCGCGCTCACATCTGGGAATCTACCCTTCCGTCTATCTATCTGCCGGGCGCCGCGCTGGCCAATAGCTGGCGAGGCCTGCTGGGCAACGCGGACCGTGACGGCCGCCCGATCGCGGGCCGCCCGATCGCGGGCCGCCCGATCGTGAACAGCCAGTTTAACGCGACTCCCCGCTGCGCCGGCTTCATTTTTCATGCCCTGCTGCGGTGCAACCCTTCTCCGTGGCTGTCATGGTGCTGACGCGCGCTTCGGCTAGGCCCGGCGCCGCGCCGGAAACAACGTGCAAAAAAAAGCCCGTCCATGGAGGGACGGGCTGCTAAACGCCGTTGTTACTCGGGTCAGCGTGTCCTTACAACCAACTGAGCGCTGACGCCTTCATCGTGCTGCGCCAATTCCTTGCTGTCGAGGTGGGAGTAACGCCGATCCGTCAGATTAAAGCCGCTTCTTCCTGCCGGGCTTCGGGCGTCATTGCGTGCGTCGTGTCGTGCCTGAATCCGGGCGCCGGCTTAGGTGTCACATGCAGCGCCGCATGGTGCGCGGGCGCCGGTTGCACGGCACGCGGCGCGGGCGTTGCATCGGCGACCGTGAACAGGCGCACTGCTTCGTCCAGCACGTCGGCCTGCTCCGCCAGACGCTGCGCCGTGGCGGCCGCCTGTTCGACCAGCGCGGCGTTCTGCTGCGTGGCGCCGTCCAGATGCGAGACCGCCTGGTTGACCTGGCGAATCCCCTCGGCCTGCTCGCTGCTCGCATTCGCCACGTCGACAATGATCGACGACACCCGGCTCACAGCCTCGTCGATCACGCGCATCTGCGAGGTGGTACGGGCGACAAGTTCCGTGCCGAGCGCCACTTCGGTCGCGCTCGCCTCGACGACCGTCTTGATTTCCTTCGACGACGCCGCGCACCGTTGCGCCAGCATCCGCACTTCGCCCGCGACGACCGCGAACGAGCGGCCCGCTTCGCCCGCGCGGGCTGCTTCGACGGCGGCATTGAGCGCGAGAATGTTGGTCTGGAACGCGATGCCGTCGATCACGCTGGTGATGTCCGCAATGCGTTTCGATGCCGCCGTGATACCGGCCATGGTCTGCTCGACCTGACCCGCGATCTTGCCGCCGACGGCCGCCGCCGCTTGCGCGTCTTTCGCCAGATCGAGCGCGCGCACGCTGGCGTCGGCGTTGGCTTGCACGGTAGTGGTCAGTTGTTCCATGGTGGCGGCCGTCTCTTCGAGCGACGCCGCCTGCAATTCGGTGCGGCGCGCGAGGTCGACATTGCCGCTGGAGATTTCACGCGCATTGTCGAGCATGCCGGTAATCTGCGCGCGCACGTCGTAGACGATCGCCGCAAGATTGGCCTTCAACTGATTCAACGCCTGCAGCACGTCGCCGAGATCGTCGTGACGCGCGATCATCAGATCGGCGGTCAGGTCGCCGGCGGCGAGGCGGGTCGCGAAACCGGACATGTCGCGAATCGGTCTCGCGAGTTGCCGTGTCAGCATCCGCCATGACAGCAGGCTGAACGCGGTTGTGACGCCGAACGCCATCCAGAACGGCGCGGGCGGCGTGCCTCCCCATGCAGCGAGGCCGGTCAGCAACAAAGCCAGCGGCGTGATCGCATAGCCGACCGCCGCACGCGTCGCGACCGGCAGGCGCATCAGCGATTGCACACGGCCGGGCACACCCGTACGCACGACCACGCCGCGATGCAGCCTGAACGCACGCGACGCACCGGTACGGATGCGCGTGTACAGCGCTTCGGCGGCACGCACCGCGTCGCGTTCCGGTTTCACACGCACGCTCAGATAGCCGACCACGGTGCCTTTTTCGACCACTGGCGTGACGTTCGCGTGCACCCAGTAGTGGTCGCCGTTCTTGCGGCGATTCTTGACGAGCGCGGTCCACGGGCGGCCGTCGCGGATCGTCGCCCACATGTCGGCGAAGGCTTCGCGTGGCATGTCGGGATGGCGGATCAGATTGTGCGGCTGGCCAATCAGTTCTTCGCGCGTGTAGCCCGAGACGGCGATGAAGGCCGGGTTGCAATACTGGATGCGGCCGGTCAGATCGGTCGCGGAAACAAGCATCTGTGACGAAGGGAATTCGTACTCTTGCCCGGTGACGGGCTGATTGTTGCGCATGGCTTTCCTTGCAGGGGCGGACGCGCGACCGCGCGGTCCTTACATCCAAGCAAGGAATAACGGCATTAACCACGCGAGCTTGAGGGTTTTCCCAGTAAACCACTCAGGTTTATCGCTCGCTGTGCCGTTATCGCAAGGTTGTCTTCATGCGCGCTGCGTCGTCGGCGAAACGGGTGCCAGATGCGTTTCACGGCCCCTTCAAAAGCGTTACACTGCGCCGGACAAGGCCTGCAGACGCATTTCGTCGCCCCCGACACCCGCAGTGGTCTGCCTGCGCGAACCCGCTATTCAAGCGACCCGATGCAGAAGATCCTCGACCGGACTCAGGAGTCACTGGCCCACGCGTTTGCTTCGCTCGCGCAAAGCGCGAAGCGTCAACAGCGCCTGTATCTCGCGACGATCGGGTCGTTGATGCTGATCGTGGTGATCTTCACGTTGCTGCTGGCGGTTCTCGCCGCAGCCAAACAACTGGATTACCGGCGCGCCTTTGCCACGCAGAATGCCGCTGATATCACCGCGCTGCTGCATCGCGAGCAGGCTTTCTTGCGGCGCGCGGAATTGACCCTGGCCTACTACAACACGTTCGACGGTAAGTTGCCGTTACCCGAGGGCATGGTGGAATCGGTCGAGAAAACGGGGGCGGCACGTAGCCTCGTGGAAATGGGCGGCGCGCACATCGATCTGCTGGTCGGCGATGCGACCCGGGCGGCCTGGGGGCCGCAGTTGAATGTGAAACTTTCGCGTCTGTATCAGACCGGGGAGTCGACGCTGGCGACCGAGCAGGCCTTCGCGTTGCGCCAGCGTGCCATGCTGGTCGGACTGAACGAAGACTACGCGGTCATGCTTCCGGCAGTCGACGCGCCAGGTGCCGCATCCGGCACCGATGCGCTGTTGCCGCAACCGGAAGCCATCGGCACGCTGCGCGACTCGATCGAGCGCCAGTTGCAGGCTCAAACCGGCAAGCGCGTGCCAGGCAAAGGCGAGCTTATCTGGCTCGGCCCCTATCGTGAACCGTTGCAGGGCATACCGGTGATCGCCGCCGTGAGCGCCTACTATGACGGCGACACACCGGTCGCGCTCATTACGACGAATATCCCGGTCAGCGGATTGCCGGACTATTTCAGCCGTCCGGCGGCCGAAGGGACGCTGCTGCTCATGAGGCCGGATCGCCGTGTGATTGTGTCGTCGCCGCCGGTCGATCCGGGCACGTTGCAAATGCTTCGGGACATCGTTGTCGACATGCCCTCCGACGGTTATCGCTACACGCGCGACGGCGCTGTGCTGGCCGAGCCGCTCACGCCGGAATTCGGCTCAATGGTAGGCTTTCTGCCGTGGCGGGCGTTAGTCTGGGCGCTGCGCTGGCAACTGGGGACACTTGCCGGTCTTGCCCTTCTCGTACTGGGATCCATCGCGCTAACGGCGCGTCTGTGGGGGCTGCGTCTGTTACAGAAGACGTACGCCGAAACTACCCGTGCGCTGGAAAGCGAAACCATCAATCACATTCTCGTCAGCGCGACGCCGATTGGTTTATGCATTGTTCGGCAAAGCGATTTTTCGATTCTCACTGCCAATGCGTTGGCCGGCGAGCTGCTGCATATTGAACCGGGTAGCAACCGCTTGCCGCCGCATATCGTCGGCGAGTTCTCGGCGCAGGCGCCGGATAAGCCTTCCGTGATGGCGTTTGCAAAGGTCGCCGCTTTTGTCGCGCCGGCGCGATCCTCGCCGCCCGCTGCGCATTTATCGCAGCCACCAGCGCAACCGCAACCGCAACCGCAGGCGCAGCCACAGGCACCAGTGTCGGCGGACGAGAGCGAAGCGCCACCCGCGCAGTTTCTGCAATTCACTTACGCGGCCGCACGTTATGCCGGCGAGGACGTCCTGTTCTGCGCGATTCTCGACGTGACCGCGCAGCAGGCGCTTGAACAGCAACTACGGCTCGCGCAGCAGCACTCTGAGAGCATGATGCGGGCGCGTTCGAATTTCTTCGCGTCGATGAGCCACGAAATCCGCACGCCGTTGAACGCGCTGCTCGGCAACCTCGAACTGTTCGCGCGGACCCCGGGTCTCGAAGCGCATACGCAACGGCTCGCCACGCTGGAGGTGGCCGCCGGTGCGCTGCGCGGCATCGTCAACGATATTCTCGACTTTTCGAAGATCGACGCCGGTGAGATGAAACTCGTGAGCGAGTCGTTCAGACCAATCGACGATCTGGAAAATATCGCGCTTTCCTACGCGCCGATGACAGGCGAGCGTGCGATTCGTTTCTATTCGCATCTGTCGCCGACGCTTAACCAGGTCTTGCGCGGCGATCGCACGCGCATTGCGCAGATCGTCAACAACCTGCTGAGCAATGCGTTCAAGTTCACGTCGTGCGGCAAGATCACGTTGAGTGCGGAAGTGAAGGACGACCTCCAGGGCCGCCCGATTTTGATCTGCCGGGTCTGCGATTCGGGCATCGGCATGGACCAGACGCTGGTGGCGCGCATTTTCAATCCGTTCGAGCAGGGCGAAGCGAGCACGTCGAGCCGCTATGGCGGCACCGGCCTTGGCTTGTCGATCTGCGCGCGGCTGTGCGAGCTGATGGGCGGCCATATTTCGGTCGAGAGCGTGCTGGGTGTCGGCAGCGCGTTCAGCGTTTCGATCCCGCTCGCACCGCCTCCGGATGAGTTGCGCGAGCCGGCCGTCGAACCGGTTCACCGGGGCAATGCGCTGGTGGTGTCGCAGGAGCGCGAGTCGGGGAAGATCATCGACAGCGGCCTGCATCGGGTAGGGTGGGCGGTTCACACGGTCGGATCGATGCGCAGCGCACAAGCATGGTTGCGTGTGAACCGGCCGGACGTGATGGTGGTCACCGGCGAATACGATCTCGACGCGATTGCGTCGTTGCGTGCGGCGCATCCGGCAGGCGTGGTGTGGATCACCCGCACCGGACCTCATCGTCCGGTAGCGCGTGGCGACGGCGTGCTCGAAGTGACGGAGTTCAGCCACAAGGCGATTCTGGCTGCGGTGGATATGGCTGCCACGGGGGCCGCCGCCACGGCGACGTTGCCGCCGGCTCCCGCCGCATTGCCGCTTCCCGAAGCCAATCCGGCCTTGCAGGGCTTGACGGTGCTGGTCGCCGAAGACAATCCGCTGATCCAGACCCTGATCGTCGAGCAACTCGACGCGCTGGGCTGCCTGCCGACGATTGCCGGCGACGGACGCCAGGCGCTGGCGGCATTCGAGCAAGGGAATTTCGAAGTGGTGCTGACCGATATTCACATGCCGGTCATGGATGGATATGGCTTGCTGGCGGCATTGCGCGAAGCGCACGCGGACGTGCCGGTGCTGGCATTTAGCGCGGTAACCGACAGTCAGCAGGAGGCAGGCTGGCGCGAGCGAGGCTTTAGCGGGTATGTCGCGAAACCGGCGTCGCTGGACGAGTTGGCGGCGGCGCTGCATGCTGCGGCATCAACAAGAGTTGGGCCGGCGGCCGCGGTCCCGGCTGCGGCTGCCCCAGCCGCTCCAGCCGCTCCAGCCACTCCAGTGAACACGCTCGGCGCGGACGACAAGTCGCGTTACATGGCCATGCTCAAGGAGCATCTTCAAACCGATCTGCCAAGGCTGCTGGCGATCGTCGAAGAGGAGGACCGGGAAGCCTTGGGCGGCTGGGCGCATAGCGCGGCCGGCGGGTTCCTGGTGGTGCAGGAGCAGCGATTCGCACAGCAGTGCCGCGAACTGCAACGGCTATGCGAGAACGGCGAACGTTGGACGACCGAAATGGACGAACGCGCGATCTCGCTGCATGAGGCGATATGCGATCACTTCGGATTGGACGAAGCGTCGATGCACTGACTTTCTCAGCCGATCACACCAGCCCGGTCATGTAGTACACCGCGATCACGAAGAAAACCGCCAGCGTCTTGATTACCGTCACGGCGAAGATATCGCGGTACGACTGGCGGTGCGTGAGCCCCGTCACCGCCAGCAGTGTGATCACGGCGCCGTTATGCGGCAGCGTGTCCATGCCGCCGCTCGCCATGGCGACGACCCGGTGCAACACTTCCATCGGGATATGCGCCGCTTCCGCGCCCTTGATGAACGTGTCGGACATGGCCGCGAGCGCGATGCTCATGCCGCCCGATGCCGAACCCGTGATGCCCGCCAGCGAGCTCACCGAAACGGCGGCATTGACGAGCGGATTCGGAATGCTCTTCAGCGCGTCGCTGACCACCAGGAAGCCCGGCAAGGCCGCGATCACGCCGCCGAAACCATACTCCGAAGCGGTATTCAACGAAGCCAGCAATGCGCCCGCCACCGCAGCCTTGGTGCCGATCGCGAAGCGCTCGCGCACGCGGCCGAACGCCGTTACCACGACCATCACGATACCGAGCAACAGCGCGCCTTCAACGGCCCAGATCGCGACGACGCTTTTGATCGTTGTCGTGACCGGTGCATGGATACCCGGCAGGATGTCCGGTGCGACGGTGTACGACGCGCCGTACCAGTTCGGAATCCAGCGGGTCAGCAGGAAGTTCGCCACGCCGACCAGCACGAGCGGCGCGACCGCGAGCAGCGGATGCGGCAATTGCTTCGATTCGACACGTTCCGGTTCGTTGACGAGATCCGTGCCGTAGCCTTCGCCGGTCGCCATGGCCGCGCGGCGGCGCCATTCCAGATAGGTGAGGCCGACCACGATGATGAACAGCGAGCCGATCACGCCAAGCGTAGGCGCGGCCCAGGACGTCGTCTTGAAGAAGGTGGTCGGGATGATGTTCTGGATCTGCGGAGTGCCCGGCAGCGAATCCATCGTGAACGAGAACGCACCGAGCGCAATCGCGCCGGGCATCAGGCGTTTCGGAATATTGCTCTGGCGGTACAGCTCGGCCGCGAACGGATAGACGGCGAACACCACCACGAACAGCGAGACGCCGCCATAGGTGAGCAAGGCGCACACCGCGACGATCACCGCGTTGGCGCGCGAGCGGCCAATGTAGCGGATAGCCGCGGCCACGATCGACTCCGAGAAACCGGATAGTTCGATCACCTTGCCGAACACCGCGCCCAGCAGAAACACCGGGAAGTAAAGCTTCACGAAACCGACCATCTTCTCCATGAAGATGCCGGAGAACACCGGGGCGACGGCGCCCGGATCGGTGAGCAGCACCGCGCCGAGAGCGGCGATCGGCGCGAATAGAATGACGCTGTAGCCGCGATACGCGGCAAACATCAGAAACGCCAGTGCGGCGAGGACGATAACAAAGGACATTGAGTCTCCGAAGCTTGGTTGTTCTACGTGTACGCCGTCCCGATGAGAGCGACGGCCCGGCGCCCGCAAATGCAGATTCCATGCCACCTGCACTGAAGCGGCCTGTCCATTGATTTCACAGGCGAAGTTTGAAACGTGATGCGGCCGATTGTACCCAAACGTCTCTAAATCGGGACGCAAATCAGCCGAACATAAGTCCATTCGAGGTTAAACCCTTATTGGGTGAGCTTGCTGGCGATCTCGTCGATGAGATAAGCTGTCTACAATATGAGACAAACATAACTAAAACGATAGCCGGAGACAGCGACACCATGATGAACGACTGGGCAGGTCTTCCTGCCACATACGGCGACGTACTCCGCCGGGCGATGGAATCGCTCTTCCGGACGTTCGAAAATTTCAGTGAAGGCACATTCATCGTCGACGCCGAGGCACGCGTCGTCTGGATCAACAAGCGCTACGCGGCGCGCTTCGGTTTTTCGGACCCGCAGCAGGCGATCGGCCGGGATTGCGAGGAAGTGATTCCTAACAGCCTGATGCGCGAGGTCGTGAATACCGGCAAACCGATTCTGCTCGACATCCTCGAAACGGATCGCGAGCCGCTGGTGGTGACGCGGCTGCCGTTGAAAGACGACGCCGGCGAAACGGTCGGCGCGGTGGGTTTCGCGTTGTTCGACGAACTGAAGGCGCTCACGCCGCTCTTTTCCCACTATTCCCGCGTGCAGGAAGAGTTGATCGCGACGCGTCAGTCGCTCGCGCAGGCAAGGCGGGCGAAGTACACGTTCGGCAGTTTTGTCGGCACGAGCGCGGTGAGTCTCGAGGTCAAGCGCCAGGCGCGCCGCGCCGCGCAACTCGAGTCGCCCGTACTGTTGCTCGGCGAAACCGGCACCGGTAAGGAATTGCTGGCGCATGCCATTCACGGCGGGTCGGCGCGGGCGAATCAGCCGCTCGTGACGGTCAACGTGGCGGCGATTCCGGACACCTTGCTCGAAGTCGAATTCTTCGGCGCCGCGCCCGGCGCCTATACCGGCGCGGACCGAAAAGGGCGGGTCGGCAAATTCGAGCTCGCGAACGGCGGCACGCTGTTTCTCGACGAAATCGGCGACATGCCGCTGCCTTTGCAGGGCAAGCTGTTGCGCGTGCTGCAGGACAAGGAGTTCGAGCCGCTCGGCTCGAACCGGATCGTGCGCGCGGATGTGCGGATCATCGCCGCGACTTCTGCCGATTTGTCGGCGCTGGTCGCAGCGGGGCGTTTCCGCGCAGACCTGTTCTATCGGCTGAACGTGCTGACAATCCAGGCGCCGGCGCTTCGGGAGCGTTTGTCCGATATCGAAGCGCTTGCCTACGCCATGCTGGAGGACCTGTCGACGCAGGCGCGCGGCGCCAGTCACTTTGAATTGCAGGACGATGCATTGCAGCTGCTGTGTTCGTACGGCTGGCCCGGCAATGTGCGCGAGCTGCGCAATACGTTGGAAAGGGCGGTGATGCTGTCGGACAGCGAGCGAATCGATGCACGTGCGCTGGCCCCGTTTATCGGTCCGTCACATGGCGGCCATCGTCCTCAGGTATCTATGGTCCCCGAGACGCAGGCTTCGGACCCGGCTTCGGTGGTGCCCGGCGCAACTTCGTGGAGCGAGGCCATGGCTGGATTCGAAAAGCGGTATCTGAGCGACGCCCTGCGCGCCAACGGTGGCCGCGTGATCGAGACGGCGATGCAGATCGGCATGGGCCGCGCGACGCTCTATAAGAAGATTGCGGCATACGGTATCGAGGTGTGACAAAGTCCGGCGTCATCGAATGACGCAGCGCAATGGCCGCGTGGCACAATCGCTTGATCGAAAAACAAGACGTGATCGGGGTTTCAAATGAAACACAGCCTTTCCCTTTTCGCGCGCCGGGCCTGTGCGGCGCTGGCGCTTCCCGCAATCGCTATTCTGGGTGGTTGCAGCAGCAGCGCGCCGCTGTTTCTATCCGACGGCCGACCGACTACGCTGGTCCAATGTCCAGTCGGCTCCGACTCCTGCTCGCAGCAGGCAAACGCGGCTTGTGGCGGTGCTTTCGACGTCGTGCGCCAATCCAGCGATAACGGCACGCTCAGTCTGATATACGCCTGTCGCGCAAAATAACGTTATGCCAGCCAACAGCCGGCGTAACGGGAATGACAATTTCCTTTCCTTATTCCCGCCGCGCAGGCGTGACGGCGGGCGTCTCCCCTCTTAGTGCAAACCCCTTTTAGCGGCTAAATCCGGCCATGCGGCGAGTTGACGTTGCCCAATACGCATATGGTCGTTATCAATACCTGGCTTCAATGCGCATTTCTGAAAACGGTTATCATGCGCGTTGCGTATTTATTGAACTGCTCCCAAGTCATTGCTTATATTGTCAGTGCCGATCATAAAGCGCTCCGGGTTCTCCATTAAGCCGGGTCGGTGCGGCACCTAACGGAACGTGAAGATTCCGGGCAGTATCCTCGTCTGGCGGGCTCAGCGTTAAAACATATATGAAGATTTTGCCGAGTTACGGCAGGCCGGATTAACGGCGCAAGAAAGTTTTTCCGTTTGAGTGGCTGGATGATGTAATTGCGGCATGCTTTATGCTTTTTAAACGAGTCCAATGCGTAATTCCGGGGAAAACAATGAATCATCATCAACTCGAAAAAGATATCGAACATCTTGAGCATGTAATTTCACATATCTCTGCAGAAGACCGCATCCCACTGTCCTATTGGCGCAACCGCATCGCTTTGGTGTCCGGGGCGGCCCTGGTGCCGGCGCAGGCCAGTCGCGTCAAACGGCTCGATGCAGCCCTGACGGCATTGGAGGGGCGGAAAAAGGCGTGACCTCCCTCAGGAGGGAGGGTGACGTGTACCGCCTGATCGGGTAACGTTTCCTGAAAAATAAGGGAACGTAACATTTGGGATCAGGAGGAGCATGCAACCTGCAGGACTTTCAACCGTCAGGCTGACGGCGCTCACGAATGCCATGCAAGGCTATGTGGAGCGCGACGAGGTGGCGGGCGTTGTTTCGCTGGTCTGGCGGCGCGGTGAGATCGGCTATTTCGAGCCGCTCGGCCTGCGTGACGAAGCGGCGCAATTGTCCATGGAGCGCGATACGCTGTTTCGTATCGCCTCGATGACCAAGCCGGTTACGAGCGCGGCGATCCTGATGCTGGTCGAAGAGGATCGCCTCGCACTCGATACACCGATTTCCATGTGGCTGCCTGAGCTGGCGGCGCCGCGCGTGCTGCGTGACCCTACCGGCCCGCTCGACGAAACCGACCCCGCCAGAACGCCGCTTACCGTGCTCGATCTGCTCACGCATCGTGCCGGCTATGCCTATCACTTCACCGCCACCGGTGCGTTGGCCGAGGCTTACGCGGCGGCCTTCAACGGTATTGAAGCGCGCGGCGACGCGAACGCGTGGTTAAAACGCATAGCCAGTTTGCCGTTGATGTTTCAACCCGGCTCGCGCTGGCATTACGGCATCGCGACCGACATTCTCGGCGTGCTGATCGAGCGAGTCAGCGGCATGCGACTCGGCGACTTTTTCCGGACGCGGATCTTCGAACCGCTGGGCATGCGCGACACGGCGTTCTGGGTGCCCGACGCGCAGCTCGCGCGTTTGGCGACGGCTTATGGCGTCGCGCCGGGCACGCAGCGGCGCGTGATCGAAGATCATCCGTCGGCAAGCCGCTGGGCAAATCCTGACCGGTTCCAGAGCGGTGGCGGTGGCCTTGTCTCGACCGCGCAGGACTATCTGCAATTCGCGCAGCTATTGCTCGGGCGGGGGCGCGTCGGCTCGACACGTTTGCTGTCGCATCGCTCGGTCGATCTGATGCGCTCGAATTTTCTGACCCGCGACCAGCGTCGTGTGCCGGCGTTCGGCCAGGTGATGTGGGCGGGTCAGGGTTTTGGCCTCGGTCTGTCCATCGTCGACGATCCGGCGCAGCAGTTGCCGCTCGGCTACCGCTCGGCAGGTTCGTTCGGCTGGCCGGGCGCGTATGGCACCAGTTGGTTTGCCGATCCGGTGGAAAACCTGATCGGTATCATGCTGATTCAGCGGCGGGCCGTCGAACCCTTCCCGATGTCGCTCGATTTTGAACGCCGCGTGTACGATGCAATTGACGATTGAGTGCATTGGCCACGGCAGTTGAACCGGCCATCCTGAACCGCGGGTAACCGTGCCACCCGGCGCGAACGCACCTTACGCGGGCCGCCTGACGAGGGTCGCCTTGCGGGTCTCTCTATCCGGCACTTTTTTCGTCTGATAGTGTCCTCCAATCCCCCACGGGACTTCCTTCGGGGCGGGGGACTTCTTCTGGGGCGTCCGCGCAGAGCGGCTCGTCAAATCGATCGGAGTACCCGCCATGGCCACCTACAAGCAGTTGACCGCGCAACTCGAAAAGCTCCATAAGGAAGTCGCCGCGGCGCGCGAAAAAGAAATCGCGCAGGCGATCGCCGACATCAAGCAGAAGATTGCCGACTACGACCTGACAGCGGAAGAGCTGGGTTTTACGAAGAAGCATGCGGTAACACGCAAAACCGCTTCGGTAGCCAAGTACCGCAATCCGAAAACAGGCGAGACGTGGACCGGCCGAGGCCGTTCGCCTGGCTGGCTCGTGGGCAAGAATCGCGAGCGCTTTCTGATCGAAGGTTGAAGATATGTCGAGCGTCGCGCACGCGCGCGCAACGCGCCTGATTTTTCTGAAGTGAGCTTGCGCAAAGTTTTTCTTGCACCGCTGAGAAGGTCCCGAAAACGCTCACCTTTCGCCGGAGCTTGCAACGCGCAGCGCGGATTTCACGCGCTGCCTCGTGTCAGGACGGATTGTTTCGGTGAGCCTGGTTTTGTCGGACGACGCACCTTGCGGTGCGCTTATCCCTGCGGGCCGGCGTAACGGGCCGCCGTCCTCGAAACCCGCGCCAGCCTTTGCTGGCGGGCTTTCCCAGGCTATGCGAAGCATCGCGTGGCGGGTCGCCCGGTTGCGCTACTACCTTTTCCCCTGACGTTGGCCGGCCGCTGAATCTCACGCCATGAGTGCGTGAGCGGCTCGCGGTGTCTTCACTTTTCATTCCGATTCGAGGTTCGCAATCGCGAGTCCCGAAAACCCTCACCTTTGCGCGTGTCCGGATGCGCGGCGCAGTGCGTCGCGTCGTCGCCATGCAGGGTGCTCGGGCAAACCCGGAGATGAGTTCGCCTCATACCCCGGATCAAAACTCATCGATACATGGTCACGAAGACCCGACAGCACAATGGGTCATCTACTCACCCCCGACGGATAGACCATGAGCGTATCGACAGACAAGCAACTCTTTATCGGCGAAGGATTCGAAGGCCCAGGTGTCAACCTCGCGCACATTAACGTGCTCGTCGGCCCGCGCAACGGGCCTGCGGGTCAGGCTTTCGCCACCGCGTTGGCGACGCCTTCCGCGGGTCACGCGCCGTTCGTCGTGATCGCGAGACCCGGCGTGCCGACCAAGCCGCTCACGCTATACGTGAACAAGGCGCAGATCGGCAGCGACTTCCACGGCAATGCGACGTGGGGCGCCTCGCAAGCCGGTATTGCGAAGGCGGTGGCTGAATCCCTCGAGAACGGCACGCTGCCGCCCGAAGCGGAAAACGATTGGGTGGTGGTGTCGGCGAACTGGGTCAATCCGGCCACGGACAATCTCGACGCCGTCTTCGACAACAACTACCGTGCGTGCAAAAACGCGATCCTCGCGGCGATGAAGGGCCTGCCGCATCGTGATGAAGTGTTCGCCGCCGCGCGCGACGTATCGAATCCGTTCTACACCCCCAAACAACGTTAATCACGCGCAACGCGGTTCGCGCGCCGTGAGTGCCGCGCAATCGACGGCGCAACTGGATGCGATCAGCAAGGAGACAAGCACGATGGAATACATTCGCCTCGGCCAATCGGGCCTCAAAGTTTCGCGCCTGTGTCTCGGCACGATGAATATGGGCACGCCGCAATGGAAGCCGTGGATTTTCGACGAGGCGCAAAGCGAGCCGATCGTGCGCCACGCGCTCGAAGCCGGTGTCAACTTTATCGACCTCGCTGATTTCTATTCGACCGGTGTCGGTGAAGAAGTGGTGGGCCGGATTCTGAAGCGCATCGCACGCCGCGAGGAAATTGTCGTGACGACCAAGGTTGGCTACGACATGGGCGCGTATCAGAACGCTGGCGGTCATTCGCGCAAACACATCATGGATGGTATCGACGCTTCGCTTACGCGGCTCGGCATGGATTACGTCGATATCTACATGCTGCATTTCTTCGACGTGAATACGCCGGCCGAAGAAACCATGGGCGCGTTGAACGATATCGTCCGAGCCGGCAAGGCCCGCTATATCGGCGTGTCGACGATGTACACGTGGCAGTTCGCCAAAATCATGCAGGTGTGCGAGCGCAACGGCTGGCACAAGCCCATCAACATGCAGTTGCAACTGAACCTTGCCTATCGCGAGGAAGAGCGCGAAATGATTCCGTACTGCCAGGATCAGGGCGTCGGCGTGTCGGTGTTCAGTCCGTTGGCGCGGGGCCTGCTGACCTGCGAGCCGAATTCGACGCGTAACCAGACTGACTTCTTCACTGCGCAGATGTATGGCGATGTGGCTTCGCGTGAGATTGCTACTTCGGTGGCGCGGGTGGCCGCGCGGCGTGGCGTGTCCGCTGCGCAGATCGCGCAAGCCTGGGTGCTGAATCACGGTGGCGTGGCGAGCATGCTGGTGGGCGCGGATACGCCGGCCCAATTCGATAGCGCATTGGCCGCGTTAAGCACGAAGCTGTCCGACGACGAACTGTTCGAACTCGAGCGCAATTACACACCGTGCGATCTGATCAACGACTACACCGCCGGCAAACGCATCGCGCGTGAGCCACGGCTTGCGCAAGGCAGCTTCGTCGAAACTTTGGAGAAAGCGGCATGAATGAGTTTTTGCGGACTGGCCACTATATCGGTGGCGAATGGTACGAAAGTGCGACGCGGTATCCCGTCCTGAATCCGGCGACGGGTGAGGTCATCGCTCAAGTGGCCAAGGGCGGCGCTGCGGAAACCACCCAGGCCATTGCAGCGGCCGAGCGTGCGCTTCCTGCATGGCGGAAACTCACGGCGAAAGAGCGCGGTGCCCGCGTCAGGCGATGGGGTGAGTTGATGCTCGAACACCGCGAGGCACTGGCCGAACTGCTGACGCTCGAGCAAGGCAAGCCGCTCGCGGAGGCGCGCGGCGAAGTTGGCTACGCCGCGAGTTTCTTCGAATGGTTCGCGGAGGAGGCAAAGCGCAGTTACGGCGACGTGATTCCGAGTCCGAATCCCAACGCGAAAATCATCGTGACGCGCGAACCCGTGGGCGTGGTCGCGGCGATTACGCCGTGGAATTTCCCGCTCGCCATGATTACGCGCAAGGCCGGACCGGCACTCGCGGCGGGCTGCACTATGGTGCTCAAACCGTCCGAGGAGACGCCGTTGTCGGCGTTCGCGCTGGCGGTGCTCGCTGAGAAGGCTGGGATTCCGGCCGGGGTGTTCAACATCGTGTCCGGCGATGCGATCGAAATCGGCGGCGTGCTGACGGCGTCCGAGGTGGTGCGCAAATTGTCGTTCACCGGTTCGACACGCGTCGGCAAACTGCTGGCGAAGCAATCGGCCGATACGCTGAAGAAGCTGTCGCTGGAGTTGGGTGGCAACGCGCCGTTCATCGTATTCGACGATGCTGACCTCGACGCGGCCGTGCAAGGCGCGATGGCATCGAAATTCCGGAATACCGGGCAAACGTGCGTGTGCGTGAACCGCTTTTACGTGCAAGACGGCATTTACGACGCGTTCACGCAGGCGTTGACCGCGGCGGTGCGCAAGATGCGCGTCGGCAATGCGTTACAGGGCGATGTCGAGCAAGGTCCGCTGATCAATCAGTCGGCGCTGCGCAAGGTGGAAGCGCACGTTGCGGACGCGCTGCAAAAAGGTGCGACGGTGCTGACCGGCGGCAAGCCGCATGAGCTCGGCGGCACGTTCTACGAACCGACGGTATTGGCGGATGCATCCGGCTCGATGCTGATCGCGTCGGAAGAAACTTTCGGGCCCGTCGCAGCGTGTTTCCGTTTTCTCACGGAAGAGGACGCGATCAAGGCCGCCAACGACACCCCGTTCGGTCTCTCCGCCTATTTCTATACGCGCGACCTCGCGCGTGCATGGCGGGTCGGCGAGGCATTGGAAAGCGGCATGGTCGGCATCAACGAAGGCATTTTGTCGACCGAAGTTGCGCCGTTCGGCGGCGTCAAGCAATCGGGCCTCGGGCGGGAAGGGTCGAAGTACGGTCTCGACGAATACACCGAACTGAAGTACATGATGATGGGCGGCCTGCGCGGCTAGCCCCGACTCAGGTGCTCATGTGTCCGCCGCGCGTGGCGCAGCCTGTGCGACGGACATGCGCGGCCATTGCGGGTGAATGATGCCATGTCACCCGCGTAATGGCCGCCAACATAACGAAGGAGACACTGTGAGTAATCAGGATTCCCAGGTGGCCGCCATCGGTCTCGTTGCCACCCCGCCGCGCGCCGCGATGCTCTCGGCGCACGCAGCTATTCCTCTCGACGACGTTCCGTTGAACGCGTTCCATATCAAGATCGCGGGTTTGACCTTTGGCGCGCATTTCACCGAAGGCTTTGCGCTGGGGACGATCGGCTATGCGCTCGCGTCGCTGAACCGGCAGATGCCGCTCGACGCTTTCTGGATGGGCATGATCGGCAGTTCCGCGCTAATGGGCATTTTTCTCGGCAGCCTTGTGTTTGGCTGGCTGTCGGATCGTCTCGGACGACAGAAAATCTTTCTGCTGAGCTTCCTGATCATCACCTTGGCGGCTTTCGCGCAGTTCTACGTACGCTCGCCTCTGGAGTTGTGTTTGCTGCGTGTGCTGATCGGTTTCGGGATGGGCGGTGACTTTGCCGTCGGACACGCGATCCTCGCTGAATTTTCGCCACGCAAGCATCGCGGCACCCTGCTGGGGTCATTCAGCGTGGTGTGGACGATTGGCTACGTAGCGGCCAACGTGCTGGGCATGCATTACGCGGATGCCTCTCCGGACGCATGGCGCTGGCTGCTCGCGTCGGCTGGCTTCCCGGCGTTGCTGGTGCTGATTCTGCGCATGGGCACCCCCGAGTCGCCGCGCTGGCTGCACGGCAAGGGACGCGTCGAGGAAGCCAAGGCGATCGTGTTGAAGCATTTCGGTGCGAATGTAACGCTCGACGGCGCGCACGACGACCACGCGCAAATGCCTGGCGGCTTTATGCGTCTGTTCAAAAAGGACCTGATTCGCCGGACGATTTTCAATTGCGCGTTCTTTGTCTGCCTTGTGATCCCGTATTTCGCGATCTACACGTTTCTGCCGACCATCCTCAAGGCGATTCATTTGAACAATGACTCGGGCGCGGATTTCCTGCTGAACGGCTTTCTCGTGCTGGGCGCACTGATCGGCATCTGGTTGACGATCAAGTTGCCGCGACGCGTGTTTCTGATCGGCTCATTCGCGGTGACGTGTTTGTCACTGATTGCGTTGAGTGTGCTGCCGGAATCGGCGACGCTTGGCGTGATCGTGGCGTTTGCGTTGTTCACGCTCACGATGTCTGCATTCTCTAATCTGGTGGGCGTGTTTCCGCCAGAGTGCTTTCCGACCGAAGTGCGCGCATGTGGGGTCGGGCTGGCCATTGCATGCAGCCGGCTCGGATCCGCGGTCGGCACGTTCCTGTTGCCACTCGGGATCGTACAGCTTGGTTTTCACGCCACCATGATGGCGCTGGCATTTGTTTTGTTCGTCGGGATGATGGTGTCGATTGCATGGGCGCCGGAGACCAAGCATTTGACTTTGAATGAGGCAGCGCGCGGATAGCGCGGCACTGCATTACCCCGGTTCCAGGAGAGCCCGAAGCGTCTGAATGACGCTTCGGGCTTTTTTCATTCGTGCCCAGCGAATTGCACTGCTTCGCGCCGTCTCATAAATAGGAACGTGTCAGATAAACCCGAAAAGTTCGGAAGAACAATCTTAAAAATTAAGAATGCTCTGAGATACACCTGTAAGGCAAAACCCTAACATTCAATTACGCCCTGAACATGATTTCAATGGCGCGCAACTGAAGGACAGCCATAACTGGCGGTGCCAAAAGACATTGAAACGGCGAAGGCGAGCGACGAATGAGTGATGAGCACAGATTCGTCGTCGGAATTTGACCACGACCTTTTAACCAAGTGGAGCAGTAACAATGAAAAAGTCTTTCCTCCCTACGCTCGTCGTCGCAGGCAGCCTGTTGGGTCTCGCATCGATCGGCGCTCACGCAGCTGACGGCACGATCACGATTACCGGCACGGTGTCGGATAGCACATGCTCGGTCAACGGCGCAGCGGCCGGTACGGCTGCCGACAAGGCCATCGTACTGCCGGCGGTTTCGGCCAACTCGCTGGCTGCTGCAGGTGCTGTGGGCGGCACGTCGAGCCCGACCGACCTGGCCTTCAGCCTGAGCGGCTGTACGGGTACCGCGACCAAGGCGGTTGCACGTTTTGAAAACGGTCCGAACGTCGATCAAACCTCCGGCTATCTGAACAACCAGGCGGCAGGCGGTGCAACCAACGTGCAAGTGCGTTTGCTGAACGCGAACATGCTGCCGATCAATATCACCACGGGCGCGAACAACGACCTCACCAACAACGGTGCGACGATCGCCAGCGGTAGCGCGGCGCTGAAGTACTTCGCTCAGTACTACTCGAAGGGCGGCGCCACCGCAGGTGCCGTGAACACGTCGGTGCAGTACACGATGCAGTACCAGTAATACGGCGAACGGAGGCGTTCGCATATGCGAGCGCCTCTTTTTTGCGGCTCTATTTCGAGATTGATCAAAAAAGGTGAATGACATGAAAGTGCTCGGTCGAATGGCGATAGGACTCGGTTTTGCCTGTGCGTTGCTGGCAGGCAGCGCAGATGCAAGCGTGACGATCGGCGGAACGCGTGTGGTGTATCCGCTCGACCAGCGCGAAGTGACAGTCAAGCTGGATAACGACAGCCGCGAGCCGTCGCTGGTCCAGGTGTGGATGGACGAAGGCAATGCCGATGCAAAGCCGGGCGATATTCACGTGCCTTTTGTCATCACGCCGCCGATTTTCCGGATGGACCCGCGGAAGTCGCAAACACTTCGCGTGATGTACAGCGGAGAAGCATTGCCGACGGATCGCGAATCGGTGTTCTGGCTCAACGTGCTGGACATTCCGCCGAAGGCGGCCAACAGCGGCGAACAGAACGTGCTGCAACTGGCATTCCGCACCCGTATCAAGGTTTTCGTGCGCCCGTCGAAGCTGCCGGGCAAGCCGGAAGAGGCACCCGCACAGTTGAGCTGGAAGGTCGTGCCGTCCGCGGATGGCAAGGGACAGGCGGTCAGCGTTTCGAATCCGACGGCGTATCACGTGTCGTTTAGCGAGATCGACGTCGTCAGCAGCGGCCACACGTTCAAGAACGAAACGGGCGGCATGGTTGCTCCGCATGCCACCGAGGTATTTCCAATCGCGAAGATGAATGCGGTTGGTGCAGGCTCGACTGTTCACTTCACCGCGATTAGCGACTACGGCGGCGCGATGCCGGGCGAGGCGCAACTCGGTCAGTAAGACGAAGGCCTGACGCGAGGCGGCGCCCAGCCGCCACCTTCTCCAAACAGTTTTCACAGACAGCGCGAGTTGCTCCGGCAACTGGCAAGGGGCGACTCACGCCTGCTGTTTGCCAAATTGAAGTCAATCGAATCATGAAACTCTCACCTCACCATCAGTCACATGTTCGCGCCGGCTCCCAGCATGGCCCGTTTGGGCTGAACCCGGTCACGGCCGTCGTTTTGATGGCTTTCGGGGTGGTGGGAGCGTTTCAATCGGTAACTGCGAAGGCAGCCGAACCGGACCAACCCAGCACGGGTGTCATGTTCGACACGACGTTCCTGAGAACCGATGCGTCCCAACCCGTCGACGTCGCGCGCTTCGCGCATGGCAACAATGTATCGCCGGGCGTTTACATGGTCGACGTGTGGCTCAACGGCACGCGCGTGGCGCGCGAGGAAGTGCGCTTCGTAGCGCAACCCAATGGCGATGGCGCGCGCGCGTGTCTCAGCCGCAAGCTGCTGCGCAACCTCGGCGTGGACTTCGCGAAGGTCGCGGCGGACACCGGTGCAAAGACTGGCGACGCCGCCGGCGTTCATGAAGGCAGCAGCGGCGGCGAATCGAAGCGCGAAGCCGACTCGACCGGTACCGTCGGTTCAGACGCCGCCAGCGAAAATGAATGCGTCGATCTGACTGCCGTGGTGCCTGAATCTTCGCTCGACTTCGATTTCTCGGAGCAGAAGCTGACGCTCTCGGTGCCGCAAAAGTACATGAGCAACGCGGCGCGTGGCTACGTGCCGCCGGAAATGTGGCAGCAAGGTGTCAATGCCGGTTTTGTTAGCTATAACGCGAATACCTATCGCACCGATGGTTCGGGCGCGCATTCGACACAGAGCTATCTGGGCCTGAACGCGGGCGTGAATATCGGCTCATGGCATCTACGTCATCAGTCGTCGTTGTCCGCAGGAACGGGCCAGGGCACGCAATTTGACAACATCGCTACCTACCTGCAGCACGACGTGACGAAGCTGCGTTCGCAGGTCACGCTGGGTGACAGTAATACGACCGGCGACGTGTTCGACAGCGTCGCGTTCCGCGGCGCGCAGATTGCCACAGACGACCGTATGTTGCCCGAATCGCTGCGCGGCTATGCGCCTGTGGTGAGAGGCGTGGCGGAATCGAACGCGCGTGTGACCGTGCGTCAGAATGGACAAGTGATCTACGAAACCAGCGTTTCGCCTGGCCCGTTCGAGATCAAGGATCTGTACGCGACCGGCTACGGCGGTAACCTCGACGTGACCGTCACCGAGGCCGACGGTCGTACCAAGAGTTTCAGCGTGCCGTATGCGTCGGTTGCACAGTCGCTGCGCGCGGGCACCACGCGTTTCTCGGTGACGGCCGGCCAACTGCGCAATCAGTTTCTCGAGACGAAGCCGAACTTTGCGCAGTTCACGTTGCAACGTGGCCTCACGAACCTCGTTACCGTCTATGGCGGCGGTATCGCGGCGAACGGCTATATGGCGGGTAACGCGGGCGCGGCACTCAACACGAAGTTCGGCGCATTTTCGGCCGACATAACCGGCGCGCAGACTCAGGTGCCGCAGCAAGGTTCGCAGCAGGGTACGAGTCTGCGGATCGGTTACAGCAAGTTTATTGACCCGACCAATACCAACATTGCGGTCGCCGCGTACCGTTTTTCGACTTCCGGATACCTGAACCTCGCTGATGCTGCGTCGGTGCGCGACCTGGCCTCGCACGGCGGCGATATCAACACGGTGTTTCGCGAACGCAATCGCCTGCAGCTCACGGTCAACCAGAATTTCAAGGACAAGGGTACGGTGTTCCTGTCCGCGTCGTCGCGCCAATACTGGAATCGCAACGGCAACGACACGTTCTATCAAGCCGGCTATACGAACAGTTTCAAGTACGGCACATACAGCATCACGGCGGGACGTACGCGCTCATCGAACGGCGCGCTGTCGAACGAGTATTTCGTCAGCACAACGATTCCGTTGGGCCATAGCCAGCATGCGCCATTGCTGTCGACCAACCTGTCGAACAGCTCGGGTGGCAGCACCAACATGCAAGCGAACCTGAGCGGTTCGCTGGGCGACAACAACGAGTACTCGTACAACGCGTACGGCACGTATGGTCATAGTAGTGGCAGCAACACCGGTAACGCTGGCGTGAGCGCTGTCTACCGCGCGCCGTATGCACAAATCATGGGTTCTGCGAGCACCGGTTCGGGGTCGAGCCAGGTTTCGGCTGGCGTGAGCGGAACAGTGGTCGCGCATCCGGGCGGCGTGACCTTGTCGCAGACGGTGGGCGATACGTTCGGCATCGTGTCCGCACCGGGCGCGGCCGGCGCGGCTGTTTCGAGCGCAGCGGGCGTGAAGCTCGACAGCCGTGGCTATGCGGTCGTGCCTTACCTGACGCCGTATGCGGTGAATACCGTCGACATCGACCCGAAGGGCACCTCGACGGACGTCGAATTCGAATCGACCTCAGAGCAAGCCGTGCCGCGACTGGGTTCGGTGGTGATGCTGAAGTACAAGACCGTGAACGGCCGCGCGGCGCTGGTTCGTGCGCCGATGCTGGGCGGCAAGGCGTTGCCGTTTGGCGCTGACGTCACCGACGACGCCGGTCACACCGTGGGTGTGGTCGCACAGGACAGCCGGATTTTCGCGCGCGGCTTGCAGGATCAAGGAGCGTTGTTTGTGAAGTGGGGCGCAGCGGCATCGGAGCAGTGCCGGATTGATTATGTGTTGCCGAAGTCGAGTGGGAAGGTGGGGGCGGCTTATATGTCGGTGGAAGGGCATTGCGTGGGTGAAGCGGGCGCGAGAAGTGCGGACGCGGGCGCGCCGTCGCAGCGCGCAATCAATTAAAGAGGGCGGTATTGTGTGCGAACGAAATCATCAAAAAATGGGTGGCCGGTTTGTTGCCGTGTGGCGTCGTGTTTGCGGCCTAGTCGTTGTGGTCGTGGCGATGTTCTTCGCAGCGACATCGGCACATGCGACGTTGTCCTGCGCCGGCTATAGCAACACCGGCAACGCGATCAGCGCAGGCCGAGTCATTGTTCCCCCCTCTGTCGCCGTTGGCACAACTGTCGCCACCTTGCCGGTCCTGTTCACCGTTGCGGGTTGTTTTGGCGCGATAGCCGGCGACCAAGTCATCTACACCATGCACACGTCCGGCGCGTTGGCGGCGGGCTTCAACGACGTCTATCAGACGAACATTCCGGGTATTGGCATTCGATATCAGGTTCATCCGCGATGCCCTGGGGCAACCAACCCCGGGACGCTCGCCAATAACGGCATCCAGTCGGTCTGCACGATGCTGCTAGGCAATAATGGCGGGCTGGGGTGGGATTTTTATCCCAGTCTGGTTGTAACGGGCGCCATTCCAGCGGGCGGGACGGTATTGACCACGGTACCCACGGTTGTGGTCGGTTGGCAGATGCCAGGACAAGCAGAGCAGGGTCAGGCTAATTTTTACACCGGTGCTGCGAGCGGCACGATTGTCACGCCGGCGTGCACGGTGACCGAGACCGCAAAGTCCGTCGGACTTCCGCCGGTGCTCACCAGTTCAATGGCATCCGGCGTCGGAGCCGTGGCCGGCACCCAGTCATTCTCCCTGAGTTTCACGTGTTCGGCCGGTGCGAACGTCTACATGACGCTGTCAGACGCGGTCAATCCGGCAAACCGCACGACCACGCTTGCGCTTGCGTCGGACTCCACGGCCAAGGGCGTCGGAATTCAGGTCTTGAATACCGCGGGATCGCCTGTTACGTTCGGGGCGGATTCATCGGCAAGCGGAAATCCGGGGCAATGGTTGATCGGCGCATCGGTGAATGGGCCGCTCAACGTGCCGTTAAGCGCGCGCTATATCCGCACGGGCGCGGTTTCGGCGGGATCCGTCAAGGCTCTGGCGACGCTCACCATGTCGTACCAATGAAGGCGGCAACCTTGCACTGCCCGACATGGGCGGGTTGCGGCGGCGGGCGGCATTTCGCATAGCCTTTTCTTACGACCGTCCCCATGACGTGTATCATTCGCTCCTTGCGCCGTTCTGCGCCGGCGAGTCCTGCTTTCTCGAACGCTCGTTCGTGACCCGTTTCCCGAGCGGCCCTGCGCCCCTTGCGACGCGGGTTTTCGTCTTGCTATCGAAGCTCCGCGCCGTGGCGCGAGGCGAGGCGGATCGACTGCGACGAGCAGCCCGCAGCCGCCGCAGACCGCCCGAACCCCTATCCGTGACCGCCAGACCCGATGTCAGTCTCCGAACTCAAACGCCGCCGCACGTTCGCGGTCATCTCCCACCCGGACGCGGGTAAAACCACGCTTACGGAAAAGCTGCTGCTTTTCTCGGGCGCGATTCAGATCGCCGGTACCGTGAAGGGCCGCAAGAGCAACCGCTACGCGACGTCCGACTGGATGGAGATCGAAAAGCAGCGCGGCATTTCCGTCGCCAGTTCGGTCATGCAGTTCGAGTACGGCGATGCCGTCATCAACCTGCTCGACACGCCGGGCCACGAAGACTTCTCCGAAGATACCTACCGCGTGCTGACGGCGGTCGACGCCGCGGTGATGGTGATCGACGGCGCCAACGGTGTCGAAGCGCAAACGCTGAAGCTGCTCGAAGTCTGCCGCAGCCGCAAGACGCCAATCGTTACCTTCATCAATAAGCTCGATCGCGAAGTGCGCGAGCCGCTCGAACTGCTCGACGAGATCGAACAGCATCTGGGCGTCGCCGCCGTGCCGTTCACGTGGCCGATCGGTATGGGTAAAGACTTCCAGGGTGTCTACGACATCCAGCGCGACCAGGTGCGCCTGTTCCGCGCCGGGCAGGATAAGGCAGGCGGCGAAGTCGAAACGCTGCACGCGCTCAGCGACGAAGAAGGCGAACGGCGCTTCGGTCATGCCTGGGTGAAGGCAAAAGAAGAGATCGACCTGATCACCGGGGCTTCGCCGGATTTCGATCGCGAGCAGTTTCTATCGGGTCAGCAATCGCCGGTGCTGTTCGGCTCGGCAATCAATAACTTTGGCGTGAAGGAAATTCTCGACGCGCTGGTCGATCTGGCGCCCCCGCCTTCGATGCGTATGACGGTGCAGCGTCCGGTGATGCCGGACGAGCCGAAGTTCACCGGCGTCGTGTTCAAGGTGCAGGCGAACATGGACCTGGCGCACCGCGACCGCGTCGCGTTCATCCGCGTATGTTCGGGGCATTTCGAACGCGGCATGGCGGTGAAGGTCACGCGCACGAACAAGACCTTCCGCGCCAACAACGTGGTGACGTTCCTGTCGCAGCGCCGTGAGACGGTGAGTGAGGCATATCCGGGCGACATCATCGGTATCCCGAATCACGGCACGCTGAGTCTCGGCGATACGCTGACCGAAGGTGAGCAACTGCAATTCGTTGGCTTGCCGTTTTTTGCGCCGGAAATTTTCCAGACTGTTGAAGTGGTCGATCCGATGCGCGCCAAGCAACTCGGCGAGGCGCTGAAGCAACTCGGTGAGGAAGGTGCTATTCAGGTGTTCCGGCCGGAAGTGGGCGGCTTGATGATTCTTGGCGCGGTGGGCCAACTGCAGTTCGAAGTGGTGTCGCACCGTTTGTCGACGGAATACAAGGTCGACGTGCGGATGGCGCCGGCGCGTTATCGGATGTCGCGTTGGGTGACCTGTGACGATGCGGCGGAATTGCGCCGTTTCACCGATTCGTATGCGGCGCGGATTGCTTTGGATGCATCGGATGCGCCGACGTATCTGGCGTCGCATGTGTCGGAGATCGAGGTCGCACAGAAGGCGTGGCCGAAGATCGTGTTCAACGAATTGCGCGAACATTCGGGCGCGCCATTCAAGAAGGCGATGTAGATCGCATTGATCTCGAATTGGCGGTGGACGACTCTATATGGTGGGGTCCAAAGCGTCCGGAGGTCAGCCGATCACCGTCTTGGGTATGCGGGCGAGATGTTGTTATTGGTAGCTCATTGTGAATATTGCTGAAGCTTTGACGGTGCCTGAGGTTACTGCAGACGCCCCTAGCCGGTAGTACTGACCGTAGAATGGAAATGACATATCGCCTGTTGTGCCGGAGGTCAGTGGGAGCGCAGCATCCAGATTAATGGGAGTCAGCGATCCGTTGAGCAATTGCACGCCGACGCCGGTTGCGGTTCCAACGGATCCCAACACCGATGCGACCCCCGAATTCCCTGATGTCGATGTGAACGTCACGGCGACTTTGACACCTGATTGGCAGTTAATGCTGATCGAGAACGGTGTCCTCGCTCCGGTTGCGCCGACACTCCCAAGCATCGACGGACTGATAGTTGCAAGCGAAATGGTTTGATTTGCGGTTGCTGAGGTAACCGAACAACTGGCCGGGCGAACTGCCGTTCCGCTCGCAACGGACGTGGTGCTGGGCGTTAGGGATGTTCCTGTATTCAATGCGCCCCAGCTGTAAGTTGCGGAGGTGATCGTGCCAGCCGAAATCGGCCCCGTCTTAACCAGCTCAAAGTTACCGGAAACACTGAAGCTCCCGTCAGCGGCAGTATTGCCAAATGAGGACGTAGCGGAGCAGTTACCTGTGCCGACTAACGGGGTACCGTTTTTGTCACGCATGCGCATTCCCACGCCGGCCAGATTGGTGGGATAGACGCCAGTCATACCGGGCACAGCAACAGTTGAGCCCGAAGGACAGGCCACAATGGCTGTGTTTGCGATAGTGGGATTTGCACATTTGCCTATGAAGGCGAAGTTCTGAACGGTGCCAGGAATTACCTCGCCCACGCCGAGCGAGTTGGCTACGGCAATCGTCCCATACGTAAAAGTAGTTGGCATTCCCGTAGTCGAACATGCCGCATTTGCACCTTTGGTCGCGCCCAGCGCAAGCATCGCAAACGCAAGAACGTGTAGCGCGTAGCGTTTTGAGGGTTTTGTTTGGGGCATGGTGATTAACCTGTTTAGAAGATTTTTCGGTCGGCATTGGTTTTTACCGACAACCGCCACCGTTAGTTAGCTAATGTTGCCGATATGGCGTTAATATTCGCCGAACCACATCTCAATAAACATCGGAATATTCTCAATTTGTAGGAATATTCCGATCTGTTCGTCCCGAAACCCAAGACGCCTCACCCCATCTTCAAAACCTCTTCCCGCATCCACCCCGCAAACGCCTGCACGTACTCCAACCCGGCATGCTCTTGCGCCACGTCGAGCCAATACCCAAACGGCCCCGTCACCTCGATATCGGAAAACAGCGCGAGACTTCCATCGGCCAGTTCCTCGACGATCATGTTCCGATCGACGATCGCCAGCCCCGCACCTTTGCGCGCAGCGCGGATCGCCTGCTCGAGCGTTGAAAACTCGATGCCATTCTCCGCGTAACGCGCGGGCATGCCGGCCTTCGCGAGCCAGTTGGGCCACAACTCGAGTCGCGTATCGTTATGCAGGACATGAAGCGCCGGCATGTGTTCGAGCAGGATGTCGAGCGGTTGACCGAGCAGGCTCGGCGCGCCGACCAGCACGTGACGCTCGATCATCAACAGTTCGGAATGCGCATCGGGGAGCGCCTCACGTCCAAAGCGGATGTTGCAATGACAGTCCGCGGTGGGCGCGGTGCGCACGGAGAGTTCGACGTCCGGCATTTCGTCCGCCAGCGATCCAAGCCGCGGCGAGAACCACTGCGTCGCAAATGTGGGCGGTACCGCCAGCACGAGGCGGCGTTTGCCTTTCGCTGCGGTGATCTGACGGAAACCACGCTCGATCGTATCGAAGGCGTCGGAAAGGCAGGGCAGCAGTTGCAGGCCCGTCGGCGTCAGGCGGATACCTTTGTGATCGCGCTCAAACAGTTTTTCGCCCAGCGATTCCTCGAGCAGCTTGATCTGCCGGCTCACCGCGCCTTGTGTCACGCAAAGGGCAACCGCCGCGCGATTGAAACTCATGTGACGCGCCGTTTCTTCAAAGAAGCGCAACGCGATCAGCGATGGCAAGCGCCGCATAACTCACCTTCTATTTCTTGTGGTCATCCGGTCAAACGCCGTGGATTCAGAGGCAAATCTCAGACCCAGGCGTGGGCGGAATCAGGTTGTGCTGCATCGCCGGCGGCGCGTTGTCTCCGACGCGCTGCCTGGTTCACCGCGTCACGGTGAACCGGCGATTTTCAAGGCAAACCGCTTTCGTAGCGGCCTCAGAATTGTCGCATCGAAGGTCGCCGCTTTGCCTAATCGCGATAAAAAAACTCCAATGTACGTTGATGCTGGTCGGATGGAGAGGAGTCGCGTCGTCAAGAAGCCTCCGCGCGGGAGTCCGACTTCGCCTATCCTGACGAAGACGCGCGCCGTGCCATCGGCGCCCCATGCCAATCAGCGGAGCACCCGTGACTGTTCGCAATCTCGACGCCTTGTTCCGACCCAAATCCGTTGCCGTGATCGGTGCCTCCGAGCGGCCGGGCAGCACTGGCGCGATGGTGTGGTCGCGCGTGCTCGAAGGCGGCTTCAACGGCCCGCTCTGGCCGGTCAATCCGAAGTACGAGATGCTCGGCGGTCATCGTGTGATTGGCGACGTCGGCGATCTACCGGAGGCGCCTACCGTCGCAGTGATCTGCACGCCGCCGGATACGTGGCCTGGCATCGTTCATAAGCTCGGTGGGATGGGCACGCGCGCGGCGATCATCGTCGGCGAAGCGCGCTGTGACGACGATCGCCTGCAACTCCGGCACGCGCTCTCGGCGGCGCGGCCGCATCTGCTGCGGATCGTCGGACCGGGCAGCCTCGGCGTGGTGTCGCCGGCGCTGCACGCGCATCTCGGCGCGCCATCGTGCACGGTGAAGGCGGGCGGGGTCGCGTGGGTCTCGCAGTCGAATGCGCTGACCAATGCCGTGCTCGGCTGGGCGCATGCGCGCGGCCTTGGGTTCTCGCATGCAGTGGCACTGGGTGGCGAAGCCGACGTGGATGCCGGCGATGTCCTCGACTACCTGGCGAGCGATCCCGGCACGCGCGCCATCCTGCTCGAACTGGATACGGTGCGCGCGGCGCGCAAGTTCATGTCGGCTGCACGGGCGGCAGCGCGCAACAAGCCGGTGCTGGCGTTGCGCTCGGGCCGTGCCGATCCCGCCGACGGGCTCTACACCGCCGCCTTTCGCCGCGCGGGCATGGTGCGAGTGGACTCGCTCGACGATCTGCTCGATGAAATCGAAACGTTGGGCGTCGGCCGCGTCGCGGCGGGCGCCACGGCCACGCTGATCACCAGCGATAGCGGCCTTGCCACGCTCGCCTGCGACGCCTTTGCCGCAGCCGGCGATACGCTCGCACCGTGGCCCGCTGAGGCCGACGCGGCGTTAACCGAGGCGTTGCCATACGCGGTGGCGGGCAACCCGCTGCAACTCGGCGACGACGCCCGTCCGGAGCACTTCGGCACGGCGCTCAGACTGCTTGCCGAGCATCGCAGCAGCGGCACGGCATTCGTGGTGCACGCGTCGACGCATGGCGCACCGGTCGGCGAGGTCGCGCAGGCGTTGATCGAGAATCAGCGTTTCGCGTATCGCGGGCTGCTGGCGTGCTTTTTCGGCGGCGTGGATGCGGCGACGCGCGACGCGCTGCACGCACAGGGAATTCCGGTCCACACGACTCCGCAACGGCTCGCCCGCGCCTTTGCGCGTCTGGTCGACTACCGGATGGGCCGCGAGTTGCTGATGCAAACGCCGGAGGGTTTGCCGGCACAAATTCCCGAGGCGATCGACGCCGCTCAGGCGCAAGCACGCGCCGCACTCGCCGCAGGTGAGCACCAACTAACCGGCGAAGCGGCGGCGCGGTTTCTTGGGCGTTTTGGACTGCGGGTTGAGGCGCAGGCCGCCAAACCGGTCGTCGACATCGCCGTCGAGCTTCATGACGACGACAACTTCGGCCCGGTCTTCCGCTTCACCGCGCCATCGGTGGATGGTGTGTCGGAGCCGATGAGCGTCTACGGTCTGCCGCCGTTCAATCCGATGCTGGCGCGCGATATGGTCACGCACTCCCGCTACGCGCGCCTGATCGATCCCGAGCCGGCACTGAGCGCCTTGACGGCGCTTTCGCAAGCGGTCTGCGACGTCAAGGAGATCGTCGGCCTCACGCTGACGCTGCGGGTCTTCAAGGACTACGTGGTGGTCGTCGAGCCGACCCTGAGTCTCGCGCCGAAGCGCAGCCGGCTCGCGATCGTGCCCTATCCGCGCCGCTTCGAAGAGACGCTCGATTGGCAAGGCATGCGGGTAACGGTGCGGCCGATCCGTCCGGAAGACGAAGCGGCGCATCACGATTTCGTGGAAGCGATGACGCCCGAAGATTTACGCCTGAGGTTTTTCGGAGCTGTGGGCAGTTTCGACCATTCGCAACTCGCCCGCATGACGCAGATCGACTACGACCGCGAAATGGCGCTGATTGCCACAGTGACGAACGAAGACGGTTCGACGCGCACGCTCGGTGTCGTGCGTGCCGTAGCCGATCCCGACAACGAGACAGCGGAATTCGCCGTTGCGGTGCGCTCCGACCAAAAGGGGCGGCACCTCGGGCAATTGCTGATGGATCGGATCATCAAATACGCGCGGGCGCGCGGCACGCATTGGCTGGTCGGCGAGGCGTTGCGGGAGAATACGCCGATGATCGCGCTGGCCAGAGCGTGTGGCTTCACCATCACGCCGACAGAGGATCCGGGCGTGGTCGGCTTCAGGATGGCGCTGGATGAACCCGCGCAGGGCTGAACGGCGGCTCGGTGCCGCGTTCAGCCCCCGCGGGTAACGAACTTCAAGCCGGCAGCTTCGCCGCGGCTTCGTCCACCTGCGTGCGGGTTACCGACAACTCTTCGAGCAACGCGTCGGCGTAAACCGCGCCGGTTTCGCGTTCCAGACGCGCGATCGTCGCCGCGCAACGGTTCGTGTCCTTCAGCGTCGCGATGAACGACTTCACCGACTCGCCCGCCTTGAAGGCGTCGAACAGCGGAATGCGAATGTCGTCCGGCAGCGGACGCGCGGTCCATTGATAAGGCTTGCCGTTGTAAGTGAACGACGGCGGCAGCACGCGCTCTTTCTTTGCAGCCGGAATCAGGCCGAAAGTACGCGCGGCTTCGCCGATCTGTTCGGCCGAAAACAGCTCGTCCGGGCTGATGTCGAATTGCTGGATGAAAGTCTCGATGCTTTGCATCGCCGCGGCACGATCGTCGCGGCGCTTTTGCGCGTGAGCGACGATGTCGCGCAGTTCGTCGGCTTCTTCAGGCGTGATCGTGAAGCTCGACTGCTTCTGCTGAAGTTCGGAAAAACGCTGGAATTCGGAATCGGTCAGAAGTTTCGCCATTGCTTGATCGAGGGCGCGCATGAGGGGACCCATGCGGCGTCATTTTTGAGAGGGTCGCCATTCTAAACCATGTGCGCAAGCGGACGATTTTGCGGCGGCTCGCTAGAGTGCTTCTTCCCGAAACATCGATAACGCCTGCACGGTCTCGCGCAGCAAGGCCGTGGCCGCTTCCAGTGTGGGTGCGACGTATTCGTCGATGCGCCGCAAGTACGGACAGGTCAGCGCCGCGATGGCCTGGCCGGACGGCCCCTGGACCGGAAAGGTGACGTCGGTCACACCGAACGTCTGCTGGCTATCCTTCTGCGAAAAACCCGCCGCGCGAATCCGCTCGCAGGCCTGTTCCAGCGCATCGCGATCGATCGTGACTTCGCCCTTCACCTTGGTGTGCTCGGCCAGCATCTGCGCGCGCTGCTCGATGCTTTGAAACGCGAGCATCACGCGGCCCGACCCGGTATCGATCAGGCCGACCCGCGAACCGAGCCGCACTGACATGCCCCACGTGCCCGGTCCGTCCACCTGCGCGATCACCAGCAGATTGCCGCGGTCGTAGACCGCCAGATGACAGGATTGCTCGGCAGCATCGGCAAAGCGCTGCATCAGCGGCAGCGCTTCGGAGATCAGCCGGTTCATCGGCGGATGGCGATGCGCGAGCGCATACAGCTTCAGGCTCAACGAATAACGGTCGCCGCCCGCCGAGCGCACCACGTATTGCCGCGCGACCAACCGCTCGAGCATCCGGTACATCTCGCTCGCGTTGCGTCCCAGCAGCTTGGTGATTTCGGCGCGCGTCAGTCCCTCTTTCTGCTCGGCGAGCAGTTCGAGAATGTCGAGACCCTTGTCCAGCGCGGGGGCGCGGTAGCGCTCGGCATCGTCTTTGTCTTCTGCGTCCATGGTGGGCGAGGTTCCGTGAGGTGCTCTCATTATCTGGCGCGTGAGTGTAAGTGCGTGGCGAATCTGAAGCGAGATGGCGACGGTCCAGGGAAAACACGGACGCTTGGTGCAGTGCACATCGCTTGACTTCGAAAAGTCCGTATATGAATAATACGTTCATTGGTGAATTTTCATCAATACCGATAAGACGATAAGAAAGCGCAGGACGCAGTGCCCGTCATCCGCGTGACCGGGTCACTCAGTTCAACAACGCATTTACCTTGCATGGGCCGGAGTAAGCGTCAAGGCAACTCCGGACCGACACAGGAGACAACCATGTCGTTCGCAAAGGGGTCGTTCACGGCTCGCCGCTGGTTTCGCAGTTCGCTATTTGCCGCCGCCGCGGCAGTGTGTGTCGGCGGCGTTGCCGTCAGCAGTGCCGCGCAAGCTGCCGAAACCGGCAAGGTCGGTCTCGGTCTGCCGCTTCTCACGTCGCCGTTCTGGCAGTCGTACAACAACTATCTGCCCAAGTACGCGAAAGACATGGGCATCGATATCCTCGCGCTGGTCAATTCGAACGGCGACCCCGCCCAGCAGATCACCGACATGAACAACCTGCTGAACCTCGGTGCGAAGGGCATCGTGGTCGGCCCGCTGGATTCGGCGGCGATCAGCCGCGCGCTCGATGCAGCGGCGGCGAAGAACGTCCCGGTGGTCGCCGTCGACGTCGCGCCGACGCAAGGCAAGGTCGCGATGGTGGTGCGGGCCGACAATCACGCTTACGGTGAAAAGGCGTGCAAGTACATCGGCGAGCATGTGAAGTCGGGCAAGGTGGTGCAGATCATGGGCGACCTGGCCTCGGTGAACGGGCGCGACCGGTCCGAAGCGTTCCGCTCGTGTCTGAAGGGCTTTCCGGGCTTGACGCTGCTGGAGATTCCGGCAGCCTGGAAGGGCGATGTGGCGGCCACCGCACTCGACAGCCTGCTCACCGCGAATCCTGACGTGAAGGCGATCTACATGCAGGCGGGTGGCGTCTATCTGTCGCCGACGCTGCAAACCCTGCGCCGCAAGCAGATGCTGTTTCCGGCCGGTAATGCGAAGCACGTCGTGATCGTCAGTAACGACGGCATTCCTCAGGAGTTCGACGCAATCCGCCGCGGCGATATCGACGCAACCATTTCGCAGCCTGCCGATTCCTACGCGAAATACGGTCTCTTCTATATCAAGGCGGCGTTGGCTGGTCAGACCTTCAAGCCGGGTCCGACGGATCACGGCAGCAACATCATCCAGTTGGCGCCGGGCGTTCTCGAAGATCAGCTGCCTGCGCCGCTCGTCACGAAGTCGAATGTCGACGACAAAGCCTTGTGGGGCAATACCGTTAAATGAGCGAGCCGACGCCCTCCGTGCCGGTGGTCGAAGCGTTTGACGTCACTAAACGCTTCGGCTCCACGGCTGCGCTGAAAGACGTGAGCATCCGCGTGATGCCAGGCGAGTCGCATGCGCTCGTCGGGCGTAACGGGGCCGGCAAATCGACGCTGGTGTCGATCCTTACCGGCCTGCGCAAGCCCGACACCGGCGAGGTGCGTTTTAGCGGCGCGGCCGCGCCGTCCATCGCGGATCGCGATGCGTGGCGCGAGCGGGTCGCCTGCGTTTATCAGCATTCGACGATCATCCGCGATTTGAGCGTTGCGGAGAATCTGTTCATCAACCGGCAGCCGTTGCGCGGCGGCATGATCGATTGGCACGCGATGCGCCGCGACGCGCGCGAGTTGCTCGATCACTGGAAGATCGATGTGCGCGAAGACGCGCGTGCCGGCGATCTGAGCGTGGAAGCGCGGCAACTGGTGGAGATCGCGCGAGCGCTGTCGTATGGGGCGCGCTTCATCATCCTCGATGAGCCTACCGCGCAACTCGACGGCGACGAGATCAAGCGACTGTTTCGCCGCATCAGCGAATTGCAGCGCGAAGGCGTGACGTTCCTGTTCATCTCGCACCATTTGCAAGAGGTCTACGAAATCTGCCAGGCGGTGACGGTGCTGCGCGATGCGCGGCATATCGTCAGCGCGCCGGTTTCCGCGTTGCCGCGCGAGCAGTTGATCGAAGCGATGACCGGTGAGCGTGGCGGCCTCGCTGTCGCCGACGCGGCAGCGCGTGCTGCGCTGCCTGCGGACACGGCCGTTGCGTTGGAAGTGAAGGATCTGGCCGGTGCCGACTACGAAGGCGTGTCGTTCACGGTGAAACGCGGCGAAGTAGTCGGGCTGACCGGCGCAACGAGCAGCGGCCGCACGAGCGTGGCCGAAGCGATTGCGGGTTTGCGCGCGGCGAAACACGGCTCGATCAGCGTCGATGGCGCCACGTTGCCGCCCGGCGACGTGCCCGCGGCACTGGCGCACGGCATCGGCTGCGTGCCGAAGGATCGCCATCACGAAGGCCTGGTGCTGACGCAATCGGTGGCCGAAAACGCATCGATGACGATCACCCGCCTGCTTGGCAAACTCGGCATTGCGCCCCCGGCGAAGAAAAATGCTTTCGGTCAGAAGATGATCGATGCGCTCGGCATCGTCGCGCAAGGCCCCGAGCATGTGGTGTCCGGACTCTCGGGCGGCAATCAGCAGAAGGTGGTGATGGCGCGCGCGCTGGCCACCGATCCCAATGTACTCGTACTCATCGACCCAACAGCAGGCGTCGATGTGAAATCGAAAGAAGCGTTGCTGTCAGTCGTGGATCGCGTGCGCGAAGACGGTAAAGCCGTGCTGGTCGTGTCGGGCGAACTCGACGATCTGCGCACCTGTGACCGCGTGCTGGTCATGTTCCGGGGCCGTGTCGCGGCCGAGTTTCCCGCGGGTTGGCAGGATCACGACCTTATCGCATCCGTTGAAGGAGTCAGTCTCCATGAAGAATAGTGTGCCCAGCCCTGCCTTCGGCACCGCGCAAGGTCCGGCGCAGCAGCCCGTCGCCCAGGCGACGCGCGGCAAACGCGCTCGCAGTGAACTCGCCCGGCTGCGCGAACTGGCGTTGCTGCCCGCGCTGGCGTTGCTGCTCGTAATCGGTGCGTTCGTCAGCCCAAGTTTCTTGACGAAGGCGAATCTGATCAGCGTGTTGGGTGCGTCCGCGGCCTTGGCCTTGGTCGTGCTCGCCGAATCGCTGATCGTGTTGACCGGCAAGTTCGATCTGTCGCTCGAATCGACGGTGGGCATTGCGCCCGCCGTCGGCGCAATGCTGGTGATGCCGGTGGCGTCCGCGGGCTTTGGAACGGAGTGGCCAGCTGCCGCCGGCCTGTTGGCCATCCTGGTGGTCGGCGCGATAATTGGCTTCGTCAACGGCTTCCTGGTGGTGCGTTTGCGGCTGAATGCATTCATCGTCACGCTGGCGATGCTGATTGTGTTGCGCGGCATGCTGGTCGGTGCGACCAAGGGCGGCACGTTGTTCGATATGCCGCCGTCGTTCTTCTCACTTGCCACCACGATTGTGCTTGGCCTGCCGTTGTCCGTATGGCTTGCGGCGGCCGCATTCGCGATAGCCGCATTCGTGCTGCGCTATCACCGGGTGGGCCGCGCGCTCTACGCGATTGGCGGCAATCCGGAAGCGGCGCGCGCGGCAGGGATTCGCGTCGAGCGCATTACGTGGGGCGTATTCGTGCTTGGCAGCATGCTGGCTTCGGTGGGCGGTTTGATCGTCACGGGCTATGTCGGCGCGATCAATGCGAATCAGGGCAACGGCATGATTTTCACGGTGTTCGCTGCGGCGGTGATCGGTGGCATTTCGCTCGACGGCGGCAAGGGCACGATGTTCGGCGCGCTCACCGGCGTGCTGCTGCTCGGCGTCGTGCAGAACCTGCTCACGCTTGCCCAGGTGCCGTCGTTCTGGATTCAGGCGATCTATGGCGCGATCATCCTCGGCTCGCTGATGGTCGCGCGGCTCGCCAGCGGCGAAGGCCAGAATTAATGCGTGCGCATCACGGAGAACTCACTTGACCAGCCGCCCGTTGGAAACACCGCAAGTGTCCCAGACCTCGCAAACTTCGCAAACCGACCCACGCCTGATCCTGCTCAGTCCGGCGGATAACTGCCTGATCGCGGCGGCGCGTCTCGATGCGGGCACGCAGGTCGAGATCGAAGGCGAGCGCGTGACGCTGACCAAAACGATCGACTTGGGCCACAAAGTCGCGCGCCGCGAGCTCGCCAAAGACGACAAGGTATTGCGTTACGGCGCGGTGATCGGCCACGTGACCGAGGCGGTGGCGCGCGGTGCGCATCTGCATACGCACAACCTCGAAAGCGATTATCTGCCCACTTACACGCATGACGCGGGTCACGAGTTCGTTCATCACTGATTTGAGCACTATGAAGTGGCCTCGCGCCGCGCTGGAAAGATCATGACTGACACTTCCGTAGCATCCGCCGCCTTGCAACGGCCCTCGCTGCAAGGCTATTTGCGCAGCGATGGCCGTAAAGGCATCCGCAATGTCGTCGCAGTGGCGTATCTGGTCGAGTGCGCGCATCACGTCGCGCGCGAGATCGTCACGCAGTTTCGCGAACCGCTCGATGCTTTCGACGATCCCTCCGCCGGGCGCGAGCCGCCGGTGCATCTGATCGGCTTTCCCGGCTGCTATCCGAACGGATACGCCGAAAAGATGCTCGAGCGCCTCACCACGCATCCGAACGTCGGCGCGGTGCTGTTCGTATCGCTCGGGTGCGAGAGCATGAACAAGCACTACCTCGTCGACGTCGTGCGCGCAAGCGGCCGTCCTGTCGAAGTCCTGACGATTCAGGAAAAAGGCGGCACGCGCAGCACGATTCAATACGGAGTGGACTGGATTCGCGGCGCGCGCAAGCAACTTGCCGCGCAGCAGAAGGTACCGATGGCGCTGGACGAACTGGTGGTCGGCACGATCTGCGGCGGCTCGGACGGCACCAGCGGCATCACCGCGAATCCAGCCGTGGGCCGCGCGTTCGATCATCTGATCGACGCCGGTGCGACTTGCATTTTCGAGGAGACCGGCGAGCTGGTGGGCTGCGAGTTCCATATGAAAACGCGTGCTGCACGGCCAGACCTCGGAGACGAAATTGTCGCGTGCGTAGCGAAGGCGGCGCGCTACTACTCGATCCTCGGACATGGCAGTTTTGCGGTCGGCAATGCGGACGGCGGCCTCACCACGCAAGAAGAAAAATCGTTGGGTGCGTATGCAAAAAGCGGCGCGTCGCCGATTGTCGGCATCATCAAACCTGGCGATGTTCCACCGACCGGCGGCCTCTATCTGCTCGACGTCGTACCCGACGGCGAGCCACGCTTCGGCTTTCCGAACATTAGCGACAACGCGGAAATCGGTGAGCTGATCGCGTGCGGAGCGCATGTGATTCTGTTCACGACGGGACGTGGGTCGGTGGTTGGCTCGGCGATTTCGCCGGTCATCAAGGTCTGCGCGAATCCCGCGACATACCGCAATCTCGCCGGCGATATGGACGTTGATGCAGGCCGCATTCTCGAAGGCCGCGGCACGCTCGATGAAGTCGGTCTTGAAGTGTTCGAGCAAACGGTGACGGTGTCGCTCGGCGCGGCGTCGAAATCGGAAATGCTCGGACACCAGGAATTCATCCTGACGTACAAGACTTTCGAACCGGTCGGACCGGCTTGCCTGCCGTCGAGCGCTGCGCCGCTGCATCAGGTCGTTGCGATCGCGCGGCATTGAGCGGATTCGACTATTGGCCTCGCCTATCGACCGCCACGCCGCGATCGATTCGGCGGCCATCAAGGCGGTGGGCAAAGACCGTCCGCACGTGTTAAAACATCACAAACAGGAGACGCGGTCCATGACGGCAACGATCGGTTCGAAGATCGAACAGCGGCGCGGCATTGGCCGCCGTGCATTACGAGTGAGCGGATTGGGACTCGGCACGGCGCCCTTGGGCGGCCTCTATCGCGACCTGTCCGACGAAGAAGCACACGCGACCATTGCCGCCGCGTGGGACGCCGGCGTGCGGTTTTTCGACACCGCCCCGCACTACGGCCACACGAAAGCCGAGCACCGTTTAGGTGACGCGCTGCGCGGCTATCCGCGCAGCGAATACGTGCTCTCCACCAAAGTCGGGCGCCGCTTCGTGCCGCGCACCACACCCTACGACGGCAGCGAGGGCTGGCAAGACCCGCTGCCGTTCCAGGCCATCTACGACTACACGCACGACGGCATTCTGCGTTCGTTCGAAGACAGCCAGCAGCGCCTCGGCATTGTCGATATCGACATTCTGCTGGTGCACGATATCGGCGTTGTCACGCATGGCGACAAGAATTCCCACTACTGGCGGCAACTGACCGAAGGCGGCGGCTTTCGCGCGCTCGACGATTTGCGCGCCTCGGGTGCGGTCAAAGCGGTTGGACTCGGCGTCAATGAAGGCGCGGCCATACTCGACGCGATGGCTGAATTCGACATTGATTGCGCGTTGCTCGCGGGCCGTTATACGCTGCTCGAACAGGCCACGCTCGACGACCTTTTGCCGGAATGTGAGAAGCGCGGCGTCAGCATCCTGTTAGGCGGCGCGTTTAATTCGGGCATTCTGGCGCGTGGTGTCAGCGGCGACCTGAAATTCAATTACGGCGATGCGCCGAGCGAAATCATCGAGCGCGTCGCGCGGCTCGAAACCGTGTGCCGCGTGCATGGCGTGCCGCTCGCTGCCGCGGCCTTGCAGTTTCCGTATGCGCATCCGGCGGTCGCGACTGTATTGACCGGCGCGCGCAGTGCCGACGAATTACGTGAGAACGTCGCGTCGTTCGAGTTGCCGATCCCCGCGGAGTTGTGGTCCGCGTTGCGCGACAAGGGCTTGCTCGACAGCCGCGCGCCCGCACCAGAGGATTGATTTGACAATGCCTATCGACGCGCACCAGCACTATTGGGACCCCGCTCGCGGCGACTACGAGTGGCTCACGCCGGAACTGAAGATCCTGTACCGGCCGTTCGGTCCTGCCGATCTCAAGCCGCTGCGCGAAACTGCGGGCATCGAACGAACGGTGGTAGTGCAGGCGGCCCCGACGATCGACGAAACACGTTACCTGCTGGACATCGCGCGCAACGAAGCTTCGATTGCGGGCGTGGTCGGCTGGGTGCCCTTGCTGTTGCCCAACGCGCCGGCTGTGATCGAAGCGCTGTCGCAGGAGCCGAAGTTCAAGGGTGTGCGGCCGATGCTGCAGGATTTACCTGACGACTCGTGGATCGCGAACCCGGATCTGGCGCCCGCCATCGACGCGCTGATCGCGCATGACCTCGCGTTCGACGCGTTGATTTACGCGCGGCACGTCGAGTATTTCGAAACTTTCGCGGCGCGTTTTCCCGCGCTGCGCATCGTCGTGGATCACGGTGCCAAGCCGCCGATCCGCTACGGGCACGCCGGCTGGCCGAGTTGGGCCGAGGCAATTAGCCGACTCGCTCAACTGCCGAACGTGCATTGCAAGCTCTCGGGTCTGGTCACGGAAGCGTCGCCTGGCTGGACCGAAGAAACGCTGCATCCGTACGTGGACCATCTGCTGAAGTCCTTCGGTCCCGCGCGTTTGATGTGGGGCAGCGACTGGCCGGTGCTCGATCTGAACGGCGACTATCTGCTCTGGCACTCGGTGGCGAACACCTTGCTCGCGTCCTTGAGCGACGCGGAGCGTGAAGCGGTTTTTGGCGGCAACGCCGCTGCGTTTTATCGACTTTGATGTGACACGCGTCGTGACGAAAGCAAGTCACGAAGACAACATAAAGCCCATTGAACTGGAGTCGTAGATGACACAAAGACTGGCCGGCAAGACGGCCCTGATCACCGCGGCAGGACAAGGCATTGGTCTGGCCACCGCGGAACTGTTCGCGCGCGAAGGCGCGCGCGTGATCGCCACCGATATCCGCATCGACGGACTCGCCGGCAAACCGGTCGAAGCGCGCAAGCTCGACGTGCTCGACGGCGCGGCAATCAAGGCGTTGGCAGCCGAACTCGGCGCGATCGACGTGCTGTTCAACTGTGCGGGCTTCGTGCACGCCGGCTCGATCCTCGAATGCAGCGAGGAAGATTGGAACTTTGCCTTCGACCTGAACGCGAAGGCGATGTACCGCATGATCCGCGCGTTTTTGCCCGCCATGCTGGAAAAGGGCGGCGGCTCGATCATCAATATGTCGTCGGCGGCGTCGAGTGTGAAGGGTGTGCCGAACCGCTTCGCTTACAGTGCGTCGAAAGCCGCGGTGATCGGGCTGACCAAGTCGGTCGCTGCGGACTTCATCACGCGTGGTGTACGCTGTAACGCGATCTGCCCGGGCACGGTTGCTTCGCCGTCGCTCGAACAGCGGATCGTCGAGCAGGCCAAGGCGCAAAACGCGACACTCGAAGCCGTGCAGGCGGCTTTTGTCGCGCGTCAGCCGATGGGCCGAATCGGCAAGCCGGAAGAGATCGCCGCGCTGGCGCTGTATCTCGCGTCAGACGAATCGTCGTTTACCACCGGTCATGCGCATGTGATCGACGGCGGCTGGTCGAATTGACTCGACGCGCACGGGCGGCGATGGGCGCCCGCTGACCCACGAACCGAAACACGAACTGAATATCACTGAAAGGAAGTGCCAGGATGAAACTGCTTCGCTATGGGCCGAAAGGCCAGGAAAAGCCGGGCCTGCTCGACGCCCAAGGCAAGATTCGCGATCTGTCGAAGGTGGTGGGCGACATCGACGGCGCCGCGCTGACCGACGAGGGCCTCGCCAAACTGCGCGCGCTCGATCCGGCTTCGCTGCCGGTTGTGGAAGGCAACCCGCGCATGGGCCCGTGCGTCGGCAAGATCGGTAAGTTCATCTGTATCGGGCTGAACTATGCGGACCACGCGGCCGAATCGAATCTGCCGGTGCCGTCGGAACCGGTGATTTTCAACAAGTGGACGAGCGCGATCTGCGGCCCGAACGACGACGTCGAAATTCCGCGCGGCTCGAAGAAGACCGACTGGGAAGTCGAACTCGGCGTGGTGATCGGCAAGCCGGCGAAATATGTCGACGAAGCCAACGCGCTTGATTATGTCGCTGGCTACTGCGTGATCAACGACGTGTCGGAACGCGAATGGCAGATTGAACGCGGCGGCACATGGGACAAGGGCAAGGGCTTCGACACGTTCGGCCCGATCGGTCCGTGGGTCGTGACGCGCGATGAAGTGGCCGATCCGCAGAATCTGAGCTTGTGGCTCGAAGTAGACGGCCACCGCTATCAGAACGGCAGCACGAAGACGATGGTGTTCGGCGTGGCGAAGCTGGTGTCGTATGTGTCGCAGTGCATGAGCCTGCAACCGGGCGACGTGATTTCGACCGGCACGCCGCCGGGCGTCGGCATGGGCGTGAAACCGAATCCGGTGTTCCTGAAACCGGGCCAGACGATCCGTCTCGGTATCGAAGGTCTCGGCGAGCAGACGCAAAAGACTTACGCGGCGGAGTGATTTGGCTGCCTGTTGAACAGCGTTGTTGATGAAAAAAACTAAAGGCCGTTCCCGCGCGAGGCGGGAACGGCCTTTTGCGTCTTTGGCGCGCCTCTTTTGCTCGCTTCTTTCGCTCGTTCAGCTCGCCTGCTCGTGCTCGCCGTTCTCGCTGATGCGATTGATGGTGCCCTGCGCGACAGCGACGAGCTTCTCGCGGCCGCCATCCATCACATACACATTGCACTGGCAGGTTGCCTGCAGCCGGCCCGCGTGGACCACCCTCGCCCGCGCGATCAGCGTGCCGTTCACCACCGGCCGCAGATAGTTGATCTTGTACTCGCCGGTCACGACCTTCGGACCTAGCGACAGCGCCCCGGCGAACGTCAGCGCATTGTCCGCGAGATAACTGATGACGCCGCCATGCACGAAGCCATGCTGTTGCCGCAACTCGTCGCGGATGGGCAGGCAGAGCGTCAGTTCGTTGCTGTCCGTGTGCATCAGCTCCGCGCCTAGCAGCATGCTGAACGGCTGGGCATGCAGTGCGCCGCGCGCCCGGTCGAGGATGTCGGTCATCGTGATTCCTTCGGGCGTGGCCCGTAGTGGCATCTGCACCGGCGTGCGTTGTGCAGTCCCTACCCACTCTAGGAAGCGCCGATGCACCGCGTCAAGGTGAATCCGAAATATCCGCGCGGCATTGTTGCGCAAAATGACGGGAATTGCGGAGTTGGCCGAGGAAAAGGGGATGTAAGACGATCTTTCGCGAAATTGATCTTCAGCAAAGTTCAGGCTTGCCGTTAACCCTGACGTAGTTCCCGCCATTCTTTGCTTTAGGTGTTCACGATGTTCAGCAAGATCAAGGTCGCATCCGGCCTGTTGTGTGTTCTGGCCGCGTTCTGCGTTTTTCAGCTCGTCACGGTGGGGCTGGGGTTCTGGTCGCTCACGCGCACGCATGACGACGTGGGCGATCTCTCGAACATTGCGTTGAAGCAGGTGGATGCGGTCAATGAAACCACCCAGCACCTGATGGATGCGCGCATCAACCTGTCGCGCGCCGGTACGCGCATGGTGCGCGGCGGCGCCGAACCGACCGATATCGTCCAGCATGCCCGTGAACAGCTGAGCGCCGCCGAACAGTCCTTCAACGCGTTCATGAGCGCTCAGAAGACCAGCGACGAAAACACGGCACGTGCCACCGCATTGGCCGAGAAATACAAGAAGCTGCACGACGCGCTGACGGAGTTGGCGCAATTCCTCGATTCGAACAATATTCAGGCGTTTCTGGACCAGCCGACGCAGGGCTTCCAGGACGCCTATCTCGGCGAGTCGCGTAATTTCGTGCAATTCGGCACGACGGCGAGCCGGGCGTCGATCGATTCGATCGACAGCCGCATGGCGATGTTCCGTGCCGTCAGTATTGCGATTCTGGTGCTCCTGGTGGCAGGCACTGCCGGCGTGTACGCCGCGCTCCGCAAGGGCGTGGTAGCGCCGCTGGAAGAAGCCGGCCGTCACTTCGACCGGATCGCGCAAGGGCGTCTCGACCAGCCGATTGCTTCGCGCGGCACCAATGAGATCGGCCGCCTGTTCTCAGGCCTCGCGAAAATGCAGGCCAGCGTCGCGCGCACTGTGCAAACCGTGCGCGAATCCGCCGACTCGATCCACCTCGGCGCCGATGAAATCGCCACCGGCAACGCCGATCTGTCGGCTCGCACGGAAAATCAGGCGGCCTCGCTCGAAGAAACCGCGTCGAGCATGGAGGAATTGACCGCCACGGTGCGCCAGAATGCCGATCACGCCCGCGAAGCCAATGCGCTTGCCGAAACCGCGCTCGAGGCGACCTCGCGCGGCAGCGAAGTGGTCAACGAGGTGGTCGAGAAGATGCGCGGCATCGCGCAAAGCTCGGACAAGATCGCCGAGATCATTTCGGTGATCGACGGCATTGCGTTTCAGACCAATATCCTCGCGCTAAATGCGGCCGTTGAAGCGGCCCGTGCGGGCGAGCAGGGCCGCGGCTTTGCCGTGGTGGCCGGCGAGGTGCGTGGGCTGGCTCAGCGCAGCGCGCAGTCGGCGAAGGAAATCAAGACCCTGATCAGCGAATCGGTTGCGGAGATTCAGGGCGGCTCGGCGCTGGTCGAGCATGCAGGCGAAGCGATGAGCAACGTTTCAGCATCGATTTCGCGCGTCACGCAGATGATGGCGGAAATCAGCGCGTCGTCGCTCGAGCAGAGCACGGGTATCGAGCAGGTCAACCAGGCGGTGGTGCAGATGGACGAGATGACGCAGCAGAACGCGGCGCTTGTCGAAGAAGCAGCCGCGGCGGCAGCTTCACTGCATCAACAGACACAGCAATTGAAAGAAGCGGTCTCTGTGTTCGAAATTTCGGAAACTGTGTTGCGGACGCAACAAATCGACGACTTGCACGGGCAAACGGTGGCGTTTGGGCTGTCGGGAATGCGGGCAATCTGAATCGTACAGACGCTGTACAGGCTTGGCAGCGGTGCCCCAAAAGAGGGCATCTGCCATAGAAAATGGCCCGCCAAAGCGGGCCATTTTGCATTAGACGCGAACGCCTAAGGGTGCTTCAAGTACCGGAAGGTACTTAGGCCGGCTGGATGTTCGCAGCCTGCTTGCCCTTCGGGCCTTGCTTGACTTCGAACGTCACTTTCTGGTTTTCCTGCAGGGACTTGAAGCCGCTGCCTTGAACTTCCGAAAAGTGCGCGAAGAGATCTTCACCGCCGTCGTCCGGCGTGATGAAGCCAAAGCCCTTTGCATCGTTAAACCACTTCACAGTACCTGTTGCCATTTTTGATCCAATAAATGTTGTGTGTTGCATTCGCGACCGCTATTTCTCAACGTGAGATCGAGCGCGAAGTGAGAGTTGTATCACGTCTTTATGATGGACGCCAATCAACCAGTATTCGGGTATTCCCCCGATCAGGCCTTTTTGAGGCCTGGAAAGCATTTGCAGGAATGCCTCGGCCGGTAGGGTAAACTGCTTGTATTACTTTTCCAGGAAAAACATTGACACATTATTTGCAAGAAGAACTTACCTCGTTCTGGAGTCGTTTGACACCTTATCTCGCGATATTGGAGTCGAAATTACCTCAGGAAGGCGCCCTGGATCCGGTCGGCCGCATCACGATCGACACCGAAAATCACCAGGCTTTCGCCCTTCACACCACCGATAAAAAGCCGCACGGCGACACATCGGATACCCCCACCGGACAAAGCGCGACCTACACGCGATTTAAAACTGCCGACGCCGATTGGGGCCCCTGGCAACGCGAAGCCTATTGATCGACCGGCCGGTCGGCTTTTAACGCCGACGGCAGGCAGAGGACGGCCGGTGTTTAGGCCGGCAATGCGCCATAAGCGGTCGCAAGGTGATAGGGCGTGGTCGACGGCATGTCGGCCCGGGCCACTTCATCGGCGGCCGTTTTGCATTCGAACCAGCCTTGCGGACGCAGGAAGCGTTGCCGGAAGAGCTCGATTTGCCGCGGCAGCGCGGCGAGCGCGGCGGCGTCGCCATGGCTTGCGAGGGCACGCAAATACTCCGTCTGGGCCCAGATCCGCTGGGTGGCGTCCTTGATCTCCCCGGTTTCGTCGAGCGAGGCGCACACACCGCCCGTTTGCGGGTCCACGCCATATTGCTGCGCGAAGCTGAACGCGCGTGCCAGCGATTCGTCGAGACCCGAGCCTTCGAACAACGCGCCCGCCTGCTTGACCAGCCAGAACCATTCGAACTGGTGCCCCGGTTCCAGACGGTTGTCTTCGGAGCCAATCGGCAACTCGGCAATGCAGCCGGTCGGCGCATGGACGAAGTGACGGGCGACCGCGCCGGCCAGACGACGCAACGGGGCGTCGAAGGCGCTGTCGCGCGTGGCGTGGCGGGCGGCCAGCCAGGCTTCGGTCAGATGCATCAGCGGATTCTGGATTGGCGTGCCGGTCACGCCGGCGAAATCCGCCGTGAGCGCGGCGTTCAACAGGTCGTCATCCGCCGCGAAATGCGATTGGATCAGTGCCGACGTGCGATGCACGACGTCCAGTGCGTCCCGGTTGCCTGAATGGCCGGCATATTCCGCGCAGGCGAATACGATGAACGCATGGGTGTACAGGTCTTTGGTGCTGTCGAGCGGTGCACCCTGCGCATCCACGCTATAGAACCATCCGCCATGGCGCGTGTCCTGAAAGGTGTGGACCAGCGAGTCGAATAGCACCTCGGCATGAGCCGCATCGCCCGCTTGCGAGAACACGAACAACTGCCGCGCACACGCCATCGCCCGGTAGCGTTGCGCGGGCAACGGTTCGGGACCCTCGGCGCTGACTGCTTCGTACGGCAGCTTCAGTGCGGTATTGAAACCAGGCCCGCGCCATAGTGGCAGCACTACACGAGTGAAGTGATCACGCAGTGTGGCGGCGAGGGCGATTGTGGAAGCGGGATGGGTCATGCTTTGCATAGTTCGGTTGGTCAATTGCGGTCATTCGAGGCGCCTGCGGACCCGGCTTGTCGCTTTCTGAGCACGTGCGTGCGGGCAAGCTTAAAGCAAAAACCGCCGCTGCTGACACTCCGCCACAGGCGCGCAATACGCGTCAAATAGTCTTGAATAAGGAGAAAACAATGGGGAACCTTGAACTCATTTCCCGTCTGGTATTGGCCGCCGCACTCGGCAGTGTGATCGGCTTCGAGCGCGAGCGGCTCTCATGGGCAGCGGGATTGCGCACGCATATGCTGGTCTGCGTGGGTTCGACACTCATCATGATCGTCTCGGCCTACGGCTTTACCGAGGTGCTGTCAGCTGATCACATTGTGCTCGATCCGTCGCGAATGGCCGCTCAGGTGGTCTCGGGCATAGGCTTTCTCGGTGCGGGGTCGATCTTGCTGCGCGGCGAGATCGTGCGCGGGCTGACGACGGCGGCAAGCCTCTGGTCGGTCGCGGCAATCGGGCTGGCGGTCGGCGGGGGATTGTATACGGCGTCGATTGCCGCGACCATCATCATTCTGATCATCCTTGCCGGGATCAAGCCGCTCGAGCGCCGCTTCATCACGATGAAGCAGCGGCGTCAGTTGACGATGCTCGTTGAGCGCGGCACCTTGACCTTCCATTCGCTGCACGACGAACTCGGCGCCGCGAGCCCACGCGTCAAGCAATTCGTGATGCAGCAAAGCGACGATGCACCGGAATGCGACGAAGTGACAATCACGTTGCATCGCGTGTCGAATACGGAATATGAAGCGATCTGCGCACGCCTGCGTCAGTTGCGCGGCGTCAGGCAATTCCGGCAGGACGAGACGTCGTCTTAAAAACGGAAAAAACGTCGGCGAATGGCTTCGGCTGGGGCGGGCGGCCATGCGACAATGCGGTCTCGAAAAATTCCAATGGTATTGACGAGCGGTGCCCGGCGCCCGCTTTCCGGCGACGACCGCTTTTTTCTCTATGGCAGATTCCGCAGCATCCACGCAGTCCCGGCCTCAGCGCGCCGCTTCGAAGAAGCGGCGTCAGGCCACCGTCTCGACCGAAACCGAAAACAAACTCGCGCGCGCCGCGCGCTCGGCCCAACGTCTCGCGCAACTGAGCGATGCCTCGCGCGACGATAGCACGCTCGATCTGTTCCCCGACGATCCCACCCGCGCCACGCTGGAAGCGATGAACATCGACGTCCGGCAAGGCACGCTGCACGGCTTCGAATTACCCGATGTGGTGCTGGCCGCTGTTGGAGCGATCGATGCCGACGGCTTGTCGCTGGAGGCAAAGGCCGCGCGTCGCGCGCCGCGCACCACGAAATCCGAAGAACCGGCGCCGGTGTATGCGCAATTGAGCGGCCTCGAGCCGGAGGCGGTCGAGGCGCCGACATTGCCGGTTGGCGGAGTGGCTTTCGACGAGGCCAAGGCGGCCACCGAGGCTTCAGCCGAAGAGAAGCCGGCAACATCGGCACGCGACGCAGCCGCGCCGCTCACATCGGCGATGGCAGCGGCTACTGTGGCGCGCAGTGTGACCGCGCTGCGCCAGGCGGCTGAATCAGGCGCCACGACGGGGGATGCAACGGCTGCATCGACCTCGGGCGCAGCGAAACCGGCCATGCCGCCGCAGCGCTTCGCCGCGACTTTTACCAAGGCGACGACGGCCTCGCGGGAAGCCGCCGGCGCCGAAGCCGCGAACGCCGGGCCTGCGAAAGCTGGAGCGGAGCGCGCGCCGTCTCCGACGGAAGCCGAGGCCGGAGCAGCGCGGGCGTTCTCTTCGCCTGAAACTGGCGCCGGCGTGGTGGCTGCTGGATCGAAGCTGGGTACAACGCCCACGTCCACGCCGGGTGATGCTTCCGCATCGGCGCCTGCGCCTGCGGCAGCCGCAAGCGCTGCTTTTGCTGCACCCTCTTTCCGGGAAGCCCAGCGCGCCGAAGCTGCCGCTGCGGCGCTGCGTGCCGCGCCTGAACTCGACCGCGCACGGGCGACGGCATTCGCGGATACCGTCGACGCCTTATATGGCGTGATTGCCGATCAGCGCCTCGCCGCCACCGACCATTCACGCCGCATGAAATGGATGCTGTCGATCGTGGTGGGCGCGTTGCTGATGACGGTCGCGATCGGCATCACGCAGACCGTGCTTCTGATGCGCCTGACGCGTGAAACCACGGCCCAGCAGCACCGCCTCGAACAGATGATGCAGAACCAGCAGGCCGCCATGGCCAGCATGCTCGATACTCACCTGGCGATGGCCACCGCAGCGGCGGCCACTGCCGCATCTGGCGCAGCCGCACCCGCGGCGCTCCAGCCAGCCGCAGCCGCGCCGACTCATGGCAAACGCAGCGCGCGAGCACGGCACGCGCACAAGCCGAAAGCAGCCAACTCCCACTGACTTTTCGCGACCGCCGCGCCGGCAAAGCTGGCTGCGGCGGACGCCGTCAATGCCGCTCTGTTCGGCCCCCGTAAAGCATGACAAGCTCGGAACCCGCACGCAGCGGGCGCCAGCGGGGGATTGCGTTTCAGTAGGCGGACGGTTTGATCTGAAATGTGAAAAAGGGGACGTTGTCATGATGCGACGCACCATGCACAAAAACCCTGTGGCAACACATCGCACCCAAGAAATTGCTGCATTGCACTAGCTTTTGCCTAGGGAAAACCCTATAATGTTTCTTAAGGGAAAACCCTAGCAAATGCAGTAACCAACCGGGAGTCGCCATGAGCTACATTTTTGCACTGTTCCAAAAGGTCAGCGACCTCTTTGCGTCGCCCCATCTGCCGCTGGATTCGGACTACTCGTATGCAGCGCGTAGCCGCGAAGCAGAGCGCATGCGCAAAGCGCAAGCCACGTTGTTCGGCATTAAGCTGAGCGACTAAGAAGAAAGCTGTACGGCCTGAGCGCGGACCACCGCGTCCGGGCGCGCACCTCGAGTGCGCCCGCTTTATTGAAGCCACCGCCCGCGAAATGCGTGCCGTGGCTTTTGTTTTTGAATGTCCCCATCCCACTCCGCACTTTTCCGAATATTTCCTGGCCGAAATGAGTGTAACGGTGGCTGACACGACGCCGCGCTGCCATTTGATTGATCTATCGCGCATCCGCTTCAGACGAGCGCCGAGCGCCCAAAAGGCCCGTCTTCATCCGTCCCTTTCTACGAAACGTGTGCTTACAAGTGCTCACGTTTTCATGCGGTTTGCACCGTTAAAGTTGATTTCAAGCGTACGGCGTCCGGTCCGAACCCAAAATCGCGGTTCGATGCAGGCCGAACACGGACGCCGGCTTGATATAAAACTTTGCATGGGAGGTCACGATGAAAACCTTTAACAAGACGTCGCGTTCGATTGTTGCAACCTTGCTGGCAGGCGGCGCGTTGCTCGCGGCCGGCAGCGCTTTTGCTCAGGAACGAGTGGTTGTCGAGAATGGTCCGGGACCGGCGGTGTACGGTCAGCCGCACATGATGCCGGTGGGCGTGTCGATCAACATCGGCTGGCATGGCGATCGTTACTACGACGGCCACCGCTACTGGGCTCACGACGACTGGATGCGTCATCATCCGCACGACTACGATCCGCATCATCACGACGACCGTCGCCCGCCGCCCCCGCGTTACTAATGCGCGCATGACGGCGCCGCGTGACGCGGCGTGAAGTCCACAAAGCCGGTCCTTCCTCGCGGAAGACCGGCTTTGTCGCGTTCGGGCTTGAAATACGGCGCGCTGCGCTATGCTTGAAAGCTTTCATCGATGGCAGCAGGAGAGCGGCGTGGATAAGGCAGTCATAGGCGTAGTGGGCACGGGATTGATGGGCGTCGGTATTGCGACGCAAAGCGCGCTGCATGGGCATCGGACGATTGTTCACGACGTCGACCCGGCGCGCCTCGCTAGCGTGGCGCCCAAGGCGGAGGCGGTGCTTGACGAACTGATCGACTGCGGACGCATCGACCATGGTGCCAAACACGCGGCGCTCGCGCGCATCGAGACGCATGCGCAACTCGACGTTATGGCGTCGGCGCAATTCGTGATCGAGGCGATTCCCGAAGTGTTGGAGTTGAAGCATCGCCTGTATGCATCGTTAACCGGGCTGATGGCAGACGACGCGATTCTTGCAAGCAACACCAGCGGCTTTCCGCCCGATCAACTGGTTGCTCCGTTGCGCGCGAAAGAGCGTTTTCTGATCGCGCATTTCTGGAATCCGCCGCACATGATCCCGCTTGTCGAAGTCGTGCCGGGCACCGCGACCGCGCCGGAAGTCACCGAACGTACCGCTGCTTTGATGAGCGCGATCGGTATGGAGCCGGTGGTGCTGGCGAAGGCGATTCCGGGTTTTGTCGGCAACCGGTTGCAGTTCGCCGTGCTGCGCGAGGCGCTGAACATCGTGCGCTCGGGGGCAGCGACGCCTGACGTGGTCGATCGGGTCATGAAGGCGTCGCTTGGGCGCCGGTGGGGGATTGTCGGGCCGTTTGAGGGCGCGGACATGGGCGGCCTCGATACCTTCCTCGATATCTCCACGCATTTGATGCCGGAACTCGCTAAGGACGAAGACGTCCTCGATCTGCTACGTGCACAGGTGAACGCGGGGCGGGTGGGCGTACGCAGCGGTGCTGGTTTCTATGAATGGGACGACGCGCATCTGGCGCGCGTCAAGGCAGGCCGCAAGCAGGTGATTAGTCGCGGTTAATGACGTTTCACGCACGCAGCGTGAATCGGATTATGCAGCCGGAATAATCAGGCATTTGAAATGAATAATATCGAATTAAAATAATTTCAAATGCCTTTCTTATATAATGAAAATGTAATATTAGGATAATAAAAAACTCCCGAATAACTCTAAAGAACTCTCGATCGTCGCCGTTATTGATCATACGAAAGACGCGGTTCCCTGAAACCGCGCGAGAAAGACCAACCGATCAAGAGAGTCCGCAACGAAAAGTTGCGTGAAAACAAGAATGTTCCGGAGTGCACGGGGTAGGAATGCGGGCCGCGGGAAGCCGCGTCCGTATCATCAAACAATCAGGCTGATCGTTGTATTGCTGGCCGCCGCGCCTTTAGGCGCGAGTGCGGCGGGCATTGCTATTGACGGCGGAACTGCGACAACAGTTTCAACTGCAGCGAATGGCCACCAGACGGTCAATATCGCGCCGACAGTAGCCGGGGTTTCAAATAACACCTATAGCAGTTTCAACGTAGACGCAGCCGGCGCGTCACTAAATAACGTCGGTATTAATGCCCGAACGATTGTCAATCAGGTAACAAGTACCAATCCTAGCATTATTAGCGGGCGAATTGACGTGCTCGGCTCGCGTGCGAACGTGATATTGGCCAATCCGAACGGCATTACGGTTAACGGCGGTTCATTCGTCAATACGGGCCGTGTCGCATTGACCACTGGGCACGTCAGTTTCAAGGACACCGTTCCGGTAGCGGGAATTCCGGAACGCGACATCGTGCTCGACACCAGCACGGGGACGATCGTCGTCGGGCCGCAAGGATTGGCGAGCGCGTTGATCGGCCTCGATCTGATCGCGAAGAATGTGCAGATCAACGGGCCGCTCACCAACGGCTTCACGTCGCAGACCGCCTACGTGCGCGCGGTGGCCGGCAACAGTAATGTCACGCTGAACACGGCGGTTTCGCCGAACGACAACAGCAACGACTGGCTCACGCTGAGTCCATCCACCAGCGCGGCCACGGCCAGTTCATTCGCTATCGACATCACCGCCGCCGGCAGCCTGACGAGCGGCCGTGTGCAACTGATCGTCACCGATAAAGGCCCGGGCGTGCGCAGCGCTGGGCCGATGAACGCATCGCTCGGCGATTTCACGTTGTCGTCGAACGGCTCCGTGCAGTTCGCCAATACGACGCTGACGGCGCAGAACAATCTCGATCTGCAAGTGCAGGACAGCGTGACGTTATCGGATACGAAGCTGAAGGCGAACAGTGGTTCGGCGACGTTGAGCGCGAGCGGCGCAGTCAGCCTGACGGGAAGCAACCTGCTTGCCAATGCCGGTATCGACATGAGCGGTGGGGGCATCGCGCTGGCGCAGGACGCCGCGGCGCAATCCGTGATCGCTTCGACCACCAGCGGCGTGGTGCTGACCAGCACCGGCGATATCACCAACGTAGGTTCGCTGATACAAGGCCAGCAGAAGAACACGCTCGATTCGGCGTCGCTCGGCGCGGTCACGCTGAACGCCACCGGCAACATACTGAATCAGTCGACACCGACAGGCCTGCTTGGCGTCGTGTACGGTGCGGCGGGCGATGTGTCCGTGACGGCCGGTGGCTCCCTGACGAATCAGAACGCACGCATCCTGTCGAATCAGAATCTGACGATCACGGCGGGCGGCGATGTCGACAACGTCGTCGATCATTCGAGCGGTGTGAATGGCGGCGCGCCGGTCAGCTATTCAGACCGTAGCTGGCGCCTGATTTTCGTCGAACATCGTGACGACGGTTTCAATGTGGACTACGGCGCGCTCGCCGATCCGGACAAACTCTCCTACCTGAGCGCCAACGTCGGCAACGTGACGATTGCCGCGCAGAACGTTCATAACATCGGCGGCACGATTCTCGCGCAAATCGACCCGAAAAGCCCGACCGTCGGCGGTTCGATTTCGATCACCGCGCGCGACCAGTTATTGACGCAGGCCATCTTTACCGGCCAGGCGTCGTTTCATCGAACGTGTTTCTTCTTCTGCAGTTCGAGTTCGTCGAGCAACGTGCAGGGTTACGGCGGCGTGATCCAGGCGAACAATGACATCACGCTGAAGGCCGGCACGCAGATCACCAACACGGGCGGCCTCGTGTCGGCGGAAGGCACGCTCAAACTCGACGCGCCAAGGACCCTCGCACAAGCTGTACTCGGCTACACCGCGATCAACCGTACGCACGATCTCAAAGCGTGGTTCGGCAACGCGTGGTCGGCGATTTTCGCGGCCGACACGGGCGGCTTGTTCATTGGCGGCAGCGGGCAGGTCGAGCTGACTGGCGAGGCGGATATTGAAGGTGGCGCGTTCAACGCGCCTGGCGGCATCAAAGCCGCGGGCGGCGTGAACACGATTAGCGCGCCGTATCGCGCGCCGGTCACGATCGGCAATCACAACCACCTCGGCCTCGTGTCGTGGTTCGGCCTATGAGGTCGGCCATGGAGCACGCCATCAACCGGACCACGCAGCGCCGCGTGCCCCGGCTCGCACGCTGCACGCTGGCGATACTCGCCGGCGCCGCAGCGGTGCGCGGGTTCGCGCAAACGCCGCCGGGCTTGCCGAATGCGGGGGCGCCAGGCGGCGTGCCCTTCGGTGCACCCGTGCGCGCCGAACAGGACCCGGCGCAACGTCTCCTGCAAGAGCAACGCGATCGCCAGCGGCGCGACGAAATCCAGCAGCCGCCTCCACAGATCGAAGTGCCGCAGCCGACAGTGGTCAATCTCCCCGAAGGTGCGGATGTCGAGACCCTGCCGGACGTCGCGCCGCTCTTCAGAATTGACCACATTGAGTTCAACGGGGACAAGGTCCTTGGCGCGAGTGCGCTTAATGAGATCGCCGCCCCGTTCATCGGCAGGCAGCTCGGCCGCAACCGTATCAACCTGCTGCTGCGCCGCGTGACCGAAGCGTTCATCGCATGCGGCTACATCACGACGCGTGCATATCTCGGCGCGCAGAATCTCGCCTCGGGTACGCTGAAAATCAGCATCGTCGACGGCAAGGTATCGGCCTTCACGCTGAACGGCAAACCGCTGCGTCCGCGCGATCCTGAAGAGCCGTGGTACACGACGCACGGCGGCGGCCTGCTGACCGACGCGGGTACCGCGTGGGCCTTCGGCGACAGCACGGGTGACGTGCTGCGCTTGCCTGACCTCGAACAGGGCGTCGACCAGATCAACCGGCTTCGTCGCAATCAGGCTGAAATCCAGATCATGCCGGGCGAGACACCGGGCGACTCGGTGGTGGCAATCACCAACCACTACGGCGACCATGTTTTCTACGACCTCGGCATCGACAACTACGGCAGCTCGCAAACCGGCACGCTGCGCTATCGCGCTGGCGTCGAAGCGGACAACCTGATCGGTTTGCAGGAGTCGTTGTCGTTCAACTACGTCGGCACGCAGGACAGCAACGCGGTGGTGTTTTCCGCAGCGGCGCCGTATGGCTATCAGACCTTCAGCTACACGACTTCGCTGTCCGAATACCAGCAGACCATCAGCGATGTCGCGCTACTGCAAGGACGCACTTTCAGTCAGATCCTCGGCTGGAACGATGTGCTGACGCGCTCTCGCACCGGTCGCACAAGCGTTGACATCACGCTGACCAAAATGCGCACGGAACGCAACCTGAACGGCATCGACCTGGCGCCGCAGGACCTCACGGTGTTGCGCGTTGGTCTGAATGGTTTGCGCCGTTTCGTTGCGCAAGATCAGGCCGCGGCCGCGACGTGGGACGTCGGCGTGTCGCAAGGCTTACCGTGGCTCTCCGCTAGTCATGACGCCCCCGATATCGACGAAGTCGATGCGCACAGCCAGTTCACGAAAGTCGACGCCACTGCCACGCTGCAGATCGCACTCGGCACGCTGGCCGGCACGCAATGGACCTATCGCGGCACGTTGCGCGGCCAGTACAGCCATGTCGCGATGTTCGGCAACGAGCAGATCTTCCTCGGCGGCATGGATTCCGTGCGTGGCTTTACCGAAGGCGGGATTGCCGGCGACAGCGGCTTCTATCTGCGCAACGAGGCCGCGTGGCAGAACGTGCCGGTCTGGCACGACGCGCATCTCGAACCCTACGTCTTTCTCGACGGCGGCAAATCGCATCTGGTCGCGCAAGGCGGCTGGCCGACGCTCATGGGCACCGGCATCGGCGCACGCGCGCAATGGCGCTACAAAACACAAACCGTCACTAGCGAGGTGCTGCTTGGTCAGGCCTTGCTGCAACCCGCCGCACTGGGGAAAAAAGCCACCGTGCTGCTTGCCACACTCAACTGGTCACTCTGAAGAGGTTCACATGAAACATCGTCCGATCGCCGCCACGATTCGCAACGCCACGTTGATCGCCACGCTCGGTCTTGCCGCCGGTTTTCTGCCCGCAGCGCACGCGACCAACAAGCCGACCGCAAAACCTTCAGCCGACAAGGCAGCGGATGCCGTCGGCGGTCCGCTGCCCGCCAACGGCGTGGCGCGTGTCAACAACGTTGTGATTACGCAGGACCAACTCGACCAGGCCGTGCGTGCGCTGAACGTGCCGGATACACCTGCATTGCGCGCATCGGTGAAGAACCAGCTGATCGCGCGTGAACTGTTCCGCCAGGCTGCCGAGAAGCAGCATTACGAATCGCGTCCGCAAGTCGTGGCCGCCGTCGAACAGGCCAGGACGGCCGCGATGACCGCCGCGTATCTGCGCGATCAGGTGAAGCCCGCCCCAGTCACCGATGCCGACGTGAAGGCGAAATACGACGCGATCGTCGCGACCCTCGGTGAGAACGAATACAAGCCGAGCGCAATCGCCGTGAAAGATGCCGACACCGCTCAAACGGTGCTCACGCAACTGAAGAAGGGCACCGACTTCGCGCAACTCGCGAAGCAGTACAGCCAGGGCCCGGGCGCGGCGCAAGGCGGCGCGATGAACTGGATTTCGTTCAGGACGCCGATCCAGCCGGGTAACACACAGAACTGGCCGCAGCCGCTCGCCGAAGCGCTCGTCAAGTTGCCGCAAGGCGGCGTGTCGAGCACGCCGGTGCAGATCGGCGACGCGTACTGGATTCTGCGTGTCGACGAAAAGCGTCCGACGCAGATTCCGCAATACGACCAGATCAAGGACGCGCTGCGCAAGCAGCTCGAACAGGTCGCGCTGGAGAAGGCCACCGCACAGGTCGTGGTCGATCTGATGAAGAACGCGCGGATTCAGCAGCAGTAAAGAGCCTCGTTTTCGCCGAGGCGCAGCGGACGGGATGAAACCGCTGCAACGCCGTTTCGGGCCGGTCGTCCGGAACGGCGCGGAAGAAGTGCCGGAAGTACAAGAAGAACCAAAAAAAGACGAGAGCACCATGAACGCGTCCACACGCAACGCTTTACGACAACTCGAGCAAAACCGTCAGGCACATGACGAGCGGCACGATCGCGGCATGCAGTCCGCGCGGCAGCGCTGGTCGGTGTCTATGCCTGCTCGTCCGTATCGCATGTGGCAGCGCGCGGTGTCGGCGCTGGTCGCGTTGACGCTGTTCGCCGGACCGCTCTCGATCACGTTCGAGCAAAGCCGCGACGCCGCGGGGGTTCTGGCCGCCGGCAGCCATCGTCTGGACGACGAGGCATGGCAACGCATCATTGACCTGAGCGCCGTGCGCATCCGCTTTGCGATGCAAATGGCGCAGGCCGCGCCGATTGTCGATCCGACAGCGCCGATCACGTTTCAACCGAAGATCACGCAGACCACCGGCGCAGGCGGCGGCGTGCCAGTCGTGAACATCACCGCGCCGAACGCGGCAGGGATTTCTCTCAACAAGTATCAGAGTTTCAACATCGATCCGGTCGGGCTGATCCTCAATAACAGCCTCATGGCCGGTACGTCGCTCACCGGCGGCGATCTGCAGGCGAATCCGAATCTCGTGGGCCGTACGGCGAGCGTGATCGTCAATCAGGTGACGTCAACGGGCGCCGCGTATGCAAGCTTGCTCAACGGGCCGCTCGAAGTGTTCGGTGCGCCCGCCACCGTCATCATCGCGAACCCCAACGGCATCACGACCAACGGTACGGGATTCACGAATACGATCGGCGTCACTTTGTCGACCGGTACTCCCCAATTTCTGAGTGATCTCAAGGGCACGGTTACCGACTTCGACAACGCGCAAACGGTCGGTTATAGCGTGACCGGTGGCCATATCCAGATCGAAGGCAACGCGGGCGTGAATGGCCCCGGCGCCGGCATTGAAGGCACGGTCGGCACGATCGACCTGATCGGCGAAACCATCGGCATCAACGCGCCGTTGTACGCCGGCTCGCGGATCAACGCGATTGCCGGGCGACAGTTCGTGCTGCCGTCGGCGGTGAGCAATAGCGGCACCACCTATGCGACGTCGGCGAACGATTCGGATAACTCGGCCAGCGCGATCAATAACGCCAATGGCCACGCCAACAACGGTCTCGCCATCGACGCCACCGCGTTCGGCGCGATGACCGCCGGCCAGATCCAGGTGATCGGCACGGCAGCCGGCATGGGCGTGCGCACCGATGCGCAAATGGCGGCGAATACCGGCGATCTGCTGCTGTCGTCGAACGGCGATCTGACCGTCAACGGCTCGGCCGCGCAACAGCAAGCCACGCTGCAGGCGAGCGGCAATCTGTCGATGACCGGCGCCCACGTCGGCATCAGCGGCTACACGATCAATGCGAACGGCGACGTCACATCGACTGGCACGATTCAGACCGGCGGCAAGCTCGCCGTCACGGCGGGCGGCAACGTCAACGTGGCGAATGCGCAATCGAACGGCGACACGGCGGTCACGGGTGGCGCGAATGTCACACTTGGCGACGTGCAAACCGGCGGCGCGCTCGCCGTGACGGCGCAAGGCAACGACGGCACAGGCGACATCAACCTGAACGGCACCGCCGTGATGAGCGGCGCAACGAGCTTGCAGGCCGCGCGCGACATCAACGTGAACGGGCAGACCAACGGCAGTACGTTGCAGGCGACCGCGCAGCGCAACGTCAACGTGAACGGCGCGCTGCAGACGTCGAGCGATCTCGGCCTGAACGCGACGCAAGGCAACGTGACGAACAACGGAACTGTCAGGAGCGGCAGTAGCCTCGCGCTGACGTCCGGTCAGAACACGAACGTGGTCGGGCAGGCCACCGCGCAGAAAGCCGTCACGGTGACGACAGGCCAGGACTTATCGGTGAGCGGATCGCTTGCAAGCGGCACGACGCTCGCAGCCGATGTCGCGCGAGATATCTCGGTAGCGGGTTCGCTGCTCGTTGGCACCGATGCGCAAGTGAGCGCGGGGCGCAACCTCGACGTTCCGGGTGTAGTCATCGTGCAGCAGGATGGCGTGTTCAATGCTCAGAATAATCTCACCGGCAGTGGATCGGTGGCGTTCGGCCAGAACGGCACGTTGACGACGGGACAGGACGTCGCCTTCACCGGCAAGCTGCTCGCCAATGGTCTGCAAGTGACGGCGGGCAATAACGCGAGCCTTGCCGATGTGCAGGCGGGTGGTGCATTCAACGTTGCGGCGAACGGCATCACCAGCAATCCCGCCGGTGGCGGTGACGTAACGTTCAACGGCAACGCGGCTTCGGTTGGAGCGGCGAACGTGCAGGCGGCACGCGATGTGATCGTCAACGGTACGCTGGCGGGTGGCTCGCAGGTCACGCTGACGGCGCAGCGCAACGTTGCGGTGGCCGCGGCGGGCACCGTGCAGGCGGTCGGCGATCTGTCGGTCGCAGCGGTGAATGGCAGTGTGAATTCGAGCGGCACGTTGAACGGCGCGGCGAACCTCGTGGTCAATGGCGCGCAGGATGTCGCGTTGACGGGCGCGACGAGCGTAACCGGCGATACCACGCTGACGGCTGGACATGACCTGACCATCGGCGGCACGCTGGCTGGACAGGGGGCGGCGACGCTCAGCGCGGGACATGACGTGATCGCGGGCGGCAGCAGTGGCTTCGTCAAGGATGCGAACGTCAATGCCGCCAACGATTTGTCGGTAGCCGGTGCGTTGCAAGGCGCCGGCGTCTCGTTGACTGCAGGTCATTCGGTCGCGTTGAACAACGTGCAGGCGAACGCGGCGCTCCAGGTTGCGGCGAATGGGGGCACGCTGGCGGTCAACGGCCTGGTTGCATCGTTGTCGACGGCGTCGCTGACTTCGAGCGGTGACACGTCGATCAATGGCGCGTTGCAGAGTGCGAACGCGCTGAGCGTGACGAGCGGCGGCAACACGTCGATCGCCGGCAGCGTCGCGTCGAACGGCAACGTCACGCTGACGAACGCGGCGGGCTCGCTGACGAGTACCGGCAACATTCAGTCCGGCGACAACCTGCTGATCAATGCGGCGCAATCGGTCGACCTCGGTACGCAGGGTACTTCCGCACTCGGCGACCTGACTGTCAACGCCGGCCAGAATCTGACGATGAACGGTTCGGTGGTTGCGCAAGGTAATGGCACGCTGACGGCCGGCGGCTCGATTGCGGGCGCGGCGACCAGCGCGTTCGGCCTCGCGGCGAACGTCAGTTCCGGTGGCGACACGAATCTGACCGGTTCGCTGCGCGGCGGCACCGTGCAGACGAATGCGGGCGGTTCAGCGACGGTGCATGACGTGCAGGCGGCATCGAGCCTCGCGCTTGCGGCGACTCAGGATCTGAACATCACCGGTGCGGTCACCGGCGGTGCGGGGGTGACGGTGAACGCCGGTCAGAACATCGGCATTAGCGGTTCGATTCAATCGGCAAATGACACCACGCTGACCGCGCAGAGCGGCAATGTCGGTTCGACGGGCACGATCGCGAGTAACGGCGCGTTCAACGTGCAGGCCGGTTCCGACATCAATCTTGGCGGAACGACCACGGCTGCACTCGATACGACGCTCAACGCAGCGCGCGACGTCAACGTGACCGGCATGCTTGCCGGACAGGGGCAAGGCATCGTCACGGCGGGTCGTGACATCGGCGGCGCGGGCACGATGACGTTCACGCAGGCGGCCACGCTGAATGCGGGCCGGGATGTGGCGCAAGGCGGGTTGATTCAGGGCCAGGCGGTTCAGGTGACCGCGGCGGGGAACATCGGCGTTAACAACGTCGAATCGGCCAGCACCGTCACATTGAACGCGAACGGCACGAACACGGCTAATGGCCCGGGCAATCTCACGGTCAATGGTTCCGTTGCCGCGGCAGGCGCAGTGACGGCGACAGCGCAGAACGATGTGACTGTGGCGACGCCGGGCAAGATCGCCACTGGCACGACCGTCGGTATCAATGCACAACACGATATCAACGTCGCAGGCGCGGTCGAGTCGGTCGGCGATGCGGTGCTCAATGCTCAGCAAGGCAGTTTGAATGCGACGGGCGGCATCAACAGTGGCGGCAAACTGAACATCACGACGGGTCTCGATCTGTCGCTCGGCGCGAGCACGAGTGCGGTTGGCGACGCAACGTTGAATGCGGGCCGCGATGCGCTGTTGAACGGTTTGCTGATCGGGCAGGCGAACGGCTTTGTGACGGCGGGCCGCGATATCGGCGGTGCCGGCACGCAGGCGTTTACGCAGGCAGCGAACTACACGGCGCAACGCGACATCGCGCTGACCGGTGGCGTGCAGGCGAACGTTATCAATGCGCTGGGTGGCAACAGCGCTACGCTGCACGACGTCAATTCGGCGACGACCTTGACGCTCACTGCAAACGGCAATGCAGGCGGTGGCGATGCGGCAATCACGGGCACGGCGACTGCGCCCGGTTTGGTCACGTTAAGCGGCGCGCGCGACGTGCTGGTCAGCGGTTCGTTGACGACCGGCGATTCGTTGACGCTTGCTGCACAACGCAACGTGACGGTGAGCGGTACGGTACAAACCACTGCGGGCGATCTCACTGCTACGGCGGCAACCGGCAGCATTGCGCTAACCGGCACCACGACCACGTCTGGCGCGCTGAATCTCACGTCCGCGCTCGATACGCAGCTCGGTGGCACGATCAACGCGGCGAGAGACGTGACCGTGCAGGCGGGCCGCGACATCATGCTGACCGGTGCGCTCGCGGGTCAACTTGGCGGCACGTTGACGGCATCGCACGATATCAACGGCGCGGGCACGGCGGCGTTTGCTCAGGCGGCGACGCTGAATGCTTCGCACGACATCGCATTGACCGGTGCGCTGCAAGGCGCGAGCGTCACCGTGACGGGTGGCAACAGCGCGGGCCTGGGCAGCGTGCAGGCGGTGACCGGCAATCTTGCCGTGACCGCGAATGGTAACGCTGGCGGCGGTGACGTGACGCTCGGCGGCACGGCTACGGCGCTCGGCACGCTGGTGCTGCAGGCGGCACGCGATGTCGGCGTGGGCGGTGCGATTAACGCAGGCGGCGCGACGACGATCGATGCCGCGCGCAATATCACGCTCGCCGACGTTAACTCGGCAGGCGATCTGACGCTGACGGCGACCAGCGGTAACGCGAGTGCGGCGAATGTCACGACGCAAGGCAATCTGAATGCGAACGTGGGGCAGGCGCTCACGTTCTCCGGCGCGACGACGGTGGGCGGCAATGCGCAACTCACGTCGGGCGGCGACATGACGCTGACGGGCGGCATCGGCGCGCAGAACGTGGGTACGTTGACGGCGGGCGGTTCGATTAACGCGGGTTCTGTAGCTTTTGGCCAGCAGGCGACGTTGAACGCGGGCGGCAGCATCGGCGTGACCGGGGGTGTCTTAACGAACGGCGCATTGAATGCGACGGCGGGCAATGACCTCTCGATGGGTTCCGCGCAAGCCGGCGGCGCGATTGCGTTGCAGGCGCAAGGACACAACGGTGCAGGCGACGTGAATGTGGGCGGCACGCTCGCGTCCGGCTCGGCGATCAGCGTGACGGCTGCGCGCGATGCGACGGTCGTCGGTAACGCTTCGGCGACTGACAAGCTCAACGTGACGGCGGGTCGCAACTTGACGACAAGCGGTACTGTCGGCGCGAATTCCGATGTCACGCTGACTGCGACGGGCGGCAATCTCAATGTCGGCGGCGCGGTGACCAGTCAGGGAAATTTGAAGGCCACTTCGGGCGGCACGCTGGCGCTGAATGGCGAACTCGTCAACGGCGACACGACGCTGACCGCCGGCGGCACCGCGACGTTGACCGGCTCGTTCCTCGGCCTCGGCCTCGCGACGATCAACGCGGGCGGTTCGGTGAACGGTGGCGGCGCGCTGACGTTCGGTAAGGACATCACGATCGGCGCGGGTGCAGGCATCACGCTTGGCGGGATTCAGGGTGCGGGGCTGTTTACCGCGACGTCGGTCGGCGATATGTCGCTCGGCGCGACGACGGCGGTGGGTAATGTCACGGCCACATCTACGGGTGGCAGTGTGAGTTTTGGTGGTGACCTGCAGTCCGGTGGCAACGTGGCGATTCAGGCTGCGCGAGATGCGAAGGTGACGGGCGCGGTGTCGTCGATGGGCACGGTGAATGTCACGGGGACGCAGGGCAACGTGACCGTGGCCGGCGTGTCGTCGAACGGCGATACGACGATGAGTGCCGGGCAGAAGCTCACGTTGAGCGGCAGCAGCACGGTGGCGGGGCAGTTTAAGTTGAGCGGCGGCAACGTCACGTTGAGTGGCTCGCAAGGTGGGTCGAAGAACGTTTCGGTGACCGCGCAGGGGACGCTCGATGCGAGTCAGGCGTCGATGGTGTCCACGGGGAATATGCAGTTCAGCGGTACGAATGTGACGCTGGGGACGGCGATTGTCGGCGGGGCGTTGACGGCGGCGGCCTCGAATCAGCTCTCGCTGGTTGGGTCGGCGGTGGATGTGGTTGGGGCCGCGACGCTGACTTCTGGGAATGGGTTCTATAACGCGAGCCAGGTGCTTTCAGGTGGGGCGCTGTATGTGTCCGCGCCGAATGTGACCAATGCGGCGAATGCATCGCTGGCGTCGACGAATACCACGACGGTCAACGCCACGAACTTCACCAACGCGGGTCTGGTGAACGGTTCGACAACCAATGTGACGGTGGCGGGCGGGCTGAACAACAGCGGCGGATCGTTGATGGCGGTGAACAGCCTGAACATCAACACCGGATCGCTGAACAATCAGAACGGGCTTATTTTTGCGGGCAATCCCAATGCGCCCGGTGGACCGACGACCGGCGACGTCTCATTGACGATCAATGGCGGCAACGGCTCCTTTTATAACCCGGGCGGTCAGTTGCTCGCGCAACGCAATATGGGCATCACTGCCACGAATATGGCGTTCGACCCGTCGCAGGGGACGATTAGCCAGGGCGGTCAGCTTTCGATTACCGCGGGGTCGATCAGCAACACTGGCACGTGGAATTACGGTGGCCAGAGTGTGACGCTGACTGGGCTGAACGGCATCAATAACTACGGCACGATGACGGGGACTGCGCCGCTGACGCTTGCGACCAATGGCACGTTCACGAACTTCGGGCAGGTCACCGGCAATGACGTGACGTTCAACGGCACCTTGAACAACGTGGCCGGCGCTGTAATGCATGCGGATGACACGCTGACGCTCAACGGCAACGCGACAAATCGTGGCACCGTGGAAGCGGGCAACCTGCTTTCGATCAACGGCGGTAACTACGACAACCAGGGTGCGACGACCCAGTCCAACGGCAACATGCAGTTCTCGCTGGGCGGCACGCTGCAGAATACGACGGGCACGATCTCGGCCGCGGGCAACATCACCATCAATGCGGGCACGGTCGTCAACAATGGTGTTCAGGGCGGTTTGACATCGTCTACGCAAGTGGTTTCGGCGGCCGATGACCCGTCACTGTATGGCTCGATAGTGGTCGGCACGCAGACGGTTTATGGGTTCACGGGCGGAAACGGCGGGTCGTATTACGACGCAACTTATACCTACAACGCGACCTTGTCCGACCTAGGCCCCGACCTGGCGAATGGCGTGCTCGACGTGGCGCACAACGCCGCCTTGACCGGCATGTATGGCGCACAACTCACAGAGCCGACGCAGGTCGGCAGCAATTTGCAGCAAGCCGGCGTTTCATATCAGACGATCGCTCTGCCGGGTATCGATCGGACTGTCACGGCGCCAGGCGCCGGCACGCCGGGCACCATCATGGCGGGGGGCAACATCACCCTGACCGCAGGCTCGCTGTCGAACGCCGACGGCATCATTTCTGCGGGCGGGAACGTCAACTTCAACCTGCAATCGCTGAATAACGGTTCGCTTGGAAACGTGACGGCGACGGTTGTGGACACGGTCGACCAAGCCCAGCTCACCGCCTTCATGGCTCAACTGAAAGCGCTTGGGACAGTCGGCCTTTATAACGCGCCGATCCCTTATGAACTCGGTGGATACGTGGGCGGTGAAACCACGGCTACGTTCAATTCAAACGCGCCGGTCCCTGCGAGCATCACAACCACGACCACTACGTTTGGTCAGCAGGGGCTGATCGTCGCTGGCCAGGACGTGAACCTGTCGGGCGGCAATCTCGTTAATAGCGGCAACATCTATGCGGGCCGCAACTTCAATGCGAGTGGAGCCCAGTCGTTCAGCAACCAGGGCGAGCGCATTACGTCGACGAGCAGTTCGCCAGGCTGCGCGACGGGCGTGTCGGCCAGCGAGTGCGCCGCTGGAATGGGTTATCGGGGAGATAATCCGACGACAACGAGTTTCAGCTACGCGCAGCAGAGCGCGACGATTTACGCCGGCAACGACCTCGTGATTGCCGCCGGCCAGGTCAGCAATACGTATGGCAACCTGCTCGCGGGTCACGACATCGTGATCGGCGGTGTCGGTACGACCGCGAGTTCGACAACTCCCGCGCAAGGACTGACCAACAGGTCAGGCAACATCGTGGCGGGCAATAACATCACGCTCAACGTGTCGGGCGCTATAACGAACACGCTGCCACCGCCGGTGCCTGTGCATCAGGATTACGGTTCGAAGGAACAGTATTCAGGTTGTATGACGGCGGGTGGCTACAGGGAGAGCTACTGCGAGGGTTATGTCGACCAGCAGTCAGGCAGTTCCTCGGTGATCAGCGCGGGCAATAACCTGCAGATCAATGCGGGCAGCCTAACCAACATCGGCAGTCTGATTACTGCCGGAACTGCGGCGACTATCGCGGTGGCGGGGCCGGTGGTGAATGAGGCACAGACGCTCAATGCTTACTGGCACTCGCACTGGGTGCAGCAAACCGGCATGTTCAGTTCGGACAAGCGTCACGACGTCTGGGCTTGCGGATCGCCGGCCGAATGCACGGCGCTCTACGGCAGTGCTTATACGAGCACGGGCGGTACGATCGATCCGCCACAACCGGTCGGCAACATCGCGGCCACGATTCAGGCGCCGAATCTGACGATTACGTCCGGCGGACAGATTCAGAATGTCGGCAATGTGATTGGCACGTCGGTGACGCTGACCGGCCAGAAGCTGATCAATGGCATCACGACGGCCAACACCTATACGCCGCGTGTTAATGGGCCGTCACAGGTTATTTCGCTCAGCCCGGTGAATATGCCAGGCATCAGCATCACGCTGCAGCATCAGGTGGGCGGCGCAATCCCGACTGCGGTGGCGGGAACGGCTTCGTATGTCGATAGTTCGCTCGGCACGTCGACGCTTGGCAACCTGGGTCCGCAGAATTTGCTCAATGCGCTTCCGTCCAATCTTCAGCCGAGTTCCACGCTGTTCTATTACAACCCGCAGGAAGAAGACCTGATGCTGCAGCAGGCAGCATTGCAGCAAACCGGCAAGGCCAGCTTTATAGACGGGCTGACGTACGACAGCAAGACCGGCACATCCGTGACGGAACAGGAGAAGCAGTACCTGTACCAGAACGCACTCGACTATGCGACGACGAACAATCTGCAACTTGGCGATGCGCTGACGCAGACGCAGATCAACGCGCTCGACAAGCCGATGCTCTGGTACGTCGAGCAGACTGTGCCGGACCCGACGTGTACGGCGACGGGGCCAGCGCTGAATACGTGTCCGACCATCACGGCACTGATGCCGCAGGTCTATCTGCCGAGCAATACGAGTGCGATGTCGGCTGGCGGCAATATCTCAGGCCAGAACGTCACGCTCAATTTCGACAAGGGTAGCGGCGGCAGCATTCTGAATACCGGAAGCATTACTGCTTCGGACACGCTGACGGTCAATACCGACACATTGACCAACCAGGCGAACCAGGTCGACGTCGGGCAGATCTGGGCCAAGGTCAAGGGCGGTTACGTCGATACCACGGGTACGACGGTTCAGCCGGGCGGCTTCATGAGCGCGGCGAACATGGATCTCAACGTGCAGACGTTGGATCAGATCGGCGGTGCACTGCAGAAGCTCAACGCGGACGGCACGGTCGATCAGGCTGGTACGCAGCAGGTGCTGGCTGCGCTTCAGCAACAGCTCGGTACGAACTTCACGCAGACAGCGGTTAGCGACAACCTGCACACGGACTTTGTGAAGGACGGTGGCGGGCTACCGACGTTCATGGTGGCGGCTATTGCGATTGCGGCGTCGATTGTGACGGCGGGGGCAGCAGCGGCCGCAATGGGCGTCGAATTGGCGGCCATGTCACTTCCGATGGCGATGACGGTGGGCGCGCTTAGCGCAATGGCAGGAAGTGCCGCTGGGCAACTTGCATCTGGCCAGGGGTTCAATTTCGGGCAAATGCTTGAAGCCGGGGCGACGGGAGCGTTGACTGCTGGTGCATTCTCTGCGCTCGGTGCTGGAACGCAGGGCCTTCAACAGATCGGTAGCAATATTGCGAACGGCACTGCATCTGCGACCGAAGTCGGGCAGGCGTTGGGGACAATTGCTGAGCGAGGGTTGGTGACAGCTGGTATCGACACTGCTGTGTATGGAGGCAGCTTCGGTCGGGCCTTTGAGAACAGCGTAATTGCGGATGCAGGCGTCGTGGGTGCAAGCGCGATCGGTACCGAATTCAATGGTCAAAATGGCAATCCAGACCCCTCCAGTCCGTTGTATGTCGCGAGCCATGCAGCTTTGGGATGCGCCCTGTCGTCGGCAAGCGGGACTGGATGTGTCGGCGGTGCAATTGGCGGGGCGGCTAGTGCGATCGTTGCCCCGGATGTGATCAAGGCGATTGATCCGACCGGTGTTGATCTGACAACGGGACAGACGGCGCTGGTGACGGCAATCTCGACGCTGGTTGGTGGGGGCATAGCGTCGGCGGCGGGGCTGAATGTTCAAGGAGCCGTGAGCGCAGCACAGAACGAGGCACTGAACAACTCGACTCAGGACCCGCAAGCAGCGGCAAAAAGTGGAGGGCTGGCCAAAGCCCTCATTGCCGCAGCATATACGCTCATGCCGTGGTTGCCGGGTAATCCAGCGGGGCAGGCAGTTACCTCGGTGGTCCTTTCGAATGCGAAAGACCTGGTCGGACAAATTCCGTCGCCCAATGGGCCTAATCCGCCCTCAACGGGTGCAGCACCCGTGACGGTCTGTGATCCGCCGTTCTGCTATGTGTCCGTGTCCCCGGGATGGGCCGGCGGCCCGTCCAGTCCGCTTCTTTCGAAAGGCGGCGATAATGGTGAGGGTGAACTGGAGGGCAGTACTGGAAGCTCTGCCACCGGTCAGGCACCTGCCACAAACAGCACGGCTGCGGGTCCGTTCTCGACGTACGATACGTCTATTACGAACGCAGGAAGCGAGTATCTGAACGTAAAGACCAACGTTACCGCAGACCAGTTTGAGTCAAATTTGATCTCGAATGGGTATAGCGTTACTAACCAAGGTACCAACAAGAATGGTTCCTTCACCGTCCTGAATAACGGTACCTCGACGTATACCATTTATACGCGCACGACAACGGGGCAAGCCGGAGGGCAATACTTCGGGCCGGGCGGTGTGTCGGCAAAGTTCTCTCTTAATCCGAAGTAGCCGGGAGATATTGATATGAAGAAGATAAGTGCTGGTGCCCGATTGGCAGCATTTGAAAACGTAACGGAATCGGTAAGCTTTGATACTTTGCTACCTTCCTTGGTGTTCACCGGAGCATGGGGAAAGTTCCTCTTTTGTGAGTCTGATCGCATCTTTGGTGCACACTTTGTCGGTGCTGTGACGGAGTTGATGCGCTTGGAAGGCGGCACGGTAGCGTGCCTTGTTAACCTCGATCTAACTTCTGTTTTGGAGTTCGAGCGTGTCGCAGCAATTTACGTAGATCGAGCCATGACCACCGAACAATACATCGACGCTCTACAGTCAGGTGGTCCGGAGAGTGGTTGGCTTTACAGGGTAGATAGGTATGCCTGTGCCTCCGACGCGGGCTCATGGTGCATTTACTGCGAGAAGAGTAACGATGTCGCGGTAATCGCGTTACGTGATAGTTCAGATGTCGACCGGTTCCGTGGCGCGCTTGCGCAGCTATGGGCTAAACCCATAGAGGAATTGGTTGACGGAGGCACCTCTCCGCTCTTTCCGTTTGATAAGTTGGTGCCGGATTGGCGAAAGGGGCTAATCGACGCCTATGGAAATGGCCCATAGCGCGATGGTTTGCGACGGGTAGTGCACGGCGTAGTGTCGCTCGCTCGCGCTTGTGATTTGTTGCCACAAACACGTCTGGCGACGCCGCGCGGCTCTAGAGGGCAGTACTGGAAGCTCTGCCACCGGTCAAGCACCTGCCACAAACAGTACACCGGACGCACTCGTTTACAATACTCAAGGTGCGGCGAGAGCGACGGCGAACAGCGGCAACTGGTCAAGCGGCTCGTTGAGCGAAACCGTACAGAACATTGTGGGATCAAATCCACAAGTGACGTACACGGAATCTGGGAAAACGATCTATACGAATCCGACCACAGGCATGTCTGTGGTGTACGACAACGCTGGAAATTACTATCGCGTGCAGAACGCTGCCGGTCAGTATCTTGATCAGAGCGGCAATGTGATCCCGAACAACGTTCCACTGATTGGTCCGAATAAGACGACGCAAACAGGCGTTCCGTCGGGTGTGCGGAATGGCTTAACGCACTTCAACAATACCGATCCGGTCAAGTAAGGGGTTATGCCATGCGGATGCAGGAATCTCTGGTGTCGATGGACGAAGGGGCGGCGCAGCTACGCTTGTCAGGCCCACTATCGGAGTGGTTGTTCTCGTCGAAATTCTGGTCTGACTTCAACGCCAAACACGGCACTATGTTCGATCAGTTTGAAGAGGACGAGGCTGACGTGACGGTAGTGAATGCAGTTGTTGAGGCTTTAGACGGGAGAATTCGTGCTTTGCGGGAACTGGATGCATGTAATGTTGAATTCGTATATCGTTGGGCATCCGAACACAAGCCCCTGACAACGAGTGTACCGAGAGAGTTGTTGCTGTCAGAGCTCGCACGGTTTCGCGACTTCCTTGTTGACGCGGTAGCGAAGAATCGCTGTGTGACCTTCTCACTTTGAGCATTCTGCGCACGGACAGCGAAGGATAGGCACTCGGGTTATTGCCCGGACAGCAGCAGTGAGACGAACCCGGCCAAGCGCCGGGTTCGTGCTTTATGGCGTCGGCGAGCATCGCGGCGCTGTCGTCCGGTTTGTGCAATTCATGGTGGTCGTGTGTGCGGTAACGGAGGGCTAGAAAAGCCTCTTTGCGACTTCCCTGCGGAAGTCCTCGTTGCAGTGCATTTGCTTCGAAGTCTGCATCGCACTCTGTATCCACTCGGTGGCTGAATCCCGCATTGTGTCCTGCTGCGTGACGGGCGGCGGTGCCGTGGAAATACCCGAATTGCCGGGCGGTGCCGAGCCGTCGCCGGCCAGGGTAATTGCGGATTGTTCGTTACGGTTCAACATCAAAACCTCCCCTGTTTAAGCTTCACACATGACGCATGCTGCCGTGCGAGATCAAAACCATCGGTAAGCCAATGATTGTGCGCCGGAAAATGCGTCAGACAAAGGTTTTTTGCGATGTGGGCCATGCGACCTCGAATTAGCCGAAACCCCCTGCGGGTAAAGGAGTCTGGCGTGTCTGCCATTGTCTGACACGGGTGCGAAAAAGGCCCGGTGAGGTGCGGGGCTCGCGATGAATGCTATCGTGTTCGCCATGGCAACCGGGGCAGTGGAAATGGGCGAGAAGCGGAGGCACGCCGGGTACGTTTACAAATCGCACCGCGATTCGAAACGTAGCCCTATGGTGCGCTTGCAGAGCCGAACGAACTGTGTCATCACGAAAGACTCTTACAGAGCTGGGTTGATTCGGATCTCGCACTTGTCCCCGTCCAAGCGCTCGGGCGAGAGCGGAACGCCAAAAATAGCCGTCGGTGTCTGTCGTTCAGGTTTCTACAAAAAAAAAAGAGGCTCTGTGAGTTCCAGAGCCTCACGCGCTGACAAGGCGTCGGCGTCGTTTTCACATCGCCATGTGGCGTTGGTCAGCGATCCTCTCGCCAACCGTTGTCCGTTTTGACCATCGAGAGTTTGCCGGTAAAGTTCTCCTCGATACTGTCCGCGTACTGCTCGACGGCTTCGTTACCGTTAAACAAGTTATCGAGCAGTGATGAGTCGACGTTGGGGCAGGTTTGCCGCATAGCACGCTCCATCGCAGCCTTTGCAGTCCGCGGTGCGCCTGTACGAGAAGATCGCCCTCCTGCGCCAGCAGATGCGTGAACTCAAGCAGATCCGCGAGCAATTGAAGAGGCAACCGGACAAACAGCTATCCCTTACAGATCCCGATTCCCGTTCCATGAACAGCGGCGGCAAAAGAGCCGGAACAGTAGGCTACAACGTACAGGCCGCCGTGGACATGAAGCACCACCTGATCGTCGAACACGAGGTGACCAATGTCGGAGGCGATCATGGACAGCAGTACGGCGTGTCACTGCCCGAGCGACATCCCGCCCGGAGTAAGGCGCAAGGCCGACTGCGCTCGATCTTACTGAGAGGCGCATATTCCCTGCGCATCCATTTAAATGGAGGTCGCCACGGGCTCCCGCTACCGCCTCTGAGGGTCCGCTTCCGGGAAGTGTGACTTACCGGGACGGACCGGCTACGGAAGTTCGGCCACGACGTGCGGGCGACGATCGCCTGCGTTGGCCAGAGGACCGGGTTCGGCCAGGAAGCGCCAGTCGCTAGAAGCATCGGGCAGACATTCCGGTGGCCATCGCGTTCCGAAAGCGGCCATTTGACCGGTCCGCTCAAATTTCACACTCAACCCGTGTACGAGTCGGCTGTCCACGTCGCGTTGATTACACGTCGCCCCGCATCTGGGCCGCATTCGTACCACTCATGTCCGGCACATACAGGCCGGCGCGGGCCAACTGCGAGGCTTTGCGCGGGGTGCATCCTCTTACGGGATGGGTGTAATCTTGCGGATTTCGTTATTGTCATAATCCGAAAACAGCCGGGCATTCAGGTAGCTAACTGTGTGACGAAGCGTCCCGCTCGCCTCTGCGCAAAACAGCTGCAGTCTTCTTGGCTAACCAGTATCGCCATTCTTTCGTCCTTGCCCATATCACTCAGCGATCGTATTCGTGTACAAGTTGAGTAGATCTGGTTGCTATGCAGGATGTCACCAGTCCCGACCGACGATTCTTTCGAAGATATCGTCGGCTTCTCGACGCAATCTTGCCGCGTTGCTTCCCATGGCAGTGGCGAACTGAAGTTGTACTTCAAGATACTGTCTTGCATCAACGTCTATCGGTGCTCTTTCCTTCTGCTAGGCAACCGTTATGGGTTATTCGACGCCTGCCCTAGTTCAAATGGCTGTGAGTATGCTGCGGCGCGTGCGGTGCTGCCCGGGTTTTGTGCGGATTCTTGCTAGGCCGCCGACGCGGCAGATTTGGATGCTGTCTAACGCCGACCAGCATCGACGAACCAGGCTCCTTAAGCTACCACTTCGTTGGCGTCAGCAGACCGTCGTGAAATCTCGACAGCGGGAATACAGTCAACATCCGTACGTCAGTGGAATGTCATGCTCGATTCAAGTCCGTCGCGATTTGTGCCGTTATTGCCAGTGTCGAATGAGCGAGACTCCATCCAATAGTGGGAAATGTAACGTTGAAAAAAACCATATGCGCGGTCGCGCTGCTCGCGTTTGCAGGATGCGCGTCCCGACCACCGATAGCATTCGAGCCACCGGCGCCAGCAGATTGCTGCGGCTCCTGGCGACAGGTCCATTTCGAACAAATGAACTCGACCCAGGTGAGCGGCATTTCAATCAGTACCGGACGCAGTCCTACATTCGATTTTCCCGAAGGGCGCTCAACATTTGTCGCTTACAAGTTGCCTGATGTCAAGGTTAAGTCGATGACGGTTGAAACGTACGTGAGTTCGGGTTGGCTACCGATGGCCACGGTGTTTCGTCCGAGGGCCTTGTTCCTCGACGCGGGGTTTCAAGAGGCAGGAACCAGTAAGCTTGAACCAATGAAACGGGCAGCAAAGTACCTGCAAGGGGAGTATTACCAAGCAACAGCAGATGTTCCAGCGAACGCAACCTACGTTGTCATTTTCGGCGCATCTTCCGCAAATACTGACCGACTCGTGGCGTATTCCGAGAATGGCTCAATGTACGGACTTCCCAACGCCTACGAAGGCAAGATATCCATCCTGTTGAAATGAACCTACAAAAAACGTCTGCCGTTTTCCGGCTCGTCTTGTCGAACATTATCGTGGCATCGCTGCTGACGGCCTGTGTACCACATTTGCTGACGACTGATATCAACCTCCAGCCGGGCGACACTACCGCGCGACTCAGAATCCGCTTCGCGGGAGACGGAGCGTTAAGCGTCGTCCAGTTTGCTCCTTCAAAATGTTATGCGTACTCAGACCGGGCAGTCAGGTCGCTTACAACTATCAACAAAGGCGAGCACACTTTGATTGACCTCAGTCTCATTTCCACGTCGAAATTGGGCATGCCGAATGACCTGGACGGTGTTCCAAAGAACTCGTACGAGGAGATTCTGGTGAAGGCTGGAAAGCCTCTCGATTTTGGGGTTAGCTGGTTTGGCGGCGACCAATTCGTGACCTACCGTGGAAACGGAATCGGAGAGTTCGTGCCTGAGACAGGCAAAGACTATGAACTAAAGGTCGTGGTTGCCCCCGGGATGCCAATGCACCTTCTGGTCGAGGAACTGCAAGTATCCGACGGCAACATCGTGCGGGTGCCGGTGACGATGAACAAGGTACACCTGTGTGGCACCTGAGCAGCGGGATATCCGCACGGTAGTGGTGACGTCGAGCGAACAGGCGGCAGGCAGTTTGCGCCGAAGCGCCGAAAGCTGTCAGTGTCAGCCATGCCGACAGTGCTATCGCGACGCGTGAGTGTTGCATTGGTCTTTTGCTCTACTGGTGATTATTGATCTGACTGCCTGGCGCTTTTCACGGCCCCCGTTTTGTCGCGGCCTCTGCGTCAGACGACGGACATTTAGGTGCGTAATGCGTTCGCACTGGTTCGTCCAGTCCACTGTGGTCGTTCCACGTCCCATGTGGCGATCGTCCTGGCTAATTCGGCCAGGACGAGACATTCGACACCACCACCTGAATTGGTGACGATTCACGCACCTCAAGCGATCGAGATTATAAAAGCGGGGCAAATTTGCCGACGATGCTTGATCTTGCCAACGTTGATGACATCGATTACGGCTCATGCGAAGGACAGACGAGCCGGTCTTACGCGTTCCGGACCGGTGATGCGTGCCTCGGTGAACTTAATCTTGGATTAGCTGTCAGCAACGGTCTTCAAATCTACAATCGCTGCATGGCCATTTTCGCGATGAACTTGCAACCCTTTTCCGGAACACAAATTTTGGTTAAAAATCGATGGATCGGAGTGGCATTCGCGCTTTGCAGCGCTAATGCCTGGGCGCAATTTGACGGCGCGAACAAAAATGATATTTTGACCGTCTCGGGGCCTTTGCAGATCGTCAAGCTTGCGCGCCCTGCGCCGGACGGCGCGAACTTCAGAGCGACTTTGAACGGTTCGCCGTTCGACCAGCTTTACGGTCTCCGCTTCATTTACTATACCGATTCGCCTGCGGAAGGCAAACCCGCCTCGCGCGTCGTCATTGAAGACTTTATTAATGGTTTTTCAGACGCACCGTCGGTCATCCTGTACGACTTCCAAAAGAAGCCAGCTACCGCGTTGCCCATCAGTGACAGGCTCGATGTCGACGACGTTCGCTGGACCAATAATTCCGTTGAGCTGAGTGCAAACGGCCAGTGGTTTGCATTCTCAGGTCACAAGTTGACCCGCATTCACCCCGTAGGCCAATGACAACGACGCCCGAAGATTTTCGATTCTCGTTTTTTCCGCGTGGTTGGCTATTAGATACGGTCTCCAGCCGATACTCAGGGCGCTAACGAGTGAAACTAAAGACGACCATACATGAAAATAGCGATCAAGCACATGATGCGCGCCGTCGGGGGCTGCCTTTTGGTTCTTACAGCGGCGTGGCTTTTCATATCGACCGATATACCTCGCGCGCCAAGCGTGCCGCCCGGGAGCCGTGAGTGGATCGCCTACGTTAGTGACCGTTATTTCGACATTTCGGATGGGGAAGGACACGGCCCCGATCCGGGGAGCGAGGAATGGCTGCACAGCGTGGAGAGGCAAGCGAAACTTCAAGACCACAACGATCTTCCATTTATCGAAGGCTGCAAGATGGTCCAACAGCAGCTCTTGCGGCATGTTTTCATCCTCAACCGGCCACTGGGCTGGATTTTCATGCTGTGAAAGAGACTGATGGGGATGGGTTAAGCCCCGCGAGGAAAAGACTGGAGCCTTTCAGTCTCGCGCTTGTCGGCAGGACACTCTCCGCTCGTACGCGACTCGCCGCGCGGGAGAGTGCTGCTTTGCCAGTCATTCTGCGTGGGCCGTAGGCACGCGTGCAATCGGCGCCTCGACGTTTCTTCCAATTCACTTTTCTGCCGGGGCTTAGGCGAGCCGTAACTTCGCCGGTTCGAACGGAGCAGCTATGACTGTCCGCTAACGAGAATCCCAGAGGTCCGCTCCGGGTCCGCGTGCTGCTGATCGCGACCGTGCGAGATTCGGGCGGTCTATGGCGTCTTGCATGAGGTAGAGATCGTTAACGGTTACCGCCCTCCTAGCCGGTGATGCATTGGGCATTCAGACAAACGCGGACCGCGCTGATCCTGGCAATCAGTCGATCGTGACGGCGGCGTCAATGCTCGTGACCGGCCTGATTGCCGGTGCGACGGGCGAAAATGTCCAAGGTGCGGCCGCTGCGGCGCAGAACGAGGCTCTAAACAACTATCTGTCGAAGAAGCAGGAGGCCGACAAAGCGGCCGCGGACCAGAATTGCGGGTCGAATTGTGACCAGGTCGATGCGGCGTTCAAGAGCCTGTCGGATGCAAATAACGCTGCTCTCGCATCGTGTCTCGCTAAAGGAAGCTGTCGAAGGACTGGGTGACGTCGGTACTGGGTAATCTTGACCCTGCATCGCCAGCGTATCAGGCGGTTCTCAAGGCGCAAGCCAACGGGACGTTGACAACTGCTGTTGCTGGAGTGAATCGGACAACTGGGCAGGTTATCGCGGTCCCTGTCAAAATTAGCCAATAGTAGGAAACGAGTGAATCATGGGAAAAACTGACAACACGAAGGATCTGCAGGCAGGCATTGCGCACGTGCAGGCTCACCAGCAGGTACTGTCTGACAACCTGGAATTGTTTTTGAAGCACGTTCAGAACGGGACAGGCGACGTATATTCGTGTTTGCTTAGCTTGCGTAGTCATGCTGCCGCATGTTCGCTGGTGGCGTGGTCCGTTAATCGGGATCTAGGTCTGTTCAAGCAGTGGTCCTATGTGGAAGGAAAGCTTTCGCGGATACTTTTTCAGCAGCAGCCGCGCAATTGGTATCCCGCTTATTTGTTGTTGGGCCCGTTGCTGTCCGATCATGAGCCATTGATTAATTGGTTCGCGCACTATGAGCTTCCTTTCGATGAGAGTCGAGCCGACGATATTTCAACCGCTGACTTTCACGGATATCAGGCGCTCTTAGCGATACGGGGCGATTGGGATTTACTGGAGGAGCGGTGTTTGCGAATTCTCAACAATCCAGTCACCGCGCAGAAAAAGTATGAGATCGATCATCGCTTTTATCTTGCCCTCGCACGTGGCGATCTGGGCGGCATGGAGTCCGCGCTGGAGGAGCTGACTTCGCCAAAGATAGCACGCGTTCGCAACGTGGAGCAGGCGTTTGGTTTCACTAAAAAGCTAATAGGAACGCACGCGGTAATCTACGCAAAAATCGCGTGGCGACACGGATACAGGGTGCAGCTTTCGTCTCCGTTTGTACCCGTCGAATGGTTGCCGGTGGCTCCGTTGGCGTCTTACGAGGATCCCTATGATTTTATGAAGAACTTCGACATTAATATGCCGGTGGGCTAGTCTCGACCGGCCGCAACAGTGATAGTCAGCTACGATGGCGGGACCGCATCGTCTGCGTTAAACCAATTTCTGAGTGACCTTGCAGGTGCACAAGGTCGTTAGAGGGTCCATGTTGGATTTCCCAACCGACGTGCCTAATCTGTTTGAAAAAGTACAGGCACAGGATTGGGAACGCTTGCTTGTCGATCGAGGTAGCGGCATCGGCAGACCAACCTGGCAAACGACAAGCGACGCCGTCGGCCTAGTACTTCAGATGTGAGGGCCTTCCGGTGACCTGACACATGTCTTCCTGCGGAAGGCGCACGATCCAGCTCGCGTCGCTCGACTACGAGCGCTTTCTGATTCTCGAACGTTGCGATCTCGCAGTTCGCTGCGGGGAGTCCGTACGCTGCTACGATTTTCGAGCACAGCCATTCGTTCTCGATTGAGGTCCGCATGTCCGCCTGCATGTTCCCAACCAGACCGAGCGGGAGCTTGAAGATATGCGTGGTCGGCGTGCTGCCAGTCGGGTAGATCCACTGTTCGTCGTGGCGAAGCAGCGCCGTTTTTTCCTGAGCCCCGGCAATCGATAACCTTAAATCCGCGCCGCTGTCGCATTGGCCGAGCGGCGCCGCTGAGGTGGCATTGCGCAGAAGCAACGCGATCTGCGGCTCGGATAACGGCGTTCCGGAGATGTTGTAAAGGTCGGTGGGTTGCTCGTCAGGCGGCAGTAGTTGGATCGCCCCGACGCAGTCCCGGCCAAGCGCTACCAGCAGATCGAATGCGTTCGTGCTATCCGTGCGATGCCGTTGAGCCAATCGCCGGCGTATCGTATCGCTATCGGGATAGCAGATTGTCGAAGAATGCGTTGACTACATCGCCACGGTACGTTTGGTTCCCGGGCGTGAACGGCATCGATAGGGAAAGGGGACGCCCCTGTTCGTCTCCGAGCCACTCGTCGAAATAACTCAGGCGGTCGCCGTCCCGTGCTTTTTCCCAGTAGCCGACGGGCAAGCCGTTCATCCAGATGTTGAGCCGTTGTGTCTGAGAGCGGCGTGCCATGGTTACCAGTTTTCCCGTTTCTTTCCGGTCTTGGTTGCCCCGAGGGGATGCTGCGAGCTCGACGCTTTCCGGGTTCGGCCCGAGTGGTTGGCGACCGACTGAGATTTCGTTTTCCTGGCGGCGGGGACGTGTTGTTGAAGCTCCGGCGTCTCGCCCTGCGCTGGTTCGCCGTCAGGCACCGACGACGTCTGACTCATACGCAACTCCACGTTCAGCAAACGCATGACCTTAAAAAGCCGTTGGACGCTTGCCGATGCCGGATTGGCTTCCAGTTGCGCGTAGCTTTGCTGCGTGATGCCCAGCAGTTCGGCCACGGCGGCCTGTGTGAGTCCAGCAGACTTGCGGAAGCCTAGGAGAATGGGACGGAGCTGACTTAGCGTCTTGATAGCGTAATCCATTGGATTTTCTTCAGGCTTGTACAGTCTCTGAGCTGTATCACGAAAATACAGACAATAAGCTGTAATTTAAACATACAGGCTGTGGTTTGTATTTGTAATTTAAAATTCAAAGCCTGTTAAGACGGAGCGTAAAGTCACCCGATGAACACGAGTTCACGGAAGCGCGAATAGCCTTGGTCCGCTTCACGCCCGCTCCCAGCAGCCCCAACGAGTCTGCGGTATAAATACCTCCCGCCTCACCCGCAAACCCCCAACACAAAACATGTCCCACTACTTCTACAACCCCGCCACCGGCCACGGCCTTCCGCACGACCCGTTCAAGGCCATCGTCGCTCCGCGCCTGATCGGCTGGATTTCCTCCCGCGCCACCGACGGCACGTTGAACCTGGCGCCCTACAGTTTTTTCGGCGCATTCGCCAGCTCCCCGCCGATCATCGGCTTCTGCAGCGAAGGCCGGAAAGACAGCATCGCCAACATCGAGGCCACTGGCGAATTCGTCTGGAATCTGTCCAGCAAGCCGCTCGCCGAGCAGATGAACCGCTCCTCCGCGCCGGTCCCGTCCCACGTCGACGAATTCGAACTCGCGGGCCTTACACCTGCACCGGGTCGCAACGTAGCCGTGCCGCACGTCGCCGAATCGCCGGCCGCGCTCGAATGCAAGTTGCTGCAAGTGGTCCGTCTGCATACCCTCGACGGCAAGCCCATGGACAACTACCTGTCGCTAGGCCAGGTAGTCGGCGTCCACATCAACGAGGCCTACCTGAAAGATGGCCTGTTCGACACCCACGCCGCGCAGCCGATCATGCGCGCCGGCTACCGCGCCGACTACGCCGATATAGGTGAAATGTTCCAGATGTTCCGCCCAACCGCATAAGTACCCAAAGCAGCACCCAAAGCGTTTGAATCACCTCGCGCCGCGCCATGCGGCGCGGCACGCACCTAATCGCCTCCGCGAAACACAAAGCCAGCGCCCCGCAAACTGGCCCGCTTGATGCTTGCAACCGACGCTCCAACGCGTCGTTTTCAACTGCCGGCTCACTCAAGAGGAGCGCGATCATGTCCACCGAATTCGCCACGCAGTTTAGCCATATCCGTCCGCAAGACACGTCCTACGTGGATCAGGGCTTACGCGATTTTTTTCTGTACCGGGATTTAGGCATCGCGCAGGCAACCGGCGGCAAGGTGCTCGCGCAACTCGTCAAGGCGAATCACGCACCAGAGCAAGGCACCGGTTGGCACCGCCATGAAGCCGATTTCCACATTGTGATCATGTTGAAGGGCTGGGCGCGCTTCATGTACGGCGACAAGGAGACGCTCGTCGCCGCCGGCGATTGCGTGCATCAGGCGCCGGGCATCGTCCACTATCTGTTCGATTACTCGGAGGATATGGAGTACATCGAAATCGTGTCGCCGGCCGATTTCAAGTCGATTGAAGTCGAAGGCCCGTGCGAAGTGCCGGCGGTGAAGCCGTGGAAGAGCGCCGTGACTTGACTCACGATTGCGTCGCGGGTGGCCGCCGGCGCGGTGCCCGTGACGCCTGCCGAGTCTTGGCGGCAGAGCCGGAGCCAACCCCGTTCGACGTGGCGGTCACCGCCGGCGCCGAATCCACCTCGACATCAACCACTGCAGCAGCGGCCGGGGCTGACGCGATCGCTTCCGAAGCGGCAGCCGCCGACACCGGTTGAATCGTCCGCGCCCGCGAACTCACCACCACGGCACGCGGTTCATTGTCGTAAATTACTGCCCGGACACGCGGATAAATCTGCCGTTCCCACCGATGTCCATTGAACACGCCATAGTGCCCCACGCCGGTCTGCACATGATGCGTCTTCAGATACGGCCGCAACTTGTCGCACATGTCCTGCGCAGCGAGCGTCTGCCCAACCGCGCAGATATCGTCTTTTTCGCCTTCGACGGTCAGCAGCGCAGTACGGCGAATCTTTGAAGGCTCCACGAGCCGGCCTTTCACCTCGAGTTCATGCAACGGCAGCGCATGTCGCTGAAAAACAGTGTCGACCGTTTCCAGATAGAAATCGGCCGTCAGGTCCATCGTGGCGAAGTATTCTTCGTAGAAAGTGTGGATCGTGTCGGCCTTCGCGGGATCGCCTTTGGCGCGCTCGTAGTACATGGTCTCGAATGAGTCGAGATGGCGGCCGAGGTTCATCGACATAAACGCGGTCAATTGCACGAAACCGGGGTACACGCGACGATGTGCGCCCGCAAAACCAAACGGCACCGCGCTGATCAGGTTCTGCTCGAACCACTCAATCGGTTTGCTTTTAGCCAGTTCGTTGACGCGCGTCGGATTGATGCGAGTGTCGAGCGGACCCGCCATCAGCGTCATGCTGGCGGGCTGCGCGGGGTTGTCGTCGGCGGCCATGAGGGCGACTGCGGCCAACGCGGCGACCGTCGGCTGACACACCGCCAGCAGATGCGCGCCCGGCCCGATCGTCTCGGTGAAGTCGATTACATGCTGCACGAATTCGTCGAAGCCGAAGCGGCCCTGGCTTAGCGGTACGTCGCGCGGGTTGTGCCAATCGGTGATATAGACGTCGTGCTCGGCCAGCATCGTGCGCACGGTGCCGCGCAGCAGCGTCGCGAAGTGGCCGGACATGGGCGCGATCACCAGCACGCGCGGCTGCGGATGAGAAAGAGAGGCATCCTTCCGGAAATGCAACAGCGAACAGAACGGCGTGTGCACCGCCACTTCCTCGACGATTCGCACGGATTTGCCTTCCGTCATCACGCTGTCGATATCGAATGGCGGCCTGACAGGCGTAAGTCCGGCGAGCGTCAACAACTCGCAGGCCGCGCGTATCGAACGTCCATGCGATGTATCGCCAAATGCGGGCCACGCGTCGAGCGAATGGTTCATCAGTGCCGCGCCGTGCCGCATTGGCAGCATCATGTCGGCGAAAGCCTGGTATGTGGGATATGCGAACAGGTTCATAACCTTCGCACGAGTGCAGGAAAGGAAGGAACCCGAGTAGAGGCAAGTCATGTGCCAATCATGTAGTCACATGACGCAGCCGTCGCTGCACGTTGGCATAGCATTTGCGCGAGTTGTGGCAACGGGCCGAATTTGCCGCGCTTTGGTGCGTCCGCGCACGACAACGTGCATGCGCGTTGTCAGACGTCGGCGGAACGCCTCATCTGGAGGAGAAACGTATGGCGAATACCACGCTCACCATCAGCAGCAAGAACTATTCGTCATGGTCGCTGCGGGGCTGGCTGCTGACAAAGTTCAGCGGCTTGCCTTTCGAAGAGATCGTGATGCCGATCGACGATCCCGCCGCGCGCGCCGAATTGCTGCTGTTGTCGCCGTCGATCCTGGTGCCGTGTCTCTTTCACGACGGCATCAAGATCTGGGACACCCTGGCGATCGCCGAGTATCTGAACGAGTTGAAACCGGAAGCGGCGTTACTGCCGAAAGACGTCCGCGCGCGGGCGCATTGCCGCTCGATTTGCGGTGAGATGCATTCGGGTTTTGCTTCGTTACGTTCGGCCTTGCCTATGAACCTGAAAGCGCATTTTCCGGGCTTCAAGGTCTGGGCTCGGGCGCAATCGGATATCGACCGCATCGTGACGATCTGGAGCGAGTGTCTGCAACAGTACGGCGGCCCGTTTTTGTTTGGCGAGCGTAGCGCGGCGGATGCGATGTACGCGCCGGTGGTGACGCGCTTCGTGACCTACGACGTCAAGCTGGACCCTGGGATCGTCGATTATGGGCAACGCATCATGGCACTGCCTGAAATGCAGCAGTGGATCGCGGATGCGCAGCAGGAAGTGGAAGAGATCGACGAACTGGATGTGGAGTTCTGATAACGACGCGCGACGCTGAAAACCGCCGCCGCAGGCCAATATTGGCGCGGCCCGATGCCCCGCGCCAATGCAAAGGCAAACCTCAATCCCGCCCTGCTTCTAGCTTGAACACGCTAACTACCTGCGCAAGCCGCGCGGCCTGATCGCGCAACTCGGCTGCGGCGAGTTCCGCCTCGCCGACAATCGTCGCATTCTGCTGGGTCGCTTCACCGATCTGCGTGACAGCGAGATTGACCTGCTCGATGCCGCCCGATTGCTCGCGTGACGCCACGCTGATTTCCGCCATGATCGCGCGCACCTGGCCGACCTGTTGAACGATGCCTTGCATGGTTGAGCTGGCTTCTTCGGCGATGCGGAAACCGCTTTGCACGGTCGCCGTGGAGGCGGCGATCAGCCCCTCGATTTCCTTGACTGAAGCCGCGCTGCGCTGGGCGAGCGCGCGCACTTCCGAGGCCACCACCGCGAAGCCCTTACCGTGCTCGCCGGCACGCGCGGCTTCAACGGCGGCGTTCAACGCGAGAATATTGGTCTGGAACGCAATGCCTTCAATCACGCTGGTGATCTCGGCGATTTTCTGCGACGAGCGGCTGATCTCGCCCATCGTCGAGACCACGCGTTCGACGGCGCGGCCGCCTTCGAGCGCGGCGTCCGCGGCATGCGTGACGAGCGTGTTGGCTTGCGCGGCGTGATCGGCGTTCTGCTGCACGGTCGAGGTGATCTGTTCCATGCTGGCCGCCGTTTCTTCGAGGCTGCTTGCCTGGGTCGCAATCCGCGCGGCGATGTTGCCACTGCCGGTGGCGATCTTTTCGGTGCCCTCCGACATGTCCGTCGACGCATTGCGCACTTGCGAAACAATGCGCGCGAGGCCTTCGCCGATGCCGTCGATCGACTGCATCAGGCGGCCGATTTCGTCGGCCCGCGCCTTCGTACCGTTGACGCCCTTGGCCACGCGTACGCTCAGATCGCCCGAGGCGAAGCGCTCGGACGCCTTCGCGGCTTCATCGAGCGGACGGCTCACGAGGCGGCGCACGGCAATCAGGAACACGATCGCGAACACGCCGACCAGCACGAAACCGATCAGCAGGAACCGGTTGCGCGTGGCGCTCACCTCCGCCATCACCTCGTCGCGCGGCGCAACGCCGCCTACCAGCCATTGCCACTGCGGCACTGTGATGAACGACACGAATTTGTCACGTGCGTTGTGCTCGCCGAGCGTGGCGTCGGCGGAGCTGAATTCGAGCTGGCCTTCCTTCATGTCGAGCATTTGCTGATACGGTGCGTTCGCGTTATCCGCGTTCTGGCCGGCGGCGGCCGGATGCACGATCAGCTTGCCGCGATCCGCGCCCGTCGAGGCGTTGACCACGAAGTAATAGCCGCTGTCGCCGATTTTCAGTTTGCGGATACCGTCTTCGACCGACTGGATTTCCTTGTCCACGTTCACGCCGACGAACAGCGCACCGATCACGCGGCCGCTCGCGTCCGTGACTGGCCGATATTGGGTAATCCAGCGTTTGCCAAAGAGCGTGGCAAGTCCCGTATACGATTTGTTCGCGAGGATCGGCGCGTACGCGGGCCCCTTGCGGTCGAGCAGTGTGCCGATCGCGCGCGAGCCGTCCTGTTTCTTCAGCGAAGTCGTCACGCGGACGAAATCGTCGCCGCTTCGCGCGAACACAGTGGCCACCGCGCCGCTGCGTTCGAGAAACTGGTCGGGAATCGAGAAGTCCATGTTCAGGACTTTGTCGCCGGCCCTGATGGTCGGCGTGGCGACGCCATTGACGTCGATTTTCTGGCTTTCGTCGAGCGTGTAGCCGGTGGGCAGGAAACTCGCGAATAGTGAAGTCGAGCGATCGACTTCGGCAGACAGCGCTTCGTCGAACAGCGTGATCATGGCCGCAATCGAGCGGTCTTTATCGGCAATGCGCTGCAGGACCTGATCGCTGACCTGCTGGCCGGCGCTGCGCGTGAGCGCCCACGTAAAGGCGGCGAAAATCAGTGCCACCAGCGCGCACGACAGTACCGCGAGCCGGGCGCCGACGCTGGCGCGGCGCAAAGAGAGAAATTCCATGGGTATTCGGCGTAAAGGAAGACATGTGGTGTGCAAGCCATGTGAATACATGGTTTACACCTATGTCAGGATTACGGCCGAATCGCGCGCATCTTTAGCGATTTCGAAGGCTTTTCGTAATGTATCGACGTATATTGCCGTTACCGTGCCGACGCGCCGCGCCAGGTGCGCAGCAGTAGCGCATTGGTGACGACGCTGACGCTCGAAAACGCCATTGCCGCACCGGCTATCATCGGGTTGAGCAGGCCGAAGGCGGCCAGCGGAATACCGATCAGGTTGTAGACGAACGCCCAGAACAGGTTCTGCTGAATCTTCCGCCAGGTGCGGCGCGAAATGTCGATGGCGTCGGCCACCAGCGCCGGATCGCCGCGCATCAGCGTGATGCCGGCCGCCTGCATCGCGACGTCGGTGCCGGTCGCCATGGCGATACCGATGTCGGCGGCGGCGAGCGCGGGGGCGTCGTTGATGCCGTCGCCCACCATCGCGACAATGCCGGCGCTGCGGATCTTCAGGTCGCGGATCACGCGGGCTTTGTCGTCGGGCAGGACTTCGGCATGGAATTCGGCGATGCCGAGCGCCTGGGCGACGCCTGCCGCACTGCCTTGGTTATCGCCGGTGACGAGCACGCTTTTGATACCCATTTGGGCGAGCCGTTCGACCGCCGCGCGCGCGCTCGGTTTGACGGTATCGCCGAAGGCAATCAGCGCGAGCGCGGCGGGTGCCAGCGGCGCTCGCTGCATCAGCCAGGAGACGGTGTTGCCGGAGGCTTCGAGTTGTTTTGCGCGCTCGGCGAAGGCCGCCGGCAACACGATGCAGAGTTCGTTGAGCCAGCGCGTGCTGCCGAGCGCGAGCGTACGGCCATCGACGTCGGCTTCCACGCCGCGCCCCGGCACCGCGCGCGCGGCGCTTGCCGTGAATGCCGCAACCGGCGTAATTGACGCAGCTCGCGACTCCGTTGCGGCCTGCACCACGGCCCGCGCCAACGGATGATCGCTATGCCGCTGCACGGCTGCGGCGAGCGCGAGCGCCTCGTCGCGCCCGATACCGTCGAGCGCTTCGAACGCTGTCACCGACGGCTGACCGAGCGTCAGCGTACCGGTTTTATCGAACGCGACGATATTCACCCGATGCGCGGTTTCCAGCGCCTCGGCGTCCTTGATCAGCACGCCGCGCCGCGCGGCGACGCCGGTGCCGGCCATGATGGCCGCGGGCGTTGCCAGCCCGAGCGCACACGGGCAGGCGATCACCAGCACGGCGACCGCGTTCAGAATCGCGGTTTCACCGCCCGCACCGGCAATCAGCCAGCCCACCAGCGTGAGCGCCGCAATCGCCAGAATCGCCGGCACGAAGATTTCGCTGACACGATCGACCAGACGCTGTATCGGCGCCTTCTCGGCCTGCGCGCTTTCCACGAGGCGAATGATTCGGGCAAGCGTCGTTTCCGCGCCGATCGCGGTGGTCGTCACCGCAATCGCGCCTTCGCCGTTGATCGAACCGGCGGTCACCGGATTGCTTGCCTGCTTCGGCACCGGCAAGCTTTCGCCGGTAATCAGCGACTCGTCGATATGGGTGCGGCCTTCGAGCACCGCGCCGTCGACCGGCACACGTTCGCCCGGACGCACGATCACCACCGTGCCGACCCGAACTTGCGCGAGCGGCACTTCGCGTTCGTCCGCGCCGACGCGAATGCGTGCCCGGTCGGGGCGCAACGCGTTAAGCGCGCGGATCGCGTCCGTGGTCTGGCGCTTGGCGCGCGCCTCGAGCCATTTGCCGAAGCGCACCAGCGTAATCACCACCGCCGACGCTTCGAAATACAGATGCGTCATGTCGCCGCCATGAGTCGCCAGTTCGTAGACGCTGATCCCGTAAGCCGCCGACGTGCCGAGTGCCACCAGCAAGTCCATGTTCCCGGCGCCGGCCCGCACCGCCCGGTAAGCCGCGCGATAGAAGCGCGCGCCGAATACGAATTGCACGATCGAGGCGAGACTGAACTGCAGCCAGGGAGACAGCATCGCGTGCAAGCCGAACCATTCGCCGACCATCGGCAGCAGAAGCGGCAGCGTCAGCACGGCGGAGACGACAACGGCCGCCAGTTCGCGGCGGGTCTGGTTGCATTTGCTTTGCGCGACTGAGGCGAGCGCGGCCGTGTCGGTGACGGAAGCCGCTGCGTCCGGCGGCGCCATTAGCGTCGCCTCGTAGCCCGCTTTTCTGACTGCGGCGATGAGCGCGTCGGTGTCGGCGCCCGCGCCCGTCTGGTCTGGATTGACGCTCGCCGTTTCGGTCGCCAGATTCACCGACACGTTCGCGACGCCCGGCACCTTGGCGAGCGCCTTCTCCACGCGCATCGCGCATGAGGCGCAGGTCATCCCGCCGATTGCCAGTTCCGTGGCCCGCGAGCCTGGCGCCGGCGTGGTGTCCCGTGGTGCCGACACTGTGGCTTCGTAGCCCGCTTTGCGCACGGCGCCGGCGAGCGTTTCGGGGTCCACTGCTGCGTCGCTGTCGACGCTGGCCTTTTCAGTGGCGAGATTCACCGACGCGCGCGTGACGCCCGGCACTTTGGCGAGCGCCTTCTCCACGCGCATCGCGCACGAGGCGCAGGTCATCCCGCCGATGTCGAGTTCGGTGGTTCTGGCGGGCGTAGCGTCCGCGGGACGCTGGGGTGTGGCAAGTTCTGTCATGGCAGGAAAGGCTCGTCGCAGCATTGGGCCGCATCATGAACCCAGTATTGACCTTCCCATAATGGGAAGGTCAAGGATGTTTTTGTCGCACGACGGTAGACCAGGCCGGTGAGCAAAAAGCTCACAATGGCGGCGGAGCGTCCAGCATCGCCTGCCCAACGGCTTTCTGTTCGTCGCTCGTGCGCGCCAGCAGCGTTTCGGCCGCGCCGCGCCGGTCGGCGGCTTCCTTGTTCTGACCGAGTTTCCATTTGCCGACCAGTCGCGTGACCTCGATCTCGAGACCCACAATCGCCCCCAGCATCTGGGCAATATAGTCGGCCGGCGCGTCGCCCATCTTCCAGGGTACCGGTTCGCCGGCTTCCATCTTGCGGGTGAGCCGCGCGACCAGGCCGCGCAAGAACGCCTCGTCGTCGCGCACCACAATCCGGCCGTGCGCGTGCACCACCATATAGTTGTAAGTCGGCACCTGGCGATGCGTCTCGTGCTTGCTCGGATACCAGGTCGGCGAGATGTAGGCGGCGGGGCCCTGGAAAATGACGAGGGCTTCCGGGTTGGCGGCGACTTCCTGCCAGACCGGATTGGCCCGGGCGACGTGAGCGCGGAGGATGCCGTGGGTTTGGGTGACGCCGTCAACCCCTCCGGGAACTGGTTTTGCGTCGAACTCGAATGGCAAATGGTTCGCATCGAGCCCATTCGGTCCGTGAGTAACCAGCGCGCCGAACGGCTGCCCGGCGATCAGGCTGTGGAGAACCTCCGGGCGGTTCTCTTCGAAATGGGCGGGCATATACATAAAACGCTCCGGGGAACAAAGGACAGCGAGTGGCCGGGATGGGCGGCCAACCGGCAGGCAGGAACCGGCGTGGGAGTGACAAAACCGTTCACGCACCGCAAATGGTGTCCGCGCGCGCATTACAACGCGCTATTGCTGCCTTTGCGCTTGCCTGGCGAACAAGGATACGATACAACCCGATGTTGTCGGCAACACAAGCTGCGGACTCGCTGCGCCTGGCTTTGGGAGGCCACGCAAACAGGTTTCGCCGCGAACCGACGCCTCCCTTAGGACCGCACGTTCTGCCACCTGAACGAATGATAAAAAATCGCCAAGAACTGTTTTCGCTTCACTGGACCTGCGCATCGCTCGCAGGCCTCGCATTTCTGGCTGGTTGTGCGTCGACTCCGTCCACGACGCAGAAAACCACCGGCTGGATCAAGGACGAAGTTGCCGATTCGTATGTGTTCGGCTATCCGCTGGTGCTGATGGGCGTCGCGCGCGACGCGGCGGTTGGCACCGACCCGGGCCAGGCACCGATCAATACCTTGCGCCACGCCCAGGCCTTGCCGCCGATCGGCGCAGCCAATCCATTGCAGCCGAGCCTCGATACGCTCGATTCGACCGGCTGGCTGGACGTCGGCAGCGAACCGGTGATCGTGGCGCTGCCCGACTCGCACGGCCGTTACGTCGATGCCCGCGTGCTCGACATGTGGACCAATGTGGTGTGGTCGACCAGCTCACAATTTGCCACCCGCGCTGCGGGCATCAAAGCGCAAACGATTGCTTTCGTCGGGCCGGGCTGGCAGGGCGATTTGCCCAAAGGCGTCACGCGCGTCGACGTGCCGACCCGCAACGCATGGGTGAGCGTGCGTATCCAGTCGAACGGTACCCGCGACCTGACCGCGGTGCGCAAGCTGCAGCGCGCGATTCGCGTTGTGCCGCTGAGCGTCTACGCCGGCGGCACGCGCTCGGCGTCGATCGCGGCGCCGCGCAGCACGGCCGCCGATGCCGCGGTGGCCGCTTCCGGCACACCGGCCGCGCAAGTTGCCGCGCTCGACGCGAACGGTTTTTTCAGCCGGCTCGCGCAAGCGCTGCCGGACAACCCGCCAACGCCGGTTGACCCGCATGCATTGAAAATCCTTTCCGATTTCGGCGTGACGCCGGGCGAGCCGGTGAAGCTGCCGAACTCGCCCGATGTGATAGCCGCGGGTCTCGCCGAGGGTCACGAGCGCGTCGTCACGCCGCCGTCCAATCTGCTGAGCAGCAATGGCTGGAGCTGGTTCGGCGACGGTGTCGGCAATTACGGCCCTGACTATGCGATGCGGGCCTACGCTGCGGCGACCCAGCCGGGCATCGGCACGAAGGACGACGAAGTGCGCGCTGTCGTTACCCAGGACAGCGACGGCCATGCGCTCAACGGCGCGAACCGCTACGTGATCCACTTCGCGCCGAATCAGTTGCCGCCGGTGCGTGGTTTCTGGTCGATCACCGCGTACACGAAGGACGGTGCGTTAGGGGAAAGCGCGCCGGCGCGTCTGGCGGTTGGCGATCGCAACGGCGCGCGCCGCAATCGCGACGGTTCGCTCGACGTGACGGTGTCCTCGGTGCGCAGCAGGAGCGGCAACTGGCTGCCGGCGCCGCGCGCCGATCTGCAACTGGTGCTGCGCTTGTACGCGCCTAAGCCGCAGGCGACTGACGGCAGCTGGCAACCACCAGCCGTGGTGCGTCAGTGAATGGCGGCAATGCAGTTCGCGAGTGGAAGACCTCAATGAAATACCTTGGCGATATGCGTCGCTACTGTGAGAGCCATGCATGAATGACGCATAAATCGCCCATGTCCGCCGCTTTGTGCCGGCGGACATGGGCAACGGCAGCATGCAACAATATGTAAGCTGCGCCTGACATTGCTACCCCGCGTAAGATTCACCACTTATACTGCCGCTTGCGGGATTTTCGTTTCGCGGCGGGCTTGCCGCCGCATTACCCAAGACCGAGCATGGCAAGCCTCAACAAAGCATCAATCGCTTCTTCCATGCAGACCGTGCGCAATGTCGCGCAGTCACGCCGCACCCGGCGTGTCATCACGGGTCTGCTGATCTTCCTCGTATTGTTCGGTCTGCTGGGCTTTTTCGCGGCACCGCCGTTGATTCGCCACATTGCCGAACAGCAACTCAGCAAACAACTCGACCGGCCTGCCACGATTGGCCGCATCGCGCTCAATCCGTACACGCTCAAACTCGAAGCCGATCGCGTGCATATTGGCGAGCGAGGCGGCGTGGGCGACTTCGTCGATATTTCGCGGCTTATCGTAAAGCCGTCGTGGAGTTCACTGTTTCGCGCAGCACCGATCATCGACGAAGTGCAGCTCGATTCACCGCGTTTTCATATCGTTCGCTATGATGCGCAGCGCTTCAATTTCACCGACCTGATCGAGAAATTCTCGAAGCAGCCGGCCAAGCCTCATAGCAAGCCGACGCTCTTTTCGGTGTCGAACATTCGCCTCGAAAATGGCCAGATCACGTTCGACGACAAGCTGCTCGGCGTCACGCATGTGATCGATCAATGGAAGCTGGGCATTCCGTTCATTGCCACGCTGCCTTCGAAAACCGATATCTTCGTCGAGCCGTTGCTGCGGGCGCGGATCGACGGCAGCCCGCTCGCTATCGACGGCAAGACCAAGCCGTTTGCCGCGTCGCGCGAATCGGAAGTGTCACTGCGCTTCGATGGACTCGACGTGCCGCGGCTCATTTCCTATGCGCCGACCAAATTGCCGGTGGTTGTGCAGAGCGGCAAACTGTCCACCGATCTCAAGCTTAATTTCGTAGTCTCCAACGACGCGCCTTCGTTGCGGGTGGCGGGCACGGTCGATTTGAACGACGTGGACATACGCGATCAGAGCAAGGCGCCGTTCTTTGCCGCGCGCACGGTGCATGTGGCCGCCGCGACGCTCGAGCCGCTGAAGAGCCTGTATCACTTCGACGATATTCGTATCGACGCGCCGAGCGCCAGTCTTGCGCGTGATAAAAACGGCATGCTGAGTGTCGAGAAAATGTTCACGCCTGAGCCTGCCGCTCATGCATCCGTTCCGGCGTCGGCTGCGGCCGCATCCACAACGGCAAAAAATGCGGCGAGCGCGCCCGCTGCGGCGTCCGGTGCAAGCGCCCCCGTCGCCGCATCCGGCGCAAGCGCGCCGGAAAAAACCGCGCAGCCGCTGGACCTGTCGATCAAGCGTTTTGCGATCAACGACGGCACCGTCAACGTTCACGACGAAGCCGCCTCGCGGCCTGTCGAGCTTGGCCTGCAAAAACTGGCCGTCACGCTGACCGATTTTTCGACGCTCGCGACTGCTCCCGCGCACTACACGCTCAATACCAACTTCAAGGACGCTACCGGCTCGCTCGGCGTGGCCGGTGCGTTCGGCCTCGTCGCGAAGACCGCCAGCGCGAAGCTCGATCTGAAGTCGCTGCCATTGCCGCCGCTGCAGCCATACCTCGACACGGCGACCGCGGCGCAAGTCGTCGACGGTGCGTTGTCTGCCAATGCGAATGTCGACGCGAACTGGTCGAAGTCGCCGGTTGCTGTGATGGTCAGCGATACGCAACTAAATCTGCAATCGCTCAAACTGGCGGCGCGCGGCAGCAAGGCGCCAGCCGTCTCGCTCGCGCAAGGCCAGGTGACGATCAAGCAGGTGGACGTGGCGGGACGCACGGCCGACATCACCGGTGTCGATACGACCGGCCTGGTGGTCAATGCTCAGCGTCTGAAAGACGGCAGCATCGACCTCGCCGCGCTCGCGGGTCCGCATCAAGCCGAACAGCAGCGCACCGCGATCCACGCAGCGAAGAAAGCAGAGGCGGAAGGACCCGCCTGGCACTACAAGATCGGCGAACTCAACCTGAAAGACGCGACCGCGAATTTCACCGACAACACCACGCCGAATCCGGTGAAGCTGAGCGTGACGCCGCTGCAATTGAAGGTGCGGCAGATCAGCGACGATCTGAGCAAACCGTTGCCGATCGATCTGCAAGCCACGCTGAATAAAAAAGGCACGCTCGGCGTAAATGGCGATGTCACGGCGACGCCGCTCAAGGTGGCCGTCAAGGTGAACGCAAACCGCCTGGATGCGGCGGCTTTCGAACCGTACTTCGGCGGCAAGCTCAATGCGCTGATCGCAAGCGCGTTGCTCAACGCGAACGGCGATCTCGCGCTGAGTCAGGCAAAGGCGCTGAAGGCGACCTATCGCGGCGACGTCGCGCTGGTCGACGTACGGATGCTCGACAAGGCGACGTCCGACCCGTTTGCCGGTTGGGGCTCGCTCGCGCTGACCGATCTGAAGGCAGACTACGACGAACGCGGCACGGTGGTCGACGCCGGCCGCGTCACGTTCACGAAGTTCTATGGGCGTGTGCTGCTCGACGCACAAGGCAAGCTGAATCTCAACGACGTGGTGGCGCATGAAAGCGGCGCCGCGCAATCGCTGACCCGCGACAAGAGCGGCTCGGAACCCGTGCCGTTGACGCCGCAAGCGGCCTCGTCGCCCGAGGTGGCGTCAGCGCCGGTACCGGCGTCGTCCGTCAAGTCCGCCACTCCGGCCACTCCGGCCACGGTCACGGCCGCAACGCCGCCGCAAAGTCCCGTCAAACTGCATTTTGGCCAACTGGTGCTGCAACAGGGCCGCGTGACGTACACCGACAACTTCATCAAACCGAACTTCACGGCGAACCTGGTCGGTATTCAAGGCACGGTGGGTGCATTCGGCACACAATCGACCACCCCCGCTCCCGTGGACATTGCCGCGAAACTGGCAGCCAATGGCCCGTTGTCGATTCGTGGCACGGTCAATCCGCTGATTGCGAAGCCCGCGCTCGATCTGACCGCGAGCGCGCACGATATCGAACTCACCAACCTCACGCCGTATTCGGCGAAATACGCCGGGTATCCGATCACCAAGGGCAAGCTGAACGTCGATCTGCACTACAAGCTCGATAACGATCAGTTGAACGCGAACAATCACATTTTCATCGACCAGCTCACGTTTGGCGATCACGTCGAGAACAATACGGCAACCAAGCTGCCGGTGCGTCTCGCGATCTCGCTGCTGAAAAATTCGCGTGGCGAAATCGATGTGAACCTTCCGGTGTCGGGATCGCTGTCGAATCCCGAGTTCAGCATCGGCGGCTTGATCTGGCATGCGGTGCTCAATCTGCTGCAGAAGGCCGTGACCGCGCCGTTCTCGTTGATTGCCAACGCGTTTGGCGGCAGCGGCGAGGAAATGGGCTATGTCGAATTCGACCCGGGCTCGGCGAAACTATCGGACGCCGCCGATAAAAAGCTCGACGCCATCGTAAAAGCACTGGCCGACAAGAGTTCGATCCGTATCGATCTGATTGGCCGGGTCGATCCGGCAGTCGACGAACCGGGCCTGCGGGCGCAATACGTCGAGCGCGCGGTCAAGCAGCAGAAGATCAAGGACGTGGTGGGCAACGGCGAGAGCGTGGATCTGTCGACCGTCACGGTGGATCCGAAGGAATACGACAAGTACCTGACCAAGGCCTACAAGGCAGCCGACTTCAAGAAGCCGCGCAATTTTGTCGGCTTGACCAAGAGCCTGCCGGACGACGAGATGAAGGCCGCGATGGCCGCCAACGCGCCGATCGACGACGCCAGCTTGCGTCAGCTCGCGCAGCAACGGGCGCAAGCCGTGCAGCAGTATTTCGAGGGCAAGATCGACAGCAGCCGCGTGTTTATCGTCGCGCCGAAGCTGAATGCGGACGGCATCAAGGACAAGGGTGCGACGACGCGGGTGGACTTCGGCCTCAAGTGAGGCGCTCAGGCGGCGCGCGTGGGCTTTTTCTGCAGCACCGTCTGCTCGATCACGCGCGCGAGGGTGTCGAACGCGGGACCGATCTTCTCGTTCGCCACGCACGCGTATCCTAGCAATAGTCCGCGCCGGGCGGGCGTCTCGCTGCTGTAATAAGCGGCGAGCGGCCGCACGATCACGCCGGCATCGTAAGCCGCGGCCGTTACTGCCCGATCGTTCGCATGATCCGGCAGGCCGAGTACCAGATGCAGGCCGGCCTCGTCACCCATCACCGGCAGTTCGTTGCCGAAACGCGCGGTGATCGCATCGATCAGAATCTGCCGCCGCTCACCGTATAGCGCACGCATACGGCGAACGTGCGACGTGAGATGCCCGTCCATGATGAAATCGGTCATCACAGCCTGCTGCATCAACTGGCCCTCGCGGTATAGCTCGGCAACGCCCGTGCGGAAGGTGTCCACCAGATGCTCCGGCGCGATCATGTAGCCGATCCGCAAACCCGGAAACAGCATCTTCCCCAGGCTTCCCACATAGATCACCTGGCCGGCGTCGTCGAGCCCTTGCAGGGACGCGAGTGGGCGGCTGCCGTAGCGAAACTCGCTGTCGTAGTCGTCTTCGATGATCCAGACGTTGTGCTGGCGTGCGTACTCGAGCAGCGTGCGGCGGCGCGCGAGACTCATCACCATGCCAAGCGGATACTGATGTGACGGTGTGACGAGCGCCAGGCGCGGCGGCTGTTGCAAATCCTGCTCGCGCGGGTTGAGTCCCTCATCGTCCACCGGCACCGGCACTAAGGTGATCCCCGACGATTGCAGCACACTGCGCGCGCCCCAGTAGCATGGCTCCTCCACCCAGGCGCGATCGCCGACGTCGGTCAACAGGCGCACGGCCAGATCGATCGACTGATGGATGCCTGTCGTGATGATGATCTGATCGGGCGTGCAATTCACCGAGCGGGCGACGCGCAGGTAATCGGACAACGCACGCCTCAACGGCCGATAGCCGCCGCCTGGCGCATAGGTCAACAGATCGGGATTGGCCTCTTTCCAGAGTCTTGCCTGCAAACGGCTCCATGTGCGCGCCGGAAATTCGGCGACGTCGGGCACGCCCGGCATGAACGCGCCCCACTGTTTGGCGGAGACGCCGGCCTGATCGATGAGTCTGCGTCCACGCGTGGAGAGGTCACCCAGATCGCGTGCTGGCGGCGTCAAGGCCTCGTCGGCCGGATTGGCGCCGGCCGCATCGACGCCCGCCGCCACCGGCTTCTTGCGCGTATTCATGGCTGCCGCGTCCGGCCGCGTGTCGGCGACGTAGGTGCCGCTGCCGGTGGTCGAGATCACGTAGCCTTCGGCGGTCAACTGGTCGTAGACATGCAGCACCGTATTGCGCGCAATGCCGAGGTCTTCGGCAAGCGTGCGCGAGCTCGGCAGCTTGGTGCCGGGCGGCATCTGGCCGGTCAGGATGGCCTGCTGCATCAGCCGCAAAGTCTGCCTGTAGACCGGTTCGGCGGCGGCGCGGTCGAGCCGTGCGGCAAGCCAATCCGACAAGATCACGGTGTCCAAGTGGTTCTATCCAGAATAATGAAATGGCTCCATATTGTAGAACCGTAAGGGACTATAGTGAGCCACGCAATTGATACACACCTCTGTTTGCAGAGGGAGTCAGCCGGACCGTAGAGGAGACTGAAGCGATGAAAACCGATGACGTGATCGTCAGCTTTCGAGGGGTGCGCAAGACGTACGACGGCGAAACGCTGGTCGTCAAGCAACTCGATCTGGATATCTATCAAGGCGAATTTCTGACGCTGCTCGGACCGTCGGGATCAGGGAAAACCACATGTTTGATGATGCTGGCGGGCTTTGAATTTCCCACCGGCGGCGAGATCTGGCTCGATGGCACGCTGCTCAATACCGTGCCGCCGCATAAGCGCAACATCGGCATGGTGTTTCAGAACTACGCGCTGTTTCCGCATTTGACGGTCGAGCAGAACGTTGCGTATCCGCTTACCGTGCGCAAGCTATCCGCGGAAGAGCGGGCCCATCGCACGAATAACGCGTTGAAGATGGTGCGCATGGAGAGCTTCGCGAAGCGCTATCCGGCGCAGCTTTCCGGCGGCCAGCAGCAGCGTATCGCGTTGGCGCGGGCGCTCGTGTTCGAGCCGAAGCTCGTGCTGATGGACGAGCCGCTCGGTGCACTCGACAAACAATTGCGCGAACACATGCAGTACGAACTTAAATCACTGCACGAGAAGCTTGGCGTGACTTTTGTGTACGTCACACACGATCAGGGCGAAGCGCTGACCATGTCGGACCGCGTTGCCGTGTTCGACAAGGGCATCGTGCAGCAACTCGACACCGTGGACCGTTTGTACGAATCACCGTGCAACGAGTTCGTTGCGAACTTCATTGGCGACAGCAACAAGCTGCGCGGCACGATCGCGAACGTCGACGGCGAGTACTGCGAGTTTCACCTGATCGACGGCACGCGGCTCACAGGTCGCAATATCGGCGGCGCGCGGGCGGGCACGCCGGCGGTCGCGTGCATCCGGCCCGAGCGTATGAAACTCGCCAACATGGCGAATGGTGCATCGCGGCACGGCGCCAACGCGCTCAACGGCGAAGCACGCGGGTTGATCTATTTCGGCGACCACGTGCGCATGCGCTGTGGCCTCCCGGAGCAGGACGAGTGCTTCGTCAAGGTGCCGCTCGGTACCGACGCACTCGAAACCTTCTCGCCTGGCGCGCCGGTCGCGCTGGAGTTCGCGCCCGAGCATCTGCGGGTGTTCGCAGGGGCGTGAGGCGCGTTCGAGACGTTAGCCGCTCCACGCAGGAAAGAAGTAATCCACGCAGGCAGTACATAACAAGTCGCACTCTAAATAGCTTGAAGCACACCATCAAAGGAGAGCAACACACCATGAGCAAGATCGGGAAATCGCGCTGCGCCATCGCTGTCGGTGCTGTGGCGCTTGCGTTGGGCGCTGCGCAAGTCAATGCAGCCGAACTGACGGTCGTCAATTTTGGCGGCGCGAATGGCGACGCGCAAAAGGTCGCCTTCAACCAGCCGTTCGAAACGCAAACTGGCAACAAGGTGACCGCCGTCGAGTACAACGGCGAGCAGGCCAAAGTGAAGGCGATGGTCGAAGCGAAGCACGTGAATTGGGATGTGGTGGAAGTCGAATCGGGCGACATCGGCCGTGGCTGTGACGAAGGGCTGTACGAGAAACTCGACTGGTCGAAGATCGGCAAGAAGTCGGATCTGATTCCGGAAGCGCCGCAAACTTGCGGTGTGGGTTTCTTCGTGTGGTCGACGGCGCTGGCCTATAACGCCGACAAACTCAAAACTGCGCCGACAGGCTGGGCCGATTTCTGGGACGTGAAGAAATTCCCGGGCAAGCGCGCAATGCGCAAGGGCGCGCGTTACAACCTCGAATTCGCACTGATGGCCGACGGCGTAGCGCCGAAAGACGTCTACAAGGTGCTCGCCACCAAGGAAGGCCAGGACCGCGCGTTCAAGAAGCTCGACGAACTGAAGCCGAACATCCAGTGGTGGGAAGCGGGCGCGCAGCCGCCGCAATTCCTGGTTGCGGGCGACGTGGTGATGTCCACCGCTTACAACGGCCGGATCGATGCCGCGCAGCGCGAAGGCAAGAACCTGAAAGTGGTGTGGAACGGCAGCATTTACGACCTCGACTACTGGGCAATTCCTAAGGGCACGCCGAATAAGGCGCTGGCGGAGAAGTACATTGCCTATTCGATTTCGTCGAAGCCGCAACAGGACTATGCGCACAATATTGCGTACGGTCCGGTGAATGTGGCGGCCATCAAGGCGCTCGATCCGAAGACGCTCTCCAATCTGCCGAACTCGCCGGCCAACGGCAAGAACGCCGTGCTGCAGAACCTCGCGTTCTGGACTGACCATGGCGATGAACTGGAGCAGCGTTTTGCGTCGTGGGCATCGAAGTAATTAGCCGGGTGCAGGAAGGCGCGGTTTTTCTACGGTGAAGCCGCGCCGTATTGATGCGATGAAGCGCAAACGCAGGTCTTCGCGATGTGCGCGAACGGGCGGATCGACTTGCGATGCGTGGGATTGGAATAGACGCCAAAGCGTCAACTCCGGTCGACTTAGGAGACGGGTGTGACTACGATGACGATCGCCGCCGATTCAACGCCTGAGTCGAGTGTTCGGCTCAAGCGGGAACTGAAAGCAGCGGAAGCGAAGAAGCGCGCGATGGCGCTGTTATTGATTGCGCCGCTCGCTATTTTTTTGCTGCTGATTTTCGTCGTGCCAATTGGCGCGCTGCTTACGCGTGCCGCACAGAATCCGGAAGTGGTGAGCGCCTTACCGCACACGCTGAATGCGTTGAGCGGCTGGGATCGCAAGACGCTGCCGCCCGACGCCGCCTATGCGGCATTGGCCGCGGACCTGACCACGGTTGCCGATGGCGACGGCATGGGTGCGCTGGCACGCCGGCTTAACGTAGAAATTCCGGGCTACCGTTCTTTGGTCGCGAAATCGGCACGCGCGATGCCGTTTGCCGACGATAACAGCAAACCGTTGAACCTCACGCCTGCCCAGATCCACGCGAAGTTCGTCGAACTCGACGAGCGCTGGAACGACATTACTTACTGGCAGGCGATCGCAAAGAACTCAGGCGCCTATTCGCCGTTTTACCTGCTGGCTTCGTTGGACCATAAACAGGACGCATTCGGCCATATCATTCCGACCGACCCTGACCAGCAGATCTATCTCGCCGTATTTGGCCGTACGTTTGTGATCGGCGCAGCCGTGACTTTTTTCGCGCTGCTGCTCGGCTATCCGCTCGCTTACTGGATCTCCACGCTTTCCGAGCGTCGCGCGAATCTGGTGATGATTCTCGTGTTGATTCCGTTCTGGACGTCGATTCTCGTGCGCGTTGCCGCGTGGATCGTGATTCTGCAAAGCGAAGGTTTGGTGAACAAGGCGCTGATGGCCACCGGGCTACTGCATGACCCGTTGTCGTTACTGTTCAATCGCACGGGCGTGTACATCTCGATGACGCACATTCTGCTGCCTTTTATGATTCTGCCGCTGTACAGCGTGATGAAGTCGATCCCGCCGACGTATCAGCGTGCCGCGATCTCCCTCGGCAGCCATCCGTTTGCCGCATTCTGGCGCGTGTACGTGCCGCAGACCTATCCGGGCATCGGCGCCGGCGCACTGCTCGTGTTCATTCTCGCGATCGGCTACTACATCACGCCGGCGCTGCTCGGCGGCCCGGGCGACCAGATGGTCAGCTACTACGTCGCTTACTTCACCAACGTGACGATCAACTGGGGCATGGCGTGTGCGCTCGGCGGCTTGCTGCTTGCCGCGACGCTCGTGTTGTATGTCATTTATGGGCGCTTTACGCGTTCGTCACTGAGCCTTGGCTGATTGCCTGAACGGAGCTGATTCGCGATGAAACTTGCCAAGCCCTTGTTCGCACCGCACACATCGTTGATCGAACGTGTGTGGTATTTCGCGCTGCGCGCGCTTGCCGTGCTGACCCTCTTGTATCTGATCTTGCCAGTGCTGGCGATCATGCCGTTGTCGTTTTCGTCGAGCACGTTTCTGGTGTATCCGATTCCGGGCTGGTCGCTGCGCTGGTATCAGAACCTGATTGCGTCCGATGAATGGCGCATGGCGGCGAAGAACAGCTTTATCGTTGCGCCGTCCGCGACTGTAGTGGCGACCGTGCTCGGTACGCTGGCTGCGATCGGCCTGACCAAAGCCAACTTCCGCGGCAAGGCGCTGCTCATGGCGATTCTGATCTCGCCGATGATCGTGCCGGTGGTGGTGGTCGGCGTGGGCATGTATCTGTTCTTCGCACCGCTGGGACTGGCCAATACGTATATCGGCTTGATTCTCGCGCATGCTTCTCTGGGTGTGCCGTTTGTCGTGACCACGGTAGCGGCGACGTTGCAGGGGTTTAACTACAATCTGGTGCGCGCGAGTTTGTCGTTGGGCGCGAATCCGGTGACGACGTTCTTCCGCATCACATTGCCGGTGATTGCGCCGGGAGTGATTTCGGGTGCGCTGTTTGCGTTTGCGACTTCGTTCGATGAGGTGGTTGTCACGCTATTCCTGGCTGGCGCGGATCAAACGACCCTGCCGCGGCAGATGTTCACGGGTATTCGTGAAAACATCAGTCCGACGATCGCGGCATTGGCGACGATTTTGATCGTGTTTTCCACTTGTTTGCTGCTGGCGTTGGAGTGGCTGCGTGGGAGAAATGCGGCGCGGGCTGTCAGGGCTTGAGCACAGAGCCAGCTGAGAATTTATCGACAAACACAGTAGAAAAATCTGACCACTATCGGGCCGATTGAACGTGGTCGTCGAGAATCCTCACTTCACTCGAATAGGCAGCCGCACACATTATGTGCGCCCAAGTGGATGCGCGAGCGCGCGTACGTTTAGGCCGCCGGTCGGCGGTGGATGAGTGCGCCGGTTCCCACACCGGCATTCCGAACGTCTTAGCGATATAAAGCGGCTCCCTTTCGCGGCTGTCAACGACAGCTTGTGCATATTTCATCGACCTTGTTTTGCATGCCGATTGCACACCGCATTTGCAGCCGAGCGTGCCGAACCGGTCGTCAGCCTTCGCTCTGTCGAACGCGTCCCTTCTCGGCGCGAATCCCATCTCCCATAGTCCAAAATCGCATTCACAGCCGCCTTAAAGGGTAAAAGCCGTTGTATCAAGCACGCGCTCAGAAAATCGTCAACGCGGTGCGATTTCTCATTGACCGGCGACCTGTCCGACAGAACTCCAGGACTTTTCTCATTCCATACGCATCTTCGTGTCTCTAAGCTCGACTTTTCTCAAGTAAACGTGGGCGACACGTAAGGGCACTATGAAATTTCACACAACAATGCTTGCTTGTGCGCTGGTTCTGTCCGGCTGCGCGAGCCAAGCGGAACGTGACCGACTGGGCATCGCAGATCCCACGGTCATGAAGACGGGTATCGGTGCGACGCAAGATCTTGCGGCAGGCGCTGCAACCCCGCAATGGATCGGCACTTACGCGCCGATCAAGAATCGAGGTGCTGTGTTGGAAGGTCTACAGAGCCGGCTCGACAAACTAGCCACCGACAAGAAAGGCTATTTCCAGGCAAAGGCCCAATGCTGGGTCGATGCCGGACAGCAGACGTTGCGTGAGCACGATCAGTGGGGATTCGTCGAAGAGGCAATTGGCCAGGCCGCCACAATCACCATCGGTCTCGAACGGGGTACAGCGCTTTCCGCAGCTAACCCGGAGCTGCGTACCGTATCGACGGTGCGGCCGGATTTGTGGAACATTGTCAACGTGATCAAGGCCGACCCGGCTATCGCCAATTGTCCTGAAGCACAACAACCGCTCGCTTGCGCCGAAGTCGAACTGATTCGCGCCGGCCACTATGCATGGACGCGCAACTTCCAGGCCGCTGAGAAGGTCCTGCCGGGCGTTCAGAGCACACTGCAGAAATCGGCCCAAACAGCGCTTCAATGCGCACAACGGAAACCTGCCGCGCCGGCAGTGCCGCAAAAAATCACGCTGCGAGCGGATTCCATGTTCCGTTTTGATCGCGGCGACGAAGCAGGCATGCTGCCCGGCGGGAAGACGCAACTCGACGCACTGGTGACCGGCTTGCAGCGGACTAGCAATATCGAGAAGCTGAATATCAGCGGCTACACGGATCGGCTTGGCAGCGATGCCTATAACCAGAAGCTTTCGCTTCAACGTGCTCAGACCGTTCAGGATTATCTGCGCAAGCACGGCGTGTCGTTACCGATGTTGGCACAAGGACGCGGTAAGGCAAATCCGGTTGTGCAATGCGAGCAAAAGAATCGCGACGAACTGGTGCAATGCATGGCGCCGAACCGGCGTGTCGAGATTGAGTTGGTGCGCGGCGCGGCACTAAACACGGCTGTCGTGGAGTAAATTCGAATGACTACAATTCTTATCGTCGACGATCATCCGGCCTTCCGGCTGGTGATCAAAACACATCTTACGCAGTTGCTCGGCGTCACCGATGTGATCGAGGCCGAAAACGGCCAGACCGCGGTCGAAATGGCCAGACTTCATACGCCTGATCTGGCCATTCTCGATCTGGACATTCCCCGCATCAACGGGCTGGACGTTATCTCCCGTCTGAAACTGACCTCCCCCCAGATTCGCATACTAGTTCTGTCCGGTCACGATCAGGCGACTTTCGCACCGCGTGCGTTGCGCGTGGGTGCGCAAGGTTACGTCTGCAAGTCGCAGGAAATGCGCGCCATCATGCGCGGTGTAGAGGCCGTACTGGCGGGCTACACGGTATTCCCTGTGATGTCAGAAAGCGCTGATAAGGGTGTGGCCAATGACGAAGACAGGCTCGCGCGCCTATCCGACAAGGAGCTCGCTATTCTTCAAATGCTCGCCAAGGGGATGTCCAACAAAGCCATCGGTGACGCACTGTTCATGAGCGACAAAACCGTCAGCACATATAAAAGCCGTTTGCAGGAAAAGCTAGGTGTCTCGTCGCTTGCCGGTTTGATCGAATTCGCGTCGCTAAACAAGCTGATCGACTGAGTTGTCGTGAGTATGAACACCATGAACCAGTCCGATTCCCGAGGGAGCGAGCACGGTCGTACGCGGCAGATTTCGTGCGCCCGCCGCCTGAAATCGATTCGCTACGCTACCGTGGCAGGTGGTCTGCTGGCGTTCACGCTGTTGTGGGCCGTATCGATGCGCGTCAATGCAATGCCTGTTAGTGTCGCGCCCATCGAAACAGGCATATCCCGATTGCCGAGCGTGTTCACGTCGATATCGCACATCTGGTTGATACTGGTGCTCGCGATGATGATCGAGAGCGTCGCGCTGGTGGATCTGTTTCGCTCGCGCACGGTGCAATCGCGCACAAAAAGGCAATGGCCATTGCTCGCTGCCGGGAGCAAGTCGGAGAATCTATTCAGTACGGCGGGCCTGCCGGAACATTCTGTGAGCAACTGTGATTCCACATGTGTGGATTCCCGAACGTTGATCCTCGACGAGAGCGTGAGTGATCCTCGCGCCGTCATCTACCATGCGGTTGCGCAATTCTCTCAAACAGTCGCATCGAACGGGTGTCATCCAAGCATCAGCATCGACGATTCCGTTGCCCCGCGTATCTTGGCTGATGGCGCGCGCCTGGGCCAGATCGTCTTCCACCTGTTGAGTTGGGTCGCGCGCTGGACAGAGCACGCACAGATTGTGGTTGCCGCGCGCGCAGACCCGCTGAACAGCGGCGCACAACGAATTTTCATTAGCGTTGGAGGTATTGACGCAAACGTGTGTCGGATTGCCGACGCACAGGTTGATTCATTGCTCGCAGCGGCGACAGTTCGGTCCGAGACGGACAAGGAAACAGATCCTGACCTCGCCCGATGCGGACTGTTGGCGCAGCGCATGCGCGGCGAATTGAGATTCACATACAAGGCGGACCGCGAGGTCTACGTCACGTTCGGCGCGCCGTTCACGATCGAACATCGGCATATCGCAGCGGAGCCGTCGTTACCGGGCGCTCAACCGCTACAGCCCGCCGTGGTTGGGCGCGCGGAAGATCAAACGGATCCCTCCGTTGAGCCGTTCGATGCTCACTATCTCCACGCTCTTGCAGAAGAAGGCATCGATCTGCCGACGTTTCTAAGGGGTTGGCGTGCCTCGATGAAAGACGATGTACAACGCGTGCGCACCATGCTCAAGCAGATCGATGCGGATGGCCTGCATGCCGCACTACACAGATTGAGCGGCGCCGTGGGTCTGGTCGGGGCGCACAGCCTGATGGCCGCGTTGCGAAACGCGTATGTTGCCGGCGCGCTAGCTGAACCGTCCGCGATCGAACAGCTAGCGCTACGCGCCGAAGCATTGATGAATCAATTCGACGAAGCGGCCGATTCGCATTGGAGCACCGTGCGATGAATCGACCGTTAGCTTTGATCGAAGGCGATCTCGCCGTTCCGCTACCCCTTCCGTTCGACAAGCTGCCGCCGCCGTTTGGCGGCGGTCGTTTGCGAGTGGTGCCAAAGCCGGAGCAACATTCAGGTCCGTCTTCGCAAGCCGTGAAGTCGACACAAGCTGTGCCGCCGAAAATGGGCAGACGCTTTCCGCCCGGCGCCAAGATATTGGTGTACAAGGCGCCGCCGCCGCGCGTGGACTCTGGACGTTTCGACGAAGCGCTGGCTGAAGCTAAGCGCTATCAGGAAATGGATACGTTCCGCCCGAGGTCATCACGTTCGGATCACGTGTACAGCGCGTTGATCTTCGCGGGATGCAGTATTGCGCTTGCGTGGCTGGTCACGACTTGTTCGATGCAGGAGGCGCAGAAAGCGCAGATCGCGAGTGTGTTGCCGGCAACTCAACCGGCAGTCAGCACACCGGCCACGGCGCCGTCGCAACAACCTGTCGCGTCGGTCGTCGCAGATGTTCGTACTGCCTCGCAGAGCGCTGTCGTCGCGACAGCGGCGAACAAAGATACGGTGCGAGTGGCGCCTGTCGGCAACGCCGTATTGCCTCAGGTCGTGCAGTCCGCGAAAGCGGCGAAAAAGGCAAAGACGGCGCGCTTTACCCAAGCCCAGTTAGCCGAACGGCAAGCGTTGGCACGCGTTGTCCGTTCGTCGACGCGGCCTTCCGTGTCGAAGCAACCGGAATGGACTGCGCCGGCGTCACGAGATTCTGACGCGATCGAACGGGCACAGTGGCTCAAATGGGCCAACCAGCAACCGCGCGTTCAAATCACCACGCGTGAGTCGTCGGTGCCAGCCGACACCAACTGGAACGCCCACATGACCCAACGCCGCGTCACCGACAACCCAGATGCCTTTCAGCACGACGATCGTAGTAAGCAGTAAAAGCCCATAAAAAAAGCCCGACCAGAGGCCGGGCTTCTAAAGTCGGCTGCGCCCTCCACAGGACGCAGCCCCTGCAAAACAACTCGCAGTTACTACTCGCGTCAGCTAGTACCTTAAGCAGCCAGCAACGAACGCAGCACGAACGGCAGAATCCCGCCGTGCTTGTAGTAATCGACTTCGATCGGCGTGTCGATACGCAGCAGCACCGGCACACGCTTTTCCTTGCCGTCCTTGCCACGAATCACCAGCGTCACTTCCTGTTGCGGCTTGAAGTCAGCGCCCAGGCCTTCGATGTCGTACGTTTCTTCGCCGGTGATGCCGAGCGATTGCACGCTATCCGAGCCCTTGAACTGCAGCGGCAGAACGCCCATGCCGACCAGGTTCGAGCGGTGGATGCGCTCGAAGCTGCGTGCGACCACAGCCTTCACGCCTAGCAGTTGCGTGCCCTTCGCTGCCCAGTCACGCGACGAGCCCGTGCCGTACTCTTCGCCCGCGAACACGATGGTCGGCGTGCCGGCGTCGATGTACTTCATCGCTGCGTCATAGATCGACAGTTGTTCGCCGCTCGGCTGGTGAATCGTCAGGCCGCCTTCGACGCGCGAACCGTCTGCCTTCGCCGGGATCATCAGGTTCTTGATCCGGACGTTGGCGAACGTGCCGCGCATCATCACGTCGTGGTTGCCGCGACGCGAGCCGTAGCTGTTGAAATCGGCCTTCTGTACGCCGTTTTCCTTCAGCCACTTGCCTGCCGGCGAGTCTTCCTTGATCGAGCCAGCCGGGCTGATGTGGTCGGTCGTGACCGAGTCACCGAAGATGCCCAAAGCGCGTGCGTTCTTGACGGCAGCGATGCTGTCGGCCGGCGTCATCGAGAAGTCCTTGCCGAAGAACGGCGGCTCAGCGATGTAGGTCGACTTCGGCCAGTCGTAGACTTGACCTTCTTCGCCTTCGATCTTGCTCCACAGGTCGCCCTTCTTGGTCAGCGACGAGTAGTTCTTGCGGAACGCATCGGCGTCCAGCGCGAACTTGAGCAGCGCATCGACTTCTTCGCTGGTCGGCCAGATGTCGCCCAGGTAGATGTCGCGGCCGCCCTTGCCCTTGCCTACCGGTTCGGTCATCAGGTCGCGCGTGATGTTGCCGGCGATCGCGTAAGCCACCACCAGCGGCGGCGAGGCCAGGAAGTTCGCGCGGATGTTCGGGTGAATACGCGCTTCGAAGTTACGGTTGCCCGACAGCACGGCAGCCGCGACGATATCGTTCTTCGTGATCGCTTCGTTCAGTTCCGGCGTCAGGTCGCCCGCGTTGCCGATACAGGTCGTGCAACCGTAAGCGGCCAGCGTGAAACCGAGCTTGTCGAGGTACTTCATCAAGTCGGTCTTCGTCAGGTATTCCGTGACGATGCGCGATCCCGGCGCCAGCGACGTCTTGATGTGCGGAGCGACCGTCAGGCCGGCTTCCACAGCCTTCTTTGCCAGCAAACCAGCGGCCAGCAGCACGCTCGGGTTCGACGTGTTCGTGCACGACGTGATCGCAGCGATCAGGATGTCGCCGTTCTTCACGTCGACGCCGTTGCTCGTCGTGTATTGCGCGTCGAGGTCTTCCGACTTCTTCGCAAAGCCGTTTTCTGCCACCGGTTTCGAGAACAGGTCGCTGAAGGTCGACTTCACGTGACCGATTTCGATGCGGTCTTGTGGGCGCTTCGGACCTGCCAGCGACGGCGTGACCGTGCCGAGATCCAGCGTGACGACCTTGGTGTAGTCGATCTGGCCAGCCTTCGGAATACCGAACAGGCCTTGCGCCTTGAAGTAGTTTTCGAAGGCGGAGATTTCCGCGTCGGTGCGGCCCGTGCCCTTGAAGTAGTCGATGGTTTTTTCGTCGACCGGGAAGAAGCCCATGGTTGCGCCGTATTCCGGCGCCATGTTGCCGATCGTCGCACGGTCCGGCAGCGACAGCGACTTCGTGCCTTCGCCGAAGAACTCGACGAACTTGCCGACAACCTTTTCCTTACGCAGCAGTTCGGTGACGGTCAGGACCAGGTCGGTCGCCGTCAGGCCTTCGCGCAGCTTGCCCTTCAGTTCGACGCCGACCACGTCCGGCGTCAGGAAGTACACCGGCTGGCCGAGCATGCCGGCTTCAGCTTCGATACCGCCCACGCCCCAGCCCACCACGCCGATACCGTTGATCATGGTGGTGTGGCTGTCGGTGCCGACCAGCGAATCCGGGTAGTACACGGTGTCCGCGCCTTCGGCCTTCTTGTGCACGCCGCGTGCGAGGTATTCCAGGTTCACCTGGTGAACGATACCGACGCCCGGCGGCACGACCTTGAACGTGTCGAACGCCTGCATGCCCCACTTCATGAACTGGTAGCGCTCGTTGTTGCGCTGGAATTCCAGTTTCATGTTCAGGTCGAGCGCGTTCTTTTCGCGGAAGTGATCGATCTGCACCGAGTGATCGACGACCAGATCGACCGGGACCAGCGGTTCGATCGACTTCGGATCCTTGCCCATGTGCTTCGCGACGCCGCGCATTGCTGCGATGTCGGCGAGCAGCGGCACACCGGTAAAGTCTTGCAGCACGACGCGCGACACGACGAAAGGGATTTCGTCGACGCGTGCTGCCGTCGGCTTCCAGTTCGCGAGTTGCTCGATGTGTTCTTCGGCGATCTTCTTGCCGTCGTAGTTACGCAGCACCGATTCCAGCACGATACGGATCGAAACCGGCAGGCGGTCGATCTTGATGTTCAGTGCCTTGCCGAGTTGCGGCAGGGAGTAGAACTTGCCTTTGCCGGAACCGCTGTCGAATTCCTTGAGCGTTTTGTGGAGGTTGTGGGCCATGGTGTTTTCCTTGGTTTGATCGCGGAACTACAGTACTTAACTTGACTAGATGACGTACAGATCGACGTATTCATTGACCGGCATGGCTTCGAGCCGTGCCTGATCCAGCGACACATCGAGAATCGCCAGTTGTTGCTTGACCGGAAAGCGGCGCGCGAGGTTGGTCTTGAACTTCTCGACCAGCAACGGAATTCCGTCTTCGCGACGACGCTTATGACCGATCGGGTATTCGACTACAACTTCGTCGAACGTCGACCCGTCGTTGAATTCGATCGTCAGTGCATTGGCGATCGAACGCTTCTCCGGATCGTGGTAATCCTTCGTGAACTGCGCATCTTCGACACATTCCATCTTCGCGCGCAGCACATCGATGCGCGTGTCCTGCGCGATCGAATCTTCATAATCCGCGGCCGTCAGGCGGCCATGGATCAACGGCACGGCGATCATGTACTGAATGCAATGGTCGCGGTCGGCCGGATTGTTCAGGGGGCCTTTTTTGTCGATGATGCGGATTGCGGCTTCGTGCGTGCGGATCGTGATCTTCTTGATGTCCTCCACTCGCTTGCCCGCGCTCTGCAATTGCGCGTGCAACGTCATCGCCGCCTCCACCGCCGTCTGCGCGTGGAATTCAGCCGGGAACGAAATCTTGAACAGCACGTTTTCCATCACATACGAGCCGTAAGGGCGCTGGAATTTGAACGCGTTACCCTTGAACAGCACATCGTAGAAGCCCCACGTTTTCGCAGTCAGCACCGACGGGTAGCCCATCTCGCCGGTCTTCGCGATCAATGCGAGCCGCACGGCGCGCGAGGTTGCATCGCCGGCGGCCCACGACTTGCGCGAGCCGGTATTGGGCGCATGGCGGTAGGTGCGCAGCGCGTGCCCATCGACAAACGCCTGCGATACCGCGTTGATCAACTCGTCGCGCGTCAAACCGATCATCTGGCCGACCACCGCGGTCGAAGCCAGTTTCACCAGCAATACATGATCGAGCCCGACTTTGTTGAACGAATTTTCGAGCGCGATACAGCCTTGAATTTCGTGCGCCTTGATCATGCCGATCAACACGTCTTTCATCGTCAGCGGCTGCTTGCCCGCTGCGATGGCACTGCGCGAGAGCCAGTCGGCCGTCGCCAGAATTCCGCCGAGATTATCCGACGGATGGCCCCACTCGGCGGCGAGCCATGTGTCGTTGAAATCGAGCCAGCGGATCATCGCGCCGATGTTGAAGGCGGCCTGAACCGGATCCAGCTGGAACGACGTGCCCGGCACCTTCGCGCCGTTGGGGACGATCGTGCCCGGCACGATCGGTCCCATCAGCTTGGTGCAGGCCGGGTAGGTGAGCGCCTCGAGTCCGCAACCGAGCGTATCGATCAGGCAGTTACGCGCGGTGTCCAGCGCGAGCGTGCTGTCGATCGGGAAATCCAGCACGTAATCGACAATATCGACCAGGACGGAGTCCGGGGCGGGTCGTACGTTGGAAATCGGAGCGGACATCGGGGTGCTTTCCTGATGTAACGGATTAGTTGGTTTTGTTGATCGCGTTGGATTGCGTCGGAGCCGGCGCGCCCTGGATCATCTCTGCCGTCTTGCACTCGTCGGCCAGACGCGAGCTGTCCTTGTCCGAGAACAACATTGCCTTCGTCGGGATCACGACCAGATCCATACCCGATGCGGCGTCGTGGAAACGGTCTGCGCCCGTGGTGGTCGATTCGCGCGGCAGATTGTAGTTTTTGTTCGCCCAGTGAACCGTGACGATCTGGTCACGCTTCATGTCGCCCTTCAGGTCGAAGGCCAGACCTTCGTTGCACGACCACTTGACCGAGCCGTCCGGCACCGGATCGACCTTCGCTTCCTTGGCCGGATTGGCTTTGCGCTTGATCAGGCGCTTCGGTTGCGGGCGCTTAGCCACAGCCTTGGCAGCCGGCTTCGTGGTGGTGGTCGCCGTTTGCGCGACAGCGTCGGTGGCGACGGTCAGCATCGTGGTGGACAGGGCGCCAATCACTGCGGCGATCATCAGTTTTTTCATGGAGAAAACCTTTCTATCTAGTTTCAGTTAAACAGTGCGCGGTTGGCCATCTGGAGAACCGCGAGGTTGAACTGCACGCGCTTTGAAAGCGCACAGCGCCCGCTATTTTCTCCTATTTAGCGGCACGTACTTCAAATTCTCGGGACCGGTGTAATTCGCGCTCGGCCGGATGATCTTGTTGTCGATCCGTTGCTCGATGATGTGCGCGCTCCAGCCTGCCGTGCGGGCGATCACGAACAGCGGCGTGAACATCGCCGTCGGCACGCCCATCATGTGATACGACACCGCGCTGAACCAGTCCAGATTCGGGAACATCTTCTTCGCTTCCCACATCACCGCCTCGAGCCGCTCGGCGATGTTGAACAGCTTCAGGTTGCCTGCTTCCTTCGACAGCTTCTTCGCGACTTCCTTGATCACCTTGTTGCGCGGATCGGAAATCGTGTACACCGGGTGGCCGAAACCGATCACCACTTCCTTGTTTTCGACGCGCTTGCGGATGTCGGCTTCAGCCTCGTCCGGCGTCTGATAGCGCGACTGGATCTCGAACGCGACTTCGTTCGCGCCGCCGTGTTTCGGGCCGCGCAGCGCGCCGATCGCGCCGGTGATCGCCGAGTAGATGTCCGAGCCCGTGCCCGCGATTACGCGGCCGGTGAAGGTCGACGCGTTGAATTCATGCTCGGCATACAGGTTCAGCGACACGTGCATCGCGTCGACCCATTCCTTCGACGGCTCCACGCCATGCAGCAGGTGCAGGAAGTGGCCGCCGATCGAGTCGTCGTCGGTTTCCACTTCGATGCGCTTGCCGTTGTGCGAGTAGTGGTACCAGTACAGCAGCATCGAACCGAGCGAGGCCATCAGCTTGTCGGCGATGTCGCGCGCGCCCGGCAGGTTGTGGTCGTCCTTCTCCGGCAGCACGGTGCCGAGCACCGAGACGCCGGTGCGCATCACGTCCATCGGGTGCGCGGCGGCCGGAATCCATTCGAGCGCGGCCTTGACGTTCGCGGGCAGGCCGCGCAGCGCCTTGAGCTTCGTTTTGTAGGCGGTCAGTTCGGCCTGGGTCGGAAGCTTTTCGTGGACCAGCAGATAGGCGATTTCTTCGAATTCGCACGCGCCGGCGATGTCGAGAATGTCGTAGCCACGGTAGTGCAGGTCGTTGCCGGTCTTGCCGACTGTGCACAGCGCGGTGTTGCCGGCCGTTACGCCGGACAGGGCGACCGACTTTTTCGGTTTAAAGGCGCCTTTCGATTCGTTCTCGCCCGGTGCGCCGGCGGTTTGCGTCGTCTCGCTCATTTCCCGCAATCTCCTTTGTACCTGCTCATGATGCGGCTTGCCCGTTAGCGCCCACTTTCGTGAAGAGCGGCGCGGCGTCTTGCGGGACGGCGCGGCCAGTGGATTGCGCGCGACGCAGCACCGACCAGTAATAGCGATAGCTGGCCCGGTCGTGCAGCGTGTCGTGATGGCGCGTCGGTCCCCATTGTGCGGATTGCGCGGCCAGCAGAATCTCGGTAGCGGTGGCGATTTCTTCGTCGCGCGGTGCAAAGGCGGCCACGATCGCCTCGATCTGCGCTGGGTGGATGCTCCACATGCGCGTGTAGCCGAACTCGTTGCGGGCGCGGGCGGCGTCGTTCGCGACCACGCTCATGTCGCGCACTTCGGTGCTGACGTTGTGCGACGGCACCTTGCCGTACGCGTGACAGGCCGCCGAAATCTCGAGCTTCGCGCGCCGCACCAGCGGGTGATCGAACTGACCGGGCGAGCGCATGGCGGTATCGGGAATCGCGCCGTCGTGCGCGGAGACGAAGTCCATCAGGCCGAAGCTCAGCGCCTCGACGCCGGGCAGCGCGGCCAGATCGAACACGCGCGTCAACGCGCCATGTGTTTCGACCAGCAATTGCACCGGCATCGGCTGGGCAATGCCGAGTTCGCGCCGCGTCGCCTCGATGAACGCGACCATTTCGGCTGCATCGGGGACGTTGCGGATCTTCGGGAGGGTGATGTAAGCAGGCGCGCGTTTCGCGGCGCGCAGAATGAGGCGGACGTCGTCGCGCCAGTGCGCGTGATCGAAGTCGTGAATCCGCACGCCGACGCGGCCAAAGCGGTCATGTTCGCTGCCCAGCAGCGACGCGACCAGCTCCGCGTGCTCGGCTTCCCGGCCTACTTGCGCGCCGTCTTCACAATCGAGCGTGATGTCGAACACCGGGCCGAGTTGCTGCTGCAATGCCAGTGATTTCAGCATCAGCTTCTCGCTGCCGGCGTAGTGATCGCAGGCAGGCAGCACAGCGGGCGGCACTTCGCCGTCAAACAGCACTTCGGCGGGTGTGAGGGCGCGCATCTTCGGCGTCAGGATTCTGGGTGGTCGGGTGAGTAAATCGGATTCGGACGCGTTCTGCCCGGCGATCAGCCGGCCATGCCGCAAAGCGCGTTCGAATCAGAGGCGAATACTGGCACGACAAATTGCGAAGTGAACCGCAATTTCGTGGGGCGTACCTGCATTCGCACGTAAAAAACCGGAACCCGCCGCAACGAAGCTACGGAGTTCCGGTTCATCTGCATCAGGCGCTTAGCCGAGCAGGTGTTGAACGCCTTCGCGCTCTTCGAGCAGCTCGTTCAGCGTGCCGTCCATCTTCTCGCGCGAGAACGCGTCGATTTCCAGACCTTCGACGCGCTTGTACTCGCCGTTTTCGCAGGTAACCGGCACACCGTAGATGATGTCTTCCGGAATGCCGTACGAACCGTCCGACGGGATACCCATGGTGACCCACTTGCCGTTCGTGCCGAGCACCCAGTCACGCACGTGGTCGATTGCAGCGTTAGCCGCCGATGCCGCCGACGACAGGCCGCGCGCTTCGATGATCGCCGCGCCGCGCTTGCCGACCGTCGGGATGAATTCGTTGCGATTCCATGCGTCGTCGTTGATCAGCTTGGTCAGGTCTTGACCTTCTGCCGTTGCGAAGCGGAAATCCGGGTACATGGTCGGCGAGTGGTTGCCCCACACAGCCAGCTTTTCGATCGAAGCGACCGGCTTGCCCGACTTGGCGGCCAGTTGCGACAACGCGCGGTTGTGGTCCAGACGCAGCATGGCGGTGAAGTTCTTCTTCGGCAGATCCGGTGCCGACTTCATGGCGATGTAAGCATTCGTGTTGGCCGGGTTGCCGACCACCAGCACCTTCACGTCGCGGCTGGCGACTTCGTTCAGCGCCTTGCCCTGAACCGTGAAGATTTCGGCGTTGGCCGACAGCAGGTCTTTACGCTCCATGCCTTTCGAACGCGGACGTGCGCCGACGAGCAGGGCAACGTCTGCATCCTTGAACGCAACCTTCGGGTCGTCAGTGATCACGACGCCCGACAGCAGCGGGAATGCGCAATCATCCAGTTCCATCACGACGCCTTTGACGGCGACTTGCGCTTGCGGCAGGTCGAGCAGTTGCAGGATAACCGGCTGATCCTTACCGAGCAGATCGCCATTGGCGATGCGAAATAGCAGGGAGTAAGCGATTTGACCTGCGGCGCCGGTGACGGCAACGCGCTTTGCGGGCTTAGCCATTGAGAAATCTCCAGGACGATGCGTTAGACGCTAGGGAAAACGCCATTCTATATGCGCGTTCAGCGAAGCGTTGTGAAACACGGCGGAATTCACTGTTCGCGTACGGCCTCGTAATTTTCCGAGGCTGTGCGGCGCGCTGCGGCAAGACCGCCATGCCGGAAACCTGTACTACTAGCGGGAAGCGAGGCAGCCTGGTGCCGGTAGCCGCTGCACGGTGCGGGCTCCTGCAAACAGCGCGTTTCGGCAAGCGTCTGACCAAGCGAATGGCGGCGAATCGAAACCTGGACTGCGTGGGAACAGCATGGTGCAGAGTGGCTGCCGGTGCGCTACGGCGCTGCATTGCACAGTGCAAAACAGCCGCCAAAAAACCCGCAAACCCTTGCTCGACAAGGAGTGTAGGAGTCGCCAGACACAAAGTCAACATTATCTTATGTCTTATATAAGACATATCTATTGCGGGGAAAACCCTAGACGCGGCCCAGCCCTTTATGATGAAATGCGCGGATGAATTCGAACCCGGCGAACACCACGAATCCGAGCGGCCATGGGGCCGCGGGCGAGGGTGTATCCGCCGCCTCGACCGCTACATCGCCCACCTTCAGCCCCTTGTATCAGCAGATCAAGGGTTTGATTACGCAGAGTCTCGAAAGCGGCGAGTGGAAGCCTGGCGAGATCATTCCTAGTGAAGTCGAATTGGCGGCCAGATACAAGGTCAGTCAGGGAACCGTACGCAAAGCGATTGACGAGCTTGCCGCCGACAACCTGCTGGTGCGCCGTCAGGGCAAGGGTACTTTTGTTGCAACGCACAATGAAGACCGTGCCCAGTTTCGCTTCCTCAGATTACTGGCCGATGACGGCGCGGAACACCCGCACGTCAGCCGCCTGCTTGAGTGCCGGCGCTTGCGCGCATCGGCGGATATTGCCCGGCAACTCGATCTCAAGCCCGCCGATCCGGTGGTGTTGATCAAGCGCTTGCTGCAGTTCGACGGCGAAGTCACCGTGCTCGACGAAATCTGGTTGCCCGGCGCGGTGTTCCGCGGGCTCACGCTCGAGCGGCTGTCGGAGTATAAAGGTCCCCTCTACGCAATGTTCGAGACGGAGTTCGGTACGCGCATGATCCGCGCCACGGAGAAAATCCGCGCGGTTGCGGCCGAGCCTTCGGTGGCCGATCTGCTGCATGTGCCGGCGGGTTTTCCGCTGCTCTCGGTCGAGCGGGTGTCCTACACATACGGAGACCGGCCGGTCGAGGTGCGCCGTGGTTGGTATGTCACAACCGGGTATTACTATCAGAACGATCTGAGCTGAAGCGGGATGAAAAAGGGCGCCGCGCCCCACGCGCGCGCCTGTTTGACGGCGCCTTTATCGCGCACGCTGTAACGGACCTGTGGTGGTTTTCGCTGCAGCGCGATATAAAAAGGCGCTAAAATTGCGGATTAGTGTGACTACATAGTAGGGGTCTAGCATGGCTGAAGCCGTAAAAAAACCGAGGCCGGAATTCCGGAACATCGGTATCGGGCAGATTTTGACGGCATACCGTCTCCCGCTAGCGGGGCGAGTGTCGATCTTGCACCGCGTGAGCGGTGGTCTGCTTTTTGTTTTTCTTCCGTTCCTGCTGTACCTCTTCGATCAGAGCCTGACTTCCGAACTTAGTTTCGAAGTCTTCAAGGGTTTCCTCTCCAACATCGTCGTCAAGCTCATCACGCTGGTTCTCGCGTGGGCTTTCCTGTTTCACTTCTGCGCCGGCGTCCGTCACCTGTTCATGGACACGAGCCACGGTCTCACGACTAAAGAGAAGGGCAAGCAAACCTCCATCGTGGTGCTGGTCGTTTCGTCGCTTCTGACGATTGCATTCGCGCTCAAACTCTTCGGAGCATTCTAAAAAAATGGCAGCTAATAACCGAATCGGTCCGAAGCGTCTTGTCGTCGGCGCACATTACGGTCTGCGCGACTGGCTCGCCCAGCGCATTACCGCCTGCATCATGGCGATCTACACGGTCATCCTGCTCGCCTGGTTCTTCGGCGCGCGCGATTTCTCGTACGACGGCTGGGCATCGATCTTTGCAACGCAATGGATGAAGCTCGCCACGTTTGTCACGCTGCTGTCGCTGTTCTATCACGCGTGGGTTGGTATCCGCGATATCTGGATGGACTATGTGAAGCCCGTTGGCATGCGTCTGTTGCTTCAGGCGCTGACGATCGTCTGGCTGCTCGCATGTGCGGGCTACGCTGCGCAGATTCTCTGGAGAGTGTAAAAGAATGGCTGCAATCAAGAATTCTCTGCCGCGTCGCAAGTTTGACGTGGTTATCGTCGGCGCAGGCGGCTCGGGGATGCGCGCTTCGCTGCAACTCGCGCGCGCCGGTCTGTCGGTCTGCGTGCTGTCCAAGGTGTTCCCGACGCGTTCGCACACGGTTGCGGCTCAAGGCGGCATCGGCGCATCGCTCGGCAACATGAGCGAAGACAATTGGCACTATCACTTCTACGACACGATCAAGGGTTCCGACTGGCTCGGCGACCAGGACGCGATCGAGTTCATGTGCCGTGAAGCACCGAACGCCGTGTACGAGCTCGAACACTTCGGCATGCCGTTCGACCGCAACGCTGACGGCACGATTTACCAGCGCCCGTTCGGCGGCCACACCGCCAACTACGGCGAAAAGCCGGTGCAACGCGCTTGCGCGGCCGCTGACCGTACCGGTCACGCGCTGCTGCATACGCTGTACCAGCAAAACGTGGCGGCCAAGACGCAGTTCTTCGTCGAATGGATGGCGCTGGATCTGATCCGCGACGCCGACGGCGACGTGCTGGGCGTGACCGCGCTGGAAATGGAAACCGGCGACGTCTATATCCTCGAAGGCAAGACCACGCTGTTCGCTACGGGTGGCGCGGGCCGGATCTTCGCGGCTTCGACCAACGCGTTCATCAACACCGGTGACGGTCTGGGCATGGCGGCGCGTTCGGGCATCGCGCTGCAAGACATGGAATTCTGGCAATTCCACCCCACCGGCGTGGCCGGCGCGGGCGTGCTGATTACCGAAGGCGTGCGTGGTGAAGGCGGTATTCTGCGTAACTCAAACGGCGAGCGTTTCATGGAACGCTACGCACCGACGCTGAAGGATCTGGCGCCGCGCGACTTCGTTTCGCGTTCGATGGACCAGGAGATCAAGGAAGGCCGCGGCGTGGGTCCGAACAAGGATCACGTGCTGCTCGACCTGTCGCACATCGGCGCCGAGACGATCATGAAGCGTCTGCCGTCGATCCGCGAAATCGCAATGAAGTTCGCGAACGTCGATTGTATTAAAGAGCCGATTCCGGTTGTGCCGACCATCCACTATCAAATGGGTGGTATCCCGACGAACATCAACGGCCAGGTCGTTGGCACGTCGCGGGATCACAAGGAAGTCGTCAACGGTTTCTATGCAGTGGGCGAATGCTCGTGCGTGTCGGTGCACGGCGCAAACCGTCTCGGCACGAACTCGCTGCTCGACCTGGTGGTGTTCGGCCGCGCGGCCGGCAATCACATCGTCAAGCACGTGAAGGACATCAAGGAGCACAAGCCGCTGCCGGCGGATGCGGGCGATTTCTCGCTGGCGCGTCTAAACAAGCTCGACAAATCGACGTCTGGCGAATACTCGCAAACCGTCGCGGCCGACATCCGTTCCACCATGCAGGCACATGCCGGCGTGTTCCGCACGTCGAAGCTGCTGGCCGAAGGCGTCGAGCGGATCCGCGAAGTGGCTGACCGGGTCGACAACATCTACCTGAAAGACAAGTCGAAGGTGTTCAACACGGCACGCATTGAAGCGCTGGAAGTGGAGAACCTGATCGAAGTGGCACGCGCCACGATGGTTTCCGCTGAAGCGCGCAAGGAAAGCCGCGGTGCGCATGCGCAAAACGACTTCGAACATCGCGACGACGAAAACTGGCTGCGTCATACGCTGTGGTTCAGCGAAGGCGATCGCCTCGACTACAAGCCGGTTCAAATGCAACCGCTGACCGTCGAATCGGTGCCGCCGAAAGCGCGTACCTTCTAAGGCACAAGTCAAAGGAATTCAGAAATGGCTAAGCGTACATTTGAAATTTACCGCTACGACCCGGATAAGGACGCAGCACCGCGCATGCAAACGTACGAGATCGAAATCGACTCGCACGAACGCATGCTGCTCGACGCACTGCTCAAGCTGAAGGCGATGGACGAAACCTTGTCGTTCCGCCGTTCGTGCCGCGAAGGCGTGTGCGGTTCGGACGCAATGAACATCAACGGCAAGAACGGTCTGGCGTGCTTGCAGAACATGAACGATCTGCCGCAAAAGATCGTGCTGCGTCCGCTGCCGGGCCTGCCGGTGGTGCGCGACCTGATTTGCGACTTCACGCAGTTCTTCAACCAGTATCACTCGATCAAGCCGTACCTGATCAACGATACGCCGCCGCCGGAAAAGGAACGTCTGCAGTCGCCGGAAGAACGCGACGAGCTCGACGGCCTGTACGAATGTATTCTGTGTGCCAGCTGCTCGACTTCTTGCCCGAGCTTCTGGTGGAATCCGGACAAGTTCGTCGGCCCGGCAGGCTTGTTGCAAGCCTATCGTTTCATCGCGGATAGCCGCGACCAAGCGACGGGTGAACGCCTCGACAACCTGGAAGATCCGTACCGTCTGTTCCGTTGCCATACGATCATGAATTGCGTCGACGTCTGCCCGAAGGGCCTGAACCCGACCAAGGCGATTGGCAAGATCAAGGAATTGATGGTTCGCCGCGCGGTCTGATATGAATAGTCCCCTCGCTTCCTGGCGTTCGCTGCTCCCCGAGGGAGCGGTCGGTACGCTTGGGACGGGCCGGGGCGTAACGACATGAACACCGAAACATCGCATCAGTCCGACCCTCTCCGCCGCGCGCGCCTTCGCTGGCGTGCGCGGCGGGGCCTGCTGGAAAACGATCTGATTTTTGAACGTTTTTTCAGCCGATATGAGCATGACCTCAGCGATGCCGATGTGGGCGCTCTCACGCGCCTGCTTGAGCTGAGCGATAACGACCTGATGGACTTGCTGCTGGCTCGCAAGGAACCGGAAGGCGAGCTTGCCGACCCGGATGTCATCCGGGTGCTGGAGCTGTTGCGGAATGCTTGAGCGCCGCTAACGCCTTGAGCACCGCTTGTCCGTTGTTCCCAGGCGTGCAAATTATCGAAACCCTGTTTCCATACTTCGATTGAGGATGTGCTATGACCCCGTCAGATGTTAAAGCCACGCTATCGTTCAGCGACAATTCGCCGAGCGTTGAAATGCCGATTTACAAGGGCACTCTCGGCCCGGACGTGATCGACATCCGCAAACTGTACGGCCAGACTGGCAAGTTCACGTACGACCCGGGCTTCATGTCGACGGCGGCGTGCAACTCCGCGATCACCTACATCGACGGCGACAAGGGCGAGCTGCTGTACCGCGGCTACCCGATCGACAACCTCGCGCAAAACGCCGACTTCCTCGAAACCTGCTATCTGCTGCTGAAGGGCGAACTGCCGAACGCGCAACAGAAAGACGAGTTCGTGAACACCGTCACGAAGCACACGATGGTGCACGAGCAGATGCACTTCTTCTTCCGTGGCTTCCGTCGCGACGCACACCCGATGGCGATTCTCGTCGCTGCGGTCGGCGCACTGTCGGCGTTCTATCACGACTCGCTCGACATCAACAACCCGCGTCACCGTGAAGTGTCGGCCATTCGCATGATCGCGAAGCTGCCCACGCTGGTCGCAATGGCGTACAAGTACAGCATCGGCCAGCCGTTTGCGTACCCGAAGAACGACCTGTCGTACAGCGCGAACTTCATGCACATGATGTTCTCGAACCCGTGCGAAGAGTACAAGGTCAACGACGTGCTGGTGCGCGCGCTCGACCGTATCCTGATCCTGCACGCTGACCACGAACAGAATGCGTCGACCTCGACGGTTCGTCTGGCCGGCTCGTCGGGCGCGAATCCGTTCGCGTGTATCGCAGCGGGTATCGCCTGTCTGTGGGGCCCGGCGCACGGCGGTGCGAACGAAGCCGCACTGAACATGCTGGAAGAAATCGGCTCGGTCGATAACATTCCTGAGTTCATCAAGCAGGTGAAGGACAAGAACTCGGGCGTGAAGCTGATGGGCTTCGGTCACCGCGTCTACAAGAACTACGATCCGCGTGCGAAGCTGATGCGCGAAACCTGCCACGAAGTGCTGGAAGAGCTGGGCCTGCACGACGACCCGCTGTTCAAGCTGGCCATGGCACTGGAAAAGATCGCGCTGGAAGACGAATACTTCGTGTCGCGCAAGCTTTACCCGAACGTCGACTTCTACTCGGGCATCGTGCAACGTGCACTGGGTATCCCGACCTCGATGTTCACGTGTATCTTCGCGATGGCGCGTACGGTCGGCTGGATTGCACAGTGGAACGAAATGATCGCTGATCCGGAGCAGAAGATTGGCCGTCCGCGTCAGCTGTTCATCGGCGACACGCAGCGTGAAGCGAAGCCGATTGCGCAACGCTAAGCGGTAGCCGGTCCCGCGTTTTGCATGGCCCGCGGGGGCTGTGAATCACGCGTGAGAGAGGACGGATGAAAAACGCCCCAACGGGTTGACCGTTGGGGCGTTTTGTTTGGGGCGCGCGGAACCTGTGCGCGGCAAATGGGGTTCGATCTTGAGCGCTGAACCGGGCAATATGCGGCTGGGCGTGTTAGCGCGTGAAGCGGCACGCCGCGCCGACCCTTTGAACTTGCGTGGTCCTGCATCGCGCACGCCACACCATCCCATGCCGGGTAACACCCATACAGGTATCGGTACTACCACCCAACTCCATGTTTTTTATCGGTTTTTTCCATGATTCATGGTCCCATGGCGCGGTTCTGCGTGGCATAATCGACTGACACAGTCAGCCCGCAGTCATTACTACCCCGCATACCATGGCACAGACTCTCTACGACAAATTGTGGAACACACATGTGGTCCACACGGAAGAAGACGGTACGACGATTCTTTATATCGACCGTCACCTGCTGCACGAAGTGACCAGCCCTCAGGCGTTCGAAGGCCTGAAACTGGCTGAGCGCCCGGTGTGGCGCATCAGCGCGAACCTGGCGGTGTCGGACCACAACGTGCCCACCACGGATCGCAGCCACGGCATTGCCGATCCGGTTTCCAAGCTGCAAGTCGATACGCTCGACACGAACTGCGACGCCTACGGCATCACGCAGTTCAAGATGAACGATCTGCGCCAGGGCATCGTGCATATCATCGGGCCGGAGCAGGGCGCTACGCTGCCGGGCATGACCATCGTCTGCGGCGACTCGCACACGTCCACGCACGGCGCGTTCGGCGCGTTGGCGCACGGCATCGGCACCTCGGAAGTCGAGCACGTGCTGGCCACGCAAACGCTCTTGCAGAAGAAGAGCAAGAACATGCTGGTGAAGGTCGAGGGCCCGTTGCCGCGCGGTTGTACCGCCAAAGACATCGTGCTCGCGATCATCGGCAAGATCGGCACGGCAGGCGGCACGGGCTACGCGATCGAATTCGGCGGTTCGACGATTCGCGCGCTGTCCATGGAAGGCCGCATGACGGTCTGCAACATGGCGATCGAAGCGGGCGCGCGCGCCGGCATGGTCGCTGTCGACGACACCACGATCGAATACCTGAAGGGCCGTCCGTTCTCGCCGACGGGCGTCGAGTGGGACCATGCGGTTGAGTACTGGAAACAGTTCAAGTCGGACGAAGGTGCGCAATTCGATCGCGTGGTCGAACTGAACGCCGCGGAGATCGTGCCGCAAGTCACGTGGGGCACCTCGCCGGAAATGGTCACCGCCGTGGACGGCCGTGTACCGGACCCGGAACGCGAAAAGGACCCGGTCAAGCGCGACGCCATGGAGCGCGCACTGAAGTACATGGCGCTCGAACCGAATGCGCCGATCGAATCCATCAAGCCGGATAAAATCTTCATTGGGTCGTGCACCAACGCGCGCATTGAAGACATTCGCGCCGCGGCCTACGTCGTAAAGAAGCTCGGCCGCCGCGTTGCGCCGAACATCCGTCTGGCCATGGTCGTGCCGGGTTCGGGTCTGGTGAAGGCGCAAGCGGAACGCGAAGGCCTCGACAAGGTCTTCACGGACGCCGGTTTCGAATGGCGTGAGCCCGGTTGCTCGATGTGTCTCGCGATGAACGCCGACCGGCTGGATCCGGGCGAGCGTTGCGCATCCACGTCGAATCGTAATTTCGAAGGTCGTCAGGGCGCCGGTGGCCGTACCCACCTCGTGAGCCCCGCGATGGCTGCCGCTGCGGCTATCGAAGGGCATTTCGTCGATATTCGCAAGCTTGGATAAACACGCATGATGAAAAACATGAATCGCACCACTCTATTGCGCCGCTTCGCACTCGGTACGCTAGCCGGGCTATTGCTCGGTCTGGCCGGTTGCAACACGGTGCACGGATTCGGCGAGGACATGTCGCACCTCGGCAATTCGATCAGCAATCACGCTGACAAATAAGCGGTTTTTGATTTTTGCCGGCAATGCGGCGAGCGGCTTTCCGGCCGCCACGCGCATCGCCCGGTCTTGAAACAGGCGCAAGCGTCATGGATAAATTCATCGTACATACCGGCGTCGTGGCGCCGCTCGATCGCGAGAACGTCGACACGGACGCGATCATTCCGAAGCAATTCCTGAAGTCGATCAAGCGCACGGGCTTTGGCCCGAACGCGTTCGACGAATGGCGTTACCTCGACCACGGCGAGCCGGGTCAGGACAATTCGAAGCGTTCGCTGAATCCGGATTTCGTGCTGAATCAGCCGCGCTATCAGGGCGCGTCGGTGCTGTTGGCGCGCAAGAACTTCGGCTGCGGCAGCTCGCGTGAGCATGCGCCGTGGGCGCTGCAGCAATACGGCTTCCGCGCGATCATCGCGCCGAGCTTCGCCGATATTTTCTACAACAACTGCTTCAAGAACGGCCTGCTGCCGATCGTGCTGACCGAGCAGCAAGTCGATCACCTGTTCAATGAAACGTACGCATTCAATGGCTTCCAGTTGACCATCGACCTGGACGCGCAAGTCGTACGCACAACGGATGGCAACACCGCGTATCCGTTCGAAGTCGCGGGCTTCCGCAAGTACTGCCTGCTGAACGGCTTCGACGATATCGGCCTCACGCTGCGTCATGCCGACAAGATTCGCCAGTTCGAAGCCGAGCGGATCGCGAAGCAGCCGTGGCTGAATCACCGCATCGTCGGTTAAAGGCAGACAAGCCTTAGAGCCCCATGGCTCGCTGATTCACGCTCAACAGTTTCCAGGAAAACCATCAAGGAATTCGCATGAAGATCGCAGTCTTGCCGGGCGACGGCATCGGTCCCGAAATCGTCAAGGAGGCCGTGAAGGTCCTGAACGTGCTCGGCGAAAAGTTCGAGCTCGAAGAAGCGCCGGTTGGCGGCGCGGGCTACGAAGCCAAGGGCCACCCGCTTCCCGATTCGACGCTGGCGCTGGCGAAGGAAGCCGACGCGATCCTGTTCGGCGCCGTCGGCGACTGGAAGTACGACTCGCTCGAACGCGCGCTGCGCCCCGAGCAGGCCATTCTCGGTCTGCGCAAGCATCTGCATCTGTTCGCGAACTTCCGTCCGGCAATCTGCTATCCGCAACTGACGGGCGCTTCGTCGTTGAAAGAAGAAATCGTTTCGGGTCTCGACATCCTGATCGTGCGCGAACTGAATGGCGACATTTACTTCGGCGCGCCGCGTGGCGTGCGTTCGTCGCCGGACGGGCTGTTCGAAGGCGCGAAAGAAGGCTTCGACACGATGCGTTATTCGGAACCCGAAGTACGCCGCATCGCGCATGTGGCGTTTCAGGCGGCGCAAAAGCGCCAGAAACGGCTGACGAGCGTAGACAAGGCCAATGTGCTCGAAACGTCGCAGTTCTGGCGTGACGTGATGATCGACGTTTCGAAGGAATACGCGGACGTCGAGTTGTCGCACATGTACGTCGACAATGCCGCGATGCAATTGGTCAAGGCGCCGAAGGCGTTTGACGTGGTCGTGACCGGCAACATGTTCGGCGACATTCTCTCCGACGAAGCCGCCATGCTGACGGGTTCGATCGGCATGCTGCCGTCAGCGTCGCTCGACAAGAACAACAAGGGCTTGTACGAGCCGTCGCACGGTTCGGCACCGGATATCGCCGGCAAGGGCGTGGCCAATCCGCTGGCCACGATTCTGTCGGCGGCGATGATGCTGCGTTACTCGCTGAACAAGGCGGAGCAGGCGGATCGCATCGAAAATGCGGTGAAGAAAGTGCTGGAGCAAGGTTTCCGCACGGGCGACATTCTCACGCCGGGTTGCAAGCAGGTCGGCACCGTCGCCATGGGCGATGCGGTTGTCGCGGCGCTGTAAGGCGGTAAAAGGCAGGTGGCCGTCAGATCGCCAGACGATCGTCAAAGCGGCCTTTAAAACGCGAATCGGCCTAAAAACAGGCCGATTCGCGCGTAATACGAACGATAGCGGCAGACAATCGCGTCGCCAGATTCCGGTTTTCGTGTATATTGTAGCGATGGCACAGACGGCTCAAATCTCCTCGATTTCGAAACTGCACGGCAAAACGGCCCGTGTGGTTGAGCTCGCCATTACCACCACAAAAACGATTACCCCGAAAACGATCACGAAACGCTGATCGTCCGTCGTGCCCGCTCATCTTCCCCGCGCGGTCACTGCGGGCAAAGATGCGGGGAAGTTTCCATTCGAAGGGTATGAAGTCATGAACGTAGGTCTCGTAGGTTGGCGCGGTATGGTCGGCAGCGTCCTGATGCAACGTATGCAACAGGAAGGCGATTTCGACTTGATCGAACCGGTGTTTTTCAGCACCAGCAACGCGGGCGGCAACGCGCCGTCGTTCGCCAAAAACGAGACCAAGCTCAAAGATGCGACAAGCATCGAAGACCTGAAGAAGTGCGAAGCGATCATCTCCTGCCAGGGCGGCGATTACACCAATGAGGTGTTCCCGAAGCTGCGCGCAGCGGGCTGGAACGGCTACTGGATCGACGCGGCTTCGTCGCTGCGCATGAAGGACGACGCAGTCATCATTCTCGATCCGGTCAACCTCGACGTGATCAAGAACGCGCTGGTCAAGGGCCAGAAGAATTTCATCGGCGGCAACTGCACGGTCAGCCTGATGCTGATGGCGCTGGGCGGCCTGTTCCGCGAAAACCTCGTCGACTGGATGACGGCCATGACGTATCAGGCCGCTTCGGGCGCGGGCGCGCAAAACATGCGCGAACTGCTGCAACAAATGGGCACGCTGTACGGTGCGGCCAAGGAAGATCTGGCTGATCCGTCGTCGGCGATTCTCGACATCGACCGCCGCGTGCTGAGCGCCATGAACAGCGACCGCATGCCGACCGACAACTTCGGCGTGCCGCTCGCCGGCTCGCTGATTCCGTGGATCGACAAGGATCTCGGCAACGGCATGTCGAAAGAAGAATGGAAGGGCGGCGCGGAAACCAACAAGATTCTCGGCAAGCCGGCCATGGGTACGCCGGGTTCGATCCCGGTGGATGGCCTGTGCGTGCGGATCGGCGCGATGCGCTGCCACTCGCAGGCGCTGACCATCAAGCTGAACAAGGATGTGCCGCTGGACGAAGTGAACAGCATCCTCGCGTCGGGCAACGATTGGGTCAAGGTCGTGCCGAACGAACGCGAAGCGTCGATGCGCGATCTGTCCCCGGCGGTAGTCACAGGCACCCTGACGGTACCGGTCGGCCGGGTGCGCAAACTGGCGATGGGCGGCGAATATCTGTCGGCCTTCACGGTCGGCGATCAGCTGCTGTGGGGCGCGGCGGAACCGCTGCGTCGCATGCTTCGCATTGTGCTCGACAAGTAAAGTAAACTACGCGCTCACGACGCGTAGAAAACTCAAGAAGCGTCGCGCTTGCGCGGCGCTTTTTTCATTGTGCTCCGATTATCTTGTCTCTTTCCAACCGCAAAAAAGGGCTGCGCGCTGACGCGCCAGGGGTCCCGATGAACCTTCGTTTCTCCTCCCTTCGGGCTATGTTTATGCATCAAGCTGCCGGCCGACTGACGGCCGCAGCCGCTTTGGCGTTTGCATTGGCCGGTGCCGGCATGAATAGCGCGATGGCCGCGCCCGGCGACGCCGCAAGCGCGCCGGAGGGCGCCTCCGTGTCTTATGCCGCCGGGAGCCAATATACGGTGCGGCCCGGGCAGTCGCTGAACGACGTGGCGATCGCCGTCACGCAATCGCGCGACAAGGGGACGCTCGCGCGTGCTTCGCGCGCGCTGTTCGATGCGAATCCGAATGCCTTCATGAGTCATGACCCTAGCCGGATGCGCGTCGGTGCGCTGCTGACGATTCCGGCACTGGATGCGTCGGGTGCGCTGGCCGCTTCCGCGCCGGTGGCGGGGTCTGCGTCTGCCGCACCATCGGCTGCGCCGGTGACGTCGGCTTCCGCGCCGAACGCAGCGGCGGCCGGCGCGGTGGTCGGCGCCGCGAGCGGCGTGGCACAGGTCAATGCCGCTGCTGCAAGCGCGGCAAGTGCCGCGGCTCGCGCGGCAGCGCCCGCCACGGCGGCGGTTTCAGAAGCGGGCAGCTCGACGGTTGGAGCCAATCCGGTTGCACCGGGCAGTTCGACAGCGGCGGGGATGGCTCCGGCAGCGCCAGCGGCGGGCTCACAAGCTGCGGCCGCGTTGCCGGGCAGCGGCGCCCATGTCTGGTCGGGTGCGATCCAGCCTTCCGCCAGCGAGGCGGCCGAAGGCGCGTCGGCGGCCACAGCAGCCACGCCGGCAACGGCCGCCGCGCAGTCGGCGTCGCAACCGCGCGCGCAGGTGTCCAGCCTGCAGCAATTGCTCGCGCTGAAAAACCGCGTGCTGATGGAATTGCAAAAACATGGTATCGGCGGTTCGCCTGCCGCGCCGGTCAAGCCTTCGACGAACACGGTGCAGCCGGCCACAGGCGCTTCGTCCGCGGCTGCGATTTCCAGCAATGGCGCCGTGCCGACTTCCACGTCGAATGACACCGGCATCTCGCAAACGAATTTGAGCATAGCGGCGGCAATCGGTGCGGCTTTGGTCGTACTGTTGGCGGCTTTCCGCATGCGTCGGCGTAAGCGCGTCGCCGTTGCCGCGACTGAGGGTACGCTGGCAGCCGATGCGGCGGCGGCTGCCGCCCGAGCGGCAGAGTTACAGGAAGCCGGTTCGACGCACGAGCCGACCCCGGCGCCCGAAGCGTCGGACGCAGGCGGCGAAGCGGCGCAAGGATACGCAGTAACGCTGACGCCGGCTGACCGGGAGGCGGCGGAAGCTGACGCAGCGGCGCGGGAAACGGCAGAACGCGTGGCAGCGGAGCGCGCAGCGGAAATTCGCGCGGCGGCAGAGCGTGAGGCAGCGGAGCGGGAAAGGGCGGAGCATGCGGCGGCGGAACAAGCCGCAACCGACCATGCGGATCAGGAACGTGCAACAGCGGAGCGTGAAGCCGCAGAACAAGCTGCAGCGGAACATGAGGCCGTTGCCCGCCAACTGCACACCGACTTGCCTGCGCAAGATCTCAACACGCCTCAACACGTGTTGCAGGAAAGCCACCCGGCGCCTACCCCCATCGAACCAGACGAGCAACGGAATTCGGAGCTCACGTCGGCTGCCCAAGGCGGTCCGACGGCCGAACCGCTTCCCTCCGCTCATCACGAAAACCTCGACGGCGCGACCACGGCTGCGAGCCTCGCTGCCGCGGCGGAACTCGGCGCTGACGCGTTGCCGCGCACGCCGCTTGAGCCGGTCAACGAGACCTTCCCGGAAGAGGTGCCTCCGCACCGTCTGCAATGGGATGACGAACCGGCATCAAGCGTGCCGCTGGCCGAGCCGAAGAACGACGTGTCCGCTGATTCGCCGCACCCGCTCGACACGCCGGCTCCGGTCATCGATTTCACGCAGCAGCCGGTCGAGCCGCATACGACTTCGCCATTCGGCAATCCGCTTGTGGAGACGCAACCGCAGCCCCCTCAGCAAGTCGAAACCGCGACGCCTCATGAAGCGTCGCACGCCGAGCCGGCACCGGTCGCGCAAGTTCCGCCCGCGCTGTCCGTGCCGTCCGAGTTTCCGCGTGACGCCGTCGATGCGTTCAGCAGTCTCGACATGCCATTGCCGCCGCGCATCGAATTGCCCGACGCAGCGCTGGGCACGCCCGAGTCGCTGGCGACCCAGCCGGTCGCATCGCCAGAAAGCACCGCGCGGCAAGCCGTGGCGCCGCACGATCCGGACGACGTCCCGCACGCCGCCGACGAAATCTCCGCGGGCACCGCCGGCCATGCAGCCGTCGCGGGCCTGGGCGCGGTCGGCTTCGGTGCGTTGAAGCTCGATTTCGACCTTGAGTTGCCGCCGAGTCCGGCTCAGCCCTTGCCCGTTTTCACATCGGCCGATCTCACCCGCATCGCCCGTAACAAGCTCGATCTGGCTGCTGAATATATCGACCTCGGCGATCTGTCCGGCGCGCGCGTGCTCATCAACGAAGTGATCGAAGCGAACGATCCGGCCACGCGCACCGAGGCCCGCGCGCTGCTCTCGACGCTTGCGCCGTTGTCGTGAAGCGTATTGCACTAGGCGTCCAGTACGACGGTTCGGCATTCTGCGGCTGGCAGTCGCAGCCGCACGGCAAGACCGTGCAGGACGAGCTCGAACGGGCGTTGCGCGAGTTCGCCCAAACGCCCGTGCAAACCGTTGTAGCCGGTCGCACGGATACCGGCGTGCACGGCTTGGGCCAGGTGGTGCACTTCGACACGGAACTCGATCGCACGGACTTTTCGTGGATTCGCGGTACCAATGCGTTTCTACCGAAGACGATCGCCGTGCAATGGGCCAAGCCTATGCCGGATGAGTTCCACGCGCGCTTTTCGGCGTTCGAGCGCACGTATTACTACGTCCTGTACGTCCATCCGTTCCGTTCGCCGATGCAGGCCACGCGGGCTGGCTGGGTGCACACGCCGCTCGACGTCGACGCCATGCGGGCTGCCACCGCTCATCTGATTGGCGAGCACGATTTTTCGGCGTTTCGCTCGTCGCAATGTCAGGCGAAGACGCCGGTCAAGCATCTGTATCAGATCGACATCCTGCAACAGGGAGACTTCGTTCATTTCCGCTTCCGGGCAAACGCGTTCCTGCATCATATGGTGCGCAACCTGATGGGTTGTCTCGTCGACATCGGCCGGGGACGCCATCCGGCCGAATGGATGGCAGAGGTGCTCGCCAGCCGCGATCGCGATTGTGCTGCGCCGACTTTCATGCCTGACGGCCTGTATCTGGCGCAGGTGGGCTATCCTGAGCAATTCGCCGTGCCCGCGCCGCACACCGGCAGCGTGCCCTGGAGTACTGTATGGATCGAGCAAGCGAAACCATGAAATCAACCGAAAACCTGGCGGCCGAAGCTCACGCGGGCGCATCGCAACACGCCGTGCCGCATCGCACGCGTATCAAGCTGTGCGGCCTGTCGAAGCCGGAAGACGTGGCGTACGCGATCGACCTCGGCGCCGACGCGATCGGCCTTGTGTTTTATCCGCCGAGCGCGCGCTCGGTGAGCGTCGCGCAGGCCGTCGAACTGGTGCACGATGTGCCGCCGTTCGTGTCGGTAGTCGGCTTGTTCGTGAACCCGACGCAGGACTGGATTCGCGAAGTCGTCAGTAACGTCGGGCTCACGTTGCTGCAGTTCCACGGCGACGAAACCGTCGCGCAATGCGAATCGCTCGCCAGTCTTGCGGGTTTGCCTTGGTTGCGTGCTTTGCGGGTTGCGGCGGATACTCAACCGGCAGATTTGGTAAAATCAGCGCTTAACTATTCAGCAGCCAATGGCCTTCTGTTCGACACCCATGTCGAAGGCTATGGCGGCGGCGGGAAGGTTTTCGATTGGTCACTTATTCCAGCAGAGCTCGCGCGTCGGGCCGTTTTGAGTGGTGGGTTGAACGCGCAAAACGTCAGTGATGCGATCCATCGCGTGCGCCCGTACGCGGTCGATGTCTCGAGCGGCATCGAAGTACCGGGCGCCCGGGGCGTGAAAGATCACGCCCGGATGGCGGCGTTCGTACGCGCAGTGCGCGCGGCGGACGCTGAATGATTCAGGCGGCGCGGTTTCTCCCATGACAACCGCGCGCCACACTGAGAAGAGTGATCACCATGTATAACTTGCCTGACGAAAGAGGCCATTTCGGCCCATATGGCGGCGTGTTCGTTGCCGAAACGCTGGTTCATGCACTCAACGAGCTGCGTGCCGCATATGAGAAATATCAGAAAGACCCGGAATTCGTCGCCGAATACGAGCGCGAACTGAAGCATTTCGTGGGTCGTCCGTCCCCGATTTATCACGCACAGCGCTGGAGCGAGATGCTCGGCGGCGCGCAGATCTTCCTTAAGCGTGAAGACCTGAATCACACCGGCGCGCACAAAATCAATAACGTGATCGGCCAGGCGCTGCTCGCAAAGCGCATGGGCAAACCGCGCGTGATCGCGGAAACCGGCGCGGGCCAACACGGTGTGGCGACCGCGACCATCGCGGCGCGCTTCGGCATGGAATGCGTGGTCTACATGGGCGAGGAAGACGTGCGCCGCCAGGCCGCCAACGTCTATCGGATGAAACTGCTCGGTGCGAGCGTCGTGCCCGTGCAGTCGGGCTCGCGCACGCTGAAGGACGCGCTCAATGAAGCGATGCGCGACTGGGTGACCAACGTCGAAAATACCTTCTACATCATCGGCACAGTGGCGGGACCGCACCCGTATCCGATGATGGTGCGCGACTTCCAGCGTGTGATCGGCGACGAGTGCAAGGTGCAGATGCCCGAACTGGTGGGCCGTCAACCGGATGCTGTAATTGCGTGCGTTGGCGGTGGTTCGAATGCAATGGGTATCTTTTACCCGTACATTGACGACACTTCTGTTCAGTTGATTGGCGTTGAGCCTGCCGGTGACGGGATCGAAACCGGCCGTCACGCGGCCTCGCTGATCGGCGGCAGTCCGGGTGTGCTGCATGGCAACCGCACTTATCTTCTGCAAGACGAGAACGGGCAGATCATCGAGACGCATTCGATCTCGGCCGGTCTGGATTATCCGGGCGTCGGTCCTGAGCATGCATGGCTAAAAGACAGCAAGCGCGCGCAATATGTCAGCATCACCGACGAAGAGGCGCTTAAGGGATTCCACGATTGCTGCCGCATCGAAGGCATTATTCCGGCATTGGAATCCAGCCACGCGCTGGCCTATGCCGCGAAGCTCGCGCCGACACTGCCGAAGGACAAGGTCCTTCTGGTCAATCTGTCGGGCCGCGGCGACAAGGACATGCACACGGTCGCTGAGCGATCGGGCATTCAGTTCTGAGCGCCGCGACGATGCGCGACGAGTTCGACGAGCCGCAACCGGCACTTGAAACCACGACCCCGGTCGCCGAGGTCGTGGTGGCCGAGGTGCCTGCACCCTTATTGCCGCAGGTGCCCGCCGGTATCCGGCTGTTGAACCGCGATTTTTTGTCCGATGTGTCGAACATTCCCGACGGGTCGATTGACCTGATCCTGTGCGATCCGCCTTATGGGCTCGGCAAGGATTATGGCAACGACTCCGACATGCGTTCCGGCGAGGATTTTCTCGCCTGGACGCGTGGCTGGCTCGAGCTGGCTATTCCGAAGCTCAAGCCGTCGGGTTCGCTCTATATTTTCTGCACATGGCAGTACGCGCCGGAAATCTTTAGCTTCCTGAAGACAAAACTCACGATGATCAACGAAATCATCTGGGACCGGCGTGTGCCGAGTATGGGCGGAACGGTGCGCCGTTTCACCTCGGTGCACGACAACATCGGCTTTTTCGCGGTGTCGAAAGATTACTTTTTCGATCTCGATCCCGTCCGCATCCCGTACGATGCCGTCACGAAGAAGGCGCGTTCGCGTAAATTGTTCGAAGGCAGTAAGTGGCTGGAGCTTGGCTATAATCCCAAGGATGTCTGGTCGGTATCGCGGCTGCATCGGCAACATGCCGAGCGCGTCGATCACCCGACCCAGAAGCCTCTGGAAATTGTCGAGCGGATGGTGCTGGCAAGTTGTCCGAAGGGCGGGCGCGTGCTCGACCCGTTCATGGGCAGCGGCACCACCGCAGTCGCTTGCGCCCGGCAGCAACGCGAATTCGTCGGCTATGAGATCAATGAAAGTTACTGCGCAATAGCGCGCGAACGCGTTAGCGCGGCCGCGTCGGCGCCCACTGCCGCCCGCAAAACCCGCAAGAATGCGGCCAAGGCTGAGCGGCAAACCGAGGCGCAATAAGCGCGCGGTAGCTTAAAAATCCGAGAATATTCCATGTCCCGTATCAAGAACACGTTTGCTGCGTTGTCCGCCCAGGGTAAGAAAGGCCTGATTCCGTTCATGACGGCCGGTGATCCGGATCCGGCTCGCACGGTCGAATTCATGCACGCGCTCGCTGCCGGCGGCGCCGATGTGATCGAACTTGGCGTGCCGTTTTCCGACCCGATGGCCGACGGCCCGGTGATCCAGCAGTCGTCCGAACGCGCGCTGGCGCATGGTGTGTCGCTGCGTCACGTGCTGGCCGACGTGAAGCGCTTCCGCGAAACCGACGACAAGACGCCGGTAGTGCTGATGGGCTACGCGAACCCGATCGAGCGCATGGGCACAGAGGCCTTCGCCAAGGCGGCGAAAGAAGCCGGGGTGGACGGCGTGCTGGTTGTCGACTACCCGCCCGAAGAGTGCGCTAACTTCGCCGAACAGATGCGATCTGCTGACATCGATCCGATTTTTTTGCTTGCGCCCACGTCCACGGCCGAACGTATCGCCCAAGTCGGTAAAATTGCGAGCGGTTACGTCTATTATGTGTCGCTGAAGGGCGTGACCGGCGCGGCAAATCTGGACGTTTCCAGCATCGCGAGTAAAATCCCGGCCATCAAGTCGCACGTCCCCCTGCCGGTGGGCGTCGGTTTCGGCATCCGCGACGCGCAAACAGCGCGTCTGGTGGCCGAAGTGTCCGATGCCGTCGTGATCGGCAGCCGTATCGTGCAGTTGCTCGAACAAGCGGCGCCTGAAGCTGCCGCCGAGACGCTCACGCGCTTCGTCGCCGAGGTGCGCGAGGCGATCGACAGCGTTGCGACTGCCCGATAACAGTTATTTTTTGTCGTCTGTAGTGTGAACGGCGGGTTTGTCCCGCCGTTTGCGCAACCGCTGACCCCAGAAGGATTCAATATGAGCTGGATCGATAAGCTGCTCCCGCCGAAAATCAAACAAACCGACCCGAAGAACCGCAAGGGGATTCCGGAAGGCCTGTGGATCAAGTGCCCGTCGTGCGAAGCCGTGCTGTACCGCAACGACGTGGAGGCCAATCTGCACGTTTGCCCGAAGTGCGACCACCACATGCGCATCGGCGCGCGTGAGCGGCTCGACAGCCTGCTCGATCCGGAAGGCCGCTACGAGATCGGCCAGGAAATCGTGCCGGTCGACGCGCTCAAGTTCAAAGACAGCCGCAAGTACCCGGACCGCCTGAAAGAGGCGATGGACGACACCGACGAAACCGACGCCATGGTCGTGATGGGCGGTGCCATCCACACGCTGCCAGTGGTGGTCGCATGCTTCGAGTTCTCGTTCATGGGCGGCTCGATGGGCTCGGTAGTTGGGGAGCGCTTCGTGCGCGGCGCCCAGAACGCGCTTGAACAGAAGGTGCCGTTTATCTGTTTCACCGCTTCGGGCGGCGCGCGGATGCAGGAAAGCCTGCTTTCGCTGATGCAAATGGCAAAGACCACGGCAATGCTGACCAAGCTCGCCGAAGCCAAGCTGCCGTTCATTTCTGTGCTGACCGATCCGACCATGGGCGGCGTGTCGGCGAGTTTCGCGTTCCTGGGCGACGTGGTGATTGCCGAGCCGAAGGCGCTGATCGGCTTCGCCGGCCCGCGCGTGATCGAGCAAACCGTGCGCGAAAAGCTGCCGGAAGGCTTCCAGCGTGCCGAGTTCCTGCTGACGAAGGGCGCGGTCGACATGATCGTCGACCGTCGCAAGCTGCGCGAAGAAATCGCGCAATTGATGGCGCTGTTGAGCCATCAGCCAGCTGACGCGGTCGCGTAATCTTCATATCAATGCCGTGCCGTGCGCTTTCAGGCGCGGCGGCCGTCGGAAAAGCAGTAAAAAAATAGCGCGCCGCGAGAGTCATCAAGCGGCGCGTTGTCATTTCCGGGATAATCACGGTCTCGCAACGCAGCACAGATTCACTCGATGACCACATTCCCCACCCTCGACGCGTGGCTCACGCACCTTGAATCCGCGCATCCTGTCGGCATCGACATGGGATTGGGCCGTATCACGCAGGTACGCGACGCGATGAAGTTGTCGTTTGAGTGCCCGATCATCACGGTCGGCGGCACCAACGGCAAGGGCTCGACCTGCGCGATTCTCGAATCGATTTTGCTGCGCGCGGGCTTCACGGTTGGCTGCCACACGTCGCCGCATTTGCTGTCGTTCAACGAGCGGGCGCGCGTGAATGGTGAAATGGCGAGCGACGCAGACCTGCTGCCGCATTTCGAAGCCGTCGAAGCCGCACGCCTGAGCCTCGCCGAACCGGTCACGCTGACCTACTTCGAATTCACGACGCTGGCGATCATGAGCCTGTTCGCCTCGCGCGGCCTGGATGCGGTCATTTTCGAAGTCGGCCTGGGCGGTCGCCTCGACGCGGTCAATATCCTCGACGCAGATTGCTCGATCGTTACCAGCATCGATATCGACCACACCGAATATCTCGGCGACACGCGCGAGAAGATCGCTTTTGAAAAAGCCGGTATTTTCCGTCCGGGCAAGCCGGCGATCTGCGCCGATCCGGTGCCGCCGCAAACCCTCATCGATCATGCCGAGAAGATTGGCGCCGAACTGTGGCTATTTGGCCGCGATTTCCGCTACGAAGGGCAGGCGGGCAGCGAACGCCAGCAATGGAGTTATGTAGGGCCGACCATGCGCCGTTCAGCGCTCGCCTACCCGGCGTTGCGCGGCGCGAATCAGTTGATCAACACGTCGGCTGCGCTGGCCGCTCTTGAAGCGCTGCGCGACCGTTTGCCCGTGTCGGCGCAGGACATCCGGCTCGGCCTCGCCAACGTCGAATTGCCGGGACGCTTCCAGGTCCTGCCCGGCAAGCCCGCCGTGGTGCTCGACGTGGGCCACAATCCTCACGCTGCGGCGGTTTTGGCGCAGAACCTCGGCAATATGGGCTTTTTTCCGTACACCTACGCCGTGTTCGGCGCGATGCGCGATAAGGACGTTGCCGGCGTACTGACCCATCTGAAAGGCGAAATCGACCACTGGTGCGTGACCGATTTGCCGACCCCGCGTGCGGCTTCGGCGGAAGAACTCGAAGCGGCTTTGCGCGAGCAGGGCGTGAGCGACGCCAACGACAGCAGCGTGACGCGCTACGCAACACCGGCGGAGGCATTCCAAGACGCGCTAAAACGAGCGTCAGAGAATGATAGAATCGTGGTTTTCGGCAGTTTCTATACGGTAGCAGGCGTTATGGCCTACCGTAAATCGCAGCAACACTGAACGGGCGCCAGGCTCGAACCAAGCGATTCATGGGAATTTTCTCGTTCGGCAAGAAAGACGACGCGCCCACCCGGCGCGGCGCAAATACCAGTTCCACTCGGGCCGCTCGTGGCGAGCGCGTGGAGCGGCGAACCCGCCGCACGGAGCGCGCCGTGGATGCCGATGCGATGCTGCTCGACCCCACGTTGCCGGAAAAGCAGCGTGCTCGGCGCAGGCTCGTCGGCGCGATCGCACTGGTCGCCGCGGCGGTGGTCATCCTGCCCATGGTGCTGGATTCGCACCCTAAGCCCGTCACGGACGACATCTCCATCGACATTCCAAGCCGTCCTGCGCCGAAGGTCGCCAAGACCGACGAAGATACGCAGGCCGGCGTAGCCCCGGACAACCCGGCGCCTGATACGGCACTTGCCGCTTCTAGCCTGGCGCCGACAACGGCAGCCACGCAAGGCCAGTCCGGCGCGGCGAAGCAGCAGAGCGCCGCTACCAGCGCCGCGCCTGCCGCCAAGCCGGCTGCGAAAGCGCAGGCACCGGCCGTTGCCGCCAACACGGCGCCCGCCAAGCCGGCCAAATCGACCAACACACCCGCGCCCGCCGCGCAAAGCGTGGCGAACGCGCCAGCAACGAGCGCGGACAGCACGAATACCGCCGCCGCGAGCGCCGATGCGAATTCCGGCACGCCGGCTTCGCCGCCGGGCAGCCGTTTTGCCGTCCAGCTCGGCGCGTTTGCGAACGACGCTAACGCACGTAATTGGGCCGCCAAGTTGAAAGCGGCCGGTGTGCCCGCATATACCGAACATCGGAAACAGGCCGACGGCTCGACGCTCACGCTATTGCGCGCTGGTCCGTTCGCCGATCGTGCAGCGGCTTCCGCCGCAATTGCGAAGGTTCGTGAGGCCGGCCTGACGTCGGGCGCGAACGGCGGCGCTGCACAGTAAGCGAGCGATGTTCACTGCCTTCGACTACGCTGTAATGGCGGTGATCGGTTTGTCAGCCTTGCGCGGCACCTGGCGCGGGTTTTTGTCCGAGATATTCGGGCTGATCGGCTGGATCGCGGCGTTTTTCATTGCGTGCCGCTTCGTCGGGTATGTCGTGCCTTTTATCCCTGCCACGTGGCCGGGGGGCGCGCTGACCCAGTGGCTTCTGGCGTTCGCGTTGGTGGTGATCGGCGTGGTGCTGGTGGCAAGCGTGCTGAACGCGTTGCTAAGCCGCATTGTGCAGGCAACCGGCTTGAGCGGCGTGGACCGCTCGCTCGGTTTGATGTTCGGCCTCGTGCGCGGGGTCATTCTGGTGCTGATTCTGGTCGCCCTGGCAGGCTTGACCGAACTGCCCCAACAGGAATTCTGGCGCAACGCCTTGCTTCGGCCCTATGCGGTCGAGGGCGTGCACATAATGAAACCGCTGCTTCCCGAGACGCTCGCTGCCTACGTCCACGTGTGACGATCAGGCGGGTGGCCACGGGAAGCTTGCAGGACTCCGGCGCAATCCGGTTGCCTGTACGCACCGTCGCGTACTCACGCGGAGCATTGCAGGCACCGGCCGCCGTTACGAATTTCGTACCTTTGAAGGACATGCCATGTGCGGCATCGTAGGCGTAGTTTCCCACTCTCCGGTCAATCAGCTGATCTATGACAGCCTGCTGCTTCTGCAGCACCGCGGTCAGGACGCCGCCGGCATCGCAACCGCGAACGGCAGCAATTTCCACATGCACAAGGCCAACGGCATGGTGCGCGACGTGTTCCGCACGCGCAACATGCGCAGCCTGCCCGGCACCACCGGGATCGGCCAGGTCCGTTACCCGACCGCCGGTTCTGCATCGAGCGAAGAAGAAGCCCAGCCGTTCTACGTGAACGCGCCGTTCGGCATCATCCTCGCGCACAACGGCAATCTGACCAACTGGCAGCAGCTGAAAGATGAGATGTTCCGCATCGATCGCCGCCATATCAACACCAACTCCGATACGGAAGTGATGCTCAACGTGCTCGCGCACGAACTGCAGCTTTCCAGTTCGAGCCTGCAACTCGATCCGGCCGCGCTGTTCAAGGCTGTGTCGGGCGTGCATCGCCGGGTGCGGGGTTCGTACGCGATCGTGTCGCTGATTGCCGGCTACGGCCTGCTCGGTTTCCGCGACCCGTTCGGGATTCGCCCGCTGTGCCTCGGCAAGCAGGAAACGCCGGAAGGCGTCGAGTGGATACTGGCGTCGGAATCGGTTGCGATCGAAGGTATCGGTTTCGAATTCGTGCGTGATATTGCGCCGGGCGAGGCCATTTTCATCGACCTCGAAGGCAACCTGCACTCGCAGCAATGCGCGACCAACCCGAGCCTGAACCCGTGTATTTTCGAACTCGTGTATCTCGCGCGTCCGGACTCGGTGCTCGACGGCGTGCCGGTCTACAACGTGCGTTTGCGCATGGGCGACTACCTCGCCGAGAAGATCAAGCGTGAATTGCCCGACGTCGCGATCGACGTCGTGATGCCGATTCCCGATTCGTCCCGTCCGGCCGCGATGCAGGTCGCCAAGAAGCTGGGCGTCGAGTACCGCGAAGGCTTCTTCAAGAACCGCTACGTGGGCCGCACCTTTATCATGCCGGGCCAGGCGATGCGCAAGAAGTCGGTGCGCCAGAAGCTCAACGCCATGGGCATCGAGTTCAAGGGCAAGAACGTGCTGATCGTCGACGATTCGATCGTGCGCGGCACCACCTCGCACGAAATCGTGCAGATGGCACGCGACGCAGGCGCGAACAAGGTGATCTTCGCTTCGGCGGCGCCGCCGGTGAAGTACCCGAACGTCTACGGTATCGACATGCCCACGCGGGGCGAGCTGGTCGCACATGGCCGCACGGACGACGAAGTCGCGCGCATGATCGGCGCGGACCACCTTGTTTATCAGGACGTCGACGCCCTGAAGCAGGCAGTGCGCGATATCAACCCGGCGCTGAAGGAATTCGAGGCCTCGTGCTTCGACGGCAATTACGTGACCGGCGATGTCACGACCGAGTACCTCGACCGCATCGAAACCGCGCGTCTCGCGCCGTCCTCGCAATCGGACCGCGACGCCGCCAGCGAAGCGGCCGAAGGCGGCCCGTCGCGTTCGCAACTGCATCTGCAGTTGTCGGTCGGTTGAGTGATAACGCTTACGGCGTGGCTCGCTGCACGCCACGCCGCGAGCGTGTTAGCATGACGGCTTGCGTCGATTTGATCTCAGCTTGCGGACGCGGGGCAACCCAAAACAGCTAAAGCGAATGGTGGAAAAGCCGCAGTCATCCGCCTCCGCTCCAGCTTTCCCCGCACATGAAGCCCGCTTATGCCGACGCAAAAGCGGGCTTTTTTGTTGCTGTCGTTTGGCGTTGTTGAACTCGTCTAACGCGAGCCGCCGACGCTGAACCCAGCCATGGAACATTGGAAACCAGAACTAACATGGACGACTCCCTGAACTTCGACACGCTGGCGATCCGCTCGGGCACAGCGCGCAGCGACTTCAACGAACATTCGGAAGCGATTTTCCTGACGTCGAGCTTCGTCTTCGCGAGTGCCGCGGACGCTGCCGAAAAATTCAAGAATTCCGAAGACAACTACACCTACTCGCGCTTCACGAACCCGACGGTCTCGATGTTCCAGGACCGTCTGGCCGCGCTCGAGGGTGGTGAAGCGTGTATGGCCACGGCTTCGGGGATGGCGGCGATCATGTCGGTGGTGATGTCCACGCTGCAGGCCGGCGACCATCTGGTCAGCTCGCAGGCGCTGTTCGGCTCGACGCTCGGCATGTTCTCGCAAATCTTCAGCAAGTTCGGCATTACCACGACCTTTGTCGATCCGACCGATCTGGATGCATGGAAAAACGCCGTGCGCCCGGAAACGAAGATGTTCTTCCTCGAAACGCCGTCGAACCCGCTGACCGAAGTCGCGGACATCGAGGCGATCAGCAAGATCGCGAAGGCGGCCAATGCGGTTTTCGTGGTCGACAACTGTTTCTGCAGCCCGGCCTTGCAGCAGCCGCTGAAATTAGGCGCCGACGTCGTCATGCATTCGGCCACCAAGTTCCTCGACGGCCAGGGGCGTGTGCTCGGCGGCGCGCTGGTGGGCTCGAAGAAGTTCATCATGGAAAAGGTGTTTCCGTTCGTGCGCAGCGCCGGGCCGACGCTGTCCGCGTTCAATGCATGGGTGCTGCTCAAGGGCATGGAAACGCTGTCGCTGCGAGTCGACAAGCAGTCGGCGAATGCGCTCGAAATCGCGCGCTGGCTGGAAACGCATCCCGCCGTGAACCGGGTGTTCTATCCGGGGCTCGAATCGCATCCACAGCACGCGTTGGCCATGCGTCAGCAAAAGTCGGGCGGCGCAATTCTGTCGTTCGAACTGAAGGGCGATACGCCTGAGCAGATGCGCGCGAATGCCTGGCGCGTGATCGACAGCACGAAGATCTGCTCGATCACCGGCAATCTCGGCGATACGCGTACCACCATCACGCATCCGGCAACCACCACGCACGGTCGCGTAACGCCGGAAGCGCGTGCCGCGGCGGGGATCAGCGAAGGTCTGATCCGTCTTGCCGTAGGTCTGGAAAACGCCGGCGATATCCGCGGCGATCTGGAACGCGGTCTGGCGGGTTAAGCGTTCAGCGCGCGGGGCAGCGGTAGCAAGCAGCGGTAGCAAGAAGTGCGAGCCGCCTTTTTCAGGTGGCTCGCGGATCGCCCGAACGCAATCGTCAATGACGCAGCGCGCGCCATTGACCGGGCGCCAGCCCGAAGCGCCGCGTGAAGGCGTGGGTGTAGGCGCTCTGATCGCCAAAGCCGATTTCCAGCGCGATATCGCTCAGCGACAAGCGTGGATCGGACAGCAAACTCAGCGACGTATCGAGCCGCAGACGCTGCAAATAGCGATGCGGCGTTTCGCCGAAAGCTTCGATAAAAAGCTGATGGAAGCGCCGCATGCCGAAGCCGCAATGCGCGGCAAGGTCGGCGATACGCAGCGGTTCCGAAAGATGGGTGCGTAGCCAGCGGTCGATGCGCGCGAAGTCGAGGCCGGCGCCGTATGCCTGCGCTGCGGCCATGGTGCCGGTATCGGCCACCAGCGCAGCGCCCAACCGTGCGGCTGCATCCCATTGAAAACGCCGGGCGTCCAGATCGCTGGTCTGAGCGCCGCCTGTGGCGTGCCCCGCAATCCGATGCACGAGCTGCGTGAGCGAGGCGTCCACTGTGACCGCCCGCGCGCGGTCGAACAGACGCTCCGGCACGGCCAGCGAGGCGGCCGGCAGATCCAGCACCAATTGCCGGTTCTCGCCGATGCCCGCATAGTCGTGCCGCGCGCCTGCCGGAATGAGCCACGCGGAACCGGCGTCGATCTGTTGCGCGACGCCGTCTACCGCCATCACCATCGCGCCGTCGAGCCCGAGCACGACCTGGTGAAAATCGTGCACGTCCGACGCTTCGACCGTGCCGTAACGGCGCAGCGAAACGCTAGGTGCGGTGATGGCGGCGTGACCCATTGGCTTAATGGCGCAATTACAAAACAGTGAAAACTTAGACGTCGAGCAGTTCGACTTCGAACACGAGCGTGGCATTCGGCGGAATCACGCCGCCCGCGCCACGTACGCCGTAGCCGAGTTGCGGCGGAATCGTCAGCTTGCGCGTGCCGCCGACCTTCATGCCTTGCACGCCTTCATCCCAGCCCTTGATGACCATGCCGCCGCCCAGCACGAACGCGAACGGGTCGTTGCGGTCCTTGCTCGAGTCGAACTTCTGACCGTCGGTCAGCCAGCCCGTGTAGTGCACGCTGACGGTCTTGCCGGCAACCGCTTCGGCGCCGGTGCCTTCAACGATGTCTTCATATTTCAGGCCGGATTCGGTAGTCACAGTCGACATATGTCGCTCCTTAGGTCAAAAACGTAAAACCGACATTGTAGGCGTGTTGAGGTCGTATCGCCGAGGATTGGCAGGTGGCATGCGGTTTGCGTCCACGTTAGCCGTCCGGCCAGGCTGGTTGCCCAGGACGGCATGCCTATAATGGGGTTTCGTTCAATATTCCATGTACTGCCTGAGAGGGCTCGATCGTGACAACGTCTTCCACCGGGACCACCGGCGCCAAGCCGGTTTCTTCCGGCCTCGTCGTCTCCGAACGCACCGCGCGTCTGCGCGCGGAGACTGCGCTGTTCATGCGCGATCACGTGCTGTCGCTTGTGTCACACGACCTGCGCGGTCCGCTGAACGCCATCCATAGCTGGGCGTACGTGCTCGAGCGCAAGCTCGATGCAAACGATCCCAATTCGCAGCGCGCCGTCACCGGAATTCGTAATGGCGTGGACCAGCAGGTGAAGTTGCTGGAGACGATTGTCGATGCCACGCGCGCTGAGACCCGATCGCTCGCACTTGAGTTGGCGCCGTTTCCGCTGCATCCGCTACTCGATGAAACCGTGGAGGAAGTTCGCTCGGGGTTGGCTCGTGCGCGTGGCGTCGAGCTCACGGTCGAGTCGCAACTTGCTACCGAGCAGCTCAACGGCGACCGCGAGCGTCTCGCCGCCGCGCTGTGGGTAATGCTCACGTTTGCCGTCGAAGCGAGCTCAAAGGGTGCCGCAGTCACCCTGGCCGCGCGCGCGGACGCCTCCCGGTGGTACGCCACGGTCACTTTCAATCAGAGCGCCGCCGCCCTGGACGATGCTTCGGTGCCCCATGTGCTGGAAGCTTTTGCCCTCAAACAGGCGCGTGAACCGCGCGAGGCCAAGCGGATCGCGTGGGTGTTCGCGCTGTGTAAGCGCGTCGCGGAAGCACACGGCGGCAGTTTCGAGCAAAGCGACGCATCTGAGGGCGAAACTGTTACGCTCGCGCTGCACGTGCCACTGAGTGCATCGATTTCCACGTGAGCGGCGGTTGTCGGCGCACTTCCTGGGCACGATTAACTTTCATCTTGCTTTCGCGTCTTATACTGACAACTTTTGTTGCCGGAGCCCCTCGCTTTGATCCAGGTTGTCGCCCTTATTGGTGCATTGTTTCTCGTCGCCCTCAACGGTTTCTTTGTCGCCGCCGAATTTGGTCTGGTGAAGCTGCGCCAGACGCGCGTGCAGAGCCTCGCGGCCAAACACGGAATGCGTGGGCGTTTGCTGGCGAAGGTGCATGGACGGCTCGACGCCTATCTGTCGGCCTGTCAGCTTGGCATTACGCTGGCATCCCTCGGGCTCGGCTGGATCGGCGAGCCGGCGTTCGCGGAACTGCTCACGCCGGTCTTTAGCCTGCTTGGAGTGGAATCGGAAAAGCTGATCCACGGCATCTCGCTGTTCTTCGCGTTCTCGTGCATATCGTTCCTGCATATCGTGGTGGGCGAACTGGCGCCGAAATCGCTGGCCATTCGCGAAGCGGAAAAGGTTTCGCTGTGGGCCGCCACGCCGCTCTACGGTTTCTACTGGGCGATGTATCCGGCGATCTGGGTGCTCAACTCCAGTGCCAACGCGGTGCTGAAACTTGCGGGCCTCAACGGCGAGCACGGCCACGATTCGCATTACTCGACCGACGAACTCAAACTGATCCTGCGTGGCCGCCGCGCCAACGTCGCGACTGAACTCGGTTCACCGGATGGCGCCTACAGCCAGGACGAGTGGAACACGATCGCGCATTCGCTGGATTTTTCGCGCATGACGGTGTCGGATCTGATGCGTCCGTCTTATGAAATGGTCGGCCTGCGGCGCGATTTGCCGCTGCGCGAAAACATGCAGGTGGTGGCGCGGCATCGTTTCAGCCGCTATCCGTTGTTCGAAGACGCTTCCGGCGAGCGCGTGGCCGGCATGATCCATTTGAAGGACTTGCTGCTGGCGCGGCACGCGGGCAGCACGCTCGACGACCTGTCCAGATACGCGCGCCCCGTGCAGTACGTCAAACCGGATATGCCGGCGCTCGAACTGTTTCGCCGCTTCCGCAAAGGTGCGCCGCATTTCGCGCTGGTGGGCCATAAGAACGCGAAGCCGATCGGCTTCCTCACGCTGGACAATCTGCTCGGCGCGCTGGTCGGGCAGATCCACGACGAATTCCGCCAGGGCGACGCCGACTGGACGCGCATGGACGACGGCACCTTGATGGGCAAGGGCAGCTTGCCGGTGGTCTCACTGGAACGTGCGCTTGGGATCGACATCGACGAAGGCCGGGCTGAATCGGTTGGCGGCCTTGTGATTCAGGCGCTCAACGATCTGCCTACTGAAGGGCAGCGCATCGAATTCGATCGCTTCGACGTGGTGATCAAGAAGATGAAGGGACCGCGCATCGTGCTGGTGCGCGTTTATCCGAAAACGTTCGACGATGAAGGCGGCTAAGCCGCCTCAAGCCGCCCTACACCGCCTTGAACCACTTTAACCGGCTTCGTCACCGTACTCGTCGTAAGTCGACCGCGGCATCGCTCAAGTAAAGTCGCCGTCCGTACCACGGAGCGACACGGGATATTTGCTGCTGCTATACGTCGGTTTGCCGGCCGGCACGACAACAGCTTACTTGCGGTTTGCCGTATTCCGGTTCCTGTCAGCCGTCAGCGTACCGGCCATGCTTTGAACGAGCTTCAGTGCGTCCGCTTTCATGGCGACGGGATCGTCCGCGCCATCGAGCAATTGTGCCGCTTCGCACACCATGCTGCCGATCATGCGCGCGGCGAGATACGCCTTTGCTTTTTCCTTGCCGGAGACCTGATTCGTCAGTGCGCCGATGAGCAGACCATACACGTGCGCTTCTTCGATCTCCCGGCACCGCGCTGGGCCGAGCACGGCGGGCGCGGTTTCAATGACGAGTTGCCGGTAGGCGGGCTCGGTGCAGATCTCCAGGAATTCGCGAATACCCGCGCTCATCCGCTTTGCCTCAGGAACTGCTTCGGCGGCGGCTTTGACTTTGGATGCAGCGTCCGCCTGAAGAGCCTGCACCAGCGCGTCGAACAACTCGGCCTTGTCTGCAAAGTGATGATAGAAGGCGCCACGAGTCACGCGTGCGCTGCGCGCGATGGCTTCGATCCCGACTTGCTGGTACCCCTGCGACGTGAATAGCTCGGCCGCGGCGGCGATGAGCGCCTGCCGGGTCGCGTCCGCATATTCCTCGCGACGGGATTTGGGTGTTAGGGCTGCGCTTGGCATGGGCTTCGTTTTTATCCCTTGATTTTTCACATTCTGATTGTAGTATACATACACGGTGTATGTGAAAATCTGATTGTATGTTAAAGCGGCATTCCGGCTGCGGCCTGCACACCAGGGCAGCAACACCATAGGGCAGCTACACCGTAGGTAAGCAACCCATTCAGGAGCAAACCCACATGACGGCAGCAGAAAAATACCTTCCCCCGAGCGCGGAGCAGTTGGCCAACGCCAGGACCGCTGTGCAACGTTTCGCTTCGGAGTGGCAGCACCCCGTCGCGGATAACCTGGAAGCCCTCATGCACGAAGACACACAAAACCTGATCCCACCCATGACGGAGCCGGCCGACCGGAAAGGCGTCATCGAACATTTCCGTCAGGTCCTGGCGCAACTGCCGGACTTGAAAGTCGACGTCCTTCAATGGGCGCCCACCGGCGACGCCGTCATGATCGAATGGCGGGCATCGGCCACCGTGGCCGGGCAGGCACTCAACTGGCAGGGTGTCGACCGCTTCAACTTGCGCGGCGACCGGATGTACAAAGGGCAGGTGTACTGGGACACGAGGCGTGTGGCGGAACAGATGGCCGAAGCCGTCAAACGTGCACAGCAAGGCGGCTCGTCGGCGTGACGCATAGCGCTGAGCGCGCCGGTCAGGGAGCCGTTGCGTGAGCCGACAAAAAAGGCGGTTAAAGCACGTGTGCTTTCACCGCCCCTGCAAGCCAGGCCTTCAGCAAACGCGCATCAACTGCGTGGCACACCGTCTTCCACCAACACCGCGATAGGCATTGCGCCTAACGCATCGCGCAGATACAGCAAGCCGTTTTCGTCGACCTTGGGTGCCGCCGGACTCAACCAGTCGAATAGCGCTCGTGCGGCCAGATCCGTCGGCATCTCGATGGCTGTATCGCCCCATTTAGCCGGATCGACCATCGGCAGATCATCGGGTTCGCTGGTGTCGCCGAGCAAGCCGGCAGCAAGCCGGCTCGCCACCACCACGGCCCACGCATTCCCATGCCGCCGTGCGAACGCGATCACATTCGCCGCATGCGGACCGCGTACCTCCAGCGGCAGATACGTGCTTTGACTCAGCAACTCCGGCAAATGGGCGCGCAAGGCCAGCACCCGTTGCACCACGGCGAGCTTGACCCGTCCATCGCGCCAGTCCGCGAGGAAATCCGAAGGGGGTGTCTGCGCCAGCAACGCTTCACGTTTGGCAAAATCGACGGGCCGGCGATTGTCTGGATCGACCAGACTGAAGTCCCATAACTCCGTGCCCTGATAAAGATCGGGAATCCCAGGCGACGCCAGCCGCAACACCGTTTGTTGCAGACTATTGAGCGCACCCGCGCGGCTGATCCGCGTGACGAACGTGGACAATTCGCGCAGGAATCCATCGCGCCGCTGCGGCGCCAGAATGTCGAACAGGAAAGCGCGGCAGCCGGCTTCGTAGGCTTCGTCGGGGGCGAGCCAGTTGGTCTGCAGCTTCGCTTCCCGCAGCGCCTTCAACTGCCATTGTGCGACCCGTTCGGCGAGTTCCTTGATGCCGGCTTCATCGTCCGCTTGCAAGCCGGGCGGCCAGCAACCCACCAGGGTTTGATACAGCATCGCTTCAGCGGCCGGGCCGGGTGCCCAGTCGTAGCTGATGTCGTGGCTGACGCTGCTGATCGGTGTACCGTCCAGAGCACGGCGATGTGGTGCGTTTAGCGTCGACCATGCGCGCCACTTCGCGCTCCATTCGTCGGCGATTTCGCTCAACACCGCAAGGCGCGCGCGCACGTCTTCGCCACGCTTGTGGTCGTGCGTTGCCGTGGCGAGCATCGCGTGCGGAAAGCGCTGCGAGCGCTCGAGATTCGCCGCATGAAACTGCTCGACCGACAACGCGAACTCGCCCGGGTCCGAGCCCACTTCATTACGCGACAGCAAACGGCCATAGCGATAGCACGCGGTATCTTCAATCGCCTTTGCGGCGACTGGTGCGGTCAGTTGCGCGAACAGCGTTTGCGCGGTGCGCCGTGCCGAACCTGCATGACTCGGCGGCGCGCCAGCTGGACCCTGCTGCTGCGCTTGCGCATTGCCGCGGGCATTCGGATTCGATACTTCTTCGGCGCTCTCGCCAAGCCACGCGTTCACACGGTCGAGCACTTCATGATCCGCGCGCGAAAGCGTCTGTTTCGCGCCTGCCAGTGCCTGATCGAAATACACGTTGTCGGCGGCGCTGCGCACGCCGTTCTGCGAATAGATCCGATATACCGGAAAATGCACGACCAGTTCGGTCAGCACGCGCCGCAACGCGGTGAAGGTGAAATCACGTGTCGCGAGCGAGTCGCGGGCAATCCGATGCAACGCGCGCGTCGCGCGGTCCAGTTCGGCGGAGAGGTTCTCCGCGAGAATCTTGCGCCGGGCCGGCAACGCTTCGTCGGCGAAGCGCGGGCTGCGGGCGGTGAGTTCGGTCCACGTTTGCGCAAGCGGTTCGGCACCGGCCGGATCGTGCAAGAGGGCGCCCACGTCGTTCATGAAATCGTAGCCGGTCGTGCCGTCCACGGGCCAGTCGTCGCGCAGCGGTTCGCCGCGGCCGAGAATTTTTTCGACGACCACATATGGCGTGGTGTCGCGCAATTCGGTGAGGCGTTGGCGCAGACGCTGACAGTACTCACGCGGTTCAGCCAGACCGTCCACGTGATCGATCCGCAAACCGTCCACCACGCCTTCCTGATATAGACGGAAAACCAGCGCGTGCACCGCCTCGAACACCTCGGGCCGCTCCACGCGCACGCCGGCCAACGTCGAGATGTCGAAGAAACGCCGCCAGTTCACTTCGTCTGAAGCAGTGCGCCACCAGGCAAGACGGAAATGCTGCCGTTCGATCAATCGATGCAAGCGGTCACGCGTCACCGGATCCGCGGGCGAATACGCTTGCAGCACCAGCTCGATCGCCGAGGCGCCGTTTTGCGCGACGAACTCGCGCAGCATGTCGCGTCCTTCGGCGGCGCGCGGCTGATCGGTCGGCTGCGTCGTCAGACCCTGGAAACGTTCGGCCAGCGCGTTGAGATCGGCGCGGTCGGCGCTTTGCAGAATCGCTGCGTAGTCGGTCGGACACACGGGAAATACGTGCGGGCCGTAGCCGATATAGAAGCGTCCACTATCGGCCGCGAAATGCAGCGCAATCCGGCCCTCGGCGAGTTCATCGCCGTACGGTGCACCGAGTGTCGGCAACAGCACCTTGCCACGCAGGGCAGGATCGGGCGAATGCCAGTCGACGTCGAAATGGCGTGCGTAGGCACTATGCCGGCCCCATTCGAGGATATCGAGCCACCACGCATTGCTCGAACCGCCTACGCCCATATGGTTCGGCACCACGTCGACGATCAACCCCATGTTGTGCGCGCGCAGTTTTTCGACGAGGCGTTTCAAGCCCGCTTCGCCGCCGTATTCCGGGTTGACCTGGGTGTAGTCGACGGTATCGTAGCCGTGCATCGAACCCGGCTCGGCGGTGGTGATCGGCGACGCGTACAGGTGGCTGATGCCGAGCGCGGCGAAGTAGTCGACGTGCTTCGCGGCATCGTCGAAGGTAAAGCCTCGATGGAACTGGAGGCGAAGCGTGGAGCGCGGGACGGTCATGGCGTATCAGGCTCCGAAGAAACGTTGGTGGAGGCGGGAACGGTTGCGCCGCGGCGCGCGCGGTCGACGGCCAGCAGGCGATCGTTGAAGGCGTCGTCCTCGAACAATGCGTCGATCGGCAGACTCACGCGGCGGCGCCAGTTCGGATGCTCGTCGATCGAGCCGGGCAGATTGGGCTGCTCGACGAGGCCCAGCAGATCTTCGAGCGGGAATGTGACGAGCGGCCCAGGCGTGGCGGCGACGAAGGCAAGCGCTTCATCCACGGGCGCCTCGTCGGGCGGCGGCGCCGCCACGTCCGGCGCGGCGACGCCGGCCTGCTGGAACGCTTGCCAGAGCAGCGCGCGATCGGCGGCGCGTTCTTCCAGCGCCACTTGCTCCGCATCGCGGCCATCGGCGCGCGCCATGGTCTGACCGATCCGGTTGCGCCACGTGATGTCGCTGCCGCGCCACCAGCCCGCCACGGTCGGCAGGTCGTGGGTCGTGGTGGTGCCGACGGCATTGCGATCCCACGCGTACGGCGGTTTGAAGCCCTTGCCGCTTTCCGCGCCTTCGAACCACAGCACGCGAATGCCGGCGAGACCATGCTCTTCGAGCCGTTCGCGAAAACCGGGCGGCACGGTGCCGAGATCTTCGCCGATCACGATCGCGCGATGCCGCCACGATTCGAGCGCGATCAACCGCAGCAGGTCTTCGAGCGGATAGCGCAGATAGGCGCCGTTGCGCGCGCTCTCGCCTTCGGGCACGAGCCACAGGCGCCGCAAACCGAGAATGTGATCGATGCGGATGCCGCCCGCATGCGCGAACGCCGCGCGCAGCATGTCGATGAAGGCGGAGAAGCCCTGCGTGCGCATCGCGCGCGGCGAGAAGGTGGTGAGACCCCAGGCCTGTCCGGCCTGGTTGAACAGATCGGGCGGTGCGCCCACCGAGACACCTTGCAGCATGTCGTCGCGATACGACCATGCATGGCTGCCGGCACTATCGCAGCCGACGGCGAGATCGGCGATCAGGCCGATGGCCATCCCGGCATCGGTCGCGGCCTGCTGGGCGTGCGACAGACCCTTGGCGGCGAGCCATTGCAGAAACAGATGAAAATCGACTTCATGCCGATGCGCTTCGGCGAAGGCTTCGACTTCCGCGCTGCGCGGATCGCGCAACGGCTCGGGCCAGTCGCGCCAGTGGCCCTTACCGTCCTCCTGCGCCAACTGCACCGCCTGCAACGCCTCGAAGCGTGCATGATCTTCAAGCGCGCGGCCGGCCCGTTCACAGAAGCCGTGAAATTCGAGCGCGCGCGGTGTGCCGGCTGCGCGTTCCTGAGCGCAGAAGTTCTCGTACAGCGCGCGCAAAACCTTCAGTTTCAGCACCACTGCGCTCGGCCAATCGATCAGGGGCAAGTCTTCAAGCGCCGACCATGCACTGGTGGCCTGCGCGGCCTCGAGCGCGGCGCGCGCAGCATCCTCGCCGAACACGGCGGCAGGGTCGATATGCGTGACGTTCAGCCACAAACGCGACGACGGTGAATACGGGCTGAAGCGCCCCGGCTCGGCGCTGAACATCGCGTGCGTGGGGCTGACGGCGAGCGCATGCGCGCCGCGCTTCGCGCTCTCGGTCGCCATTTGTGCGAGGGCCGTATAGTCGCCGAGGCCGCCGTCGCCAGTGCGGCGCAGACCGTACAACTGCGCGGCAATGCCCCACAGCGGCGGCGTTTGTGCCGGTCGTGCCGGTTGTGCCGTTTGCGCGGCGCCGCCGCCATGCAGCGTGTGCCATGCATCCGCGACGGTATAGCAGCGCGACGGCGCCACGGCCAATGTCATGCGTTGATCGTTGATCACCAGCGTGTGGTAGCCGGGCTCTTCGATCGGCGTGAGCAATGCTTCCGCGCCCTTCGGCACCGTGAAGCGGCCGTCGATGATCGAGCCGCTTTCGAGTTCGATCCGGTAGTGACTGGCGGATTTGATCGCCGCAGCCGGCAGCGCGATGCCGCGGTCGACCTCCGCGGTCATCAACGGCGGCAATTTGCGCCCGGACAGTTCGGCGTCGAGCGTGGCCGCGCTGTGCCGGATCTGCGTGGCGTTGGCGCAGGGCAAGCCCATCCGTTCGAGCAGCACGGCGAGCGTGCTCTCCGGTACATGCTGCGTCGTATGGTGCGCATCCTGCCACTCGACCTCGAAGCCGGCGCGCGTGGCAAGGGTAGTGATCGTATCGGTCGGGCGTCGGGTGCTCACGCGTGGCGCTCCTGTTGGCTCGCGATGCGCGCATCGTGGCCGATGGCGTAATCGCTGACGTCGCCGGTTACCCACGCGACAAACGCGTATGACGGCAACACCTTGGCGTCGACCTGCTCGCGCACGCGCGGCGGCGTTTCGAAAATTACCTTGCCGGCTGGCGGATCGGGAAACGCTACGTCTTCTTTCGAGAGATTCAACGCGATCGACAAGGTCTCGCCGTCGCCGAGTTTCCAGCGGGCAATCAGCGCATCGGCATCGTCGCCGTTTGCGGCGGTGAGCACGGTTGCGCCGAGCGCTTTCGAATGCTTCAGGCGCGGCGTGATCAGTTTTGCCCGCACGGCAAGCGCGGATTTGTAGAAGTGCATCCAGTCGAGCCGGTCTTTCGCGTTGTCGTCCGCGGACGCGCTTTGAACAGGCTCAGGCGGCGACGAGGCCTCGAAGGTTTTCGGGTCGTTCGGATCGGGAATCTGCGCGCGACGCTGTTCGTCGCTGAACGCGGAAAAGCGGGCGAATTCGCGGCGTCGTCCTTCGCGTACGGCGTCGGCGAGTTCGCCCGTGTAGTCGGTGAAAAACAGGAACGGCTGGGTCGAGCCGTATTCCTCGTCCATGAACAGCAGAGGAATTTGCGGCGACAACAGCAGCAAACCGGTGGCCGCCCGCAAGGCATCGTCCGACGTCAGTGTGCGCAGGCGTTCGCCGAATGCGCGATTGCCGATCTGGTCGTGATTCTGCAGGAACATCACGAATGAAGTGGTCGGTAGATGCCCGCTCGACTCACCACGTGGCGCGCCTTCGTGAATGGGTGACGGTTCGCCCTGATACGCGAAGCCTTCCGACAATACGCGTGCAAGGCGGCGGATGGGCTGATCCTCATAGGCGTGGTAGTAGCCTTCGGTTTCGCCCGTCAGCAGCACATGCAGCGTGTTGTGTGCGTCGTCGTTCCATTGCGCGTCGAAATGCGTTTCCAGCAGGCTTGCACTATTGCGCTCGTTTTCCAGCACCAGATGTACATGCCGCCCGTGCTGCACTTTCGCGCGGATATGGTCGGATAAATCGCGCAGCCATGCGGGATTGTCGATGGCATGCACCGCATCGAAGCGCAGACCGTCAAAGCGGTACTCGTTGATCCAGTAGACGGCGTTGTCGGTGAAGAAGTCGCTCACTTCGCAGCGGTCGAAATCGATCGCGGGGCCCCACGGCGTGTGCGTGCCCTCGCGGAAGAACGAGCGGGCGTATTCGTGCAGATAATTGCCGTCCGGGCCGAAGTGGTTGTACACCACGTCGAGAAATACCATCAGGCCGAGGCCGTGCGCGGCGTCGATCAGCGCTTTCAATTCTTCGGGGCGGCCGTACGCTGAATCGGGCGCATAGGGCAACACGCCGTCGTAGCCCCAGTTGTGCTGGCCGGGAAAATCGTTCAACGGCATCAATTCGATTGCCGTGACGCCGAGCGCGACCAGCGCGGGCAAACGCTTCATCACGCCGGCATAACCGCCCATCGCGCCGACGTGCAATTCGTACAGCACCGTTTCTTCCCACGGACGGCCATGCCAGTTCGTATGCTCCCAACGGTACGCGCGCGGATCGATCACTTCGCTCGGTCCGTGCACGTCTTGCGGCTGGAAGCGCGACGCGGGATCGGGCACCGCCTGTCCGCCATCGAGGCGGAAGCGATACAACGTGCCCGCGCCGCTCTCGACGGTCGTTTCGAACCAGCCGTTGCCCGTGGCGGTCATGTCGTGCGTGCCTTGGGCCGGTCCGTTTTCGATTTCCACCTGCACCGTCTTGCACGAAGGCGCCCAGAAGCGAAACCGGGTGCGCGGCTTCGCGCCCGTTGCGCCCAGCAACTGCGCGCTGAACGGCAGGCAATGCGCGTGATGGTGCGCGTGCGGATCAATCGGACTTTCGGACATGATTCATCACCATTCGGTTTTGCTTCCCGCCTACGTGGACGGCGACGTATCGCTACTGGGCATATGCGCACCCGGATCGGGCGGCAGGGCGGTCAATAAGCGCGGCCCGTGCTGCGCGCCGGCCTTCCAGCCCGTCTGCCAATCCGCTTCGCCGACCGGTTGCGCCGCCAGCATCACGAGGCTATGCGCGGCCACTTCGATGTCGGGCGTGGTCAGCGGGTGCGGCGCGCTTTCGGGCTCGGCCGTGTCTATCAGCACGTGCCATTCCAGGTGCGGCGCGGGCGGCACGAAACGCAAGGTGTCCGCCGAAGCGTTGAGCATCATCAACAATACTTCCGTTTCGCCATTCGAGCCCGGACCCGCGCGACGCAGCGTGAACGCGCGGCCTTCGGGGTCTTGCCAGGCTTCGATAGTGAGCGGGTCGCCGTGTTCATCGAACCAGCCGACGTCGTACAGACCGGGCAGTACTTCGCGGTCGCCGAACAGAAAGCGCGTTTCGCGCAGTAGTGGGTGCTGTTTGCGCAATGCAATCAGACGCGCGACGAACTCGGTCATCTGCCGCCCGTCGGGCGACTCCATGCGATCCCAGTCGAGCCATGATAGTTCGTTATCCTGGCAATACGCATTGTTGTTGCCGTGCTGCGTGCGCAGCGATTCGTCGCCGGCCAGCACCATCGGTGTGCCGAGCGCCATCAGCAGAGTGGCGATCAGCGAGCGGGCCACGCGCTTGCGCGTTTCGAGTATCGCCGGATCGTCGCTCGGACCTTCCACGCCCCAATTGCGGCTGCAGTTTTCATTGTGGCCGTCGTTGTTGTCTTCGCGATTCGCTTCGTTATGCTTGTGCTCGTAGGCCGTGACATCGGCGAGCGTAAAACCGTCGTGCGACGTGACGAAGTTGATCGAAGCCCATGGTTTCCTGAAGCGCCTGTTGAACAGATCGGCGGAACCGGTCAGCCGCGCGGCGAGATCGGGGCGCAGGCCCGCGTCGCCGCGCCAGAAGCGGCGCACGGTGTCGCGGAAACGGTCGTTCCATTCGGCGAACCCCGGCGGATGATTGCCGAGTTGATAACCGCCCGGGCCAATGTCCCACGGCTCGGAAATCAGCTTGCGTTCCGACAGGATCGGATCCTGGCGCAACGCGTCAAAGAAACCGGAACCGGGATCGAAGCCGTGTTGCTCGCGGCCGAGCGTCACGCCGAGATCGAAACGGAAGCCGTCGATATTGAACTTCGTCGACCAGTAGCGCAGCGAATCCATCACCATCTGCAGGACACGCGGGTGCACTACGTTGACGGTATTGCCGCAGCCGGTGTCGTTGATATGGTGGCGTTCGTCGCCGGGAACCAGGCGGTAGTAGCTCGCATTGTCGAGGCCGCGCCACGAGATGGTCGGCCCCGCCTCGTTGCCCTCGCAGGTGTGGTTGTAGACCACGTCGAGGATCACTTCAATGCCGGCAGCGTGCAACTGGCGCACGGCGATGCGCATTTCGTCGAGCCGGTGCGTACTCAGATAAGACGGCTCCGGCGCAAAAAAGGCCGCGGTGTTGTAGCCCCAGTAATTGCGCAGGCCGCGCGCCACCAGAAAGCGGTCGTTCAGAAACGCGTGCACCGGCAGCAATTCGACTGCGGTGACACCCAGCTTCAGCAAATGCTCGATGAATTCCGGCGCAGCCAGCGCGGCGAACGTGCCGCGTTCGTGCTGGCGCAAATCGGGACGCAACATCGACACGCCGCGCACATGCGCTTCGTAGATGACGGTTTCGCCCCACGGTACATTCGGGCGCTTGTCGTGCGACCAGTCGAAAGCCTCGTCGATCACGACGCACTTCGGCATGGCCGGCGCCGAATCGCGCCGATCGATCGAGAGGTCGGCACGATTCGAATGCACGCGATAGCCGAACAGCGCGTCGGACCAGCGGAACTGCCCGACCAGTTTGCGTGCATACGGATCGAGCAGGAGCTTGTGCGGATTGAAGCGATGCCCATGCTGCGGCTGATACGGCCCGTGCGCGCGGAAACCGTACGCGGTGCCGGGGTGCGCGTTGGGCAGATAGCCGTGCCAGACTTCGTCGGTGCATTCGGGCAGCGTGAAGCGCCTGATCTCTTTGCGACCGGTGGGATCGAACAGGCAAAGCTCGATTTTTTGCGCATTCGCCGAGAACACCGCGAAGTTGACGCCGAGGCCATCCCAACTGGCGCCGAGCGGATAGGGCGAACCGGGCAGAAGCCGGTCGGGCATTGCGTGCGACATGATTCCCCTTCCTTGTTCTGTTTTATGAACGCTTTCGTGGGATTTCATGCAACGAGCGCGCCGCCCGTCGGCCGCGCGCTCGCCTTACTCCTCATCCGTCAATCCGCGCGCAGCACGATCGTCGCCAAAGGCGGCAGCGTCAGCGCGGCGGAATTCGGCCAACCGTGGCTCGAGGCGTTGTCGGTATGAATCACGCCACCGTTGCCCATGTTCGAGCCGCCATACACGCTGGCATCCGTGTTCAGCACTTCTGTCCAGCGGCCGCCGCGCGGCATGCCGATCCGGTAGCCGAGGCGCGGCACCGGCGTCATGTTGCACACCACGACAAGTTCGCGCCCCTCGCCATCGCTGCGGCGGTAGGCATACACGCTGTTGCCGCTGTCGTCGCCTACCAGCCACTGGAAGCCGCCCGGCTCGCTGTCGAGCCGATGTAGCGCGGGGTCTTCGTGGTACAGATGGTTCAGATCGCGCACGAGCAGCTGTACGCCGTGATGGTTCGGATCGTCGAGCAGATGCCAGTGTGGCGACGCGTCGTGGTTGAATTCGGCCATCTGGCCGAATTCGCCGCCCATGAACAACAGCTTCTTGCCTGGATGCGTCCACATGAAGCCGAAGTACGCCCGCAGGTTGGCGAACTTCTGCCACCGGTCGCCGGGCATCTTGCCGAGCAGCGAGCCTTTGCCGTGCACCACTTCGTCGTGCGAAAGCGGCAGCACGAAACGCTCGGAATACGCGTACACCATGCCGAACGTCATCATGTGATGATGGTATTGGCGGTACACCGGGTCTTCCTGCATGTAATGCAGCGTGTCGTGCATCCAGCCCATGTTCCACTTGAACTGGAAGCCGAGGCCGCCGTCTTCGACGCGCGCCGTCACCCCTGGCCATGCGGTCGATTCTTCCGCAATCGTGATCGCGCCCGGAACGCCTGGCACATAGCCGACTTCATGATTCAGCCGCTTCAGAAACGCGATCGATTCGAGATTTTCGCGGCCGCCGTAGATGTTCGGCACCCACTCTCCGGCGTTGCGCGAATAGTCGCGATACAACATCGAGGCGACCGCATCCACGCGCAGGCCGTCGACGTGATAGCGCTTCAACCAGGCGAGTCCCGACGCCACCAGGAACGCGCTCACCTCGTTGCGGCCGAGGTTGTAGATCATCGTGTTCCAGTCCTGGTGATAGCCTTCGCGCGGATCGGCGTGCTCGTAGAGCGGCGTGCCGTCGAAGTCGATCAGGCCATGCGCGTCGTTCGGGAAGTGCGCCGGCACCCAGTCGAGAATCACGCCGAGACCGGCCGCGTGCGCCTTGTCGACGAACAGCGCGAACTGCTCGGGCTTGCCGAAACGGGCGGATGGCGCGAACTGTCCAAGCGGCTGATAACCCCACGAGCCGCCGAACGGATGCTCCGCGATCGGCATGAACTCGACATGCGTGAAGCCCATGCTTTTCACGTAGGGAATCAGCCGTTCAGCGAGTTCCTCCCAGGTCAAACCGCGCTGCCCCTCTTCGGCGACGCGCAGCCACGATTCGGCATGCACTTCGTAGATCGAGATCGGCGCGCGCGGCGTCTGTTTGTCGGCGCGCGATTGGATCCACTCGTGGTCCGTCCACGCGAACTGCTCGATTTCGTCGACGTGCGCGACCACCGACGCGGTGCCCGGTGGCTTTTCCGTTTGCATGGCACACGGATCGGCCTTCAACGGCAGCGGATGGCCGTCACGGGCAAGCAACTCGTACTTGTAACGCGTGCCCGGGCCGACGCGCGGCACGAACAATTCCCACACGCCGGCCTGGTGACGCAGTCGCATCGGATGGCGGCGCCCATCCCATGAATTGAAGTCGCCGACTACCGACACGCGCCGCGCATTCGGCGCCCAGACGGCGAAGCGCACGCCCGGCACGCCGTCCACTTCCATCGGGCGTGCGCCGAGGCACTCGAGCACAGCATAGGGATCGCCGCCGGCGAGACGCCCCAGCGGTTCGTCGCCGAGAATGGGGCCGAACGAATACGTGTCCTCGATTTCCTGCACGGTGCCGTGCCAGTCGATACGCAGACGATAGGGCGCCGCCGAACTCACGCGACCGGCGAACAGCCCCGGTTTGAGCTGTTCGAGTTCGCCGAGCGTCGAACCATCGGCACGCGCGATAACCTTGACGTGCGAAGCATTCGGCAACAGCGCACGCACCACCGGACCCGCGTCCGTCTGATGCATGCCGAGCTGCGAGAAAGGATCGGGGTGACGCGCTTCGACGAGCGCGTCGATATCCAGTGGTTGGAGGCCTGCGGCCGGATCGTGCTCACTCATAATCGCCCTCGGCCGGGGTAGGCGGTGCGGCGGCGCCTGGCGCCTGGGTTGACGGATCGTGCTTACCGGTGTCGCCGAGCAGGCGGCTGGTGAGCGCGGCAAGGCCGCGTACCGGCAGACTGAGCCACGTCGGCCGATTGGCCGCTTCGTAACGGATTTCGTACGCGGCTTTCTCGATCAGGAACAGATCGAGCAGAGCCTGTTCGGCTTCCGGCGCGACCAGTTGCGTCGGCGAAGCGGCGGCAGCGGCCCGGTATTCTTTCAGGAATGTTTCGGTGGCGTGCGCACGGAAACGCTCAAAAAGGGCGCGCTTGCGATCGGCGGTCTGCACCGGCGCGCTTTCCGTCGTGGACTGCGCCGCGGCGCTCGCATAGGACAGCGAACGCATCAAGCCAGCGACGTCGCGCAGCGGACTCGATTTTTGGCGCCGCTCCTCCAGGGTACGCGCGGGCTCGCCTTCGAAGTCGATCAGATACGCGTCGCCCTGCGCGACCAGCACCTGCCCGAGATGGAAGTCGCCGTGAATGCGCGTGCGCAACGCGCCTGCGTTGCCCGATATCAGTTTGCTGACCGCGTCGACCAGCGCCGCGCGACGGTCGATCAGGCTTTGCGCCAACGCTTTGGTGTCCGGATCGCTCATCTGCTCGATACGCGGCGCAAGCAGATCGAGCGCGCTCGCGAGCATGGATTGCGTGCCGTCGACCCACGCCTTCACCTGTTCGGCGCTGGCGGGTTCGGGGGCGAACGCCGGGTCGTCGGAAGGCGAGGCGAGCGCCACGTGCAATTCGCCCAGGCGCTTGCCGATGATGCCGGCGAGCGCACTGTAGCCGTCGACGAGAATCGCTTCGTTGTCGCGGTCCGGCGATTGTGCTTCCGTATCGACCGCAATGGCCAGTTCATCCACCGAGCGGCGCAGGTAGTCGAGCGACCAGTTCCACGCGTCGCCCTGGTTGTCGATATAGCCTTGCAAGATCGCGAGTGTATGCGGCACGCCTTCGGGATCGACGCGCACCACTTCACCATACAGCGGCGCGGTGTTCGCGTAGCCGAGCTGGGTCAAATAGCGGCTGATTTCGGCTTCCGGATGGATGCCGCTCACCAGACGCCGCACCAGTTTCAGCACCGCGGCATCGGCGATGATCAACGAGCTGTTGCTCTGTTCGGCCGCCAGCCAGCGAATCTCGGGCTGTTCGCCGAGATCGGCGAGTTCGGAGAAACGCTCGGTCGGGATGAACCTGATCTCACTCTTCTGCACGGTCGGAATCACCGCGCGCTCGCGCAGCTTGCGCAATACCCCGTGGGCGAAGATGGGCAGCGCGAACGCGTCGGTCAGATGGCCGACATTGCGGCCACGGCGAACGCGCGCCAGCGCCAGTTGAAGGAATAGCGGCGTGGTGGTTTCACCGCCCCATGTGATCGCGATCGGCACGACGTAACGTTCGGTATGGTCGCCCACGTCGGCTTCGATTTCGGTGAACGCGAAGCCGCCTTGAGGAATCGTGGTCAACGCGGCGAGCCGCACCGCGTGCATCTTTTGATCCTTGGAGGCAAACCAGCGGCGCCGGCTCAGCCATGACGGCAGCACTTCGGATTCGAGCAAGCGGACGTTTTCCGGTGTCGGACCGACCTGGCCTTCGCGGATCACGATCGTGACGAATTCGGGCAGCGGCTCGGAATGCGCCTGCGCCCAGGTCGGGCGTTGGCCGCCCGAACACAGCAGGAACCACAGGAAACCGTACGGCGGAAAGGTCAGCAGATAGGTGAGCTGGCCGATCGCGGGGAATACGGAATCCGCGGTCATTTCAACCGGCACCGCGCCATTGAATTCGGATAGATCCAGCTCGACCGCTTGCGGTGCGCGTGACAGATTCGCCACGCACAGGATCGGCGGCTCGCCCGGCAATTCGCGGAGATACGCGAGGATTTTGCGGTTCTCCGGCTTCAGGAAACGGATCGTGCCGCGTCCGAAAGTCTGTTTCGCGCGCCGCGTGGCGAGCATGCGCCGGGTCCAGTTCAACAGCGAATGCGGGTCGCGGCTTTGCGCTTCGACATTGACGGCGTCGAAGCCGTACAACGCGCCCATTACCGGCGGCAGCACCAGTTGCTCGGGATCGGCGCGCGAGAATCCACCGTTGCGATCCGACGACCATTGCATCGGTGTGCGCACGCCGTCGCGGTCGCCAAGGTGGATGTTGTCGCCCATGCCGAGTTCGTCGCCGTAATAGATCACGGGCGTGCCGGGCATCGACAGCAGCAGCGAGTTGATCAGCTCGATGCGGCGGCGATCGCGCTCCATCAGCGGGGCGAGACGGCGGCGAATGCCGAGATTCAGGCGTGCGCGGCGATCGCTTGCATAGGTGTTCCACAGATAGTCGCGCTCGGAATCCGTGACCATTTCGAGCGTCAGTTCGTCGTGATTGCGCAGGAAAATCGCCCACTGATTGCTGGGGGCGAGGTCCGGCGTCTGCCGCATGATGTCGGTGATCGGGAAGCGGTCTTCGCTCGCAATCGACATATAGATGCGCGGCATCAGCGGGAAATGGAACGCCATGTGGCATTCGTCTTCGTCGCCGAAATATTCCTTCACGTCTTCCGGCCACTGGTTCGCTTCGGCGAGCAGCATGCGGTTCGGGTACTCGGCGTCGATGGTCGCGCGAATCTTCTTCAGCACCTCGTGCGTTTCCGGCAGATTCTCGTTGTTGGTGCCTTCGCGTTCGACCAGATACGGCACGGCGTCTAGCCGCAGCCCGTCGATCCCCATATCGAGCCAGAAGCGCATGATCTGCAGCACTTCCTTCAGCACGGCCGGATTGTCGAAGTTCAGATCGGGCTGGTGCGAATAGAAGCGGTGCCAATAGTAAGCACCCGCAACCGGGTCATGGGTCCAGTTCGACGGCTCCGAATCGATAAAGATGATCCGCGTTTCTTGGTACTTCTGATCGGTATCGGACCACACGTAGTAGTTGCGATGATTCGACCCCGGCTTCGCGCGGCGCGCGCGCTGAAACCATGGGTGCTGATCCGACGTGTGGTTGATCACCAGCTCCGTAATCACGCGGATGCCGCGTGCGTGCGCTTCCTGAATGAAGCGCTTCACGTCGGACAGCTGGCCGTAGTCCGGATGCACATTGCGATAGTCGGCGATATCGTAGCCGTCGTCGCGGCGCGGCGATGGATAGAACGGCAGCAGCCAGATCGCATTGACACCGAGCTCGGCGATGTAATCGAGCTTCGCGATCAGGCCGGGAAAGTCGCCTACGCCGTCGTTGTTCGCGTCGAAGAACGACTTGATGTGCACCTGATAAATGATCGCGTCTTTGTACCAGAGCGGATCGTCGCTCAAGGCCGCGGGTTTGCCGCGCCGATGCGAGCGTGCTTTCGCGGCGCTGCCGGTGCTCACGTTGGTCGAGGCTTGCGGCGGAGTTTGGGCTGGATCGTCACGCTTCATGTGCGCCTTCCGTAGAGGTGGGGTTGCCAGCGTCGTCTGCGTGATAGTCGCTGTCGGCAGCAGCGGGGCGCTCGGCGGGCAGGCCGCCAAGCGGCGCGATGCGCCAGATCGAAAACGGTTGATCCGAACCGAGGCGGACATGCTGCCAGCGGCCGTGCCATTCGAAGCGGGCGCCCGTCATCTGATCGGTCACTTCCAGTGCGCCATGATCGTGCAGATTCCAACGCTGGAAAGTGTCCCACGACAATTCGATATCCGCCCCCTGTTCGTTGAACGGGTCGAGATTGATTGCCACCAGGATGACGTTATCGCGTGCTTCGGTCGCTTTCTCGAAGAACAGAATGTTGTCGTTGTGCGCGGTGAGGAACGTGAGGCCGAGATGCGTGTGCAGCGCCGGGTTCGCGCGTCGAATCCGGTTCAACGCACTGATTTCGCCGACGATATTGCCCGGCCGGTTCCAGTCCCATGCACGCAACTGATACTTTTCGGAGTCGAGATATTCCTCGCTGTTCGGCAGCGCGGCGGCCTCGCACAATTCGAAACCGCTATACACACCCCATAAACCGGCGAGTGTGGACGCGAGCGCCGCGCGAATCAGAAAGCCCGAACGCCCCGACGATTGCAGATGCCGCGGGTTGATGTCCGGCGTGTTGACGAAGAAATTGGGCCGGTAGAAATCGCGCGCGCCGGTTTGCGTGAGTTCGGTCATGTACTCGATGAAATCGCGCTTCGATTCGCGCCACGTGAAGTACGTGTACGACTGCGAGAAACCGATCTTGCCGAGGCGGTTCATCATGCGCGGCCGCGTGAAGGCTTCGGCGAGGAAGATCGTGTCGGGATAGCGCGAGCGCACGTCGTTGATTACCCATTCCCAGAACGGCAGCGGCTTGGTGTGCGGATTGTCCACCCGGAAAATATGCACGCCGGCTTCGATCCAGAACAGGAAAACGTCGCGCAGCGCGAGCCACAAATCAGGTTTGGCGTCGTGCGCATAGAAGTCCGGATTGACGATGTCCTGATACTTCTTCGGCGGATTTTCCGCGTAACGCAGCGTGCCGTCGGGACGCCACGCAAACCAGGTGGGATGCTCCTTGAGCCACGGGTGATCCGGCGAGCACTGGATCGCGAAATCGAGTGCGATTTCGAGGCCGTGCGCGTGCGCGGCGGCCAGCATCTGCTTGAAGTCGTCGAGCGTGCCGAGTTCGGGGTGCACGGCGGTGTGGCCGCCTTCGGCCGCACCGATTGCATACGGGCTGCCGACATCGCCCGGTTGTGCATTCAGCGTGTTGTTGCGGCCTTTGCGGTTCGTCATGCCGATCGGGTGGATCGGCGGGAAGTACAGCACGTCGAAACCCATGTCGCGGATGCGTGGCAATTTTGTGACGACATCGGCAAAGGTGCCGTGACGCGACTCGTCGTCGCTCATCGAACGCGGGAAGATTTCGTACCAGCTGGCGAAACTAGCGGCGGTCCGCTCGGCGTCGATCTTGTAGATGATCGGATCGCGGCTCAGGAACGGCCGGTGGCGCGCGGCGCTCATCGCCTGCGCGGTGGCCGGCTCGAGCAGCAAGGCGAGCTTCGTTGCGGCGTCCGCCTTGGTGAAGCGTTTGACGATTTGCTCGAGCGGTTCGGTCACGGCGCCCTCTACCGTTTCCACTTCGGCGAGCACGAGTGCGAACAGATGCGCGGCTTCTTCGAGTTCGAGTTCGACAGTTTGGCCCGCTTTCAGCTTCTTCTGGATATGCTCGACCAGCGAAGCAAAGTCGTCGCGCCATGCAATGACCGTGAATTCGTGGCGGCCGAGCCGTTCCAGCGGAATGCGCGCGCTCCAGATATCGAGGCCAGCCGGTTGTGCCGGGCGCATCGGGACTTCGTGCCAGGCGGTTTCGTCGGCGGCGCGCCAGATGACGGCAGCGGCGATCTTGTCGTGTCCTTCGGCGAAGATCGCGGCGGTGATTTCGGGGCGCTCGCCCACCGTGCGCTTGGCGGGAAAGCGGCCGTTGTCGACCGCGGGCGTCACGCTCTCGATCGCCACGCGCGGCGCGTTGATCGCTTCGAGCACCGTCTTGTGGCCACTGCGCTTGCCGGTCGCCTTGTCGATCGGCGGCGCGAGGCGGATCGGCTGCTCGGCGACGCCGCGGAACAAGCGCACGGCGCCGGCTGCGAGTGTGAATGGTGTCAACGTGGCGGGCGTGGCATGTCCGGGCGCGTCGAGCGGCACGAAGCGCGTGAAGTTGCCCGGTACGCCCGCAAGGAAGCGCGCGGGATCGACGCGCACAGGCGCACCGAGTTCGGGATTGATGGCGATCAGGATTGCTTCGCCGGCGTCGCGCAGATCGGCCGTGTCGGCGCGCAGCAACACGGCTGCCGGCGCGCCGGGCCCGCTTAGCGGACGCAATTCGCCGTTGCTGTGCAACGTTTTCGTCTTGCTTACCAGCTGGTTCGCATGGCTGATCCGCTCGGAGAGATCGAATCGCTTCGACTGGCTGGCAAGCGCGAACTGCGCCGCGTCGCCGCGTGTTTGAGACATCGGCTCGGCGATGCCGTACTCGAAGCCCATCGGCATCATCCAGCCGGTGCCGGTGGCGGCCGAAGCGAATAGCGCGCGCCGGTAAGCCCGCTCGACGATGGCAGCGTCGTGCGCCTCGCCGAGGTCGGCGGCAAGGCGGGTGCCGTAAGGCGCTTCCGGAAAGGCGATGGGAGCGCCGATGCGCGCGAGGGCGGCATGTTCTTCCACCATCCAGCTGGCGCGGAAGTCCCACCAGCGCACGGACGAAAACACGCTGTCGAAGCCCGCGCCTGCGAGGCCGAGCAGATCGCCACGGGCGAGACCCGGCGTCGCGGCGAGGAAGCGCACTTCAGGGTGCTTTGCGCGAACCGCGTCGCCGAGTTGCCGCCAAACGGCGGCCGGCACACGGTGTGGTGAATCGAAGCGGAAGCCGCTCACGCCCGCGTCGGCGAGTGCCAGCAACTGCTGCGTCCACCAGCCGACTAACGCCGCGCAACTGGCGCCGTCGTTGAAGTTGGCATACGCGACGTTGTCCTCGCGGTGCACGTGGCGCGGATCGAGGCGTGCCTCTTCAGACTCGAATGGGTGGAACCAGTCTGCATGTTCTGCGTACAGCGCGCCATCGGCGGCCATCCGGTCGATCACCAGATCGACCAGCAAGGCCAGGCCATTCTGGCGAGCGGCCTGTGCCAGCGTACGGTTCGCTGCCGTGGCAGATTGCTGGGTCTCGAACACAGGATGCAGCCGGCTGTGGTTGCCGACCACCTGCCCATGCCCGCCTCGCCCGGGCTCGAAGACGCTGCCAATCAGCGCGTGATCGAAGCCCAGCCCGGCTGCGTGAGCAAACTGTGCGGGCCATGCATCGAGCGGCCCGACGAGAAGTGAATGAAAAAAGTAAATCCGCGGCGCGTACCCGTTTGGGGATTCCATCGGTCGTTTCCAGATTCGTCCTGCTGCGGTGTGGATGCAATTGACATGCGATCACAGCGCTCATTGGGCTTCCAGAGCCGGATACCGCGCGATGCGCAAAGCGAGGGCGCGTACTGGTCAATGTAGTGCAAAGATCGTCACGCCGCTGGCCAGTAACAGGTGCTTTGACGCCAGGCGTCGAAAGCGCGCGAGCGGCCAGAACTATTTGCAAGACGCAGCAAACGTTGTGCCAGTGCGTTTTTAGACCGGATGGACCGAAGCGAAAAGGTGGGGATGCGCGCCTGGCAGGAAGGGGCGCGGAAGTGGCATCGGGGCGAAGTTGCCCGCGGGCGCGGGCGGCCCGCGTGTAAAACGGGCGGGCGTCGTCCGGGTTTTACACGGCTACGAACCGAGCAGGCCCGCTGCGATGTTCACGCACAAGCCGAGCACGGCGACGTTGAAGTAGAACGACAGGATCGACTGTGCGAGTGCCGCGCGGCGGATCGACCGCGAGCGCAGCACCACATCCGAGGTTTGCGAGGCCACCGCGATGGTGAACGAGAAATACAGAAAGTCCCAATAGTTCGGCTGGAGCTTGTGGTCGGGAAACAGCAGCGCGGTTTCCGTCGTATCCAGGTCGTAGTACAGCCGCGCGTAGTGCATCGTGAAAATGGTCGGAATCAGGAACCATGCACCGAACAACGTGAGCCCGGTCAGAAGATAGTGCCAAAGCGTCGAGGCGCCGGCCGTGCCCTTCACCGAGGCAAGTTCGAGCACGATCGCAACAATACTGGCGATCGTGGCTGCGCAGATCACGACCAGCACCACGCCGGCGTTTTCATCGTCGCGCCGTGCGAACTCGCGGACCCGGCCTTCGTCGGCCATAGCCATGTGTATCCAGATCAGCACGAGATAGCTCCATACCGCGGCATCCCAGCCGGCCAAGGTGCGCGCCATCGGGCTTGCGTGTTTGGGGAGCAGCAGCAGTGCGACCACGAGGCCGACGGCGAGGCCCACCAGCATACGTGGTCGATTGCGAAGAACCTGTGGATAGTATTTTATGGACATGTGATCAAGGGAAGGCCGACTGTGTCGCGAATTCTACTCGCGCTTCGAGCGCCATTTGTCGAATCGGTGAATCACAGGCTATAGTCTTTTGCAGTGGTCCAGCGTACGGGGTCTGATTGAAAGGCGATTGGCAGGCGGCACGCCTGTCGCCTTGCATACCTTGCGCCCAGGCCGGTCACGAGCCTTTCATCAACACAACGTAATGCGCTTCGCATCGGCATCATGCAGTCTCACGAGACCGCTTAAGCGGCGCCAGGCCAGATTTTTTTGGGGTAGAGAAATCGAGGTAACGCGCGGGCGCTTTTCGCGCCATGCCACATTACGGCGGCGTTGCCCGTTGAGAATGACTCACGATCGACTCACCATCTGGAGTCCCCATGACAGATGCTTCCGAGAACAAAGATGCGCACCACGAAGTGACGCATTTGGCCCGGTTCCCGTCGTCTACTTCATCGTCCTCGCAGTCGCCTCCGCTTCAAGTTTCGCGTTCGTTTTCAGCCTCGCGCCGGGCGTGGGTGCTGGGCGCGTGTGCCGCTGCCGCGGCGCTCGCGTTTGCCGGCGCGGGCCGTTCGTTCTCGTGGGTCGCCCCGGCGTTTGCCGACGCGCCCGCCGGCGGCGGGCTCGACGCTTTCCTCGCGCTCTCGCAGCGTCTCACCGGCCGCACGGGTTTCGACGCCGTGCTCGGCAAGCGGGTCTATGACGCGCTTGCGAAATCCGACAGCCAGTTCGCGCAGAACGTCGCCGCGCTCAACACGTGGCTGCAAGGCCACGGCGGGGTGCCGTCCGACACCGTCACGCAGGCACTGGCGGCCGATCAGCCCGCGCTCGCCAAGTCCGTCAGCGCGATCATGCGTGCGTGGTATCTCGGTCTCGTGGGTGACATGCCGCATGTCGACGTGGTCGCTTATGAAAAAGCGCTGATGTTCGAACCGGTCAAGGACGTGCTGACAATTCCGTCCTATTGCCGCGACGTGCCGTTCTATTGGACGCAGAAACCGGTGAGCACCTGAACGACGTTCCTCTCGCGCGTGCCGTATCGATTGTCGTAGCGCCGGATCGCCTGACTGAGCCGTTCGACGAAACGCCGGCACGTGGGATCAGCAAGCAACGATAAGCCAGGATAAGAGGGCAACAATGGCAAACTCAAATTCCGCCGACATCGTCGTAGTCGGATCGGGCGTGGCAGGTGGGCTGGTTGCACATCAGATGGCGCTGGCCGGTGCGTCGGTGATTCTGCTCGAGGCCGGGCCGCGAATTCCGCGCTGGCAGATCGTCGAGAACTTCCGCAACTCGCCGGCCAAGTCCGACTTCGCGACGCCCTATCCCTCCACGCCTTACGCGCCGCATCCCGAGTACTCGCCGGCCAACAATTACCTGATCCAGAAGGGCGACTATCCGTACAACTCACAGTATGTGCGGCTGGTGGGCGGTACGACGTGGCACTGGGCGGCCGCCGCCTGGAGGCTGTTGCCGGCGGACTTCAGGTTGCACACGCTGTATGGCGTGGGACGTGACTGGCCTTATCCGTATGAGACCCTGGAGCCGTGGTACCAGGCGGCCGAGGTGCAACTGGGTGTTTCCGGCCCGGACAGCACGGTCGATCTCGGTTCACCGCGCTCGCAGCCCTATCCGATGAGCCAACTGCCGCTGTCCTACATGGATCAGCGCTTTAGCGACGTGCTCAACGCGCAGGGCTTCAAGGTGGTGCCCGAGCCGGTCGCGCGCAACAGCCGTCCCTACGATGCGCGGCCCACCTGCTGCGGCAACAACAACTGCATGCCGATCTGCCCGATTGCGGCGATGTACAACGGTGTGGTGCATGCCGAGAAGGCCGAGCAGGCCGGTGCGAAGCTGATTGCCGAGGCGGTTGTGTACCGCGTCGAAGCGGACAACAAAGGGCTCATTACGGCAGTCCACTACAAGGACCCGAACGGCAACAGCACGCGCGTGACCGGCAAGCTGTTCGTGCTCGCCGCAAATGGCATCGAAACGCCGAAGCTGATGCTGATGTCGACTTCCGACAAATTCCCGCACGGGGTCGGCAACAGCTCTGACCAGGTGGGCCGTAACCTGATGGACCATCCGGGCACCGGCGTCACCTTCCTCGCCAACGAACCGCTGTGGCCTGGGCGCGGGCCGATGGAAATGACCTCGATCGTCAACTTCCGCGACGGCGCGTTCCGCTCCGATTACGCGGCGAAGAAGTTGCATCTGTCGAATGGTGTGCCGACCATGGGTGTGACCGCCGACCTGCTGAAAAAGGGTTTGACGGGCGCCGAGCTCGACCGCCAGATTCGCGATCGCGCGGCTCGCACACTGAACATCAACAGCTTTCACGAGCATCTCCCTGAGCCGCAGAACCGCGTGGTGCCTTCGGCGGATCACAAGGACGCGCTGGGCATTGCGCAACCCGAGATCTACTACTCGATCAACGACTATGTGAAGAAGAGCGCGGCGAACACGCATGAGCTTTACGCGCAGATCGCCGCGCTGTTCGGCGGCGCCGAGGTCTCGTTCGATGACACGTTCGCGCCGAACAATCACATCATGGGTACCACCATCATGGGCAGCGATCCCGGGGATTCGGTCGTCGACGTGGATTGCCGCACGCACGATCACTCGAATCTGTTCATTGCCAGCAGCGGCGTGATGCCGACTGCGGCCTCCGTGAATTGCACGCTGACGATCGCGGCCTTGTCGCTGAAACTGGCGGACAAGCTCAAGCGTGAAATCTGAGCCTGAACGGAGAGCCAACATGATGAAAAACACCTCTCGCGTGCAGCCGGCCGCTCTGCCTGTTCAGAGCATGCGTCGTCGCCGTTTTCGGGTGGCGACGCTGGCGGCCATTTTTGCGCTATTCGCGCTGTACGTTGCGTGGCACGAAGCACGTGGGCCGGGCGAACGGCATAACGATGAACTGCCGATCACGCAGGCTCACGCGGACGATGCCTCGCAGCCGTCCAATGCGGCGGGTACGCCGGCGGCGGTGGCCGGCGGCGATCTCGTGAAGCGCGGCGAGTACCTGGCACGCGTCGGCGATTGCGTCGCGTGTCACACAGCGGACAAATCACGCCCGTTTGCGGGCGGCCTGCCGATCAACACGCCGGTCGGCACGATCGTGACGCCCAACATCACGCCGGATCCGGACACCGGTATCGGCCAATGGAGCGACGCCGATTTTCTGCGCGCGATGCACGAAGGTATCGGCAAGGGCGGCGAGCGGTTGTATCCGGCGTTTCCGTACGTGGAGTACACCAAGGTCACCGATCAGGACGTGATGGCGATTCGCGCGTATCTGAAGACACTGACGCCGATCCATTACGCGCCGCCGGGCAATACCCTGAAATTCCCCTTCAACCAGCGCTGGCTGATGGTGTTCTGGAATCTGTTCAATTTTAACGAAGGCCGCTTTGTTCCCGATCCGAAGCAAAGCGCCGAGTGGAATCGCGGCGCGTATCTGGTCGAGGGACTCGCGCATTGCGAGGAGTGCCATACGCCGCGCAATTTCATGCAGGGCTTGAAGACGAGTTCGCGTTTCTCCGGCGCGGTCCAGGCCGGCTGGCACGCGTACAACATCACACCCGATAAGAACAGCGGCGTGGGCAACTGGAGCGATGACGAACTGGCCGCGTATCTGTCGACCGGGGCGGCACCGGGCCGCGCCAATGCGGCCGGCCCGATGGCCGAAGTCGTGACCGACAGCACGCAATACCTGACGCAAGAGGACGTCGGCTCAATCGTCAAGTATCTGCGTTCGCTGCCGCCGATCAACGGCGGAGAATCCCGTCCGCGCGACCAGTGGGGCAATCCCGCCGCCGACGACGTCACCACGTTGCGCGGCACCACGGTCAATGCGGTGAACGGCGCGCAGCTGTTCATCGCCAATTGCGCGACCTGCCATAACTGGACGGGTCAGGGCATCGGCGCAAGCGCGCCGGGGGCGTACCCCTCGTTGATTCACAACTCGGCGGTCGGCGCGAGCGACGCCAACAATCTGGCGATGGTGATTCTGCACGGCGTGACTCGTACGACGAAACAGGCCGATGTGCTGATGCCCGCCTTCGGCACCGAGCTCACCGACGATCAGGTGGCGGCGATCACCAACTACGTGACCAAACAGTTCGGCAATCCGCAGTCCACGGTGACGGTGGATCAGGTGGCCAGGTTGCGCACTCAGCAATAACGACTGCGTCAATGGCGCGTTTCCCGGTAAGTTATGCCGGCGGCGCGCCATTTTTGCGTCGTTTCTACGTGATCCCGGTACTTTGGCACGCCAGGAAAAGATAGGGAGCGCGCATACGCATTTGCGCATGCCGATCTATCATGAACGCATGGCTTCCGTACCCGTCAATCCCGTCCAGCATCATTTGACCAATTCAAGCGGCCGCGACTTTGTCGTAGGCGATTTGCATGGCTGCGTCGATGCATTGCGCTATCTCCTGCGCGACATCGCGTTCGACCCGGCGCGCGACCGGCTGTTTTCGGTCGGCGACCTGGTGGACCGCGGCGAACATTCCGAGCAGGCGCTGGCCCTGCTCGACAAGCCATGGTTTTACGCGGTGCTCGGCAATCACGAAGACACCTTGTGCGCGGTTGTCGATGGACGCATGCGGCGGCAGTGGTGGTATGGAATCGGCGGGACGTGGGCCGCGAATGTCCCCGACGAACGCTTGCAGCAGTACGCCGAACGTCTGCGGACGCTGCCGCTCGTGCGGGTGGTGGGCAGCGGTAAGGAGCGCTTCAATATTCTGCATGCCGAATTCTTCGGCACGGACGCTGAACTCGACGCCGGGAATTATTCCGACGAAACGCGCCAGCAATTGCTGTGGGGGCGCGATCTGGCCGTGGGCAATGGCGATCCGCAGCGTCAGCGTGGCCTTTCGCTGACCTATTGCGGCCATACGCCTGTACGCGACATCCAGCAGATCGGCTCGCAGGTGTTTATCGACACGGGCGCTTTCGGGCCCGGCGGCAAGCTGACGATTGTGGAGCCGCTGGCGTTACGGCGCTGGTCGATCTCGGTCGAGGCGGCACGGGAGAGCGGCGCGGCGGCGTTGGCCCTGCCCTGATGGCCGCTCAACCCACCTGATTGAGTTCGAACACGATATCGACGGTGGTGCCGTTCCAGTTGTATTCCAGATACGCCGCGTGATGGCAATCGCGCAGCAGCGTGGTTCTGAACGCGGCGAGGCATTCGCCTTCGTCATCCCGCACCGACGGATACACAATGCCCGGCGCGCCGGCCTCGCGTACGGCGCGGCCTAGCGATTGCCCGGCGACGTAATCGTCCGGCGACAGCACCGCCGGATCGAGCGACGCGTCGCCGCGGATATCGACCACATTGCCTTGCGCCACCACGGTATAGAGGCGCATCTGTTGGCGCATGGGCGGCTCCGCGGTTGCCTCCAGAAACTTCCCTGTGTGATAGCGCGTCTCGGCGATTGCCGTGGCCCGTGAGCGGGCACAGTAGAACACGCCATACGTGCCGTCCGAGAAGCGGCTGCCGAGTGGATTCAGGTGCGTCAGCGCGGCCATGATCGGGCCGTATCCAGGGCCGAAACGGCGCTCTTCGCGGGGCACGAGATCGAGTTCGCCGACTTCGGTGCGCAAGCGGTCGTTGGTCATTGCTTCGAGCGCATAGAGCGCGTCGAAGTCTTCGGGCGAGGCGACCCGATCGAACAGATTGACGGCCGGAAAGCGCGTGGGAATCACGCGATACGCGGGCGACCAGTCGAGCGGCGCGCTGCGCCAGCGGTCCTGCCAAAGCGGTTTTGTCACGCCCAGCCGCCTCGCATTGCGTCGAGATACTGGCGCACGGCCACGAGATCGCTGATGTTGCCGGCCAGCATGCGATCGAGCGCGCGGCGGCCGCCGAACGGCGGGGCGCTGTTGGGGCGCTTGATCCAGGTATCGGCAACGCCAGCTTGCGGCAGCAGGATTTGTAGCGACTTATAGATGCCTAGCAGCAGCGACAGGCGTTCCAGCGTGTCGCGCCCCAAGCGTGCCGTTTGCGGGGCGGATTTCCATTTGAAATAGGTGGAGCGGCCCGGCGAGCCTAGCAATACGATCTGCTCTTCGGCGCTCAAATCCCAGTCTCGCGCGATGTTGAAGAACGCGCGCAGGCCTGCCGCCGACATTTCGGTAAGCGTGGGTTCCGAAGCAGGCCGACGAATCGGCGGTTCGGGTTGCGTGGCGCGGGCAGCGTGAGCCATGACTGAGTGAGTCCTTATCTGTACTTGAGATTGATATTAGTCTAAAAATGGATTTTTGCAAGAGAATATAATCCCGGCTCGGCATGAGGCTGAAAATCAGGAGAAGCAGGAGATGTGGGTTCGTGCAGTAGCAACAGCAGTTGCAGTGTGGTGTGTGTCGGGTGCGGCAATGGCCGCTGGTTATGCGGAAGTGTGGAACCCGCCCGAGGCGACCGGGCACGCGGCGAAGCACGCAAAGAAAGCGGCAGGTGCCACCAAGGTCAAGCCGGTCGCCGGCGCAAAGACGGGTTTGACGCACGCGGCGAGCGCTCAGCATGGCGCGCAACGGGCTGCGTCGGCGTCGAAGAGCGGCGTGCATGGCGACGTAAAGAAGGTCGCCAGCAAGAATGTTGGCCACGGCGGCGCGCTCAAGGGCGCGGGCAAGCCTAAGTCGAAAACAGCCGTGATCGCGCAGGGTAAAAAGCCGCACGCAAAAATCGCTCAGGCGAAACCGGGGAAACCGGGCCAAGGCAGGGTCATGCGCGCCAACCTGATTCAAGGCCATGCAGCACCTACTCACGCGGTCAAGGTGACGGCGAAAACCGGTGCTTCGACCTCAATGAGCGCGCCGGCCAAGGCCGTAAACGGAGCGCCGGGCCCCGCTGCCGCGAACGTCACCGCAAGTCCCGCAGGCTCAAACACTAATCCCGCGACCGCCAGCAGCGGTTCGTTGCCACCGATCCTTCACTAACCAATCGCCGGTTCAGGCGGCGCGTTTGCGTTTGGTCTTTGTCCCCGGCGACCCCAGCGCGGCGCGGCCGAGTTCGACGATGCGCGCCGAGAGTGTTTCGAGCCGTGGCGACTGGACCTTCCAGGCATGCCAGTACAACTCGACGTCGGTGGGTTGCTTCGGCGCAAGGTCGACCAGTTCGCCGCGCTCCACCGCGTCGCCGAATTCCAGTTCGGGCACCATGCCGTACGCCAGGCCACGCTGGATTGCCATGTAGCGCGGCACCGGTGCCGGCACGTAATGGCACGGATAAGCCTCCGGCGGCAGACCGAAGCGTGTCTCGAGAAAGCGCGCCTGCAACGCGTCCTTGCGTGAGGACAGGATGACCGGCGCGCGCCGCGCGCTTTCGCGCGTCAAGCCATTCGGAAACCAGCGCTCGACGAACGCAGGCGACGCCACCAGCCGGTAGCGCATCGCGCCGAGCCGTTCCGCGAAACAACCGCGCATGGGTGCCGGTTCGGTCGTAATGCAGCCGATCGCGAGACCTGAGGCGAGCAGCGCGTAGGTGTGGTCCTGATCGTCGACGGTCAGATCCAGCAGGACGTTTTCCCGCAGAAGGATCTCGGCGAGCGCGGGGAAAAACCACGTGGAGAGCGTATCCGCGTTGACGGCCGCGGCGACGTTCAGCAGCGCTTCATTGGCGCCCGCCAGATCGCTGGCAAAGTCGTCTTCGAGCAGGGCGGCGCGCCGCAAGTACTGCAATAGACGCTGGCCCATCTGCGTTGCGCGGCACGGGCGGGTGCGCACGATCAGCGGACTGCCGAGGCGTGTTTCGAGCGCCCGCACACGCTGCGATACCGCCGACGACGTGATGTTCAGGCGCGCGGCGGCCTGCTCGAAACTGCCGGTTTCGATGACCGCGCGCACCGCGGTGGTTTGTCGGGGGTCGAGGTCCACTAAGTGCCTTTGCGGTGATAAGCGGTGATAACCCTCATGCAGCCTTTCGCGGCCGGCCGCCTTTCTTCCCGTTCTCGCGCGCAGCCGCCGATTTCGCCTCGGATTTCACGCTGCCGCCAGTACGGCCAATATCGCGCATCCATGCTTTTGAGCCGAACACACCGTCGATCAGACCATGCACCGACACGACCACATCAAGCGCCGGAAAAACGAGCGCCGAGCCGAGACCGAAAATGTCGATCGAGCGCAAATCGACAGCCGACGCATTGTGCAGCCCCTCAATATAGGCGACGGGCACTAACAGCGAAATGTCGTTGGTCAGGGTGATTTCGAGCCGTTTCGTGCGCGGCTTATAAGATGCGCTGCGCGCGGCGGGACGCCTCGCGGTTTCAGCGCCGCGCTCCCGCGCAAGCCGCCATTCATCGCTGCGATTCATGAGTGGATTCCTTTCCATGCGGAGCACAGGAACGGCACCATTTCGGTAATGCGTTTTGCCAGCCGGCGCGCTTCGCGTTCTGAATACCCTCGGGCCATCGCGGATGGAAACCGGGCCGTTGGGAAAATTCAAGATAAAGATAATCTCACCATCCGGACCTAGAACATGAGGCGGGGCGTGATCGTGAGGGTAGATAACCACGATCAGCCCGTCGATCCAGGCAATGATGGGCATGGCAACGATTATATACCGTAGCCGCTTGGGTTTTTATGAAAGCGCGTCCGAATGCCTCAACCGCTGGCCAGGCCGTTCGTCACCAACCGCAACGTCTCCATCGACCGCTTGTCCCGCACCCGCGAATGCAGCGTCACGCGCGATTCCGGCAACTGCGGCAGCCCTAGCCGCAGACCCACATCGACCAGGCCTCGCGGCGCGACTCTACGTGCCAGCGGCGACACGGCGAGGCCGGCCGAGAGCGCGGCGCCGACCGCCGCCACGCCGCCGCCGACGAACACTTCCTGCCACGTCAGCCCCGCCTTGTTCAGCGCGTGCAGCGCGACTTCGCGCACGTTGCATGGCGGACTCAGCAGCGCTAACGCCAACGGCTCACCGCTACGCGGCAGCCATTCGGGCGTGGCGAGCCAGCCAAGCGGCTCGCTGAACAGCACCTGCGCGTCGTCACGCGGAGGCTCGTCGGCGCCATAGCGAACGATCACCGCGTCGAGGCGGCGCTCGTCGAATTGCGCGACTAGCGCCGCCGACGTGCCCAGATGCAACTCGACCACCAGACCCGGATCGTGCGCGTTGAGCCGCGCCAGCAACTGCGGCAAATTCGGTCCCGCGACATGCTCGCTCAGCCCCAGCGTGAGCCGCCGGCGCTCGACCGACAAGGAACCGAGCGCCCGCTCATGCGCGCTCAGCAGATCGCGAGCCGCGCCAAGGAACGCGTTGCCATCCGCGGAGAGACGCACCACGCGCGGCGTGCGCGCGAGCAACTGCTTGCCGAGGTGGGCCTCCAGCCGCTTGAGCTTCAGGCTGACGGCCGATTGCGTGGTGTCGAGCGCATCGGCGGCCCGTGTGAAGCTATGCAGGTCGGCGACCAGCACGAAGGCACGCACCGCATCGAGATCGAGGACTTTCATTTCATTTGAATATAGATGAAATAGCCAGTGATGTCTGTTTATTATGAATGAGCGCGCCTAAGCTGTGTTTACCCCATCACAGCAAGCAAGGAGTTTCACTATGCCGCTCACACGAATCGCATTGCGCGCCGGCAAGCCGGCGCAATACCGGAAGGCGCTGACGGACAGCATTCAGCGTTCGCTGGTCGACACCTTCAATGTGCCGAAAGACGACATCTTCATGCTGATCACCGAGCACGACGCCGGCAATTTTGTCTACGACAAGCAGTATCTGAACGTCGAACGCAGCGACGATCTTGTGATCATTCAGATCACGTTGAACAACACGCGTACGCTCGAACAAAAGAAGGCGCTGTACCAACGCATGGCGGATGAACTGGCGGAGTCGCCGGGGCTGCGGCGAGAGGATGTGTTCATCAATCTCGTCGAAGTGCTGAAGGAAAACTGGTCGTTCGGAAATGGGATTGCGCAGTACGCGCTTTGAGTGAGCGGCGGGCGCGGCAGGCGGCGTGACGAACCTGATGCGCCGCCGCAGGGTATGGCGTCGCTATAATGGTTCGCTGTCCTTTCCTCGCACAACGAACCCCGCCGCCATGACATCCCACCGCATCGATCCGTCTCGCGAATCCCTTGAACTCGGTGGCTCCATCTGGTTTCAGGCCGGCGCGCAAACGCTCGGCGGCGCGTCGCGGATCGCGCTGCTTGCGGCGATCGGCGAGACCGGTTCGATCACCAGCGCGGCGAAAGCCATCGGCATGAGCTACAAAGGCGCGTGGGATGCCATCGACACGATGAACAACCTCGCTGGCGAGCCACTCGTCGTGCGCTCCACCGGCGGTAAGGGCGGTGGTGGTACCACGCTCACGCCGCGCGCGGTGAAGCTGATCGACACGTTTCGCGCGGTCGAGCGCGAGCACCGGCGGTTTCTTGAACGAGCGGGCGCGGCCATTGAAGGCTTTGCGACCGAGTGGGATCTGATTGGCCGCATCGGCGTCAGAACGAGCGCGCGTAATCAGCTGTATGGAACGGTGTCGGCGATCACGCGCGGCTCGGTCAACGACGAAGTGTCGCTGGCGCTGCCGGGCGGCCACACGATTGTGGCCGTGCTCACGCATGAAAGTACCGAGACGCTGGGGCTTGTTACGGGCGCGCCGGCGTTCGCGTTGATCAAGGCATCGTGGGTCGTGCTGCTGGTGGAGAACGACAACGGCGCGCCGCTGCAACTGTCCGCGCGCAATCAGTTGCGCGGCACTGTGCAGAGCGTGAAGCGCGGGGCGATCAACGCGGAGGTGTCGTTGGTGCTGGACGGCGGCACGGTGATTACCGCGGTCGTCACGAACGAAAGCGTCGACACGCTCAAGCTTGTGGAAGGCGGCATCGCGGTTGCGGCATTCAAGGCGTCGAGTGTGATTCTGGGCGTGAAAGACTGAGTGAGCCAGGGGCGCAGGGCGTGGAAAGGGCGCGCCCTGTGCTCAAGACTCACTGCGCACGTAGCCCGCGAATGTCTGATTCTCGCGCACGCAGCCATCGCTGACCTGTACGACCTGATCGCCGAAGGCGGCGACGTCGTCGGGATCGTGCGTGATCAACACCATCGGGATATCGAGCCGCGTTTGCAGGTCCGACAACTCGCTGCGCATGCGCTGACGCAGCGCGCTATCGAGCGCGGAAAACGGCTCGTCGAGCAGCAGCAACTGAGGCTGCGCGACCAGTGCCCGCGCTAGTGCTACGCGCTGCTTCTGTCCTCCCGAAAGCTGCGCCGGATGATTGCCGGCCACGCTTTTCAATTCGAGCGCATCGAGCCAGTAGTCGACTCGCGGATGCGAGAATCGCGCGCGCGGATTGAGCCAACCCTGCTGCAAGCCGAAGCCGATGTTTTGCCGCACATTCAGATGCGGAAATAGCGCGTAGTCCTGAAACAGATAGGCGATCTTGCGTGCTTGCGGTTTCTGATCGACGCCGCGCGCGCTGTCGAATAGCGCGTTGCCATGCAGTGTGATCGACCCTTCGTCGGGACGCAGCAAGCCGGCGATAGCCTGTAGCGTCAGGCTCTTTCCGGCGCCGGACGGCCCGAACAGCACGACCCGCTGCGTCGTCGTCCTGAATGCGACATCGAGCGTGAAACGGCGCTCGGCGCTCTGGAAGGTCTTGCGGATGTCGACAGCAAGCGGCATATCAGCGGGACGTCAAAAGCGTGTGCTGCGGCACCAGACGGCCCGCGAGCAACAGGATCACGACACACGTCACCGAAGTCACGAGCACGAGGAAATTGGCGGTGCTGTCGTCGCCGGCCTGCACGGCTGAATAGACCGCCACCGAAAGTGTCTGCGTGCGCCCCGGCAAGTTGCCCGCGATCATCAGCGTCGCGCCGAATTCGCCGAGCGCCCGCGCAAACGCCAGCAATCCGCCGGCGAGAATGCCGCGCGCGGCGAGTGGCAGCGTCACGCGAAAAAAGATCGCCGTCTCGCTGACGCCGAGTGTGCGCGCGGCCCGTTCGAGCTGCGGATCGACCGCCTCGAAGGCGGCGCGGGCCGATTTCAGCACGAGCGGAAACGCCACCACCGTCGACGCGATGACCGCACCCTGCCAGGTGAACACCAACTGAATATCGAAACGGTCGAGCCAGGCGCCGATCACGCCGCGCCGGCCGAGCACGACGAGCAGGTAGTAACCGAGCACGGTGGGCGGCATCACGAGCGGCAGCATGAGCAACGAGTCGATCACGTCGCGCGCACCTGAGCGCCAGCGCGACAAACCGAAACCGGCCGCGACGCCGAACACCAGATTGAGCGCGGTGGCCCAGCCCGCCACTTTCAGGGACAGCAGGAGCGGAATCCAGGCCTGTTGCATGAGCGCGGTACCTTAGTTAGTGCGCGGGCTTGAAGCCGTACTTCGCGAGCACGGCCTGGCCGGCTGGCGAGAGCACGAAGTTCATGAAGGCCTGCGCGTCGGCTGCATGACGGCTGCCTTCGACCTGCGCGATCGGATAGGTGATCGGCGTTTGCGTCGGCACGTTCAGCGCGACCTTGACCTTGTCCGGCATGACCGCGGCGTCGGTACTGAACACGAAGCCGGCGTCGACTTCGCCACGCGACACATAATCCAGGCTCTGGCGTACGTTCGATGCCAGCACGGCCTTCGCGCTGACTGCGTCCCACACGCCCGCGGCCTGCAGCGCGCCTTGCGTGTAGCGGCCAACCGGCACCGAAGCCGGATCGCCATAAGCCACCCGCTTCACATTTGCCGACGTCAGCTTGTTCAGGGAGGCAGGCGCGAAATGGCTATCGGTCGGCACGATCAGGACCAGCGAATTGGCGGCGAAATCCTTGCGCGTGGCCGGAACGATCACTTTTTCCGCCGCGGCTTTGTCCATCGCTTTCTGGTCGGCGGAGGCGAACACGTCGGCCGGTGCGCCCTTGACGATTTGCTGCATCAGGACGTCGGACGCGCCGAAGTTAAGCAGGACCTTGGTGCCCGGATGCTGCTGTTCGAACACCTCGCTCACTGCTTTGAACGCGTTGGTCAGACTCGCGGCGGCCGAGACCACCAGCTCGTCGGCGCGTGCGTTGGCGCTGACGGCAACGGAGACGGCGCTGGCGATGAACAGCGCATGTTTCACAAGGCGGCGGGACAATGTCATGAAGGTCTGGATGTCCGGCGCAGGCCGGAGCGATGGGTTAAAACGCTATCGTAATATACGTAAGGTTATAGCGGTACCCATGACGATTATTCAATTGCGCGCATGAAGTGGCAGCGCGGGTCGGTGAGCGTGGGCTTCAATTGTCGGTCGGGCACCCGGCCGGATGTGCTTCAGACGTCGGACGAGTGCGGCAGCATAAGCGTGTTGAGGGTTTGCGACAGCGGCGCCGTGCCCGGGCGTACGTCGCGCAAGGACCGCCATTTGGCGCGGATGAACGGCCGGTCGTGACCCGACACCTTCAGCGCGATGTGCGTGACCCAGCGCTGCGTCGGCACGTGCACGCCGTGCATCAGTACCGCGAGGACCATCAGAGACGCGGTGACGGGCCACGCCGACAACCGGCCCGGCTCGAGATTCCACGCCATGCGCACAAAGACCAGCGCCGCCAGTGCGCCGACCAGGCAGCCGGTGACTGCTTCAGACGGCGAATGGGCGCTCAGCACGACGCGCGACAAGCCGACCGCGACGCCCGCGGCCAGGCCGAACACGACGCCAAGCAGGCGAATGGCAGGCCGCGCCGGCAGCAGCATCAGGAACAGCGCGACCGGATAGACGGCGGTAGACAGCATGGCATGACCGCTGACGCCGGTGAAATCCAGTTCGCGTATGCCGACACCCCAGCCAAGAAAGGCCAGCTTGGTCACCGTCACAACGCCGATGGCCGCGCCAAGCAGCAGCAACCAGCCGACAGCCATGCGCCACGTGTAGCCGACTGCCAGCCAAAGCGCGATGGCGAACGCGAGCGGCAGCGTCATGCCGGCGCTGCCGAGGCTGGTGATCGAGTACCACAGGTGGACAGGTAAATCGGGCATGGCAAAAGAGCGACCAAGGCCGCGTAGAATCGGTTGGTAATGGATTTAACGCGCGAACGGCGTAAATCGCCGACGCCGCGAAGGCGTGTTCCGAAATTAATTACCAGCCAGTATAGACGGGTGCTTCGGAGCAGGCTTGCCGCGCGTCAGGCTTTTTGTCACGGGACGTTGGCTGGCGAACAAGCCTTGTAGAGGTTTGACGATGTCGCGGCTGCAAGGTTCGCCGCGCGGAAAAATCGGTGTTCGGCAGTGGTTCTGACCGCCAGCATCGCATGAGGATTGGTGTTATTGTGCATTGCACAACAAAGCGTCGTTCTATCGAACGGCACCTGTCTCTTTTTGCGAGGTTACCCGCCGATGGCAAAAAGTCTATCGAAAATCTGGCTGCGCGGTCTCAAGCGGCTGCTCGCTATTCAAACCGAGCACGCCCACGCAACGACCAAGCGCGCTACCGCACGGCCAACCCGCGCCGCCACCAGCAAGCCATCAGCTAAGGTTCGTCCTGCCAAGCCGGTGGCCGCGCTGCGTGCATCCGCGAAACGCGAAGCGCCGCGCGCCGCGCCGCGGGAGTCGCGGGTTCGCCCGCGTGCTTCGGCATGGGCGAGCGGCGCTTGGACGCGCTCGTTTCATTCGGCGCCCGCCGCGCCTGGGCGGCTCGTCAACCATCTTCAGTACGGTTTGTATATCCCGTCCGGCCATGCGCACGAGTCCATGCCGCTGGTCGTGATGCTGCACGGCTGCACCCAGTCGATCGACGAATTCGCGGAAGGCACGCGGATGAATGTACTGGCGGACCGCTACGGCTTTGCGGTGGTTTACCCGGAACAGTCGAAGCACGTGCATGCGCATCGCTGCTGGCATTGGTACGACGCCGGCGATAGCGCGGGCGGCGCCGAGGCGCGTGCCGTCGTCTCGCTGGTGGATGCGCTGGTTGCCCAGCATGGCTTCGACAGCGAGCGCGTGTATGTTGCCGGCATCTCTGCGGGCGCCGGCCTGGCGGCGCTTCTGGCTGTCAACTATCCGGAGCATTTCGCTGCGGTCGCACTGCATTCCGGCCCCGCTTTCGGGGAGGCACGCTCGGGTATTACGGCGATGGACGTGATGCGGCGCGGCGCCCGCCGTGAGCCGGCCGAACTCGTCGACGAACTCGTCAACGTCGCTGAGTATCCCGGCATGCCGGCCATCATTCTCCACGGCGACACCGACCATGTAGTCGCACCAGTCAATGCGGAGCAGTTGGCGGTGCAATTTCTTCGCCTGAACCGGATCGTCGACGAGAAAGGCGCGCGCAAAGCCGGCGAAGTCAAGGAAGAGCGCAAAGGGGGCGTGGTGACGCGCGACTATCTGCGCGGCGGTCGGCGTGTGGTACGGCTTTGCCGTGTGCAAGGGCTCGCGCACGCATGGAGCGGTGGCGACGACGCCGTACCGTTCCATTCCGCCAAAGGTCCGGACGCGAGCGCCATGGTGTGGGAATTCTTCAGGCATCAGCGGCGCACTGGGACTGGCCGTATCGCTGAAAGCACCGCCACGGAAGCTTCGGCTGACGCTCGGTGAGGTTTGAGCAACACTTCGAAATGAGTATTGGCGCGCTCCTAGGGTTTTCCCTATAATACGGGTTATCCCTTAGGCGTTAACGCCTAAATTCATTGTCGAGGTTGACCATGTATCTGCTTAGCCGCCTGTTTCTGTTTCTGACCAAATCGCCCGATCAACTCGCGAAAGAACGCGCTGACGCCTTCCTCGCAGAAGCAACCGATCTGTACGATCTGGAATTCCGTATGCGCAAGCTGGACCGTGAGGCGACCACCCGTCATCCGTCGTGGATGAGCCAGCACTAAGCTGCGCGGGTTTGAGCATCGGCGTGTAGTGAAGAACGCCGGTGTTTGGGGTCAGGCGCCCCAACTGTCGAGTCGTTATAAGCACGGCGACAGCAAAAACGCCTCGCTCAGTGTCCTCCAGACATTTTCGAACTAACCAAGTTAGTGGGCACTTACTTGCCGAAACGGGCAAGTGTGCGTTGTCGTGCCTCGGCATGATCGACGATCGGTGCCGGATAATCCTTGCCCAATATCACGCCGAACTCCGCTAGCCGTTCCGCACCTGCCAGCCATGGCGCGTGAATCCATTTGGCTGGGAGTTTCGCAAGCTGCGGTAAGTAGCGCTTGATGAAGCGGCCATCCGCATCGAATTTTTCGGACTGCGTGATCGGGTTGAAAATCCGGAAATACGGTTGCGCATCGCATCCCGTCGACGCCGCCCATTGCCAGCCCCCGTTATTCGCCGCGAAATCGAAGTCGTTCAATTGTTCGGCGAAATAGCGCTCGCCGAGCCGCCAGTCGATGCCCAGATCCTTTACCAGAAAGCTCGCCGTCACCATTCGCAGGCGGTTGTGCATGTACCCCGTGCGGTTGAGCTGCAGCATGGCGGCGTCGACTAACGGATAGCCGGTACGGCCGTCGCACCATGCGGCATATGCTTCGTCCGCTGCCGGGCCTTGCTCCCAGCGCAGCCGCTCGTATTCTTCCTTGAACGACGCGCCGGCTGCCAGCTTTGGATGATGCGCGAGGATCATGAAGTAAAAATCCCGCCAGATCAGCTCCGAAAGCCATGTGGCTGAGCCTTGCCCGTCGGGCTGCAGTGAGCTTTCGTGCGCGAACCGTGCGAGCGTGCGGATCGAGACCGTACCGAAACGCAGGTGCATCGACAGATAGCTTGGTCCTTTGACGGCGGGAAAGTCGCGCCGGTCCTGATAGCTGTCGATGCGGGTCATGAAGTCGTCGAGCAGACGTTGCGCGCCGCTCATGCCGGTGGGCAAGCTGAGTTCCGCGAGATTGCTCGGTGCAAAGCCGAGTTGATCGAGCGTCGGTAACGCGCGGTCCAGCCCCGGCGGTAGCGTGGCCAGATGGTTCGCGTAGCTTTCCACCGGATACGGCTTCAAATCGAAGGCCGTCAGTTGCTTGAGCCATGCGTTCTTGTACGGTGTGAACACCGTGAATGGTCTGTTCTGGCCCGTTAGCACCTCCTCACGCTCAAAAATCACCTGATCCTTGAACGTCAGCCATTGCCGTCCAGCTTCGGCGAGCCGCCCCCGCACCGTTTCATCGCGCTCGATTGCGACTGGTTCGTAATCGTGATTCGCGAATACCGCGTCGACCTCGAGTTCGTCTGCAAGCCTGGGTACGAGATCGGCCGGATCGCCGTACAGCACGACGAGGCCGCCGCCCTTGGCGCGCAGCGCGTCGTCCAGTTCGCCCAATGCAGCAAGGATGAACTCGATGCGGCGGTCCTGCGCTTGCGTGCCCCCATGACGGGTTTGCCAAGCGTCGATCAGCGGTTGCAGGATTGTCGTGTCGAATACGAATACGCACCACACGCGCTCGCAATGCTTGAGCGCGTAGTAGAGCGCGGCGTTGTCCGTGTTGCGCAGGTCACGGCGAAACCAGACCAGACCGGTATCGAAGGTATTGCTCAGGCGTCGGACGCGTGTCATCGGAATTGTGGACAGGGTGAATGGCTGGGGATCGAGCATCGGCCTGCGCAATGACAAATTGCCAGGCGGCGATATGACGGATCCGGGCAATTATCCATAGGATCGGCGATGGTAAGTGATCGCCAACTGCCATAACGCACTTTACATGCCCGCATCCATAGAACGGCGCAGCGCCCGGCCCCGTTTTACCGGGTGCGGGCGCTGTCCAACGTCGCGCGGTTTTGCCGCTCACGGTCAATTATTCATCAACGAGCCGTTCAGGCCACGGCTTACGCGACCTGCAGGCGCACCGCGACGTTGTTGCGCGTAGCGTTCGAGTACGGGCAGACCTGATGCGCTGCGTCGACCAGTTCCTTGGCCGCGTCAGGAGCAAGGCCCGGCAACGAGACGCGCAGATCGATGTCGAGCGCGAAACCGCCTTTGTCGTTCGGGCCGATTCCCACTTCTGCCGTAACTTGCGTGTCAGCCGGCAAAGCCTGCTTGCGCTGGCCGGCAACGAATTTCATCGCGCTCAGGAAACATGCCGAATAGCCGGCTGCAAAGAGTTGTTCCGGGTTGGTGCCCGCGGCGCCCGTACCGCCCAGTTCACGCGGTGCCGCCAGTTTCACGTCCAGCGCGTTGTCCGACGACACTGCACGGCCATCACGTCCACCGGTGCTCGTTGCGCTTGCCTTGTACAGGATGTTCATGGTGCTGCTCCTCAATCTGGGTTGTCAGGGTCTGCTTGCTTGCCGCTGTGTGCTTGCCAGCCGTTCTGGCGGAGTGCTATCGAAGCGGCATGTGATAAAGATAGTACACAAATCATTTGTGTGCAAATGAATTTTTGCATCGTAGCGATAGCATGCTTTTTCCGGCAGGCTGGCTAGTGGTCCATGTAATCGTTGAGCGTAGCGCGCAAACGTGTCAGATCGTCGCGCAGGCGGAGCAGGAATTCCGGTGATTGCTGGGTCGCGCAGAATATTTCCGCCGGCACTTCGCGTGCCTGACGCTTCAGTGCGGTGCCCGCTTTGGTGAGCCGGATGTAGACGAGCCGCTCATCCTCGACGCCGCGTACCCGTTCCAGGTAGCCCTGTGCTTCGAGACGCTTGAGCAGCGGTGTGACCGTTGCCGAGTCGAGATTCAATCGCGCGGCGAGGTCCTTGACCGTAACGTCGTCGGCTTCCCAAAGCGCCAGCATTGCCAGATATTGCGGATAGGTGAGGCTGAGCTTGTCGAGCAGCGGCTTGTACGCCTTCGTCATCGCAAGCGAGGTTGAATAGAGGGCGAAGCAGAGTTGCTCGTCTAGTGTGAAGGGCAAAGCAGGGCGCTGGGTCATGTTGCATCTCGCGTGAAAAGAGCGTGCAAATCGATTGCGCGCAAACTATTGTGCCGCAAATTGACGCAACTTGACGAGTAGGGCGGGGATTCACGGGAGCGGCGCGCCGCGCCCTTTAGGACCGGAGGGCGAGAGTGGGCGTCAGAAAACGCCCGCCCCTCGAAAGACAATCAAGCCGCGGGAGTGGTCGGCAGGTCTGGTGCTTCAGGCGTTTGCACACCGAAGCAGCCGCGATAGGTCGCGTAGAACGAGCAGTACAGCATGGTTGTGACGATCATCGTGGCGGGCATCAGGATCGCGAACGCGAAGTCGCCTGCGCCTAGTGCCTGCATCAACGCGGTCAGGCCGAACGAGACCGTGGTTGCTACGGCGAACCATAGTGCGCCGAACACAATGAACGCACCACGATTGCGCCAGCAACTGACGACGCTGAAGAACATCGCCTTGACGGGGGGTACGTCGTGCCACGCGGTAAGAATCGGTGAGAACCAGAAAATCATTGCTACGGGTACGTAGAACGCGAACGCAGTGAGCACCGCCAGCGGGATATTGCTGTTGGCGACCACGTCCTGATCCACCGTCGCCATGCCGAGCATGACCTTCAGCAGCATGCCGCCGTCGGCAAGCGCCGAGCCGGCCAGCACCAGCGCCATTGCGACGACGTACAGCACGCCCAGCAGCAGCAGGCGCTTGGCGACCCCCGGGCCATACGAGTGAAAACCGTCCACCAGAATGGTCGGGAACACCGGCTTGCCCGCGATGGTGTTGCGGCACGCCGCCATGAAGCCGACCGCCACGCCCGGAATGAAGACCAGTGGCAACACGCCGCCGATCACCGGAATCTGCGCGGCCAGCGTCATGACCAGCAGATAGGTGAAGAACAGCGTCAGAAACGCGAGCGGGTTCTTGCGGAACAGCCAGATACCCTGCCGGAACCAGACGTAGCCGGTTTTCGCGGGGACTTCGATCAGTTGCATGAGCTATGAATGCCTGGAAGAGCAGCGCCGGTCAGGCGTTCGCGCAGGATGCGCTCGAAATGGCCGGGGTCGTGCGGTTTGAGCATCTCGGCCGCGCGCGGCAAATGAAAATCATACAGGCGCGAGACCCAGAAGCGGTAGGCGCCCGCGCGCAGCATATTGCCCCAATGGCGGTTTTCTTCGACGGTGAACGGGCGCACGGTTTGGTACGCGCGCAGCAGGGCCTCGGTGCGCGCCTCATCGAGCTTGCCGGTGGCGAGGTCGACGCACCAGTCGTTGACGGTGACCGCGACGTCGAACAGCCACTTGTCGCAGCCGGCGAAATAGAAGTCGAAGAAGCCGCCTAGGCGCACCTCGTGGCCGCTTTCCGGCGCTGCATGCGCGAACAGCGCGTTATCGCGGAACAGGTCGGCGTGGCAGGGGCCTTCGGGCAAGCGGGCGTAATCCGCCGACGCGAAGAATGCCTCCTGATGCGCCAGTTCGGACGACAGCAAGTCGCGCTGCGCGCCCTCGAGGAACGGCAGGATGGTTGGCACGGTTTCCTGCCACCACGGCAGGCTGCGCAGATTCGGTTGATAGCGCGCGTAATCGCGTCCCGCCAGGTGCATGCGTGCAAGCATTTGCCCGACTTCGACGCAGTGTTCGACTTGCGGCGCCATCTCCGGCGCGCCTTCGAGTTTGGTCACGATGGCTGCGGGCTTGCCATGCAATGTGCCGAACAGCGCGCCATCTTCGCGCGGCATGGGGTCCGGCACCGGCACGCGGTGCGCGGCCAGGTGGCGCATCAGATCGAGATAGAACGGCAGTTGTCCGGCCGTCAGCTTCTCGAAAATGGTGAGGACGTATTCGCCGCGCGTCGTCGTCAGAAAGAAATTGCTGTTCTCAATACCGGACGGGATGCCGCGAAACTCGACGACTTCGCCGAGATCGTAGTGACGCATCCATTCTGCTAGTTGGGGTTCGGTGACAGCGGTGAAGACAGCCATGCGGGAAACGTCGAGTCAGGTTAGTCGGGCTGGCGCGATGCGGCCAGTGCGAGGTGTGAGGTGCTGAAAATCGGCAAGCAGGCTGAAAGCCCGGGGCGACGCCCGCGGGCCGCACAGATCCAAGGGGCGGCTTACGCCGGCCGCCCACCCGGGCAACGATCAATAAGTCAGGTTCACCGACGGCAAACGCGTGCTGGCGCGGCCGTTGTCGCGCACGGTAGGCGACGAGTCGAGCGGCGCGCTCATCTGGTAGCGCGTGCCGAGATTCGAGTGCACGTTGATTTCGACGGGTTTGCCCTTGTCGCGGTATTCGGTGATTTCGGTGCCGTTAGCGCTGCGTTCGTAGAAGCTCGGCGTGCGCGGGACGTTGATTTCGACCTTCGAGCTGACCTCGGCGGCCGGACGATTGATCTTCGCCAGGTCAGGCAGGCCGGCCCGTTCATTGGCGGACTGGGGCGTACCGGGAGGCGGCGTGTCATCGACAGGCTGGGCAGCCATCGCGGCGTTGCCAAAGGCGAGGGCCAGTGCAACGGCGACGGGAAGGAACGGCTTCATGGTGATTCTCCGATATGGTGCCCCGATTCTAGCAAATCCAGCCTTGCTCCCGGGCGCGATCACCTTATTTTGCGCCGCTTTCGCGCGGCGTGCGCGCAATCTTGCGATCACCGCCGTGGCATTTGTGGTAGGCGCCGCGAGGTCATTTGGCGATCACGGGTTCCGTGGTAATGTCGTCTCATCAATCGAGGTGAATGAAGATGAACAACGATACCAATCAACGCGCGGTGCAGACTCCCGCCAACAGCTTCCCAACCGAATCCTTTGACGACGCGACCGAGGCCGTCACGCGCCTGTCGGCGATCTACGAAGCGAACACCTCGTTCCTGCGCGACGCCTTCGCGCGCTATCGCCGCAACGAACTGTTCGAACGCCGCGTGCGGGCCTGCTACCCGTTCGTCAGGGTACGCACCGAAGTCAACACGCATATAGACTCGCGCCGATCATACGGGTTCGTCGCGGGTCCGGGCGTGTTCGAGACGACCGTTACCCGGCCCGATCTGTTCGGCAATTACTATCGCGAGCAATTGCGCCTGCTGGCGAAGAATCACCACGTGAAGATCGAAGTCGGCGTGTCCGAACAGCCGATTCCGATTCACTTTGCGTTTTCCGAAGGCATCCATCTCGAGGGCGATCTGGATCGGGAACGCCTGTTCCTGATGCGCGACGTGTTCGATACACCGGACCTCGCGCTGCTCGACGACCGTATTGTCAATGGCACGTATGAACCGCTGCCGGGCGAGCCGCATCCGCTCGCGCTGTTCACGGCGGCGCGGGTGGATTTCTCGCTGCATCGGCTGAAGCATTACACGGCGACCTCGCCCACGCATTTCCAGAATTACGTGCTGTACACGAACTACCAGTTCTATATCGACGAATTCGTCAAACTCGGCCGCACGATGATGGCGCATACCGACGAAGAGGAATTGCGTGCTTATCGCAGCGAATACACGTCATTCGTCGAACCGGGCGACGTGATCACGTACAACGAGAATCTCGGCGAGCAGGCGCAGGAAGGCACGGCGCCGCCGCGGCTGCCGCAGATGCCCGCGTATCACCTGAAACGGGCCGATGGCAGCGGCATCACGATGGTCAATATCGGCGTCGGGCCGTCGAACGCGAAGACCATCACGGACCACATCGCCGTGCTGCGTCCGCATGCGTGGATCATGCTCGGACATTGCGCGGGTCTGCGCAATACGCAGCGCTTGGGCGACTACGTGCTGGCGCACGGCTATGTGCGCGAAGATCACGTGCTCGACGACGATTTGCCGCTGTGGGTGCCGATTCCCGCGCTGGCTGAAGTGCAGGTGGCGTTGGAACGCGCGGTCGCGCAGGTCACGCAACTGGATGGCGTCGAATTGAAGCGTGTGATGCGCACGGGCACGGTGGCGAGCGTGGACAACCGCAACTGGGAGCTACGCGATCATCGTGAACCGGTGCAGCGGCTGTCGCAAAGCCGCGCGGTCGCGCTCGATATGGAAAGCGCGACGATCGCCGCGAATGGGTTTCGCTTCCGCGTGCCTTACGGCACCTTGCTATGCGTGTCGGACAAGCCTTTGCATGGCGAATTGAAACTGCCGGGCATGGCGGATCAGTTCTATCGCGCGCAGGTCGATCAGCATCTGCAGATTGGTGTGAAGGCGATGGAGTTGTTGCGGATGAATGGGCTGCATCGTTTGCATAGCCGGAAGTTGCGCAGCTTTGCGGAAGTGGCGTTTCAGTAAGCGTCGGTAAGGGACGAGGAAGCCGGGACGAGTATCTGCTTGCTCGCCCTGGCCTCGAGACTTAGAACTGCCCAAACCCCGTCAGCCCAATCAAACTCCCCGCCGCCAGCAGCCACAGCGGATGAATCCGCGTCTTCAGCGCTAGCACAGCGGTAAACGCGCAGATTGCCCATGCAATCGCCGTCGGGTTCGACGCTTCGGCGATCAGCGCGGCGCTCGCCGCGACGATGCCGGCAGTCACCGGCACCAGGCCCGCTTGCGCATAACGTCGCCACGGACGGTCCTTGAACCGATCCCACGCGTGCAGCGCGAGGATCGTGACGAGCGAAGACGGCCCGAACTTCGCCACTGAAGTCACCAGCATCCCCGCCCAGCCCGCCACATGCCAGCCGATCAGCGTGACGATCATGAGATTCGGCCCCGGCGCGGCTTGCGCGAGCGCGAACAGCGCGCTGAACTCGCTGGCCGGCATCCAGTGATGCACATCCACCACCTGACGCTGCATCTCCGGAAGAATCGTATTGCCGCCACCGAACGCCAGCAAAGAAAGCTGGCTGAAAATAACGGCAAGAGAAATCAGCGTGTCGTTCATCGTGCGGCCCTCGATGCGATGTAGATGCTAAGCGGCGTGAGCACCAGCATCGTGGGCAGAAGCGGCAGACGCATGATGGCAATCGCGATAAAACCGAGCGCCGCGATAAGCGCGGCCATGGGTTTGTCCCGCAACGGCAGCAGGATCTTCACGGCCATCGAGATCAGCAGGCCGGACGCGGCCGCCGCGAGGCCGGCGAACAGATGGCGAACGTGCGGGTCGTTTTGCGTGTGTTCGTACAGCACGCCAAGGCCGATTACCACCAGCGAAGGCCCCGCGATCAAGCCGAGCAAACCCGCCAGCGCCCCTGGCACACCGCGAAAGCGCATCCCGATCGCCACTGAAAGATTGATGACGTTGCCGCCCGGCAAGAATTGGCATAAACCGAGCAGATCGGTGAATTCCGCGCCGCTCAGCCAGCGCCGTTGCTCGACCAGGGCGCGCCGCGCCAGCGGCAGCGCACCGCCAAACGAGATCAGCCCGAGGCCGAGAAAGCCGCCAAAAATCTCCCGCAATGTGGGCGTGGGCGCGAGATCCATCTCGGCCGAGGTGAGTTCATGATCCATTTCGCTACGCTTCCAGTTCAAGCTCAGGAGGTTAGCGCCGAACCAGTTCTGGGCAAAACGATTTTTGAGCGCGCCTTTGTGATCTAGAATCACAAGCATGGCCCGCAATCTCCCTCCTTTTCCGGCGCTCCGCGCGTTCGAAGCCGCGGCGCGGCATGAAAGCTTCACCGCCGCGGCGAACGAATTGCATGTGACGCACGGTGCAATCAGCCGGCAGGTTGCTGCTTTCGAAACCTGGCTCGGCGTGCAGGTGTTCCATCGCCGCGGCAAACGCGTGCGTCTGACCGACGACGGTCGCCGCTATCTGGCCACCGTCCAGGCCGCGTTCGACAGCATCGCACTTGCTACCGACCAACTGCGCGATACGGGCGTCGTTCACGTCTTGCGGGTGAATGCGTTGCCGACGTTCGCAATGAAATGGTTGCTGCCACGGCTCCATCAGTTCCAACGCAAGGTGCCGAATGTGGAACTGCGCTTGTCGACCTCAAACGCCCCGGTCGAAACCCTGGATAGCTTCGACGTCGCGGTGCGGCGCGGTCCGGCGCATTGGGCGAACTGCGTAAGCGGTCATTTCCTGGGTGAGAGCGAGATTCCGGTGTGCAGCCCCGCGCTTCTGCAGCGCTCGCCGATCAGCGTAGGCGACGATCTTGCGAGGCACGTGCTGCTGCACTCGGACACGCGGCCCGATGCATGGGGCATCTGGTTATCGGCAGCAGGCGTCACGGCGAAATGCCGGAAGAAGCAGTCGTTCGATCACTTCTATCTGGCTTTGCAGGCCGCGGTGGATGGCCTCGGCGTGGCGCTCGGTCCATTGCCTTTGCTGGCGGATGAACTGGCATCGGGACGGCTTGTCGTGCCGTTGGCCGGCCCGCGTATCGATGCACGCGGCTATTGGTGGGTGGCAAGGCGGGAAGTCGCGCAGGCGCCGCTCGTGGCGCAGTTCTGCGAATGGCTGCAAGCGCAGGGGGATCAGACCGATGTGGCGGAAGCGAGCGACCTGGAGGCCGCCCGCTAGGTAGGATCTGCTCGTGCTGCTTGATGCACCTGGTACGGCGCACGGCTGACCCGCGCGCGCATTTGATGCACTTACTTCGCGCACGAGGCGCGAAGATCCAGCATCACAGATAGAACATCCGGTCTTCATCCGACTTGGTCGGATGCGGCTCGGCTTCTTCGCGGTCTTCATAGAACTTCAGCACCGCTTCGAGCACCTGGTCCGGATCGTCGATTACCTGCATCAAGTCCATGTCCGTCGGATTGATCAGGCCCATCGGCGTAAGCGAGTTCTTGAACCACGCGAGAAGGCCTTCCCAGAACTCGCCGCCCACCAGAATAATCGGCACGTGGCGCGACTTCTTGGTTTGAATCAGCGTGAGCACTTCGGCGAGTTCGTCCAGCGTGCCGAAGCCGCCCGGCATGACGATCACCGCGTCCGAGTTCTTCACGAACGTGACCTTGCGCGTGAAGAAATGGCGGAAGCGCAGCGAAATGTCCTGCCACTGGTTGCCCGATTGCTCGTGCGGCAGTTCGATGTTCAGGCCGACTGAAGGAGCCTTGCCGGCATGAGCGCCCTTGTTGGCCGCCTCCATAATGCCGGGGCCGCCGCCCGATATGACCGCAAAGCCGGCGTCCGACAGTTTGCGCGCAATTTGCGTGGCGAGTTTGTAATAGGGCGAGTTCGGTTTCAGGCGCGCTGAACCGTAGATGCTGACAGCCGGACGAATCTCCGAGAGGTACTCGGTCGCCTCGATAAACTCTGCCATAATCGTGAACATCTGCCACGATGCGCGGGCCTTCTTAGCCGTAGCGCGCTCTTGATCTGCGAGTGATCGCAGACTCGGAATCACTTTTCTCTTAGTCATAATGCCTGAAGAACGAAGCCTTGAAGGTAAGACCCTGCTATTGGTCGACGGTTCGAGTTATCTGTACCGGGCCTACCATGCGATGCCTGATCTGCGCGGACCCGAAGGTGGTCCGACGGGGGCGCTCTATGGAATGATCAACATGCTGCGGCGCATGCGCAAGGAAGTCACCGCAGAGTATAGCGCGTGCGTGTTCGACGCCAAGGGCAAAACGTTCCGCGACGACTGGTATGCCGACTATAAGGCGAACCGCCCGTCGATGCCGGAAGACCTCGCTCGCCAGATCGAGCCGATTCACGTCGCCGTGCGCGCGCTCGGCTGGCCGCTGCTGATGATCGAGGGCGTCGAAGCGGATGACGTGATCGGCACGCTCAGCACCGAAGCCGAGAAGCGCGGTATGAATGTGATCGTGTCGACTGGGGACAAGGATCTGGCGCAGCTCGTGTCGGATCATGTCACCCTCATCAATACGATGACGAACGAGAAGCTCGACCGCGAAGGCGTGATCGCCAAATTCGGCGTGCCGCCGGAACGCATCATCGACTACCTGGCGTTGATCGGCGATACCGTCGACAACGTGCCGGGCGTCGAGAAATGCGGCCCGAAAACGGCCATCAAATGGCTCACGCAGTACGAGACACTCGACGGCATCGTCGCACATGCGGACGAAATCAAAGGTGCGGTAGGAGACAATCTGCGACGTGCGCTCGATTTTCTGCCCATGGCGAAGAAACTCGTCACCGTCGAGCGGCAATGCGATCTGACCGGCCACATCGTGTCGATCGAAGAGAGCCTGCAAAGCCGGCCGGAATCGCGTGAGGAACTGCGCGACGTGTTCACGCGCAATGGTTTCAGGACCTGGCTGCGCGAAGTGGAAATCGCCGATGCTGTGGAAGGTCCCGAGACCGACGTGCCGCCGGCGCTTACCGTGGATCATGAACGTCACTACGACACCGTGCAGAGCTGGGAGCAGTTCGACGCGTGGCTCGAGAAAATCAGCGCCGCCGGGTTGACGGCGTTCGATACCGAAACCACCTCGCTCGATCCGATGACCGCGCAAATCGTCGGCTTGTCGCTGTCGGTCGAACCTGGCCGCGCGGCTTATGTGCCGCTCGCGCACCGTGGCCCGGACGCGCCCGTGCAATTGCCGCGCGACGAAGTGCTGGCGAAGCTCAAGCCGTGGCTGGAAAGCGCCGAACACAAGAAAGTCGGCCAGCACATGAAGTACGACGAGCAGGTGCTGGCGAACTACGGCATCGAAATGCGCGGCGTCGAACACGACACGCTGCTGGAGTCGTACGTGCTCGAATCGCACCGCACACACGACATGGACAGCCTCGCGCTGCGCCATCTCGGCATCAAGACGATCAAGTACGAAGAGGTCGCGGGCAAGGGTGCGTCGCAAATCGGCTTCGACGAAGTCGCGCTGGACAAGGCCGCCGAATACGCGGCGGAAGACGCCGATATCACCTTGCGTCTGCATCAGGCCTTGTATCCGCAGGTGGCCGCCGAGAAAACGCTCGACTACGTGTATCGCGATATCGAAGTCCCCACCTCGCGTGTCCTGCGCAAGATGGAGCGCACCGGTGTGCTGATCGACGCGGAAAAACTGCGCGCGCAAAGCAGCGAAATCGCCACGCGTCTGATTCAACTGGAAAGCGAAGCGTACGAGCTGGCCGGCGGCGAATTCAACCTGGGCTCACCCAAGCAGATCGGCCAGATCTTCTTCGAGAAGCTCGAATTGCCGGTGGTCAAGAAGACCCCGAGCGGCGCGCCGTCCACCGACGAAGAAGTGCTGCAAAAGCTCGCTGAAGACTATCCGCTGCCGAAGATCCTGCTCGAACACCGCGGCCTGTCGAAACTGAAATCGACCTACACCGACAAACTGCCGCGCATGGTCAACGCCACCACCGGCCGCGTGCATACGAACTATGCGCAGGCAGTGGCGGTCACCGGCCGGCTGGCGTCGAACGATCCGAACCTGCAGAACATCCCCGTGCGCACCGCCGAAGGCCGCCGCATTCGCGAGGCGTTCATTGCGCCGCCGGGTCACAAGCTCGTTTCCGCCGACTATTCGCAGATCGAATTGCGCATCATGGCGCACATTTCCGGCGACGAATCGTTGCTGCGGGCGTTCTCGCAGGGCGAAGACATTCACCGCGCCACCGCGGCGGAAATTTTCAGCGTGACGCCGCTCGAAGTGTCGAACGATCAGCGGCGTGTCGCGAAGGTCATCAACTTCGGCCTGATCTACGGCATGAGCGCGTTCGGTCTTGCCGCGAACCTCGGCATTACGCGTGACGCGGCCAAGCTGTATATCGACCGCTACTTCGCGCGTTATCCGGGCGTCGCGCGGTATATGGACGAAACCCGTCTGAGCGCGAAGTCCAAGGGCTACGTGGAGACGGCTTTCGGCCGCCGCCTGTGGCTTCCGGAGATCAACGGCGGCAATGGTCCGCGCCGTCAGGCAGCGGAGCGAGCCGCCATTAACGCGCCGATGCAGGGCACCGCCGCCGATCTGATCAAGCTCTCGATGATCGCGGTGCAGAACTGGATCGAGGCGTCCAAGGTCGGCACGCGCATGATCATGCAGGTGCACGACGAACTGATTCTCGAAGTGCCGGACGCGGAATTGTCCGATGTACGTAAGCGTTTGCCGGAACTGATGTGCGGTGTCGCCGCGCTGAAAGTGCCGCTGGTCGCTGAAGTGGGCGCCGGTCTGAACTGGGAGGAAGCGCATTGACGTGCATGTGACGGGACGCCTGAAAGGCGATAACGTCGTGCACATGTCACATATGCGTATTGATAGCTTGTGACAACCCGTGCCGCTCGCGGACAATCGGTCAGGACAGGCGGCGCGCCCTTGAGGCCTGGGGGAGGCTTGAGGCGCGCCGTCGCGACGCATAACCCATCGGCAAATACGGAGAGTTCAATGCATCGTTTTATCGTCGTTGGCGGAGGCGCGGGGGGGCTGGAACTGGCGACGCGCTTAGGCGACCGCTATGCGCCGCACAAGAACAAAGGCGGCGTGCGCGCGCAAGTGACGCTCGTCGACCGTAATCCAACTCATATCTGGAAGCCGCTGCTGCATGAAGTGGCAGCCGGCAGCATGGACCCGTTCACCCAGGAGCTCGAATATGCGGCGCAAGCGCGCTGGCACGGCTTCGAGTTTCAGCAGGGCGAGCTGACCGGTCTGGACCGCGCGAACAAGCGTCTGACGCTCGGCACCGTGCTCGACGACGACGGCGCCGAATTACTGCCCGCGCGCGAACTCGAATACGACACGCTGATCATCGCGATAGGCAGCACCACGGCGTTTTTCGGCGTGAAGGGTGCGCCCGAGTTTTCGCTCGCGCTCGACACGGTCGCCCAGGCGGAGCGCTTCCGCAAGCGCCTGATCGCGGCCTGCATGCGCGCGGAGCATCAGGCGCATGAACCCGTTGAATCGACCCCGGGCACGGCGGTTTCGTCAGAGCCGCGCATCCAGGTGGCGATCGTCGGCGGCGGCGCGACGGGCGTCGAACTCTCGGCTGAATTGCGCAATACGGCTCAGGTGTTGTCCGCTTACGGCCTGCATAAGCTCGATCCGCGGCACGACGTCGGCATTGTGCTGATCGAGGCGGGGCCGCGCATTTTGCCGGCTTTGCAGGAGCGTGTATCGACCGCTACCGCCGAGTTGCTTACCAAGCTCGGCGTGAAGCTGATGATCGGCGAGACCGTCGCGGAAGTGGCACCCGGCATGATCCGCACGGCGAGCGGCAAGACCGTGCGCGCCGATCTGACGGTATGGGCAGCAGGCATCAAGGCACCGGCCATCCTGAGCGAACTCGACGGCCTGCCGGTCAACCGGCTGGGGCAACTCATCGTGCGCCGTACGCTGCAAACCGAAATCGACGACAACATCTTTGCGCTCGGCGATTGCGCGGCTTGCCCATGGCCGGGCAACGAGCGCAACGTGCCGCCGCGTGCGCAAGCGGCTCACCAGCAGGCAAGCTTCCTGATGAAAGCGCTGGCGGCCCGGCTCGAGAACAAACCGCTGCCGGAGTTCACCTACCGCGACTTCGGCTCGCTGGTGTCGCTCGGGCACTTCAGCGCGGTCGGCAATCTGATGGGTGGCGTGATCGGCGGCAATATGCTGATCGAAGGGCTGTTCGCGCGCTTCATGTACATGTCGCTGTACCGGCTGCATATCGCGGCGCTGCACGGCTACGCGCGGATGGTGCTCGATACCTTCGCGCACTGGCTGCGGCGCACCACGCTGCCGCGGGTCAAGCTGCACTGAAGGCTAGACGCTGAACGCGCTGGGAAAGGATGCATCTGCAACAGGATGCGGGTGAAGCGTATCCTGTTGCATCCAATCTTTCCGCGAGGAGCGCCGCATGCTGAAACCCGAAATCGACAGCCTGATCCCGCACGTTCCTTTCAATCGGCGTACCTTCATCAAGGCCGCGCTCGGCACCGGTTTCGCCGCTGCTGTGCTGCCGGTGTCGGCGCAAACCATTCATACCGATAGCGACGGCCTCGAGGCCGGCGAGGTCGCGGTGCAGTCGGGCGACACGCTGGTGCCGGCTTATCGCGCGCAGCCCAAGGGCAAGACGCATTTGCCGGTAATCATTGTCGTGCACGAGATTTTCGGCGTGCACGAGCATATCGCCGACGTGTGCCGGCGTTTCGCCAAACAGGGTTATCTGGCGATCGCGCCGAATCTGTACGAGCGGCAGGGCGATCCGGGCGTGTACACGAGCATGCAGCAGCTCAACGATCAACTGGTCAGCAAGGTGCCGGACGATCAGGTCATGGGCGATCTCGATGCAACCGTCGCGTGGGCGGGTGAACACGGCGGCGATCTGAACCGGCTGGGTGTGAACGGTTTCTGCTGGGGCGGCCGGATTGCGTGGTTATATGCCGAGCACAATCCGCGGCTAAAGGCGGGTGTGGCCTGGTATGGGCGCGTAACGGGCCAGAAAACCGCGATGACGCCGGCCAACCCACTCGACGAAGTGGCGCAGTTGCACGCGCCGGTTCTGGGTTTATACGGACGCCAGGACCAGAGCATCCCGCAAGACACACTTCAACAGATGAAGCAGGCCATCGCGCAGGGTCCGCAGGCCGGGCGCGGCTCGCAATTCGTCGTGTATGACGATGCGGGTCACGCATTCTTTGCTGACTACCGGCCGAGCTATAAGAAAGCTGACGCTGAAGATGGCTGGCGACGTGCGCTGGCGTGGTTCAAGCAGCATGGCGTCGCCTGAAGGGGCGCGTCGTCCGATACCTTCGTTTGACGTGCCGTAGTGGCGTGACGATGCGCTCGGCTGGAGAATGTAAAAGTCCTGCTTGACGGACCGCTTAAGGATTCGGACCCGTTGCAACCGGCCGCTTCGGGTCAGAACTCCATTCGCTCCATGATCCCGCGTACAGCGCCGCGCCGTGCATGCCGGCGACTTCCATGGCGAGCGCGTTCACACATGCCGTCACGCCCGAGCCGCATTGCAGCACGACGTGTTCCGGCGACGTATCGCCCAGCAACGCATGGAATTCTTCCCTCAGCGTGTGGGCCGGTTTGTAACGGCCGTCGGCGGTGAGATTGTCCTTGAAGAACCGGTTGAGCGCGCCGGGAATATGGCCGCCGACGCGATCCAGCGTCTCGTTCTCGCCGCGATAGCGATCGTTCGCGCGCGCATCGACCACCACGCGTTCTTTCGTGCTGAGATTGCGCTCGACCGTCTGCGCGTCGACGGTGACGGAAAGCGGTGCGCCGGCCTTGAAGTCGCCGGTGTTTTGCGCCGGGACATCCTGCGTCAGCGCATGGCCGGCGGCCTGCCAGGCCTGCAAGCCACCGTCGAGCAACGCAACCGCGTCGTGGCCGAGCCAGCGCAGCAGCCACCACGCGCGCGCGGCGTACATGCCGCCCTGCGCGTCATAGGCGACCACCTGCTGACCCTGCTTGAGTCCGCGGGACTCGAGCGTCTCCACCAGCCGCGCGCGATCCGGCAGCGGATGGCGGCCATTGGTGCCGTTCTTCGGCCCCGACAGATCGCGATCGAGGTTCAGATAATGCGCGCCGGGCAAATGCCCGGCCAGATAGGCTTTCTCGCCCGCCTCGGTGTCGGCCAGATCGAAACGGCAATCGACGACGAACGCGCTGCCTGGAGCGGCGGCCAGCCGTTCCGCGAGATTGGCCGCGGAAATGAGGGTGGTGTAGTGAGTGTGCGGCATGACGTCTCCGGTCCCATGCAAGATGGTTGTAAAGCGGGCGATTGTGGCGCTCGCCCGGCGGCTTGGCGCCGTTAGCGAATGGCCGAACGATACTGATAGTCTAAACAAAAAAAGACGGGCCGAAGCCCGTCTTTCCATGCTTTGATGCCACTCGGGCAAGGATCGGTTCAAACGCCGATGCATGCGGAGCACGCCCGGAGCGTGCGCTAATCAGATCGTGCCGAGTTCGCGCCGCAAGAACTCGTGGAAGTGCTGCATGCCGTCTTCCATCGGGCTCTGATACGGGCCGACCTGCGATTCGCCGCGTTCCATCAGCGCGCGGCGCCCTGCGTCCATGCGCTCGGCGATCTCGTCGTCTTCGCGAGCCGTTTCCATATACGCGGCGCGCTCGGCTTCGACGAACTCGCGTTCGAACAGCGCGATTTCCTCAGGGTAATAGAACTCCACCACGTTGGTGGTTTTCTGCGGACCGCGCGGAATCAGCCACGACACGACCAGCACGTGCGGATACCACTCGATCATGAGGCCCGGGTAGTACACCATCCAGATCGCGCCGAATTCAGGCGGATTGCCGCCACGGAAGCGCAGCACCTCGTCATGCCATTTACGGTACGTTGGGCTGCCCGGCTGCTCCAGATCCTTGTGGACGCCGACCGTTTGCACGCTGTACCACTCGCCGAATTCCCAGGTCAGGTCGTCGCAATTGACGAAGCTGCCGAGGCCCGGATGGAACGGCGCGACGTGGTAGTCCTCGAGGTAGACCTCGATGAAGGTCTTCCAGTTGTAATTGCATTCGTGCACTTCGACGTGATCGAACATGAAGCCCGAAAAGTCGAAGTGCTGCTTGGTGCCGAGGCGCGCCAGATCCCGCGCGACGTCGCGCCCCTGCGCTTCGAACAGCAGGCCTTGCCAGTTCTGCAGCGGCGTGGCGCCGAGATTCAGACAGGGGTTGTCCGCAAAATGCGGTGCGCCGAGGAGCTGTCCATTCAGGTCGTACGTCCAGCGGTGCAGGGGGCAGACGATGTTCTCCGCCTGGCCGCGGCCATTGAGCATGATGGCTTGCCGGTGGCGGCACACGTTCGACAGCAGTTCGACTTGCGACTGCTGGTTACGGACGAGTACGCGCCCTTCGCTCTCGCTGGGCAAAGCAAAATAGTTCCCCACTTCGGGCACCATGAGATCGTGGCCGATGTAGCGAGGACCTTTCTTGAAAAGGGTTTCGATTTCGCGCGTTAGAAGCGCTTCGTCAAAGTAAGCCGTGACTGGCAGCTGGCTGTGGACAGACCGCAACTGCAATGCATTGCTCAGATTGGACATTCCCACTCCCGTGAAGACGTGAAAGCAGTGAACAACCCAACCATCGATGGATTCGATTTAGGGAGCCCGCGATTATACCCGATTCCCCTTGCCTGGGGCGCTTAAGTGCCTGATTTGGGTCAAAAATGTCGGGGAAGTTCACGGTTTTCGCCGCAGACCAATCGATTTTTTTCTGCGAGACTGAGGGTCGGATACGGGGGGTAATGGCGAGGCGCGGGTCGGCGATGGGATCGGAAATGTCGCTTTTGCCGTAGAATGTCCGACTTGTTTTAATTTTGCGACTATTCATGGCGAAGACCGCGTCGAAAGATACTGCTGCCGCATCGGCTGAAGGCGTCGACACCACGCCGCTGCCCGAGAATTACGAAGCGGCCCAGGCTGAGCTGGAGGCGCTGGTTGCGCGCATGGAAAGCGGCAACCTCAGCCTCGAGGAGTCGCTCGCCGCCTACCGGCGCGGTGCGGCTCTCGTCGCATTTTGCCAGCAGCAGCTCGAGAAGGTCGAGCAGCAGGTGCGCGTGCTCGATGGCGAGACGCTCAAGCCGCTGCCCATGAATACCGCAGGCACAGCCGCTACTGAAAGCGGGGACGACCTATGACATTCGAACAATGGACTCGCGCGGTACTCGAACGCGTCGAATCGGCACTGGAACACTATCTGCCCACGCAGGCGACTGAGCCGGCCAAACTGCACGAAGCCATGCGCTATGCGGTGCTGGGCGGCGGCAAGCGGGTGCGTCCGCTGCTGTGCCACGCGGCGGGCGAGTTGACCGGCGCGCGCGCCGAGTGCCTGGATGCGGCAGCGGCGGCACTGGAAATGATCCACGTGTACTCGCTCGTGCACGACGACATGCCGTGCATGGACGACGACGCGCTGCGTCGCGGCAAACCGACGGTACACGTCAAATATGACGAAGCCACGGCGCTCCTGGTCGGCGACGCGTTGCAGGCACAGGCCTTTGTCGCGCTGACGTCGGACATGCTGGCGCCGGCGCAGCAGGCGTCGCTCGTGCGTGAACTGGCATTGGCGAGCGGCTCGATCGGCATGTGCGGCGGTCAGGCGATCGACCTGGCGAGCGTCGGCCATACGCTGACGCGTGCCCAACTGGAAACCATGCACCGGATGAAAACCGGTGCCTTGCTGCGCGCCGCGGTGCGCATGGGCGCGCTGGCGGGCGAAACGCCGAATGCGGACGCCATGCGCTCGCTCGACGCGTATGCGGCCGCTGTCGGCCTCGCGTTTCAGGTTGTCGACGATATTCTCGACGTCACGACCGATTCCGCGACGCTTGGCAAGACCGCAGGTAAAGACGCGAAGGACGGCAAGCCGACCTACGTGTCGATTATTGGGCTAGATGCGTCGCGTGCGCTTGCCGCGCAACTGCGCAGCGACGCTCACGCTGCGATTGCGCCGTTTGGCGCGCGCGCGCAGCGTCTGGCCGAATTGGCCGACCTGGTGGTGAACCGGGTTAGCTGAACGCGAAAGCCCGCCGCCGCGCACCTTCGCTACGAGGTGCATGTATGAAGTGCGGGCGCGTAAGTTTTCCTACAATGGAACGACGATGTACGACTTGCTGAAAACCATCGACGACCCGGCAGCTTTGCGCCGCCTTGATCGCCGCCAATTGCAACCGCTTGCCGACGAGTTGCGTGCTTTTGTGCTCGACAGCGTATCGCAGACGGGCGGCCATCTTTCGTCCAATCTCGGCACGGTCGAGTTGACCATTGCTCTGCACTATGTGTTCGACACGCCGCGTGACCGGATCGTGTGGGACGTCGGCCATCAGACCTACCCGCACAAGATCCTCACGGGCCGCCGCGACCAGATGCACACGCTGCGCCAGCTCGGCGGCATCTCGGGCTTCCCGAAGCGCGACGAGTCGGAATACGACACCTTCGGCACCGCCCACTCCAGCACCTCGATTTCGGCCGCGCTCGGCATGGCCGTTGCCAGCAAGCTGCAGGGCGAGAACCGCATGGGCATCGCCGTGATCGGCGACGGCGCGATGACGGCCGGCATGGCTTTCGAGGCGATGAACAACGCCGGCGTCGAAGACGATGTGCCGCTGCTGGTCATCCTGAACGACAACGACATGTCGATTTCGCCGCCGGTCGGCGCGCTGAATCGCCATCTGGCGCGCCTGATGTCGGGCCGCTTCTACGCCGCCGCGCGTGCGGGTGTCGAACGCGTGCTGCGTGTCGCGCCGCCCATGCTCGATCTCGCGCGCAAGCTCGAAGAGCACGCGAAGGGCATGATCGTGCCGGCCACGCTCTTCGAAGAGTTCGGTTTCAACTACATCGGCCCGATCGACGGTCACGATCTCGATTCGCTGATCCCGACGTTGCAGAACATCAAGGAGTTGCGCGGTCCGCAATTCCTGCACGTCGTAACGAAAAAGGGTCAGGGCTACAAGCTGGCCGAAGCCGATCCGGTGCTGTACCACGGCCCGGGCAAGTTCAATCCGGCTGAAGGCATCAAGCCGGCCACCACGCCGTCGAAGAAGACCTATACGCAGGTGTTCGGCGAATGGCTGTGCGACGCGGCCGAGCTGGACGCGCGCGTGGTCGGCATCACGCCGGCCATGCGTGAGGGCTCGGGCATGGTCGAGTTCGAGAAGCGCTTCCCGGATCGCTACTTCGACGTGGGTATTGCCGAGCAGCACGCGGTGACGTTCGCCGGCGGTCTGGCCGCGGACGGCATGAAGCCAGTGGTCGCGATCTACTCGACCTTCCTGCAACGTGCTTACGATCAGTTGATCCACGACGTCGCGTTGCAAAACCTGCCGGTGGTGTTCGCCATCGACCGGGCGGGTCTGGTCGGCGCGGACGGCGCGACGCACGCGGGCGCTTACGATCTGGCGTTCATGCGCTGCATCCCGAATATGACGGTGATGGCCGCATCGGACGAAAACGAATGCCGTCAGATGCTGTACACGGCATTGCAGCAGCCGAACCCGACGGCAGTGCGCTATCCGCGCGGCGCCGGCACGGGCGTGGCCACCGTCAAGCAGATGACGGCGCTGCCGCTCGGCAAGGGCGAGATCCGTCGCGAAACGTCGCAACCGGCCGGCAAGCGGATCGCGATTCTGGCGTTTGGCACGATGGTTGCACCTTCGCTCGCGGCGGCTGAGCAACTGGACGCCACGGTGGCGAACATGCGCTTCGTGAAGCCGCTGGACGCCGAGCTGGTTCGCCAACTGGCTGAAACGCACGACGCCATCGTCACGGTCGAAGAAGGCTGCGTGATGGGCGGCGCGGGCTCTGCCTGCGTCGAAGCCCTGCTTGAGAGTGGGGTTATGCGACCCGTACTACAATTGGGCCTTCCGGATCGCTTCATCGATCATGGGGATCCAGCCAAACTGCTCGCCGCGTGCGGTCTCGACGCTACGGGCATCGCAAAGTCGATTCGCGAACGCTTTCTTTCCAGCGGCGCGGTCGCCGGTCAGTCCTCGGTGAAGCGGGTTGCTTAACTGCGGCGCTTAGTGAAGTTGCTTAGTTAGGTCACCGAGTTGCGTTACTTAACTGTGTCGTCGATTGTCTGAGTCATTCAGCCGCCCCGCCGTGTGCAATGCTGCGGCTATGGCGGCCATAGCAATCTCCACATGAGTCGATGGACCTTCGGGTCCATCATTCAACGCCGGCAGGGGCCGGCGTTCGCCATTGTGCGGCCTGACTTGCAGGGTCGCTGAAGGCACCCAAATCTGTCGCTTCGCGACAACCCCTGATGGGGCAATCCGCTAATCTTCCTTGGGGACTTTCCTCGGAGCGGAAACTTGGGACGGCCCGGCGTTTTCTTGAAAGGACAAGAATATGAACCAGATGAACCCCGCCTTTGTGATGCCCGACGTGCAAAGCACGCCCGATACGCGTCAGATTCCGATTCAACGAGTCGGCGTCAAGGCAGTGCGTCATCCGTTGACGGTGCGCACGCAAGGCGGCGAAGTACAGCCCTCGGTCGGCACGTGGAATCTCGACGTGCATCTGCCGGCCGATCAGAAGGGCACGCACATGTCGCGTTTCGTCGCGCTGCTTGAAGAGAACAAGGCTCCGCTCGAGGCTGCTACGTTCCGCACCATGCTCGCCGCGATGCTCGAAAAGCTCGAGGCCGAGGCCGGTCGTATCGAAGTGTCGTTCCCGTACTTCGTGAACAAGACCGCGCCGGTGTCGGGCGTGCAAAGTCTGCTCGACTATGAGGTGACGTTAACGGGCGAGACCCGTGACGGCGCAACGCGTCTGTTCCTGAAAGTATTGGTGCCGGTCACGAGTCTGTGCCCGTGCTCGAAGAAGATCTCGCAGTACGGCGCGCACAACCAGCGCTCGCACGTCACGATCAATGCCGAGCTGGCGGGCGACGTGGCCGTGGAAGAACTGGTTCGCATCGCTGAAGAAGAAGCTTCGTGCGAACTGTGGGGCTTGCTCAAGCGTCCGGACGAAAAGTTCGTTACCGAGCGTGCGTACGAAAATCCGAAGTTCGTCGAAGACCTCGTGCGTGATGTCGCACAACGTCTGAATGCGGACGAGCGCATCGTCGCGTATGTGCTCGAAGCTGAGAACTTCGAATCGATTCACAATCACAGCGCGTATGCCGTGATCGAGCGGGATAAGCGGGTAGCGTAATTTGCGCAGGCGCGACCCAATGCTCAAATAAAAAGCCGCTCAGCAGAGCGGCTTTTTTACGCCATCAGGTCGCGGTATTCAGCGTGCGAGCGAGGTCAAATCCCAGCGCGGCTTCACGGTGAACGCGTAGTCTTTAGCCGATTGATCGGGCCAGCGCTGCAATCGCAATGCGCCGGCCAGCGCGATCATCGCGCCGTTGTCCGTACACAGCGACAAATCTGGGTAGTGCACAAAGAAATTGCGTTTCTTCGCCGCCGCAGAAAGGGCTTCGCGCAGTTGCCGGTTCGCGCCGACACCACCTGCCACCACCAGCCGATTGAGCTTGGTCCGTTTGAGCGCGGCCAGCGATTTCGTCGCCAGCACTTCCACGGCCGCGTCGACGAAACCGCGCGCCAGATCGGCCTTCGCCTGCTCGCAGATATTCGCGCCGCCAAGCTTCTTGGCGTGCGTGAGGACGGCGGTTTTCAGCCCGCTGAAGCTGAAATCCAGGTCGCCGGAATGCAGCATCGGGCGCGGCAGCACGACTGCGCCGGGTGTGCCGAATTCAGCCATTCGCGACACTTCCGGGCCGCCCGGATAGCCAAGACCCAGCAGCTTGGCGGTTTTGTCGAAGGCTTCGCCGGCGGCGTCGTCCAGCGTTTCGCCGAGTGTTTCGTAGACGCCCACGTCCGTCACGCGCATCAATTGCGTATGGCCGCCCGACACCAGCAGCGCGACGAACGGAAACGGCGGCGGCTCGTCCACCAGCAGCGGCGACAGCAAATGCCCTTCGAGATGGTGGATGCCGATGGTCGGCTTGTCCCAGGCCATGGCCAGCGAATTGGCGACGCTCGCCCCGACCAGCAATGCGCCCGCGAGGCCGGGCCCCTGCGTATAGGCGATTGCGTCGATGTCGCCGCGTACCGCGCCGGCGCGTTCCATCACCTCTTCGAGCAGCGGCAGCGCGCGCCGGATGTGGTCGCGCGAGGCCAGCTCCGGGACCACGCCGCCATACTCCCGGTGCATCGCAATTTGCGAGTGCAGCGCGTGCGCGAGCAGCCCGCGCTCTGTGTCGTAGAGCGCGAGACCGGTTTCGTCGCAGGAGCTTTCGATGCCGAGAACGAGCATGTTGGGTGGGTTTGAGCGGGCGCGCGAGTGAACCAACCCGGCGTCCAAATCTGAAAAGGCAAGCCTGAAAGTATAGCAGCGCGGGCGAGGGGCCGCAGACGCGCGGGTACAATGCGGCCCCATGGAATCCTTCGATATCGCCGTGATCGGCGCTGGCGCGGCCGGCATGATGTGCGCGGCCGTAGCCGGGCAACTCGGCCGTCGCGTGGTGCTGATCGACCACTCGCAGCGCCTCGCGGAGAAAATCCGCATTTCCGGCGGTGGCCGGTGCAACTTCACGAATCTGTACGCCGGACCGGCCAATTACCTGTCGGCCAACCCCCATTTCTGCCGCTCGGCGCTGTCGCGCTACACTCCGCGCGACTTCATGGCGCTCCTCAAGCGCCATCACGTGACATGGCACGAGAAACATAAGGGGCAGTTGTTCTGCGATCAGTCGAGCGACGCGGTCATCAACGTACTGAAGAGCGAGTGCGACGCGGGCCGCATTGCGTGGCGCACGCCGCTCGCGGTCGAACAGGTGCGGCATGACGCCGAAGGGCGCTTCACGCTGGATACCCACTCGGGCCCGATCACGGCCCGCGCGCTCGTGGTGGCGACCGGCGGCCTGTCGATTCCCAAGATCGGCGCCACGGATTTTGCCTACCGCCTCGCGAAGCAATTCGGCCACAAGCTGATCGACACACGCCCCGCGCTGGTCCCGCTGACCTTCGCGCCAGCCGACTGGGAGCCGTTCGCGGCGCTCTCAGGCGTGTCGCTCGAGGTGCAATTGGCGACCGGCGATAAGAAGACCGGCGCGGAATTCAACGAAGACCTGCTGCTCACCCACCGCGGACTGTCGGGTCCGGGCGTTCTGCAGATTTCGAGCTACTGGCAGCCCGGCGAGCCGATTCACATCAATCTGCTGCCCGAGCAGGATGCGACGACCGCATTACTGGAAGCCAAAACCGGTACGAAGCGCCAGATCGCCAATCTGCTCTCGGAATGGGTGCCGCAACGGCTTGCCCACGTCTGGCTGGAAACCCACCAGATTCCTGCCGAAGCGCGTGTGGCGGACCTGCCGGACAAGACCCTGCGCCGCGTCGGTGAGACCTTGTCGCGCTGGACGCTCACCCCGAATGGCACCGAAGGCTATCGCAAGGCCGAAGTCACGCGCGGCGGGATCGACACGCGCGACCTGTCGTCGGCAACGATGATGAGTGCCCGCACGCCGGGTTTGTACTTCATCGGCGAGGCGGTCGACGTGACCGGCTGGCTCGGCGGCTACAACTTCCAATGGGCGTGGGCCTCCGGCGTGGCGGCCGGCCAGGCGGCCGCGGAGTACGTTCTGGGGGCTTGACGGCGCATTAGCTTTGTGAGAAAGCTCTGCTATACTCCTGAACCTTTACAAAGTTCCGTTATTGAAAAATGACGACCATCCGCGTAAAAGACAACGAGCCCTTTGAAGTTGCCATGCGCCGCTTCAAGCGCACGATGGAAAAAAACGGGTTGCTAACGGAACTTCGCGCCCGTGAGTTTTACGAAAAGCCTACGGCCGAGCGCAAGCGCAAGAAGGCGGCTGCGGTTAAGCGTCATTTCAAGCGTCTGCGGGGCCAGATGCTGCCAAAGAAGTTCTACTGATTCTGGCGTTGCCGCGGTTCCTGTCGAACGGAGCGGCGACATCCAACGGTGGCGGCACAGCAGGTGCCGTCGCGGAAAACACGGCCCTTCGGGCCAGCCGGCAGGGTCGCATCCACTACGCAAAATCGCGCCAACCCGCTTGAGGAAGCTGTCCCAAGCGGGCGTTTGTGTTGGATACGGCGTGTCGATGCGGGGCAGGTTGGGGCTAGCCGGCCGGTTTTTAAATTTTCAACGCATTCAGGTGAGTGATGAGTCTCAAGGACCAGATCAACGACGATATGAAAGCTGCCATGCGGGCGCGCGAGACCGAGCGTCTCGGCACGATCCGCTTGCTGCTCGCGGCGGTCAAGCAGCGCGAAGTCGACGAACGCGTCACCCTTGACGACGCGGCGATCACCGCCGTCATCGACAAGATGATCAAGCAGCGCAAAGACTCGATCAGCCAGTTCGAAGCCGCCGGCCGTACGGATCTCGCCGACAAGGAAAAGGCCGAACTGGCCATCCTGTCCGCCTATATGCCGGCGCAGATGTCCGAAGCGGAGATCGTTGCCGAAGTTCAGGCCGCGGTCGCGCAAACCGGCGCTGCCGGCCCGCAGGACATGGGCAAGGTGATGGGCGTGCTCAAGCCGAAGCTGGCCGGCCGCGCCGACATGACCGCCGTCTCGGCGCAAGTCAAAGCCGCGCTCGCGAAGTAATTCCTGTATTTCCGGTCTGCACGCGCCGTTGTTCGACGGCACGCGCAGCCTTGAGCTTTTTAGGTAGCGTCATTCACTGTGATTCCACCGTCATTCCTGCAGGACCTGCTTAACCGCGTCGATATTGTCGACGTGGTCGGCCGGTACGTGCAGTTGAAAAAGGGCGGCGCGAACTTCATGGGGCTATGTCCGTTTCACAACGAGAAAAGCCCCTCGTTTACGGTTAGTCCGACTAAGCAGTTCTATCACTGCTTCGGTTGCGGCGCGCATGGTACGGCGATCGGTTTCCTGATGGAGCACGTCGGTTCCACCTTCCCGGAGGCGGTCACCGAACTCGCGCAATCGGTCGGCTTGACCGTGCCGAACGAACCGTCGCCGGGCTATGGCGGTGGGGGCGCTGGCGGTTCCGGCGGGTATGCGCCCGGCGCATCCAAGGCCGTCACCACGGCGCTGTCCGATGTCATGCAGACCGCCTGCGACTTCTACCGCAAGCAGTTGCGCAGCGCGCCGAACGCGATCCAGTATCTGAAGAAACGTGGCCTGACCGGCGAAATCGCCGCCCGCTTCGGCCTCGGCTACGCACCGGACGGCTGGCAGAACCTCGAACCCGCGTTCCCCAACTATCGGGACGATTCACTGGTCGAATCGGGTCTTGTAATCGTCAGCGAAAAGTCGGATGCCCAAGGCCAGAACCGCCGGTATGACCGCTTTCGCGAGCGGATCATGTTCCCGATACGCAACGTGAAAGGGCAGGTAATCGGCTTTGGCGGGCGCGTGCTGGACGGCGGCGAGCCGAAGTATTTGAATTCGCCCGAAACGCCTCTATTTAACAAAGGCAGCGAGTTGTATGGGCTGTTCGAGGCACGTCTCGCGATTCGTGAACAGGGTTACGTGCTGGTGGTCGAAGGCTATATGGACGTGGTCGCGCTGGCCCAATTGGGGTTCCAGAACGCGGTGGCCACGCTCGGCACGGCCTGCACGCCGATTCATGTGCAGAAACTGATGCGCCAGACCGATACGGTCATTTTCAGTTTCGACGGCGATTCGGCCGGGCGCCGCGCCGCGCGCCGGGCGCTGGATGCCTGCCTGCCGCACGCGGCGGACAACCGGACCATCCGGTTCCTGTTTTTGCCGTCCGAGCACGATCCGGACAGCTATGTGCGCGAATTCGGCACCGAGGCGTTCGCCGAGCAGGTCGAGCGCGCCATGCCGCTGTCGCAGTTCATGCTGAACGAAGTGCTGACCGGCAAGGAGCTGGACCAGCCGGAAGGCCGCGCCCGCGCGCTGTTCGACGCGAAACCGTTGCTCCAGCAACTGCCGGCGAATGCGCTGCGCGCGCAGATCATGCATATGTTCGCCGACCGGCTCGACGTGCCGTTCGAGGAAGTGGCCGCCTTATGCGAGGTCGACGCCCGGATCGCGGCGGCCGCCCGATCGGCGCCGGCCCGCAAAGATCGGCGCAGTGTGACCGGGATCGAAGAAAAGACGCTGCGCAATCTGGTGATGTATCCGCGTACGGTCGCGGTACTCGACGAGGAGGCCGAGCAGGCGCTCCTGAGCGTCACGCGGCATGGCGAACTGTTCGAAGAGGTGACGACGCATGCCCGCGCACTGGGCGATTCGGCGGAGTTTCAGTTGCTGTCCGACCTATTGCGAAACGGCGCAAATGCCCCAACTTTCGAGGAAATCTTTCGCAAAATTCTAGACTATGATGAAAACGTCCGGGATTTGCTGCTGAAGGACCCGGAGGATGCGACCGTCATCGAGGAACGGCGCGAGCAGGAACGGATCGTCGGAGAGGAACTGAAAGCGGCGATTCTGAAGATGCGGTACGACGCTTACTGCGATCGACTCGAGCAGCTTTCGCGGCAATCCCGGCACACGCCGGAGGAGTTTGCGGAGCTGACGGGGTTGAATCAGAAACGGGCTGAGATGAAGCGCCAGCTGGGGCTGTAAGCGAGGTGGCAGAAGGCCGGGTGGTATAATAAAAGGTTTCTAGCGGTTTGTTTTTTCAATGGTTTTCCTGGCAAAGGCGAAAAGGCGATTGCGATGGCAAAGACACCAGGCGGAAAAAAAGCAACAGGCACGGGCTCGAACGAGTCGACCAGAAAGGTCACTGAGGCCAAGTTAGCTTCTTCCCCTAAAAAAACGTCTGCCGCAAGCGTCACACCTGCTGCCGGGAAGAAATCCTCGACCAGTTCCGCTGCGCGCGCGGAACCGGTCAGGGCGGCGAAAGCTGTACCACTACCGGCCGCAAAACGGCCGGGTGTCAGAAGCGCAAGGGAAGCGCCTGCCGCGCAGGACGATGCGGTAGAGCGCGAAATTCCAGTATCCACGGTTCAACCGGCTGTTGTCCAACAGCCGCGAGTCGAGACTACAGCCGGTACGACGAACTCCATGACGAAAAAGCTGAACGAAACACCCGTCGATGACGACGCAACCCAAAGCGAAGAAACTCCTGCGGCCGTTCCCGGCAAGGTGGAGAAGGTCAAGGCTCGCGATCGTCGCGCAAAGGAAAAAGCACTGCTGAAAGACGCGTTCGCGTCATCGCAGCCGGGCACCGTCGAGGAACTCGAAGAGCGCCGCTCCAAACTGCGCGCGCTGATCAAGCTCGGCAAGGAGCGCGGCTTCCTCACGTACGCGGAAATCAACGACCACCTGCCGGACAACTTCACCGAGACCGAGGCGATCGAAGGCATCATCAGCACGTTCAACGACATGGGCGTGGCCGTGTATGAGCAGGCGCCGGATGCTGAAACGCTGCTGTTGAACGACAACGCGCCCGCCGCTTCGTCAGACGACGAAGTGGAAGAGGAAGCGGAAGTCGCGCTCTCCACGGTCGACTCCGAATTCGGCCGTACAACGGACCCGGTCCGCATGTACATGCGCGAAATGGGTACGGTCGAGCTGCTCACGCGCGAAGGCGAAATCGAAATCGCCAAGCGGATCGAAGACGGTCTCAAGCACATGGTGATGGCGATCTCCGCGTGCCCGACCACCATCGCCGACATTCTGGCGATGGCTGAGCGCGTCGCGAACGAGGAAATCCGCATCGACGAACTGGTCGACGGCCTGATCGACGCCAACGCGGAAGATGCGGACGGCTTCTCGGTGCAGGAAGCGGAAGCGATCGAGAACGAAGACGAGGAAGAAGAGGAAGAAGAGTCGGACGACGAGGAAGAAGACGACGGCGCGGCGCAAGCCACCGCCAACGCGGCGCAAATGGAAGCGCTCAAGCGTGCGTCCCTCGAGAAGTTCGCTCTCATCAGCGAATGGTTCGACAAGATGCGTCGCGCGTTCGAGAAGGAAGGCTACAAGTCCAAGTCGTATCTGAAGGCTCAGGAAACGATCCAGAACGAACTGATGACGATCCGCTTTACCGCGCGCACCGTCGAGCGTCTGTGCGACACCTTGCGCGCGCAGGTAGATGAAGTGCGTCAGGTCGAGCGTCAGATTCTGCATACGGTGGTCGACAAGTGCGGCATGCCGCGTGCGGAATTCATCGCGCGTTTCCCGGGCAGCGAAACGGATCTTGAATGGGCCGACAAGATCGTCGGCGAAGGTCACGCGTATAGCGCGATCCTTACGCGTAACATTCCGGCTATTCGCGAACAGCAGCAACGTCTGCTCGATTTGCAGGCGCGTGTCGTGCTGCCGCTGAAGGACCTGAAGGAAACCAACCGTCAGATGGCGGCGGGTGAGCTTAAGGCGCGTCAGGCGAAGCGCGAAATGACCGAGGCGAACTTGCGTCTCGTGATCTCGATCGCGAAGAAGTACACGAACCGTGGCTTGCAGTTCCTCGACCTGATTCAGGAGGGCAACATTGGCCTGATGAAGGCGGTGGACAAGTTCGAATATCGTCGCGGCTACAAGTTCTCCACGTATGCAACGTGGTGGATCCGTCAGGCCATTACGCGTTCGATCGCTGACCAGGCGCGCACGATCCGGATTCCGGTTCACATGATCGAAACGATCAACAAGATGAACCGCATCTCGCGTCAGATCTTGCAGGAAACCGGTCTGGAGCCGGATCCGGCAACACTGGCTGAAAAGATGGAAATGCCGGAAGACAAGATCCGCAAGATCATGAAGATCGCGAAGGAACCGATCTCCATGGAAACGCCGATCGGCGACGACGACGATTCGCATCTGGGCGACTTTATCGAAGACACGAACACGGTCGCACCGGCCGACGCCGCGTTGCATGCCAGCATGCGCGATGTCGTGAAGGACGTGCTCGACTCGCTGACGCCGCGTGAAGCCAAGGTGTTGCGCATGCGTTTCGGTATTGAGATGAGCACCGATCATACGCTCGAAGAAGTCGGTAAGCAGTTCGACGTGACGCGTGAACGGATCCGTCAGATCGAGGCGAAAGCGCTGCGCAAATTGCGTCACCCGAGCCGCTCGGACAAGCTGAAGTCGTTCCTCGAAGGGAATTGATCGAAGTTGGCGGGAGGTAGGAAATTCAGGGGCTTCTGGGTTGTTTCGCGAGAGCGAAGCGGTCACGGAAGCCCCTTTTTCGTGTAGTATGTCGGCCAATCGGAATGGGCCCGGCCTTCATGACCGGGTCTTTTTCTTTGGTTGCGTCTGGTAGTCGTCGGATACAGTAAAATCGTTAGTTCTCAGGGCCTCTAGCTCATGCTTGGTTAGAGCAGCGGACTTAGCAAAGGCTCACCTAAACCGTGCAGCACGGCAGGGTGAGTCATGAATGGGTTGCCTTGGGGTAAGTTAGCTCTGCCCCCTGGTAGAACTGCTCAAATTCGGGGAACCCTCTGTTGCCTTGGCAGCGTGGAAATCCCGAGCGAAGCTCTCTTGTAGAGAACGTGTAGAGACTGAACGGGCAGGTCGTAAAGACAAGAGACAGTCCAGACCACAAACCCGAAAGGGGCGGTGAAAACCGTAGCTGGTAAGCATAATCCGTTGGTGCCGTGTTCGACTCACGGGAGGCCCACCAAATACGTGAAAGCCACTCTGCATGAGTGGCTTTTTCTTTTGGCGCGCTCTGCCTGCTTCGGCTTTCGCTGCTGCTGACGCGAAAGAAATTAATTAGGATTCCATCTTGCAGCTCATCCGCAGTCGGTCGCAGAACCGATTGCCGAGGTGCTGTGAGCGCGTTTGCGTTTTACGTAAGTGTCGGGTTTGCCCGGACTCGCTACGACTCACCCGGGTTGTGAAGGAGAGTTCCGGGGATTAGGGAAACTCCGTGTAAAAAATAGTCCCGGCGACGCCGTTAATTGAATACGGAAGGCTGTTCGATATATGCCGTCCGCTTTCAGCACGGGCCTCTGTCACGCGGCGGTCGGCGCCGCAACTCACCTCCGGGCAACGCCCGTGCTGAAGGCTTTACCTCGGCGCGCTTGCCGCCTCTTTGTCGCCCGCTTTGCAGCCCACTTCGTCAAGCCCGGGACGATCGCCTTTTTTGCAGCTCGCCTTAGGCCCGGCTTAATCACGGCTATTCGACGGCCGTTCCCAAGCGTATTCTGGGTTGCTAAATCGGCGACCGTATTAAATCAATTAAGTTCCCGCTTTTCTAAAATAAATTTATATCGAGCGGAATTGAACCTGTTGCAAATGCCTGATTTTCAGGCAATCAGCCATCTTTCGCTTTTGCAACGTTCCGACCCGATTACGTCGGGCATATTAAACGCTGTTGCATACACACAACTTTAATATTGATATGTTGCGAACAAATTCTGTCCAGAGCAAGCGCGGCGCGGCTCGTATTTTGCGATAAACGTATGAAAAATAAAGACTTAGTGGTCGCGTCAATCGGATTGTTGCTGATTCCGAAAAATCCTGTTGCGTAAATTGCGGACGTCCCTACTAGGGTCTCCCCCTACACTCACGCTTCGTTTAAAGGGTGCCCGGCTGATCCGAAACGGTTCGGCCAACAGGGCGGCAGCGACTGATGTATGCGCTGCTGAGGCTGGTCCCGCTCCCCGCGTAAATTTATCGAACTGGAGTCCCACGCATGAAAAAGAGTCTCATCGTTGTTGCGGTTGCCGCATCGTTCGCATCCGTCGCTCACGCACAAAGCAGCGTGACCCTGTATGGTCTGCTGGACGCAGGTCTGACGTACACCAGCAACGTCGCGCCCGCCAATGGCGTCGGCCACGGCAACGCAAAGTGGGCAGCAGGCAGCGGCGGCATCAACCAAAGCATGTTCGGTCTGCGTGGTTCGGAAGATCTGGGCGGCGGTCTGAAGGCAATCTTCACGTTGGAAAGCGGCTTCAACATCAACAACGGCAAGTTCGCTAACAACAACGGCATGTTCAACCGTCAAGCGTTTGTCGGTCTGTCGAGCGCGCAATTCGGTACGGTCACGCTGGGTCGTCAATACGACGCAGCACAAGACTACCTGGCACCGCTGACCGCAACGGGCAGCTGGGGCGGTACGTACTTCGCTCACCCGTTCAACAACGACAACCTGAGCACGAACGGCGGCTACGCAGTTAACAACTCGATCAAGTACTCGAGCGCTAACTACGCAGGCTTCACGTTCGGCGGCACGTACGGCTTCTCGAACCAGGCTGGCGCATTCGCAAACAACCGCGAATACAGCGTTGGCGCTGCATACCAGTGGCAAGGCCTGCGTTTGGGCGCTGCTTACGCACAGCAGAACAACCCGGGTGCAACGAACGCAGCAGGCACGGCAAGCAACGGCGGTGCTTCGGACGGTTCGATCCTGGGCCTGACCGGCAACTTCCGTCAGCGCGAATTCGGCGCAGCTGCTTCGTACTCGTTCGGCCCGGCAACGGTCGGTGCTGCATGGACGCAGTCGCGTATCGACAACGTCGCTGGCGCGCAACAATCGCTGCGCGCTAACAACTACGAAGTGAACGGCAAGTACAACCTGACCCCGGCTCTGGGCCTGGGCGTTGCTTACACGTTCACGGACGGCAAGGGCTACGGCGTTACTGCAGACGGCGGTTCGGCATCGGTGCGCTACCACCAGATCGGCCTGCAAGCTGACTACTCGCTGTCGCGTCGTACGGACGTCTACGCTCAAGCCGTGTACCAACACGCAATGGGCGACGGCGGTGTCGCTTCGATCTATAGCGGCGACAACACGCAACTGCCTTCGTCGTCGAAGAACCAGACGGCTGCTACGGTCGGTCTGCGTCACCGCTTCTAAGCTTCAGCAGAAGCTGGTTGTTGTAAAAAAGGTGCCGTTCGCGGCACCTTTTTTTATGGGCGCGCCATTTGCATGCATGGTCGGCGCCCGGCGCGATTGCCGGATGCCGTTGTGTGTCCTGCTGGATCTTGTCGCACCGTGCGGTACCCGGGAAACCGTGCGGACCTGGCGCGTATTCAACCAGCGCGACCAGCGTATTGCGATTTCTGACAATTGCGCACACGAGCCTGACAATAATTGACTTTCTTGAGGGAGTGCTTGGGGTAGTCTGAAAAATAATCAATTAATAGACACCATTTTCGCGGCGGCGCTGGCATTTGCGCTGCGGGTGTGCGTTCTTACTGCATGGATACTCCCCCTTCAAACCCGCCGGCCCGCTCACCGGCCGTTCAGGATCTCACCGACGAGCAATGGCATCGCATCGTGCCGCTCCTGCCTGAAATGAAAGACCTCGGGCCTCGGCGTGGCCGTCCCAGCATCGACATCCGTTGCGTGGTGAATAGCGTGCTGTGGGTGTTGCGCACGGGCAAGCCGTGGCACGCGATGCCCGACCGATATGCGCCGTATCAGACCGCGCATCGCTACTATCTGCGCTGGAAAAATTCAGGTGTGCTGTCGAACATCGCGTTTGCGCTATTCGACGATGATGCGATGCTGGCGCGCCCGGTCACGCGCCGGAGCGACCCGCGCGCTGCGTAGCAGTGCCTACGCGCGTTCCGTCTGCAAAATAGAAAAAGCCGTTATCCGCCTGGCGGGCAACGGCTTTTTTGTCGGCAGTGTTGGCGAGCTATCCGGGCGACTGCATAGCAAGCCGCTCAATCACGCCTGCTGTTCGACCTTGAACACAGCAACTGCATTTCGCAGACGTTCGGTCTGCTCATCGAGCGAACCCGCCGCGGCCGCCGCTTGCTCGACTAGCGCGGCATTGCGCTGCGTGACGTCGTCCATCTGACGGATCGCGAGATTGACTTCACCGATACCCGAGCTTTGCGCTTTCGAGGCCGCCGAAATCTCATTCATGATCGCGGTGACACGGCGCACGGCGTCGACGACTTCACCGATCGTGTTGCCGGCCTTGCCTGCCAGCGTCGAGCCTTCGCCGACCTGCGCGACGGACTGGTGAATCAGCACCTTGATTTCCTTGGCCGCGGTGGCGCTGCGCTGGGCGAGATTGCGCACTTCGCCCGCGACGACCGCGAAGCCACGGCCTTCTTCGCCGGCGCGCGCCGCTTCCACCGCGGCGTTTAGCGCCAGGATGTTGGTCTGGAACGCGATGCCTTCGATCACGCTGATGATCTCGCCGATCTTGCGCGAGCTATCGGTGATGCCGGCCATTTTCTCGACCACGTCGTTGACGACCTGGCCGCCGCGCGCGGCGATATTCGATGCATCCGTCGCGAGTTCCGACGCGGTTGCTGCATTGTCGGCGTTCTGCGTGACGGTCTTGGTGAGCTCGTCCATGCTTGCGGCGGTTTGCTGTAATGAAGCCGCCTGTTCTTCGGTGCGGCTCGACAGATCCAGATTGCCCGCGGCGATTTCCTTCGAGGCGACCGTGATCGTCTCGGCGGAGGTCTTGATCCGCGCGATGGTGGCAGCCAGTTGATTGCGCATCTCGCGCAGCGAGAACAGCAGGCTCGACGTGTCGTCATGGCGCAGGTCGATGTGCGTGGCGAGATCGCCGCGTGCGATCTGCATGGCAAGCGCCGCCGCCATGGAAGGTTCTCCGCCGATCGAACGCGACACGTTGCGCACCACGCGCGACGCCACGAACGACACCACCACGCCGAGCAACACCAGCATGCCGGCCGACCGCGCGAGCGTGGAGTAGAACTGCGCCTGGATGTCGTCCATATAGGCGCCGGCGATAAAATCCCAGTTCCACGGGGTGAAACGCTTCACATAGCCGATCTTTTCGCTCGGCGCCGTTTCACCGGGTTTCGGCCACCAGTAGCGCAGATAGCCTGCGCCGCCCGGCGAGCCGCCTGCCTGCGCGATGTCGTGGTACAGCGCGTTGCCTTTGGCGTCGCGAAAGCCGCTCATATCCTTGCCATTCAGCTTTGGGCTCATGGGATGAGCGACCATGACCGAATCGCTGCGCACGATCGTCACGTAACCCGACGTGCCATAACGCTGTGCATTGATGCGGGCGATGGCCTGCTGTTTGGCTTCTTCGACCGGGAGCTTGCCCGCGTCGGCGAGCTTCGCGTAGTCAGCGACGATCGACACCGCCATGTCCGTGACGTCGGCCAGGTCCGCACGCCGTGCATCCATCTGGGCGTTGCGCGCATCGAGCGCGTTCACGACGGTAACGATCAGGAGCGCCGCCCAGCAAAGCAGTATCGGCACCCACAGTTTCTGTTTCAGTGTCAGACGGTTCATTGTCGGTTTTGACTATGCGTTGAACTCGGAATAGGGAGAGTCTGCAATCTGCGTTGCATAGTCGGCATAACGGCCATCGCTACGGATTCTTTATTGCGGGATCCGAAATTGCGCCATGGAACGCGAGCGTCCGCTCCGATGCGGCCGATGAAAAGCGGGGAAACACCGGGGAAAAGCGGGGAAAGTGAAGTTAAACCCGCGGAAAATGCGAGGAAATCAAGGGCCGGCGCTCGCGCGTGTCCGGACCTAGATCTGTTCCTGACCAAACGCCCCCAGGCGCTCAAGATCAAGCACGTCGATCTGGTTGTACGAGAGGCGCACAATCTGCAGCTTTTCGAGGTTTTGCAGTGCCTGGTTGATCCGTTGCCGCGATACGCCGGCCAGCAGGCCGAGCTCTTCCTGTGAAATGGCCAGCGTGCGCCCGGTGTCGGGATAGAGATCGGGATTGAACAGTTGTGCGAGCGACTGGGCGACACGTGCATCGACGTCGAGTAGACGGCTATTCTGGATCGTCGCGATGAATTCGCCCATGCGGTTATTCAACTGCCGGATCACGAAGCCGGTAAACGGCAGGCTCGATTCCAGCAGTGCATGGAACGTCTCCGACGGCACGAACATCACGAGCGACGCCTGGATGGTGGCCACGTCGTACTTGCGCAATTCGCGCTTGATCACGCTGCCTTCGCCGAACCAGCCGCCGGGCGGCACGCCGGAGAGCGTGCAACTGCGTCCCGAGGCGTTGTAGATGGCGAGTTTGATGAGGCCTGAGTAGACCCCGATCCAGTAGTCCGACGGCTCCTGGCGGCGCGCGATCCATGCACCTCCTTCCAGGCGCTCCGCGTGGGCGCTGGCAAGGACCATGGCCTGATGCTCGGTGGCGAGCGCCCGGAACCAGGCGCAGGTGCCGAATAATTGCGGCAGGTCGGCGCGCGGGACCCGTTCAGGCCGATGCGAGGGGACGTCTGCGAGAGCGGGGAGCGGGGCGTCATCCATGGGCGGCTAGCGGGACTTAGGTGGGTGAAACCGGTTGAGTAGAGCCAGGGCGCGCCACTCTGTCATTTGAATGACAGACAGTTCACCATGACAGTTGTTAGGCTAGTCCGCGAGTCCATCAAGCACAAAAATTGACGGCGCGGCTAGCGTCTCAGGAGACAAAGCGATGAAGCACATGTTTGAAGACGGCCTCCAGCGGCGCGAGGCCAATTATGTCCCGCTCACGCCCATCGATTTCATCGTGCGCGCAGCGGAAGTCTACGGTGAGCGCCTGGCGGTCGTCCATGGGGAGATTCGCCGAAACTGGCGCGAAACCTACCAGCGTACGCGGCGCCTCGCCAGCGCGTTGCGGCAGGCCGGGATCGAGCGCGGCGACACGGTTGCCGCCTTGCTGCCGAATATTCCTCCGATGATAGAAGCGCATTTCGGCGTGCCGATGGCCGGGGCCGTGCTCAATACGTTGAATACGCGGCTCGACGTGTCGTCGCTATTGTTCATGCTGCGCCATGGCGAGGCGAAGGCGCTGATCGTCGATACGGAGTACAGCGAATTCGCGCATCGCGCGGCGCTGGAGTTCCCGGAGTTGCGTGTGATCAGCGTGGCCGATGCGATGCCCGCCGACGCGGACAAGTTTATCCGCGCAACCGACTATGAAGCGTTCCTGCAAAGCGGCGACCCGGAGTTCGCATGGACCCTGCCCGCCGACGAATGGGACGCGATCGCGCTGAACTACACTTCGGGTACGACCGGCGACCCGAAGGGCGTGGTCTACCACCATCGCGGTGCTTATCTGAACGCGCTCAGCAATATCCTCGAATGGGATATGCCCAAGCATGCGGTTTATCTGTGGACCTTGCCGCTCTTTCACTGTAACGGCTGGTGTTTTCCGTGGACTGTCGCCGCGCGTGCCGGCGTCAACGTCTGTTTACGCAAATTCGACGCAAAAACGGTGTTCGAACTGATTCGCCGCGAAGGCATCACGCATTATTGCGGCGCGCCGATCGTGCAAAGCGCGCTTGCGAATGCGCCCGCCGAATGGCGTGAAGGCATCGCGCATCGCGTATCGACGATGGTGGCCGGCGCGGCCCCCGCGCCGGCGGTGATCGCCAAGATGAAGGAAATCGGTTTCGATCTGACGCACGTGTACGGACTTACCGAGACCTACGGGCCGGCCGCGGTCTGTGCGAAACAGGATGAATGGGAAACGCTCGACGACAACGCGCGTGCCGAAATGAACGCGCGTCAAGGCGTGCGCTACCACTTGCAGGCAGCCGTCACGGTGCTCGACCCGGATACGCTCGCGCCCGTGCCCGACGACGGCGAAACGCTCGGCGAGATCATGTTCCGCGGCAACATCTGCATGAAGGGATATCTGAAGAACGAGCGCGCCACGGAAGCGGCCTTCCGCGGCGGCTGGTTTCACACCGGGGATCTCGGCGTGCGGATGCCTGACGGCTATATCCGCATCCGCGATCGCAGCAAGGACATCATCATTTCCGGCGGCGAGAACATCTCGAGCATCGAGGTCGAAGACACGCTGTACCGTCATCCTGCGGTCTCCGTTGCCGCCGTGGTGGCGATGGCCGATCCGAAGTGGGGCGAGGTGCCGTGCGCCTTCGTCGAACTCAAGGAGGGCGCTCAGGTGAGCGCGGAGGAGATCATTGCGCACTGCCGGCTGTTTCTTGCGGGATACAAGTTGCCAAAAGCGGTGCGCTTCGGTGAATTGCCGAAGACGTCGACGGGAAAAATTCAGAAGTTCGAACTGCGCGCGCGGATCAAGGCGGAACAAACCGAATAGATCGCGCACGCTAATGTGGTCTAGCGCGCCGAATGGCGCGCTAAGTGTTGTGGAACGATGCAAGCGCGGGGTCCCGCGCGCATCAGGTTCGACAAGCGCTTAACCGCGCGTGTCGACCCAGCGTCGTGCCCAGCGGGCCGAGTGCTGCAGTGCCTGTTCTTCGTTCGGGAAGTAGTCGAGCGAATAGAACTGGTAGCGCCCTTCGGCACGTGCGCTGTCAGCGCGTTCGAGCAACAGGTTGGATGAAAAGCTACCGTCGGGCAAACGATGCGCCGAGGGTTTGACGGCATAGCCGTTGTAATGATGAATATGTTTGTTTTGCATTTTATATTTTAATAATGTTCGAGTGCGCGCCTGCCGTGCGAGCCGTTGTACGGGTCACGCGGACGAGCCGATTCGAGCCATTGCGAGCCGAATCCAAACGCAGTCGGAAAGCTAAAAAGGGCGTTGAAGCCAGAGGGGAGAATGAGGTGCAACGAGGCGTTTGGCGCTTAGGCTAGCTGTTCGACACACATGCAGCTAAAAGCGATCGCGCCAACTGTGGGAGACAAATCTCCGCGAGGATGTCGCTGCAGCTCGATGTCCGTTGCCGGACACCGAGCCCTTCAAACTTACAGCGGCTTGATGTTAGCCGCTTGCAGACCCTTCGGGCCTTGCTTCGTTTCGAAGCTCACCTTCTGATTCTCAGCCAGCGTCTTGAAGCCGTCGCCGCTGATTTCGGAGAAGTGCGCGAACAGGTCGTCGCCGCCCTTGTCCGGGGTGATGAAGCCAAAGCCTTTGCTGTCGTTGAACCACTTAACGGTACCGGTATCCATGAGGAATCCTTGAGTAAAAATAGAAAAATTTGCTCTGTTGAGGAGCGCGTGAAGCATCAAGGAGGGAGAGGACAACGAATACCGCTGAGGAGCGAGACATTGATGAACAGCAATCGAACTTCTTGAACTTCGGACGTCACAGTAACCGCCGGGCATGCCGGCGTCAATACTTATCTTGTAACTGTTTTGTTATGAACGTGGCTTGCCTGTGTACGGCTTGGGACGATGCGGCCCCGTTACCGGCTTGCCAGGTCGTACGGACACGGCAAGCCATTCGAGCAGCCTTTCCGTTTCAGATACCCACTTTGTGCGCTGTCAGGATCAGGCGTAATCCCAGTGCGGCGACCGCGCTCGCGGCGACGCGATCGATCCAGGCCTTCCACCGCAAATACATTTCGCGCGGCCGCTTGCTCGAGAAGCACAGCGCGACCACGGTGTACCAGCCGGCCTCAATGGCGAAGATCGCGGGGGGCAACGCGAAGTAGCACCACAGCGGCGGATGTTGCGGAAGCAGGGCCGCGAAGATACTGCCGTAATAGACCGCCGTTTTCGGATTACTGAGTTGTGTGCTCAAACCAATCCAGAATGATCTACGCGCGTTGATGTTGGCGCCTTGCGCGGCATCGAATGCGAGCGGTTTGGCGGCGCCTCGCCAGATCTTCGACGCAAGGTAGATCAGATAAAGGCCGCCGGCCACTTTCAAGCCGACATATAGCCACTCTACGGTCGCGAGCAAGGTGTACAGACCGAGCAACGCGATCGCGCTGAAGAACACGCCGCCGATGCCCATGCCCGCTGCTGTCGCGAGGCCGTCGCTGCGCGAGAGACCGATTGAATTGCGGGCAACGATGACAAAGCTCGGTCCAGGGCTCATGGCGCCGAGCAGCAGCGCGGCGAGGATGGTGGCGATGGCGGTCGAGGCGGGCATTTTTATGACTCTCCTGAGATGCGGCAATGTGAGGCCGTCGGATCAATGAAACATAGCATGGGAGAGTGGGATTTTGTTCTTTGGCCAGTGTGAATAGAACGCGTGGGAATTCGCACAGACCTGTGCCGGGCGTAATCGGAAAATGACAAAAAACGGCTTGTTGCAGGCGGGCAATCAGATACTGCAAGCAGCGGAATTTGGATGCTAGAATCACTCTCCATACGCTAAAGCAGCCTTGGAACAACAAGGTAAACCGGGCGCGATTCGAGCCGCTTGCCGACGAATTCCCCTAAATCCAGGATTTATTGGGCATGATTCCAGATGCGAATTGTCACGCATCGGGAGAGGCGTCGTGAGTTCGCTTCGCACCCAACCCATCTGATTTACGCACAGGCTTCGCGTTGTTTAGCGAAGTCTTTTGTTTTTCGAACGCGCGCACTATCAGCCGCGAAACCGGTACGTTATGAAAGAGCGAGAAGAACAACGGCTGTTCGACCTCGACGGGAATGCGCGTGAGCGCCTGATCGTGTGGATCCGCCGCCGCATGGACGAATACGGCATAACAATGGAAGCGCTTGCCGAAGCGATTGAGGCCGACAAAGCGGCAGTCCGCGCGGTGATGTATCGCGACGCCTTCGGTAATACGTGGGATGGTCATGGCGATAAACCAGACTGGCTCGCGCGCGCGATCTACGCCGGACAGAACATCGACCATTTCCGCTGCTGAGCGCAAAAAAAAGCCCGCGCGGGGCGGGCTTAACTACTCGGAGTTTCGCGATCCAGTCGCTAGACGGATCATCCTCAGTGTATGTGAAAGCTATATGAAAGTATAGAAAATCCACATCACAGGTCGAAAAACACCGTTTCCTTGTCACCCTGCATATGGATGTCGAACCGGTACACGTTGGCGGCATTCGGTTCGCGCCGTGCGATCAATGTGCCGCGCCGGTCCGCCGGAACTGCTGCCAGCACGGCATCCCGTTCGTTAGCCTCGGCTTCGTCTTCGAAATAGATACGAGTGAAGGTGTGCAGCAGCATGCCGCGCATCGTCACGACCACGTTCAGATGCGGCGCTTCGTCCGGGCTTGCGCGGCCCGGTTTCACCGTTTCGACGACAAAGCGTTTCTGCGGATCGGTACCCGTGCCGACGCGGGCAAAACCACGGAAGCCCGTTTTCAGCGTTTCCTCGCGTGTTTCCGGGTAGTGGCCTTGCGCGTCCACCTGTGAGATTTCCAGCATTGCATCGCCGATCACCTGGCCGTCGCCGTCGAACACCTGGCCGACTATCGTGATGTGCTCGCCGGCCGCTTCGCGGTCGGCCAGAACTGGCGTGAACAGGCTCTTGAAATCGAAATCGTATTGCTGCGGGCACAGACCGTAGGCGAAGTACGGTCCAACCGTTTGCGAAGGCGTTTGCTTGAGAGTCGTCATGGCTTAGCGCTCCATCGGAGTTTCGTTGCGGCCGCGCAGCACGATGTCGAAGTCGTAACCGAGCGCATAGGCCTCTTGCGTCGTATCGAGCGAGAAGTTTGCAATCAGGCGCTCGCGGGCGTGTTCAGGCGTGCCCTGGAAAATCGGGTCGAAAGCCAGCAGCGGGTCGCCGGGGAAATACATCTGCGTGACGAGGCGTGAGCCGAAATAGTCGCCGAACAGCGAGAAGTGAATATGGTTCGGACGCCACGCGTTCGGGTGATTGCCCCAGGGGTAAGCGCCCGGTTTGATCGTCAGAAAGCGGTAGCGGCCTTCGTTGTCGGTAATGCAGCGGCCGGCGCCGAGGAAGTTCGGATCGAGCGGCGCGTCGTGCTGATCGTTCTTGTGCACATAGCGGCCGGCGGCATTGGCCTGCCAGATTTCGACCAGCGTATTGCGCACCGGACGGCCGCCTTCGTCGAGCACGCGGCCCGTCACGATGATGCGCTCGCCAAGCGGTTCGCCATTACGCACCGCGTTGCGCGTCAGGTCGTGATCGAGCGCGCCGAGGTCTTCGGTGCCGTAGACCGGCACGCGCTGGTCGCGCAGCTTTTCTTTGAGCGGAATCAGCGGACGCGTCGGGCCGCGTTTGACCGACGAACCGTAGCCGGGATAAACGTAGGCGGGGTGGGACGCGAAGTCGCGCTTGGTGAGAAAGGACTCGTCCATCAGTGTCTCCTTCGGGGAATTGTGGGATACAGCGTATGGAGCGACTTTATCCAACCTGTGCGGTTATGCAAAATGACGTTTTCGCCCTTTTCGTATAACCTCTCGTTATGCAACGCAGCCTCGCGGATAGCCGCGTTAAATTCCGTCATCTCCAGTGCTTTCTGGCCGTCGCGCAGTTCGGCGGCGTGCAGCGGGCCGCTGCGAGCCTGTCCATTACGCAGCCCGCGGTCTCCAAGACGGTGGCCGAACTCGAGACGATTCTCGGCGTAAAGCTGTTCGAGCGCGGCCGCCACGGCGCGGTGCCGACGCGCGAGGGGCAGCTTTTCATGCCGCATGCGAGCGCCTGTGTCAGTGCGTTGCGGCAGGGCGTCGATTTATTGGCACGAGCGGAAGGCGCGGCCGCCGCCACGGTGGAAATCGGCATTTTGCCGACCGTGGCGGCCGCGCTGATACCACCGGCGCTGAAGCGATTCGCCGCGCTTTGGCCGCGTGTGATCGTGCGCCTCGCCACCGGCGCCAACCCCGAGTTACTCGAACGCCTGAAGGCCGGCACGATCGAATTCGCCATCGGGCGCCTGGCGGACCCGGAAAGAATGGTCGGACTTAGTTTCGAGCAGCTTTTCAGCGAGCCGTTGATTGCCGTGGTGCGCGCCGGGCATCCGTTGGCGCTCGTGGCAGGTTTGCCGGCCACGTCGCTGGAGGATTTTCCAGTGGTGCTGCCGCCGTTCGGCACCCTTATCCGGCAATCGGCTGAAAGCCTTTTGAACGCGTGGGGCGTGCCGCCGTTGTCGGGGTTTGTCGAAGTGCTGTCGGTGTCCACCGGGCGTGCTTTGACGCTTGAGAACGACGCGGTGTGGTTCGTGCCGCTGAGCGCGGTCGAATATGAACTAGGGCACGGGATGCTGGTGCGTTTGCCTCTGCCGTTCGCGGGCACCGGCGAGCCGGTGGGGTTGATCCGGCGCTCGGATACGCAGCCTTCGCCGGTGGGCCGGGCGCTTATCGATGCCGTGCGCAACGTCGCGCAGCAGCGTATGGCGGCCGCCGCCGTCGGCGAACCTGGAGCCAAACGCGCGTCGAGGTCCAAGTCCAAGTCCGGGTCCGGGCGTGGCCGCGGCGAGACGCCAAAGGTCTGACGCACACCGCGCAGGAGCCGCGAGAAACGCAGGAGATGCACGTTGGCATCACGCTGCGGCCCGATTCGTCGCGTGTGAACCATTTAGTACAAAATGAAGGTTGCGAACCTCCTGCTACCCGGTGTACAAACACGGTGCAAAAGCCGCCGTACGCTGAATCGATGCGGCACACCGCGCAAGCGGTGTCACACTGCGTGTAGACGGCAGCTTGCACCAGAGCACAGAAACATCACAAATACCCGGAACGCTGTACGAAAAATCGTACAAGGAGATTGCCATGCCCAGCGACTTGCCCACCCCAGACGCCGCGCTACGCGCCGTGTCGGCGCCTGAGCACAATCCGCTCGGCACCGCCGGCCTCGAATTCGTGGAGTTCGCTTCGCGCGAGCCGAAAGCACTCGGCGAGACCTTCACGAAACTCGGCTTCAAGGCGATTGCGCGCCATATCAGCAAGGACGTCACGCTGTATCGCCAGGGCGAGATGCATTTCCTGATCAACGCCGAGCCGGATTCATTTGCCGAGCGTTACGCCGAGGAGTACGGCGCAGGCATCTGCGCAATCGGCATTCGCGTGGCCAATGCGCAGCGCGCCTTCGACCGCGCGATCGAACTCGGCGCATGGGCGTTCGAAGGTGAACGGATCGGCACGGGCGAGCTGTTGATCCCGGCGATCCAGGGCATCGGCGATTCACACATCTATTTCGTCGACCGTTGGCGCGGCCGTGGCGGCCAGCGCGGTGGCCTGGGCGATATCTCGATCTTCGATATCGACTTCCGTCCGATCGAGATCGATACCGCAGAAGCCGATCTGAATCACGCGGGCACCGGCCTCGTCGCGGTCGATCATCTGACGCAAACGGTCGGCGAGGGCCGGATGCAGGAGTGGCTCGATTTTTATCGCGACCTGCTCAATTTCCGCGAGATTCACGAGCTGCACGCGAACTGGCATGTGGCGGCGGAGTCGCGCGTCATGGTCTCACCGTGCGGCGCAATCCGCGTGCCCTTGTATGAAGAGGGCACCCGCCGCACGAATCTGATGCACGAATATCTGCCGGATCATCCGGGCGAAGGCGTGCAGCACATCGCGCTCGCCACCGACGATATCTTTGCGTGCGTCGAGCAACTCCTCGCGAACGGCGTCGAATTCGTCGAGCCGCCGCCGCGCTATTACGAGCAACTCGATGCGCGTCTGCCAGGCCATGGGCTCGACGTCGAGCGGCTCAGGCGCACGCATGTTCTGGTGGATGGCGAGATCGGTGCCGACGGCGTGCCGTTGCTGTTCTTTCAGACTTTTGTACGGCGCGGTGCTGGGGAGATCTTCTTTGAGATCGTGCAGCGGCAAGGGCACCACGGTTTTGGTGAAGGCAATTTGAGCGCATTGGCGCAGGCGCGCGAGCAAGCCGGGGCGTAGCATTCGCCCCCGCCGCACAACGCGAAATCAATCGGTATCGGGATTGCCGGCCAGTTCAGGATTCCCCGCGCTGTATGCGGCCGCTTCGCGCAGCAGCCACTCGCGAAAGTTCGTGAGCGGCTTACCGTGGCTCAACTCGGTCGGATAGACGAGGTAATACGCCGAGTCGGCGACCGCGGGCGCGTCGAGTGGGATCACGAGTCCCAACTGCCCGAGTTGTGTATCGACGAAAAAGCGTGGCACGAGCGCGATGCCGAGACCGGCCGCGGCGGCACTGATCAGCATGGTGTGGAGTTCGTAGCGCACCCCTTGCATCGTCCGGTTATCGTCGACACCGAGACCGGCGAACCACGACGCCCAGCCGTCCGGCCGGGTGGTGGAATGCAGCAGCGGGTAGTCCAGCAGATCGGCCGCCGTGTCAACCGGCCGCGTCAGCAAACCCGCCGCACAGACCGGCACAACTTCTTCACTGAACAGAAATTCCGCCGACGTGCCGGGCCATGTCGGTTTGCCGTAGTGAATCGCCGCTTCGAAATGCGTCTCGGCGAACGGGAAGGTGCCGGTGCGCACGCCCATATTGACCCGCACATCCGGATGCTGCGCGTTGAACGCCGCCAGTCGCGGAATCAGCCATTGCGAGGCGAAAGTGGGCAGCACCGCCAGTTCCAGATACCCGCCGCCGCTGCCATGCGCAATGATCGACAGCGTGTCCCGGTCCAGTTGTTCCAGCGAGCGCCGCACCTGCGCGCTATAGACCTTGCCCGCCTTGGTCAGGACCACGCGCTGTTTGACGCGCACGAACAGCCGCACGCCGAGATTGCTCTCCAGCGTATTGATCTGCCGGGACACCGCGCTTTCGGTCAGGAAGAGTTCGCGTGCCGCATGCGTGAAGCTCTCATGCCGCGCGGCGGCTTCGAAAGCGAGCAGCGCGCCCATGTTGGGGATCTTGAACTTTCGCATGTTGATTCCAAAAACGCATCAAGTGGCGATTTTATCTCGCTTTACGGCAGCGCCGCGGATTTGAATAATCTCGCATCCAACGATGCCGCGTTTGCGTCCTGAAGCCGTGCCGACCGAGCGTTTTCAGGCACGCGAAAGCGTTTCACCGCACCTTGCCCGGAACCGATATGCGAAACATCAAGAATGCGAATGTCGAACAACTGCTGCTGAAACTGCTCGGCGCCGAGAAAACCGCGAGGCTGTTCGCCACGTTGAATCATCCGCGGATTCTCAATGAATGGGAGGACGGCACTGTCACACGCGCCGAGATGGCGCAAGCGATGAACATGGCGCTGTTTGAGGACCTGCTGGGGCGCTCGGCGAATGGCCGCCAGTACACCGAGGAAACGATTGCCGCCGGCGGCAGCGTCTACTTCGACCACGGCGCATTGCGCACCGTACGCTGGGCCGGAAGTGGCGCGTTGCCGCCTGGCGAGGCGGCTTTCGCACGCATCCTGCGGCCGCTTGGTTTCAGCATCAATGGCCGCTACCCGCTCGACCGTCTCGGTATGACGGGCCGTGCCTGGGCGCATGACGACGCGCCCGATGAAATCGCGCAGTTCTTCGTCAGCGAATTGCATCCCGAGCGATTTTCGACGGCATTCCAGCAGGCCGTGACGAACGTGATCGGCACTTCGCGCGATCCGTTGACGCCGCAAGCGGCCGGCCAGTTGTGGGAGCTCGAACGCGAAGGCGTGCTGCCGCTGGAGGCGGCCCATGCGCTGCTGCCGGTGATCGTCGGCGCGTTCGCACGTCAGCATGAGATGCCACGCGAAGCCGATTACGCAGTATTGTTGAACGAGTCGGCGGAAATGGCGTGGATCGCGACCGAAGGCAACGCTTTCAATCACGCTACCGATCGCGTCGCGGACGTGTTCAAGCTGTCCGATGAGGAGAAGGCGAAGGGGCGGCCGATGAAGCCGGAAGTCGAGCGTTCGCGCTCGGGCCGCGTGTTTCAGACCGCGTACCGCGCGGATGTCGTGCGGCGCGAATTCCGTGCGGCCGACGGCAGCATCGTGACGCGCGAGGTGCCGGGCTCGTTCTACGAGTTCATCACGCGCAAACGGACTTTCGACCAGGACGCGCGCCGCTGGGAAACGGACCTGCGTTTCGACGCGGGCAACGCGCAGGGCATCTTCAAGATGACCGCGAGCCGGGCTGCGTGATGCGCAGTTTGGATCATGGCGCGGGCGTTGGACACGAGACGTGAGGGACGCGGTGGGAACGTCATTGGATGAAGAGCAGGGCGCGGGCGTGAATGTTTCGTTGCGTGCCGCGGCTGACAGCGCGTTGAAAGCGCCGCGCGTTGCAACGCCGTTTCAGGGCACTGCCAGTGTGATGCAGGCGCTCGAAGCCGACCTGCGTCGCAATGTGCGCGGCGAAGTGCGCTTCGATCACGGCTCGAAAGCGCTGTATGCGTCGGATGCGTCGAACTATCGGCAAGTTCCGCTCGCCGTGGTCGTGCCGTCGGATGTCAACGATCTGCTGGAAACGCTGGCTGCCTGCCGTCGCCATGACGTGCCTTTCCTGCCGCGCGGCGGCGGCACGTCACAGAACGGCCAATGTGTGAACGTCGCGGTGGTGGCCGACGCAAGCAAGTATGTGAACCGCGTCGTGTCGGTCGATCCGGTCGCGGGGATCGCACTCGTCGAACCGGGCGTGGTGTGCGATACCTTGCGCGACGCCGCGGAACAGCATGGCCTGACGTTCGCACCCGATCCCGCAACGCACAGCCGCTGCACGCTAGGCGGCATGATCGCCAACAACTCGTGCGGCGCGCATTCGGTGATGGCCGGCAAGACGGTCGAGAACGTCGAGGCGCTGGAAATCGCGACTTTCGATGGTGCGCGCTTCTGGGTCGGCCCGACGCCGGACGACGAACTCGACCGCATCATTGAGGCGGGCGGCCGCCAGGGTGAAATTTACGCTGCGCTCAAGCAACTGCGCGACACCTACGCCGATCAGATCCGCGCAAAATTCCCGCAGATCAAGCGGCGCGTGTCGGGCTTCAATCTCGATCAACTGCTGCCGGAAAACGGCTTTAACGTCGCGCGTGCGCTAGTCGGCACCGAGGGCACGTGCGCCGTGACCTTGCAGGCGAAAGTGCGGCTCGTGAAGAGTCCGGCGAAACGCGTGATTGTCGTGGTCGGCTTCACCGATATCTATACCGCCGCGGATGCCGTGCCGCATTTCATGCGCTGCGGGCCAATCGCGATCGAGGGGCTCGACCGCGCGATCATCCGCGGCCTGCAGGCGCGGGGTTTGAAGAAGGACGAGATTGCGTTGCTGCCGGACGGCGATGCATGGGTCGTACTCGAATTTGGCGCCGATACGCAAGACGATGCGGTACGCCAGGCGCAAACCGCCGCGGCGTACTTTTCGTCGGGCGAAGCGGGACCGAATGTGTCGGCGATGCTCGTCGAGGATCGCGCGTTGCAGGCAAAGGTGTGGTCGATTCGCGAGACCGGGGCGTCGGCGGTGGCCTTGTCGGTGGACGCCGGCACGCCCGATCCGGTGGTCGGCTGGGAAGATGCGGCGGTCGATCCGTTGCGTCTCGGCGACTATCTGCGCGCGTTTCAGGCACTGGTGGATCGTTACGGCTACGAGACGAGTCTGTACGGCCATTTCGGCGACGGCTGCGTGCACGCACGCATTACCTTCGATCTGCGCAGCGTGGAAGGTGTCGCGACGTGGCGCAAGTTTCTGCGCGAAGCGGCGCAACTGGTGGTCGAGTTCGGTGGCTCGCTGTCGGGCGAACACGGCGACGGTCAGGCCAAGGCCGAGTTTCTGCCGATCATGTACGGCCCTGAACTGATGCAGGCCATGGAGCAGTTCAAGGCGATCTGGGATCCGGCCAATCGATTGAATCCGGGCAAGGTCGTGCATGCATATCGCGTCGACGAAAATCTGCGCATGGGTCCCGCGTACAAACCGGTGACTCTGCAAACAAAGCTTACGTTCGCCAGTCAGCAAGGCGACGGCTTTCAGCGCGAGATCGAACGATGCATCGGCATGGGCAAGTGCCGTTCGCTCGAAGGTGGCACGATGTGCCCGAGCTATCGAGCAACACGCGAAGAGCAATTCTCGACACGTGGCCGCGCGCATCTTTTCTGGGAAATGCTGCAAGGCGATGTGATCGCCGACGGCTGGCAAAGCCGCGAAGTGAAGGCGGCGCTCGATACCTGCCTCGCGTGCAAGGGCTGCAAATCCGATTGCCCGACGCACACGGATATGGCTTCGTACAAAGCGGAGTTTCTTTCGCATTACTACGAGACGAATCGTCGGCCGCGCGAGGCGTGGTTCATGGGGCGGATCGGTGAATGGGCGCCGTGGGCGGCACGGTTTCCGAGGCTGACGAACTTCATGACTTCAGCGCCGGGCCTGGCTGCGCTCGGGAAATGGGCTGCCGGGGTCGCGCAAGCGCGGAAATTGCCGAAGTTTGCCGTGCGGACTTACCGGCAGATTGCGCGGCGATCGCTTCAGACCGTGGGCGACGTTCGTGCTGATCGTGGGATCAAGAAAGTCATTCTGTGGGTCGATACCTTCAATGACCACTTCACGCCCGAAATCGCGCAGGCCGCCGCCGATGTGCTGACGCAAATGGGCTGGCACGTCGTGCTGCCGAAGAAGCGTTTGTGTTGTGGGCGTCCGCTCTATGACTTCGGTTTGCTCGATCGTGCGCGTGCGTTGCTGACCACGATTCTCGATGACCTCGGCGACGATATTGCCGCGGGCGTGCCGTTGGTCGGCCTTGAGCCCGGTTGTTTATCGGTGTTCAAAGACGAGTTGCTAAAGCAGCTTCCCGGTCATGCATTAGCGAAACAACTGTCGGCGCAAACTTTCCTGTTCTCCGATTTCGTCGCGCGTCAGCCGTTCGAATGGCCGACGCTTGCCGCGGATGTCATCGTGCACGGGCATTGCCATCAGAAGGCGCTGTTCGGTATGCAAGGCGATGCCGCGCTGCTGGGCAAGCTCGGCGTGAAATGGAAGTTGCTCGACACCGGATGCTGCGGAATGGCGGGCTCGTTCGGCTTTAACGACAAGCATCACGCGCTATCGGAGAAGATCGGCGAAGACCGGCTGTTTCCTGCCGTGCGTGCCGCGGCAGCTGCGAATGCGGAAACGATCGTGCTGACCAACGGCTTCAGTTGCCGAGAGCAGATCGAGCAGGGGACGGGCCAACATGCAATGCATATCGCGCAACTGGCGCAGCGGGCTTTGGCGGCGCGTTGTTGAAGTGCGATAACGCGTGCCAAATGCCTTCGTTATTTTTTCGCCGGTTCTGCCGTAGCCGTGGCCGAAGTCTGCGGAATATCGGCACTGGTTGCCATCCACAACACTTCGGCGTCTTCTTCGCTGGTGGAGACCGCGGCGTGGCCCGTGCGGCTGTCGAAATAAAGGCTGTCTCCGGCGTTCAGATGCGTCGGCGCGTACAGCTCGGAATAGAGGCACACGCTGCCGCTGATCACGTACAGAAATTCTTCGCCTTCGTGACGGCCCCAGTCATCGAACGCGTCCAGCGTGTGTGCCGAAATGCGGATACGGAACGGCAACATCGCTTTGTGCGCCAGATCCGTGGCTAGTAATTCCATCTGATAGCCGCGGTACGCGTGGCGCTGACCTTCGTTCTTGCGGGTCAATGCACGGCGGCCGCTGGCGCTGACCTTGGGTGTTGAGCCAAACAGTTCGCCAATCTCGATCTTCAGACCGAGCACGATTTTCTGCAGGACGTCGAAAGTCGGAGACATCAGGCCGTTTTCGACTTTGGAGAGCGTGGAGCGGGAGACGCCGCACAGGCGGCTCGCGGTTTCCAGCGTCAAGTCCTGGGCCTGGCGGGCGGCGCGGACGCGGCGGCCGAGGTCGGTCGTGGAGGGGTCGGCGGGTTTGGTGAGGTGGGTGTCCATGGGGTGTGGCTCAAATGCGCGCCTTGGTGAGGCGTCAGATGTTTCCGATCATAACATTTGAGTCGATGGCGCAAGCCGAACGTGCTTCGGCAATGAGTGTTCATGAATCTTTCTCATCGGAAACGAGGGACGGGGTCGCCGTGTGGAGCATGATTGCCGCTCTGGACTCGTTGTGCCGCCCGGCGAGATCGCGCTTCCACTTATTGACCCGGCGTTTCGCCCAGCGATCGAAGCGATCCACCGGAATCGTTACAATCGTTCGGATGAATCGCTCCTCTCAACCGAATCGCACGCCGGACACGCTGACCTCTTATTTCTGGAGTGGCGACACTATCCGCAGCCGGCGTGTGAGCGACATCGTGCGAACCGGCATGGTCGAGGTGCCTGCGCTGCCCACGCGTCTGCTGGCCGATTGGGACAGGGAGATAGCGTCGCGCATGGTCCTCGAACCTGGCGACGTCGAGGTCATGCCTCTGGCGCGCGCGCGGATGCGCTGGCCGGACTACACGCGCTGCGTGCAGTCCATGTCCAACTGGACGGGCGCGCTTGGACTGCCCGGGGTACTGGCAGCCAGCGATGTCGCCCTGATGGCCTGCCGCGGCGCGCGATACCACCATGACGGCGAGCAATATGGCGGCGCTGTCTTCTGCAATCTTTTCCTGAGCGAGGATAAGGGGCTGGACGTGCATTTCCCCTCTCTGGACTTGCGCATTCCGCTGACTCGCGGCACGGCGGTGATATTCGATACATGCCAGCCTCATGGCGTTATTCAGCGCCACAGTGGTGGCTTCAACGCGGCTGACTTCAGGCCTGATCAGGATTACGTCCAGATGTTTCTGACGTGGGAATTGCCCATAGAAGATGCCCATGTCGGGCAAGTGCTCGATGTTGCCTTCGACGTCGACCCTTCGACCGCGTCGCGACTGGATGCCGAGCAAGTCCGGTTGAACGGCGAACCGGTCATGGTGTGCCCGGAATCCGGCCGTTGGCGGCGCACGGATTAATCGCCACGACCACCACGGTGCGGCGTCGCTCGAAACAGGGGCGCCGTTCGATGCAGGACGCTGACCGGCGCCATCGGCCGCCTGTATGATGGCGGGCTGGCGCCGACCCGAAAGCCCGCGCAGACGAATCGATTCGCGCAGATTGCCTGTCGTGCTGTCGTCCGCATGCTGCCATGCGGCGCCAACGCATCCATTCACGAAGATCCAGAGGAAGACCGCCATGACGGCCGCAACGCAATTCGATCAGGTTTCAGTTATCAAACGAGCCAACGTCTACTTCGACGGCAAGTGTGTCTCGCACACGGTTCTCTTTGCCGACGGCACGCGCAAGACGCTGGGTGTCATCCTGCCCGGCGCGCTCAACTTCGGCACCGACGCACCGGAACTGATGGAAGTGCAGGCCGGCCAGTGCCGCATCCGCCTCGAAGGCAGCGACGAGTGGAAGACGTATGGTGCGGGCGAGTCATTCTCGGTGCCCGGCAAGAGCCGCTTCGATATCGACGTGATCGAAACGCTCGACTACGTCTGCAGCTATCTCCCTGTCTGATCCCGGGAGCCGGGCCGCGGCTACAGCCAGTGCCAGATGCCCGCGGCCCAACCGGTGAGCGGCCGATGCGCCCAGGTGGCGACGAGCCAGACGAAGAGGCCGCCCAGCAGCGCGTGCGAGCCGAATCCACCCAACTGCGCACGGCCGGCGGCGATCGCCGCGAATGGCAGGTAGCTCGTCTTCGATTCCCATACCGGCCAGAGATCGGGCTGGAGCCGTTCCTTCTTCCGGTCCTGCAAAGCAGCGCCAACCAGTGCGAGGAAGACGACAGCCGCCGCGAGGATGAGGCTCTTGGCCACTGGGAACACCGCGGCGTGGCACAGCCCCCAAAGCGCGAACGACCACATCATCGGATGGCGCGTTATCGCGAACACGCCGCGCGGCGTTTCCGGGAACGGACCGGGCTGGCTGCCGGTGGGGATGGCCGGGTCGCGGATCAGCGAGCCCATCAGCAGGATCGACGCGATCAGCATCACTACGGTTGCCACCGCCCAGAGCACATCTCCTGCCAACCATAACGGCGCGGTGAGGGGCGCGTGCACGTAGGCCACGATCAGCCAGCCGAACGTGGCGAATGCCACCAGCGAATAGACGCCGAGGAACCCCTTTTCGCCGATTGCGCGGACGAGAAGCCCGCGCAGAGGATGAGACAGAAGAAAGTGGCTTCCCACGAAGGCGACTGCCGCCGCTGCAACTGCGCTGGTGCTTCCCATTGGCCTGGCTCCTCAAGTCAAATCGTCGACTGACCGCATTGCCCTCATCCGCGAAGAGGCGTGGCCGGACGGAGTCGCCGCTGCCGGCATGACCTGCACTTCAGCATTGAAGAGGCCTTCATCTGGACAGGTCGTCATGACAATTCAAACCGCCATCGCGGGGCGGGTTATGGCCCCGGTTCCGTGTCCAGTACCGAAGATTACTCCTGACGCGGGCGAACCGGTCGATTACGCGGGAACCCGCGCAGGAGCGGGCACTCCAGCGTGCCTTTGGCGCGCAGATCCACGACATCCGGATTCATGGACCCGATTTGCAGCAGGGTGAGCAATCGCACTCTGCGGTACATTTATCACTATGTCCGATGTGGACGCTGCGACTGCACCGCGGTTGCAAAGCGTCTTCGGGGCAGTCGGCAGTGCTTGCCGTGCGGTGAAGCCTGCCTGCATGGTAAATCGGCCCTCCTGTCGGTCTCGTGAGCAAGGAGCAAGAGCTTGGACGATCGCGTTCATAAGGCAGCCAGACCGGCGACGAGAACCGAGCGCACCACGCTTGCGGTAAGAGCGGTATTGGAAGGCCGCCGCGGCGGTGCGCTGATGCTTCTGCCGTTCGCCGGGCCGGCCGTGGTGGTCTCGGTTGCCTATATGGATCCGGGCAACTTTGCGACGAATATTCAAGCCGGCGCCAGATACGGCTACGCGTTGCTCTGGGTCGTGCTGTTGGCCAACCTTGTGGCAATGCAGTTTCAGGCGCTCTCGGCGAAGCTCGGCATCGTCACCGGGCGAAACCTTGCGGAGCTGTGCCGCGAACGGTTTCCGAAACCTGTCGTGCTGGGCATGTGGGGCGTCAGCGAAATTGCCGCGATGGCAACCGATCTGGCTGAATTTCTCGGCGGCGCAATCGGACTGTCGCTGCTGTTTCACCTGCCGTTGCTTGGCGGCATGGTGGTCACGGCGATAGTGACCTACGGGCTGCTGTTGTTTGAGAGCGCCGGCTTTCGTCCGCTTGAACTGGCGATCGGAGCACTCGTCGGCATCATCGGCTTGTCCTACCTCGCCGAGCTGTTCATTACGCCGGTTGCGTGGCCGAGTGTCCTCGCCCATACCTTTTCCCCCCGGTTGCCCGACGCGAGCGCGCTGACGATCGCAGTGGGAATCTTCGGCGCGACCGTGATGCCGCACGCGCTTTTCCTGCACTCCGGACTCACGCAAGGTCGAGCACCCGCAAGAACGGAGAGCGAGCGGGCAAAGCTGCTGAAATTTTCGAATATCGAAGTCGTCATCGCGCTGACCATTGCGGGTCTCATCAATATGGCGATGGTTATCATGGCCGCCGGTGCATTTCACAGCGGGCACCCGGACGTGGCGGAAATCGAAACGGCCTATCACACACTGGCGCCGCTATTAGGGATTGGCGCGGCAGGAATTTTCCTGCTGTCGCTGATTGCTTCGGGTATCTCGAGTTCCGTCGTTGGTACCATGGCGGGCCAGATGATCATGCAAGGGTTCGTGGGCTTTCGCATTCCGTTATGGCTGCGCCGCGCCGTTACCATGGTGCCGAGTTTCGTCGTGGTGGCGCTCGGGGTCAATGCGACTCAGGCGCTCGTTCTCAGCCAGGTTGTATTGAGCCTCGCGTTGCCGCTGCCGATGGCTGTGCTGGTATGGTTCACCTGTAGCAAGGAGGTGATGGGCCCATATAGAAATCGCGCGCTCGTTGCCGTGATCGCTACGCTGGCGGCATTCATCGTCTTATCGTTCAATGTCGTGCTGATCCTGCAAACGTTCGGCGTTGAGATTCCTGGCTTGCCGGGCTGACGCCATTCATAGCCACTCCTACACGTTATTGCCGTATGCCTCGACAGCCGAATCCTTCACCGCTCAAACCGCGCAGGGCGCCCAGTCAGCCCCGCTCCGAGCGCATGGTTGCCACCTTGCTCGAAGCGGCCGCACAGGTGCTTGAAACAAAGGGACTCGAAGGTTTCAATACGAACGCGGTCGCGGAGCGTGCCGGTGTCAGCGTCGGTTCGCTGTATCAGTACTTCCCCGGCAAGGACGCGTTGACGATCGCACTGATGCAGCGAGAAAAAGAACGCTTCTATCAGGATGCGCTGAGCGCGCTCGATCACGCGAACGGACCCGCCGCGCTCAATCATCTGATTGGCTGCTCGGTGCGGCAGCAGTTCGCGAGACCCACGCTCGCACGATTACTCGACGTCGAAGAGAGCCGGCCGCAATTGCGCGAGGCGCTAACCGGCACCGGCACGATGCACGCATTGCTGGCGCAGATTCTTACGAGTGACGGTTTGCCGCCGCAGGACGACGCGGTGCTCGCCGCGCACGATCTGATGGCGATCGTCCGAGGTCTCGTGGACGAGGCCGGTGAGCGGGGGGAGACGGATATGACCGGACTGACTCGCCGCGTGACGGCAGCCGTGCTGGGCTATCTGACGATGATGTCGAACGCCGGTGCCGGATGGAATAGCGATTCGGCCGCCACGGAAACGCCGCAATCCGCGAGCAAACGCGAGCACGCTGTACGCGAGGCGCCGACGCCTAGGCTGAAACGCCCGTAGCACGGGCTTGAGCGGCGATCGGCGCGAGCGCGGCGATGCGAGTATTGAACGCGAGCTTTTACTCGTAACATTCTCCGTATGGAACGCAACGGGCGATCCAGATCAACGGAGATTGACATGACGAGTATCACCACCACCATGAAGCTCAATCACGCGAGCTTCCCCTCTTCCGATGTGAGCGCCACCGCCAGCTTCTTCGAGGCTCATCTGGGCTGTACTGTTGCGATGCGAGGCGCGAGCTGGTTGCTGAAACGTCCGGGATTCGACATCGTGATCGAGGACGCCGCCGACCATCCGGTCGAATGGCCGCATAACTTTCACATTGGCTTCGAACTGCCGACCGTCGACGATGTTCGCGCGCTTCATGGGCAGATGGCTGCCGCGAACGTCGTGATGAAAACCGACGTGTTCGCGCATGAGCGCGGTTCGCGATTCTTCTGCGAAGTGCCAGGCGGCGTGCTTGTCGAAATCAATACCCGTTCAGATGCCGACGAGAAGTATCGTGGCACCTTCGACCGGTAACCTGGTCGCTTTAGGGTGAATGTATTCGCTGCCAGGCGATAAGGAGCAGGACGGTGGCCCGTAACAACGGGCCACCGCGCTCATACGCGTTTGAGATGCGCGCAATGAAAACTTGCTGCCGGTACCGAAAGCAATCGGTTTCTATCCGCTTGCTTAGTGTCCGTTCAGCAGGACATTTGCAATGACGCCGGTCGCGACGGCGGCGAGTACATAGTCCCCGTTCACGCCGACCCACTGATAGCCGCGCGGCGGCGCTTGCAGGCCGTGCTCGTGCCAGTTGTCGACGACGTAATTACGGTCGCGGTACTCCGCCGGAAGCCGCTCACCCTTGTGCCAATCGTTGTGAGGAACCGGACCGCCCGGGCCTCCCACAGACGCTTCGTGAGGCGCGGGTCCGTGACCGTGGCCATGCTGGCCGCCATGACCCGGATTCTGCCGCTCGTGCTGCGGCGGGCCGCCGTGATTGTCGTCGTGTTGTTGCGCGAAGACAGCGGTGGACGCGCCGAGCAACGAAACGATCAAAAGGGGTGCGGCGATTATCAACTTCATGGTTTTTCCCTGAGTGAATGACGCAATAGCAGTCTGGTGCTCGAAGCTATGCTTGCCACGAAGCGCCTGCTACGTGTTGATTGCCTCGCTACGCGACGTGGTTCGCTTATTAACGCTTACATCGTCTGCGTTGGCAAATAATGTCATAAGAACGTCAGTTCGCCAAAGTCGCGCGTGCTTGCTTCGAAGAGTCGGGTCACGTGACCTGGCGATATCACAGGACAGCGCTTTGACCGTTATATTGGGGCTAAGGCCAGCAGGCCGGTTTTCTTACTGTTCGACTTGTCCCGCTGCAATGTCTTCGAGCGACCTTCCGCGCGTGGGCACGCCCATGAGCACCACGGCTATCGCACCCGTCAGCAGCACCAGCGTCGTCGCACCGAACACGCCGGCAAATCCCAGTAGCGGATAGACATAACCGACGAGGATAGGCGCGGCGATTGCGCCCAGCCGGCCAATCGACGAAGCGAGCCCGGTGCCCGTGGCGCGCACGTCGGTAGGAAACACCTCGGGCGTGTAAGCGTAAACGCCCGCATAGGTGCCGTTCATGAAGAACGAAAGCAGGATGCCCGACACCATGATGCCCGCGTCCGTGCGCGTCAACGCGAGCCCAAGTGCCGATACGCCGCCCAATATCATGTATGACGCGATCGTTGCCTGGCGGCCGATCTTCTCGTTGAGCCACGCACCCGAAAAGTACCCCGGGATCTGTGCAATGTAAATCACGAGCGAGTACGAAAAGCTGCGCGTGATCGTCATTCCGTTCTGAACCAGCAAGCCGGGAATCCACGTGAAAAAGGCGTAATAGCTGAACGTGATGGATAACCACATCAGCCACGTCATTGCCGTGATGCGCGCGAGTTTTTTTGTCCACAACGCCTTCACGTTCGCGACGATCGAGGCGCGTCCCGCCGCGAGCGGAACGCTTGCGTCACGCATGGCGGGCAGCGGTTCCAACCGTATGCCTGCCTGGGTCACCTCCGCTTCCATCCGCGACACGATCGCGTCGGCTTCCGCGTGCCGGTCGCGCGCCTCGAGCCAGCGCGGCGACTCGGGCAACGCGCGGCGCCACCAGAGGAGCATCACAATGGGCAGCGCGGTGATGACCATGACCGCGCGCCATGCATTCGGTGCGAGCGGAATCACCAGGTAGCCAAGCAGCGCGGCTGCCACAAAGCCGAAGGAGAAGAACCCGGCAAGACTGCCAGTGAAACTGCCGCGATACCGCCGTGCCACGAACTCCGAGAGAAACGGCGCGACGATCGCGCTTTCCGCGCCCGTTCCCAAACCGGCGACGATGCGCGTCGCAAGAAAAAATCCCCAATCATTTGCGAGCGCGCTGGCAAGAGACGCCACACAGTAAATCACGAGCGCGTACATCATCACTTTGCGCCGGCCGATGATGTCGCCGAGCATGCCCGCGAACATCGCGCCGACGAAATAGCCGATGAACGTGCCGCTTCCCAGCACCCCCGTCTGCACACTCGTCAGCCCCCATTGCGTGCGCAGCACCGGCAGCAGGAAGGCAAGCACGGCGGCGTCCATTGCATCGAAGGTATAGCCGAGCCCGCCCATCAACAGCAGACGGCGGTGGAAACCTGAAAACGGCAGGCGTTCGATGCGGGCGGCAATCGTCGACATGAGCAGGCTCCGATAAGAACGGTGGGCGCGACAGACGCGGGCTTACACGGTCAATGCCTTTCGAGTTCGTTGACGAAGAGCCGGCCGTCCTTCATCACGAGCGGAATATGCTCGCCTTGACCCAACAGGCAATCGACAGACTTCAGAGGATTGCCATCGACCACCAGCACATCGGCGTGAGCACCCGGCGCGATTCTGCCGAGCTTGTCCTGCATGCCGAGCACTTCCGCGCTGACGATCGTCGCACTTGCGATCACCTCGGCCGGTGACAGGACTTCGGCCAGAATCCGGAACTCGTCGCTTTGCAGACGCTGGGCTTCGCCGAGCAGGTCCGTGCCGAAACCCATTTTGACGCCGGCCCGTTTCATGATCTCGATTGAGTGCAGACCGGCGCCATGCACGTCCGCGATCTTGGCGATGCTTTCCGGTGGCAACCCATATTTCTCGCCTTCGCTTGCAAGCGCGTCGTAAGTAACGAGGGTTGGCACGACATAGGCACCGTGTTCGGCGACGAGGCGTGCCGTTTCATCGTCGATCAGGTTGCCGTGTTCGATCGTGCGCACGCCGCAGCGCACCGCACGTGCGATCGCCGCCGGCGTGTAGGCATGCGCGAGTACGTAGGTGCCGCGCCCCTGAGCCTCGGCCACGATCGCGCGGATCTCGTCCTCGGAGTACCCGAATGCGCCGACCGGGTCGGTTGGCGATGCCACGCCGCCCGAAGCCATGATCTTGATCTGATCGGCGCCCATCTGCAGTTCTTCACGCACGGCCCGGCGCACTTCATCGACGCCGTCCGCCACGCGGCCCAGTGCGCCTACGCGCACGCAGCATCCGCAGGGTGAGTCGGGCGGCATGTAGTCGGAGCGGGCGCGCGGATCGGCATGACCGCCGGTCTGGCTCAGGGCCCGGCCGGATACGAACAGGCGTGGCCCCTCGACGAGCCCCGACTCGACGGCCTGCTTGAACGGATATCCGGCGCCGCCGGCGTCGCGCACGGTGGTGAAGCCGCGGCGCAGCATCGCGCGCATGATCGGGACGGCGCGCAGCGTAACCAGCACGTTGGGTAGCGTCGCGACACGCGGCAGGTTGAACTCGATCGCGACGACGTGCACATGCAAATCGATCAGACCCGGCATGATCGTTTTGCCTTTGACGTCAATGACGTGCGCGTTGCTGCTCTTTATCGGCTTGTCGGATACCTCGCGGATGAAGCCATCTTCGATGAGGATCTCGAAGCCTTCCAGCAGGTCGGGATGATCAGGATCGAGAAGCGCGCCGTTACGGAAAAGGAAGGTGGTCAACTATGCTCTCCTTCAGGTTTCGATCGCAGCGCCCGGTATTCGGGCCAATGCCCCGAGTATGCAGGTATGACGCCTGGAAGCGCTGCCAGGATATTCATCAGGATCGGTCAGGTATAGATCATGTCTGTGCGCTGACCAACACGTGGTGCGAAGCGGTCATCTTTCATCGGACGGCCAGTCATGCTGCACCGCGACAGCTTTGCTAAGGTACCGTAAATATGCAGTAAAAAGCGTTTCCCACATGTTGATCTATTGGACACCTCAGCATTATGATGGGTGCCTTGGCGCGCGACGTGCCACCGAACACACGGTGACATCCCGCAGCAGCCATCCCCGAATTGATCCTGCTCGCGAGGCGAGGCCAACGGATCAGGTTCCCAGCGAAGCAACAGGCTCAGCCAGGAGACGGAGATGCTCAGTCCACATGAATTCGCGACCCTCATGCTACTCAAGGATGCGCCGGATCTGCTGGGTCTGGACAGCGCCGATCTGGAAGCGCTCCTGGACCGCCAACTCGTCACCGTGGAGGATCTGGCTTCCGGGCAGCGACGTCCCCTCATCACTCACGACGGACAGATGTTTCTGAAGGCTTTCGCCCGTCTCCCGAACGACGAATGACACGTAGCGCTTGATCAGTCTGACAGTCAGGGAGTCTTTCGTGGCCGAATCGTGGACTGGAATCGTGGTGGGTCTGTGCGGGTTGAGCGCCGCTGTGCTGTTGGTGGCCGTTCACTACTGGCGCGAAATGACGCGACGGCGGAAACTCGAACGAATGGACCATCGCGATTGCTGGGAAGTGATGCGCGACAGACGCTGAACATACGTTTCCTGATTTGTCGATAGTCACGACGTGAAGTGATTCGCGGAGATTTAACGAGCACTCCTGATCTGCAAAAACGCAGGTCGCATGAAAGCCGATCATGATCTGGTTAGCCGATGCGGTGCTGGTCGTGCATGCGCTGCTTGCGTTGTTTATCGTGTGCGGCCTCGTCGCGATCTGGCTGGGAGCGGCGCTCGGCTGGAAGTGGATACGTCAACGGCTTTTCCGGTTCGCGCATCTGTCTTTGATTGTGATCGTGTCGACGCTGTCGCTGCTTGGAATCGCGTGCCCGTTGACGACGCTGGAGGGCTGGCTGCGTACGGGTTCGCTGGACACAAACGGATTCACACCCGGCTTTATCCAACGTTGGGTGAGCGGTCTGCTCTACTACGATTTTCCCGTCTGGGTATTCACGCTCCTGTACGTCGCTTTCGGTCTGGTCGTGTTACTGACCTGGCGGCTGGTCCCCCCTCGCAACACATTCCACTCGAAGACAACGCGCCGGTGAACGACGCATCGAATCTCCCGTCATTGCATTGCTCATCGAATCGCTTTCTGCCAAGGCGGAGCGGCAAAGACTTCGGCGATCCACTCCACGAACGCGCGACTCTTTGCCGGCTCATGTTGAACTGAAGCTAGGTGCGGACTTGACGATCAACGATCAGGCGACGCCCGGCTGGGACGAGATCGTGCTCGCGGCAACGGACGGGAACGGTGCGGATCTGGTTGTCGAGACGATCGGTGCAAGCACCTTTGCGCGCTCGCTCAACGCGGTCGCCATTGCGGGGACGATCTTTGTAGTGGGCTTTGTCGGTGGCATGGAGCTTTCGATTCCCATCCTTCCGATCAACCTCAAGACGTTGACGATGGTCGGCAACAACACAGGATCGACGGCGAACCTGGCAGATGCGGTGCGCGCGATCGCCACGGCCGGCATCGAGCCGGTGGTCGACCGCACGTTCGGGTTTGAAGCCGCCGCCGAAGGCTATCGGTTTCTGGAAAGTGCGGCGCATTTCGGCAAAGTGGTGATCGACATGGACGCCTGAAGATCGATCACCAGCTCGTCGGATTTCGCTCGCGACACGCCGTCAAGACGCCGTCGGGCAAGACACCGAGCACGCACTCATGCATTCACTGAATCGGTCACATGCCGCGCGCATCGTTCAGTTCGATGCGCTGCTGCCGGGATCATGCGCTGGGAGCCTGTTCGCCGCCCGCGGAACCCGGCTGGCGACGAGTGCGCTCGCGGCTCAAGTAGGGCCGTGCAAACAGGTAGAGCCCCGTGAACAGCAGGAGCGCCAGCGGCAGCAGCGGCGTGTAGGTGATCCAGGGCGGCGGCAGGCCTTTTCTTAGGGCCATGGCGACGAAGTTGGCGATCACCGTCAGCGTGAAGATGATGGATATCCACCGGTGAAATTGGCGAATCCAGTCGTTGGCGTTCATGTTGCGCTCTTCGGGGCCTGGATCATCTTCCAGCCGTTGCCGGCAGGGTCGCGGAAACCGGCATCGACGCTGCCAAAGCGATCTATCGGCTCCTGGGTGAATTCCACGCCGCGGGCTTGCAACTGGGCATAGCTGGCGCGGCAGTCGGCCACGGAAAGGACGAGAGGCGGCATGGCGCCCTTGGCGACCATCGCGCGCAGGGTTTGCGCGGTGGCCTCGTCGTGGATGGGTGGGCCGGGCGTGAACAGGCCGAGCTGGAACGAAGGCTGCTCGGGATGCTGGACCGTAAGCCAGCGGTAAGGGCCGTTGCGCACGTCCGTATGGACGCGGAATCCAAGCTTGTCGACGTAGAACGTGAGCGCTTCGTCCTGGTTATCGACGTACAAGCCCACCACATTGATACCTTGGGTCATGGTTCCTCCTTGGTTGATGGAGGGAATGTATCTTTGGCCACGCGCCGGCGCTTCTCCAAAACTGCGATGGTGAGGTCGGGGCGCTGCGCGGCTTTCAGGACGCAAGCGGGCACGCGGTCGAGTCGAGGCAGGTTGGCTTGCGCCTCAAGCCTCATGGAGCTGGGGCTTTGGCCGGTGATGTCGTGAAAGGTGCGCCCGAACGTGCCCAGGCTCTCCCAGCCAGTGGCGAAGGCAATTTCCGTGATGCTGAGTCCGGTGTCGCGCAGCAGGGTGGTGGCTTGCTCGATGCGCCGGCTCAGCAGGTAGCGGTGGGGCGGGACACCGAAGGCCCGCTTGAAGGAGCGCGCGAAATGGGCTTCGGAGACGCCACTGGCTTCGGCCAGCCGTTTGACGGGCCAGGCTTCGTGCGAGGCGGCATCCATGCGGTCTTTGGCGCGCAGCAGGCGGCGCAGCAGGGCCGGGTCCTGCAATGCGTCGGCGCTGTCTGGCGCGGAGGGCGGGGCAGGCGGCTGGGCGTTATGGTTTTCGCGAGCGGGCATGGGTTCCGAGGGGCTGTGGCCGTATGCGCGTAGTTTAGGCGCGGCACGGGTGCCCGCATAGCAGCGCGCGAGTCGTCGGGTTGACCTGCTGGCGGTGGTACACAGCCTGCGCTGAGGTTTGCGTTTCCGCCGGACTCAGCATAGCGTCGGCAGAACAAAGGGGTGAATATTATCGTTCGTTACGTCATTACATTTTGGTAGTGATCCTTACTTTTTAATGTCGAGCTGTCGCGGATCGAACGGTGTCTTCGCACTGGAATCTCGAGGCTAAGACAGTTCCCTCTTGAGGTTGAGTGAGTAATTCCTGACCTGACGATAGGCAGCCACGGAACAAGTTGGTCGATCGCTTTGTTATAAAAAGCGCAACTGCGTGTAAATTCGGATCTAGTGGTTTTCGACTCGCCACCGCGTTTTCGATTCGGTCGTCATTGGAGTCGGTCCGACAGTAGTCGTACAGGAGCCGGTATGAGCACAAAGCATAATAAAAAGGGACATCTTGAAGCCGCGGCTTCACATCACGAGCAGGCCTCGCGATATCACCGCGCGGCGTCGCGGTATTTCGAGGCCGGTCAAGACCACGCCCACGCTGCGCACCAGGCAATGATGGCCCATGGCCACACGTTGCACGCAATCGATCAGGCACACGAGGCGGGGACGCACAGCGCCAATACGCCGCCGATCGCGGCTGCATCGAGCGGCTCCGGCTCGGACAGCGCGAACGCGGCAAAACATCACGCAACGGCAGCGGAGCTTCATGACCAGGCCGCGCAACATATGCGCCACGCCGTCAAGCTCTTCGATCAGGACCGCAGCGCCGTCGCTCACGACGCGCAGCTAGCGCTCTCTTTTGCACTGCGTGCTTTGTCCCATGGCAACGAGGCCGCCAAGCTGTTTGTCAGGCTCGTTCCCGCGGATGCTTCGTGAATGATGCTGTATGAATTCGACCCGGTGGCATCGCGTCCAGCCGGGTGTTATGCAACGACTCTTTTGTCGTGCGGATCTACGGTCATGGGCCGGCCGTAAATCCGCGCAACGCACACGCGGCGAACCCGCTGTGCCTTCAGGACTATGCTTTCGGGTGCAGCAGGTCCGCCGCAATGGACTTGGCATGCGCGACGGCTGCGTGTGCGTCAGGGAATACACCGAGCTGTTCCCAGCGCTCTTCGACGGCATAAGTTCCTTTCATGCCGAGCGCCCTTTGCACGCGCAATTGCGCCGCGTACTTGCCGTCCTCCAATGGTTGGGCCGTTGCAACCACTTTGTGCGGGAGATCGGAGCGCTCCGGCTGGATCAACTCGACAGCGCCACCCGGCGCGCCGACGTTTTTCAGCTCGTTCCTCGCTTTGCAGTCCGGGCAGTAGAAGCACCACCCCTCGTTCTCCTGAACGGACCTGACTTGTCCGCGGGCCAGCACGGCGCGACATTCAACGTTTTCACAGATGAACGGCATAGCAGTCTCCGGAGTTGTTTGACGGAAATCCTAGCACGCCCGCCGACGGTCAACCATCGGCATTGTTGCCGTGCCTGCTCCGCGTTGCTAAAAGCCGGAAACCATCGTTATCCTGTTCGTCGAAAAACCGTCAGGCACGGGTCGGTGCGATCGCGGTGCGCGGGCGCAGCGTCGCCATGATCAGGTAGATGCCGCCGCCAATCGCCACGCCGAAGAACCACCCGTAGGTATTCCACCAGACCGGCAGCAGGCTGGTGAAATTAGGCAGAAAGGTCGAAAACACGCTGCCGACCGCCGCCGCGACCAGCGCATTGACGTTCCAGCCGCCTTCGTAGCGATACTCGCCGTACTCCTGGTAAAGCGCCGCGACGTTGATGTTGCCTTTGGCCACCAGGTAGTAGTCCACCAGAATGATTCCCAGCAGCGGGCCCATCGTCGCGCCGATGGCGTTGACGAAGTGCGCGGCGTTGCCTTCCCAGGGCGCGAACGGATAGAGCACCAGCGCGATGAGCGCGGCGATGTAGCCCCCCTTCTTGAAGCCGATCTGCCTGGGGAACGTGTTGGAAATGTCGAACGCGGCCGAAACGAAATTGGCCACCACGTTAATACCCAGCGTCGCGACCGCGAAGGTCAGCGCCGCGATGAGCGCCAGCACCCAACTGTCGAACTTGGCGGAGATCTGTTCGGGGTGGAGCAGCACTTCGCCGTACACCCTGAAGGCGGCGATCGTGGTGATACCCGCAACCAGCGAGAACGCGATCAGGTTGACCGGCAGGCCCCACAGATTGCCTTTCTTGACCGCGTCGCGATTTTTCGCGTAGCGCGAGAAATCGCAGAAGTTGAGGTAGAGCGCTGCGAAGTAGGTGATCCAGGTGGCGCCCACGGCCATCAGTGCCCAGAACGAACCGGGCTCGCCGCTGACACCGGCATCGCTGGTCTTCTCGAGCAGCGCGTTCATCGGAATGCCATGGGAGAACGAGAAACCGCCGGCCTTGACGCACAGGCCGATCGCGAGAATCAGCATTGCGACCCACACTGCGGGACCGGCCCAGTCCTGGAATTTGCGCACCGTCTCCATGCCTTTCTGGATGATGAGCAACTGCAGCGCCCAGATGATCACGTAGCAGATCACCTCCAGCGGCGAGTGGCCCAGCCACTGGGTGCTCTTGTGGAATGCCATCAGGCTGTCGCTGCGGATCAGCAGCGCGACCATCGCCCCCGACGCGGCGGCGGTCTGCGCGCCGTACCAGAAGCAGGCCACCACCGCGCGCACGAGTGCCGCGAGGTTGGCGCCCCACACGCCAAAGGAGGCGCGCGCCAGTACCGGATAGGGCACGCCGGTCTTCTCGCCGGCATAACCGATCAGGTTCATCAGCGCGAAGATCACCAGCGAGCTGAGCCCGATTGCCAGCAGGAAGTTGGTGAAGCTGCCGCATAGCAGGAACAGGCTGGCCGCGAGGTAGTAGCCCCAGAGACTGTGCACGTCCGAGGTCCAGACGTTGAAGATGCTGAAGGCGCCCCAGTTGCGTTGCTTCGCGGGCGCCAGATCTTCGTTGTAGAGGCCGGGGGAGGGATCGCCGATTTCCATCTGTTATCTCCTTTGAGTTTGTGGAACCGAGGAAACACCGCTGGGCATTCCTGGAGGAGATGTCCCCGCTTCTGAAATCACTGCGGAGTTAATACTGCCCGAGCAAAAAAAACCCGCCAAGGCCTATGCAGTCGAATTATTTGCGGCGCAATGATTCTGTTTCGCAGACCGTTTCGGCCTTGTCAGCCAATCTTGCAGCGCAGCATCCAGTCCGCAATCGCGTGCGTCAATCGGATACGTCAATCGGGTGCGTCAATGCTCATCGCGTACCCGGGGTTTTGCCCTGATCCACCGAGCGGCTCTTCACATGATCGATGAAGGCACGCAGCTTCGGCATCATTTGCCGGCGGCTGGGATAGTAGAGAAACACGCCCGGTATCAGCGGCGCGAACGACTCCAGCACCTGCACCAGGCTTCCCGCTTTCAATCTTTCAGCGACCAACGGCGCGGGTAGTTGCGCGAGGCCCATGCCTTCGACTGCCGCGCCGAGCATGGTGGGAAAATCGTGGGCGATGAAGGGACCGGATACGGCGATCTCGATCGCGCGGCCGTTGTCGTCGAATGACCAGAGCGCTAGCGCGCCGCTGGATCGCCGCCATCTCAAGCATGCGTGTTGGCGAAGATCGTCCGTGTGGTTGGGTCGGCTGTGCTGCGCGAAGTAAGCCGGGCTGCCGACCACGCTAAGACGCAGCGGCGGTGTCAAAGGTACGGCGACCATGTCCGCGTCGACCAACTGACCGAACCTGATACCGGCGTCGAACCCTTCCGCTGCAAGATCGACCAGTTCCTTGCTCGTGGCGATCTCTACTTCAACCTCGGGATAGGCCTGGCAGAAAGATGCGATCAGGGGTTCGAGCAGGATCGGCACGACCGCACGCGGCACAGACAGACGCAACAACCCGGTGGGCCGTTGACCGAGTCCGCGCGCAACCGCACTGGCGGCGACAAGTTCGTCGAAGGCAGGCTTTGCGTGCGAAAGATACCGTTCGCCCGCTTCAGTCAGGCCGACACTGCGCGTGGTGCGAATGAAGAGCGCTGCGCCGATACGCGCTTCAAGTACACGCACTGCCTGGCTGACGGCCGACGGTGTCACGCCGAGTTCCGCGGCTGCCCGGCGAAAACTGCGATGCTGGGCAACGCTCAGAAACACCTCTACGCCGTCGAGCGCGCCCTGCCTGACTGTGAAGTTCTGCTTCATAGCCCGTCAACATTGTGATGAATAGTCGCTCGCGAAAGGCCATGGTACACCTACGCCTGCAGATGACGCGCCGGCTGATCCCCATCTCCCGGCCTCAATGCACCGAACCACATCTGACAGGAGGCAACATGCCAACGGAGCTTCTCTTTCAATTGCATCTCGTTCTGGGGTACGTCGCCTGGCTGCTTTGTTTTCGCGTATATGTCTGGCCGAAGCTCAAGTCGATGGACCCGTTCGATGCGCAACGCGCGATCGCCACTTTGCACAGCTTCCGCTTCTTCGGGCTGGTGTTCATTCTGCCGGGCGTCGTCAGTCCCGACCTGCCCGCCAGCTTTGCCGTGTTCGCCGCATACGGCGATTTCGCCACGGGCGTTCTGGCCATGCTGGCGCTACTCACGACACGAGTGCGCTCGCTTTTCTGGTTGTTCGTCGTAGCGTTCAATCTCATGGGCGTGACCGACCTCATTGTCGACTACTACAACGCTATCCAGGCAGACCTTCCGGCACATGCGGGTGAGTTCGGCGCTACGTACGCGATTCCAATCATCTATGTGCCACTGCTGATGATTACGCATCTTTCCGCGTTTTATCTGCTGCTGCGCCCGCAGCCCAAGGTGGTCCACGGCTATTGATCCGCGAGAGCAGGCGTATTGCACATCGTCGAGCGCAGGTGTCACGGTGTTTTACCCGACCGTTTTTTTTCAATGAACGCTGAAAAATAAGCTGGTAAAACACTGCTTCAGGATTCCTATAGCCGATGTGTACCGCAATGGCCGATACAAGCTGTGAGCCGTGCGGTTGACATTACGTCAAGCGTCAATCGAAAGGAAGGCATGAAAATGACACGCGTCCGAGTTCAGAGCTTTACCATCTCGCTTGACGGATATGGAGCGGGTCCGAATCAGGACATTAACAATCCGCTCGGCGTGGGCGGGACAGATTTGCACCAGTGGCTAGTCCCGACCCGCACGTTTCAACAGACCCTGTTTGGTGCCGACGGCGGCACAACGGGGACCGACGACGACTTCGCGGCGCGGGGCTTCAAGAATGTTGGCGCCTGGATTCTCGGAAGAAACATGTTCGGACCGATTCGCGGTTCCTGGCCCGACATGAACTGGAAAGGCTGGTGGGGCGACAACCCGCCCTATCACGTTCCAACTTTCATCCTGACTCATCACGCACGCGCGCCGATCCAGATGGAAGGCGGAACTACATTTCACTTCGTCACGGGCGGTATTCACGAGGCACTTGAGCGGGCGCGCGAAGCAGCCAACGGAATGGATGTGCGCATTGGCGGCGGCGCTAGCACTATCCAGCAATATCTTCGTGCGGGCCTGATCGATGAATTGCACTTCGCTATCTCACCGGTCCTGCTGGGCGCAGGAGAGAGACTGTTCGAGGGGGTTGATGCACGCGCTCTGGGATACGAATGCGTGGAGTTCGTTGCGACAGAGAAAGCCACCCATGTCGTACTCCGGCGCCAGGGGCACAGCGACGCCTGACAACGGGTTGCGCGGACGGCGCTGCCGCGCCGCCGCATCCGCCAAGGCAAGCTACCCCTTAAATTCCACCGAAACGAAAATCTTCTTACACGGCTCAACGACTTCCCAAGTCCCTTTGAACCCCGCGGGAATCAGGAATCGGTCCCCGGCGCGCACGGTCTTCGCCGTGCCGTCCGCATCCCGAATCACGGACACGCCCTCAAGAATCTCGCAGTATTCACTCTCGGTGAAGTTCACCGTCCATTGACCGCAAGCCCCTTCCCAAACACCCGCCGCAAGCTGCCCGCACGGACTGGCAAAATGCGTGTGAACCGCTTGCGCAGGATTGCCGGCGAGTACAGCTTCCGCCTTCGGTATGTACTCAACGCTTTCCTTGGCGGGCTGTGAAAAATCTACGATATTCAGAATGCTCATCATGTCTTTAATGCAAACAGAGTTAAAGATCGAAGCGTCAAAAAGGACGTGACGCACACACCCACTGCATGCGCCACGCTCAAAAGGCGTCACCTGAGCTCGCCCAGGATCGCTACAGCACAAGAACAGCAACCAAGCTTCAACTTCCCGACTTCAATTGCGCCCACAGCCGGTTTTCAAGCCGCATGATCGGCGCAGGCTGCGGCCGCATCAACGTCATCTTGTTCAGCACGGCCTCAGGCGGATACACGTTCGCGTCCTGCTCGATCGCCGGCGTCACAAACTGTCTTGCCGCCCGATTCGCAGTCGGATAGAAAACCTCGTTGGTAATCGCGGCACTCACTTTCGGGTCTTCGATGTAGTTCATCCACTTCATTGCCGCTTCCGGATGCGGAGCATCTTTCGGAATAACCATCACGTCCATCCACAGCAGACCTGCGTCCTTGATGTTCGAGAACCGTACCTCATACGAACGCTTCGCTTCCGACGAGCGTCGCCGCGCAATGCCCACATCGCCGGAATAGCCGAACGCGACACAGATATCGTTGTTCGCCAGATCGTTGATATAGCCGGACGAATTGAACTGCGTGATATACGGTCGCACTTTCTTCAGCACTTCGTACGCGGCCTGGTAGTCACCGGGATTGGTGCTGTTCGGGTCCTTATGCATGTACTGCAGCACGGCGGGGAAAACGTCCGCTGCCGCGTCGAGGAAAGACACCCCGCAGCTTTTGAGCTTCGAAAGATTCGCCGGGTCGAACAACAGCGACCAGTTATCAACCGGCGCGTCGGCACCGAGTGCTTTTTTCACGGCCTGAACGTTATAGCCGATGCCGTCTGTGCCCCACGCCCACGGCACCCCGTATTGATTGCCGGGGTCGGCATCCGCGATCAGCTTCATCAAACCGGGGTCGAGGTTCGCGAGATTCGGCATCTTCGATTTGTCGATCTTCTGATACACGCCTGCTTCGATCTGGCGTGCCATATAACTCGATGTAGGCACAACGATGTCATACCCGGAACTGCCTGCCAGCAGTTTCGCCTGCAACGTGTCGTCGCTGTCGTAACTGTCGTATTTCACGGTGATGCCGGATTCTTTTTCGAAGCCGGAGATCGTGTCTTTGGCGATGTAGTCCGACCAGTTGTAGACATTGATCGTCGTGTCCGCTGCGCGTGCAGCGTTCATGGGGGATAAAGCGGCCATCGAGCACAGCATCGTGCCGGTGAGCGAGACAAGCTTGGCATGACGGATCTTCATTCGACTATCTCCTTGATTGCGATCTTCAGTTTTCGCTGCAGCGCAGGCGCGGATGCGCGAGCGTGACAACCCGCACGTCCGTCTACGCCGCACGAATGCGGGCGAGAACGGGACGTGGCGCCGCCTGCCGCGGCGCAAGCGCACAGCAGAGCTAAGTGGGACGTAGACGGACGAGGGCTATGAACCGGCCAACGCTAGCAAGGCAACTTGCAAAGCGCGGACGGACAAACGCATTGCAGGCGTTCAACCGCTAAATAGACGGCTTGATCGCATGCAACACTTGCTCGCGAAAAGAGAAGGGGACTAAGGCAGAAGCGACGCGATTTCGTCAGTTCGCACCCCGATGGCTGCGGGGGCGGCAATGACGTTGTGCCGACGCACGGAGCGCCGCGACAACACGGTATCGATGGACAGGGGGCGGGATGGCGAAGCGCAGTTGCTCCCCTGATGAGCGATCGAGCAGCCGGACAGGAAGGTTCTTTCCCGACCAGGCTGGTATCTCACCAATGGACCACGGACTTTCACGATGGAACCCGAAGCGACGTTGAATAGAAGTCCTCGCTGATGCAGATCGACCCGTTCTGCGAGAACCACCAGACTGCCGCTCTAGGATATATGAGCCATTATTTTCGTCAAAGGATTTTCTGACACTGCGCCGTCACAGTGATGCGCAGTGGAATGCGTTCATGCGAGCGCATGCTTGAACAGGCATGGCTCGCGTCGCACGACATGGCGGCAGATAACGTTGGCGTTTTATTGACCGTCCATTGGCGCGGGCTGAGCCGCCGGCGCAGCAGGTGCGGTCGTGCCGGTTTGCGACGATCCGTTTGCCGAAGAACCATAGCCGGTCGTGTCATGTTGTGCGGCTACACGTGCTTCGGCTGCCTGAATGTCCCCGGGGTAGGTTGAATCACCCGAGGCGGCCGGATTGTAGCCGGCCTGTTCAATCTGGATCAATTGCGCTTTGACTTCCGCACGGGTCAGCGGCTGTTCCGTCTGTGCGAACGAAGCCACCGGGGCGGCGATAACAACGACCAGTGCGATTGCCTTGATCAGCGATTTCATGATGCTTCCCTCCGAGAATTGTTTTATCCGGCGCCGCAACGCGGGTTGGGCGGCCTGTGAACGATTCTAGGAAGCGGGGGTCCCAGGGCAAACCCCTAAACGGGTAATTCAGTCTTGCTGCAAATGATAAGTCGGGGTTATGTAATGCTCTTCCTAAGATATGGGGAATTACTTCAGAGTCCAGAACGTACGCCCACTCGATATGCGGTGGTCTGGCGATAGGTGTTGCCGGGCCGCACGATGACCTGCTCCTGTTCAGTCATATTGACTTCGTTCGGAAAGCCGCCGGCTTCGAGACACAGCCCGGCGTGCGGCTGGTAGGCGATGCCGCCGCGTCCTATGTCGCCGTTTAACGAATTGCCGGTATAGAACTGTAAACCGCGCTGATCGGTTGAAACGGTCAGTTCGCGTCCGCTGCCGGGGTCGTATGCGCAGGCTACCTTGCGCACTTGCGGCTCGCGCCCGGCCGTGGCGGCGTCAGATGTGCGGTGCAGGACGTAGCAGTGATCGAAGCCTCCGGCCCTGGCAAGCTGCGCATGCGGCCAATCGAGCCGTGCGCCGATCGGCGCGCTCTGCCGGAAGTCGAACGCATTGCCCGCGACTTCTGCCAGTTCGCAAGGGATCATCGATGTATCCACTTCGAAGAACCGCTCGGCGTCGATCGACAGCACGTGGCCGCGTATATCGGCCCCGCGCCGGCCCGTCAGGTTGAAGTATGGATGACTCGTCAGATTGAGTGGCGTCGCCGCGTCCGTCATGGCTTCGTAGGCGATCGTCAAGGTGCCGTCGTCGTCGAGTGTGTAACGCACCTGCACCGTCACGTTGCCCGGAAAGCCGGCGTCGCCTTCGGGCGATTCAAGCCGCATGAGCAGCGCGCCATTATCTTCGCTCACGTCCCATAGTGCGCGATGAAAACCCTGTGTACCGCCATGCAGCAGATTCGCGCCTTCATTGCGATCGAGCGTGTACTCGATACCGTCGAGCGTGAAGCGCGCATCGGCAATGCGATTTGCCCAGCGGCCGATCAATCCGCCCATGTAGGTCGTGGCCGCAAGGTACTCAGCGGGCGTGTCGTGGCCTAGCAGAATGTCTCCGAGCCGGCCGGCGCGGTCCGGTGCATGCCATGAGACCAGGGTCGCGCCCAGGTCGCTGATCGCGACTTTCATGCCGTGCGCATTGCGCAGCGTGAAGAGCCGCACGGGATCGCCGCCGGGCAGCGCGCCCCATGGCTCAGAAGAAAGAGGTGCAATGCTGATCATGTGGTCGGTGGAGATAAAGGATGAAAGGCATGCTCAGCCAGGCGCTGCGGTCGAATTCGCACGTTCCTGATATTCGCGCGGCGTACAGCCGAGTTCGCGGCGAAACACCGCGTACATGTATTGCAGCGACGTGAACCCGCAACGGATCGCCACCTCCGCGCTCGAGGCATCGCGCGCGGCAAGCAGCGCTTTGGCGACATCGAGCTTGTGACGCAGGATTTCCTGATGCACGGTGCACTGCCGCTCGCGCCGGAAGTACTCTTCGAGCGACGATCGCGACACGCCCACGTAATCGGCAACCTGTTCGGTGCGAATGCCCTGGCACGCGTACTGGCGGATGAAGTGTCGCGCGCGCATCACATAGGGACTCGCGAGCGGCTGGTGCCTGGTCGACTCGAGCACGTTGATGCCGACCGGCGGTACGAGAATGCGCCGCCCAGGGAAACGCGCGCCGTGCAGCATCTGATGCAGCAAGTGAGCGGCGGTGCGGCCCATTTCCTCGGTGCCCTGAATCACGGAGGAAAGCGGAATGCGGGTCAAGGTACGCGTGAGCGGATCGTTGTCGATGCCGATAATCGCCACCTGTTCCGGCACGGGGATGCCCGCGATCAAACAGGCCTGCAGCAGATGCCGCGCGCGGGCGTCGGTGACGGCGACGATGCCGACCGGTTTCGGCAACTGATTCAGCCACGCAGTGAGCTGCTCGGTGGCCTGATTCCATGACGGCGCGCTGGTGGACAGGCCGCGATAAATTTCGGTGCCTATCTGCGCGGCGCTGTGGCCGTCCGCGCTGCGCAGGTGAGCGAACGCCAACTCGCGTTGCTGCGCCCAGCGATTTTCCTGCGCTTGCGGAAGGCTGTACAACGCGAAGTGTTCGAGGCCCGCGCCGATCAGATGTGTGTAGGCGAGCGAAACGAGCTTGGCGTTATCGGTTGCGATATAGGGTAAGTCCGGAGGGTAGTGCGCCGGATCTTCAAACGATGAACCGACCGCGACCACCGGCAATGGACAGTCACGCAGCGCTTCGCCCACTGCGGGATCGTCGAAATCCGCGATGATGCCGTCGCCGTCGAATTGCTCGATACCTGTTAGCCGGCAGCGGAAATCTTCTTCGAGAAAGAGATCCCAGGCTACGCGCGTCGACAGCAGGTAATTGCCGATGCCGGTGATGATCTCGCGGTCGTAGACCTTGTTCGCGTTGAACAGCAGCGCGATCCGATGGGTCGTCTGTGGTGTTTGCGGACGGGTCATGGCATGGGCGGCGGGCGGATCGGCAGGACTCGCGGCGCCTTCGTCTCCTGTTGGGTGCGCACGGCGTGCGCGCTGAGGGCGGCACTGTTTTTAAGCGTCTGGTTATTCTAGGCCGCGAAGCGCGCGCGGGTGTGAAACAAACGCGTGGGCACTAAGAAACATTAAGCGTGCTGTGCAATTTCGCAATTGCCGATGCATCTGGCAAGCGGCAGCATGGCGTCACCTTGTCAACCGGCGCGGCGATGCCGTACGGGTTGCAATGCAGCATAAAACAGGAGACGCTGATGTCGTATTTCGAACATATTCCCGCGATTCGCTACGAAGGTCCGCAATCGGATAACCCGCTTGCGTATCGCCATTACGACAAGAGTAAGCGCGTACTCGGCAAGACGCTCGAGGAACATCTGCGTATCGCCGTGTGCTACTGGCATACGTTCGTGTGGCCGGGCGTCGATATCTTCGGGCAAGGAACGTTTCGGCGTCCATGGCAGCAAGCCGGCGACGCGATGGAGCGGGCGCAGCAAAAAGCGGATTCCGCATTTGAGTTTTTCTCGAAGCTCGGCACGCCGTACTACACGTTTCACGATACCGACGTCGCGCCGGAAGGCGATAGCCTGAAAACCTATAGCGAGAACTTCACGCGTATCGCCGACTATCTCGCCCGCAAGCAGCAGGATACCGGCATCAAATTGCTGTGGGGCACGGCGAATCTGTTCTCGCATCCGCGTTATGCGGGCGGGGCCGCGACCAGTCCCGATCCGGAGATTTTCGCGTTTGCCGCCACGCAGGTTCGTCACGCGCTCGACGCGACGCAACGACTGGGTGGTGAAAACTATGTGCTGTGGGGTGGCCGCGAGGGCTACGACACGCTGCTCAATACCGACCTTGTTCGCGAGCGCGATCAGCTTGCCCGTTTCCTGCATATGGTGGTCGAGCATAAACACAAGATCGGCTTCAAAGGCGCGTTGCTGATCGAGCCGAAGCCGCAGGAGCCGACCAAGCATCAGTACGACTACGACGTGGCCACCGTACATGGTTTCCTGCTGCAACACGGGTTGGAGAAAGAGATTCGCGTGAACATCGAGGCCAATCATGCGACCCTTGCCGGCCACTCGTTTCATCACGAGATCGCCACGGCTTATGCGCTTGGGATTTTCGGCAGCGTCGACGCGAATCGCGGCGATCCGCAGAACGGCTGGGATACGGACCAGTTTCCGAATAGCGTCGAAGAACTGACGCTGGCCTTCTATGAAATTCTGAAGCACGGCGGCTTCACGAGCGGCGGTATGAATTTCGACGCAAAAGTACGACGGCAGAGCGTCGACCCGGAAGATCTGTTCTTCGGTCACATTGGCGCAATCGATAATCTGGCGCTCGCCGTCGAGCGGGCGGCGACGCTGCTCGAGAACGACCGGCTCGAACAGTTCAAGCGCCACCGCTATGCGGGCTGGGATTCGGAATTCGGCCGCAAAATTCTCAAGGGCGAGTATTCGCTCTCCACGCTGGCCACGGACGCATTGACGCGCGGCCTGAATCCGCAGCACACGAGCGGCCGGCAGGAGCAGTTGGAAAACGTCGTGAATCAGGCGATTTATAAGGACCGTTGAATGGCAGTCACGAAGTAACGCTTTCAGAATCACGTAGTACGACATAAACATCGCGCGGCCACGCTGACCGCGCGAGTAGAGAAGCTTTGGTTTGTCGCTTGTCCGGTTCTGCGGCTCGCAGCGCAGACCGTCCAATCCGGTATTCAGGCTATCAGAACAAGGAGTGAGACATGAAATTCGCAACGCGCCGTACCCTACTGAGTTCGCTTGTGTGTGGAGCCGTGCTTGCCAGCCTGTCGCTTGCCGCGCCGCTCGCGCACGCAAGCAAGGACCACCCCGAAATTGGTTTCTGTATCGACGACCTGCGTGTCGAACGCTGGTCGCGCGATCGGGATTATTTCGTTGCAGCAGCAGAAAAGCTGGGCGCCAAGGTATCGGTGCAGTCCGCCGATGCGAGCGAAGAGCGGCAGATTTCGCAAATCGAGAACCTGATCTCGCGCGGCGTGGACGTGATCGTGATCGTACCGTTCAACTCCAAGACGCTTGGCAATGTTGTCGCAGAGGCCAAGAAGGCGGGCATCAAGGTCGTTTCGTATGACCGCCTGATTCTCGACGCGGATGTAGACGCCTATATTTCGTTCGACAACGAGAAGGTCGGTGAACTGCAAGCGCAAGGTGTCTATAACGCGCAACCGAAGGGCAATTACTTCCTGCTCGGCGGCGCGCCGACCGACAACAACGCGAAGATGCTGCGTGAAGGTCAGCTCAAAGTGTTGAAACCCGCGATAGATAAGGGCGATATCAAGGTCGTCGGTCAGCAGTGGGTACCGGAGTGGAGCGCGTCGACAGCGCTGCGTATTGTTGAAGATGCGCTCACGGCGAACAACAACAAGATCGACGCGATCGTCGCCTCGAACGACGGCACCGCGGGCGGCGCGATCCAGGCGCTCGCTGCGCAGCACATGGCCGGCAAGGTGCCGGTTTCGGGGCAGGATGCCGATCTTGCGGCCGTTAAGCGCGTGATTGCCGGCACTCAGACCATGACCGTGTACAAGCCGCTGAAACTGATCGCGAGTGAAGCGGCGAAACTCTCAGTCGCGCTGGCGAAGGGCGAGAAGCCCGCCTTCAATGCCCAGTACGACAACGGTAAGAAGAAGGTCGACACGGTGCTTTTGCAACCTACATTGCTTACCAAGAGCAACGTCGATGTGGTCGTCAAGGACGGCTTCTACACCCAGGCCCAGCTCGCGAGCCAATGAGCGTAACGTGCGCGTAGTTCAAGCCGACGTGCCTGGCATGCGCCAGGCACGTCGGCACGAGCGCGCGCCCTGTAGCGAGGCATAGCGAATGAGTGAACCATTACTGACGATGCGCGGCATCGTCAAAGCATTTTCCGGTGTGAAGGCACTCGATGGCATCGACCTGACGGTGGCGCCAGGCGAGTGCGTGGGCTTGTGCGGAGAGAACGGCGCAGGAAAATCGACGCTGATGAAAGTGCTCTCCGGCGTCTATCCCCACGGCACCTGGGATGGCGAAATAATCTGGGAAGGCGAGCCGCTGAAAGCCGCAAGCATAAGGGACACGGAACGTGCGGGCATCATCATCATCCACCAGGAATTGATGTTGGTGCCGGAGCTTTCGGTCGCGGAGAATATCTTTCTCGGCAACGAGATCACGCTGCCGGGCGGCAGAATGAATTACGCCGCCATGTATCAGCGTGCCGATGAGCTGCTGCGCGAACTCGGCATCAGTGGAATCAATTCCGCACAACCGGTGATGAACTACGGCGGTGGTCATCAGCAGCTGATCGAAATCGCGAAGGCATTGAACAAGCGCGCGAAGCTGTTGATTCTCGATGAACCGTCTTCGTCGCTGACGGCTACGGAAATACACATCCTGCTGGATATCGTGCGTGATCTGAAACGGCGCGGCGTAGCCTGTGTGTATATCTCGCACAAGCTCGATGAAGTCGCGGCCGTGTGCGACACGATCAGCGTGATTCGCGACGGCCGCCATGTCGCAACCGAACCAATGCACGCGTTGACTACCGACCGCATCATCTCGCTGATGGTGGGCCGTGAGATCAAGAATCTGTTCCCGCGTGAGCCGCATCCGATCGGCGAGGTGATCTTCGAAGCCCGCCATGTGACCTGTTTCGACGTCACCAATCCGCGCCGCAAGCGTGTGAACGATGTGTCCTTCGCGCTACGACGCGGTGAGATCCTCGGCGTTGCCGGTCTGGTTGGCGCAGGGCGCACGGAGTTGATGGAGGCGATCTTCGGTGCGTATCCGGGGGTGAGCGAGGCGAGCGTGGTGATGGACGGCAAGCCATTGAAAATTCGCGCGCCGGTCGATGCGATTCGCGCCGGCATCGGCATGGTGCCGGAAGATCGCAAGCGTCATGGCATCGTGCCGGGACTGAGCGTCGGCCACAACATTACGCTTGCGGTGTTGCAACGCTTCGCGAAGGGCGGTCGGATCGATTCCGCCGCCGAACTCGATACGATTCATACGGAGATGAAGCGGCTTTCAGTGCGCGCGGCGCATCCGATGCTTTCGATTGCGAGTCTATCGGGCGGCAATCAGCAGAAGGCCGTGCTGACGCGCATGCTGCTCACGGATCCGAAAGTGCTGATCCTCGACGAACCGACCCGCGGCGTCGACGTCGGCGCGAAATACGAAATCTACAAACTGATCTTTCAGCTGGCACAGCGAGGCATGGCGATCGTGATGGTGTCGTCCGAACTGCCCGAAGTGCTCGGTATCAGCGATCGCGTGCTGGTGATCGGCGAAGGCGAATTGCGCGGCGACTTCGTCAACGACGGCCTCACGCAAGAGGACATTCTCAGCGCCGCGATTCGTCCTGTGCAGCGATCCACGAACCCAACCGCAGCGAGTGCCGCATGACTCCCGACGTTACCTCCCAACCCGCAGAAGGCGCCGCGCAACGTGGCGCGTTCGGTGGTCCGCAACGCGTTCAGCAACTGTTCGCACGTTACAAGATTCTCGCGTTGCTGATTGCCGTGGCCGTGATCTGGATTTTCTTTTCCTTTCTGACACACGGCGCGTTCGTGACGCCGCGCAATCTGTCGAATCTGCTGCGGCAGATGTCGATTACCGGCATGCTCGCGTGCGGCATGGTGTTCGTGATCATCGCGGGCGAGATCGATCTGTCGGTCGGCTCCTTGCTGGGTCTGCTTGGCGGCGTCGCGGCCATTCTCGATGTGAACCGGCACTGGCCGATCGGCGTGACCGTGCCGCTGGTGATGCTGCTAGGTGTGCTCGTTGGCATGTTCAACGGCTGGTGGTCGACCTATCGGCGTGTGCCTTCGTTCATTGTCGGTCTGGGCGGCATGCTCGCGTATCGCGGCATTCTGCTCGGTGTCACGGGTGGCTCGACGATCGCACCCGTCTCAGACGACTTCGTATTTATCGGCCAGGGATATCTGCCGCGTCTTGCGGGCGATACGCTGGCGGTTGTGCTGTTCGTGGTGCTGGCCTTTCTGACGGTGCGGCAACGAAGCAACCGTGAACGGTATAAGTTGCGCGTGGTACCGATCTGGCAAGACGTCGTGAAGGTGGTCGGCGCGGGCGTGATTCTGGCCGCGTTTGTCGCCACGCTCGATCGTTACGGCGGAATTCCGGTGCCGGTGCTGCTGTTGCTCGCGTTGTTGGGAATTTTCACGTGGATCGCGACGCAGACCGTTTTCGGGCGGCGCATCTATGCGGTGGGTTCCAATCTGGAAGCAACCCGGCTCTCCGGTGTGAATACGAACCGTGTGAAGCTGGCGATTTTCGCGCTGATGGGGCTGATGTGCGCGTTCGCCGGCATCGTCAATACGGCGCGGCTGGCGGCGGGCTCGCCGTCGGCAGGATCGATGGGCGAGCTCGATGCGATCGCCGCATGCTTTATCGGCGGAACGTCGATGCGCGGCGGTTCTGGAACGGTGTATGGCGCGCTGATCGGCGCGCTGGTGATGGCCAGCCTGGATAACGGCATGTCGATGCTCGACGTCGACGCTTACTGGCAGATGATCGTGAAGGGCAGCATTCTTGTGCTGGCTGTGTGGATCGATGTCGTGTCGGGGTCGAATCGGCGGTGAGGTATCCGTAGGATAGTCGCGAAAATAGCAAAGGCGTTTCGGAGTTCGAAGCCGTGGCCGATGGTCGATTCGCGGTGACAAAGCGGAAACACATCGGCCGTCGTAGGCGTTGGCTGAGATCTCCAATAAAAAAATAGAAACGTCTGATTGCTCATACCGGTTGCACTGTTTAGGCTTCTTGCAACCGGCGATTGATAAAACGCAATGCGCCGGCTGGTGGCGTCGGAAGGTTATGCATAACGTAAACGTCGACGGCAATCGACGAACGAACCTAACCTGCCCGAACTAGAACTTTGTCAACTTCTCGATCACGGGTCTCCCCAGACCTCGAAGCCTATATGGCACGTGGCGACGCGTACTTCGCCGGGAAGCGTCTGCCGGAAGCAATCGATGCCTATAAGGAAGTGCTGGCGCTGGAGCCGCAGCACGTGAATGCGCTTCATCGTGCGGGACTTGCATCTTTCCTCGACAACCAGATGGTGCAAGCTGGCGAATTTCTGAGCCGGGCATTGCTGGTGGCTCCGGAGCGCGCAGATATTTGGGAGCAACGTGGATTGCTTGCGGCTTTGGCGGAAGACTGGATAGCGGCTGAAGCGCTTTATCATCGCGCGCTTAGTCTGACGGGCAGCACCACCACTCTTCACCGGAATCTCGGTGATTGTCTACGATCGTCGTTGCGGCTCGCCGAGGCAAAGGCTCACTACATCAAGGCGCTTGAACTTGAACCGGGATTGCACCACGCCGCTCGCGCGCTGGCAGAGATCTGCACGGAGCTGGGGCAGTTCGCTGACGCCGCGAACTATTGGACTCGCGCATGGGCGCTCGATTCAACCAGCTTGGCCGATGGGCTCGCCTTGATTCTGGCGCTGTCGAAGATTGGCCGTCGTAGCGATATTGAGCCGGTGGTCGAAGCAATGCGCTGCTCGTTCGCATCGAATGCCGACGCCCTTAAAGAACTGTCGTACACGTTGAACTGCGCCCGCTGTTTCAGCGAGGCGATCAGCATAGCCAAACAGGGACTCGCCGCCGATCCGAAAAATGAGCAGTTGCATCTCAATGCGATGTACGGCTTTGACGCCCTCGTGGACCTTTCCGGATTGCGGTCGCAGTGTATCGAGGCGGTAAGGAATCTTCCGGACAATGCCTTGATGCAATACGTCCTGGCGACTTTGGAACTCAAGTTCGGTGAGTTCGAGCAGGGCTGGAAACGATGGAAATGGCACAAAAGAACGCCGTATTTCCGCGACCCGGTGCGCCCGGATTTCCCCGAATGGAATGGGGAGGCCGTTGCCGGCTGCAAGTTTCTCCTCGTCAAGGAACTGGGACTTGGAGATCAAATCCAGTTTCTTCGTATGGCGCATTGGCTGCATCGGCAAGGAGCCACCGTGGATGTGTGGGTTGACGCTCCGTTGAACGAGGTCGCTCGTAGCGCAAGCGGCGTTCATGCGGTATGGACCGAGCTGCCGCCAGGGCCTTATGACTACTTCTGCCACATGATGAGGATGCCGGAGTATATGAAGCTGGATTTGCCGATGCTTCCTCTGCCCATGCCGTATATCGCCGCTACGCCAGAAAAAATTCATCAGTGGCAGGCGTATCTTGGCGACGGCGCGCGGGACAAGTTGTGCGCGAAGAACCGGCGCATCGGACTTGTATGGGCGGGCGATCCCAACCATCCGTTCGATCATCGGCGATCAGTCAAACTGGACATGCTAAGGCCCTTGCTCGGGCAGTCCGGCGTAACCTGGTATTCGGTGCAAAAAGGTCATCTTGAACGCGAGAGCGAGGATCTGGCGAACGAGTTCGACTTACACACGCTGGGCCCAGACATCAACGATTTTGCCGATACGCTGGCTATTCTTCAGACGCTCGACCTGCTCATTACGGTTGATACGTCAGTCGCTCATCTTGCCGGCGCGGCGGGACTTCCTGTCTGGGTGCTGCTGCCTGCCCATTCTGATTGGCGGTGGATGCTCGATAGAGCGGACAGTCCATGGTATCCGTCGATGCGGTTATTCCGGCAACGCAAACTCGGCGAGTGGGGTCCGGTCGTTGAGGAGGTACGGCAGGCGTTGGGCGCCTGGTGCGATACGTCCGCAATCCAGGCGTGAGCCAATCCGGCTCAATTCGCCAACATCTCCACAACCGCAACCACCACCGTGAAAACGCCAATGCAGCCGCCCAACGTGGCTGCGCCTTGCATGAAGTTCGACATACGTGCCCCGTAACGAGTAGTTGAAGGCTTATATTTAACCTCAATTGAAAGGTAAAAGAAAGCTTGTCAAAAATAGCGATTTACCCGGATAGGTCAGGGTAGTGTCGGCGCGGCGGCCTTGGCCGGTACCACGGCACCCGACGTTGCAGCGTCCGACCCGGCTCCCGGCACCGTATGCGCATCCATTTCCCATCCGCCGCCGAGTGCGAGGAACAGGTTGACCTGATCGACCGCCACCTGACCTTCGGCTGCCGCCACCTGAGACCTCGTTGAAGTCAGTGTGCGCGTCGCATCCAGATCCGAAATGAACGACTCGCGTCCGGCGAGATACAGTCGATGCGTTTCATCCGCCGACTGGGCCGCCGACTTCAGCGCGGCACGCAACGCGTCGGCGCGGGTGGCGTCGGACGCATAGGTCGCGAGGCTGGTTTCGGTTTCGCGCAACGCGGTCAGCACGACGCCATCGAATTTCGCCAGCGCGACGTTGCTCGACGCTTCCGCTTCGCGCACGCGGCCGCGCGCGCCGTTCGTCGGGAAGGTCCAGCTGATCAGCGGACCGAACGCCCAGCGCGCCGTCGGCGAGGTGCCGAGGTCCTCCAGGACCCCCGTCAAACCTGCCGATGCGCCGATGCTCACGCTTGGATACAACGCGCCCGTCGCGACGCCGATCCGCGCCGTCGAAGCGGCCAGTTGACGCTCGGCCTCGCGCACGTCCGGACGGCGTTTGAGCAGCGCGGCGCCGTTGCCGATCGGAATCGGCTGACGGATCTGCGGCAGCGTGTTGCAGGCGAGCACGGCCGGCGGCAGATCGGACGGTGCGCGCGCGAGCAGTGCGGCGAGCCGATATTGGGCAATCTGGCGGCGCGCCGTGTAGCGGGGAATATCCGCTGCGAGCGTATCGACCTGGGTCTGGTTACGCGTCACATCGGGCTGATTGCCGCGGCCCGCGTCGCGCAATCGGCGCGACACGTCCGCGCGCTGCTTCTGCAGTGCCAGCGACTGCTGCGCGATCTTGAGTTCCTCGGCGGCCGAGCATTGGTCGACGTAAGAGCGCACCACATCCGCGACCACGCTGATCCGTGCGAGATCGCCGGCTGCCTGCACGGCTTCCGTGTCTGCCGACGCCGCTTCGACGCCGCGCCGCAGCTTGCCGAACAGGTCGATTTCGTACGAAATGCTGATGCCGATGTCGCCTTCATTCACGACCGGCAGCTTCTCGGTCAGCAGATACTGCTCGGCCGACTCCTGCGCGCGTTGGATGGCTGCCGAGGTCTTGCCGGAAAAGCCGCCTTGCGCTTGTGCTACGCCCAGCGCTTCACGCGACCGTGCGAGGTTCGCCGCGGCGACACGCAAGTCGGTATTCGATTTCAGCGCTTCGTCGACGAGGCTGTTTAGCACCGGATCGTCATAGAGCTTCCACCAGATAGCGGGGACGGTCTGCCGCGTGGTCAGCCTGGCATCGGCGCCCTCGATCGGCGCATTGGCAAGCGGGGCGTTGACCAGTGCCTGCTTCGGCAACGCGTAATTGGGGCCGACGTTCATGCAGCCGCTGAGCGCGACGGCTAATGGCAGCAGCGGCAGGAGCGGCAATAAGGGCAGCGTGCGCGACGGCTTCATTGCGATGCGCCCAACGTGACGGCTGCGGACGCCGGTTGAGTAGCAGATGCAGCAGATGCAGCAGGCGTAGCGGACGCAGCAGAGGTAGCCGAAGCATCCACCGCACCCGAAGCGCCCGTAGCCGGGCGCCGCTTGCCGCTCAGCGACAGATCGAGCACCGACACCGTTGCCGTGCGTCCGGCGATCAGGCGGAAATCGGCGGGGACTTCGTCCAGCGCAACCCGCACGGGAATCCGTTGCGCGAGCCGCACCCAACTGAACGCCGGGTTCACGTTCGGCAGCAGGTTCGAGCCTTGCGTGCGGTCGCGATCCTCAATCCCCGCGACGATGCTTTGCACGTGACCGCGCAACACGTTCGGCTCGCCCATTACCTGAATATCGACCGGCTGGCCGATGTCGATACCGCGCAGCTTGGTCTCTTCAAAGTAACCGTCGACGCGGAACGAATGCATATCCACGACCGACAGCACCGGCCGGCCCGCGGAGACGAATTCGCCGGCGCGCGGCGCGCGGTCGTTCAGATAGCCGTCGACCGGACTCACGATCGTGGTGCGTTGCAAATTCAGTTTGGCGGTGTCGATCGCGACGTTCGCATCGGCGAGTGCGGCCTCCGCCGTCTCGACCCGCGAGCGGCTTTCTTCAGCGACTTCCGCAGCAACGAGATTGCCGAGCTTGCGGTTACGGGCGTCTTCGCGGCGCGCCTGATCGAGGGTGGCGCGGCGTTGTTCCGCAGTGGCCTGCGCCTGGCGCAGCGCGAGCGCATAGCGGGCCTGGTCGATGACGAACAGCACCTGGCCTTGCTTGACCAACTGGTTGTCGGCTACCTCGACCGATGAGATCAGCCCCGAGATGTCCGGCGCGACCTGGATCACGTCGGCGCGCACGTGCCCGTCGCGGGTCCACGGTGCGAACATGTAATAGGCGACCAGTTTCCACAGCACGAAGGCCGCGACCACGACGACGATCAGGGTCAGCAGAATCTGACCGACGGAGAACCAGGTTTTTTTCACGTTATTAGTCTGTGCGAAACGACGACGACAAGGCCCAGCACCAGCACATAGATGCCGAGATCGAAGATGGAACGGTGCCAGACGAAGCGGTAAAAGCCGGCGCGCGCGAGCACCGTGCGGATCGCCAGGTTGATCAGATAGGCGACGAACATCAGCACCAGCACGGCCGGCACGAACACGCCGAAGATATCGATTTCACCGATCATCGCGGGAGCTGGCCAGGGGTTGAATGGGGGCGGTACGGGCGCATCAGGCAGCGGCCTCCGGTTCGGGCGGCGTGGGTGTAATTAGCGTGGCCGGAAACAGCGAAAGACGCAAGCCGACCAGTGCGTGCAAGGCCTCGCGCAAATGGCGCGCCGAGGTTTGCGAGGTCGGGCTCGGCGCGCTGGCATTGGCGAGACCTTGTGCCGTGACGCGCGTCACCGCGGCGTCGATCAATGAGCGCAGACTCTCCGGCACCGGTTGGCGTACCCGTTGGTCCACGCACATTTCGAAGTACCGGCGCACGTCGTCGAGGACGAGATCGATCGCGCCTGGCGCTTCTCCGCCGAGCTTGCGGGTCAGGCGGCGCAGATCGAGCGCGTTGAAGGCAATCCGCAGATCGCGAAAGCTCTCGATCGACGGATGGCGATGGTCGTCCGTGGCCGCAAGGCGCGGGATCAACTGCATCAGGCGGTCGAGCATGCGTGCGGCGAGGTTGCGCGGGTCTTCGATGGGTCGGGTTGACGCCGTCAGCGCCACGTCGGCCCAGCTCGAGCGCAACAGCCGCGAGGCCGCGAGTTCGGCGCCGAACGGCCGCGTCACGCGGGTCCACAGGTAGGCATACAGCAAGCCTGCGAGGCCCGCGAGATTGCTGTTCAGGAAGATCAGGAAGTTGGCCGAGTAAGCGTCCTGAATGCTGATGAAGGTGGCGGTGTTGACGGCCACCAGCACCGTCACCATGTTGAACGCCGGACGCGGAATCAAGGTGCCTACCAGAATGAACGGCGCGGCGAACATAATGACCAGCATCGGGAAGTCGTGCACGTGCGGCAGCACGGCGAACAGATAGATGCCGGCGGCCACCACGCTGATCGCCGTGGCCACGAAGAACCTGAACACCATCGGCGCGGGTTCGTCGAGCGCGGCGAAGAAGCAGCAGGCGACCGCCGCCAGCGTCACGGCACTGGCGCCGTCCGCCCAGCCCGAACTGATCCACAGACTGCACGCAATGACCACTGCGGCGCCGGCTGACGCTGTCGAAAACAGCATGATGCCGCGATCGAAGAAGCGCTCGGTGCCCCCCAGCCGCCAATGCCGGAAACGTGGCCGCCATGAGCCTTCCTCGCGCGTGATGATGATGCGCAGCGAGCGGCAGTCCTGCCAGACGTCGATCACCTGTTTCATACGCCACAGCGCGTTCGAAAGCAGCGCACCGTCCCAGGCCGCGAGCGCGGCAGGCGGCGGTTGCATGGCGGCAATGCGCTCGCGCAAGGCGTTGGCGGTCGCGTCGGGGTGATAGCCCCCGCTGGCGGCGGGCAGCGGTGTGTTGAACCATTTGATGACGTCGTTGAGCAGCGCTTCGAGACCCTCTGGCCAGGTTTGCCGCCCGCTGTTGTAGAGCGCGACCAGCGGATCGGCCAGCGCCGACATCATCGGCAGCAGCAACTGCATGCGCCCGCGCAACTCATGGGCGCGGGCGAGGATATCCGGCCGCGTGTGGTCGTAAGCAAGCTGGCTCAGGAGCAGTTCGAGACCGTTGATCGTGGCGGCGATCCGTTGGCGGGCTCCTGAAATCGCCGCGCCGGCGATGCGCCCGGACAGCGTTTCGGTCGCATAGAACGCGGCGTCGCGAAACCACGCATCGGTCCGCTCGATAATAGTCGGGGCGAGCCGGCTGGGAAACAGCGAACTGCCGACAATGCTCGCGCACACGATGCCAAGCGTGATCTCTTCAGTGCGGCTGATCGCCAGATCGAACACGCCGCCGGGGTCCGTCACCGAAGGCAGCGCGATGATCGGCATGGTGTAGGCCGCCAGCATGAACACGTAACTGCGCGCGGTGCGGTCGGCCACCGCCAGATACAGCAGCGTGCCGGTCCACAACGCGACGATCACGCTGAACAGATACGGCGATTCGACGAACGGCGGTACCAGCAGCACGGCGGCCGACGCGCCGAGCGCGGTGCCGAGCGCACGATAGAGCGCTTTGGAGCGGGTCGCGCCGACAAACGGATTCGATACGATGTAGACGGTGGCCATCGCCCAGTACGGCCGTGGCAACTCGAGCGCGAGACCGATGTAGAGCGCGATCATCGCTGCGGCAAACGTTTTGACGGAGAACAGCCAGTCGCGGACGGAAGGGTAGACCATGAGCCGTTACTCGGAGTCTCTGGCGTTGTGCGGCGTGGTTGTGTCGGCCGTGAAAGCGGCCAGTACCCGCAAGGTCGCTTCGAGATCGCTGCGGGAAATACCTTTCAAAGCTTGCGCCCGCAACGTATTAAGCTCTTCTTCCATTTTCGCGGTGACGGCGCGGCCTTCGTCGGTGAGCACCACGGTCTTGGCGCGGCGGTCTTCGGGATCTTCGTCGCGGCGCATCAGGCCGGCCGCGCACAGTTGATCGAGCAGCCGCACGAGCGACGGCCCTTCAATACCGATGTGATCGGCCAGCGTGACCTGCCGCACCGCTTCGCCAAGACGACTGGCGGTCAGGAGCGGCGTGGCGCACGCTTCGGAAACGTTGAAGGCCGCGAGCACGCCGTGACTCGTGCGCCGCCATTTTCTGGCAGCGACGACCAGGGTGCTGCTGACGGTGCGGCGCAGGGCATCGAGATTCGACATGGCCGGTATTGTATGGCCAAAATATTCGTTAGCAAACTATTGAATTGGGGATTTTTGCGAAGGATGGATTCGTCAGCAGTTTGCAGGCGCGCTGTGACAACTTCTCGACAGGCGCGTGCGACCTCGTTCAGGCCGCGAGGCCGAGCCGCACGGTACGCGCCAGATCGTCGAGCCGGAATGGTTTTCGCAAAATCGTGCAGCGCTTGACCGCGAGGCCCGAAATATCCACGTCCGCGTAACCGGTTGCGAGAATCACGGGCAGATCCTCGCGCATCTTGCGCGCCTCGGCGATCACGTCGATGCCGTTCATGCCGGGCATCGCGAAATCGACCATCAGCAGGTCGGGATTGTCGTCCTTCAAACGGTTCAGGCCGGCCCGCCCATCCGCCGCTTCGGTCACGGTATAGCCGAGTCCCCTCAGACAATCGACCAGCATTGCGCGCACCTCGCTGTCGTCTTCGACCACCAGCACACGTTGTACGCCGACCGCGTTCTCTTCGACAGCGGATGCCGCTTCGATTGGCGGGGTTACGCGCTTGCGCAACGGCAACCAGATCTCCACCGTGGTGCCGACGCCTTCCTCGCTGAACAGGCGCGCGGAGCCGCCGGCTTGACGCGCGATTCCGTAGACCTGGCTCAAGCCGAGCCCCGTGCCCTTGCCGATAGGCTTGGTGGTGAAGAACGGATCGAACACCCGCGAGACAATGTCAGGCGGCATGCCCGATCCGGTGTCGGCGACTTCGATCACGACATAGCGGCCGGGTTCGAGGGTTTCATCGGGAGCCGAGCGTTCCTTCACGTGGATGCTCAACTGGCCGCCGCCGGGCATCGCGTCGCGCGCGTTGATCGCCAGATTGAGAATGGCTAGCTCGAGCTGATTGGCATCGGCCTCCGTCCACATCTCTTCGTAATCGGATTCGTTGACGTAATGGATGCCCGAACCGAGCGACACAGTGACGATGTCGCGCATGCCGTGCAGCAGCGCGACCACGTCCACCGCCTTCAGATCGAGATTGCTGTTGCGCGAGAACGTCAGCAACTGGCCCGTCAGTTTCGCGCCCCGCTCGGTCGCGCGTTTGACGGTGGCGGCCATTGCGCGAATGCGCTCGTCGCTGCCGGCCCGCGCGATCAGTTCCGAGTTGACCATGATGACGTTCAGCAGATTGTTGAAGTCATGCGCGATGCCGCCGGTGAGTTGTCCGAGCGCTTCCATCTTCTGTGACTGAACCAGCACCGCCTGTACTTTGGCGCGCTCGTGAATCTCCGTCATCAGCCGGTTGTTGGCCGAAGCGAGTTCTTGCGTGCGCGCGGCAATGCGGCTCTCGAGCGAATCGTTGAGTTGCACCAGGGCTTCTTGCGCCGCGATCAGTTCGGCCAGATGACGGCGCGACTCGTACTGCCGCGCGCGCGCCCGCAGCGATGACCCGACCGCGCGCCGCAGCGTTTCCGAGTTCAGCGGCCGCTCGAGCACCACCACGTTGCCGAGCCGCTCCAGCACTTCGAGACTGCGTGCCGACCGGCGCCCGACGTGATTGGCGGCGAGCAGAATAAACGGCAGGTCGGACCACGCCGGTTGCTGTTCGAGCCAATCGAACAGGCGCGACACATGACCGTCCGAGAGCGCCTCTTCGGCGATCAGAGCGCTGCCCGCGCCGGCCTCGAGCATTTCAGTGAGCGCATCGGCATCGCGGCAGGCGACGCATTCGCGTTCGTCCTTATGCAGGACCTCGGCAATCACATCGGCGTCGCGGCCAAACGGTGCAAGGATAAGAACGCGTTGCTCCATAGCGCTACAGCCCGGACGTATCGATGACGTGGTCCGCCGTACCGAGCAGGGCGGTGCTGCCGCGATAGGAGGGCAGACCGGACAGGACGCCCTCGAAGTCGCGCAGCGCTTCACCCACTTCCACGCCGCCGCTGCGCAGCCGGAACTGGCGGATCGAGCGCTCGTGCGCGTTTGCCCGGCTCTTCACTGCGGTCACCGCCGTCAACACTTCGCCCTGGTGTTCGAAATAGCGGAACAGCACGACCACGTCGCTGAGATAGCTGATGTCGATGTCGTTCTGCACCTCGCCGATAATGCCGTGCTGGCCCAGCACCAGCATCGTGATGATGCCCTGCTGGTTCAGATAGCCGAGCAGTTCGTGCATCTGCAGCAGCAGATAGCGCTCGCCGGGCATCGCCTGGAGATAGGCATTCAGACTGTCGATGGCGACGTAGGTGCAGCCCTTTTCCTCGACCGATTTGCGCACGTCGCAGGCAAATTCGCCAGGCGAGATTTCTGCCGGATCGATCTGGCGCAATGTCAGCAGGCCGCTTTCCACAAAGGGATCGAGGTACATGCCGAGCGTCGAGCAACGGATCGTCAGGGTGGTGAGGGTCTCGTCAAACACGTAGTAGACGCAACGCTCGCCACGCTCGAGCGCCGCAATCAGGCAAGACACCACCGTGGTGGTTTTTCCGACGCCGGACGGGCCGATCATCAGCGCATTGGTGCCCGGGATCAACCCGCCGCCGAGCAGTGCGTCGAGGCCCGGCGTTCCGGTGCTGAGCACTTCCGGATTGAATTCCGCATGATGCTCCGCCGCAACGAGACGGGGATAAACCTGAATGCCTCCGGTGTCGAGGGAGAAGTCGTGATAGCCCTCGCGAAACTTGATGCCGCGCATCTTGGCGATGCGCATGCGCCGCCGGTTGCCGCCATAGTCGTGCACGAGGTTGTCGAGGCTGATCACGCCGTGGGCGATGCTGTGCAACTGCAGATCGCCGGGGTCTGACGTGTTGTCGTCGAGTAGAAGCACCGTGCATTCGCGGGTGGCGAAATAGCGCTTGAGTGCCAGAATCTGCCGCCGATAGCGCAGGGGGTTCTGCGACAGCAGACGCAATTCGGAAAGGCTGTCGAGCACGATGCGCACAGGCTTGAGCGCGTCAACCTGTTCGATGACGTTGCGCACGGTCTCGCCGAGTTCGACCTCGGCCGGGTGCAGCACGGTTTGTTCGTAGCGCGGGTCGAGCCCCTCGTCGGACAGCAGTTCGAGGATGTCGAACCTGCTGATGTCCCAACCGTGGCTGTTGGCTACAGAGACCAGTTCGTCGCGGGTTTCGGACAGCGTGATGTATAGACCCGTCTGGCCTTCGCTGACCCCCTGGAGCAAAAATTGCAATGCGAGGGTAGTTTTTCCGGTGCCCGGGGCGCCTTCGACCAGATACATGCGGTGCGGGGTGAGGCCACCGCCTAGAACGTTGTCGATTCCCTCTATTCCGCAGGAAAGGCGGGCCGGTGCGGCGACAGCAGGTTTGTTGAGCATGGCGAGTAGGTTGGCGTCAGTTTGATGGACGGTGAACTCCTTGCCGGCACGGAGAATGCAATTTTTGTGCCCGCGATTATCGTTTGCCCGTATTGCTGGACGGCGCATGTGCTGGAGGCTTCTCGCGGCGCTCCCGCAAAGTCAAACGTGCTCACCCGTGAACGCGCGTCTTCACCAGTTCGATAAAGCGGGTCGCCGCGCTGTTACGCAGTTCCGCCGGGTAGGCAAGATGGAGCGGCGCGCTCAACTTCGCGGGATTCGCCAACGTGCAATACACCGTTCCCACCTGGTCGTAACGTTGCATCGACGCGGGCACCAGCGTGACGCCCAAGCCTGCTGCGACGAGATTGATGCCCGACACCATGCGCGGCACCTCGCGGGCAATCCGCGGCACGAATCCGGCTTGCCGGCAGGCCGCCAGGATGTCGGCATACATGCCGGGCGCCCCAGGCCGGCGGACCAGAATGAAGTCTTCATTCGCCAGCGCCTTTAATGACACTTGTGGCCGTTTCTTGCCCGCGCTCTTTAGCAATGGATGCCCAACGGGCAGCACCACCACCATCGGTTCGTCGAGCAATAACTCAAATGCCACGCCTTCGCGTGCGTCGACCGGCTTGCGGAGAAACGCAGCCTGAATCTGGCCCGCGGCCAGTCGCTCGATAATTTCTGCCGCGTTGAGTTCGGCAAGTTCCACGGCGACTTCCGGACACACCGCGCGAAAAGCCCGGATCGTTTCGGTCGTGAACGGATGGAACGCAGCCGAGCTGGTCAGTCCGATCGAAATCGTGCCGAGCTCGCCCCGCGCAATTCGTTGCGCCTTGTCCACCGACTGCTGCAGTTCCAACAGCAAGCGTTGTGCGTCTTCCGCGAAGGCCTGCCCTGCCGGTGTCAAGCTCACGCCGCGCGGCATGCGTACAAATAGTTCGAAGCCGATCTCTTCTTCCAGTGTCCGGATCTGCTGCGAGAGCGGCGGTTGTTGTATGGCTAGCCGCTCGGCGGCACGGGTGAACTGGCCTTCCTCGGCAACCGCCAGGAAGTAGCGCAAGTGGCGAAGCTCCATGGTGGTCCGTCTCCTCGGTCGTGCTCTATGTTCTGTTCATTTCCATATTTTATAGATATGGATGGTGCATAAAACAGGTATTTTACATTTGCCACACCCGCTCCTACGATCTCGTCCATCGCATCGACCGATGCCCGCATTGCCCACGGCAAGCAGGCTCGAACGCATCGCGACATAAAACAACATCGACAGGAGACGGTAGTGAAAAAACAATGTGCGGTGGCCGCATTGGCCGTGGTGAGTTGCACGGGTGCGCATGCTCAGGCATCGGTCACGCTGTATGGGTTGATCGACACGAACATCGAATTCCTCAACCACGCGGGCGCCGCGGGCGGCTCGCTGGTTCGCGAAAATTCCGGTGGACTGAGCAACTCGCGCTTCGGTTTTCGTGGGACTGAAGACCTGGGCGGCGGCAACAAGGCGTTCTTCATTCTCGAAGCGGGCTTCAACGGCAACGACGGCACCAATGCAAGCGCGGGCGTGCTGTTCAACCGGACCGCGGCGGTCGGGGTGTCGAACGATGCTTTCGGCGCATTGTCGGCGGGTTTGCAGTACACGGCGATGTACGACACGCTCATCAGGTACGACCCGATGGTGTTCGGCCAGCAGTACACGTGGATGCCGACCACCGGTTCCGCGGACAGTTTTTCGTTCAAGGCGCGCGTGAACAACTCGGTCAAGTATGTGGGCCGCTTTGGCGGTCTGACGGCGACGGCGGATTACAGTTTTGGCGGCACGGCCGACTCGTTTCAAAGCAGTGCCGCCTATGGCGGCGCGCTCGATTACGACGCCGGCAGTTTCGCGGCGGCGCTCGCTTACGACTACCGGAACGGCGCGATCAATTCGACCGGCATGTGGACCAAGTCGCGTAACTGGAGCGCCTCGGCCCGCGAGCAGATCGGGGACGCAACCATCATGGGCGGCTATGAGCATTATCTGTACAACCCGACCAAGGGCAAGTCGGTGTCGTCGGCACTGTGGTTCGGCGGCGTCCGCTACCTTATCCTGCCGTATTTTCGCGTGACGGCCGCCGCGTATTACCAGAGCAACAAGGCGGATAACGTGTCGAACTCGTTGATGGGCGTGCTTGGCGCGGACTATATTCTGTCGAAGCGAACCGATGTGTACGCAACCGTTGCCTATGCGGCCTCCACGCACTACGCGAATGACCGTTACACCCCTGTCGGTTTGACGAGCGACACCGCGTTCGGTCCGAACCAGACGGGCGTCACGCTCGGTATTCGCCACCGGTTTTGAGGTTTTGGGTCTTTGAGCCTTTCAACGACGGATTTGACGATGCACCGCGTTCAAGACAGTGCACTGTAATCAGGAGCAAGCTGTATGACATTCAATCTTTCACGACGTCTGACCATGAGGTGCATGGCAGCCGGTGCCACCATGCTGGCCTCGCTCGCGCAACCGGCATTCTCGGCGAACCCCAACGGATCCCATCTAAAACCGGTGACGACGATCTCGGATACCCGGTTCACGATCGACACGCCGCAGGGGCAGGCTGAGTTTCCGCTGTATCTGTCGAAGGATTGGACTGTCGCGCAACCGCAGGTAACGCGTGCGGTGATCGTGGTTCACGGCAAATTGCGCAACGCGGATGTTTACTTCCGCACCGCACAGAAGGCACGCGACGCCGCACATGCGGATCCCGACAGCACGCTCCTGATCGCACCACAATTCCTCGCCACACTCGACCTGCGCGTGCATGACGAACCGGCCGATCTGCTGCGCTGGAAGGGCGACGCGTGGATGGGCGGCGAAGCGGCCCGAGCACCGCTGCCGATCAGTTCGTACACGGTGCTGGACGCTATTGTCACGCGCCTCGCGGATCGCAAGCTGTTTCCGAATCTGCAGCATGTGGTGATCGCAGGGCATTCGGGTGGCGGGCAAGTTGTGCAGCGCTATGCCGTGGCGGCACGTAATATCGACGTGCTGACCCGTGAGGGCATCGACGTACGCTACGTCGTGGCGAATCCATCCACGTACGCCTATTTCGATGCGCAACGGCCGAATGCACAAGGTGTCGCCGCGCCGTTCGATGCCGCGCAATGTGCCGACTTCAATCAGTGGAAATACGGCATGGAGAATCGGCCGCCCTATCTCGACGACCGCTCGCCCGCGCAACTCGAAGCGGCTTATGCGTCGCGCCGGGTTGACTACCTGGTCGGCGGTGCGGACAACGATCCGCAGCAAAGCGCGCTCGATAAAAGCTGTGCCGCCGAAGCGCAAGGCCCGCAGCGCTTCGCGCGGGCGCAAGCGTATTACCGGTACATCGAAGCGCGTCATCCGGAAGGCCTGAAACAGAGCTTGCATATCGTGCCGGGCGTGGGTCACGAGGGCGCGCGTATGCTGACGTCGGTGTGCGCGTTGTCAGCGATGTTCGACACCCAAGGATGCGAGCAATGAGCGAGACGAGCCTGAATCAGCATGAGGGTGCGCGGTCCGGCACGGAAGCGTCGAACGGCTTGAGTCCCTCGATGGTGCGGCGCGCGATCTTTGCCTCGATACTCGGCAACGGACTCGAGTGGTTCGATTTTCTGATCTATGGCTACTTCGCCAAGATCATTGCGCAAGTATTCTTCCCAGGCGGCAGTGGCTTCGTGTCGATCATGCTGACGCTCGCCACGTTCGCCGTCGGCTTTATCGTGCGGCCGATCGGCGGCATTCTACTCGGCATCTATGCGGACCGCGCAGGGCGGCGCAAAGCGCTTTCGCTGCTGATCATCTCGATGGCGGCCAGTACGCTGTTGATGGGCCTCACGCCGGGCTATGCCAGCATCGGCATCGCGGCGCCTCTGCTGGTGGTGTTCGCGCGGCTATTGCAGGGGCTCTCGGTGGGCGGCCAGTTCGCAACGGCCTCGGCGATGCTTGTCGAATACGCGCCGCCGCATAAGAAGATGTTCTACGGCAGCTTCAACATGTCGGCACAGGCGTTTGCCTTGCTGCTTTCGTCCGGTGTCGGTTATCTGCTCACCACGCAACTGACGCATGAGCAACTGGTGGCGTGGGGCTGGCGCCTGCCGTTTCTGTTCGGCGCGCTGGCGGGACCGTTCGGCTTCTATATCCGGCATCGTGTGGCGGAGTCGCCGGAATTCGAGCGCCTGCTCGATCAGCGGGACAAGCCGCCGCGCGTGACCGTGCGTCAATTCTTCCGCGACAACGGTGACGCGGCGATCTGCGCGATGGGTGTGATCATCATCGGCGCGGCGACAAATTATGTATGGCATTCCTATCTGTCGGTCTATGTCGAGCGGCAATTGCATCTGCCGTTGTCTACGGCCCTGCTGGGTGCGTTCGTGTCGGGCGTGTTGAATCTGTTTCTCTTTCCGCTGTCGGGCAAGCTCGCCGATCGCTATGGCGCATACCGGCTGTTCTATCCGATCGTGATTGCATGGATGGTATGCGTGTATCCGCTGTATCACTTCGTTGTGACGAATCCGACGCCGGGGCATCTGTTCATCGCGCAGATGGTGGCGACGGTGTTCCTTGCCGCCATGTCCGGTTCGCACCCAGGCATGCTCGCGACGCTGTTTCCAGTGCGCAGCCGTTCGGCCGGCGTGGCGCTGTCGTACAACATTGCGGTGACGCTGTTCGGCGGTATGGCGCCGCTTACGATCACCGGTTTGACGCATCTGACCGGCAGCAGTTTGACGCCGGCCTTCTATCTGATTTTTGCCGGCTTCGTGTCGCTGGCGTTGGTGTATTTCACGCGCTCGGGACGTGAACCGGGCGGTGCAGCCGCGAAGTTCGCTGCGCCACGGTAGCCGCCACTCGTTAGACTTATTGGATTAACCAGAGCTTATTGCATGACCCAGCCTTCGATCACAGATGACGAACGCGCGCCGAATGAACATCCGGTCGCTGTCGTCGGCCGCCAGTATCTGCATGTTGAGACGCAAACGGGTAGCGGCACCGTGCCGGTATTCGCGAACGGCGACTGGCTTGTGTCTGCGCGTGACGTCAAGCGCGCGGTGATTCTGATTCATGGACGGCTGCGCAATGCGGACGCGTACTTCGACCTGGCGGAGCGCGCGTGTGCGCTAGCTGGTGGCGATACTGCCGATACGCTGCTGATCGTGCCGCAGTTCCTCGCGAGTGCGGACGTCGACGCGCATCGCTTGCCGCCGTCCGCGCTGCATTGGGAGTGGACTAGCTGGATGGGCGGCGGCAATGCCGAAGGTCCCGCGCCGATCAGTTCGTTCGATGTGCTCGACACCATCCTGCGGACGCTGGCGTCGCGCGAGCAGTTCGCGTCGCTCACCGAGGTGGTGATCGCCGGGCATTCGGGCGGTGGCCAGGTGGTGCAGCGCTATGCCGTCGTGACGCGAGGTGAGGCGCCGCTCGTCGCGCGTGGGATTGCGCTGCGCTATGTGGTCGCGAATCCTTCGTCGTATGTGTACTTCGATGCAATGCGGCCGAGCGTGTCCGGCGAATTCGCAGTGTTCGATGCGACCGCGTGTCCGTCGTTCAATCGCTGGAAGTATGGGCTCGAGGATTTGCCCGCCTATGCTTCTTCGTACAGCGGAAATCCTGATTCCGCTGGCGCGCTCGAATCGCTTTACGCGCGTCGTGATGTCACCGTGCTGCTCGGCGGCGCGGATTGTGATCCGCAGCATCCGGCACTCGACCGTTCATGCGCCGCGCAGGCGCAGGGTGCTCATCGGCTGGCGCGTGGACTGACTTACGCGCGCTATATGGCGTTACGGCATCCCGAGAGCGCGGCGAAGCATCGTACGTTTGTGATCGACGGCATCGGGCATGACGCGAAGGGGATTTTTGCGTCGCCGCCCGGGCTGGCGGCGTTGTTTGGTGTTGCCTCCTGATACCTTTCGGCGCGTTTTTTGGGCAGGAGGCGGGCGCTATGCGAAGCTTCATGGGCACGAACCGTGCTACTGAGATAGGGCCACCTTTCGAAGGACTGCGCCCACATGAACAAGACCCGACTCCTCGCCACTGCAATTGCTGCTGCATCGCTCGGTGCATTGCTGCCGTGCAGTGCGAACGCCGACGATGCGCCTAGCCCATGTGCGTCGCTCAAACGGATCGTCGCGGCGGCGCCGGACGGCTTGGCCTTGCTGACACCGGACGACGGCAAGGGCGTCGCGCAACCCTACGGCGACGACGCGCAATGCTCGTCAGGCCACGGCAGTTACCAATGCACATGGACGCCGCACCATGACGCCGGTTCGAGCGCGGATGCGCTGCAGTCCGTCGCGGCGGACATCGCATCGTGCCTGCCGGACGCGACACATGACCAGAACTCGCCCGGACGCCAGCACTTTTATCTAGGCACGCGGGCCAGACGGACCGATATCACGTTGACGCCAGCCGGTTCGAACAAGCTGAGGTTGGTGGTCTCGGGCAAGTGACCGGGCACGGGCGTTTCGATTCGATCGCCTGTGCACGGCGGACGTCGCGTCGCCGTCGCCGTTAGTGCGATGCCGGCCACCAGGTCCAGCCACGTCGCGAGCGTCGTAACTCGATCATCGAAAGCGGCGCGATTTCGATGCGTGAAAATATCGCCGGAGACGCTCCCAGCGCGTGAACGATGGCGGCCCGGATTACCGGCGCATGCGTGACGGCAACGACGTTCTGCGCGTGTTGCATATCGCGCGGCGCCTTGTTTGTTCCATCGGCTGGTACTCTGCCCTTTGCGTGGGTCACGCTCTTGCTCTCTGTCTTGCTCAATGAATCGTCGAGCGAATCGAGCCACCGTCCTACCCGCTTCACGAGTTCGCTGAACGATTCGCCGCGATGCGCGGCGGCGTCGGGATCGTGCGTCCATGCGGCAAGCTCTAGTGGTGCTTCGACGGCAAGATCGGCAAGGCGGCGGCCGTGCCACACGCCATAGTCCATATCCGCCAGTCCCTCGTGCACTATTGCATCGAGGCCCAGGGCCGATGCCGTATCACGCGCGCAAACAGCAGGGCTGACGAAGGTAGCCGCGTTGTCTGGAATCGACAACTGTGCCCGCGCGGCGCCCGCGTCGGCGAGGCCAGGTGCGTCGAGCGGATCGTCGGCGGGCAAGCGGGCCGCGCGCATTGCCGCAGTCGACGCGTGGCTGATCAGGAGCAGCCGTATGTCCATTCGGTTGATTTCCATAAAGGCCAGCTTAAGCGGGATGCGTGCGTGCATGCTCAGCGTTGCCGGACGGCAAAGTTTAACGCGTAGAATAGCGGCACTGCGAAGCACGGAAGCCGGTGAGAGCCCGGCGCGGTCGCGCCACTGTAATCGGCATTCACTATGCCGAAAGCCAGACCTGAGCTTCGCTTCATCCCTCTTCAATCGACTATCGGGGCGCGTTACCCCAAGGAGATGTTCACTATGTCCAACGCTGTTTTCGATTCCGCGACGCAGCCGGTCGCCCAACCCACGCCGATTCCGCTGCGTGAACTGCTGCCCTGGATCGTGTTCGGCGGCTTGCTGCTGTTGCTCGCGATTTATTTCGTGGGCGCTGAACAGGGCGCTACGTCGCTGGTCCCTGGCATGTACGTGCATGAGTTCGTGCACGACGGCCGCCATCTGCTCGGCTTTCCTTGCCACTAACGGAGTCGAACATGGTTGGTAAATTGTTGGTACGCGGGATGCTTGCAGGCATCGCCGCAGGGTTGCTCACGTTCGGCTTTGCCAGGCTCGTGGGCGAGCCGCAGGTCGATCAGGCGATCTCCTTTGAGGAAAAGGCCGACGCCGCCAAAGGCGAAGCACCCGAACCCGAACGGGTAAGCCGCGAAACACAAGCCGGCCTCGGATTGTTGACGGGCGTCGTGACGTATGGCGCAGCGTTTGGCGGGCTGTTCTCGCTGGTGTTCGCGTTTGCGTACGGCCGCGTCGGCGTGTTGAGTGCGCGCGCCTTGTCCGCATGGCTTGCGCTTGGTGCGTTTATCGCGCTGGTGATCGTTCCGAACATCAAGTACCCGGCGAATCCACCCTCGGTGGGCGACCCTGAGACGATCGGAATGCGGACAGGCCTGTTCTTCCTGATGATCGCGATTTCGCTCGCCGCACTGGTGTTTTCGCTGAAGGTGCGCCGCCGCGCGGCGCTGAAGCTGGGTGCGTGGAATGGGTCGATCGTGGCGGGCGTGGTGTTTGTCGTGATCATTGCTGCCGTGCAACTGTCGATGCCGGTGATCAACGAAGTGCCGGCCGCCTTCCCGGCGGTGCTGCTGTGGAAATTCCGCGTCGCGACAATCGGCATGCAGGTGACCATGTGGACGACCATCGGGCTGCTGTTCGGCGCGTTGGTTGAGCGAAGCAAACTGCTGGCGCCCGCAAACCGGGGTGTGGCGAAGTCCGCTTACCTTTGAGGTAGAAAGGCGGGGCCGCTGGAGCGATCTCGCCGACGTGCAGCGCAAGAGAAGCCAGATACATCAAGTACTTGGCGCGCTTGCCAGAATGTTATCCACAGGCTTGCGAACATTTTCTGTGGACAAGTTCCCCGGCAGCATAACGATATGCAAATCGCTTGGTTGCCCGGAGCCGGGGCACATCCGACACTCACTCCAATCTCACGCGAACCGAGCCTGGAGTCATGTCGAACACGTCAAACCAGCGCCCATCATGGGCCACTCACTTCACCGCACTTCTGCTGCTCGCCGCCTCGGCAATCACGCTGGCGACGACGGCCGTGGCCGCGCCGCCCTCGGGCGATCCAATTCTGATAGGCGTGAGCGGGCCGTTGACCGGCCAGAACGCTCAGTACGGCGCGCAATGGAAGGCCGGCTTCGATCTTGCCCTCGACGAAATCAACAGTCACAACGGCATCAACGGGCGCCCGCTGAACTACGTGTTCGAGGACAGCCAGAGCGACCCGCGCCAATCCATCACGATTGCGCAGAAGTTCGTCAACGATCCGCGCATCCTGATCGAACTCGGCGACTTTTCCAGTCCGGCATCGATGGCCGCTTCACCGATTTACCAGCATGCCGGTCTGGTGCAACTCGGCTTTACCAACTCGCATCCTGACTTCACCAAAGGCGGCGACTACATCTGGAGTCCGTCGGTCAGTCAGGCCGACGCGCAACCGTTGCTCGCCGATCTCGCCGTTAAGACGCTCGGCCTCAAACGTGTCGCCGTGCTCTATCTGAACACCGACTGGGGGCGCACCAGCAAAGACGTGTTCGTCAAAGCCGCCAATGAGCGCGGCGCGCAGGTCGTAGCGGCCGAAGGCTATCAGCCAACCGAGAAAGATTTTCGGGCGACGCTGGTGAGGGTAAGCGCTGCGAATCCGGATGGCATCGTGCTGATCTCGTACTACTCCGACGGCGCGCAGATAGCCCGTCAGGCGCGGACGAGCGGCATCAACTTGCCGATCGCCGCGGCCAGTTCCGTGTATTCGCCGAAGTTCCTCGAACTTGGCGGCGAGGCGGTTAACGGGGTAGCGACCAACACCAGCTTTTTCCCCGGCGAATCCGGGCCCGAGGTGCAAAGTTTCGTCAAACGTTTCGAAGCGAAATACCACCGTGAGCCGGACGCGTTCAACGCCTATGCGTATGACGCCGTCATCATCGCCGCCTACGCGCTGCGCGCCGGCGGCCCCGATCGCAAGGCCGTGCGCGATGCACTGCCGAAGCTGCACGACATTCCGAGTGTCGTGTTCGGCAAGGCCAATTTCGATCCGGCGACGCGACGCGTGATCGGCGTGAAAAATATCAACGTGGTAGTGAAGAACGATAAGTGGGCGTTGCTTGAGAGCAAGGCAACGGTTGCACAGAAGTAGGTGCTCCCCGTCTGTCTAACCAGCCGATCATTCACGAAATTTTTTTGTCATGAGCCTTTCACTCGATCACATTGTGATTCGCGTCCACGACCTGACGCGGACCATTGAAGATTTCACGGCGCTCGGTTTCACTGTGCAACAAGGCGGCACGCATGCCGATGGCGTGACCCACAACGCGTTGATCGGCTTTGCCGACGGCAGTTACATCGAGCTGATCGCGTTCTTGCAGGCGGCGCCGCAGCGTCGCTGGTGGAATGTGGGGCAGCGTCACGGCGATGGCTTTGTCGACTACGCGTTGTTGCCGTCGAGCGTGGGCGCCGTGATCGACGCGGCTCACGGACGCGGGTTGCAGTATGAGGGCCCGCAGGCGGGGGGACGTGTGCGTCCGGATGGCGCGCGGCTCGAGTGGCAGACCGGCCGGCCAGAGACCAGTGACTTGCCGTTCCTGTGTGGGGATATCACGCCACGTGCTCTGCGCGTGGCGGAAGGCGCGGTGCGTGAACATGCAAACGGCGTGCGCGGAGTGGCGAGTTTGACGGTTGCGGTGGAGGATCTGAAGCTGAGCGTGCGGCGGTATGAGGCGTTGCTTGGTTCTGAGGCGGTGGGGGCGCGGCAGGTGGCTTTGCCGGGACTGGGGGCGGTGTCGGCGACGATGTCGATTGGTGATGCCTCGGTGGTGCTATTGAGCCCGGTACAAGCCGAAGCCGCGAGCGTTACGGCCGAAGGTGCGGCCTTGCGCCGGCAACTCGCCACGCGAGGGGAGGGGGTGTTTGGGGTTGCACTGCGTGGTGACGGCAATGCGAAGGCGCGGGCGCTCGATCTCGATCGCACGCATGGCGCGTGGTTCGAGATCGTGGCGGGCTGACTGACTGGGAATCGTCGATTGGTGCGCAGCGTCCAGGAACTGAAGTGCATCAAGCACTTGGCGCTGTTGTGGGGGTGTTATCCACAGCCTTGCGAACAAAAACTGGGGATAACTTATTCAGCGTCTAACGTTCCATGTTTTCCTCTGCAACGCGCTAATGACTGACGGACTTTTGCGCCGCTACCTACGCATTGCGCCGGGAGTCTGACGGCGACACTTGGATGTGGACAGCGGAATGTTTTTTTAGGAATTGTCGGATAGCAGGGACGGGATGCTCCTTATAGGGTGCTTGGGCTTCAAACAAGTACAACTAATAAGGACGACGATGAAAAATAAAAGAATGACGGATAGCCCGTTGGGCGTGGCGGCTCGCCTGATGGGAGCCTTCATATTGCTTATGGTCGCGTTTGGTGCCAACGCGGCTGATTGCAACGCGGTGTGGGCCGCAACCGGCGCAAAACCGCGCTCGCCCACCTGCCGGTGGGATGCATACGCCGGCGTGCCTGGCGGCATGCAGTACTACAACTGCATCAGTTTGCCGCTTATCGACGCGTGGTGCGCGACACCCACTGCCGAAGAGCCGGAAGCAAGCTGTCCCGTCGCTGACCCTGTATACCCAGGCAATGGCGCTGTCACCTTGACTGAAGCGGACTTTGTCAGTGGCGACGACATTCCGATGCTGTTCACGCGGACCTACCGATCCAGGTCACTGGGCAATTCCGCCACAGCTATGGGCCCGGTCTGGTTCCATAGCTGGCAACGCAACCTGGGACTCGCGAACGCCAACAACGGCAGCGCGTCCAAGGTGCTTGCCTATCGCGAGAACGGTGAACCCGTCACGTTCAACTGGTCAGCCGGCACGTGGCGCACAGCGGGTTTCACCGGCCTTGCGCTGGCACAGAATGGCCCCGGATGGACACTTACTGATCTCAAGACCGACACCGTCGAATCGTATTCGGCTCAAGGCGTATTGCTTTCGGAGAGTACGAAGACAGGGTTTGTCCGAACGCTGACCTATGGCAGCTCAGGGTTGCTGACCGCGATCACGCAGCACGCCGCAGGCACGGACGCGAACAATGACGTCACGCTTCGCCTTGACTACGACGACAAGAACCGTCTTTCACGGCTGAACGACCCGTTGGGCCGCATGACGCAGTACGGGTACGACGCGAATGGCAATCTCGTCTCGGTCACCTGGCCTGATGGCTATGCGCACCGGTATGTCTACGACGACGCACGCTTCAAGAATTCGCTGACGGGCGAGGTTGACGAGGCGGGTAATCGCATTGCGACGTGGAGCTATGACGCGCAGGGTCGCGCCGTGGCGGTCAGCCACCCTAACGCCGCGCAAAACGCGCAGTTCGCCTATAACACGGGCTCCACCGTCATCACCGGCAGAAAAGGTGCGACCACGCTGAGCATGTCGTCGATTGGTGGGGTGCTGCGACCAACCGGAACCACATCCGCTGCGGGCAATAGCAACTCCGCATGGGATGCGTCGGGCAATCTGCTGAAGGATGTCGACGCGAATGGCGGCTCTACGGAGTACAGCTACGACGACACCGGACGGCCCGTTCGGGCGACGGTGAAGAACGCGTCGGGCACGTCGATCTCCACGATCCGCTACGCCGACACAACGAGTCTGCGTCCGTCGATGATTGCCTCGCCGAAGCTGATGCAATCCTTCGTATACGACGCGAACGGCAATACGACCGGCGTTAGTGAGACACCGACCGACGATCCGACGGGCGCCCGCGCCTTCGATGCAGGCAAAGCGGACGGCGTGACGACGGCATACGGGATGACCTACGACGCAATGAACCGGCTCGCGTTCGTTCAGCAGACGGCGAATGGGAAAGTCACAGGGCAGTGGAGAGTCACGCGCGACGCAACGGGAAATGCGTTTGCAATTATCACCTTGGGAAGTGACCAGGACGTGACGGAGATTCTCTCGCGAGATGCCGCTCATCGTGTTCTGTACGGCTATAACCCGACCGGTGACTTCTATCTTCGCTACGACCAACGCGCCCGCATTGAGCGTTTCAAATTCAATGAGTATGAGAGCCCGGCGAACGGTGGCATCCGGCGCGTGTTCAAGGTCAGGTTCGGCTATTCACCGGACGGCCGCGTCGTGTCACGAACCGGCACCGTTGCAAAGAACGGCAACGTTCTTGATCTCAATGACGGAACGGATATTCCGATCAGCAGCGATGAAATCAACCAGTGGATCGATAACTACAACTACGGCGACTCCCCGGTAGGGCCACCCGCCAATCTGCAAGGCGCGAGTCGGCTGCTGGGGGACAACTTTCTCGGAACGTCGACCGTGTGCAGTGGCTGCCATTTCTCGGCAGGGCTGATTGACGGTGGTCTACGCGTTCTTGTCTATCGGCTTCTGCAGAACCCGGTCGTTAGATATGGCATTGGTCAGGGTGCAAGGAAGGTCGCGGAAAACTGGGAACGCATCAAGGAGATGTGCAAGCCAGCTGCTGAGACGGAGGTCGATGGGATTCCGCCGGGGCGGATCACATCCGAATACACTGATATCACAACGGGGGGGAGTGTTCGAAACATCCGAACCGACGTTGGCAAAGCGGAGTTTGAGGCAAATCTAGTAGAGAGCGGCTATGTGCAGTCTCTTAGCAAGGACGGCAGAGCGGATATCTTTTCAAAGGACGGAGCGCGTTACACCGTCAGAGAAGATTCAAACGCAGGGTATCCTACCGCCGAGTATGTACCCGCTGGCGCACCACGCGGCACAATTAAGATACGGCTTCCAAAATGAGTGAAATAGATTTTATTCGTGATTCCATGACCTTCTTGCCGCTTTGGGAGCGTGTGAATGCAGGTGTGAAAGAACTGGCCAATATTCCGTCTGCGGATCTGCTTTATTTTGATTCGATTGATATATCGACTCAAAAATTCTTCGATCTCATTCGAGCCATGCTGGCGTTCAAGGGAGCAAGGGACTTTGCCTCGCTAGTTCTCAAGCCGGACCCGTTCAGTTATTTTCATTATCATTTCGGAAAGTATCCTGGGTTTGTACATCGTGCTGAACACAGCGATGACGACTTCTTTGCGTCTTGGCAAAAGGACCCGGGAGACAGTCCAGCGGACTGCCTTTGGGCTAACTCAGAACGATATGCAGTCTTGCCGATCCCAGGAGATTGGTTCGTATATGCCGACAGAAAATGGGAGATGGGAGTGTTATCGGGCCCTCCGGATATTATTTCATTTGCCTCCAGCTTCTATCCATTTTTTCTCGATCCTGGAGAAAATTTCAAGATTGTTAGCTAACTTAAGCTGGTCACTGGTGCCCTGACAGATCCGCCTGACGTGATGACGTTCGCGAGGGAGTCTTTCGCGTTCTACGAGAATCCAGACCAGAGTTCCGGGTCGACCAGAACTCCGCTCAGGTTACTTTAAAGTTCGGCTAGCACGTCCGTGCCGTTTAAGACTTGTCTCTGCACAGTAAACTTCCGAAAACCATGAGCATGATCGACTTCATACACGAACGGCGCGAGTTCATGCCGCTTTGGGAACGTGCCACCGCAGGCGTCCGGATGCTTCGTGACAGATTGCCAACGGAGCTGCTCTATTTCGATACCATCGATCTCCAGACTCAAAAGTTCTTTGAACTTATTCAAACGCTGCTAGTTTTCAAGGGTGCGACTGACTTCGCTACTTTGGTCTTGAAGCCTGATCCGTTCAATTATTTTAATTTTCATTTTGGAAAATATCCGGGCTTCATCCATCAGGCAGGGAATACGGACGACGAATTCTTCGAATTTTTGTTGAAGGACCCAGGTGGTAGCCTCGCCGATTCCCTAGGAGCCAACTCTGAACACTATGTTGTGATGCCGGTGCCGGGTGAGTGGATCGTCTTTGGTGACAGGTCATGGGGCACGGGGGTGCTGTACGGACCGCCGGATATCATGGAATGCGCAAGGAGCTTTTACCCATTCTTCCTCACACCACCGAATGGCTTCCGGATTGAGCCTTAGTGTCAGGTTTATTGGCCATGCAAAGTTGAAACACGTTTTCGAGCGATACGGAAAGAGCGCAACTGACAGCGTCCTTTCCGTCTATCCGCCAAGTGCTCTGTTTCAGCGTGTGGATCGCCGCAGCCGCACCGTGAGCAGCAATCAACGCAGTTGATTCACGATGGGCACAGTGCGAACCACTTCCTTGCCTGATCGCATCGGCACGTCTCCAGATTTTGTTAGCTTCACGATGAGTAACATTGACTTTATCCACGACCGCGAAACTTTCACGTTGTTTTGGCAGCGGGCGCGTGAGTGCGCGGAAAAACTCGCGGTGATTCCAGCCTCGGACTTGCTCCACTTTGATTCGTCAAACATTGGCACGCAGATTTTTCGTGACCTTATCCGAGGTATCGCGAATTTCAAAGGAACGGGTGAATTCGCTGTAATCGTTTTGAATCCTGATCCGTTCAGCTACTTCCATTTCCATTTTGGGAAATATCCCGGATTCATCGTTAAGGCATACCACAGTGACGAGGACTTATTTGAAATACTCGCGCAGGACCCAGCAGACAGTCCAGCCGATGCGATCGGTTTCTATTCGGAGCAGTATGTTGTCTTGCCGGTTTCGAGTGAATGGTTCATATGCGCAGATCGGGCATGGGGTGGAGGTACGGGTTTCCTGACAGGTCCGCCTGATGTGATGACATTTGCCAGGGAGTCTTTCGCGTTCTACGAGAATCCAGACCAGCGCTCCGGACCGGCCTGAACGGGGTTCAGGTCGCTTTACAACTTCGGCTGGCGCCGGGTGCCATGCGAGCTGACAAGAGCACCTTGCAGAAAGGTATTCATATCAACACCTTGGCGCATTTGTGGAGGCGTTATCCACAGCCTTGCGAACAATTTCTGTGGACAAGTGCACAACAGCAACAGTCAATCCTCCAGCACCGCAGACAAACGCAACCCAAACCCATCGTCACATTCAACCCAATCAAGTCGCGTCATGAAAAATCACCCCAAGCGTATGGCGATGACCTGAGCGCAAACGGCTCACGCCGTGCCGCAGATTCACGCGGTAGACGCCACGCGTGCCCTGCACCGGCCGGTGATGAACCGCAAACACCACAGCGTCGCCCTTGCCGAGCGGTACGACCTCTGTGCGCGACTGCATCCGCGGACGCTGCTCCGTCATCACGAATTCCCCACCCGTGAAATCCTTGCCGGGTTCGGACAGCAGGATCGCGACCTGAAGCGGGAAGACATGCTCGCCGTAGAGATCCTGATGCAGGCAGTTATAGTCATCGGTAGCATATTGAAGGATCAGCGGCGTCGGACGCATCTGGCCGGCCGCGTGGCAGCGCTCGATGAATTCGTCGTGCGCGGCTGGATAGCGCACATCGATACCCATCACCTCATTCCAACGATTCGCAACTGGCGCGAGGCGCGGATAGAGCGCGGCGCGCAGCTCCGCCACCGGATGCGGCAGCGGGTAAGCAAAGTACTTGTATTCACCACGACCGAAGCCATGCCGCGCCATCACAACACGGCTGCGATACAGGTCGTCGCGTGGATAGAGCGCGGCTAGTGCGTCGCATTCCTGCGCACTGAGCAGTTTAGGGAGCATCGCGCAGCCATAAGCATTCAATTCTTCCTCGACATCGAACCAGTCGAATGCGTCGACGCGCTGCGCAAGCGGGCCGGTGGCGATGCCCAACCCCTTCGCGTCCGCACGTTTCAGTTTCGGCTCGGACCCAAACTCCAGTTCTAACGTCGGTGAGCGCGGGTCTTTGGCGACCGTATTCATGGGCATTCTCCGTAAGACGATCCATCAGCGATAACCGAGTGTAAGCGCATGCCTAAGGCAACGCCCCCCGACTCTTGCTCTCCAATTCCCGTATCGTTATGAGCGTGCCTCACGAACTCGCCGCAAGGTTCGTAGTAAAACCCTATCTAATCCCAACCGCGTATCCGGAGACTTTGCCCATGTCTGCCTCCCCAGAGAAGCTCGACGACTGGCTCGACAAAGAGTCGGTGACTGAAGACGACATCACCGCTTTTCCCCTGACGGCAATGGCCGCGACCCTGGAGCGCGAAGAACGTGGCGGTACGGTGCCACCGCTCTGGCACTGGCTGTACTTCTTGCCGATCTCGCCACTGTCCGAGGCTGGTCCTGACGGTCATCCGAAACGCGGCGGCTTTCTGCCGCCGGTGCCGCTGCCACGCCGCATGTGGGCCGGCGGACGCGTGACGTTCCACGCGCCGCTCAAAGTCGGCGAGCATGCGAAACGCACGTCGACCATCGCCAATATCGAAGACAAGACCGGCCGCTCGGGCCGTCTCGTGTTCGTGACGGCGCAGCATACGATCGAAGTCGATGGTGAACTGAGGCTCGAAGAAGAGCACGACATCGTCTACCGCGACGCGCCGCAAGAGGGCGCCCGCCCGCCGCAAGCGGCGCTGGCGCCGGAAGGCGAGACGTGGCGCCGCACCGTCGACGCGGACGCCGTGATGCTGTTCCGCTATTCCGCGCTGACCTTCAACAGCCATCGCATCCACTACGACTATCCGTATGTAACGGAGGTGGAGGGCTATCCCGGGCTGATCGTGCACGGTCCGTTGATCGCGACACTCCTCGTCGATCTGGTGCGCCGTGAACTACCGGACGCAATGCTGCAAAGCTTCGCGTACAAGGCGGTGCGGCCTCTTTTCGCGGGCCAGCCGTTCACCGTATGCGGCCGACCTTCTGCCGACGGCAAGACGGTCGACCTGTGGGCCAAAGACCACGAAGGCTATTTGGCCATGCGTGCTACGGCGGCGGTGGATGTGTAGAGGATATTTCCAATAAGAAACGAATCGCTGGGCGCCGGCACACCGCCGGCCGACCAGTAACCACGCCCCATCGGGCCTGCGCCCGCCAGCCTTCATAGGCCAAGATCAGCCATTTCAAGCCCGTTCACACGCCCGGACAAGCCGCTCCGGGCAAATCCGCTTGCCGCCATAAAATCCCGCGTGTATAGTTTCCGAACTTACTTTTGTTTCGCATCGGAAATTAAAGGGATCCTCATGGACACTTCCACCATCCTCGCCGACCTAGGCATCGCCCACGCGGCGCAAGCCGGCGACATCGCGGTTCACTCGCCGATTACCGGCGAACTCATCGGCCGTGTGGCCAGCAATACGGTGGCGGAAGTCGACGCGGCCCTCGCCCAGGCGAAAGAGGCCTACACAGCCTGGCGCAACGTCCCGGCGCCGCGCCGCGGCGAACTGGTGCGTCTGCTCGGCAACCGTCTGCGTGAAAAGAAGCAGGCGCTCGGCAGCATCATCACGCTTGAAACCGGCAAGATCCTGCAGGAAGGCTTGGGCGAAGTGCAGGAAATGATCGACATCTGCGACTTCGCGGTCGGTCTGTCGCGCCAGTTGTACGGTCTGACGATCGCCTCGGAACGCCCGGGCCATCGCATGGCCGAGACGTGGCATCCAATGGGCACGTGCGTCGTTATCTCGGCGTTCAACTTCCCGGCGGCGGTATGGTCGTGGAATGCGGCGCTGGCGCTGGTGTGCGGCAACGCAGTGATCTGGAAGCCGTCGGAAAAGACGCCGTTGACCGCGCTCGCCGTCAACCAGATTCTCAGCGAAGCACTGAAGGAGTTCGGCGATGCACCGGCCGGCCTGACCGCGCTGATCAACGGTGGCCGCGACGTGGGCGCGAAGCTGGTGGCGGACCCGCGCGCATCGATCGTCAGCGCGACGGGCAGCACGGAAATGGGCCGCACGGTCGGTGTCGAAGTGGCGAAGCGCTTTGGCCGCTCGCTGCTCGAACTCGGTGGCAACAACGCGGGTATCGTCACGCAAACGGCGGATCACGAGCTCGCCATGCGTGGCATCCTGTTCTCGGCAGTGGGTACGGCGGGGCAGCGTTGCACGTCGCTGCGGCGCCTGTTCGTGCATGAGAGCGTGTACGACAAAACCATCGAGCGTCTGAAGCAGTTGTACAGCAAGGTGCCGATCGGCAACCCGCTCGAAAAGGGCACGCTGATGGGGCCGCTGATCGACAAGCAATCGTACGCTCGCATGCAGGAAGCGCTGCAGCAGGCCACGGCCGAAGGCGGCAAGGTGTTTGGCGGCGAGCGCGCCGAGGTGAAGGGCTATGAAGGCGGTTACTACGTGCGTCCGGCCATCGTCGAAATGCCCTCGCAAACGGCGGTGGTGCTCAAGGAAACCTTCGCCCCGATTCTCTACGTGCTGCGCTATTCGGATTTCGCCGATGCGGTCGAAGCGAACAATGCGGCGGTGCACGGATTGTCGTCGTGCGTGTTCACGACCGATCTGCGCGAAGCCGAACGCTTCCTGTCCGACTCGGGCAGCGACTGCGGTATCGCGAACGTGAATATCGGACCGAGCGGCGCGGAAATCGGCGGCGCGTTCGGCGGCGAAAAGGAAACGGGCGGCGGTCGCGAGTCGGGTTCGGATGCGTGGAAGGCATATATGCGCCGCGCGACCAACACGGTCAACTATTCGTCGGCGTTGCCGCTCGCACAGGGCATCGATTTCAATATCGGCTGATAACGCGGCTGCGCTACTCGTGGAGTAAGACGTGAGTTCCAAAGTCGTGATCGTCGGCGGTGGGGTGATCGGCAGTTCGATTGCGTATTTTCTGCGGCTCGCCGATCCGTCGGTCAGTGTCACGGTGATCGAACGCGATCCGACTTACGCGCGTTCGTCGTCGGCACTATCGGCGGCGTCCATTCGCCAGCAGTTCTCCACGCCGCTTTCCATTCAGATGTCGCTGTTTGGCATCGAGTTTCTGCGCTCGATCGGCGAGCGGCTCGAGATCGACGGCGCGAAGCCGTCGATCGATCTGCATGAAGGCGGCTATCTGTTTCTCGCCACGGCCGCCGGCGAAGCAATGCTGCGAGAGAATCACGCGCTGCAAACGAGTTTAGGCGCCGATATCAGCCTGCTCGCTAAAGACGCGTTGCAAGCGCGCTTTCCCTGGCTCAATACCGAAGACCTCGTTGCCGGCTGTTACGGTGAAAGCGGTGAGGGCTGGTTCGACGGTTATGGCCTCGTCCAGGCGCTGCGCAAGAAAGCGCAGGCGCTCGGCGCACGCTATATCACCGCCGACGTCACCGCGCTGCATCGCGACGGCCTGCATGTCACGCAGGTTCAAACCACCAATGGCGAGGCCTACCCCTGCGACTTCGTCGTGAATGCCGCGGGCGCATGGTCGCGCAAAGTGGCGCAGATGGCGGGCATCGACCTTCCGGTGTTCGCGCGGCGCCGCAGTATTTTCAATGTCACGTCGCCCGCGCGGCTCGACCATTGTCCTTTGCTGATCGATCCGAGCGGGGTGTATTTCCGGCCCGAGGGCAGCTCGTTTATTTGCGGCACGTCACCGTCGGCAGATAACGATCCCGACGATTTGCCGCTCGATGAGGTCGATCACGCACTCTTCGACGACGTGATCTGGCCGACGCTCGCGCATCGCGTGCCGCAATTCGAAGCGCTGCGGGTGCAGAACTGCTGGTCCGGTTACTACGAATACAACGTACTCGATCAGAACGCGATCATCGGCTATCACCCGGATGTCGATAACTGCATTTTTGCCAATGGTTTTAGCGGCCACGGCTTGCAGCAGGGCCCGGCAACCGGCCGCGGCATTAGCGAACTGATTCTGCATGGCCGCTACGCGACACTCGATCTGAGCTCGCTGAGCTTCGCTCGCGTGCTCGAAAACCGCCCGATCGTGGAGAAGAACGTGGTTTGAAGGGCACGGTCGAGAGTGTTCAAGGTGATGCGAAAAACGCAATAGGTAGTGCGTAGATATCGTTTGCCGCCCACCCGGACGATGCCCACAATCGACGCCGATCTTCCTTCAAACAAGATAAACGGCCCGTCACCATGTTCACCTTCAATCCCGCATTCGAAGCGCCAACCGGATCGCCTATCCGCGAGTTGTTCAAGTATCTGGCGCAACCCGGCATGATTTCGTTTGCCGGCGGTTATCCGGCGAGCGAACTGTTCGATCGCGAAGGTCTCGATGCGGCCGCGGCGCGTGCGTCGCAGCAGCCTACGCTGTGCCTGCAATACGGTCCGACGGATGGCCTCGCCATCCTCAAGGAGCAACTCGCCCATTTGATGACGCGGCGCGGTACGCCTTGCACGCCGCAGGAATTGCTGGTCACGACCGGTTCGCAGCAGGGCTTCGATTTGTTGCTGCGCGTGATGGTGGCGCCGGGCGACGTGGTGCTGGTCGAACAGCCGGCGTATCCGGCGACCTTGCAGGCGTTGAAGCTGCAAGCGGCCGACGTGGTAACCGTGCCGGTCAATCAGGACGGGCTCGATGTCGCCGCGCTCGCCGCAGTGCTCGAGGCGGGCACATTGGCGCGGCCGCCGAAGCTGCTCTACACCGTTCCGACCTTTGCGAATCCAACCGGCGCGACGTTGTCGCTCGAGCGTCGCATGGCGTTGTTGAAGCTGGCGGCGCGTCACCATTTCCTGATCGTCGAAGACGATCCCTATGGCGACCTGCGTTTCAGCGGCACGGCTTTGCCGTCGCTGCTGGCGTTGAGCGATCAGGTACCGGGTTCACGCGACTGGGTTGTGCATTTTTCGAGTCTTTCCAAAATCGTCGCACCGGGTTTGCGGGTCGGCTGGATGGTCGCGCATGCGGAAATCTTGCGCCGCTGTCTGGTCGCCAAGCAAACCGTCGATCTATGCAGCTCGCCGTGGACCCAGGCGATTGCCGCCGAATACCTGGCCAGCGGCGCGTTGGAGCGCCATTTGCCGCGGATCGTCGACGCCTACGCCGTGAAGTGCCGCACGCTGTGCGATGCGCTCGACCAGCAACTAGGCGATGCGATCGCGTTTCATCGTCCCGCTGGCGGCATGTTCGTGTGGGCGCGATTGACGGGTGGCCAGAATGCGTCCGACACGTTGCGGGCGTGTATCGAGCGCAACGTCATGTTCGTGCCGGGTGTTGCCTTCTATAAAGACAATATCGATCTGGCGGCACTGCGCCTGTCATTTGCCGCGCCCGGCATCGCCGAAATCGAAACCGGCGTGCAGAGAATGAAGCAGGCGCTCGCACTCGTTTGATGACGGCTAAGGCGACTAACGCGACTAACGCGGTATTGGTTGAAAAGCAGTAAGCACAATGCCTGAAATAACCCGGCGAGCACGCGATGCTCAGCCGGGTTTTTTATGTCGACGCTAAATATTCGCGATTTAGCATAGACCGGTCGATCCGGAAAGCAGCCTTATGTCACGCGCGACCGGACGCCTCCCGCTGCCCCCGCTCAAGGCCGCAGGTCGATGTGCTGCGGCCGTTGTACGCCGTTAGCTTCTTTGCATGCGGTTTTAACTCAAACGATTGTTTCGATTGCGATGCGTCTTCTAATGGGTTAATCCCGCCGGCTCCGTATTTCCGTCAAACTCCTGAAACATGGCTGATTGTTAAATGGAGCGTGACACTGGTTTTTAACGATAAATATCGGTTATCATCGTTGGCCTTCGGCGAATGATTTCGATGAATTAATTCATCGGCGTCCACGTTAATACCGTCGCATCGAACCAGAAAAAATCAGATGAAGATGTCGCGTAAAAAGATTGCAATCCTGGTAGCCGGTCTTCTGGTCGTGGCCGGCGTGATCATTCAGGCGGTGTGGCGTCCATTCGCGCATCGCAAAGTCGCCGAGAACAGCGAAATCGTGCTCGATATTCATCACCCGGATGCGGTGATCGATAGCGAAGCGCTCTCGCGTTTGCCGCGCGACATTTTACGTGTGCCGCTGCTGCACGACGTGCTGACCCAGGACTTCGTCGACTATTACGAATCGAATGACACGCGGCTGTCCACGGAAGGCGCGCTGCGGCGGCTCGCATTCGAACATCAACTGGACTGGCGTGATGAACTGATCCGCCGCGTATTCGACGAACCGGCGCATGTGCTGCTATGGCGCTCGCCGGACGGCCGCCTCGGTTACTGGGTGATGTCGATACGCCGCAATGGTCTGGCGAAGCTGGTGCAAGGGTTCGGCAATGTTGCCGCGAGCGATTCGCAGTTGAGCCAGGTAGCCAGGCTTTCCGGCGACGTGCCGGTCTACGCGTTGAAGCTGGCGGTGGGCCGCACGATTCTCTTCACAACGAAAGACGACCGCCTCGTAGTGATATCCGCCCCCGGCGTGCTGCTCGACCCGAAAGGCGGCTTGCTGGGCGAGCGGGCCGATGCTGTGTCAGAGATGCTTTCGTCCGGCCGCGACGATGCGGCGAGCGCCTATCGACTCGACGCCTCCGGCGACGCGCCGAAGGGGCACCGGCTGGTGGTGTCGGCGAATTATTTGTCGTTTGGCTATCAAGCGTTTTTCTCCGGCATTGACGCGCTGCGTTTCGATTTCTCGACCAACGGCAATGCCGCGGCGAACTGGCAGACTTCCGCGCTGATTGAGCCGGGCAAGTTGCCCCAGGAGTGGAATAGCGCCGACTTGTGGCGCGCGTTGCCGGCTAATCCGGCGGCGTGCACAAGCTTGCCGGCCGACTGGAAAGAGGCGTCGGGCCTGTTGGGCAAGGTGGCCGATGTCGGCGCGGAGGGGGCTGCCGCGATCGGCGATCAGCTCACCGGTCCCGCAGCCGTCTGCTGGTACGCGAAGTCGGCGCTGGTCGCACCGGTGTTCGTCGCGCGTGTGAAGACACAGGACGCGGCGAGCAGCGCCGCGCTGAAGGCGTCGCTCGGCAAGACCTTTGGCGACGTGATCGGCGCATACGAGGCGAAGGCTGCCCAATCCGGTGACGCCGGTTCGGGCTATCGCCGCTTGCCGGTCACGCAGCACGACCAGGGCGCGGGCGTCACGGTCTGGCAACGGCCGGTCAGTGCGCGCTCGGGTACGGCTTTGTCCAGCAAGGCGTCGTTCGCATCGCAATTGTCGGCGGAGCGTTATTTCCCGGTGACACTCGCTTTGGCGCACGGTTACCTGATCTTCTCCCCCGATTCACGTCTGGTCGACGACACGCTCGCCGTGCTCGACAAGCGCTATCCGGCGCTCGCGGACACGCTCGCGCCGCAACGTCTGCCGCGCACGATTCTGACGCTGACGCCTTCGTCCGCGGCCGCGTTGATCGAGCGCGAAGCGGGCGCGGCGCTGCCGGCGGATCAGGAGGCGGTGTTCCGCAATGCATCGCGCACGCATCTCGTGCCGAAGCTGCATGCGCTCGCCCACTACCCGCCGGTTTCGTTGACGCTGCCGCAGAACCTGCCGGGTTCGACGGGCTGGGTTCCGGTTGAGTGGTGGTTCGATCGAGCGCAGGCGGGTGCGGGTGGTGCTGCGGACGCCGGTGCGGCTGATGCGCCTGCTGATCAACCCGGCACTGAGGGCGATTGAATGCGCCGCCTTCACGTCGGTGACGTGGCATCCGCGACGGATGCGTGCGTAGTGGCGCAAGCGCCTGCCGCGCATGCAATCGCGCACGTGCACGTGCACGGCTCGCGGGCCGCCGCGCGCCGTGCGTGGCTCGCACGCGTGGCGTCGGCGCTCGTCATGGCGAGCTTCGCGCCCTACGCAACCGCTCTCACCAGCAGCACCGCGTCGCCCGACCCCGACGCGCTTTCGCCGCAGCAATCCGCCGCGTTTCGCGCGTGGTTCACGCGTATCGTCGACCAGCAAATGCGCCGCGGCCCCACGCCGCGCTGGACTCAACGCGATTGCGCGGGGCTGGTGCGGTTTGCCGTCGGCGAAACACTCAAGCCGCATGACAGTAAATGGCTGCGCGCCAACGGCATGACCAGTCTCGCGGACGCCAGCAGCATGCCGCCCGAACTGCAACTGTCCGCATCGCAACGCACAATCGCCAATCGCTGGACCCGGGTCGACGGTTCCACCGGCGCGTACGCGTCGGCGATCGCGCTGATTCAACGCAACAGCCGGTTTGTTTCGAAGGACGTGAATCAGGCGCTGCCCGGCGACCTGCTGTTTTTCGACCAGGGCGACGACCAGCATCTGATGATCTGGTTGGATCGCTACATCGCTTATCACACAGGCACCGTTACGCCGACCGATACCGGTCTGCGCGCCGTGGCCGTCTCCGACCTGATGCAATGGAAAGATTCCCGCTGGCAGCCGCTCGACGGCAATCCGAATTTCGTTGGCGTGTTTCGTTTGGACTTTCTGACACCATGACCCGAATGCAATCCGTCACTGCGTCGCGCGCCTGGCTCGGCAACTTACAACGTCGCGCGGGCGTGGCGCTGGTCGCGCTTTTTGCGGCCATGACACTTGTCATCGCACCGGCGGCCCATGCCGACGACGATGCTTCGAGCACCGCCGCCGATACCAATATCGCCGCGAATCCGACGCTGCAAACCGCACCGCCAAGCAACTTCGCTTCGCAGAAAGTCGACGGACAACCGTTCTTCCTGCTCTCGGATGCGAGCTTCGGCAGCGATCAGTTGGCACAGGTGCGGCTTGAGGCGCCCGGCCGCGAGTTTAAGGACGCATTGCAGGCGTACGGCGGCGCGGACATCGTCGTATATCGCGTGCCGAAGCCGTTGGACTTTCTGAAGGCGCAGAAGAATCTGCATCGTCTGAACGTCGCGCCGAATTATCAGGGCGAAGGTCTGGCGAATACGCTGGCTTACCTGTGGGACCGTTGGTTCACCGAAGCACGCCGCGCCTGGCAGCGCGTGCTCTCGTTCGCGACACGCAGCAAGGCGACCCAGGCCGAGCCGCAATTCAAGCTCGGTGAGGAGACCGGCAAGCAGACACAATTCCACCAGAACTCGCAGTTCGCGCCGCTGAAAGGCTATGACATGGTCGCGCGCTTTCGCTATCCGATCTGGGACGCGAAGGTGATCGAGCCGCCGAAGGGCGTGAATCTCGAGGGCAGCAGCAGTAATTTTATTGAAGCAAGTTCGGGCAACGTAATGATTCCGGTCGGCAAGCTGCCGCCTGGGCTTTACATCGTCGAGGCGGTGATCGGCAACTATCGCGCGCATACCTTGCTGTTCGTGTCGGACACGGTCGCGGTCGTGAAAGCGGCGTCGAGCGGCATGCTGGTGTGGACCGCACGGCGCGACAACGGCAAGCCGGTGCCGAACACCGACGTGAGCTGGACCGATGGCGTCGGCGTGCTGCAAAGCGGCGCGACCGGTAGCGACGGCGCGCTGGTGCTGCAACACGTGAGCCCCGAACGCAGCTACGTGCTTGGCACCGATCCGCAAGGCGGCGTGTTCGTCTCGGAGAATTTCTATTACGACAGCGAGATCTACAACACCAAGATCTACGCGGTGACCGACCGCCCGATGTATCGGCCGGGCGACGCGGTGCATGTGAAGTTCATCGGCCGCACGTTCCAGAACGCAACGCAATCCACCGCGCCTGCCGAGGCCGATATCAAGCTCGACGTGCTCGACCCGAACGGTTCGCCGGTGGCCAGCAGCAAGACGCATTTTGCTTCCGACACGGGGGCGGACGTGTCCTTCACGCTGCCCGCCGACGCCACCGCGGGCGGCTATACGCTGCGCTTCGACTACAACGGCGATGTCTACGGCAGCGCATTTCGCGTCGCCGAATATGTGAAGCCGCATTTCGACGTCAACCTGTCGATGGAGAAAGCCGACTATGCGACGGGCGAGCAACTGAAGGGCAAGATCCAGTTGCGCTATCCGGACGGCAAACCCGTGCGCGACAGCAAGGTGTCGGTCACGCTGCGGGCGCAGAAAGTGACGATCGTCGACGGTGAACTGCGCTATGCCGGATTGTTCCCAGTCAAGCTGGAACAGCAGGAACTCACGACCGATAGCGACGGCAACGCGAGCCTCACGCTGCCCGCCGCCAAAGAACCAAGCCGTTATGCGTTGACGCTGTTTGCACAGGACGGTGCGGCCTATAAAGTGCGTGTCACGCGTGAAGTGCTGATCGCGCGCGGCGCGACGCCTTATCGCTTGTCGACGGCCAAGTCGTTCTCGCAGCCGAAGGAAGCGGTCAATTTCGATCTGCAAGCGCTGGGTACGATCGATCCGGCGTCGCATGCGCCGGCCAAATGGGAATGGACGCGCCTCGAATCGCAGACACACGGCGAAGGCGCACTCAAGGGCGCGACGGCAGGCGGCAAGCTGTCGTTCCCGGTGCAATTCGATGAGCCGGGCTCATACACGCTGTCCGTCAAGGACGACACGGGCAATCTGCTCGCGGCCACGAGCCATTGGGTGGCGGGTGATGGTCTGAAGGCGATTCCGGGCAGCGTCGAGATCGTGTTCGATCGCGATAAGTACAGGATCGGCGATACCGCCGAAGCACTGATTACCTTCCCGATGCCGGTCAACGATGCACTCCTGACGCTCGAGCGCGACAACGTCGAACACCGTGCGTTGCTGACAGCGGGCGGCGACTGGTTGCAACTGCAACGCGTGGCGCCCTCGCAATGGAAGGCGCGTATCAAGGTCGGCGAAGAATTCGCACCGAACATGACGTTCTCGGTGCTGTACGTGTATGCCGGCGAATACGTGTTCCAGAACGCGGGCATCGTGGTCGCGCAACCGCAGATCGAACTGAACGTGAAGAGCGACAAGCCGGTGTACGGTCCGGGCGATACGGTCACGCTCAATTTCGACAGCACGCTGAACGGCAAACCGGAAGCAGCGAACCTGACGGTGAGCGTGGTCGATGAAATGGTCTACGTATTGCAGCCGGAAATCGCGCCGAATATCGTCGACTTTTTCTATCATCCGCGGCGTAACAACGTGCGGACCTCGTCGAGCCTGTCGTTCATTACGTACGACCTGGCGCGCTCGCCGTTAAAGGGCGCGCCGGGCGGCCCGCAACGCGCGAACTACAACGAGCGCGGCGTGAAGGTGCTCGAACGGCCGCGTCGTGACGATCAGGACACGGCAGCGTGGGAAGGCACGCTGAAGACCGACGCGAACGGTCACGCGACCATGACGTTCAGGATGCCGGACTCGCTGGCCCGCTGGCGCGTTACCGTGCGCGCGGCGGCGCCGGACGGCATGGTCGGCCAACGCACCGCTTACGTGCGTTCGGATAAGGCGCTGTATCTCAAGTGGAGCGGCCCGTCGCATTTCCGCGTCAACGATCAGCCGGCCGTCGACATGATCGCCTTCAATCAGACCGAGGCGGATATGGACGCCGAGTGGGTGGTCAACGGCGGCGGACTCTCGTTGAACCAGAAGGTCACGCTCAAGCGCGGCGCCAACTATCTGCGTCTGCCTACAGGGGCGTTGAAGGCCGGTTTGGTTGACGCGAGCTTGCGCCGTGCGGGTAAGGATGTAGATCGCTTGCAGACCACTATCGTGCTCGACGCGAGCGGCTGGCTCGATCTGCATCAGAACACGGTGGCGCTCGACGGTTCGAACAAGCCACTCAATTTGCCGCCGGATGCACAGGACGTCAGCGTGCGTTTCATCGGCAGTGCAGCGAGCCAGTTCGCGCGCGTCGCCGACGATCTGATCAACTATCCGTACGGTTGCGCCGAGCAGACCTCGAGCCGCCTGATTCCTTTGGCGCTTGCTCACGATGCGATTGGCCGTGGCGACAATGCAAGTTCGACACAGGGGCTCGAAGCGCTCTTGCGCAATCAGCGTCAACGTCTGGCTATGCTGGCGGGTGTCGGCGGCACGTTCGGCTGGTGGGGCGATACGACCGGCGGCAGTGCGCTGATTACCGCTTACGCGTACTACGCGGACTGGCTCGCGAGCCGCAGCCTCGGCATTACGCTGCCTGCCGACAACTGGCAGCACGCAATGGACGTCTATCGCGACGCCGGCGCCAAAGAGCCGCTGTTGCATCGCGCGCTGGCGCTGTGGTTCATGCAGCAGATGGGCCTGCCGGTCGCCACGCCGGTTTCGGGCGTCGCGGCGGATTTGACGAGCGATGCAGCGGCTACCGGCAAAGCGCCGTTGGCTAACGTCACCTACGGCGCGTCGGACAGCATCGTGTTCGCCCAGGCCGATTCGCCGCGCGGCAAGCAGATGGCGACGTTGCTGATCGCCAACCTGGCGCGCGGCTCGAATGCTCAGCTGCCCGATGGCTTCGAGGCCGCGGCGAGCGCCGCGCGTACGGCTCTCGCGAACGATCCTGCGCCGCTCGTGCAGAGCCTGCTTTACATGACCGGCGGCGACGGCGGCGCGGCGATCGATGCGTCGGCCTTGCTCGCGAAGAGCAGCGCCGATTACCCGACGCTCGATCGCGCGTTGACCTTGCTGTGGGTGCGTAAAGCGCTCGGCGGCGATACGGCGCCGGCTTCGCTGCCGTCGCTGCAAGGCGCGGGCTGGACACGCGCTGTGACGTCGACCGGCACGCCCCTCTGGAAGTGGAATGGCGCGACACTGCCCACCACGCTCGATGCGGGCGGCGCGCGCACCGATGTGAATGCACTGGTTTCGTTCCGCAGCCATACGAGCGAGGACAGTCGCCTGAACATCACGGTCGAACGCCGTTTCTACAAGCTCGAACCGCTCGAAGTGAAGGTCGATCCGAAGAAGGGAGACGCCGCGAGTCAAATGGGCCGCTCGGCATTTACCGCGCGTCTGGTGAAGTCAGGCGATGCGATCGACAGCAATGCACTGTACGTCGACGAAGTCACACTCACGCCGCGCTCGGGCAACGCTTACCACTACGGTTTGCTCGACGTGCCGCTGCCGCCGGGTGGCGATGTCGAGGCGACTAGCTGGGGCGTGTCGATCGACGGATTGCCGGGCGCAAAGGACGGCGCAAGCGGTCCGCAGCCGTTCGCGCGTGCTGCGTCGTATGAGATGGGTGAGCTGGCTTATCACCAGCCGGTGCCCTTGCTCGATCGTCCGGTGACGCTGCGGCAACTGGTTCGCTTCGCGTTGCCGGGCACGTTCGCGTTGCCGCCGGCTCGCTACTTCCGCATGTATCAGCCGGACGCCAAGGCGTTCGAAGGCGGCAAGAGCGATCGCGTGACAAGCCTGCGTATTCAGTAAGCGAGACCACCATGTTCTCCGCTCTTCGGCATTCGCGCGATCGTCTGGCAGTTACGCTGCGGGTTGCGCTCGTGGTGGGAGCGGGGTGCGTTTTTAGTGGTGCGAGTGCGGCTGTGGTCGCGGCTGCGGCGAGTACATTGCCGTCCGTGTCGCCGACCGGGTCCGCTGCGCAGATGCTGCGCTTTGCCTGGTTGCGCGACGGTCAATCGCAGCTTTGGCAATTCAACGCCGCTGCCGCCGCGACTGCCGCCGCGGACGGTCTCACGCCGCAGTCCGCACGTCCGTTGCCGGCGACGCTGGAGACGCCGCTCGGCAGCGTGTGGAAGCTGTTCGTCTATGGTTATCTGGTCGATCGCAATATCGCCACGCCGGACTACGTCTGCAACGGCGGCGATCCTGAAGAAGTGTATTGCTGCATGACAGGCGGTCACGTCGACCGTGAACATGCGCTGGTGCAATCGTGCGGACGTTTTTTCGAACCCGCGCGCCTGCAACTCGATCCGGCCGATTGGCGCAAGTACTGGACGGCCGCGCATGCACCCGTCTGGCTGCGCGACCTCCACGCGATGACACCCACCCGTCGCGTGCCGGTGACCGAGCTGCTCGCCGCATTGCAGGCGATGCCGTCACGGCCACGCGAAGCGGCGTCGAGCACGCTGGTGTCGGTGCTGACCAGCGGACGCGGTGAGGGCACCGTGGCGCTCTACGGCAGCGTGCTGCGTGCCAAGACCTGGACCATGCCGGACCCGGCGCGGCCCGGTGCTTCGATCGGTGGTGCGGCAGGCTGGCTCGCCGATGGCACGCCAGTGTGGCTGGGCGGCGCCGGCGGCAGCGCACGGGTGCTGGCGGCCGCCGCGCCGCGTATCGCGCCGTTGTTCACGCAAGTCACCGTGCCCGACGACAACGCGTGCGTGCTGGTCGACTTCTTCAGCCGTTATCCGATTCGTGAGGTGCTTGGCGATAAAGGGCCGGCAGCGGTGCCCGAGGGGCCGTTGCGCGGCGATTTCCGGGTCGGCTTCGTCAACGGCAACTGGGCGCGGGTGGAAAGCCAGGGCGAATTGCGGTTCGATCGCGACGCTGCCGGTACGCCGCAGATAGTGGGCCGCTTCGGCATGAACGATTACGTCGCGCGGGTGGTCGAGCGGGAAGGCGACACGAGCCAGCCGGAAGCGGCGAAGGCTTTGGCGGTGGCGGCGCGCTCCTACGTCGTGCAACATGGCAATCACGACCACGGCTGCTTCCGTATCGACGACAGCAGCAGCACGCAGCGCGTCCTGCCGCGCGTGCCGACCGCCGCGGCGCGCCGTGCAGCCGATCTGACCGATGCGCTGGTGCTAACCGGCGTGCCGGTTCAGTATCACCACGACAAGGCTGCCCCCGGTCAGATGAGCTGGCTTGCCGCGAAGGCGGTCGCGCAAACCGGTCTTACTTTCGATGCGATTCTGTCGCGCACTTGGCCGCAAGCAACCTTGACGTCGTTCGAGAGTCCGCTGTCCGGTGATTGCATCCAGGTGGCGGGGGCCCGGCAATGGCTGCAGCGCAACGCGCCGTTGTGGGCTCGGCGCATGGACGGCGCAGCCGGTTACGAGACCCCCGATCTGCCCGCGGTGTGCGAGGTGCGCGAAGGACGGCCCTATGCGGACGCGCAGCGCAATCGCGTGTACATATATCGTCTGCAGACCGAAGAGGACCGCATCGCGCTGACGCATGAATATATTCACCTCGCGTTCCAGCATCATCCGCGCGGCCTCGATGAAGCGTTTGTCGAACGTACCGCTCGCACGCTGATCCGTACGGACAACCCCATTCAATGAATACCCTCTCGCGCTCGCTTTTCGCTATGTTCCGCGCGCTTCCTGTGACGCGCCAGGTTCGAATTCCCGCGGCTGTTGCCTTGGCGTTTCTGACACAGGGTGCTCGAATTCGCGCGGCAGTGACCTCATCGCACCTTGCGCGCGGTGTTCGAAATCACATGGCGGTGGCGGCGGCCTCGGCTGTGCTGGCGGCGAGTATGGCGACCAATGTGCAAGCTGCCGGCGCCGACGGTAATGGCGGCGCGCTCGCCGATCTGACCGGCGCATTCGGCGGTTGGCGCCACAGTGGGTTGACGAACGAAGGCGAGCACTTCGTCGCGGCCTATCCCCGGCCGCCGGTCGACCGTGGTGCGCAACGCTATCGCACGCTGATCGAAGGGCGCCTGAAGCACATCGACAAACACGCGCGCAAGCCGCCCACATTGGTCGTCAACGGCAACCCGACGCCGCTCTATACCGACGACGAAGGCGCATTCGCGCGCCCGTGGGCATTCGGGGCGGGTTCGAACAGCATCGAATTGATTTCCGCCGACGGCAAACAGCACCAGCGTATGCAGTTCTACGAAGCCGATCACAGCAAGCCGCAGGCGAAATTGCGCGCGATCGTCACGTGGGACGACCCGAAAGCGCAGGTGGATTTGCACGTGATCACGCCGGGCGGCCTGCATGCGTTCTTCGCCAATCCCACGCTCGAAGACGGCAGCGGCTTCGACGTCGATTCGGTGGACGGTGCGGGGCCAGGCATATTTTCATCGGCGGCGCCCGAGCATGGTACGTGGCTGTTCTTTCTGAACTACTGGGGCAATTTCGATTCGACCGGCTACAACTTCGACGCCGCTGCGCACGAGCGCGACGTGATTACCGCGACGTTGACGCTGGTTTTCAATGAAAACACGCCGAACGAGCGGCGTGAAACAATGGTCGTGCCGCTGCGCAAGATCGGCGACCTGCTACTCGTGAAAAGCGAGCGACTCTGAGGGCGGGATGGGAGCAGTGACGATGAAGGTCAAGACAACGGGTTGGGCGAAGGCTGGCTGGATGATGCTTGTCGTCGCCTGTTTGCAGGTTGCGACGCTAGCGCACGCGAGCGATATCGACTTCGGCGCGCCGTTGAACGGCTGGCGCAACACGAGCGGCGACACCGAGCGTTATACGCAGGACGTGCACTATCCCGCCGTGACGGTGACGACGCCGGAAGGCCAGTCGAAGTTCGCGCTGATCGAAGGGCAGATCCGTAACACGCCGAAGAAGAAGGGCGCCACGGTGGGCACGCTGGTGGTGAACGGTACGCCGTTGCCGCAGCGTATCGAGGAAGACGGCAAGTTCTCGCGGCCTTACGCGTTTCCGTCCGGCAGCAATGGCGTTGAGCTGCGAGCGCCGGATGGTTCACGCAAGCGCGTGCAGTTTTACGACGCGTACAGCGGTAAAACCCAACCGAAATTGCGCGTGGTGCTCGCATGGGACACCGATGGCACCGACCTGGACTTGCATGTGGTCTCGCCGGACGGCGTGCACACCTGGTACGGCGACCGTGTTGCGCCGAATGGCGGCTCGCTCGACGTGGACGTGACGACCGGCTATGGGCCGGAGATCTACTCGTCGGCGGCGCCGTTGAAGGGCACCTATCTGGTCTACGTGAATTATTACGGCAATGGGAATAGCGGCAGCGATATGACCGTCGCGCAGGTGACGATCATCACGAACGAGAATACGCCCAATGAGAAGAGCGAAACGATTCGGGTGCCGATGCGTAAGCCAGGCGAGCTGACGTTCGTGAAGACGTTTGTGATGCCCTAGGCGAATGCCGGGCGATGTGCACGGCATGCGCTTGCCGTGCATGGCGCACGACAAGCGCAACCGCTTGCTTAACGGTCGAGGAACGACTTCAGGCGATCTGCGCGGCTCGGATGCATCAGCTTGCGCATGGCCTTGCTTTCGATCTGGCGAATCCGCTCGCGCGTGACGTCGAACTGCTTGCCGACTTCTTCGAGCGTGTGGTCCGACTTCGTGTTGATGCCGTAGCGCATGCGCAGCACCTTCGCTTCGCGCGGCGACAGCGAGTCGAGCGCGTCGTCGATGGCGGCGCGCAAGTCGGCCTGCATCGCTGCATCAGCCGGCGAGGACGCTGCCGAATCTTCGATCATGTCGCCGAGCGTGGCGTCGCCGTCGTCACCCACCGGCGTTTCCATCGATACCGGCTGCTTGGCGATCTTCAGAATGCCGCGCACTTTCTCTTCCGACAGTTCCATGCGCTCCGCCAGCACCGAAGGATGGGCTTCCTGACCGGTCTGTTGCAGGATCTCGCGCGAAATGCGGTTGAGCTTGTTGATCGTTTCGATCATGTGCACCGGCACGCGGATCGTGCGAGCCTGATCGGCGAGTGAACGCGTCACGGCCTGACGAACCCACCAGGTGGCATACGTCGAGAACTTCCAGCCACGGCGGTATTCGAACTTGTCCACGGCCTTCATCAAACCGATGTTGCCTTCCTGGATCAGATCAAGGAACAGCATGCCGCGGTTGACGTACTTCTTTGCGATCGAGATCACGAGACGCAGATTCGCCTCGATCATCTCGCTCTTGGCCTTGCGCATCTTCGACTCGGCCGCAACCATCTGACGGTTGATCTCTTTCAGATGCTTGAGCGGCAGCGAAACGGTTGCCTCGATGTCGATCAGCTTCTGCTGTTCCGACTGGATGGCCGGCAGATGACGCTCCAGCGCCGCACCGAACGACGACGAGCCGCGTGCGGCACGCTCGGTCCAGCCGAGATCGGCTTCGTGACCCTTGAACGATTCGATGAACTGCTCGCGCGGCATGCCGCTCTTCGTCACGACGATTTGCATGATGTTGCGTTCGATCGCGCGAACCTGGGCGACCTGGCTTTGCACGTCGCCGCACAGGCGGTCGATCGTGCGAGCCGTAAAGCGAATCTTCGCGAGGTGCTGCTGGATCTCTTCGCGGGCGCGCAGGTAAGCCTTCGAGCTGACGTCGCCGCGCGTGTGCGAGGCGTTCATCTGATCGGACAGGATGCCGACCTGGGCGAAGATCTCGAGGCAATCGCTCGTGAGTTGCTTCAGACGTGCTTCGTCTGCTGCCGAGGAGTCGGCCGGGCCGGCGTCGTCGTCTTCTTCTTCATCGCTGTCGACATCGTCGGTCGCATCGGCGTCGACGTCCGCTGCGGCGTCCGCAGTGGTGTCTTCCGCGGCGGCGGTGTCTTCATTCAGACCGTCGACCAGTTCGTCGATCCGCAGTTCGCCGTCCGCGACCTGTTGGGCGCTCGCCAGAATGGCGGAGATCGCGAGCGGGCAAGCGGCAATCGCCTGCACCATTTCGTGAAGACCGTCTTCAATGCGCTTCGCAATCGCGATTTCGCCCGCGCGGGTCAGCAGCTCGGTTGCGCCCATTTCGCGCATATACATGCGCACGGGGTCGGTCGTACGGCCGAACTCGGAATCGACGGTCGACAACGCGACTTCGGTTTCCTCGTCAGCCTGGTCGTCCGACACCACGGCGGGGGCGTTCGAATTGAGCAGCAGGGTTTCCGCATCCGGAGCCTGCTCGTAGACCTGCACGCCCATGTCGTTGAAGGCGCTGACGATGCTGTCGATCGCGGCCGTTTGCGCGAAGTTGTCGGGCAGGTGGTCGTTGATCTGCGCGTGGGTCAGGTAGCCTTGCTCCTTGCCCAGCTGGATCAGTGCGCGCATCTGGCGCTGACGCTCTTCAGCTTGTTGCGGCGGCAGTTCGGCCGCTACGGGGATCGCTTTGCCAGCGCCTTTGCCCTTGGCTGTACGGCCAGCGGGCGCTTTGGGGGTGTATCCGGCAGTTTCGTGTTGCGAATCTTCGCGATCAAAAGGGTTCACGTATTCTCCTCTAGAGGCTTCGCTATGAGACGCAAGACGCTACCGTCAGGCGTTTCGAGCATGGCTCAACATCACCTGAGTGACTCAACGCGGTTGTTTGGCTGTGCTCTGGGGAGCAAAAAAGATGAGCCCGCACTAAGCGGGCCGATAGAAATGTGCGAAATTCGCGCGGCTCGCATTATATACGACCTTGCGCCTTCGCGCTCATTGTGCGTACACCTTTTGTGATGCGCTCTCGCCGCGGGCCTGTTCGCGTGCCATTGGTCGCTGGGCGGATGCTCGTCATAGGCGGCGCGCCGACGGACAGCCTTCCTACTATAGATGAAGTCGCGCACCCTCACATGGTGTCTACACATTTTGCTGACTCGCTATATATAGGGGCGCCATGGAAGGATGCAAGTTCTGGCGTCGATTCGTACTTACCCAAAAGAAAATTCGCAGAAGGGGGTTGACGGCGGGGCAGTCGATCTCCATAATCTCGTTTCTCTGCTGCTGATGCAGCGACGCAGAACGAAGCGGTACCGGTGGTTGCGCAGGTGGGCAACACGGTGCGGATTCGGTAGTGAATGCGGACTCGATCTTTAAAAATTAACAGCCGATAAGTGTGGGCGCTTGATGCGCGACGCGCGGTGGACTCTTCGGGGTCTGCCGGAAGCGAAAGTATCAAGTCTCACACGAGTAT